>Ga0256407_10000271_pt1 | contig 128731 bp, 101 predicted proteins | sample RumenRJG_04DNA_FD_193489 | JGI IMG/M metagenome (GOLD analysis project Ga0256407, IMG submission 193489) | Bovine rumen microbial communities from Lethbridge, Alberta, Canada - RJG_04 | ecosystem: Host-associated > Mammals > Digestive system > Stomach > Rumen | place: Canada: Alberta... | reverse complement strand
GATTTTGCTTGTCTTGATTTGCAGCACTAAGGTAAGTGAAAAATCTGACATGGCAAAATCCTGAGCAACTTTTTGTTGCTCAGGTACTTATAAAGAAAGTTAAACTAAAGTGCTGCGGAATTTAGGATTTGTTAAAATCCACTCTATGCCACTCAAATCGCCTACATTTTCGTATATTTGCATTTGATAGATAACAAGCCGAAACATATGATAGAAATAAACACAAAAAAGCCCCTTCAGACTGCCATCCTCAACGGAGAGAACATAATTAAGATAAAAGACCCGAATTTTCTTGTAGCCTGCTACATAGCTGAGAGATGTGAGAACAATAAGGATAACGTAAAAAATTTTCTTAATTTTGCGATGAACGCAAAAAACAAATATTACTCTCCAAAATCAACCTTCAAAGTGGGTATCGCCAAAGGGAATGGTACCGTACACCGAAAGACTGTCAACCTGACCATGTGTGCCAATGCCATGGGTATCATCGACATCCTAAACAACAGCCATTCGTCGATAAAGCTTGGAAGGGATGAGGAAGGGAACCTGACCGGCCTGGCCACGCTGGGGTGAGTCCTTCTTGCTACGACGGAATAATTACTTACCCCACTGCAACTGTTCCATTATTGTGTGTTCCACAAGTATCAAGGTGCTTTCGTAGAGACTTAATCGCCCGAAGGTTAACGTGTGTTAAATAGTTCAATTGGAGCAGCAATTATTTATTTGGCGGTGTTTTGTCACTATTTTCAGATGTCTATTTCAAGCATAAAAAAGGCGGCTCTTGACCTCCGTCTGAGCCGCTGAAAGCAGGAATGAAGCAGGCGGGATGCACCTAACCTCTCCTTCTACTTCTGTGGCAGTAAGCCTGTGCTCTCTGCTCTATTTCCTCTTCTGTGGCTATCCTGTTGCTTTGCAACCAGGACTCCAGTTCAATACGTTTGAAATAACACATTTTCCCCATAGGCTTGTAATGGGGGATAAGCTGCTTCATCGTAAGTTTATAGAGATAAGATTTACTTACCCCCATATATTTGGCTGCTTCTTCTGTTGTCAACACCTCTTTTGTTGTGTTGATAATGTTTGCCGTTATCATGTCGGCCAATTTCTGCATTTCCTCGTTCATTTTCTTGCGTTGTTAGGGTTAATACTTTCCAGACAGATGATGCTCATCTTAATTGCCATTGATTTCATCCATCAGGTTTTTGGATTCTTTTTATATGACAAAGATAAAAGAAAAACTATAGAAAAGCAAATCGTTCATATCGTGATATCTGGCAGCGTGTCCAACGCCTCTTTCTTCAACTTATCGACAGCACGTACATATATCTCAGTGAACTTTAAAGTGCTGTGTCCCAATAGGCTGCTTACCGTCTTTATGTTAGCTCCATTGCTCAACAACAATGTGGCAAAACTATGTCGGCCGCAATGCCATGTAATGTGCTTTTGTATACCAGCTTTCTTTGTCCAAATTCGTAAAGACCGCAAGCACATTGTATCTGAAGGAATGTGGAAAATGTAATCATCCAAAGCATCTTTGGACTTCTTTCCGATGATAGCCAGAAGTGCATCATTCAAAGGAACAACCACACCACTGCTTCCGCTATGTTTTTGTGTCTTACTTTGTCTGTATTTGAGCTGTCTGTTGGCATAGTCGACATTGGAATAAGTAAGCCGCACTAAATCGCACCGCCGGATTCCCGACATGCAAGTCATTGCGAAAGCTCTTCTTATCTCGGGATTCTGTCCTTCGTAGTGGGTCGCAAATAGGAGTTTAAGCTCTTCTGCAGAAAGGATATCTTTCGACAATATATCGTCGACTTTGGGAATTGTAATACCTTTGCATGGGCTTTTTTCTATGACACCTTTTTCAACAGCATAGTTAACCATCCTTTTAAATCGTCTGTAATAGGTTTCTGCACCTTGTCCTTTATGGTTGTTTACTAGATAGTTCACAAACTTTTCAATCATCTCCTTATCAAGATTCTTGGACGTGATTGTCTGTGAGAAGAAAGGGTATTCTTCAGTTAAGAAACATTTAAAATTATTGAGCGCACCTTTTAACACAAGTTTGTCTTTTACATTGGCTTGGTCTGCAAATTCTTGAAAAAAGATTAACAGGTTTTCGGGTCTATTACTTTTTATTCTATATCCTTGCTTGTCTTCTAGCAATTGTTGACTTTTCTCATATCGTATTTTTTTAGCCAAATGCAACGTTTCTTTGTTATGCTGTCTTTCCATAGGATTCCTTGGCGCCAGCCACAAAAACAAACCCAACTTCTCATTTTTCCGAAGGACTCTTTTGTATAATTTACCGTCTTTATTCTCCTTTTCGCAATATCCGAAATAATATTCTAAAAAGAGGTTCTCTCTTCCATCGGATTTAGAACGCGCCATAAGCTTAGGATTATCACCTAACCCACCTTCTATAAGGCGTATTTTGTTTGCATTATAATCTTCGTTTTTCTTTGCCATAAAAAAAGTTTTTCTCTATCAAAGTTACGAAATATAATCCGAATAAAAAAAAGCAAAAAAAAAGCAAACATCAAAAAAACGAGGAGAAAATGGAAATCAAAGAGAAAACAGCAATTTTTATAACAGCTTGATTATCAATACATTTGATTTCCTTTAATTGCCTTTGTTATCTTGCGTATTTTCCCCTATCCACTACTAAGAGCGCCCTGTAAATCACTGATTTACAGGGCGCTCTTTTTTTGCAAGGTATACTAAAGTGTACTGAAAAGATAACCATTATGCCCAAGATTGGGATAACCAGTTCTACTGCATCGACTTCCAGGACCGCACGATATTTAGTATGACTGAAAAAGGATTGGATGTCAGAAGGCTAATCAATCGCTACCGTCATCAGCATACTTGTGATGCTGATAACATAACAGCATCAAGGAAATGATGTCAGTTTCACCTTTCTCCACTCCGGTTTTATCTGGAGAGGCTGGCCCAGAGACTTGAACATCTGACGGACTTCACTTTCTGTCATGTCGTCCCATCCATCGGACGTGACCCTGGTCGGTCCATTTTGTTCCTGTGAGGGATACTCGTTGAACATCTGCAATACATATCCATCCTTGAGGTAGGCATAACTGGTGTATTGATAGATTTCAGCCTCTGTGACCACCCCATTCGGATAGAAGGTCATCTTATGACAGGTGATGGAGTCGTTGATACCCACCAGTTCGAGGTCGCCCTTGTAGGAGGCGAGGGCTATCATACCATCTTCCTCGTCATCGGTCAACAGATAGAAATGACCTTCCTGGCCTGGAAGGGTGATGAAAGCAATCTTTGTCATCTCGACCAGATAATCCGTTTCTTTCGGGTTGAACCAGCGGTATCCGTATTTCAGGCCATCGATGCTGACATGTGAAAAGTGATGCCTGCTTCCATCCCAGGAGAAGACATGGTTGATATTGGCTTGAAGGTCGATTTCATACTCGCTGATAATGAAATCCTTCCCTTTCCGCGGCAGGCTGTAGCTTTTTTCGGCGTCCTTGCTGAGCGGGCGGAACTCCTGCTCCGGCCCATCCTCTGGATACAGAGTGGAGGTTTTGGGGTCGTAGTCGTAGAAGCATACGAACTCTATCATCGGGTCGACGGGCTGTCCCAGGACAACGGCAAAGAGGCGGTGCCCATTGTCGCGACGCCACATACAGGTCTCCATATAGCCGCTGTCGGTGCCGCCGTTGTCGAGGCATGCGTATCCATTCTTGCGGTCGACGATGATTTCTATATTGAGCTCCTCGTCCTTCTTGCTGGTAAATCGCGGGGCTTTGGCACACTCCAACACCTCGTCGACCATATAGGCCCCCCATGCGTTCTGAAAAGCCGACAGCAACTGCACGATATTGGGATTCTGCCCCCCCTGGGGCACTTTGATGTTGCGTGACCGCCACTGGTCGCGTATTTCTTCCAACGAATGATAATCAGCGGCGAGCGCGTAGATACTGGTCATGGCGACCCAAAACAGCAGCAGATACTTTTTCATATGCTTTCGATTTGATTCGATGACAAAGACAGCATTTATTTTTTTTATTTCTTTATCCGCGGAAGCCCTTGATTTTTGATGGTCAGCGTATGGTGACCTGTGTGGCGCCGAATCCGTACTCCTGAAAGGAAGCGTCCTGGTGTGTATACTGCTTGTAGCGGTAGTTGAGCTCATGGAGGATGGCATTGCGGAGCACGCCGTCGCCCTTGCCATGGATGAACACGATTTTGCGTCCCTTCTCACGGCTGTGCTCCTGGAGCGTCTTGTGGAAGATGCCCACCTGGTATTTCAGGATATCGCCCGCACTCATACCGGCAGTGGTCTCGAGCAGTTCGCTGGCATGCAGGTCGACCACAAGCACATCGTCCTTGGCCTTTACCTTGGGTGCATGGCCTTTGCTCTGCGCATCGTCGTAGCGGCGCACGAGTCCGTTGTCGTCGGTTTTTGTCACACGTGCTTCGCTCTTGCGCGGTGTGGGCGTATACATCTCTTTCTTGAGCTGCTGCGGGTCGATGGCGAGGGTGCGTGCCGGCACATCGTTCTCGATGATAGGATAGATGAGGGCGGGTGTCTCGAAGAAATCGTTCTCACGGAAGGTATGCAACTTGTAGAACTTCACCGGGTCGATGCGCAGGCTCACGTTGACGGGCGCCTTCAGCAGAAACGATTTCTCCCTTTTGTAGGCAACCATCTGCACACAGATGCGCTCCATCTCGCCGAGAACGCTGCGTTCAAACTCCTCGATGAAGACCTTTGTGTTGGGCTCCACCTCGCCCTGCGAGCGGAGCTTCCAGTTGTTACCCTCGGCTGTGAGAAGGGTGTAGGAGAGGTAATAGTTGCTGTCGTTGACGAAAAAGCTCTCAAAGGGTGTGGTAGACATCTCCTTGGCATTGATGGGCACGAAAGCCAGGAAGGCCGAGAGGCTGTCGCCCCCCTTGCGCTCCTCCACGGGCGGTTTGTAGGTCACGGGACGTGCCGAGGGGTCGTCATCCTCATCATCGTCGAGTATGCGCACCTTTCCCTTTTCCTCATGGTGCACGGGTTTCATGCCCGGCACGGCATCAGTGTGCACCTTGGCTATGTTGTAGTCGTCGCTCACCACGACCACCACCTCATTGACGGGGGTGGGAATCTGGAAACCGTCCTCGTCTTCCACGAGCACGATGTTCTTGCCTTGGAAGCCGGCCACGACGCCGCCTCCCGTCTCACTGAGAAATCTTACTTTATCACCTATTTTCATTGTTTTTCTTTTTTCTGACGTTGTTTCACAAAAGTGTTTTCAAGGTATAAGCAGCGAGCTGTCGCCGTAGCTCAGGAATCGGAAGTCATGGTCGAGCGCATAACGGTAGATATCGCGCCAGCGTTCGCCCACGAGTGCCCCCACCAGCAGGAGCAGAGTGCTCTTGGGCTGATGGAAGTTGGTGATGAGCATCTTCACAATCTTATACTCATAGCCCGGTGCTATGATAATCTGCGTGCTCGAATTGAGTGTGGATAGACCGTTGCGGTCGAGCCAGTCGACAAGGTTCTGCAGGGCCTGTACAGGGGGTATTTCCTCCTCTGTGGAGTAAGGCTCCCACTGGTCAATGTGCAGTTCCTGCTCGGTGAGCTCCGGGTGCTGCTGCAGGCGCAGGCCCATATAGTAGAGGCTCTCGAGGGTGCGCACGCTGGTGGTGCCCACCGCCACAGCCTGTGCCCCATGGTCAATCAGGCACTGCAGGGTGGAGCGGTGCACACTGATGTACTCGGTATGCATCTCATGGCCGGCTATCTCCTCGCTCTTCACGGGCTTGAAGGTTCCAGCACCCACATGCAGGGTGATTTCCTCGCGCTCCACGCCGCAGGCGTCGAGCTGCGCCAGCACCTCGTCAGTGAAGTGGAGGCCCGCTGTGGGAGCCGCCACGCTGCCCTTGATTTTGGAGTAGACAGTCTGGTAGGTGGTGAGGTCGCTCTCGCAGGTGTCGCGGTTCAGATATGGCGGTATGGGCAGTTGTCCGGCAGCCTCTATCACATCGGCAAAAGAGCAGCCGCCGGTCCAAATGAAGCGCACCTGCTGACTGGTATGATGCTCGCCCAGTCGTTCGGCGGTGAGTGTCACCTCCTGGCCTTTCACCTTGAGCACCCGCTCCAGGCGTCCTTCCTTCCATTTCTTCAGGTTGCCCACCATGCAGAGCCACTCGCAGCAATCGGTGGTCTGGAACACCCGCTCATAGTCGGCCGGCAGAAAAGGCTCGAGCAGGAATACCTCTATCAGTGCGCCCGTGGCCTTGCGGAAGAGAAGCCGGGCCCGAATCACGCGGGTGTTGTTGAACACCATGAGCGACCCTTTGGGTATATACTCCGGCAGGTGGCAGAACACATCCTCGCCTATCTCGCCGTGTCGGTAGAGAAGAAGCTTTGAGGCGTCGCGGCGCGCCAGGGGAAACTTGGCTATCCGGTCGTCGGTGAGAGGATAGTCGTAATCGCTTATCTTTATTTTCTGTGGATTCATTTTCATTGTTTTCATGTTGGTTGTCAGAGCATTAGGAGCGCCTTCAGTACGGCGTAGACGAAGGTGAGGGCGAGCGCTGTGGCCACCACGTCGACATCGGCCGACACATAGCCCGTGCTTGTGTACTGCGACGACACATAGCTCTGCTTGGGTGCCATCTGGTGGTAGAACACGGTGTAGGCATAATAGACGGCGCAACCCACGATGCCGCCCCAGCAGAGTCCCACCAGGATGTCGGAGGGATAGTGCATGGCCAGGTAGAGGCGCGTGTAGCAGTTGAGCAGCGACCACCCCACCATGAGGCAGGTGAAGAGTTTGTTGCGCATGAGCAGGCTGAAGAACATGGCTATGCCAAACGTGTTGGCGGCATGGGCGGAGAAGAAGCTGTAGTCGAGCGACCGCTTGTCGTTCACCACATCCACGGCATACATATAGAGCGGGTCGTTGCCGGGCCGCGGCCTTGCCACGGCGGGCTTCACGAGGCCCTCGGTCACGAACTCGGTGAAGAAGAGGCACAGTGCGCAGCATCCCACCACCAGTCCTATCTGGAGCATGGTGTCGTTGTTTTTCACCACCACATAGAGCAGCGCCAGATAGAGGGCAATCCAAGTAGTGCCGTTGGTGAAGGTGAGCATGAGTCCGTCGATGAAGAGCGAGTCGCTCCCGTTGAAGAAAGCGAGTATCTGCCGGTCGAGTTCGATGATAGTCTGCCAGTCCATAGTTGTTGCGTCAGCCTCAGATATCCTCCATCTTTCCGTCTTTCACCCATCCCTCACGGCCGTCGGCCACGCGGATGTTTCTCCATCCCTTGATAGAGGTATCGACGATGTTCACCTTGGTGCCCTCGTGCAGCACGAAGTCGGAAGCAGCCTTGTCGGAGGGTGTCTTCATCACGTTCACCGACGAGGAGGTGATGATGGCGCTGCGGCTGTTGGCCAACTGCCGTTTCTGCTCGAAGGCGAACAGGTTGGCCAGCAGGAAGAGCACAAGCAGCGAGGCCGCGCCGTAGAAGCCTATCTTCTGCCATCTCACGGAGGGAGCGAAGAGGTAGGCCAGCACAAGTATCAGCGCCACGATGATGCTGAGCACGGCTATGAAGGCCCAGCGGTCCACGCTGGTGAGATGCACCAGGGCATGGTACCAGGTGACGAAGAACATCTCCGATGCGGGTGTTATCTTGTCGATGGTCTTGGAGCGTGCCAGCTGCAGGTTGAAGCGGATGTCCTCGTCGCCGGGCGAGAGTTCATAGGCCCGCTCATAGTTGAGTATAGCGCGTGTGATGTTGTCGGTGCGGTAGTAGGCATTGCCGAGGTTGTAGTAGAGGTCGGCGCTCACGCCGCTCTTGAGCAGTTCCTCGTAGTCTTTGATGGCCTGCTGGTAATTGCCCTTCAGGTATTCGGCGTCGGCATTGTCCTTGGTGATGGCTTGTCCATGGAGCGGCAGGAACAGCAGGAGCAGGAGCACGGCGGCGGTGCCCGTCTTCTGCTTGCGGGCAGCCTTCATGGCGTCTTCTATTCTCATGATGGCGGTCATGGCGGTTTCAAAAGTCTTGTTCATGTTTCCAGCGGTGTCGCCCGGTGCATAGCGCTCATACTCACACTCGTCGAGCGCCTCGATGAATTTGGCCACGGTGGGTTCGTCCACGCCGCGCTGTGCAAGGCGGTCGCTGATATTGTCGCGCGAGAGTTCCTCCACCGGCATGTTGAGTTTATCGCCCACATAGCCCCACAGGGCCCGCAGCACCTCGTCGTAGAAAGCGTCTTTCTGTTCGGAGAGCATGAGCCGGTTGGCGGTGCGCAGTCTTCGTGTGGCCACCTTGCTGGCCTGGCGTCCGCGGCGCTTGCCTATGTTGGCATTCTCCAGAGCCCGGTGGCGGAACACCAGGAGCAGTGCCACGAAGGCGATGAGCGGCAGTAGGATCGACACCCAGTACCAGGGTGAGGCGAAGAAGAAGGTGTCTTGCTTGTGCATCACGGCCTTGCCCTTCTTGATGTTGTGTATGTCCTTGTTCTTGTTGTCGGAGAAATCGGACACTGACGAGGCGTTGCCGTCGCCCGGTTCCACCTTTATATTGAAGGGCTGGCTCTTGAGCGTGCGGTAGCCGTTGGTGCCGGTGTCATAATAGATGAACTCCACGGGCGGTATGGTATAGTCGCCCTGGTTGCCCGGCACCACGAGGAAGTCGTACACCATGTTGCCCTCCACGCCGTTGGCGGTGAGTTTGGTCTTGTCTGTCACCTTGGGGTCGTACTTCTCGAAGTCTTTCGGGAACTCCACATTGGGCTGCTTGAGCAGTTTCAGATTGCCCGTGCCGCCTATCACCACCCGCAGGGTGACGGGGTCGCCGGCTTTCACCTCAGTTTTGTTGAGTTGTGCGGAGAGGTTGAAGTGCCCCACCCCGCCCGAGAAGCCTGCCGGCCGGTTGGGCAGCGAGTCGACATGGATGGTGACGCCGGGCGCCTCTATCTCGCGTTTCACCTCCACATAGCCCGAGCCGCCGTTGAAGAAGGCCTCGAAGGGGTCTACATTGCGGTTTTCCTGTACCACGATGCCTTTGAACACGATGCTGGGAATCTCCAGTGTGCCGGTCATCTGCGGATACATCACATACTGGCTCCAAGTGACACAGCGGTAGTTGCGTCCGTCCACTTTCTCCACATGGAAGCTCTTCTGCTGCGGCAGCGGCACCTCCTGGGTGTGGAAGCCCTTCAGGTCGGGCATCTTGCCCTCGAGCTGTGTCAGGTCGACGAGTGTATACACCTTGTAGGTGAGCAGCACAGGCTCCTGTTCGTGCACCCGTGTCTTGTTGGCGCTCACCCTGATGAAGAGGTCTTTCTGCGTGATGGGACTTCCGGCGCTGCGCAGGTGGTGTTCCTCCTCGGTGTCGTGGTGGAACCGGGGCCCGGAATTGTTGTTGCCCGCATGGGCCGACCCCGCCACCGTCACCCTGACAGGTGCCGAGGTGAGCGTATGTCCGCCCACATTGATGCTGGCAGCCGGGATGGTATAGGTACCGGGCTTGTTGGCCAGTATCATATAGGTATAGGTGATGGAGGCCGAGCGGTCTACATGTCCGTTCACCATCGAGTAGCTCTCCTGCTGCGACACGCTGGGTCCGTAGGCCACCTCAAGGGCGTCGGGCAGCGAGCCGATGTGCAGTTGCCCGCCCACATCGGCCGTATTGATGGAGTATTCCAGTCGGAAGGTTTCGCCTGTAGCCACCTTCGACGGCGCATGTACGCTAAGTTTCTGCGCTGCCGCATGCACCATGAGCGTCATGCCGATCAATAGGAAAAGATATCGTCTCATCATCATAAGTTTCTATCACCAGTTTTTGTCAAGACTGCGCCTGGGCGACTGCTGCATGGCTTTCTGCAGTCGCTGCTGCGTGTTTTTCTCCTGCTGCACGGCGGCGTCGAGCAGTCGTTCCGCATTTTCCTTGCTCATCTGGTTGTTGCGCGGCTGCTGCTGTTGCTGCTGGTTCTGCTGCTGGTCTTGCTTTTTATCTTGTTGGTCCTTTTGCTTGTCCTTGTTCTGGTCTTGTTTGTCCTGGTTTTGCTGGTTCTGTCCGCCGCCGCCCTTGTTGTCTTTTTTCTGCCGCTGGCAGAGGGCCAGGTTGTAGCGGGTCTCATTGTCCTTGGGGTTGTTGCGCAGGGCCTCCTTGTAAGCCTCTATGGCCTGTCCGTAGTCCTGGTGGGTCTGCATGATCACGCCGATATTGTGGTAGGCCATGGCGCGCCGCAGCGGATTTTTCTCCACCTTGGCGGCTTTGTTGAAGCAAGCCACGGCGTCGGAGTCTTTCTGCTGCTGCAAGGCCACCAGTCCCATGTTGTAGAGGGCCTGCGGGTTGTTCTCATTCTTCGAGAGTGCCTTTTTGTATTCCAGTTCGGCTTTGTCGAACTTGCCCTGGCGGTAGAGCTGGTTGCCCATGCGCACATACTGCCGGTCGGTCTGTGCCGATGCGGCGGTGGCCACCACCAGGAGCAGGGCGGCCGCCGTGCCGCGACGGAACAGCTTGATGCGGTTCTGCCAGTCGCGCCGGCGTTCCAGCACCACGGTCTCGATGATGAGCAGCAGCAGGGCGATGATGCCCACGGCCTGGAACTGCTCATCGTAGTCGCTGTAGACCACTGTCGAAACCTCGCCCTTCTGCATCTTGAGTATTTCGTCGTCGAGCATTTCCTGGGCGTTGGAGGTGTTGTCCACATGTATGTAGGTGCCGCTGCCTGCGGCGGCTATCTCCTTGCACATATCTTCATTAAGCCTTGTCATCACAGTCTCACCGCTGCGGTCGGTGAGGTAGTGTCCGTCGGGCATGGGGATGGGGGCTCCCTTCGAGGTGCCGATGCCCAGGATGAACACCCTGATGCCTTTCTCCTTGGCGGCCTGTGCGGCGGCCATGGCCTGCCCCTCATGGTCCTCGCCATCGGTGATGAGGATGATGGCCTTGCCCGCCTTCTCGTCCTGGGTGAAGCTCTTCATGGCCAGGTCGATGGCGGTGGCTATGTCGGTGCCCTGTGCTGCGATGAGCGAGGGGTTGATGTTCTGCATGAACATCTTGGCCGAGACATAATCGGCCGTAATGGGCATCTGCACGAAGGCGTCGCCGGCGTAGACCACGAGTCCCACTTTGTCGGAGTCGAAGTGGTCTACGAGGTTCTCCATGAGCATTTTGCTCTTGTCGAGCCTTGAGGGCACCACATCCTCGGCCAGCATGGAGTTGCTGATGTCCATACATATCATGGCCTCAATGCCCTGGCGTTTCTCGCGGTGAATGCGGCTGCCGAACTGGGGGCGCGCCATCATCACGATGAAGAGGGCGAGTGCGGCCTCGAGGAGCCAGAATTTCACGGCCGGCCGGTATTTCGACACGCCGTTCATCATGGTCTGCAGCAGGTCGGGGTCGCCGAAGCGTTTTATCTTGGCTTTCCTGTCGCGCTGATAGAGATAGCGCACAAGCGCCAGCAGCGGTATCAGCAGCAGGAGGTAGAGAAATATCGGGTTTTCGAATCTGAACATGGTTGCATAGTTATTTTCCGACCTTCAGTGCCTACGGTATTCGCCTGAGCAGTGTGGTGCGCAGCAGGATTTCGATGATCAGGGCCAGTGCGGCTCCGATGATGAAGGGCAGGAAGCCCTCGTAGCGGCGGCTGAACCGCTGCACGTCGAATTTGGTGCGTTCCAGTTGGTCGATGTCTTTGTATATCTTTTTCAGCTCCGCCGTATTGGTGGCGCGGTAGAAGTTGCCGTCGGTGGTGGCCGCTATGTTGCGCAGCGTCTCGGTGTCTATCTCGGCCGGCATGTTCACATACTGCACGGTGCCTCCCACCGAGATGGGATAGCGTGCCGTCTTGTTGGTGCCCACGCCGATGGTGTAGACCCTGATATTGAAGCTGCGTGCTATCTCGGCGGCCGTCATGGGCGAGATGTCGCCCTGGTTGTTGGAACCGTCGGTGAGCAGTATCACCACCTTACTCTTGGTGGGGCTGTCCTTGAGTCGTCCCACGGCGTTGGCCAGTCCCATGCCGATGGCGGTACCGTCCTGTATCAGTCCGCGCTGTGCTATGTCGGTGCGCACGTTGTGCAGCAGGTTGAGCAGCGCGGCGTGGTCGGTGGTCATGGGGCACTGTGTGAAGGCCTCTCCGGCGAAGATGGTGAGTCCGATGTTGTCGTCGGGTCGTCCGGAGATGAATTCGGCCGCCACGTCCTTGGCCGCCTCGAGGCGGTTGGGCCGCAGGTCTTCGGCGAGCATACTGGTAGACACGTCCATGGCCAGCATGATGTCGATGCCCTCGACCGACTTTCTTCCCCAGGCGGTGTGTGTCTGCGGCCGTGCCAGTGCGCACACGAGCAGGGTGAAGGCGAGCAGTCGGAGCAGCATGGGCACATGCTCCATGCGCTGTCGCCAGCTCTTGGGCGCATGGCGGTACACATAGGTGTCGCTCATGCGCATGGTGGGCTCCGTGTTCTTCCTGAAGAGGAAATACCACAGCAGGTAGGGTATCACCAGCAGCAGGAGCAGGAAGTATTCTTTGTCTACAAATTGCATGGTCTCTGTTTGGTTGGTCGGTGGCCGGCGCCGGGCGCCTTATGCCAGCAACAGGATTATCTGCCATATCACATAGGCCATGATGACGGCCAGTATGGCGGCCACCACGCCTATCACCACTTTCAGCACGCGGCGCGCACGGCGGGTGCGCAGGTCGTTGTCGGTGAGGGTGGGTTCTATGCGCTCTATGGTAGGTTCGTTCTCTTTCTTCGTGGTCTCGATAAACTCCACCACATAGGCCATGTTGCGGTCGTTCTCATTGATGAGTGTGGAGTATTTGGCAAATTTCACCAGGTCGGCGGTCTGGAAGAGTTCCACCAGTTCGGCTATCTTGCTACTGTCTTCCTTCTTCAGGCGGTCGATGATCTCGGCCGAGGTCATCTCCATGGCATTGAAGCCGAAGCGCTCCTGCAGGTAGGTGCGCAGCGTGTCGGTGAGCCGGGTGTAGTAGGTCTTCTGGTCTTCGCTTCCGCTGGCATGCTCGGCCTTGAGCTGGGCTATGCTGTTCATGGCCTTCTGGTGGGGCAGCAGGCGCTTCACGAAGCGTATGCGTGCTATCACGGGCTTGTTGCCGCGCAGGCGCAGGAACAGGTAGTAGCCCACGAGTGCGAGCAGCAGTCCGAGCAGGCTGAGCCAGAAGATGCCGCTCCAGTCGCTCCACTGGAAGGGGTTGTCCTGTATGTCCTTTGGCGGGAAGAACTGGTTGGGGTGCAGGGTGTCCACCTCGAGGGTTAGCACCTTGAGGGCCGGTGTCTTGGCGGTGTAGTCCTTACCGTCGACCTTCACGGTGAGGGGCGGCAGGTAGTAGAGCGTGTCGTCGAAAGAGGTGAGTGTGTAGCGGCGCGACACCTTCACGGTGCCGTCGCTCAGCCGCACCGTGTCGCCGTCGGCCTGTTCGAGCACCTCCACGCCCGGCACCATGTACTGCCTGGGGGCAAAGGAGGGCAGCGCGGCGTGCTGTCCCTCCTTCATAGCCACGGTGAGGGTGAGATGCGCCTGCTCGCCTATGAAAATCTGCACGGAGTCGATGACCGACTCCACACCCACCTGCGCGGCGGCGCAGAGGGTGATGCACAGGGCACAGACTGCGGTATAAAGTCTTTTTCTCATTGTTTCTCTCTGTTTTGGCTGTCAGGCTCTCATCTTGAAGAGCATGAGCAGCATCTTCACATAGTCCTCATGGGTGGCGATGGACACATGGTCCACCCGGCACTTGGAGAACACCTGGCGCAACTCGCTCTGCCGGCGCAGCCAGTAGGCAGTGTGTGCCTGGCGCAGCCGGCGGCTGCTGGTGTCGATCACCATCTCATGGCCGGTCTCGGCGTCGTACACCTTCATCAGTCCCACGTTGGGCAGTTCCTTGGCCCGGCGGTCGTAGATCTGTATGGCCACCACATCATGCTTGCGGTTGCAGATGGTGAGTGCATCCTCGAACGAGTCGCGCACGAAGAAGTCGCTCAGCAGGAAGGCGGTGCAGCGCCGTTTCATCACGCGTGTGAGGAACTCCACAGCCTGCCCCACGTCGGTGCGCGTGCTTTCGGGCTTGAAGTGGAGCATCTCGCGTATGATGTAGAGTATGTGCTTGCGTCCTTTCTTGGGCGGTATGTATTTCTCCACCTTGTCGGTGAAGAACACCACGCCTATCTTGTCGTTGTTCTGTATGGCGCTGAAGGCCAGCGTGGCGGCTATCTCCGTGGCCATGTCGCGCTTGGTCTGGTTCACAGTGCCGAAGTCGAGCGAGCCGCTCACATCGACGAGCAGCATCACGGTGAGTTCGCGCTCCTCCTCAAACACCTTGACATAGGGATGATGGAAGCGCGCCGTGACATTCCAGTCGATGTCGCGCACGTCGTCGCCATACTGATATTCTCTGACCTCGGAAAAAGCCATACCCCTGCCCTTGAAGGCAGTGTGGTACTGCCCGGCAAAGATGTTCTGGCTCAGTCCGCGGGTCTTGATTTCTATCTGACGGACTTTTTTCAGTATCTCCGAAGTGTCCATTAAGGAACCTCCACTTTGTTGATAATACGGCTGATGATATCCTCGCTCGTCACGTTGCTGGCTTCGGCCTCGTAGGAGAGTCCCACACGGTGGCGCAGCACATCGTGCACCACGGCGCGCACATCCTCGGGCACCACATAGCCGCGGCGCTTCACGAAGGCGTAAGCACGGGCGGCCCTGGCCAAGCTGATGCTGGCACGGGGCGAGCCGCCGAAGGTAATCATGTCTTTCAGGTCGGTGAGACCGTAGCGGTCGGGATAGCGGGTGGCGAAGACGATGTCGGCGATATACTGCTCAATCTTCTCGTCGATGTATACCTGACGTACCACGGCGCGCGAGGTGATAATTTCCTCGGCGGTGGTCACGGGTTTCACCTCGGGCAGACTGCCGTGCAGGTTCTCGCGGATGATGAGTTTCTCCTCCTGCAGCGTGGGATAGTCGATTACCACCTTGAGCATGAAACGGTCAACCTGTGCCTCGGGCAACTGGTAGGTGCCCTCCTGCTCGATGGGGTTCTGGGTGGCCATCACGAGGAAGGGGTCGGGCAGTGCGAAGGTACTCTCGCCGATGGTTACCTGGTGCTCCTGCATGGCCTCGAGCAGCGCGCTCTGCACCTTGGCGGGAGCGCGGTTTATCTCATCGGCCAACACGAAGTTGGCAAACACGGGGCCTTTCTTCACTTGGAAGTTCTCGTCTTTCTGCGAGTAGATCATGGTGCCCACCACATCGGCGGGAAGCAGGTCGGGGGTGAACTGTATGCGGCTGTACTTGGCGTCGATAAGTTGGGCCAGGGTCTTGATGGCCAGGGTCTTGGCCAGTCCGGGCACGCCTTCCAGAAGGATGTGCCCGTCGCTGAGCAGTCCTATCAGGAGTGAGTCGACCAGGTGTTTCTGTCCCACGATGACGCGGTCCATTCCCATGGTGAGATTGGATACGAATGCGCTCTGCTGCTCAATCCGCAGGTTCAGTTCACGGATATCAATTGATTCTGCCATAAATGCTGTATTTTGTAGTTATTGTTTGCTTTTTCCGGCACGTTTCCCCACAGGGGGGTGCCCTTTTTGGAGTACAAAATTACAACATTCGGTATGTATTGAGCGAAAAATAGGCTCTAAATAATATTAAATTAAGAATTATTAAACTGAAAAATTGTCCGCTTTACTTTTGTTTGCGCACCGCCGATGCTGCGGCTCACTTGTAGCGTACTTTCTGATAGCCCACGAGGCGATCGGTGCGTCCTCCCTGCTGGCGGTAGTAGACGAGGGCGTAGTATTCGTTCTCGGTTTGGAAGAAGCTGCCCTCGGTGGGCATGACCTGTGCGAAGCCGTCGGCATCGAGCATCACATATTGATAGGAATAGTAGCCCATCTTGAGCGGCAGGGTGAGCTGGTAGCTGCTGCTGCCGTAGTCGTACTCCATGCGGTACTGCTCGAGGAAACGGTCGTTGGTCCACACGCCGTTCACATAGACATCGCCGCTCACGGGCTGCGGACACATCAGCTGAAAGTGCACCTGCACATAGTCGGAAATCCGGTTGTTCTCTATATTGTCGCTGTTGCGTATGTAGAATGCGCCGTTAGCGTCTTCGTCGTAGAGGTAGTTGGGCCTTGGCTCATCGGCGAAGACGAAGGCATGAAACTGCTTTCCGTCCCACCTGATGCGGTCGATGCCGAGGGTGGGATGGTCGGTGTCGAGCACCTCAAACTTGCGGTATTCGTTGCCTGCATCGAAGATGAGGTCGCGGTTGTGGTCCCAGCGCAGTCCATCGGCCATGGTATACTGCGGCTTGGCGTTCAGGCGCGCATTGTCCCACCGTCCGTTCTGCAGCACCACGGTATGTATCTGGCGCTCGGGCTGCAACACCTGCAAACCGTTGTAGCCCACTTCCATAGACACCTGCTGGTGGCTCTTGTTCACATCGATATCGGTGTTGGGCGTCACCTCCATGCGCACCGTCATCACCGGCTCCACCACCATGAAGCAGGCGGTGAGCATAGGCTCGCTGTCGTCGTTGTCGTCGTAGACCTCCACTTTGTAGTTGCCGCTCATTTTCAGGCGGCAGTGCTCGTTGGGCAGGGTGAGGCTGTAGTGGGTGTAGAGCTGGTTGGTGTTGAGCGACTCCTCCATCTCGTCGATGGTGTTGCCGTCGGCGAATCCTTCTATGTAGTCGCTCTCGAACAGCTCTTCCGACTCGGTCCAGTCGGCCTCGCAGTGTATCACCTTATAGGCGTAGCGGTTGTACTGATGGGTGAGGTCGTCGAATTCGATGTGTATGCGCTGTCCGCTGTTGAGCCGTATCACGGGCATGGTGAGCCAGTCGTTGTCGGCCACCACCTGCAGTGTGGCGATGTGGTCGCTCATTATCTCATGTCGCTGCGCCGTCATGGAGAGGGTGCAAAAGAGGGCAAATATTGTAAAGAAAATTCTTTTCATCTATACTTTTGTTTCTGTCGTTTCTCTTCAGATTCTTTTAGCATCGGTCACATCGCTGAAATGCTCCAGACTCCAATCAACCAATGAGGAAATACTGGGCATGAGCGATTTGCCAAGGTCAGTGAGCGCATATTCCACCCGCGGGGGCACCTCGGGGTACTGTTTGCGTGAAACGAGATGGTTGCGTTCCAATTTTTTCAATGTCTGCGACAGCATTTTCTGCGAGCAGTCTACCATAAGGCGGTGCAGCTCGCTGTAGCGCATCACACCACCGTCGCTGCGCCACAGGCTGTAGAGCACCAGCAACGACCACTTGTCGCCAAACTTGTCGATCACGTGGCGTATGGGGCATGCCATATATTCGGCCAACATCTCTTTCATGCTGCAAACTTACACAAAAACGGGTGAAAATCCAAATAGTTAATCTTTATTAACCTAATTTACAATAAACCGCTGTATATCAGCATTTCAAACCAAAAAGTAACTTACTTACAAAAAAGCATGTTCTTGCAAATAAGTAACAGAATGCTTATCTTTGCAGAGCAATTGGAAAAAGACAGTAAAAAAACATTTACACATTAATTTATAAAAAGCATTATGAAGACTATTGAAACGATTAAGAGTGGCAAGAACTACTGCGCTGTGAGCGTGGGCCGTATAGACGAGATTATAGAGCACGAGCTTCCCATGGGACCCACCGTGCTCAAAGGCAAGGTGTTCGGCGGTCAGGCCCTGGGCGCCACCGGTTGCGAGTTCAGTTTCCAGACTCTCGTTCCGGGTCAGGACAGCGGTTTCCTGCACACCCACAAGACCCACGAGGAGCTCTACTTCATCCTGAAGGGCGAGGGTCAGTATCAGGTAGACGGTGAGATATTTGCCGTGAGCGAGGGCAGCATCGTGCGTGTGTCGCCCGAGGGCAAGCGCGCGCTGAAGAACACCGGCAGCGAGAACCTCACCATGCTGTGCGTGCAGTACAAAGCCAACGCCTTCACCGAGGCCGACAGTCCCATGACCGACGGCAACATCCTGCAGGAGGCGCTTACCTGGGAGTAAATCCAGACGTAGTGGGAACGACCACAAACATAAAACGAGACCGCAGGCCCCTAGGCTTGCGGTTTTTTTATAGACAAAAGTGAAGAAAACGGAGACAGTTTTTGTACATACAAAAAAGTTGGTGTACTTTTGCAGCGTTTTTAACCAAAGAACTACTTAACACAACAACATGAAAAAGACTACCCTCTTGAGTGTCTCTCTGGCCGTAGCGGCCGGTCTGTGCTGGGCATCGACCGCCATGCCCACACAGAAAGCAGAGACACCGGCACGCATTGCTGCCGACGAGAACATGCTCCCCTACCCCTATGAGTGGAGCGACGAGACCTGCCAAAACGATTTTATTGCCGAATCCTTCTGGGGAATGGGCTGGATGTACGACGCCACGACCCATTCGTTTGTGATGAGCGGCAAGTCGACCAACTGGATGGGCGACCTTGGTGTGAAAACCATCAACTTCCCCGTCGACGAGGGCGTGACCTGCAGCTTTGAGTATGCCCTCAGCGCCAATTCGGCCAGCAAGCTTTCCTTCAAAGCCACTTATACCGACGGCACCACCGAAGACTTGGGCTATGTGGAGCTCCAGCCGAGCGGCGACTTCACCAGCTCGTTCTTCTCGTTCACCGCAAAAGGCCCCGCCAGCCTGAACATCACCGCCAGCTATCTGGGCGACTGGTTCGACTACGGCTCCATCTATCTGCGCAATATCTGCTTCCGTCCCGCCGTGCTCGACGTGGCTGCCTCCAAAATTCTCTCACCGGCCACCGACAAGATGGCCATCGGCCAGGACGTGACCGTCACGGCACGGTTCACCAACGTGTCGCCCTTCGACGCCCAGAACCCCGTGTTCTGCTACAACGCTGACGGCAATGAGGTGAAGGAGACCTACGAAGGCACCCTGGCCGCCGGACAGTCGGTGGACTATACCTTCGAGGGTACCTTCCGCCCCACCGAGGCCACTACCGGTCCGCTCGGTGTGTGGGTGGAGATGGAAGGCGACGGCAATGAGGCCAACGACATGGTGGAGACCATGGTCACCTTCTACGAGCCCCTCGCCTTCCCCTACCACAACGGTCTGGACGGCGACAACAGCCTCTTCGCCACCATCGACGCCAACGGCGACGGTGCCTCGTGGCTGTTCGGCTCGCTCACCGACGGCAACGCCGTGGCTGCCTCGCCCGACGGCTACAGTTCGCACAACGACTACCTCGTGCTGCCCGCCATCCAGATGCCCAAGGGCCGCCACCGCGTGTCGTTCTACTATGCCGCCCTCAATGCCGGCAACGTGACCCTGGAGCTGCTCTGCGGCACCCAGCCCTCGGCAGATGGTCTCAGCGAGCAGCTCTTCGAGAAGCAAGTGACCAACACCGGCTGGCTGAACGGCTACAAGCTCATCAATGTGCCCGAAGACGGTGTCTACTACTTCGCCTTCCGCACCACCGGCCAGGGCAGCCAGATTGTGATAGACAACATCAAGATAGACGATGAGGAAGACCTGTGCATCAACCAGACCACCTTCGACACCGAGAGCGGCTACGACAAGACCACCTCGAAGGTGACCCTCTCATATGTGAACCATGGTATGACCCCGCAGAAAGACATCATCGTGAAATACTTCTGCTACCCCGTGACCAACAACGGCCAGGGCAACGTATACGGCGAACCCGCTGAGGTAGAAGAGACGGTGGCCGAAGAGGTGCAGCCCGGCGACACCCTTTACTACACCTTCGAACAGGAGGCCGACATCTCCACACCCGGACAGGGCTACCAGCTCGTGGGACAGGTCATCACCGCCATCGGCGAAGACACCCAGAACGACATGGCCCTCGGACAGTACATCGAGCACTATGGTGCCCAGGAACTGCCCTACGACTACGCCTTCAACGATGACAGCCGCAACCAGCAGTGGAGCTTCACCCGCGAGGACGAGAGCGGCAGCTCTGCCTGGAACATCGAAGACTTCTACTTCTGCTACGACGGCGAAAAAGACCTGAAGCACACCAACTACCAGGGCAACCCGAGCAACGACTGGGCCTACTCCGAGGCCATCCACATGCCCGCCGGCGAATATGAGTTGAGTTTCTTCCACCGCGGCCGCACCTACTTCTCGGGCGAGGAATACAACCAGAGCTATGAGGTGATGCTGGGCAATGAGCGCACCCCTGAGGCCATGACCCAGCAGATGGCAAAATATGACGACATCGACATCTCACGTCCCGCCTACCAGAAGCATGTGAACCGCTTCACCGTCAGCGAGGAAGGCAACTACTACCTGGGATTCCACAACTACAGCATGCCCAACAGCGGCGAGACGCATATCGACGGCATCAGCATCAAGGCTGTGGAGCCGGGAATCGAATTGCCCTATGAGTGCACCAGCCTGGCCGCCGACTCGGCCCAGTGGACCTGCTACAACGCCGCCGCACGCAACTTCACACAGTGGCGCATCGACGGCGACGCCCTGAGCGTGAACCGCACTGAGGACGACGCCTGGAACTACTTCGAGGGCATGCTCGTATCGCCCAAACTGCACCTCACGCCCGCTCTCGGCAGTGTCACCATCGAGGTGGAGTATGAGCTGACCAGCGATGCCGACACCCTGGCCGTGAACCTGTATGGCGGCGAGGTGAACAACCCCGACGAGATGGCGCTGCTCGCCAGCGACAGCCGCGGTACGAAGACCCTGACCTTCACCCTGCCGGCCGTGGAAGCCGACCAGGACTTCTACCTGGGTCTGCGCACCAACACCAACCCTGAAGACCAGGACAGCTATTACTACGGTCCTTTCTATACGCTGAAAATCAAGTCGGTCAAGGTGACCGGCGAGTTCAGCCGCGTGCTCCAGCTGGCCGACAACAGCCAGGTGAGCGTGAAGGCCGCCAACGGCAGTCTGTACGTCCAGGCCGATGAGGACCTGCAGCGTGTGGAACTCTACGATGCCGCCGGCACCTTGTGCGGCGCATGGCACACCGCCGGCCAGCAGGCCACCCTGCCCACCCAAGGCCTCAGCGGCGTGGTGATGGTGAAGATCTTCACCGCCCAAGGTGTGAAAGTTCGCAAGATTGCCCTCTAACCCACGGGCACTACCCAATAATAATCGCGGGGCCTTCGGTGGCTCCGCGATTTTTATTGTTAAAACTCCTTAATTCGCATTTCGGAAGCTTTTTTAACCCTATATTTGCATATTGTGATGGCGTAGGGAAAATAAAAAAATGACTGCGCAAAAAGACTGCGCAGCATCTGCATACCTTTGCAAACGGGGAACATAGAGATGGGCTCCTATAACAGAAAGACAAGGCTGAAAAAAGCCAAAACATAGCTGAAAAAGACAGACGGACCAAGCCGGTCTTACTTCCTCTCTGAACGTGCCTTCGGGCATGTTGTTTTCAGACCGGCCATTTCCGTTTCCATATAAGGGAAAAGATGTCAGGATGACGATAAAAACGGCTTACTATCCCATGCAGAGGGTGCAGAGGATGCCTATACTTACGAAAAAAGGCCTTCGGGCCGTAAATACACCATTCATGTGGCCGCTCCTGCCGGGGAGCGGCCTTTTTTGTAAAAAAAACGGCACACTGAGCCAAATGTGCATTTTTTTCACTACATTTGCACGAAGAAAACAACTAACACCCGCATAAAACATGAAAATCAGAAGACTCTGTAACAGCATCCTGCTGCTCGCCATCCTTCTCCTGACCGCTGTTGGCGCTCAGGCACAAAAGATACAGACCGTTGACACCGAAGGCAACCCCGTGGGCTACGCCAGCGTGGCCAATGCCGACAACGGCAAGATTATCGGCACCACCGACCTGCAAGGCTTCCTTGCCGACGTGGGCGGAGCCCGCAGCATCAGCATCACCCATGTGGCCTTCAGTCCGCAGGTGGTGACGGTGAGCTCGCTGCCGCAAGACGGCCGCATCGTGCTGCAGGACGGCAGTTTCGAGCTGCCCGAAGTGACCGTGAGCAAGAAAGAGCAGATCTACGTGCAGACCTACTACCGCGTGATATACATGAAAGACGACACCCTGGTATACTACCGTTCCGGTGTGACCGACAATGAGTACAACATCCGGAAGAAGAGTGTGTCGGCGAGCCACGACCACTTCTCCAAGGCGGAATTCGGCATTCTGAAGTTCACCCTCGACAAGCTGCTGGGCGGTCTTTTCAACAGCTACTCCGACCTGAGCACACAGAACCTGTGCTTAGGCACCAGCGAGAAACGGGGCAACTTCACCCTAAAGCAGGAAACCGATACCCGAAAGAGCATAAAATACAATGACAGCATCGTGGGCTATATGGTGGACGACCTCAACGACCACCAGCGCCGACTCTCCATCGACAATGTGGTGTACAACAATCTCTACCATGCCGACAACGACTCTGAAAAAAAGGCTAAGAAGCGGAAGGAAAAGGAGGGAAATGAGAAGAACCGCGTGTCTACCCGCTACATGGTCTACAACATCGACGATGACGGCCACTGCGGTGTGGCCGACTTCGTGTCGAAACAGGTTCATGTGGACTATGACCGGTACAGCAAGATAGACAAGAAATTCGTACACACCCGCATTTGGGTAGAGGTCTTCGCCACCGACCGCGCCTATGTGACCAAGCAGGAACTGAAAGAGAAAAAGCGCGACAACAAGGTGAATATGACGTATGAGGACCTGAAGGAATATGAACGGCAGAAGGGCGTTCCCGCGCTGCCCGACAACGTAATCGCATCGATTGAAAAACTGATGAGCAAGTAAGTGACTACCGGCAGAAAACATCAAGAGGGGGCTCAATATTTTGAGTCCCCTCTTCGCATCTACGTCAATAGCGGTTTATCTAATAAACAGCAGTTCGCGGTACTTCGGTAGTGGCCAGAGACTATCGTCGACAATCAGCTCCAGCTTGTCTATCTGATAGCGTATGTCATCGAGCTTCGGCTCCACGGTGTCGTGGTAGGCCACGGCCTTCTGGTGCTCATCCTCTATCTTGTTGGCCACCTTGCGGGCGTTCACCAAGTCGTCCACCCCCTTCTCGATAGCGCTCGTGCGCTCAGCTATCTCCTCTATAATCTGCTTGTTGCGGGCGGAAAGTTTGTCGGCTGTGTCGGCGGGGAATACGGCAGCCATATTGCAGATGTTTTGCAAGAGCTGCGTCTGGTAGCGTGTGGCTACGGGGATGATGTGGTTCATCGAGAGGTCGCCCAGCACACGGGCCTCAATCTGTATTTTCTTCGTATAGGTCTCCCACTTCACTTCGTTGCGGGCTTCCAGTTCCTTGCGGGTCATCACACCCAGACTCTCAAACATCTGGATGCTGGAGTCGTCGAGATAGCGCTCGAAGATTTTCGGACAGGACTTCTCCACATCGAGCCCCCGGCGGGCGGCTTCCTCCACCCATTCGTCACTATAGCCGTTGCCGTCGAAGCGGATGGGCTTGCAAGTCTTGATGTCCTCGCGCAGCACATCGATAATGGCGTGCATCACCGGGTTGTGATGGCCATCGGAGAACTCCCCGTTCTTGGAGATTTCCGCGATTCTCCGGTCGACACGCTGCTTGAACGAGACGAGGGCTTCGGCCACAGCCGAGTTGAGGGCTATCATGGCCGAGGCGCAGTTGGCCTCGGAGCCTACGGCGCGGAACTCGAAGCGGTTGCCGGTGAAGGCGAAGGGCGAGGTGCGGTTGCGGTCGGTATTGTCGATGAAGAGCTCGGGTATCTCGGGAATGTCCATTTTCAGTCCCTGCTTGCCGGCCATGGCCAGGATGTCGGCCACATCGGCATGCTCTATATGGTCGAGCAGCTCGCTCACCTGCTTGCCGAGGAACGAGGAGATAATGGCGGGCGGCGCCTCGTTGGCGCCCAGTCGGTGGGCGTTGGTGGCGCTCATGATGCTGGCCTTGAGCAGGCCGTTGTGCCGCCACACACCCATCAATGTCTCAACGATGAAGGTGGCGAAGCGCAGGTTGGCCTCTGGCGTCTTGCCGGGAGCATGGAGGAGCACGCCGTTGTCGGTGGATAGGCTCCAGTTGTTGTGCTTGCCGCTGCCGTTGATGCCGGCGAAGGGTTTTTCGTGAAGCAGCACACGGAAGCCATGCTTGCGGGCCACCCGCTTCATGACCGACATGAGCAGCATGTTGTGGTCGACGGCAAGGTTGGTCTCCTCGTAGATAGGCGCCAGTTCAAACTGGTTGGGCGCCACCTCGTTGTGGCGTGTCTTGCAGGGGATGCCCAGTTCGAGAGCCTGTATCTCCAGTTCGCGCATAAAAGCAGCCACCCGCTCGGGTATGGCGCCGAAGTAGTGGTCGTCCATCTGCTGGTTCTTGGCCGAGTCGTGTCCCATCAGTGTGCGGCCGGTGAGCAGCAGGTCGGGCCGGGCCGAATAGAGGCCCTCATCCACGAGGAAATACTCCTGCTCCCAACCCAGGTTCGATGTCACCTTTTTCACACTTGGGTCGAAGTAGTGGCACACATCGGTGGCTGCCACGCTCACGGCGTGCAGGGCCCGCAGCAGCGGAGCCTTATAGTCGAGTGCCTCGCCGGTGTAGGAGATAAACACCGTGGGGATGCAGAGTGTATCGTCGATGATGAAGACCGGCGATGTGGGGTCCCAAGCCGAATAGCCTCGTGCCTCGAAGGTAGAGCGGATGCCTCCGCTGGGGAAAGAAGACGCATCGGGTTCCTGCTGCACGAGCAGCTTGCCGGTGAACTCCTCGACCATGCCGCCCTTTCCGTCGTGCTCGATAAACGAGTCGTGCTTCTCGGCAGTGCCTTCGGTGAGCGGCTGGAACCAATGGGTATAGTGCGTCACGCCGCAGTCGATGGCCCACTGCTTCATGCCGGCGGCCACGGCATCGGCCACCTCGCGGTCGAGGCGCGCGCCATTGTCCATCACCTCCATCATCTTGGCGTACACGTCCTTGGGCAGGTACTTGTACATTTTCTCGCGGTTGAAGACCTTGCAGCCGAAATACCTTGCCGGTCTCTCACAGGGTGTTATCACGACGAGCGGCTTTTTCTTGAAGGCCTCGCCTACTACCTGAAATCTAAGTGTTTCCATAATCGTGTATGTGTTAGTTGTTGATATCCTATTTGCTCCATTTCTCTATTCTCCGCAGCGCCTCTTCGGTGCGTTCATGGCTGCCGAAGGCGGTAAAGCGGACATATCCCTCGCCGCTGGGGCCGAAACCGACACCCGGCGTACAGACCACGTTGGCGCCATAGAGCAGTTCTTCGAAAAACTGCCACGAAGTGGTGCCGTTGGGCGTGCGCATCCAGATATAGGGGGCATTCTCACCACCGTAGCACTCATAGCCCAAAGACCTGAACACACGGAGCATGCGGGCGGCATTCTGCATGTAGTAGTCGATGGTTTGCTGTATTTGCTCCTTGCCCTCGGGCGAGTAGATGGCCTCGGCGGCCCGCTGGCTGATGTAGCTGGTGCCGTTGAACTTGGTGCACTGGCGGCGCAGCCAGAGTTGGTTGAGCGGAATGCGCTCCCCCTCGAAGGTAGAGACGCTCACGTCTTTGGGCACGATGGTATAGCCACAGCGCACCCCTGTGAAGCCGGCGGTCTTGGAGAACGACCGGAACTCGACGGCGCATTTGCGGGCACCTCGAATCTCAAAGATGCTATGAGGGATGTCGGGGTCTCGTATGTAGGCTTGATAGGCGGCGTCGAAGAGGATGAGGGCATCGTTCTTCAGGGCATAGTTCACCCAGCGGCGCAGTTCCTGCCGGGTGATGACCGTGCCCGTAGGGTTATTGGGAAAACAGAGGTAGATGACATCCACCGGCCGTCCCTTGGGCAGGTCGGGCACGAAGCCGTTCTCGGCAGTGGTGGGCATGTAGCGCACATTGGTCCATCGGCCATCGCGATAAGTGCCACAGCGGCCTATCATCACATTGGAGTCGATATAGACGGGGTAGATGGGGTCGGTGACACCGATGAAGTTGTCCCAATGGAGGAGTTCCTGGAAATTGCCCGTATCCGATTTGGCCCCATCATTGATGAACACCTCGTCGAGGCTGAGTCGGACGCCGCGGGGCTGGAAGTCGTTCTTCAGGATGGCCTTGCGCAGGAATTCATAGCCCTGTTCGGGTCCGTAGCCTCTGAAGCCGTCGGCTGTGGCCATTTCGTCGACCGCCTTGTGCATGGCCTCTACGACGGCCGGGCAGAGCGGTTGGGTGACATCGCCTATACCGAGCGAGATGACATCGGCCTTGGGGTGCATCACCTTGAAGACATTGACCTTCTTGGCGATGTCGGCAAAGAGGTAGTTGTTCTGCAGGTTGAGGAAGTGGATGTTTACTAACGCCATATTGTTGTTGTTTTATTACATTTCAATTTCACTGTCGAATACAAATTCGGCGGGGCCGGTCATATAGACGTGGTTATCCGCTTCGCGCCACTCGATATGGAGCGTGCCGCCGTCCATTACGATACTACTCCTGCGCCCGGCACGGTTGCCCAGACAGGCGGCTACAGCGGTGGCGCAGGCTCCCGTTCCGCAGGCTTGTGTAATGCCGCTGCCTCGTTCCCATACCCTCGTGCGTATACTGCCGTCGGGTTCCATGCGTGCAAACTCGATGTTGCACCGCTTCGGAAAGACAGGATGGTTTTCGAGAAGGGGTCCTGTCGCGCCCACCTGGTCGATATCGTGGGTGAAGATGACGTAATGCGGATTGCCCATCGACACGAAGGTGCCACTTTTCAAGTCGGGGGAAGCCGCAAAGAGCGCATGGTCTTCCAAGACCGGTTCGCCCATGTCGACGGTGACGGACTGCACCTTGCTGCCGGCAAGCTGCAATCGGAGCGTCTTGATGCCCGAAAGGGTGAGCAGACGTATCTCTGTCTTGTCTGTAATGCATCTTTCAAAGAGGTACTTGCCGATACAGCGACTGGCATTGCCGCACATCATGGCCTCAGAGCCGTCGGCATTGAAGATGCGCATGGAATAGTCGGCCTCGGGCACGGGACTTTTGTCAATGAGCACCAAGCCGTCGGAGCCGATGCCCGTGTGTCGGTCGCTCCACCTTATGGCAGCCGCCGAGGGGTCGGCTATGGGATGCTGCATGACATTGACATAGATATAGTCGTTGCCGCAGCCATGCATCTTGGTGATTGGAATCTTCTTCATTTCGTCAGATATTCATTTATTCTCTTAGCTGTTTCCATACCGCTGGCCATGGCGCGGACCACGAGCGAGGCGCCGCTGGCGGCATCGCCGCAGACGAAGACATTCTCTGCGTACTGAGGATGCTCCGGCCGGAGGAATCCCATGGCCAGCAGGCAGAGCTGGGCCTTGATGATCTCGGGCTTGCCTTTCTCCACCATCAGCGGCCTGCCCCCATCGAGATTGGGCTGCCAGTCGATTTCCTGCACCCTGACACCGGTGAGGCGCCCGTTCTCTCCAAGAAACTCGAGGGTGTTAATATTCCAGCGGCGTGTGCATCCCTCCTCGTGCGACGAGGTGGTCTTGAGCGTGCGGGGCCAGTTGGGCCACGGGTTCTGCGGGTCGTCAGGGCCTTCTGCCGGGCGCGGCATGATTTCAATTTGTGTGACGCTCCTGCATCCCTGGCGGTGAGCCGTACCAATGCAGTCGGACCCTGTGTCGCCTCCTCCGATGACGAGCACATCCTTACCTTTTGCGGTGATACGCTCGTCTTTGGGATATTCCATGCCGGCCAGCACGCGGTTCTGCTGACTCAGCAGTTCCAGGGCGAAGTGAACGCCTTTGAGTTGGCGTCCCGGCACCTTCAGGTCTCTGGCAGCAGGTGTTCCTGTGGACAGTACCACCGCATCGAACCCTTCAGCAAAGGTGTCATCGCAGACGACAGCCTCACCATAACGGAATTCAATCCCCTCCTGCTCCATCAGCCGGATGCGTCGGTCTACTACGGCCTTGTTGAGCTTGAAGTTGGGTATGCCATAGCGCAGCAGACCGCCTGCAGCCTCATGTTTCTCGTAGACAGTTACGGTGTAGCCCATCAGGTTGAGAGCTTGGGCGGCTGCGAGCCCTGCAGGTCCTGCTCCCACCACCGCCACCTTTTTTCCATTCCTCACTATATCAGCAACAGGCAGAATATACCCCTCGCGGAAGGCGGCTTCGGTGATGGCGCACTCGTTCTCGCGGTTGGTCGTGGGTTCGTGGTTGAAGCGGTTGAGCACACAGGCTTTCTCGCACAGCGCCGGACAGACGCGCCCCGTGAACTCAGGGAAAGGATTGGTGTCCGACAGCAGGCGGTAGGCCAGTTCCCATTCACCTTTATACAAGGCATCGTTCCATTCTGGAGCCTTGTTGCCCAAGGGGCAGGCCCAATGGCAGAACGGCACGCCGCAGTCCATGCATCGGCTGGCCTGCAATTTCCGCTCGCGGGTGTTGAGTGTCTGTTCCACCTCGCCGAAATCGTGTATCCGGTCGTGAAGGGGACGGTAGCCCGCCTCCTGGCGGTGTATCTCTAAGAATGCTTTTGGATTTCCCATAATAGCCATTGAAAATGATTGAAAACTAATAGTCGCGCTGTATGAAGGCTATCTTCTCGTGGAGGCGAGCCATCTTCTCCTCTTCGAGCACGCGTTTGTACTCTATGGGCACCACCTGGATAAAGTCGTCGAGACAGCGGTGCCAATCATCGAGCAAACGGCCCGCCAGGGCGCTGCCTGTGTGCAGATAGTGCTGGCGGATGAGTTCGAGCAGTTCCTTGCGCGAGATGCTGTCCTCGATAAGCGAAAGTTCCACCATGTCCATATTGCAGAAATAGTCGAAGGTGTGGTCGGGGTCGTATACATAGGCCACTCCCCCTGACATACCGGCGGCGAAATTGCGGCCCGTCTTGCCCAGCACCACCACGCGTCCGCCAGTCATATACTCGCAGCAGTGGTCGCCGGCGCCCTCGATCACGGCGACGGCTCCCGAATTGCGCACGCCAAAGCGTTCACCCACCTTGCCGTTGACGTACAACTCGCCTGAAGTGGCACCGTAGAGACCTGTGTTGCCCGCAATGATATTGTCTTCCGCCCTGAAGTCGTCGTTGCTCCGGCTGGGTGGCAGGATGCTGATGCGCCCGCCGCTTAAGCCCTTGCCGAAGTAGTCGTTGCACTCACCTTCCAACCTGATGTTGAGTCCCCGCACGGCAAAAGCGCCAAACGACTGGCCTGCGGAGCCCTTGAACTTGATGTTGACGGTGCCTGGTGGCAGACCGGCCTCACCGTATTTCCTTGCGATGAGGCCCGAGAGCATCGTTGTCACGGCACGGTCGGTGTTCTTGACGGCGTAGTCGAGCGTCACTTCCTCACCGTCGTCGACAGCTTTCTGCGCGGCGCGGATTATCTCTTCGTCCTTTACGCCCCCCACCTTCGTATAGGCGCCCCGGTCCCAATAGAGCGCCTTGTCGGTGTCCGGCTTGTACAGCAGGCGGGCGAAGTCGATGCTTCGCTGCTTCTCCGTCATGCCTTCGGTACGGACCTCTAAGAGTTCCGTATGGCCTATGATTTCCTTCAATCTACGCACACCGAGCTCGCTAAGATATTCCCGCACCTGCTGCGCCAGCATGGTGAAGTAGTTGACCACATATTCGGCACGTCCCTCGAAGTGTTTGCGCAATTCGGGGTTCTGCGTGGCCACGCCCATGGGGCAGGTGTTCGTGTTGCACTTGCGCATCATCACGCAACCCAGCACGATGAGCGGCAAGGTTCCGAAGGAGAACTCGTCGGCTCCCAGCATCGCCATGACGACGACATCCTTGGCGGTCTTCAACTGGCCGTCGGTCTGCAGGCGCACCTGGTTGCGCAGGCCGTTGCGCACCAGCGTCTGTTGTGTCTCGGCCAGGCCTATCTCCGGCGAGATGCCCGCAAAGCGCATCGACGAGGCGGGGCTGGCCCCAGTACCTCCCTCGGCTCCGCTGACGACGATTAGGTCGGCTTTCGCCTTGGCCACACCGGCGGCAATGGTCCCCACCCCACTCTCAGCCACCAGTTTTACCGACACGGCAGCCGTGGGGTTGATGTTCTTCAGGTCGAAGATGAGCTGTGCCAGGTCCTCGATGCTGTAGATATCGTGGTGGGGCGGCGGTGAGATGAGCGAGATGCCCGGGATGGCATTGCGCGTCTTGGCGATGATGTCGTTCACCTTGAAGCCGGGCAACTGTCCACCCTCGCCAGGTTTGGCACCCTGCGCCACCTTTATTTGTATCTCCTCGGCATTGACCAAGTATTCTGCCGTCACGCCGAAGCGTCCGCTGGCTATCTGCTTGGTCTTGCTGCTCAGACTTACGCCCTCCACCTCCGTATGGTAGCGGGCATTGTCCTCGCCGCCCTCACCGGTGTTGGAGCGTGTGCCGAGTTTGTTCATGGCCAGCGCCAGCGCCTCATGGGCCTCGATGCTGAGCGCGCCGAACGACATGGCTCCCGTCACGAAATGCCTGACAATCGACTCCACGGGTTCCACCTCGTCGATAGGTGTGGGCGTTGCGGCTTTCTTCCATCCGAAGAAGTCGCGTATGAAGATGGGGGCGTCTTTCTTGTCGACCAGCGCCGACCACTCCTTGAACTTCTCATAGTCGGCGGTCCGTGCAGCCACCTGCAGGCGGTAAATCGTCTCCGGGTTCCAGGCATGCCTGATACCGTCTCTGCGCCATGAGAACAGGCCCTGATTCTTCAGGGGCGACGGGTTCTGGGCTGCCTTTTGCAGACGGACGGCATCGCGCGCTATCTCCTTCAGTCCGATGCCGCCGATGGTGCTCACTTCTGTGCCGAAATAACGTCGCAGCAAGTCCTCGCCCAGTCCGATGCTCTCGAAAATCTTCGCCCCGCGATAGCTGCGTATGGTAGAGATGCCCATCTTCGACATGATTTTCTTCAGGCCCTTGTCCACCGCCTTGATATAGTGGCTCTCAGCCGTAGCATACTCTTCCTGTATCTTACCACGCCTCACCAGATCGTCGAGGACAGCAAAAGCCATATACGGGCACAGTGCACTGGCGCCATAGCCCAACAGCAGTGCGGCATGCATGGTCTCCCGGATTTCTCCGCTCTCCACGATGAGTGCCGTCTGCACGCGCTTGCCTACCGAAATGAGATAATGATGCACGGCACTCACCGCCAGCAGCGACGGGATGGCCGCATGCCGCTCATCGATATCCCGGTCGGTCAAGACGATATAGTTGACCCCTTCGTCCACACTGCGCTCCGCTTCATGGCAGAGGTTGTCGATTGCCTGGCGTAACCCCTCCTCACCCTTCTCCGAGTCGAAGAGGATGGGGAGTTTCTGTGTCTTGAATCCCTTATAGCGGATGTTGCAGAGTATGTCGAGCTGGGTATTGGTCAGTACGGGCTGCGGCAGCCGCACCATTTTGCAGTTGGAGGCATCGGGCGTGAGGATGTTGGTGCCCACAGCGCCGATATACTCTGTCAGCGACATCACCAGTTCTTCGCGTATAGGGTCGATGGCAGGATTGGTGACCTGCGCAAACTGCTGTCGGAAATAGTTGAAGAGCACCTGCGGGCGGTCGCTGACCACGGCCAGCGGTGTATCGTTTCCCATTGCCGCCACAGGTTCCTGCCCTGTGGTAGCCATCGGTACAATCGTCTTGTCGATATCCTCCTGTCCGAAGCCGAACTGCACCAGTTTTCTGTCCAGGTCGCTCACGGCGTTGTCGACTCTGCGTCCGCTCTTCAGTTTCTCCAGCTGCACACGGTTCTCACTGAGCCACTCGCGGTAGGGATGCGCTTTGGCCAGCGCGGCCTTTATCTCACCGTCGTAGTAAATCTTTCCTTCCTGCGTATCGATGAGGAGAATCTTTCCGGGCTGAAGGCGCCCTTTCGACACCACGTCGCCGGGTTCGAAGTCCACGACGCCTACCTCGCTGGCCACCACCATCACGCCCTGCTTCGTAATGGTATAGCGCGAGGGGCGCAGACCGTTTCGGTCGAGCATTCCGCCCGCATAGCGTCCGTCGGAGAACAGCAGGGCTGCAGGGCCGTCCCACGGCTCCATCAGTATGGAATGGTATTCGTAGAAAGCCTTCAGGTCTTCCGAAATGGGGTTCTTGTCGTTGAAGCTCTCCGGCACGAGAATGGCCATGGCCTGTGGCAGTGACAGTCCGCTCATGGTGAGGAACTCGAAGACATTGTCGAGACTGGCCGAGTCGCTCATGCCCTCCTCGACGATGGGCGAGATGTCCTTGATGTTGCCCAAGGCCTCACTGCTGAGCACGCTCTCACGGGCTTTCATCCATCCACGGTTGCCGCGGATGGTGTTGATCTCGCCGTTGTGCGCCAGCAAGCGGAAGGGCTGTGCCAGCGACCATGTGGGGAAGGTGTTTGTGCTGAAGCGCGAATGCACCAAGGCCAGGCCGCTGGTGAGATAGGGGTTGGAGAGGTCTGGGAAATATCGGCGCAGTTGTCCGCTGGTCAGCATTCCCTTGTATACCAGGTTGGTGTTGGACAGCGAGCAAATATAGAAGTCGGGATGTGTGACGCGCCGCTCTATCTTTTTTCTTATTATATATAGCATACGGGGCAAGGCTTCGGCTTTCTCCTCGCTGCCCCCCGTGATGAACACCTGCCTGATGGCCGGCTCCACCTTTCGTGCAGCCTCGCCCAACACCTCCGGACAGGTGGGCACCGTGCGCAGGTGCATCAGTTGCAAGCCCTCGCGCTCCACCTCTTCTATCATGACCGACAAGATGTCGTGCTGCGCCTTCTCCTCCTTGGGCAGGAACACCAGACCCGTACCGTATTTTCCTTTCTCCGGCACCGGGATGCCCTGCAGCAGAATAAATTCGTGGGGTATCTGCAACATGATGCCCGCACCGTCGCCCGTCTTATCACGCGTCTCAGCACCTCGGTGCTCCATGTTTTCCAACACACGAAGCGCCTGGTCTACCAATTCGTGGCTCTTGCCGCCATGGATGTTCACCACCATGCCCACGCCACAGGCATCGTGTTCATAATGCGACTGATACAGACCGTTTAGCTTACATTTTGTCATATTATCCCTCATTAATCTTTCACTTGTTCCAATTTCGGGGGCAAAGTTAATACAAAAAGTCAGTAAAATAATTATATTTCTAACAAAAACTTTGTTACAATTCGGCTACAGTTATCATTTTGACACAATATTCGCGATATTTATATCAAAATGTAAGAAAACAAAATGTATTTTCATACCAATTCTTTACACTTTGACACTTTATACATTTTTTTTGCTGCAAAGTTTGGAAAAAATGCGTTTTATTTTTTTTAATCGCTGTAACTTTGCCGCAGAATTACATTATTCTTTTAAGGTAAAAAAGTCAGACCAACATCTTCATCCAGGAGGTACCCATCAGGAAAAGGAACGAAACAAAGAGGTATTCTATGCAGACAAAGTACATATTCGTCACGGGCGGTGTTGTCTCATCATTAGGCAAAGGCATCATCTCCGCCTCCATCGGCAAACTGCTGCAGGCACGCGGCTTCAAGGTAACCATCCAGAAATTCGACCCCTACATCAACATCGACCCGGGCACGCTGAACCCCTACGAGCACGGTGAGTGCTACGTGACGGAAGACGGTTTCGAGACCGACCTCGATCTGGGGCATTACGAGCGTTTCACGGGCATTCGCACCACACGCAACAACAGCATCACCACGGGGCGCATCTACAAGACGGTCATCGACCGCGAGCGCCGCGGCGACTATCTGGGCAAGACCATTCAGGTGGTGCCGCACATCACCGACGAGATAAAGCGGCGCATGCTGCGTGAGGACGAAGAAACGGCCTACGACTTCATTATCACCGAGGTGGGCGGCACCATCGGCGACATTGAGAGCGCCCCGTTTATGGAGGCCATCCGGCAGTTGCGCTGGCAGTTGGGAAGCAGTGCGGTTTGCGTGCACCTGACGTATGTGCCCTACCTGAAGGCCGCCGATGAGTTGAAGACCAAACCCACCCAACACTCCGTGAAGGAACTGCAGGGAATGGGCATACAGCCCGACATCCTTGTGCTCCGTACCGAACGCCACCTTGATGACGCCATGCGCATGAAGGTGGCGTCGTTTTGTAATGTCGACCTGGAGTGCGTGGTGCAGAGCGAGGACATGCCCAGCATCTACGAGGTGCCCGTGAACATGCAGCGGCAGGGGCTCGATGCGGCTGTCCTGCGGAAGATGGGCATCCCCGTGGGCGAGACACCCGCAATGACGGCCTGGCACAACTTTCTGGACAAGCAGCGCCATGCAGTAGGCCAGGTGCACATCGGGCTGGTGGGCAAGTACGACCTGCAGGATGCCTACAAGAGCATCCGCGAGAGTCTCAATCTGGCAGGCATCTACAACGGTGTGAGCGCAAAAATACATTTTGTGAACAGCGAGGAGATTGACGCCCGGAATGTGGCCGAAAAGTTGGGCGGCATGGCGGGCGTGCTCATCTGCCCGGGGTTCGGCCAGCGTGGCATCGAGGGTAAAATCGTGGCCGCCGAATATGGGCGCACCCACGACATTCCCACCTTCGGCATCTGTCTGGGCATGCAGATGATGGTGATAGAATTTGCCCGGAACGTGCTGGGCTATCAGGATGCCAACAGCAGCGAGATGACAGCCCACACGGCGCATCCCGTCATCGACCTGATGGAAGAACAGAAAAGCGTTACCGACATGGGCGGCACCATGCGGCTGGGAGCATACGACTGCGAACTGGTGAAAGGCAGCCGTGTATTCAAGGCATACGGCGAAGAGCCGATGATAAAGGAGCGGCACAGGCACCGCTATGAATTCAACAATCAATACAAGGAGGAATACGAGGCAGCCGGCATGAAGTGCGTTGGCATCAACCCCGCCGCCAACCTGGTGGAGATTGTCGAGATACCCGGGAAGCGCTGGTACATCGGCACCCAGTTCCACCCCGAATACTCTTCAACGGTGCTTCATCCGCATCCGCTGTTTATGTCGTTCATAAAAGCATGTATCTCACATGGAACAGCTGAAGCATGAGTGCGGCGTAGCCATGATACGCCTGTTGAAACCGCAGAGTTACTATGAGCAGAAATACGGAACCTGCCGCTACGGGCTGAACAAGCTCTATCTGATGATGGAGAAGCAGCACAACCGCGGACAGGAGGGTGCCGGCATAGCCTGCGTGAGCCTCGACGCACCGGCCGGCACGGAATATATGTTCCGCGAACGGGCCGAGGGCAAGGAGGCCATCACTGAAATATTCAGACGGGTGGACGAAAACTTCGTCGGCCAGTTGTATATGGGGCATTTGCGGTATTCCACAACGGGCCGTCACGGACTGAAATATGTGCATCCGTTCCTGCGGCGCAACAATTGGCGGGCCAAGAACCTCTGCCTGTGCGGCAACTTCAACATGACGAACATCGACGAGGTGTTCCAGTTTCTTACAGCGCAGGGACAGTCGCCCCGCTACTACGGCGATGCCTATATCACACTCGAGCTGATGGGCCACCGACTGGACCGCGAAGTGGAACGGCTGTTCGACGAAGCCAAGGAGCGCGGCATGCAGGGCACCGACATCACCGACCACATAGACAATCACCTGGAAATGGCCCATGTGCTGAAGACCACGATGCAGCACTTTGACGGCGGCTACGTGATGTGCGGCCTGACGGGCAGCGGTGAGCTGTTTGCCGTCCGCGACCCGTGGGGCATCCGGCCCGCCTTCTGGTACCAGGACGACGAGGTGGTGGTTTTGGCCTCGGAGCGTCCTGTCATCCAAACATGCTTCGACTTGCAGGCCGAAGACATCAAGGAACTGGAGCCGGGCCAGTCTCTGATAGTCAGGAAGAGTGGAGAAAGGAGTCTGCAACAGATTCTGCCGGCCCGGAAATTGAGCGCCTGCAGTTTTGAGCGCATCTACTTCAGCCGTGGCTCTGACCGCGACATCTATCAGGAGCGCAAACGGCTGGGCGGGCAACTGACCCCTGCCATCATGGAGGCTATCGGCGGCGATGTGGGCAACACCGTGTTCAGCTACATCCCCAACACCGCAGAAGTGGCCTTCATAGGCATGACCGACGGCATCCGCAAGCAGTGTGGCGAGGTTCGGACGGAAAAGGTAGTATGGAAAGACATCAAACTGCGCACTTTTATATCCGACGGCACAGAACGCAATGACCTGGCCGCCCATGTCTACGACATCTCATACGGCTCGCTGCGGCCCTATGTTGACAATCTGGTCATCATCGACGACAGCATCGTAAGAGGCACCACGCTGAAAGAGAGCATCTTCAAGATTCTGGACCGCCTGCACCCGAAGAAGATTGTGATGGTGTCGAGTTCACCGCAGATACGCTATCCCGACTACTACGGTATCGACATGTCGCATCTGGAGGAGCTCTGCGCTTTCCGCGCCGCCATTGCCCTTGTCAAGGAAAGGGGCATGCTCGAGCTGTTGGCCGACACCTACCGGAAGTGCAAGACAGCGCCTTCGGCAGCCAATCATGTGCGTGCCATCTATGCCCCTTTCACCGTAGAAGAGATAAACGAGAAGATTGTAGAGATGCTGCGGCCCGACGGCATGCAGGCCCCTATAGAGCTGGTGTTTCAAAGCATTGAGGGCCTGCACGAGGCCTGCCCCAACCATCCGGGCGACTGGTACTTTACAGGAGCGTATCCCACACCGGGCGGCATGCGCCTTTGCAACGAGGCTTTCATCAGCTACATAGAAAACACATTAAAAATGCAATTTTAAAATGAGAGCAGCAAAACTGATACTGGAAGACGGAACCGAGTTCTGCGGTTGGTCGTTTGGCTATGAGGGAGATATGCAACACCCTGCAGCGGCCATCGGCGAGGTGGTATTCAACACCGCCATGACGGGTTATCCGGAGAGTCTGACCGACCCCAGCTATGCAGGCCAGATACTGGTGACCACCTACCCGCTGATAGGCAACTACGGTGTGCCCGATACGGGGATGGCCGGCAATGACCTGCCCCGGTTCATGGAGAGCGGGCGAATCCATGTCAAAGCACTGGTCGTGGCCGACTACAGTCAGGAATATTCTCACTGGAATGCCAGGGAGAGTCTGGCATCATGGCTGAAACGCGAAAAGATACCCGCCATAACGGGCATCGACACCCGACGGCTGACCAAGGTGCTCAGGGAGCATGGCGTGATGATGGGCAGAATTAGCCTGGCATCCACCCTCCCGACGAAAGGAGAAGAAGATGACGACCTGCAAGACTACGGGAGTGTGAACTGGGTGGAGAAGGTGAGCTGCCAAGAAACCATTGTCTACAACAGAGGCGCGGCCAAACGCGTGGTGCTGGTCGACTGCGGCGTGAAAGCCAACATCATCCGCTGCCTCATCCACCGGGGTATCGAAGTGGTCCGTGTGCCGTGGGACTACGACTTCAACCAATTGGAGTTCGACGGCCTCTTCCTGGCCAATGGTCCCGGCGACCCCGAACAGTGCGGAAAGACCGTAGAACACATACGCACGTTTCTTCAGAACAAACAAGTTCGCCCCTGCATGGGCATCTGCCTGGGCAATCAGCTCCTGGCACGCGCGGCCGGTGCCAAGACCTACAAGCTGAAGTATGGTCACCGCTCGCACAACCAGCCCGTGCGGCAGGTGGGCACCAACCGCTGCTTCATCACCTCGCAAAACCATGGCTACGCCGTAGATGACAAGACATTGCCTGCCGACTGGGAACCGCTGTTCGTCAATATGAACGACGGATCGAACGAGGGCATCCGCCACAAGACGAATCCCTGGTTCTCGGCACAATTCCATCCGGAAGCCTGCTCGGGACCGGTCGACACAGAGTGGATGTTCGACGAATTTGCAGGCTGTCTGGATAAAGTAGGCAAGGAAGAGAATTTCTCCCCGCTCTCTGTGGAAAATATTTCTACACCTGATGAAAAAGAGCTGCCCAAGAAAGTGTTGCTGCTGGGCAGCGGCGCGCTGAAGATAGGCCAGGCCGGTGAGTTTGACTACAGTGGCGCTCAGGCGCTGAAGGCGCTGAAAGAGGAGGGCGTCCACTCCGTGCTTATCAATCCGAATATCGCCACGGTACAGACCTCGAAAGACGTGGCCGACACGGTGTATTTCCAACCCGTGACGCCTGAGTTCGTGGAGCGTGTGATAGAAAAGGAGCGTCCCGACGGCATCTTGCTCTCGTTTGGCGGACAGACGGCACTGAACTGCGGCGTGGAACTTTATAAGACAGGCGTGCTCCAGAAATACGGCGTCGAAGTGCTCGGCACGCCCGTCCAGGCCATCATCGACACCGAGGACCGCGACCTCTTCGTAAAGCGGCTCGATGAAATCGGCGTCAAGACCATCAAGAGCGAGGCATGCAGCACGGTAGAGGAAGTGGAGCGGGCTGCCCATGCGTTGGGATTCCCCGTCATTCTAAGAGCCGCCTACGCACTGGGCGGTCTGGGCAGCGGTTTCTGTGACAATGATGCCGAGCTGCTGGCACAGGCCGAGGAGGCTTTCTCTTTCTCACCGCAGGTGCTGGTGGAAAAGTCGCTGAGGGGCTGGAAGGAAATAGAGTATGAGGTGGTGCGCGACCGCTACGACAACTGCATCACCGTGTGCAACATGGAGAACTTCGACCCGCTCGGCATCCATACCGGCGAGTCGATTGTGGTAGCCCCGTCGCAGACGCTCAGCAACAGCGAGTATCATAAACTCCGCGCGCTGGCCATCAAAATAATCCGTCATATCGGCATTGTGGGCGAGTGCAATGTGCAATATGCCCTCGACCCCGACAGCGAGGACTACCGGGTCATCGAGGTCAATGCCCGTCTGTCGCGCTCATCAGCACTGGCATCCAAGGCCACTGGCTATCCACTGGCCTTTGTCGCTGCCAAACTGGGACTGGGCAACGGCCTTTTCGAACTGAAGAATTCCGTCACCAAGACCACCTCGGCCTTTTTCGAGCCGGCGCTCGACTATGTGGTCGTAAAGATTCCCCGCTGGGACCTGACAAAGTTTCATGGGGTGAAGCGCGAACTCGGCTCGTCGATGAAGAGCGTCGGCGAGGTGATGGCCGTAGGGCGCACGTTTGAAGAGGCGCTTCAGAAAGGACTGCGCATGATAGGCCAGGGCATGCACGGATTCGTTGAGAATCACGAAATCAAAATCAAGGACATAGCGAAGTCGCTGCATGAGCCTACCGACATGCGTATCTTCGTGGTGTCGAAGGCGATGAAGATAGGCTATTCATCCCGGCAGATTCATCAACTGACCATGATTGGCAGCTGGTTTCTGCAGAAGTTGAAACACATTGTAGATATCGACCTGCAGTTGAGGGAGTTGGGCTATCTTTCGGAAGTCTCGGCATTTATGGAGCCGAGCGAGTTTAAGGAACTGTTGCAGTCGCCGGAGGTTTGTCTGTTGCTACACGCTGCCAAGGTATACGGTTTCTCCGACTTCCAGATAGGCCGGGCGATAGGACTGGAGCACAGGATGAACATGGAGCAAGCGGGCCGCACCGTGCGTAAATGGCGCAAGGCACTCGGCCTCATGCCTACCGTAAACCAGATAGACACGCTCGCAGCAGAATATCCTGCCCAAACCAATTACCTCTACCTGTCGTACCTGTAGGAAACGGACTTCCTTAGAGGGTTCACACATCATTCATCAAGTTGGCACTCGGCAATGCGAAGAAAAAAGTGGTTTTTTCTTCTCATTGCTCTCGTTTTTTCGTAACTTTGGCTTCGCCGAAGTTACTCTGTCTCGGAAAAGCTCAAATAAATTTGGCTCTTCGCTCTACTTTCCGTAACTTTACATAAGTTACTACGTCTCGGGATAAAAAATGAATCAATTCATTTTGTTCTCCTCTCGACTTTTCGTAACTTTACATAAGTTACTACGTCTCGGGATAAAAAATGAATCAATTCATTTTGTTCTCCTCTCGACTTTTCGTAACTTTGCAGCGAAAAGTGCGATATACAGTTTTTTAAGGTATGAAAGAAGTCGTAATTTCCGAAAAAGCCATCATTGAAGCAGCCGGTGAAGGCATGGACGCCTTCGTCGACGTTTTTGTCGACGCCACCTACGAAGCCATAGGCGGAACCCTCGACGCCAAGACGATGGGCGAGCTCAACGCCGAACAAGTGACCCTGCTGGCCTACCGCATCCTGCGCGACGAGGTGATGGACGGCGGCTTTGTGCAGCTGATACACAACGGCTACGGTCCCTTCCTCTTCAAGAACCCGTTCGGCAAAATGATGCGGATGTGGGGCATCGACTCTCTGGCACAACTGATGAACAAGGCGCGCAAACTCTACTATAAATATGCCGAGGTGATAGAACGCGACTGCAGCGACGAGGACTTCATGGCCCTCTTTGAGCAGTTGCCCGACTTCGACGACCTGGACGACACCTTCGTGGAGAACGAGGAGGAATGGACCGGGGCCGTGGCCCAATACATCGATGAGCATATCGAGCAGTTTGCCACCATCGTAGACCGACAAGATGAATAAAGAACAGCAAGAAATAAGAAAGAAGAGCCCGGTACAGATACGCAACAAGAAAGCCTCTTTCGAATACTTTTTTGTAGAAACCTATACCGCCGGCATCGTACTGACCGGCACCGAAATCAAGTCCATCCGGCAGGGAAAGGCATCGCTCGTCGACGCCTACTGCTATATGGTGAACGGCGAGATGTGGGTGAAGGGCATGAACATCTCACCCTACTTCTACGGCTCGTACAGCAACCATGAGGCCAAGCGCGACCGCAAACTGCTGCTCACCAAGCGCGAGCTCCGTCACCTGCAGGAGGCCAACAAGATACCCGGCCACACTATCATACCCATCCTGGTGTTCATAGACCCCAACGGACGCGCCAAGGTAGACATTGCCCTGGCCAAAGGCAAGCACCAGTTCGACAAGCGGCAGACGCTGAAGGAGAAAGAGGACCGCCGCGAGATGGACCGGGCAAGGAAACATTTTTAAGACGTGAACAGCAGCATCGCCACCCTACTCGAACAACGTATCCTGACGCTCGACGGCGCCATGGGCACGATGATTCAACGCCACCACCTGGGCGAGGACGACTTCCGCGGCCTACGCCTGAAAGAGGTGGAGGGGCAACTGAAGGGCGACAATGACGTGCTCAACCTGACACGCCCCGACATCATCTACGACATTCACCGGCAGTATCTGGAAGCCGGTGCCGACCTCATCACCACCAACACGTTCAATGCGCAGCGCATCTCACAGGCCGACTACCACCTGGAGGACGTGAGCGCCGAGATGGCCCTCGAGGGAGCCCGCATAGCCCGCCGCGCCGCCGATGCTTTCAGCACCCCCGCGCGCCCCCGCTTTGTCTGCGGCTCCGTAGGCCCCACCAACAAGGCCTGTTCCATGAGTCCCGACGTGAGCGACCCCGCCGCACGCGACATCACCTACGACCAGCTGCATGCCGCCTACCAGGAGCAGACAGAAGCACTGCTCCGGGGTGGAGTGGACACCGTGCTCATAGAGACCATCTTCGACACCCTCAACGCCAAGGCCGCCATCGATGCCTCCTTGCAGGCCATGCAGGCTGTGGGACGCGAGGTGCCCCTCATGCTCTCCGTGACACTGAGCGACCTGGCCGGCCGCACCCTGAGCGGACAGACACTCGATGCCTTTCTGGCCAGCGTGAGCGGATTCCCCCTCCTTTCGGTGGGACTAAACTGCTCGTTCGGCGCCCGGCAGATGCTGCCATTTGTAGAAGAACTTTCCACAAAAGCTCCCTTCTTTGTATCCGTGTACCCCAATGCCGGTCTGCCCAACGCTCTGGGCGGATACGACGAGAACGCCGACACCATGGCTCCCCTGATGGAGGAGATGATGGCGCGCGGCCTGGTGAACATCGTGGGCGGCTGCTGCGGCACCGATCCCGCCTTCATAGCCCGGTTCGCCCAAGCGGCACAAAGCAAGCGCCCCCGTAAGGTGCCGCCCCGCCCGCGACACCTGCAACTGAGCGGACTCGACCTGCTGCCGCTCACCTCGGAGATACCCTTCGTCAACGTGGGCGAGCGCTGCAATGTGGCCGGCTCACGCAAATTTCTGCGCCTCATCAAGGAAAAGAACTATGACGAGGCCGTGGGCATAGCGCGCCACCAGGTGGCCGACGGCGCGCAGGTGATGGACATCAACATGGATGACGGTCTGCTCGACGCCAAGACCGAGATGACCCACTTTCTCAACACCATCGCCGCCGAGCCCGACATAGCCCGCGTGCCGGTGATGGTTGACTCGTCAGACTGGCAGGTGATTGAGGCCGCCCTGAAATGCCTGCAGGGCAAAGGCATCGTCAACTCGCTCTCGCTCAAGGAGGGCGAGGAGGTGTTCCTGCAACGGGCGCGCAAAGTAAGGCGCCTGGGCGCCGCCGTAGTGGTAATGTGTTTCGACGAGGAGGGACAGGCCACCACCTTCGAGCGCCGCACCGCCATCGCACAGCGTGCCTACCGGCTGCTCACCGCAGAAGCCGGATTCCCGCCCCAAGACATCATCATCGACCCCAACATACTGGCCGTGGCCACCGGCATGGAAGAACACGACGCTTATGCCGCCGACTTCATCAAGACCTGCGCCTGGATAAGGCAACACCTTCCGGGCGCCCATGTGAGCGGCGGCGTGAGCAACCTCTCGTTCGCCTTCAGGGGCAACAACTATATCCGCGAGGCCATGCACGCCGTGTTCCTCTACCACGCCATACAGGCAGGCATGGACTTCGGCATCGTGAACCCCGCCACCAAAGTGGCCTACAACGACCTGCCCGCCCAGGAACTCCACATCATAGAAGACGTGATACTGAACCGCCACCCCGGCGCCTCGCAGCGCCTGGTGGAACTGGCCGAACAGGTGAAGGCAGCCCAGGAGGCCGCCAAGAGCGGCTCCGACACGCCCAAACCACAGCCCCGGGAAGAGCAGTGGCGCCAGGAGAGCGTGGAGCAGCGGCTAATCTACGCCCTGCGCAAAGGCATCGGCGACTACCTGCAGGCCGACCTGGAAGAGGCACTGGCCACCTACCCTACCCCGGTGAGTATCATCGAAGGCCCCCTCATGCAGGGCATGAACCTGGTGGGCGACCTCTTCGGACGCGGCAAGATGTTTCTGCCGCAGGTGGTGAAGACCGCCCGCACCATGAAACAGGCCGTGGGCATCCTGCAGCCCTATATCGAGGCCAGCGGCGACAGCCACCGCAAGAAAGCGGGCAAGATACTGCTGGCCACCGTGAAAGGCGATGTGCACGACATAGGCAAGAACATCGTGGCCGTGGTGATGGCCTGCAACAATTACGAGGTCATCGACATGGGCGTGATGGTGCCCGCCTCTCAAATCGTGCGGAAAGCCATCGAAGAGCAGGTGGACCTGATAGGACTGAGCGGACTCATCACCCCCAGCCTGGAGGAGATGGTGCGCGTGGTGCACGAGATGAACGCCGCCGGACTGCACATACCCGTGATGATAGGCGGCGCCACCACCAGCCAGCTGCACGTGGCCCTGAAGATAGCCCCCGTCTACGGCGGGCCCGTGGTGTGGATGAAAGACGCCTCGCAGAACGCCATCGCCGCCGCCCAACTGCTCGACGAGCGCCGCCGCGCCGACTACCAACAGCATCTGGACCACGACTACCAACAACTACGCACCGACTATGAGCAGCAGCAGAACCACCTGCTCTCGCTCGAGGAGGCCAGAAAGAGAAAGCCCGACTTCTTCGGCCCTCAGACCGCAGAAGCCGACAAGTAATAACTATATGAACGAAATTACAACCATTGTTTTCGACCTGGGTGGCGTCATCGTCACCATCGACCACGACGAAGCCGTGAGGCGCTTCCATGAAATCGGCCTCAAAGACGCCGAACAGCAACTGGACCCCTACACCCAATCCGGTATCTTCGGCGATTTGGAACGGGGTGCTATCACCGCCGCCACGTTCGTGCGCGAGATGTCACAAATCACCGGACGCCACCAGTCGTTTGAGTCGTGCCTCTGGGCATGGCTCGGCTACCGCAAGGAGGTGCCGCAGCGCAACCTCGACCTGCTGAAGCAGCTTCGCAGCGAAGGCTACCGCCTGGTGCTGCTCTCCAACACCAACCCCTTCATGATGAGCTGGGCCCTCTCCGACGATTTCGACGGACAGGGACACTCGCTGAAGCACTACTTCGACACCCTCGTGCTGAGCTACCAGCACAAGATGATGAAACCCGACTCCGCCTTCTTCAGCGCCATGCTCATGGAGGAGAAGATATGGCCCAAGGAAACCCTCTTCGTGGACGACGGACCGCGCAACGTGGCCGCCGCCAGCCAACTGGGCATGCGCACCTTCTGCCCCCAGAACGGCGCCGACTGGACCAAGGAGATATACCAATACCTGCGCTGAACAAGATGAAAAGACGACTGCTCACCCTGCTGGTGACGGTACTGGCCGCCACCGCCGCCTTCTGCCAGAAGACACGCTACGAGGTGCTCTACACCTTCGTCTACGACCAGCAGAACTACGACTATGTGCAGAAGCTCGACTTCGCCTCCGGCGCCATCCTGCGCGACGGCGAGCGGAGCATCGCCCTCAACGGGCAGGAGTATACCGTGGTGCGCAAAGACCACGAGACCGACACCCCCGAGCTGAAGAGTCTGCAGTTCACCGTGAAGGATGCCCAGGGACACGAATACGTGATGTGCTTTCAGGACGACGCCAGTTTTCCCGATGCGCTGCGCCGTCACCTCATCGTGTTCGACACCAGCAACCCCTATATTTGGACCTATTATGTGACCGACGGCGGCAAGACAGCCCCCTGACGGGTTCACACGACACAACAATACGACACAAGAAAAATGGCTTTTAAAAGAAAGAAGAGATGGCACGCCCTGCCCGGCCAGCCGCTGACCGAAATGGACAAGAAGGTGATGTACTGGGAGAGCAAGGGCAAGGAAGTGCCCACGCGCGACCTCATCATGACCCCCGAGCAGATAGAGGGCATACGCCGCAGCGGTGTGGTGAACACCGGCGTGCTCGACGAGGTGGCCCGGCAGATACATGCCGGCATGAACACCCTGGAGATAGACCAGATATGCTACGACTACTGTACCCAGCACGGCGCCATACCGGCCTGTCTCAACTATGAGGGATTCCCCAAGAGTGTGTGCACCAGCATCAACGAGGTGGTGTGCCACGGCATTCCCAAGGAGGAAGACGTGCTCGAGGAGGGCGACATCATCAATGTAGACTTCACCACCATACTCGACGGCTACTACGCCGACGCCTCGCGCATGTTCATCATCGGCAAGACCACGCCCGAGAAAGAGCAACTGGTAAGGGTGGCCAAGGAATGCCTGGAGATAGGCGCCGAGGCCGCCAAGCCCTACGGATTCGTGGGCGACATAGGCCACGCCATCAAGAAACACGCCGACAAGTACCACTACGGTGTGGTGCGCGACCTGTGCGGCCACGGCGTGGGACTGAAATTCCATGAACAGCCCGACGTGCCCCACTACGGCCACCGCGGCCAGGGCATGCTGCTCGTGCCCGGCATGGTGTTCACCATCGAGCCCATGATCAACATGGGGTCGTGGAAGGTGTTCATCGACGAGGACGACGAGTACGGCTGGGAGGTCATCTCCTACGACGAGCTGCCTAGCGCCCAGTGGGAGCACACCTTCGTGATGACAGAACACGGCGTGGAGATACTCACCCATTGACAACCGAAGAGACATTATGGACGACGTATACATACTCGGCATAGAAAGCAGCTGCGACGACACATCGGCCGCCGTGCTGCGCAACGGCGTGTTGCTGAGCAACGTGACCGCCTCGCAGGATGTGCACCGCGCCTACGGCGGCGTGGTGCCCGAACTGGCCTCGCGTGCCCACCAGCAGAATGTGGTGCCTGTGGTAGACCAGGCCATCAAGCGCGCCGGCATAGAGAAAGAACAGCTCACGGCAGTGGCCTTCACCCGCGGTCCGGGCCTCATGGGCTCGCTCCTCGTGGGCGTGAGCTTCGCCAAGGGACTGGCCCGCGCCCTGGGCATCCCCCTCATCGACGTGAACCACCTGCAGGGCCATGTGATGGCCCACTTCATCAAGGAGAGCGACGACGACAACAGCGCGCCGCCCCTGCCCTTCCTCTGCCTGCTTGTGAGCGGCGGCAACTCGCAGATAGTGCGGGTGAACGCCTACAACGACATGGAGGTGCTGGGACAGACCATCGACGACGCCGCCGGCGAGGCCATCGACAAGTGCTCTAAGGTGATGGGACTGGGCTATCCCGGCGGCCCCATCATCGACCGGTTGGCCCGCCAGGGCAATCCACACGCCTACAAGTTTGCCGAACCCCACATCCCCGGCATGGACTACAGCTTCAGCGGCCTGAAGACCTCGTTCCTGTACAACCTGCGCGACTGGGTGCAGGCCGAGCCCGACTTCATCGAGAAGCACAAAGAAGACATCGCTGCCAGCCTGGAATACACCATCGTCGACATTCTGATGAAGAAGCTGCGCATGGCCGTCAAGGAGACAGGCATCAAGCATGTGGCGGTGGCCGGCGGCGTATCGGCCAATACGGGTCTGCGCAACGCCTTCCACGACCACGCCAAGCGCTACGGCTGGAAAATCTACATACCCAAGTTCAGCTACACCACCGACAATGCCGCCATGATAGGCATTACCGGTTACTATAAATACCTCTCGGGCGAGTTTTGCGGCATCGATGCCCCCGCTTTCTCGAAAGTGACCTTCAAATAGAACAACAAGAAAACCAATAAAAACGACCGATTATGGGACTGGAAGACAAAGTACTGAGCCGTGAGTTACAAGACGTGCTCTATGAGTCGGGACAGACACTGGGCACCGCCGAGAGCTGCACCGGCGGACGCATAGCCGAGGCCATCATCTCCACCCCCGGTGCCTCAGAATACTTCAAGGGAGGCATCGTGTGCTACACCAACGAAATCAAGGAGCAGCTGCTCGGCGTAAGCCATGAGTTGCTCGAGGAAAAGACCGCCGTGTGCGAGGAAGTGGCCGTGGCCATGGTGAAAGGCGCCGTAAAGGCCCTGAACACCACCTATGCCGTGGCCGTGACAGGAGTGGCCGGACCCGGCGGCGGCACCAAGGAGAACCCCGTGGGCACCATCTGGATAGCCTGCGGCACAGCCCAGGAAACCGTTACCCTGATGCTGAGCGGCGACGAAGGCCGCGACGTGAACCTGAGCAACGCCACCTGCAAGGCCCTGCAGCTATTGCTCGACTTCGTGGCTGCGCGTGTGCCCCACCAGGAGCGCGAGGGATAGGCTCCGCCACCATTAAACATCAATTCTAATGACCGTTTGAGGTTAAACGACCGCACCCCGGCAGCAGCAGGCTTCCGGGGTGCGGTTGGTTGTAGATACAGGAGAAACGGCGCTTACTCCAGGTCGCGGTGAATGACGGAGCCGCTGGCCTGATGGGTGGCCAGCACGAGCACCTCGGCTATCTGCACATGCTCGGGCGCCGAGGCGGCATAGAAGGCCACATCGGCTATGTCGTCGCCCGTGAGCGGTTTGATGCCCTTGTACACATTGTCGGCCCGCTCCTGGTCGCCATGGAAGCGCACCACGCTGAAATTGGTCTCCACCAGACCGGGTTTCACATTGGTGACCCGCACCCTCGACTCAGCCACATCGATGCGCAGACCGTCGGTGATGGCCTTCACGGCAGCCTTGGTGGCGCAGTAGACACCGCCGTTGGCATAAGCGGCATCGCCTGCCACACTACCAATGTTGATGACATGGCCATGGTTGCGGCGCACCATGTCGGGCACAATGAGGCGTGTCATGGTGAGCAGTCCCTTGATGTTGGTGTCGATCATGGTGTCCCAGTCCTCAAAGTCGCCCATATACTCCTTTTCCAGTCCGAGGGCCAGTCCGGCATTGTTGATGAGCACATCCACACAGGCCCAGCGTCCCTGCAGCGACTCCACGGCCTCGCGGCAGGCCTTGCGGTCGCGCACATCGTAGCGCAGCACTTTCACTTGGGCCCCGTCGGCCTCGGCGGCCTCCTTCACGGCCTGGAGGCGCAGTTCATTGCGTCCGGTGAGAATCAGGTCGAATCCGCCCTTGGCGAACCGGCGCGCGCAAGCCTCACCGATACCGCTTGTGGCGCCTGTAATCAGAACAATTTTCTTTTCCATTCTATTATTATTTAGCAAAACGGGGTGGCCCGTTATAGAGCCACCCCGTACCTTCAGTTTATATCAAAGGAAGGGGAATTAATCCCAAAGAGAGCGTTCCTTGGGCTTTATCTCATTGGTTTCCTCGTCTTCCTCAAATTCAAACGTGTCGGTCATAGCAGGGCCATAGCCTTCCGAATCGCTGGTCTGCAGCTCCTGCATGAACTTGTCGGGCATCGGAGTACTTACCGAGATGGCCGGAATCATATATTTTTTCATAATGTACAGCTGTTTTTAGTTGATTACTTAACCACTACTTTCTTTCCGTTCACGATATAGATACCGCGCTTCAAGTTGTCGGCCTTGACACGCATACCGGAGAGGGTGTACACCTCATCGGTATCTGAGAGCACGTCGGCAGCGACAGTGTTGATGGCGTTGGTATCGTCAATCTGATAACCAAACTCGTTGGCCTGTGAATCGGGCACCCTGAGGAAGGCCTGGTGTGCAGCCACGGTGGCGTAAGCGCCCTTCGAGCCGCTCAGGAAGTAGAAGCCCACCTCCTCGACCTTCATCTCGGCGTTCTTCCAGCTCAGTACATAGTACTTGAAACCGGCATCATCGTAGGTGCCACCCTCCTCAGAACCGACCAGGTCGTTCTCGGCGGGAGCCGTAGCGGTCTCATTGGTGACTTCGAACTCGTAATCCGGACCCTCTATGTCGGCAGTGGGAGCATTGAGCACCACAGGCACACCGGCGGGAATGATATCACCCACGGGAGTGAGCGTGATGGTCCTGCCATTCTTCTTCACAGCCGAAGCGGTAACGCCTGCAGGCACCCTCAGATTCAGATTCTCATAATAGAGCGTAGCAAAGGTACTCTTCGAGATGTTCACCACCTCTACTCTGTCGAGTTGGAAGTTCTGCGTGTTGCTGCCTTCGAAGGAGATGTCCGCGCTCTCGTCGGTGATGGTCCGGTAGCCTTCAGCCTCGACTGTGAGCGTATTGTAGACGAGTTTATCCTGTACGATGTCCATGGTGTACTTACCATCGCCATCGGTAGTAGCGGTATACTCCACATTCTCCGCCTCGTTACGCACCGTCACGGTAGCGCCTTCCACAGGGCTGTTGTCGAGCGAGGAGGTCACCGTACCCGACAGGGTCTTGGCCTCAACATCCAGCGTCATGTAAGCTACGGGGAGGCTGTACTCCCTGTTGTAGGAAGTCGTTCCATAAGCATAGTAGGCCTGATCGGTAACTGCATTGTCGGCCTGGAAGTTGATGGAGATATATTTTCCACCACCATTACCCAAAGTATAGATACGGATGTTTGAGGTGCCGTCGTAGACAATCGGGTTGGCAGAAAGGTCGATGACAAAGTCTTCCTGCTCTCCATCGGCAAAGTCCTTGGCGCCTTCATGCATAACGACATGGGTCATATTGTCCTTGTCGGGACTGCCGGCGGTGAATGAGCCAGCCTCTTCCATACCTACCCAAGCCTCCAGCTTCAAGTTGGAGAAAGACTTGTTGGAAGTGGGAGTGCCCTTGAAGATAATAGCTGTAATCTTCGCACCCTCAGTGACACCATACTGTGTCAGCTGCTCGCTGGTATAGTAGAAGTCGCTCATAGAACCAACGCTGTTGTCCCACCATGAGGGATAGAAAGGAGCCTTGCTGCTGGTGGTTTTTGCCTCGCCCACAGCCACGTCGCTTTCCACTTTCTCCTCGGCGATGGTCACCTCTACCTCTTCGGTGGCCAGCACGGTCTCACCGCTCTTGAGCTCGATGTAAGCAGGCACAGTGCCGAAGAAATGCGGCTTGAAGGTGAAGGAGATTTCTTCGGGAGCCTCAATGTTGCTGTATCCGTTGCGTCCGGTACCCACGGCAGCGGTTTTGTCGTTACCGGCCAGGGCTGTACCTTCCACCACAGCCACGGCCTCACCGTCCATGTAGAGCGTGGCGGTCTCCACCTCATCGGCGTCGGCGCTGATGTTCTGCACCTTCACCGTAGCGGTGTAGTCATTATTCTGCTTGCCCTTGGCGGGGATGTCGGAGCTGATGAGATACCAGTCGTGCTCAGGCTCGGGAGCCAAGGTAAGACCATAGATATTGTCGAGCAGGGCATTGCCCTTGAGCTCAAATGCCAGGTAGTAGTCGCCGGCCTCCTCGATGGTGGCAACGAAAGACTTCGCGCTGCTGCCCAGTGAAGAAGCCTTCACATCGAGCACCTGCGTCCAATTGACACGGTCGGTGGAGGTATAGACCAGCACCTCGGCCGTTGAGCTGTAGCTCTTGTACCAAGAATTGAAGGAGAAGCTCTCGCCAGCCTCAGCGGTAAGCAGCGGGGTGACGAACTTGGTGGTGGTAGAAGTGCTCTGCAAGAAGTAATTGGTCTCCTCACCTACCGTCTCTGATGAGATGTACACCTGGTCGGAGTGGATGGATCCTGCGGGGAACTGTCCATTCGTGCCATTGTCGAAGGTGATGAGATTCTTGTTGGGATCAATCACGGTACCGGAAACGGGAAGCGTGTAGGTCTTTTTCTCCTTGCCGAAGTCGGTATACTCAATGGTCAGCTCATCGGAGAAGACACCGGGGTTGTCGGCCGGGAGAGAGATGAGAACCACCTGCTTCTCGCCGCCATTCAATGTAAACTCCTGGCTGGGTGCGTTGTGTTCGAAAGGCTCGCCCAAGGTGAAGCTGTTGATCACCAGCGGTGCGGAACCACGGTTGTAAATCTCGTATTCCACATCGGCTTTTGCGGTAACCATACCGAAGTCGATAGGTGTGGTGGTAGGTTTGGAAGAGGTGTAATAGGTGGTGCCGGCCTTGTCGAAGAGGAACTCAGAGGCATACTCATTGACCTTCGACTGCAACATAGCCGACGACACGGTGCCGGAGATGTCCTCTCTCACCTTGCCGTAGAAATAGGAAGTACCGATGGTGCTGGGCACGGTGAAGACAGCCTCAAACTCAGCCTCCTCACCGGCAGCGATGGCGACAGGAATGTCAAACTTGGCATCCTCGAAAGGAGTCTCGGTAGAGCCGTAATACTCTTTCTTCACAAAAGTGAGGGTGTAGTTCTCATCGCCTACGGCGAAGTCCACATCACCGGCGTTTTTCAGCTTGACAATCATGTTCACATCTACGGTGCCGTCCTCCTTCTGATTGTAGTAGACAGGGGTAGAGCCGGTAGGACTCTTGATGCCGGTGACGGTGAGTTTCTTCTCAGCGGTGATAGAGGCCGTGGCGGCAGAGAAATTGTCGAGATAGACATGCTGCGCGCGGATACCAATCTTCTTGGCATCGGCCACATTGATGGTCACCTTGCCCCATCCCTCAACATCCGACTCACCGAAGTCGGCAGCCACAAAGCGCTGAATGCGGCTGGAGTGGGCAGTACCGGCATCGTTAAGTTCATAGAACTCCACGTATGAGGGATAGCTGGTGTTGGCCGAATTGGAAGCCTTCACATAAACCGACACCTCGCCGGAGACGACGGGAGTGACGAGCAGGTCATAGACATCAGCACCGTTGTAGGAATTCTCCTCGGCGCGCTGTTTGTAGGCCAACAACGTTCCGGAGCCATCAATGCCCTCATCGGCCCTGTAGGAATAGGTCATGTAGTAGGTGTCTCCATAGTCGTCAGTATAGGAGCCGACGATGTGCCCCCAGTTCGACGCTACGGCGAAGTCGTGTATGGAAGAGGTCGTTATCGCGGAGTTGAAATCCACGGTATAAGGCGACACATCCTCCGCCATGACCGTATTCCACCCGAACACGGCCATCAACATTGTGAAAAGTAATTTAGCCTTTTTCATAAGCGTTAAAATTTAGTTAGAAAATATTCAGTTTAAAGGTTTGACGGCTTGTGGCCCGCATCTATATGCTTAGAATATGCAGAAATGGAGTCTGCACTGAAGAGTAGAGGCCACACGCGACAAAATTAATTAAAATTACGTTTACTTACAAATTTTTTTCAACATTATGTATCAATTTTCATTTTATCACCACCTTGCGGCTCTGGTTGCCCTGCCGCACAATGTAGATGCCCGGTTGGAGATGCCGGCTGTCGGCCCGCTGCCCGTTGAGGGTATAGTACTCCGCCGGCTGGTTCTGCGGCTGCGCATCGACCATGCGCATGCCGGCCAGTCCGGCCAGGGGCACACTGTTGCAGTTGGTGATATCCATCTGTTTCACCTCGTTGGGGTCCACCTGCTCGATGCCCCGTGCGAGATAGCCCACGAGGGTCATCTTCTCCACGTCCCATTCGGCAGGGAGGGTGGTGCTGAAGTGGGCGGAATAGGTGTTGCCGCTCACCTGCACCGGTGAACCCAGGGCGGGTGTGATGTAGGTGCGGAGCACATGCTGGTGCAGGTAGTTTTTCTGCGTGGAGGTGCCCGGTGCGAAGGGGTTCTGTGCCACCTGCTCCGACACCACATCGTTCTCGGTGAGCAGGAGGGTTACGGAGAGGTTGTCGAAGATGTCTAGCGCCTTCTCCACCATGTCGCCGCTCACGTCGACGGTCAGTTCCCTCGTCTCGGGATTGTAGGCGGGTGCCAGCTGTATGTTGGCGAAGGCCGGCATCAGAAGGTCCTGCCGCATCATGTCGTCAATGATGGAGGGCACGAGCGCACCGTAGAGCTCGGCATAGTAGTTCACATCATAGGCGATGTGGTCCTCGCCGGGGAAATAGGAGCGGTTGATGGTGAACGAGGGCACCGTGTAGGCGTAGAGGTCGAAGAGATAGTCGGTCTCGGGCAGGGCGAGGGGGCATCCCGGCGCATAGACATTGACCAGTGCCACGGCCTCGTTGGTCTCGGCCACGCTGTTGAAGTAGGGGTTCACGATGGCGGCCATCGACTCACGCTGACTGTTGTACTGCTCCACCATGTTTTTCTGGCGTTCCATCGTCTGGTCGTAGACGAAGAAGGTAACGGTCTGCGTGGCTTTGGCCCCGGCCTCAGTCTCATCGCCGGGCAGCACGGTGACGCGGAGCGAATGGCGTCCCACGGCTATGTCGGCGGGCAACTGCACAGCGGGCTGCCGGTGGTCGGTTGCCTGCTCGGCCACGCGCCCGTTGTAGCGGAACACCACCGGTTCGTTGTCGTCCACCTGGCAGGTCAGGGTGTAGGCATCGATGTCGGTGCGGCCCGTATTGCCCGCAATGGTGTACATCTCTATCACTTCGCCGGCTCTCTTGTAGCGGAAGCCCGTGTCGAGATAGAGGAGCGAGAGGTCTTTCTCCGGCAGGTTGCTCACATCGACGATGAGCTGCACGCAGAGCGAGCCCACATTGCCGATGCTGTACCAGGCCAGTCCCTGACCATAGTCGCTGTAGATGAGGAAATCGTTGCCTTGCGACTCGCCCACGGTGCACAGTCCGCCGCTCTGTTCCTGTACCATTTCCTCGGTCTCCTTATAGTCGAAGCCCACGAGGAGCGACTCGCCCTCGCTGATGTCCCAGCCCATGTCGCCGTTGAAGAAGACATTGTTCCATCCTTCATAGAGACGCTGGCTCTTGGTGATGCCCTGCTCATCGTCGATGGTGCCGTCGGGTGAGACCGGATGCAGGAAGATGTCGCTCTTGCCCAGTGAGCGGGCGGCAGCCACCCTGATGCCCACCACCCGGCACCCCATATAGGTGCTGAGCATGTCGGCGGTGATGAGGGTGGCCACAGAATAGGTGCCGGCCTGCCCTATCATCACACCTCTGAGGGTGATGCTGTCGGGGTCGCCGCCGGCCACATACCCCACGGCGCGTTGTATGGAGGAGAGTCCCTCGGCGTTGCGCCGGGGTTTTTCGGTGGTCATGGCAGCAGGCCGGGCACCTTTGAAACGGGCCAGTGTGGCCGCGTCGGCTTCAATGCGCTGCTGCGCCTGCAGGGCAAGCGCCGTCCAGAGGCAGGCGAACAAAAAGAATTTTCTCATCGTTTCAATACCTTTTTATATTGATTGTCTGTTTTCACTACATACACACCTTTGGGCAGGTCGCTCCACCGGGACCCCATCCGCACACCTTCCACGGTATAGAAGTCGGTCGGACTTCCGTTGTCATCGAGCAGCACCTTCGCCACACCGGCTGTCACATTGACCGTGACGGTGCCCATCTCGGACTCACTGTTCTGGTACACCGCCACGATGCCCACGGTGTGCACGCCGTCGGCGAGGCCCGTGAGGGTGTAGGAGGGAGCGGTGCTCTCGCCCACTTTCACGCCGTCGAGATAGATGTCGTAGCGCAGCACATTGCCATAGTCGATGACGGTGGCCTCGCCCTCACCCGGCCCTACGGTGAAATCGTCGAGTTGCAGGAAGAAGGTGTCGTACGACACATAGTGTACAGCCAGCCGCACCCGCCTTCCGGCCAGGTCGGAGAGGTCGGTCTCATAGCGGGTCCACTGGTCGGCCGGTATGTTTTGGGCGGTGCTCAGCACGGTGAAGTCGGAAGGTTCCTCGCTGTCGTCGGACACGCAGAACTCCACCGACTCAGGATACATGGCACTGTAAGACTTGAGCGTGACGCCCAACAGCGAACCCTGGCGGATGTCGAATGCCGGCGAGATGAGCCACTTGTCAGCCCATGCGCGCTGCGGAGAGAAGAAGGCCACGGTTTTGTCGCCGTTGGGGGCTTTCACGGCCTCGTCGGTGGGCAGCATGGGCGGTTCGGTGCTCCAAGGATTGAACACCAGGGGCGCCAGGGCCTTGGGGTTGGAGGCATCGCCAGCACCGGGGAAGTAGACCACGTTGGAGATGTCGCCCAATGCGATGGGATAGACCGGCATCTGGTCCATATCTATCGATTTCCAGGGGCCGAAGGAGCCTGTGGCGAAATCCTCATACTCCTCGAAACTGTCGCTGAATCCCAGTTCCTGGTTCCACCTCACCACCACGGTGTGGTTGTCGTGGTCCACATCGGCGGTGATGTTGAAGGGCGTGACCACCCGGTCGGTGAGCACGATGGAGAGCTGGGTGTCGCCCGTCACGCTGAAGTTCTGCTGATAGGAGTTGAAAGCGCCCTCCTCCACGTGCACCACGTACTCGCCGTAGGGCAAGGAGGCGATGGAGGCGATGCCCCCGCTCACGGTGAGGGTATAGGTATCGGTGGTGGCGGTGTTGATGAGCAGCAGCTGCTGTCCGTCGGGCGAGAGCACGCTCTGTGCTGAGACTTGGAAGGTGACCGGCGCATAGTCGGCGCTGATTTCCACGGGCAGGGTCACCGTTTCGCTCTCGGTGGTCAGATACACCGCCTTCACACCCAAGGTGTGCGGTCCCGGCGTGACAGGACTCACGATACAGGAATAGTCGGGGGTGACGGCCACCTCCACACCGTCGAGCGAGACGTGGAACAGCTCGTTGGGATTGGCTTCTGAGCGCGCCGGCGAGCGGCGTGCCCTTGCCTTGGCCACGGTGGTGTCATAGTCGGCGGCATTGCCCACGAACACATCGTCTACCATGAGCATGAACGAGCCGTAAAGATTATAGTGGCTGATGTAGCGGATGGCGAAGCGCACCTGCTTTCCGGCGTAGGCTGCGAGGCTGTACTCATAGCGGCGCCATCCGGTCATGTCGGCCGTCTCGTAGTTGCCGGCGTCGAGCCGTTCGAAGTCGGTCTGCACAGGGTTGTCGGTCTGCGTGGTGACATACACCTGGAAACGCTCGGGATATTTGTCGGCCGCCTTGCCCATGAAGGCGAGCACCTGCTCAGCTCCCACAGTGATGACGGGCGAGATGAGCCAGTCGTCGTTGGCATTGCCCGAACTGGTGCGGGTAAAGCCCACATACTGCTTGCCACTGTAGGGCTGCAGGATGGGATAGTCGTACCACCAGGGCGGACTGACGGTAAGCGGGTTGATAATCTGTGCGTACTGCATCACACACCGGTTGGGATAGTCGCCCACGATGGGAGCGGCAGCCTCCTGATCGGCATCGATGCCGGTCCACTCGCCGAAGGAGATGGCAAAGGGCTCATACTGCTCAAAATCGTCGAAGAAAGCCGGCGGCTCGGTATTCCAGGTGAGGAGCACGCTGTTCTCGCCGGTATAGGCATCGTGCTGGGGCTGTGCGTTGAGCGCGAAGGGGGTGCGCACTTTTTCGGTGAGCTGCAGGCTCACGGTATAGGCCGTCTCATTTTCAGGCACATTGAAGGTCTGTGTGGCCACCTCATACCCCGGCCGGTCGACAGTGAGCTGATGATTCCCCGCATAGACCTTCACCTGGCAGGTGCCGTCGGCATCGAGCTTCAGGGTGCCGTAAGAGAGGGTGTAGTCGGTCTGCACGAGGGTGACGGGTTGCCCCTCGAGATTGTCGCCGGTGACGGTGGTCACCTGTATGGTGAGCATCTTGTCGCGTGTCTGTGCCCCGAGCGGAAGGGTTACTGCCAGGAGTAGCAGGAAGAAAAGAAGTTTAGTTTTTTTCATGGAACGAAAGAAATGTATCTTCTGCGTCAACATAATAATATATAAGGTGAAAGCGGTGGGCACATGGAGCATGTGCCCACCGCCTTGGATATGGGTTCCGCCTTTCGGCTCCCCAGCCTATCGGCGCACCACCTTGAAGGTGCGTGTGGTACCGTCGGTGGTCACCTTGACCACATAGACACCCTTGCCGAGGGCGTTGAGGGCCTGACCGGCCTTGCCGGTGGCCACGAGGGCACCGTTGGTGTTGTAGACAGCCACATCGGCCTTCGGGTCGAGGTTGTTCTCCAGGTTCTGGATGCCGGAGCCGGCCTGAGCGAAGTGGTTGAAGGTGAAGTCGTCGAAGAAGGCCACGTTGCTGGCGCCGTTGGTGGTGTGGCGCAGGGCGATGTAGATTTCCTTGCCGGCATAGGCCGAGAGGTCTACCTCATATTCGTTCCAGTTGTCCCAGTCGAGGAAGGGCATCTCGGTGTCGGCCATCACAGTGGTGAAGGAGTTCACATTGCCGGGATTGTTCTCAGCCACCAGCACACTCACATGGTGGTTGGGCGACGGGAGCACGCTCTGCAGGCACTCCCAGTTGCGGGCATAGAAGTGGAAGGTCGACTCATGGGTGGCCAGGAGTTTCTTGCTCACAATCCAGTTGTCGGCGCTGCCGTCGAGGGGCGATGCGGCCACGAGGGCCCAATGTCCGGAAACGGGGCTCATGATGCCGTTCATCTCATCGTCGTCGCCGGGCCAGAAGGCGAATTTTTGTCCGCTCTTCTCAAAATGTATCCACCATGCGGAGAAGTCGTACGACACAGCGTTGTCGGCATCGATGGTAGTGAAGTCGGTCCAAGGATAGTCGAGGGGGTTGTCCTCGAAGGCATAGTAGAACTGGTCTTCGGCCAGTGCCTCACCCCTTACGGGCAAGGTGACGGAGTAGCCGCTCTCAAACACCACGGTGAGCACATCGTTCACGGCAGCGTTGGTCTGCAGGGCGTTGAACTGCATGCTGAAGGGCAGACCTGATTCGGGAGCAATCTCCACGCCCTCGGCGATGGTGGAGGTGAAGTTGTCGGTGCCGAAGGTGGCGCTCTTCACCTTGAGGGTGTTGATGCCCTTGTTGAGGATGGTGAACACCTCGCCCGAGTTGACGGCCTTGTCGAAGTTCACCTTTCCAGCGTTCCACTCCTGCTTGTTGAAGACGGCCTTGTCGCCCATGATTTCCTCTATCACCACATGGGCCAGTGAAGTACCGCCGTCGCGTCCGGCGTTGTAGCTCTTGTGTACCCAGCGGAACTGAACGGTCTTGCCGGCGTAGGCGCTGAGGTCGAATTTCTCCTCAATCCAGTATTTCTCATCGCCGTTGAAGCTTTCCTCGGAGATGGTGGAGAGGGTGGTCCACTCGCCGTCGGCCAGGATCTGGAAAAGTCCTTCGCTGGCGCCGTTGTTGGGCTCCACATTCTGTTTACGCACCAGTCCGGTGGGGTCTACCACGAGGTCGCTGGGGTGCTCGTCGCCCCATACGAACGAGATGGCCATGTTCTTGTCTTCGGGCAGTTTGAAGTCTTGCGTGCTCACGCTGTTCTCATCGCCCTCGTTCAGATAGCTCGAGGTGAGCGCATTGCTGTTCACACCGTTGTTCACATAGGGATAATAGGTGTTTACATACCAGGCACGGTTGTAGGAATTTTCGGCGACGGTCGACACCCATCCTATGGGCAGGTCCTTGCTCTGGAAGTCCTCCACATAAGGATAGCTCACCGTTGAGGCATCGGGCTGCGTGGTGAAGGTCCAGGTAGATACGTCGCGCGAGAGGGCGTTGCCGTAGCTGTTGTAGGGCACCACTTTCCAGCGGTAGGTGGTCTCATAGTCGCACACAGGGATGGTATAGGTGAGGGCATCGTAGAGGTCGAGTCCGTCGATGAGGTCGTTGGCCTGTGTGTTGGAGCCCACATAGAGCTTATAGCCCATGGCAAACTGTGCGGGTCCCCACTCGAGCACCACATTCTTGGGATAGACATCGGTGGCACCGATGGCGGGCTTGATGAGGTAAGCGCCTCCAGGCACACCGTCGGCTCCATAGACATAAGGCAGGAGCACGCGGTCGAAGTAGAAGTTGCTGAACTCCTCCACGCCCTCGTCATCATAGTTGATGGCGGTGTTCTTCCAGCGCACATAGGAGTTGTCGCTGCCCACGCCCAGGTCCACGGTCACGGTCTCGCTGTAGGTGGAGAGGGTGTAGTCGAATATCCACTTCTGCGTCCAGGTGGAGCCGCCGTCGTAACTCACCTCCACGCTGATGTCGTTCATCTGGTAGGTGCCGCCCTCCTCGCTGTCGAAGAGGTTGCGGTAGGTGAAGGTCACGCTGCCGCCGCCGGTCAGGTCGAGGCGGGGCGAGGTGAGATAGTTGTCGGTATAGGAGCCGGTGGCATAGGCCGACACCTCGCCTTCGAGTTCACCGAAGGAGGGAGCCCATCCGTCGTTCTTCCATCCTGCGGGGGGGAAGTACTTCTCGAAGGTCTCCAGGGTGTAGCCCTCGGGCACCACCTGCTTGTTGGCCTGCAGATGGATGGTCACATCGCCGCCGTTGGTATGGATCACGGCGTCGGCCTCGGCGGGACTCATGAGCGAAGCCTCGTAGGCTACGCGGAAAGTGACACCCTCATACTTGTCGAGGTTCACCTCTTCGGCATTGAGGGTGGTGCTCACGCCCTGCGGGAAGTCGTAACCGGTTATCTGCAGTCCGTTCTTTCCCTGGTTGGTGAGGGTGATGAACTCGGAAAACATCTTCTCGCCCACATACACATCGCCGAAGTTGTAGCGGTCCATGCTCAGCACGGGCACGGGAGCCGTATCGGGTGTGTGCTGTTTCACCGACACATTGTCCAACCACACCACATTGGCTATGTTGGTCATCATCTTGTAGACGAAGGCCACCTTCACCCTCTCACCCTGCCAGTCGCTCAGGTCGATGTGCGAGGTGCGCGGGTCCCAGTTGGTGATGGGATAGGTGAGCACACCGCTCTCCTTGAGCATGGCGGGATTCTGGATGGAGAAGACGGTCTCGGCATTGGCCAGGTCGTCGTTCTCCACGATGCGCACCTGCAGGTCGTACATCGAGGTCTCGTAAGCGTTCATGGGGCTCACTATCCAGGTGAAAGTCAGTTCATAGGTGTTGTCGAGGTTCAGCTCCGGTGTGAGGAGCACCTCCTCGCGGGGTCCGAAACCGCCGTCGGGTGCCGAGGCGTAGGTGGGACCGTCGCAGCCGGCCACATGCTTGCCGCCAATGGTGCCGTTCTCGGCATAATAATTGTGCCATACATAGTTCTTTTTGCTGCCTGTATAGCTGTTCACAGTGGTCCATCCGTCAGCCACGGGCTGTGAATAGGTCTCTGTGCTGGCGGTCTCGAAATCTTCGTCGAGCAGTGTCTGCGCCCAAGCCTGCTGGCCGATCCACGGCAATGCCGCCATCATGATGATAGTAAAAAATCTTCGCATAGTAAATTGTGTAAATAAAGTGATAATTTTCGAATTTTAAAGAAAGCTATGAAGTGCAAAATTAGAAAAAATCTCCACACGTTCAAAGGCATGTATGTGATTTAACATTTTGCCGACTTATTTTGTCGACGAATGAACCACAGTAGCCTTCTTCGCGGGTGCGGCAGCCGGTTCAGCGCTTGAAATAGATGTCTACATAGTCGGTGCACTCATCGCAGGGATTGGTCATCTGCTGGAGCCGCCAATAGCGGCGCTTGCCGGTAGCCTTGAAGTCGAAGGTGCCCTCGCGCAGGCACTCCTCTCCCCCATTGATGTGGTAAATCTTCATGGCTATGGTGCCGGTGAAGACGAAATGGGTGGCATCGACGATACTGATGGTGCCGTTGAGCCGCAAATAGTCGTCGTTTTCTCTCGAGAGCTGCTCTCCCACACAGCGCAGGGTGCCGTCTTCGTCCTTGGTGATGTCGCAGCCTCCGAAATACTCCCACGATATCCACTGCAAACTCAGCAGATGGTGCCCCAGGAGCTTCTGCTCGGGTGTCTGCAGGCGCTGAATCACGTTATTGCGCTTGGGTGTGGTTCTTTTGCGGGTTTGAGCATCGGCTCCCGCCGTCACCAGCAACAAGATAAGGAGAATGAAAATTTTTCTCATGGTAGTGGTCTTAAGGTTAAGGTTAGTATTAATAATGGGCAAAATTATAAAATAATTCCAAAAGTGCAAATATTTAGCGGCATAAATGTGCTATTTACGGAAAACGGGAAAGAGCCAATGTGTATAAATATTCATTTATACTGCATACGGATTCATTTATTTGTTAAAATTTGTTATCCAAAAATACATTTATAAAAACTTTTCATCAAGGAAGAAGGTTATTGACAATTAATTACTACCTTTGCAACCGATGGGCTTTCCGCAGAGAGTATAATTTTACACTTTATCGTGGAGGCATCCGTCGCCGAGGGAGGAAGTATGCCGGCAGGCACTGCCGCATCTCATTCCATCAGAGAGTTAAACCAATCATTAATCCCTCCCAACTGTACTGTCGGCCTTCAAGGACGGTCCGGCTTCTCAATAGGTATAAGGTTGGGGTAAACAATGCACTATTATGAGAATAACGGTAATTGGTTGTGGCAACGCAGGTCTCATACACGCTGCCAAGATGAATCAAAAAGGACTTCAAGTGGGTTTGCTGAAAACATCCCACGCCGTGAACGACCATTACTTTGAGAAGATTTCCAAAGCGGGCGAATATGATGTAGTAGACGAGACCGACGGAGGAAAGCGCTTTGTTGCGAAACCCTGTTTCATTACGCGCGACACCGCCAAAGCTGTCGACTTTGCCGACATCATCATGGTGATGACCACCACACTGCAGCATGAGCAGATAGCCCAGCTGATAGCCCCTTATGTGAAAGACGGCCAGATTATCGTGCTGTGCCCGGGCTATATGGGAAGCCTCATTTTCAAGAAATACATCAACAAAAACGTGGTATACAGTGAATGGGAGACCACAGCCTACAACGGCCGCATCATGAACGACTCGTTTGTACGCATCACCTTCTACAATCCGCGCAACGCCGTTTCGGTGCGTCCTGTCAGCAAGGCGAAGGAGGTGCTCGCCTCTTTGTCGCAGCTGTTTGAGAACACCCAGTACCTGCGCAAGCACATACTCGAATCGGCCCTGCACAACCCCAACATGATAGTGCATCCCATCGGTCTTCTCTTCTCGGCCGCCCGCATTGAGCACAGCGGCGGTGAGTTTTATATGTACAAGGAGGCCTTTACCCCCTCGGTGGTGAATGTGATACAGGCATTCGACGAGCGGAAGAACGAGATACTGAAAGCCTTCGGCTGCGAGCCGCTGAACTATTTCGACGCAGCCAAATGGCGCAACGAGGTAGACCTGAGCAAAGACGCCATGGAGGTGTTCCACTCCTTCGGAGAGTCGTCGAACAAGGGTCCCTCGCGCATCGACCACCGCTACATCAACGAAGACGTGCCCATGGGTCTTGGGCTATATATATCCATCGGCAAGGTGCTCGGTGTAGACACCTCCATCCAGGAGGCCATCATGACACTGGCTTCCGCTCTTCTGCGCAAAGACCTGAAGAGTCAGGCCCGCACCATCCAATATCTGCTTGGCAAAGAGGAGGTGACCAAGGAGGATATCGACAAGGCCATTATGGAATAATGGAATAAAGTATGAAGGTACTTGTAGCCGGAGACTTCTACCCCCAAGCGCAGGCAGCGAAGAAGCTGAACGAGGGCGATTTCGCATCCGTCCTGGGTGAGATAAGCCCCATGATAAAAGAATCCGACTTCTCGATAGTGAATTTCGAGAGTCCGGTGGCCGAGGGCCATGAAGCGCCCATAGAGAAATTAGGTCCCAACCTCCGCTGCACGGAGAAAGCCGTTGAGGCTGTGAAATGGGCCGGGTTTGATGCGGTGACACTGGCCAACAACCATATATTCGACTACGGCAGCGAAGGGGTGGAAAACACCCTCCGCGTCTGCAGAGCAGCCGGTATCGGGACCGTTGGCGCGGGAATGAATCTGCAAGAAGCCTCGCAGACGCTGTACACCCAAAAGGGAGAAGAGACCCTGGCTGTGATCAACTGCTGCGAAAATGAGTTCAGCATAGCGACTGATGACACCGCAGGCGCCCATCCGCTCAATGCGGTAAGACAATACCATGCCATACGTGAAGCCCGGCAGAAAGCCGACTATGTGCTGGTGATAGTGCATGGCGGCCATGAGCAGTTTCAGCTGCCCTCACCCAGAATGAAGGAGACCTACCGCTTCTTTGTCGACGCCGGGGCCGATGCGGTGGTAAACCACCACCAGCACTGCTACAGTGGCTACGAGGTATACAGGGGCAAGCCCATTTTCTACGGTCTGGGGAATTTCTGCTTTGAGCCGATAAAAAACATGGGACAGAACTGGCACGAAGGCTATATGGTGCGCATCAGCATGGCAAGTGAAACAGGGTTTGAAATCATCCCCTACGAGCAGTGCCACGGCCAGTCGGCCATAAAACCTGTCGCCTCCGACACCTACTCCAACCGACTGGAAGAACTGAACCGCATCATAGCCGACGACAAGCGGCTGAAAGAGGAGGTGGAGCGCTACTACCAGAAGTCGAAGTTCATGTACAAGAGCATTCTGGAACCCACCTGCAACAAATACTTCGGTGAGTTGCAGCGGAGGGGATGGCTGCCCTCGCTCATCGACAAGAGCAAAAAGTTGAAAGCGATCGACTATGTGTGCTGCGAATCGCACCGCGACAGACTGATGTATTACTTGCTGTCGCCCGACAAGAAATAAAGGCAGCATATGCGAAAAGGCGCCGACTCTTCAGTCGGTGCCTTTTCGCATATGCTACAGTGCGTTCACCTGTTTGAATTTCTTCCAAGTCTTGGCCTTTTTGTAGGCATCCATGCTGGCGGCCGGCACAAACAGCGGGATGTCCTTGTGGTCGGTCGACTTCAGTGTGGGCGGCTGTAAGGCTCGGCATACGATGCGTTGCAGTCCCTCGCACTTGGCGAAGGGCTTGCTGCCCATCACCGTGACCGATGCGGGAATATCAACCTCCTGCAGGAGCCTGCAACTGCGGAAAGCCTCATCGCCTATTTCCCGAAGCGACGAGGGCAGACGCACGGCCGTCAGGTTCAAACAGCCACGGAAGCACTCCTCGTCAATCTTGGCGAGACGCTGGGGCAATTCGATTCCTGTAAAACCCTCGCAATTGCGGAAGCACTCCCGGGGCAGCAGCGTCAGAGCTTCAGGTAGATTGATACGCGACAGCGCCTTGCACTCCTTGAAAGCCTCCTCGCCCAGTTGCGACACACCGGCGGGAAGGAAAAGCGAGGTGATGGAAGCACACCCGGAGAAAGCCGCCTTGCCGATGGCCCTGATGCCCTGCGGCAGCACCACCCCCGACAATCGGGCACAGCCCTGGAAGGTGGAAGGTCTGATTTCCGTGAGCTGCGAGGGCAGATTGACCGACTGCAGCAGGCTGCAGCCTTGGAAAGCGCCGTCGCCGATATAGGAGACCGTCTCGGGCAGCACCACCTGCGAGAGCCGGCTGCCGAAGAAGGCATAGTTGCCTATCGACGTGACCGATGCAGGCACCGAGAAGCTGCCGCTCAAGGCGCGTGGGAAGAACTGCAGGGTGGCCATGGAGGCATCGTAGAGCACGCCGTCAAGACTGGCATGATAGCGGTTGCCTCTTTCCACCTCAATATATTCCATCGTGGTGCCACCGCCCGGAAAACCATTCACCACCTGGGTGGTCTGCGGCAGATAGAGGTGCGTGAGTTGGTTGTCACCGAAGGCATTGTAGCCCAATGTCTGCAGCCGCGCCGGCAACTGCACCTCGGTGAGCGAGCAGCCATAGAACGCCTCGTCGCCGATGAAGGAGAGATGGTCGGGCAGACGCACCCAGGTAAACTCCTTGCACTCGTAGAAGCAGCGCTTGCCTATCTCATCCAGTTGCGAGGGCATGGTGACATGCTTGAGCCGCGAGCAGCCTCTGAAGGCCTCCTCGCCCAGCACGCGCACCCCTTGAGACATCTCCACCGTCACCAGTCGGCGGCAGTTGTAGAAAGCTTTCTTCCCCACCTCACGCACATCGACGGGAAGGCGCACGCTGCGCAGTGCCGACATACCGTAAAACAATTCGCTGGCCACCGCATAGCGGTCGGTGCGCCAGGTATTGGCAAAATGGGCATGTGAGAGGTCGAGGTCGAGATAATTCTCCACGCTCTTGCCTCGTTCATTCTCACAGCGGGAGCGGTCGGCTATGCTTTTTATCACTTTTATGTCGTCGTAGTTGAGCACGCCGTCCACCACCAGTGTCCTCACCTGCTTGGCCGCCTGGGGCGAAATCTGCTTGCCCAGTTCGCCGGATTTCGGCACTCTCACATTGAGGTAGTCGCCCATCATGGGCTGTGGGCCGGGAGCATTGCCGGCATTACGGGTCTGCGCACACAGTTGGCCCATCCATAACACGGCCGCCAACATCACCAATGCTTTCGCTAAAAAAAACTTATTCTTCATACCGTCGGGTCTGTTTTACACATTCAGGTGGTAAAGATATAAAAAAAATCCAAACGGAGACACATTCGCACGAAGAAAAGATGAGAGACACATGTCAAGCCTGTAAGACAGAGACTGAATAAAAAGTTTCAATTATAAGGTCCATTTGTATCAATTTGAGGGAAACATTTCCCTATTCGGGAAAATATCACTAATTTCGCAGAAGAAAAAACGAACACACAACTTATTATAAGCATGAGAAAAACAATGACCCTTTGCGCTGCACTGCTCATGACATCGATGAGCATGCAGGCACAGAAAACCATGACCCCGCCCGCCGGCGGAAAGGCCATCAGCGACCACCTGATAGGCATCTTCTTCGAAGACATCAGCAGCTCGGCCGATGGCGGACTCTACGCCGAACTGCTGCAGAACGGCTCGTTTGAATACAATCCCACCGAACGCGACGGATGGGGAGCCGGCACGGCATGGCGCATGCTGCGCCCTGGCCACTCGCTCGGACGCATGGAACCACGCATGGACGCCCCACTCCACCCCAACAATCCCACCTACATGCGGCTGTATATTGAGCGCGTGAAGGAATACTACGACTACACCGGATGGAAAGGCTTCGGCCTGCAGAACGACGGTTTCGAAGGCATGGCTGTAAAAGCGGGAGCGAAATACGACTTCTCCGTATTCCTGCGCAATGTGGAGGGCAACGCCAAGCAAGTACGTGTGGCACTCGTTGAGCCTCAAGGCTGGGGCAAAGACCCCAAACTGCTGGCAGAAGCCACCTTTGAGGCCGGTGCCGCCAACTGGCAGAAATATGAGGCTCAGCTCACTGCAAGCGAGAATTCGGACAAGGCCGTGCTGCAGATGCTGGTGCTGAACACAGGCACCGTCGATGTGGACATGATGTCGCTCATGCCCGCCGACACCTATAAAGGCCACGGTCTGCGCAAAGACCTGGCCGAGGCACTGGAGGCCCTGCATCCGAAGTTCATGCGTTTCCCCGGCGGATGCGTGGTGCACGGCGGCGGCGACGGATTCTGGAACACCTACCGTTGGAAGACCACTGTGGGACCGAAAGAGCAGCGCCGCCCGCTGAAAAACACCTGGGGCTACCACCAGTCGATGGGACTGGGCTACTATGAGTATTTCCAGTTCTGCGAGGACCTGGGCATGGAGCCGCTGCCCATCCTGCCCTGCGGTGTGAGCTGCCAAGGCACCAACGGCGGCTGGTTTATGAAAGACCAGGCACAGGAATGGGTGCCCATGGAGGAGATGGACGAGTGGGTGGACGACGCCCTCGACCTGATAGAATGGGCCAATGGCGACGCCACGACCAAATGGGGCCGTGTGAGAGCAGAAGCCGGCCATCCCAAACCCTTCGGACTGAAATATCTGGGCATCGGCAACGAGGAGCGTATCTCGCCCGAATTTACCGAGCGCTTCAAGTATATGTACAACAAGATAAAGGCTGCCCATCCGGAGATTATCATCGTAGGCACTGCCGGACCGGGCTCTCACGCCGGCAATCCCGACTATGAGAACGGCTGGAAACTGGCCGAGGAGATAAACCTGCCCATACTCGACGAGCACTACTACGAACAGCGCGACTACTTCCTCAGCAGCCGCCAGTACGACAACTATCCCCGCGACCGCAAGACCAAAGTGTATCTCGGCGAGTATGCCGCCAAGGACAAGAAGCTCATCGATGCACTGGCCGAGGCCCTGTACCTGATTCATGTGGAGCGCAACGGCGACGTGGTGGAAATGACCTCCTACGCTCCCCTCTTCGCACGGAAGAACGCCACCAACTGGAATCCCGACCTCATCTATTTCGACAACGAGCGTCCGTTCCTCACCTGCAGCTACTATGTGCAGCAGCTGTTCGGCCTCTCAGCCGGCAACTACTACTACGGCGACTGCGTGACGATAGACGGCAAGACCAACCTGCAGGAGCAGTCGGTGGTGCTGAACACCAAGACCCGCCAACTCTTCGTGAAGGTGTGCAACGCCAGTGCCGAGACCAAGCAGGCCAGCATCGACCTCTCCCGCTTCAAGGGCATGAAGTCGGTGGCCACCAAGACCACCATCAGCGGCCAGGCCGAAGATGAGAACAACTATGAGCAGCAGCCTATTGAGCCGAAAAAGGAGACCATCAAGATGAAGAAGAAGATGACGCTCGAGATGGCCCCCTACTCGCTGGTGATGCTGCAGATACAACTGTAAATACTATTTTATTCATAAGCAAAGAGGTGAGCACCGCCATTGGTGCTCACCTCTTTTAATATTGTGGTATTCTCCGATTAGAATTTGAAGCGGAGGCCTGCCGAGGCAAATCCCTGCTCGCCCCATCCTAATTCAGCGAATCCTCTCACCTTCTCAGAGCCAACCTCGCAACCGATGAGCGAAGCCTGGAAATTGACTATCACTTCATTGTCTTTGTCCACCTCACCACTTTTGCCGTCGGCCTCAAGAGTCTGTTTCTCGTTCATGAAGGATGCGCCAATGGCCACTTTGGAATAAAGACCTACATTCTTCTTACGAAGCCAGTCGAACTTGACTGCGGGCAGGATGGAGAAGCAGGTTCTTTTAGCCTCACCTATTTTTCCCTTTTCCGTTTTGTTGCTGGAGCTATACTCTATAGTGCCGTACATATCGGATTTCTGTCCGGTGAAGGCAACGATACCGCCAATGCCTATTACTTTATTGACATGATAGAAATACTCTGCCGAGAAGGCCGGCAAATACCTCTCATTCTCATAAGAAGTGGAACCCACGATTTGTCCTCCAGTCAGGAGAGATGATACAATTATTTCAGAAAAGGCAGTCGAAAAATCAGCAATATCATTGATTAGCTGTGAGTTGGTGCCGGCACCTACACTAAATGCCACCTCGTGCTTCGTGTTATAATAACTTGCTGTCTGAGCGTTCATACTGATGCCACAAAGAAGGAAGAAGGACACCATTACCGATTTCATAAAACTTGCAGTTTTCATAATCCTATTTTTTTATTTTTATTTGGTTTTTATCGTTTTGACAATGCAAAGGTACGACAGTTTTCAACGGGAACAATAAAAATGCTTAGATTTCTGACGAAAAGGGTACGACATTCCCTCTGTTTTGCGACAAATGCAATGTGTGCGTGCGAAAACTGTCGCATCGGGCTCTTTTTCAAGGTTTATTCTATTCATTCTGAAAAAAAGAGAATCAGGGGGACAGGTTTTTGATTCTTCCTAAAGGAATCAAAAACCTGTCCCCCTGATTCTGGGTAAAAACAAATAAAAGGAAACCTTTATGGTCTCCTTTTATGTTTTGGCGGAAGGTGAGGGATTCAAACCCCCGATACCCGAAAGGGGTATACCGGATTTCGAGTCCAGCGCGATCGATCACTCTGCCAACCTTCCCTGAATTCGGACGCAAAGGTAATACTAATTTTTCAATTTCCCAAAATTTTTGGAGAAATATTATTGAAAAGAGAGTTTTTCCAAGCGCGAGCGCAACTGCTGGGCTTCGGAACGGCGTATGGCGAGGGTGATGCGGCAGGTGTTGTCGTACTGCTGCGACACGATGCGTGGCGACATGTCCTTCACCACCCTCATTACATCATTGAGCATGACGTAGGGGAAATCGTAAACCACCGTCTCCTCCACCTGGCGCACCTCGGTCTGGCAGTGGGCGATGGCGTCGGCCGCCGCCGTGCGGTAGGCCACAATCAGTCCGCCTGTGCCCAAATTCACACCGCCATAGTATCTCACCACCACCACAAGGATATCGGTAAGCACGGCGCTGTTTATCTGCCCCAGTATGGGCTTGCCTGCCGTGGAACTGGGTTCACCGTCGTCGTTGGCACGGAAGTTGGTGCGCTCAGCTCCCAGCATATAGGCATAGCACACGTGGCGGGCATCGTAGTATTTCTTGCGGTAGCCCTCGAGCAGCGCCTTCACCTCATCAAGTGTCTCCACATGGTGAGCGAAGGCGAGGAACTTACTCCGCTTCTCGGTGTAATATCCCTCGCCTACGGTCTTCGTAATGGTGGTATACTCGTCGGCCGTCATGAAAGTTTGTGTATCACGAGTCCGGAACGGAGTTTCGGCTCAAACCAAGTGGCCTTGGGTGGCATAATCTTGCCGCTGTCGGCGATGTCCATTATCTGCTGCATGGACACAGGGTAGAGAGCGAGCGCCAGTTTCATCTCGCCGTTGTCCACGCGGCGCTTCAACTCGCCCAGACCGCGCAGGCCACCCACGAAGTCGATGCGGTTGGAGCCGCGGAGGTCCTTGATGCCCAGCACCTCGTCGAGAATGAGACGGCTGGAGATGTCCACATCGAGCACGCCGATGGGGTCGTTCTCGTCGAAGGTGCCCGGATGGGCAGTGAGGCGGTACCAGTGGCCCTCGAGATAGAGCGAGAACTCATGCAGACGCTGCGGTTTGTAGATATCGGTGCCCATGTCTTCCACATCGAAGTTCTTGCCGATGGCGGCAAGGAGCTGCTCGGGGGTGAGTCCGTTGAGGTCTCTCACCACACGGTTGTAGTCGAGAATGGTGAGTTGTGAAGCCTGGAAGCAGACAGCCATGAAATAATTGTACTCCTCGTCGCCCTTGTGGTTGGGATTCTGGCGCTGTTTCTCAGCGCCCACGAGGGCTGCGGCAGCCGAGCGGTGATGACCGTCGGCGATGTAGAGGCAAGGCATGGCGGCGAAGGCATCGGTCACCGTCTGCATGTCGGCAGCATCGCTGATAATCCAGAACTGGTGGCGGAATCCGTCGACGGGAGCGATGAAGTCATAGACAGGCTCCGTGGCGGCATACTTGCGGATGAGGGCGTCGAGCGTGGCATTGTCGGGATAGGCGAAGAACACGGGTTCGATGTTGGCGTCGTTCACACGCACATGCTTCATGCGGTCTTCCTCCTTGTCGCGGCGGGTGAGCTCATGTTTCTTGATGACACCGTTCATATAGTCATCTACAAAGGCTGCCACCACAAGACCATACTGCGTCTTGCCGTTCATGGTCTGCGCATAGATATAATAGTGGTCGTCCTTGTCCTGGACGAGCCAGCCTTTGTCCTGAAATTTCTTGAAGTTACGTGCGGCCTGTTCATACACACGGGGGTCGTACTCGCTGGTACCAGGCTCGAAGTCGATTTCGGGTTTGATGATATGGTAGAGGCTCATCTCATTGTCGCCGGCTTCGGCACGGGCTTCTTCAGAGTCGAGCACATCATAAGGTCTGGATTCGACACGTTCCACGAATTCTTTCGGCGGACGCACGCCCTTGAATGGTTTTACGATAGCCATAGTATAATATTGTAAGGTTTTTAAGGTTGTGAGGGGTTGTGGTTATGAGAAAATCTCCCCTCCGGACGAACCAATGTTCTTCGGAGGGGAGAAAAGTTTATTTTACCATTTCTTGTTCACCTGGAAGCGGGTGCTGCCCTCGGCGAAGAAAGCGTTGATCTGCTTGGCGGCGGCAATACCAGCGTTGATATTGGCCTCGGCGGTCTGTGCGCCCATCTTCTTGGGCGTGCTGAAGTAGCGGCCCTCGAAAGCAGCAAACTGCTCATCGGCATCGGGCTTGATGTCGGTGATATACTTCAGGTCGGTACGCTCGGCCATGAGCTTGAGCAGGCCGGCCTCGTCGATTACCTCCTTGCGGGCGGTATTCACCAGGATGGCGCCCTTCTTCATGGTGCCCACCAGGTCGTAGTTGATGCTCTGACGGGTCTCGGCAGTAGCGGGGATATGGAGGCTCACCACATCGCAGGTCTTGAAGAGTTCCTCCTGCGAGGCGACGGCCTTCACGCCCTGGGCCTCGATGGCCTCGGCGGGGCAGTAGGCGTCGTAGGCATAGACATCCATGCCGAATCCCTTGGCCACGCGGGCCACGTTGCGTCCCACATTGCCGAAGGCGAGCAGACCGAGGCGCTTGCCCATGAGCTCGCTGCCCGACTTGCCGTTGTAGAAATTGCGCACTGCGTAGACCAGCAGTCCCATCACCAGTTCGGCCACAGCATTGGCGTTCTGGCCGGGGGTGTTCTCAGCCACCACCTTGTGGGCGGTAGCAGCCTCAAGGTCTATATTGTCGAAACCGGCACCAGCACGCACCACGATTTTCAGGTTCTTGGCAGCGTCGAGCACCTCGGCGTCAACCTTGTCGGAACGGATAATCAGTGCATCGGCATCGGCCACGGCTGCAAGCAGCTGTGCCTTGTCAGTATATTTCTCCAGCAGCGCCAGGGTGTGGCCTGCACCTTCCACTTCCTTGCGGATGCCCTCGACAGCAGCTGCTGCGAAGGGTTTCTCTGTAGCGATAAGTACTTTCATGACAGGAACGATTTAGTGCATTTTCTCAAACTCCTTCATGCAGTCGACGAGAGCCTGCACGCCTTCCATGGTCTGTGCGTTGTAGCAGCTGGCGCGGAATCCACCCACTGAGCGGTGGCCCTTGATACCCACCATACCCTTCGAGGTGGCAAACTCGAAGAACGGTTTCTCCAGCTCCTTGTACTCATCGTTCATCACGAAGCAGATGTTCATGAGCGAACGGTCTTCCTCGGCCACTGTGCCGCGGAACAGCTTGTTGCGGTCAATCTCACCGTAGAGCAGGTCGGCACGGTCGTGGGCCAGCTTGTCCATAGCCTCGAGGCCGCCGTTGGCCTTCAGCCAGCGCAGGGTCTCCAGTGCGCAGTAGATGGGCACCACAGGAGGTGTGTTGAACATAGAGCCCTTTTCCACATGGGTGCGGTAGTCGAGCATGGTAGGAATCTGACGCGGGGCACGGCCCAGCTTGTCGTCCTTGAGGATAATGAGGGTTACACCGGCCATGGCCAGATTCTTCTGGGCACCGGCGTAGATGCAGTCGTATTTCGAAACGTCGACGGGGCGGCTGAAGATATCCGACGACATATCGGCTATCATGCGCACGTTGACATCGAGGTCTTTGCGTATTTCAGTACCGTAGATGGTGTTGTTGGTAGTGATGTGCAGGTAGTCGACATCGTCGGGGCAGGTCCATCCTTTGGGGATGAAGGTGTAGTTGGCATCGGCAGAAGAAGCCACCTCTACCACCTCACCGAAGAGTTTAGCCTCTTTCATGGCCTTCTTGGCCCATGTACCGGTGTTGAGATAAGCAGCCTTCTTGATCAGGAAGTTGTAAGGAATCATACAGAACTCGAGCGATGCGCCGCCACCGAGGAAGATGACAGAATAGCCTTCGGGAATCTGCATCAGTTCCTTGATCAGGGCAACTGCCTCATCGACCACAGGCTGGAAGTCTTTGGCACGATGGCTGATTTCGGCCAGTGAAAGGCCACTACCGTTGAAGTCTAAGATTTGATTGGCCGTGTTGACGATCACCTCGCGCGGAAGGATCGACGGACCAGCATTGAAATTGTACTTCTTCATCTGTTTGGTGTTTAAAATAGGTGTGTTCTAATAGTATATAAACTTATGTAACAAATTACGTGTGCGAAGTTACTGCGAATTTTTGGTATATGCAAATAAAAACGGTTATATTTTCCCTTTCATTCCTTCTGCCGTCAGGGGGAGGGCCGTAGGGGCTCATTTCTCCTGCCCCAACGGCTCCACCACCGTGCGCTGGCCCTTGATTTTGGCATTACGCACCAGCTTGAGAACCTGCGTGCTGCGGCTGCGTGCCACCGCCACATAAGTGTAGCGTTCATAGACATCGATGCGCCCTATCTCTGCGGCAGTGAGGCCTCCGTTCTTGCAGAGGAAGCCCACCACGTCGCCCTTGCTGATTTTGTCTTTCCGGCCGCGCCCTATGTAGAGGGTTGCCATACGGGGCTGGGGCACAGCGGGCAGCTCTGCAGGCAAGGTATAATCATCGGTCTCGACGTCTACATATTCGGGCAGATGCTCCTCGGGGCCCAGCAGGAAAAACGTATTGCCGGCCGACTGCCACCGGGCGGTGCGTCCCACACGGTGCACATACTCGTCGGAGCCGAGCGGCAGGTGATAGTGAATGATGTTGTCGACCTCGGGGATGTCGAGGCCGCGCGAACCGAGGTCGGTGGAAACAAGCACATTGACCGAGGCATTGCGAAACTGGTAGAGGGCCGCCTCGCGCTGCTCCTGGTCCAGTCCGCCGTGGAAGAGCGAGAGAGCGAAGCCCTCACTGCGCAGGTAGGCAGCGGTGCGCTCCACACTGTCGCGGTAGTTCAGGAATACGATGCTGCTCCCCTGCCCCAGACAGCGCAACAGGGCACCGAGGGCAGGCAGTTTGTCTTTTTCGCCGCTTTTCACCACATAAGTGGCAACGCGGGGCGACACCGGTGCCTCGTCGTCGAGGAAGGATAGGCGCACACTGCGCTGCATATTGACAAAGCGCGGTATGGCCTCGGCATCGGTGGCGGAGAGCAGTACACGGCGCCTTACGGCACGGAGCAGCGACACGGCCTGCTGCATCTCGGCCTGAAAGCCCATGGCCAGGCACTTGTCGAACTCATCGATGATGAGCCAGGTGATGCTGCCGGCGTCTACATTGCCCTTTTCGAGATGGTCGTTCAGACGTCCCGGTGTGGCAAAGAGGACATGCGGTCTGACGGAGCGCATCTGACGGTGCTCATCCATGGCCGGCCGGCCGCCATAGACAGCCATGCCACGCAGTCCGCAGTGCATATCGGCCAGCACCGTGGCCGACTGCAGGGCGAGTTCACGTCCCGGCACGATGACCACAGCCTGCACCAGGTCGCTTTGGGGGTCGAGGCTCTGCACAAGAGGCAGCAGATAGGCCAGTGTCTTGCCGCTGCCGGTGGGCGACAGCACCACCACATCGTGGTGGGTGTGCAGCACCTTGTCGGTCACGGCTTCCTGCATGGCATTGAGCCGCTCTATGTGTAGCCGTTCAAAAATAGGTTGAAGATTCATGGGCATATAAAATCAGGATAGGTGGGTGATTGACGGAGACTATTGCGTTTTTTCCTTCTCCATGGCACTGCGTATGCGGTCTATCTCGCCGAACTGCTGTCCCATGTTGAGGTTCAGATAGATGGTATACAGCACGGGCACCCACTTGCTTTTCTGTTCGGGTGCCAACTGCCGGAACTTCTCCATATAGGGCAGGCTCTGACTGTAGAGCTCCCTCACCTGGCGGCGCAGTTTGCGCGAGGGTTTCCCGCTGGCGTCGGTCGCCACCGCCTTGTTGAAATAAGCAAGCCCCATGTTGCAATAGGCATCGGGCATGCTGTCGTTGAGCGCCAGGAGCCGGCGGCAGATGTCGATGCACCCGTCGTTGTCGCCCTTGTTGAGCAGCAGGGTGCTCTTGGCGAAGAGTGAGAGCTGATTGAGGCTGTCGGCCTGCAGCATTCTGTCGACGGTCACCATGGCCGAGTCGGCGCGGCCTATGCTGGCATAGTAGTCCATGAGGCGGGGAAAGAAGAAGGGATGTGTGGGCGTGTGCAGGAAGCCCCGCTCCAGCATGGCGGCATAGGTGGCGGTGTCGCCTGTCCACAGACTGGCCTCAGCCACATACTGGGTCACGAAATCGATATGGAGCGAGTCGCGCTCGGCCATGCTGCGGTGCAGCATCATGCGCCCGGCATCGTGCTGTTTGTAGGCGGCATAGAGGGCCCAGTAGGCCGCCTGCGGCATCATGCTGTCGGTAGCCGCATAGCGGTAGTCGGTAAAGAGGGGTTGGCGGGCACAGTCGATGTAGGCATCGTACAGTTGGTAAGCCTTCGCATAATCCTGCCTGCGCAGGAAGAAGGTGCCGCCATTGTAGAGATTGGGGCGATAGGTATTGAGATAGGCAGCATGGCGGTCGCGGTATTTAATCTTCACCCTACCCTTCTGGTCGGGTGTGGCCTCTATGCTGTCAAAAGCTTCCAGGACGGTGAACATCCTGGCTGCGGTGTTGAAGAGGGTGGCCGTGTCGTACGACTGTTTGAGATAAAGCTTCTCATTGCCCTGCTCATACTGTTTGCGCACGGCCTCGAACAGGGTGAGCCAAATCTTTTCATTGCCGCGGTTGGCCGAATCGGCCAGAAGTTCGCTCATCATTTTCTCTGCCTTGGCCAGTTCCTTGCCGCTTTTCACATAAGTACGTGCCTGTGCTATCACTTTTTTCTGGGCACAGGCTAAGAGGGGCAAACAAACGGTTATCGTGAAAATTATGAACAATCTTTTCATTTTTGTGGCAATGTCTTATCGCGACGTTAGTATAAAGGCGCTTTGTATAATAATAAGGGGGAGGGACAGTACCCTCCCCCCTCAATGAGTGTTGACAGCTGCACTACGCTGTTTTACTTGCCGTTGGCCAGCGCCTCGGCAGCCTTGGTGCGTGCGTCGTCGGCACCATAGAGCTGATAGTAGCAGCGGTAGAGGGGATAAGCCCAGCGGGTAGAGGCCTGGTCGGGATCCAATTCCTTGGCTTTCTCGAGAGCAGTCTTCGACTCCTCGTAGAGCGGACGGATCTGGTCCATGGCAGCCTGCGACACACGGCCCGACTTGCCGGCGGCATTGTTCTCAGCCTCAGAGCCGCGGTCCAGGAGGCAAGCACCCAGGAAGGTGAGAATCTGCGGATTCTCGGGCTGGGTCTTCAGCGCCTTCTTGAAGCAGTCGATGGCATTCTTCAGGTCCTGTGCAATCATGAAGTTCTGACCTCTGATGGCCCACACGGTGAAGTTGTCAGGATCGGTAGCCAGTTTCTTGTCGAAAAGGCCTTCCATCTTGTCGTTCATGCCCAGTCCGGAGTACATGCCCACGAGTGTGCCGAACACAATCTCGTCGTTGGGGTCATTGGCATACTGGCCCTCGAGGGTAGTGACATAGTTGAGCGAGTCGGCACGGGTCTTGAGGCTCTCCTGCACCACAGCCAGTTTCAGGTTGTTGGCGTCTTTTGCCTTCTCGGGATCTTTTTTAGCTATGTCGGCATAGCGGCCGCAGTTTTCGATGTCATGGTTCTGGAAAGCGAACACGGCAGCATAGTAAGCTATATTGGTGAGGTTCTCATCGGGAGTTTTCTCTGCCAGTTCCTTGTAGAGGCCCTCGCTGTAAGAGTCGACATAGTTGCCGAGATACTCCTGGGCTTTCTTCAGGTCGCCTTTGTCCTGATACCAGATACCGGCATTGATGAGATGGCTGCGGAGTCCGAAGAGGCGTTCCTGGTTGCTCTTGTGGAATTTGGGAGAAATCTTGCCTTTGGCGTTGGGCAGGATATCATATTTCTCGCACTCTTTTGCAGCAGCGAAGGCCTGAGAGAGAGAGGTGTAGAAAGAGAGGGTGTCATACTGCTCCACCTTACCCTGTCCGAGTTGCTCGGCCATCTGGTTGTTGGTAATAACGTTCATCTCTTTGCTCACGCCCTTCATAGCCAGGTCCACGAGCTTGTTGTAGGCCTTTGCCTTCTCGGCATCGTTGGCCAGAGCACTGAGGCTCGACTTGATCATACTCTCAGCTTCGGCATAGGTGCCGGCTTTCATGATTTTCTTGAGGGCATCGCTATCGCCAGCCCAAGCGGTTGAGACAGCTACTGTCATCAACGCTGCGATCATCATTTTTTTCATAATCATTACAATTAAAAAGGTTTATCGTTGTTTATTTGGTCTGCGGTTGATTATTCTTCCTTGTCATCGGCAGTCTCGCCGGTGTCCTCGGTGTCTTCGAGACTCTCCTCGTCTTCGATGAAGTCGTCGACGATGCCCTCGTCTACCAGCAGGTCGTCCTCGTTCACTTCCTCATCGTCGGTGTCGGGCTCCTCGCGCTGCACGTCGGCCACGGTGTCGCGGCGTATGTCCTCGCTCTTCTTGGCCCACTCGGCACGGCTTTCCTGCTCCACGGCGGCCTCGAGTTCAGAGCTCATCACCTTGCACACACTGGCTATCACATCATTCTTCTTGGTGAGGTTGATGAGTTTCACACCCTGTGTGGCACGTCCCATGACGCGGCAGTCGGCCACGGCCAGACGTATGGTGATGCCGCTGCGGTTGATAATCATAAGGTCGTTATGGTCGGTCACGTTCTTGATGGCCACGAGGCGTCCGGTCTTGTCGGTGATGTTGAGTGTCTTCACACCCTTTCCGCCACGGTTGGTCTTGCGGTAGTCTTCCACCTGCGAGCGTTTGCCGAAGCCGTTCTCGCTCACCACCATGATGGTTTCTTTCTCGGCGTCGTTGACCACCACCATGCCTATCACCTCGTCGTCGCCTCCGTCAAGTCGCATGGCGCGCACACCGGTGGCCACACGTCCCATCTCGCGCACGGCGGTCTCGTCGAACCGCACGGCACGTCCGTTGCGGTTGGCCACGATAAGCTCATTGCGTCCGTTGGTGAGGCGAACGTCCACCACCTCGTCGCCCTCAAGGATATTGATGGCTATCACACCGTTGGTGCGTGGACGGCTGTAGTGACGCAGGCATGTCTTCTTCACGATGCCCTGCTTGGTGGCGAACACCACATAGTGATTGTCCACGAAGTCGGCGTCGTCGAGTCCTCTGAGACGCAGGAAAGCGTTGACAGAGTCGTCGGAGTCGATATTGAGCAGATTCTGTATGGCGCGTCCTTTCGAGTCTTTGGCGCCTTCGGGTATCTCATAGCACTTGAGCCAGTAGCAGCGTCCCTTCTTGGTGAAGAAGAGCATGGTGTTGTGCATGGTGGCGGGGTAAATGAACTCTGTGAAGTCCTGTTCCCTCACCTTGGCGCCCTTGCTGCCTACGCCGCCGCGTGCCTGCTCCTTGAAGTCGCTCAGCGGGGTGCGCTTGATATAGCCCAGATGGCTCACGGTCACCACCACGGGATCGTTGGGATAGAAGTCTTCGGGATTGAACTCCTCTGACGAGAACTTTATCTCCGTGCGGCGTGCGTCGCCATATTTCTCCTTCACCTCCTGGAGTTCGTCTTTCATCACTTTCTTACAGAGCTCGGGATCGTCGAGGATAGACTGCAGGTAGGTGATGAGTTTCTCCAGTTCCTCATACTCGGCATGCAACTGGTCCATGCGCAGTCCGGTAAGCTGCGAGAGACGCATGTCGACGATGGCCTTCGACTGGAGTTCGTCGAGATTGAATCGGGCCTCGAGGTTGCGCTGCGCCTCGGAGGGTGTCTGCGAGCCGCGGATGATATGCACCACCTCGTCGATATTGTCGCAGGCGATGATGAGTCCTTCCAGGATATGGGCGCGCTCCTGTGCCTTGCGCAGGTCGAACTTGGTGCGGCGTATGGTCACATCGTGGCGGTGCTCCACAAAATAGTGCACGCACTCCTTGAGTGTGAGCAGGCGCGGACGTCCCTTCACCAGGGCGATGCAGTTGACCGAGAAGGAACTCTGCAGGGCGGTCATCTTGAAGAGCTTGTTCAAGATGACATTGGCATTGGCGTCTTTCTTCACGTCGACCACGATGCGCATGCCCTGGCGTCCCGACTCGTCGTTCACATTGGAGATGCCCTCGAGCTTGCCTTCCTTCACGAGTTCGGCGATATACTCGATGAGCTGCTGCTTGTTCACGCCATAGGGTATCTCGGTGACCACAATCTTGTCGTGCGAGTCGCCGCTCTCTATCTCTGCCTTGGCGCGTATCACGATGCGTCCGCGTCCGGTCTCATAAGCGTCTTTCACACCCTGGATGCCGTAGATATAGGCTCCTGTGGGGAAGTCGGGCGCCTTGATATACTGCATGAGTCCGTCGGTATCGATATCAGGATTGTCGATATAGGCGCAGCAGCCGTCAATCACCTCTCCCAGGTTGTGGGTGGGTATATTGGTGGCCATACCCACAGCGATACCGTTGCCGCCGTTGACGAGCAGGTTGGGTATTTTTGTCGGCATGACGGAAGGCTCTGTGAGCGAGTCGTCGAAGTTGTTCACCATGTCGACCGTATCTTTCTCCAAGTCGTCCATGATGTGCTCGCCCATCTTGTCGAGCCGGCACTCGGTGTAACGCATGGCGGCGGGAGAGTCGCCGTCGACCGAGCCGAAGTTACCTTGTCCGTCGACAAGGGTGTAGCGCATGTTCCAGTCTTGCGCCATTCTCACCAATGCACCGTATACGGAGCTGTCGCCATGGGGATGGTACTTACCGAGCACCTCACCCACCACACGGGCGCACTTCTTATAGGGTTTGTCACTGGTGTTGCCGATACCTTTCATACCATAGAGTATACGGCGGTGAACAGGTTTGAAACCGTCGCGCACATCAGGGAGGGCACGGGCCACGATGACCGACATGGAGTAGTCGATATACGACTTTTTCATTTCCTCCTCGATGTTGATCTTGACGATTCTATCCTGGTCGAATGTCTGATTATCGTCCATTTATATGAGTTGGTTTTTACTTGTTTGCAAACTGGGCACAATTGCCGTAGAGGCCATTTATTTTCGTTCTGACGGGTTTTTGCCCTTTTTCATGGGTCAAAATTACAACAAAAAAGCGACCCTCAAAAGTAATCGGGCGAAAATATTGGAAAAATTAAATTTTATTAGGGATGGTAGGGGTAAAAGGCTACTTTTTATTGTGTGCGGCTTTTCTAACCGCCTGCCGGTGGAATTTTTCCTCTGCTGTGATGACATCAAAGAGTTTGCCGGCCGAAATCACCGTAAGGAAGCGGGCATGGTAGTTCATCTGCAGCTGTTTCATCTCCAGTTCGAGCTGGTCCATCTGCGCCACGGCGTCCTTGCAGCCCTTCTCGTCGGCGGGCTTGATCTGTTTCAGTTTGCGCACCTTGTTGAAGAGGGTGCGCATTTCTTTTTTCATCTCATCGTAGAGAGGAAACAGGGCAGCCGCTTCCGACGGGGTGAGACAAGCCTCGACCGTGATAAACTGCTCCATCTCGGCCTTGAACTTAGCGGGGTCGAAATGTCTTTTGCCCTGGGCGGCGGCTGTAAGTGCGAACACCAGCAGCAGAAGAAGGGATATAATTGTTTTTTTCACCGTTTCTGTATGATTTGTAGTCTATTTACTTGTCGGTAGAGGTATATTCAAGACCTTGCAGGCGCGTGACGCTACTCGGCCGAGAGATAGGCGTAGAAGTCTTCCTGGTCGAGCATCATGTAGTCGGCCATCTGCTCCAGGTTGTCGCCCGCGGGCATTTGGGCAGCGGCTTGTGCGGCCGCCGGTCGCTGGGCATTGTTCAGGCCGCCTTTTTCAGCAGCCAGCCAAACGCCTACTCCAATGCCGATGGTGGCCAGACTCACGGCGGCCCATCGGAGATAGGGCTTCATGGAGCGCGTGGCGGCAACCGGCTGTGCGGCGGGCTCAGCGGGAATGTTGTGCATCACGCGGGCCGTGAGGGTGTCGAAATAGCCATCAGGAATACGGAAGGGCGACTGTGTGTCGTCCCACTGTGGCAGGCTGTTGGTATCGGGGTCGTTATGCATATTTTTCTTTGTCTGATATATAGACGTATCTGATACGGTTTGGTTTAATCGGTTTCCCAAAATATTTGCTTTCGGGCATGAAAAATCAACTGTTGTTTTTGAGCCACTCGGTTATTTTCCCCACCGCTATGTGGTAGGAGGCCTTCAGCGCGCCCTCCGAGGTGTCGAGCAGCCGGCTCATCTCGCTGTATTTCATATTGTCGTAGTAGCGCAGGGTGAAGACGGTGCGCTGCACAGAGGGCAGGTGCGAGATGGCCTCCTGCAGACGGGCCTGGGTCTCATCGCCGTCGAAATACGTGTCGGCCATCAGGCGGTCGGCCACGGAATGGCTGTCGTCGTCGGTGAGCATCTCCGTCTCCTTCTTCCGCCGGCGGAGCAGGTCGAGCGACTCGTTGACAGCAATGCGGTACAGCCAGGTGGAGAGTTTGGAGAGTTGCTGAAACTCGTCGAGCTTGGCCCATGCCTTGAGAAAGGTGTTCTGCAGCACATCGTCGGCATCCTCATGGGTGAGCACAATGTGACGTATCTTCCAATAGAGAGGCTGGCCGAAATGCTGCACCACCTCAGCGAAGGCTTTCCTTCGTGTGGCGGGGTCGGCCAGTTGCTGGAGGACACGTTTTTCGTCGTAGGGCATGGGAGAGGGTTTGTAGAGGTATGGGGTTGCTGTTACTTGATGCAGGTGCACAATTATAGCGCACGTCCCATCATCTTCCACACTTTGCGAAGAATGAGAGCATGCGCTACCTGTGGTTTGCTTCTATCGGTCTGCAATGATTGCAGAACTTATCGGATGGAAATCTTACGAACCACCTTGCCCACTTTCACGATATAGCATCCTTTGGGCAGGTTGAGTTCGAAACGCTTGTCCGGGCCTTCCACTTTCACACTCATGACACGCACACCGGCCACATTATATATCTGCATGACCAGACCGTTGGCACCCGTGATGTGGAGCACCGACTCGTTCACAGAGATGGAAATGTTCTGATAGTCATTGTCTATCACCTCTATGGCCTGTTCTGCATACATGGCCACAGGCATGCCTACAAGCAGGGTGGAAGCCAAAAGCAGTGTAAATATTCTTTTCATCATAAGCACCTTGTTTTATATAGCATTTATGGAGAATCCCATAGGGAATCTCCTGCCATTATTAGCTACTCGATGCAAATATATAAAAAAACGGTGAGACACTCCGCCGTTTATTGTGTTGACAAGGTGATTTTAAACTTTTTTAACTTCGACTGGTATTTCCAATCCTTCATTGGCCAGTATCGTATTGGGGAAGATGGCCCGGGCCTCATTGAGCAGCGCTGTCTCGTCGTCGTAGCGGGCGCTGTAGTGGCCCAGCATCAGTTGGCCGGCCCCGGCGTCGCGGGCCACCATGGCCGCCTGGGCCGCCGTGCTGTGGTGGTAGGCGCGGGCCAAGTGCTCAAACTCGCTGCCGTAAGTGCTCTCATGGTAGAGCAGGTCTACTCCCCTCACCATCTCGTGCAGTTCGGGCATATAGCTGGTGTCGGAACAGTAGGCATAGGAGCGTACGGCATCGGGCGGGGTCACGAGCCGTCGGTTCTCCACCACCTGGCCGTCGGGTGTCACCCAGTCGGCGCCACCTTTTATATTGTATATCTGACTGAGCGGGATACGGTAGAAGTCGATCATATCGCGCCTGATGTGGGGAGCTCCGGCCTTTTCGGTGAAGAGATAGCCGCAGCAGGGAATGCGGTGCTGCAGGGGGATGGTCTTCACGGTGAGGCTACGGTCCTCATAGACCACCTGCATCTGTGTGGTGTCGACAGCGTGGAAACACACTTCATAGCTCAGCCCCTCGCAGAAGAGGTTGATTTGCGCCCGGAGCATCGGTCCGAGCGCCTCGGGGGCATACACATGGAGGGGTGCGGTACGCCCCATGAGTCCTAGCGAGCTGATCAGGCCGATAAGCCCGAAGCAATGGTCGCCATGAAGGTGGGAGATGAAGATATGGCCCAGTTTTCCCAAGCGGAACCGGGCCCGGTGGAGGTATATCTGCGTGCCCTCACCACAGTCGATCATGAAGATTTTGTTTCTCAGCTCCACAATCTGCGACGAGGCATTGTGGCGCGGCGTGGGTTTTGCACTTCCGCACCCCAGCACCCTGACCAGAAACGGCTGCATCGGTTACTGCTGGCGTTTGTAAGCGAAGATACCCACGCTGTTCTCCAGCAGGAGGCTGTCGGGTCCGAGCGTCACGATATCGAACGTGTCGGCCGAGAGGAGCAGTTGTCCGTTGAGAATCTTCCACTCAGTATAAGGTTTCGACTCCGCCATGCCCTGCGATACCACCTCGCCGCCGTCCTTTATCTCGAAGTTGCGGTCCAGGCTGGTCCATTTGCCCAGCAGGGAGTTGAGGTTGATGACTTTTCTGGCAAACATCTCTCCGTCGACTTTCTGCCCCACGACAGCCAGTTTGTCGCCTTCGAAGAGTCCGCCCTGGAGGTCGCCCACCTCATCCACGGTTTCGCGTGTAAAGAAGATGGAGTCGCCGTTGGCGGTGAGCAGTGTGAAGGAGTGCATGGCAGCGGCATAGCAGGTGCCATACATAGTGCTGTCCTGCTCTCCCACCAGCACAGGACTTCTCATCTCCGGGTTTTTTCCGCTTTCTTTCTTGCAGGAGTTCAAGAAACCGAGCGAGATGCACGATACCAAGAGCATCAGCGTCAGAACATGATTTTTTCTCATAATATCTTGTGTTTTAATGTTTTTCCTCGTCTGTCTTCTTTTCCTGTTCCTTTGCCTCGTCCCACAAGTGGTCCATCTCCTGGAGGGTCATCTCGGTGAGTGGTTTGCCCACACGGATGGAGTGTTCCTCCACATAGTTGAACCTCCTGATGAACTTCTGGTTGGTATGCTCCAGCGCATTGTCGGGATTGAGGTGGTAGAGCCGGGCAGCATTGATGACACTGAACAGGAAGTCGCCCAGTTCGCGGGTGGAATTTTCCTTGTCGCCCTTCTGCAGCTCCGCCTCCAGTTCGCCGAGCTCCTCGTGCACCTTTGCCCACACCTCCTCAGGTTTTTCCCAGTCGAAGCCCACATTTCGGGCCTTGTCCTGAATGCGGTAAGCCTTGATAAGGCTGGGCAGCGCATCGGGCACCCCGGAGAGCACGCGGCGGTTGCCGTCTTTCTCTTTCAGTTTGATCTGTTCCCAGTTCTGCAGCACCTGGTCGGCGGTATCGGCCTTTACGCTGCCGTAGATATGCGGATGTCGGAAGATGAGTTTGTCGGCCTGCATGTTGCACACGTCGGCGATATCGAAATCGCCCGTCTCACTGCCTATCAGCGCATAGAAGCAGACGTGCATGAGCACATCGCCGAGTTCCTTGCTGATGTTCTTCTTGTCGTTCTTCATCAGGGCGTCGCACAGTTCGAACACCTCCTCGATGGTATTGGGACGCAGGCTCTCATTGGTCTGCTTGCGGTCCCAGGGGCATTCCTTGCGCAGCCGGTCGAGCACATCGAGCAGCCGGCCGAAAGCCTCCAGTTTCTCTTCTCTTGAATGCATATAGTAAAAAAGTCTTTTCTGTGCGGTATTCATGCCAACCGGCCGTCGTCACACAAGTCTGTGGGCCCGTCTGCCGCATCTATGCTGCAAACTTACGCATTTTTATTGAGAAGAGAAAGAATGGCGGCATTTTTTTCCGAAAGGAGGGCAAAATACGGCCGCCGGGGAGCGGCAGGCGGCAGGCCGGAGGGCCATAGAGCACAACGGATTCAGATTATATGAGGCGAAAATAACGATTTACACCGCCAAACGAGCATTAATTGAAGAAAAAGCAGTAACTTTGCACCCAATAGGGCCACGGCCAGCCCGTTGCCCCTTAACGGGTTATGCCCCGAAGGAGCAATGGCCACTCAATCTTGGCGTTGCTCATTTTGCTTCATTCATGGTAAAAAGAACACTCTAAATGGAAAAGAAACTGCGTATAGCCTCACGCTGCGTACACGCCGGCTACAAGGCCGGCAACGGCGAGCCCATCGAGCCGCCCATCATCCAAAGCACCACCTTCAAGTATGACGACTCCGACGAGATGGCCCAACTCTTCGACCTGAAGAAAGACGGATATTTCTATACACGGCTGCAGAATCCCACCAACGATGCCGTGGCAGCCAAGATAGCCTCGCTGGAAGGCGGTGTGGGATGCGTGCTCACCTCCAGCGGCCAGGCAGCCAACTTCTACGCAGTGTTCAACATCTGCGAGGCCGGCGACCACATTGTGGCCAGCAGCGAGATTTACGGCGGCACCTACAATCTTTTCGGCGTGACACTGAAAAAGCTCGGTATCGACTGCACTTTTGTGTCGCCCGAAGCCGATGACGAGGAGATAGAGAAGGCGTTCAAGCCCAACACAAAGGTGCTCTTCGGCGAGACCATCTCCAACCCCGGCTGCGCCGTGCTCGACATAGAGAAATTCGCCAGGATAGCCCACCGCAACGGTGTGCCGCTCATCGTGGACAACACCTTCGCCACCCCCATCAACTGCCGGCCCTTCGAATGGGGCGCCGACATCGTGACCCATTCCACCACCAAATACATGGACGGTTTCGCCACCCAGGTGGGCGGCGCCGTGGTAGACAGCGGCCAATTCGACTGGATGGCGCACGCCGAAAAATATCCTGGTCTGACCACCCCCGACGAGTCGTATCACGGCATCACCTATGTGAAAGCCTTCGGCAAGAAAGGCTACACCACCAAGCTGGTGGCCCAACTGATGCGCGACCTGGGCAGCATACCCGCTCCCATGAACTCGTTTCTCCTGAACATCGGCCTTCAGACCCTGCACCTGCGCATGGCCCAGCACTGCGCCAATGCCCAGCGGGTGGCCCAGTTCCTGCACGACGATGAGCGGGTGGCATGGGTGCGCTATTGCGGACTGGCCGACGACGCCCACTACGAGCTGGGCCGCAAATATCTGCCCAACGGTTCGTGCGGCGTGATAGCCTTCGGACTGAAAGGCGACCGCGACACGGCCGTGAGTTTCATGGACGCGCTGCAGATGATAAACATCGTGACCCATGTGGCCGACGCACGCACCTGCGTGCTCCATCCCGCCAGCCACACCCACCGCCAGCTGAGCGACGAGCAGCTGCGCGAGGCCGGCGTGGCCCCCGACCTCATCAGGCTGTCGGTGGGTATAGAAGACGTAGACGACATACTCGACGACATACGCCAGGCCCTCGACAAAATAGGATAGAACACATAAAAACAAAATATTCATCAGCGAAATGGAATTAGCAAGCAAATACGTTCCACAAGACGTGGAATCGAAATGGTACCAGTACTGGCTTGACAACAAGCTGTTCAGTTCAAAACCCGACGGACGCGAGCCCTACACCATCGTGATTCCGCCCCCCAATGTGACGGGTGTGCTCCACATGGGACACATGCTGAACAACACCATACAGGACATCTTAGTGCGGCGTGCACGCATGGAGGGCAAAAACGCCCTCTGGGTGCCCGGCACCGACCATGCCTCCATCGCCACCGAAGCCAAGGTGGTGGGCAAGCTGGCCAAAGAAGGCATCAGGAAGCGCGACCTCACCCGCGAGCAGTTCCTTGCCCACGCCTGGGACTGGACCCACGAGCACGGCGGCATCATCCTGAAGCAGCTGCGCCGGCTGGGCGCCAGCTGCGACTGGGACCGCACTGCCTTCACCATGGACGAGAAGCGCTCGGAGAGTGTGCTCAAGGTCTTTGTAGACCTGTACGACAAGGGCCTTATCTACCGCGGCCTGCGCATGGTGAACTGGGACCCCAAAGCCCAGACGGCCCTGAGCAACGAAGAGGTGATATACCACGACGAGAAGAGCAAGCTCTACTATCTGAAATACTATGTGGCCAACGACGACCTGAGCGGTGAGACTGGCTCGGAAGAGGAAGTGGTACACCGCGACGCCCAAGGGCGCCGCTATGCCGTAGTGGCCACCACCCGTCCTGAGACCATCATGGGCGACACCGCCATGTGCATCAATCCCAAAGACCCCAAGAACCAGTGGCTCAAGGGCAAGCAGGTGATTGTGCCCTTGGTGAACCGCGTCATCCCCGTCATCGAGGACCGTTATGTGGAGATTGAGTTCGGTACAGGCTGTCTGAAGGTGACCCCCTGCCACGATCCCAACGACTATATGCTGGGCAAGAAGCACAACCTGGAGAGCATCGACATATTCAATGCCGACGGCACAGTGAGCAGCCAGTCGCCCCTCTACGTGGGCATGGACCGCATGGATGTGCGCCGCCAGATAAGCCTCGACCTGCAGGAAGCCGGTCTGATGGAGAAGATTGAGGACTATGAGAACAAAGTGGGCTACTCGGAGCGCAATGCCGACACCGCCGTGGAGCCACGTCTGTGCATGCAGTGGTTCCTGCGCATGAAGCACTTTGCCGACATCGCCCTGCCGCCCGTGATGAACGATGAGATACAGTTCCATCCCGCCAAATACAAGAACACCTACAAGAGCTGGCTGGAGAACATACAAGACTGGTGCATCTCGCGCCAGCTGTGGTGGGGACACCGCATACCCGCCTATTTCCTTCCCACTGCCGAGGGCGAGGAAGAGAAATTTGTGGTAGCGCTGAACGCCGACGACGCTCTCGCCAAAGCCCGTCAGCTGCCCGGCTACGAGCATCTCACCAAAGACGAGCTGCGCCAGGACGAAGATGCTCTCGACACTTGGTTCTCTTCCTGGCTGTGGCCCATCAGCCTCTTCGACGGCATCAACCACCCCGACAGCGAGGAACTGGCCTACTACTACCCCACTTCCGACCTAGTGACCGGCCCCGATATCATCTTCTTCTGGGTGGCCCGCATGATTATGGCCGGCTACGAGTATACCGGCAAGATGCCCTTCAAGAACGTCTACTTCACCGGCATCGTGCGCGACAAGCTGGGACGCAAGATGTCGAAGAGCCTGGGCAACTCGCCCGACCCCATCGAGCTGATTGACAAGTATGGTGCCGATGGCGTGCGTATAGGCATGATGCTCTGTGCCCCCGCCGGCAACGATATTCTCTTCGATGAGGCGCTCTGCGAACAAGGCCGCAACTTCAACAACAAGATATGGAACGCCTTCCGCCTGGTGAAGGGATGGAAGGTGGAAGAGGCTGCACAGCCCGAAAGCAACCGCCTGGCCGTGGAGTGGTTCGATGCCAAACTGCGCCAGACCGCTGCCGAGATGGACGAGCAGTTCCGCAAATACCGCATCTCCGACGCACTGATGTGCGCCTACAAACTGTTCTGGGACGAGTTCTCGAGTTGGTATCTCGAACTGGTGAAGCCCGCTTTCAGCGCACCGCTCGACCAGGCCACCTACGATGCCACGCTGCGTTTCTTCGAGGCACTGCTCAAGTTGCTGCATCCTTTCATGCCCTTCATCACCGAAGAGCTGTGGCAGCATCTCTACGACCGCGCCGAGGGCGATAGCATCATGCTCGACAGCCTGAAGATAAGCGCTGCCAGCGACGCCGACCAGCAGCTGGTGGCCGACATGGAACTGGTGAAGCAGGTGGTGTCGGGAGTGCGCACGGTGCGCAACCAGCGCAACATCGGCCCGAAAGAGCCGCTCGCCCTTGAGGTGGTGAGCACCCACAAATATGAACCCTACACCGAAGTAATCAAGAAGATGGCCTTCCTGAGCGGCTTCGAGGTGGTGGACGAGAAATCGGCCGATGCCGCCCAGTGGATGGTGGGCACCGACGAGTTTGCCGTACCGCTCGGCAATCTGATAGATGTGGCCGAGGAGATAAAGAAGCAAGAGGCCCAGCTGCAGCATCTGAAAGGATTCCTGACGGGTGTGCAGAAGAAGCTCCAAAATGAGAAGTTCGTGGCGCATGCTCCCGAAGCCGTTGTGGCCTTGGAGCGCAAGAAGGAAAAAGACGCCACCGAGAAGATAGCCGCCCTGGAGGAGTCGCTTGCCGAACTGCGCAAGAAAGGCTAAGCCTCAGGCACCTGCCAATACTATAACTGCCCGGAGATCCCTTCGCAAGGAGACCTCCGGGCAGTTTCTTTTCACTGACAGGAAAAACAAAAAAGTGCACCGAAAAAGGTGCACCATAGAATATAGAATTGAGAAATGCTTTTTACTTTGTGGCAGCCTTATCGGAACGCAACGCTTTCTCCAAATTGCGGCGCAGTTTTCTCTTGTGCACAGCAAACATGATGCGGGCCAACGGTCTTCCCCAAAGCGTCTCGGCGGGGAAATAGAGCACAAAGTGCATATTGCGCCAGGTCTCCAGAAAGAAATAGCTCCACCGCGACTTGCCTCCAAAGTTGTAACGCTTGTCGGCATGACCGAAGTTGCCGGCCTTGAGCACCTCCGAATACAGGAGCCGGCCCACCTTCTCATCGGGCTGGGTGAGCAGGTACTTTTCGTCGAGGCCCAGCACCTCATGGAGCACCCACATCATGCCGGCGGCAAACCGCGTCATATGCAGGTATTTCAGGGTCTGCATAGTATTTTCTTTCTCTTCAGCAGAAAATCCCTGACGGAGCAGGTAATAATAGTCGATGATTTGGCGGAATCCCACCCCTTCGCCGAAGAAGTGATGCTGCAGGTGGGTGAGCTGGAATACGCGGTTGAATGCCCGGTCTACCACACAGATTTTCCTGCCGCCCGGCAAGGTGAGAAACTGTTTAAACTGCGAAGGTTTCATCTGCTCGAAATAGCGGTCGAGCCGTTTCTCATACCAAGGATTCACCATAAACGAAGGTTTGAGGTGAATCTCCAGACTGGTGGGCACCAAGCCCGACACTTCGATGTGGTGATAGTCGAGATCGAAATCCTTATCGATTGAATGGGCTATACGCATGATGGTGTCCTCGTCCTGATCGGTCCAGAGGTCTATGTCGCCCGGTGTGCGCATGAAGGGGTCGGGATAATAGCCCGTATTGGACTGTCCTTTCAGCACACAGCTCTTTACGCCGAACTTGCTGTAAAAGAAACTCGTCACCCTGGCAGCATCCTTGTTCACCTGCTCGTTCTTCTTCTGCAGTTCACGGAAGAGTCCCACCCATTCGGCCACCTTCCGCCGATGCGGACGGTGAGGCACCTCCTGGGGTATACGGTTCAATCCGTAATAAAGCACACCGAAGACGGCCTGCTCAACGCCGAACTTGGCAAGTCCGTCCCAGTCCATTTCCTCCAGGAAGTCGGGATAGGGAGCCTGTTCGTCAATTGAGTATTTAAGAAAAGCGATGTAGCGTTCAGTATCTGTCATGTCATTTGTCGAGTGAGGAGTAGATAGAGTTGTTGGAAACGAACTCGGGCACAATCTGCTTCATCTTCTCCACAATTTTCATATCATCATAGGTTTCAGCCACTTCAATAAGTTGGTCGACAGCAGCGGAAGCCTCCGCATAGTCATAGTCTCTCACCTTGGCAATGCGTATCTTCTCATGGAAGGAAGGCAGTGTGTTCTCCTCGTTGGCCAGCAGTTCCTCGAAGAGTTTCTCGCCCGGCCGCAGCCCCGAGTATTCTATCTTCACGTCCTTGGCCCCGCTCAGCTGAATCATCTTCTTCGCCAGGTCGGCTATGCGCACCGGCTTGCCCATGTCGAAGATGAATATCTCGCCGCCCTTGCCCTGCGTGCCCGCCTCGAGCACCAGTTTGCAGGCCTCGGGTATGAGCATGAAGTAGCGTATGATGTTGGGGTGCGTCACCGTGACCGGTCCACCTGCCTCTATCTGCTGTTTGAAGAGCGGTATCACCGAGCCGTTGGAGCCCAGCACATTGCCGAAGCGGGTGGTCACAAAGCAGGTGCGGCCTTCTACCTTTCCCTCCTTGATGGCCTTGTCGAGGCTCTGCACATAAATCTCGCAGATGCGCTTCGAGCAACCCATCACATTGGTGGGGTTCACGGCCTTGTCGGTGCTGAGCATCACAAACTTTCTCACGCCATATTTCACGCTCAGGTCGGCTATTACCTTGGTGCCCAGCACATTGTTCAAGATGCTCACGCTGGGGTTGTCCTCCATCATGGGCACATGCTTGTAGGCTGCGGCGTGGAACACATATTCCGGCCGGAAAGTCTTGAAGATATGCTCCATGCGCTTCTGGTTGACGATGGAGCCCACGATGGTGGTGCACTCTATCTGCGGCCAGTCGTTCTTCATCATCAGGCGCACATCGTGCTGCGGCGTCTCGGCCGAGTCGATGAGCATCAGCTTGCCGGGATAGAACGAGCAGATCTGCTTGAGCAGCTCATTGCCTATTGAGCCAGCAGAGCCGGTGACGAGGATGCGGCGGCCGCTGAGCATTTCGGCCACGGAGTCCATGTTCAGCTCTATCTTGTCGCGCGGCAGCAGGTCCTCAATATTCACCTTGCGCAGGTTGTTGAGAGTTTCATCCACATTGCCGTCCCACTCCTTTGTGTCAGGACTTATATATATTTTCAATCCCTTTTCCAAGAGGAGGTTCTGCAGTCCTTCGTCTTTTCTGAACGACTCATGCTGCAGCGGCGACACCAGCACGGCATTGATGTGCAAGTCGTCGAGGATGTCGCCCAGGTTCTCGTCCACATTATAAACATGCAGTCCAAGAAGAATCTTGTTGTGGAAAGTACTGTCGTGTGAAAGGAATCCCTTGACCAGGAATTTCGATTTTTTCTGGTTGCGGATATTCTTGGCCAGGCCCACCCCACCGTCTTTCACGCCGTAGATGAGCGTACGCATGCCTTTGTCGTTGTCGTAGGCCAGGTCATAAACCGACTTGGCCAGCACCCTCCAGAACCACATCAGGATGACGGCTATGCCGTACATCAGGAAGATGTGTCGGCCACGGATAGGCGCAAACAGGCGGGTGTTAAACGCCTCTTGGAACTCAATATTCAGGAAGTTCATCGGGTAGTGAATCACCAGTGCCACGACGAGTCCCACCAGCATGGCCATGGCCACACGCTGCAGGTCGACGAAGGAGGAATAGCGTATAACACCCGAATAGGTTTTGAAGACCCTGAAACCGATGACTGCCGGCACCATGTACACAAAAACGCCCTTCGACACAAGCCATACATAGTCGAGGGTATTCATATAGTAATACCAGTAGACAACGAATCCGGCGAAATAGCATATCAGCACATCAATGAAAAGGATCACCCAATAAGGAAAGGCGTCCTTTGTGAAGTACCAGTTGAAAAGTCGGTCGACAAGATTTTTTTTCATTTCTATACCAGCAAGTTTCATATAAGCCATAGATACCGTCCCGCCACATGATAAAAATCATAGCAGGAATGCCCATCGCTTAAAATCAGCTGCAAAGGTAAGCATAATATTTATATTTTTAATCATCATTGCCGATGAAAATAAAAAAATAGAACAGTCCCTGCCGAAAGTCGGCACATCGCTGCGTGAAAAGAGTGTCAGGCAGAACGTTAAATAAATGCAAAAGATAAGCCGCGGCGCAACACCTATTGCATAAATCTTGTATATTTGCAACTGAATTGTTAAACCTTTTTAATTAATTACGAAAAACATGATTATTGGTATTCCCAAGGAGATTATGCACGACGAGGCTCGTGTAGCATGCACTCCCGAAACTGTAGGCAAATTTGTTAACGAAGGTTTTGAAGTACTCGTAGAGTGCAAGGCCGGCGACGGCGCTCTCTTCCACGACGAGGACTATGTGAAGGCCGGTGCCAAGATGGTGGCCGACGCACAGGAGATTTACGACCGTGCCGAGTTGATACTCAAGGTGAAGGAGCCGCTCTTCAACGAGGAGAAAGGCAAGCATGAGGTCGACATGATGCACAAGGGTCAGGTGCTCATCACCTTTATCCATCCCGCATCACCCGTGAACCATGAGATGGTGAAACAGCTTACCGCCAAGGGTGTGACAGCCATCACGCTCGACGGTATTCCCCGCATCTCGCGCGCCCAGAGCATGGATGCCCTCACCTCCATGAGCACCTGCGCCGGCTATAAAGGCATTCTCATGGCCGCCAACCACCTCACCACATTCGTTCCGCAGATGTTCACCGCCGTGGGCCAGATCAAGCCCGCCAAGGTGATGGTAATCGGTGTGGGTGTGGCTGGTCTGCAGGCATTGGCCACCGCCAAGCGCCTGGGCGCCATCACCTATGCAGCCGACATACGCCCCATGGCATCGGAGAACGCCAGTTCGCTGGGTGCCAAGGTGGTGGACACCACCGTTCCGGCCGAGTTGGCCATTGCCGAAGGCGGCTATGCCAACCGTCTGCCCGCCGATGTGCTCATCCAGGAGCAGGAGGCACTGAAGGAGACCATCCAGCAGATGGACATCGTGTTCTGCTCTGCCCTGATACCGGGCAAGGTGGCCCCCATCATCATCACCGAGGAGATGGTGAAAGGCATGAAGAAAGGCTCTGTCATCGTCGACATCTCCATCGACCAGGGCGGCAACTGCGAGCTGACTCCGAAGGGCGGTATCGAGACCCGCTATGGCGTCACCCTGATGGGTGTGAAGAACATTCCCGGCCTGCTTCCCACCAGCTCCACCTGGATGTTCTCCAACAACCTGTACAATCTCGTGAAGTATCTTGTCAAGGACGGCAGCGTGGTGCTCGACCGCAATGATGAGATTATACAGAAGTCGCTTGTCTGCATCGACGGCGAACTGGTTCATGCCGGCGCACGCGAAGCTATGGGCTTATGATCCATCCGCTCATTCTGGTATTGATATTTATCGTATGCACAGTGCTCGGCTATTTCATCATACGAAATGTGCCGAGCCTGCTGCACACGCCCTTGATGTCGGGCATGAACGCCCTGTCGGGAGTGACGATAGTGGGTGCCCTCTCTGCCACGGGCATCGCCTATCTGTCTGACGGCGGCTGGCTGTCGCAAGTTGCCGGCTGCCTGGCCATCATTCTTGCGGCCGTGAATGTGTTTGGCGGTTTCGGTGTGACCCACCGCATGCTGATGATGTTCAACAAGAAGCGCAAACAGCCATGACATCCTTTCAGATAATCCTCAGTACACTGTTGTCCGTAGTGGTGCTGGCCGGCATCTCCATGATGAGCCGTGTCAAGACATCAGTCACGGGCAACCTGCTCTCGGCCCTTGCCATGCTGGTGGGAGTGGCTGCCACCTTGGTGTTCAGCGGCGTGCTCTCGGTGTGGACCGTGTATGTGGCCATCCTGATAGGCGCGCTCATCGGCGGCACGATGGCCCGCAGGGTCAAGATGATACAGATGCCGCAGACTGTGGCCCTCTTCAACGGACTGGGCGGCGGTGCCTCGGCCCTTGTGGGCATGCTCTCCGCACAGGGCATCGGTTTCAGCGACAGTCAGTTGGCCGAAATCAGCGGCAACGGCTATTGGCCTTTTGTCTATTTCACGGCCCTGCTGGCCGTGGCCGTAGGCACCATCACGCTGGTGGGCAGTCTGGTGGCAGCCGGCAAGCTGCACCGCCTGCTCCCGCAGAAACCGGTGCTGTGGCCTATGCACTCGCTGTGCACCCTGGTGTGGCTGCTGCTCACCGTGGCTTTCATCATCGTGGGCACGATAGGAGGCGAGTCGTGCATGGTGTCGTGCCTGGCAGGCACCCTGGTATCCTCTGCCCTTTTCGGACTCTGGTTCTCGGTCAGGGTGGGCGGTGCCGACATGCCCATCACCATCTCGCTGCTCAACTCGCTCTCGGGTGTGGCGGGCAGCATAGCCGGTATGGCCATCAGCGATGTCTTCCTGGTAGCGGTGGGCGGCATAGTGGGAGCCTCCGGACTCCTGCTCACACAGATTATGTGCCGCGCCATGAACCGCAGTCTGTTGAGCATACTGTTGGGCGGCGCCCATAAGGCTCAGGCCCGGAAGGAGCAGCCCGCTCCCCTCTCGCAAGCAAAAGAAGACAATGAAAACGAAGCATTAATAAAACGAGTTATGGACTTAGAGAAAAAGATAAAGGAGCTGGAAGAGATCGTGAAGAATCTGGAAGGCCGCGTGAAAGTGCTCAACGAGAAGATTGACGAAGCCGAACAGCAGAAACCGGCCGCTCAGGAAGAGAAGGCCACCGCAGCAGGCGTGCTGTCGAAAGCCAAGGACGTGATTATCGTGCCGGGCTACGGCATGGCCCTTGCCCAGGCACAGCACCAGGTGCGCCAGCTGGCCGACAAACTGGAGAGCCGCGGCACCCGCGTGCGCTACGCCATTCATCCCGTGGCCGGCCGCATGCCCGGCCACATGAACGTGCTGCTGGCCGAGGCCGACGTGGACTATGAGAAGCTGTATGAGATGGAAGCCATCAACGACGACTTCGCCAAGACCGACGCCGTGGTGGTGATAGGCGCCAACGATGTGCTCAACCCCGCCGCCCGCAATGCGGAGGGCACCCCCATCTACGGTATGCCGGTGCTCAATGTAGACCAGGCCCCCGAGGTGATTATATGCAACTTCGACCTAAAGCCCGGCTACGCCGGCGTGGAGAATCCGCTCTACAGCCGCGAGAAGGGTGTGTACCTGGAGTTGGGCGATGCTAAGGAGACGCTGATGCGCCTCATTGCCGGCATCGCATAGACCACTACATCTTACAGTTTGCGGGCCGCAGGAGGTGTGAATCCTTCTGCGGCCCGCATCTTTTTTGCATTCTCCAGAACCCGGATTTATTCGTAGTCGTCGATTACGGCGTTCATGAAGTCCATCATGGGCTTGGCCGTCTGCATCATCGCCGCCGCCTCGTCGAGCCATCCGTCGCCCTCGAAGAAGTCGTCGGCCACGCGCCGCCAGCAGCAGTAGTTCTTCATGCGCAGATAGGCAATGTGGCGGTAGTCGCGCGGAAAACCCGCCGGACAAGTCTTCAGCATCTCCAGTCCGAATCCATGCTCGCTCTCCATCCATTCACCGCCGGGCTCGCCGAAAAGTCTCAAGAAGTCGTCATTGCGCACGCAGCGCAGCCACTCCTCCTCGTTGGCCATGATTTCATTGCGGCAAGCCGTCAGGATATTGGTGGGCAACCAGTAGCTGCCGCAGGCCACGAGGCACTGACCCGGCTCCAGATGGATGTAGTAGCCCCCATGCAGCGACTTTTTCCCTTTTGCGCAGATATAGGCGCCGAAATGGCGCTTATAGGGCGACTTGTCGGGCGAGAAGCGCGTGTCGCGGTAGAAGCGGTAGGTAACATCCTTCACGGTGAGATGCGCCACGGTGGGGTCGAACTCGGCGATGCGGGCGATGGCCTGGGCGGCTCCTTTCTCAAAGTCGGCCTTTGCGGCATCGTAAAGCGCCTTGTGGGCATGAAACCACTCGCGGTCATTGTTGCGCGCCACCTGGCGCAGGAAATCGAGTATCAGCTTGGTCTGCATAGTCTGTTTATTTTGATTTATGTGGAATGGATGATGGGGCTGACTTGAGATTGTTCTTGCCCGTGGGGCAGACAGCGGCGAAGGGACACTGCCCGCAATGGGGCGCACGGCTGGTGCACACATAGCGGCCGTGCAGAATGAGCCAGTGATGGGCGTCGCGCACGTCGGCCTCGGGGATATGAGCCATCAGCGCCTCTTCCACCTTGAGTGGTGTATTGGCCTTCTCGGGCACCAGTCCCAAGCGGTGGCTCACCCTGAACACATGCGTGTCGACCGCCATGGCGGCCTTGCCGAAGGCCACCGCCTGCACCACATTGGCCGTCTTGCGGCCCACCCCCGGCAGCTTCACCAGGTCGGCGGCCTCTGTGGGCACCTCGCCACCGAATTCGCTGCACAGCATGCGGGCCATCTCCACCAAGTGGCGGGCCTTGGAGTTGGGATACGACACGCTCTTCACATACTCCAGCACCTCAAACTCCTCCGCCTCGGCCATGGCCCTGGCATCGGGATAGCGCTCAAAGAGCGGCGGTGTAACCATATTGACCCGCTTGTCGGTACACTGGGCACTGAGCATGGTAGCCACCAGCAGTTGGAAGGGGGTGCCGTAGTGCAGTTCAGTACTCACCAGGGGCATCTCCCTGCGGAAATAGTCGAGCACGTATTGATAGCGTTCTTTTCTCGTCATAGCCACATAAACATTGTTTCAAGTGTGCAAAATTAGGCATTTTTCGGCAAATATTCAACTTTTGTTTTGTGCTTCGGCCATAAAAGCGTAACTTTACAACTTCAAACGAATACTTAAAGACCCATCCCCTTATGAACAAGACGAGAACCACGCTGCTCCTGCTGCTTGCCCTCTGCCTGGGCATCCATGCGCAGACGCTCCCCGAGACCAGCAGAAGCTGGACTGCCGACAACGGCAACGGCACCTTCACCAACCCCCTATTCTATGATGAGTTTTCCGACCCCGACATACTGCGCGTGGGCGACGACTACTATCTGGCCGGCACCACCATGCACACCGTGCCCGGTCTGGTGATTCTCCACTCCAAAGACCTGGTGAACTGGGAGAACATCAGTTACTGCTTCGACCGGTTCGACTTTGTCGACGACGCCTTCTCGCTGAAGAACCACAAGGAAATCTACGGCCAGGGTATCTGGGCACCGTGCATCCGCTATGCCAACGGCATGTTCTATGTCTACTCCAACGTGAACGGAAAGGGTCTGCAGTGCTACACGGCGAAAGACATACGCGGGCCGTGGAAACACCACAACATGCAGGGCCGTATCTACGACCTGAGCGTGCTCTTCGACGACGACGGCAAGATATACGCCATACACGGCTACGGCGAGGTGCGCTGCACCGAACTGAAACCCGACATGAGCGGTCCCATCGAGGAGACCGAACGCGTCATCATACCCGAGGGCTCGGCCGTGGGCGAGGGCCATCATATGTACAAGATCAACGGCATGTACTACCTCATCTCCACCGACTACCGCCCCAACGGACGCACGCTCTGCTCGCGCTCCAAGAGCATCTGGGGTCCCTATGAGACTGTCACCATCACCGCCGACGAGACCTTCGGCTATCATGCCGCCTCGCTTACACAGGTGCCGCGCGACGAGCAGTACCGCATAGGCCACAATGGTACAAAGTTCGGCATTCCCCCCGTCGACAAGGACGCCACCGCCTGCACCAACATTCACCAGGGCGGCATCGTGGAAGACCAGAGCGGCCAGTGGTGGGCTCTGCTCATGATGGACTTCCACTCCATAGGACGCACCGTGACACTGGCCCCCATCACATGGAAAGACGGCTGGCCCATGCTCGGACTGGAGGGCAACCTGGGCCGCGCGCCGCGCACGTGGCAGAAACCCAACATCCCCGGAACGGCATCCGACGCCAGCCAGATGAAGGCGCCCTACGAGCGCAGCGATAACTTCGACGGCAAGAAACTGGGACGCATCTGGCAGTGGAACCACAACCCCGACGATAAGAAATGGAGCCTGAAGAACGGGCGCCTGCGGCTGCAGGCGCAGCCCGCCGAGCAACTGATGTGGGCCCGCAACACGCTCACCCAGCGCGTCATCGGTCCTAAAAGCATTGCCACTGTCGAGCTGTATGTCGGGGGCATGAAGGACGGTGATGTGGCCGGACTGGGCAACATCAACGTGCCTTGCTCTTGGATTGGCATCGAGCAAGGCCACTATGGCTTGCTCCTGCACTGCTTTGAGCAAGCCACCAACGACACCGTCACCTTGGGCCTCGCCTCCTGCGACGCACCATTGAAGAAGGTATGGCTCCGCATGGTGGGCGACTACGACCACGACCGTGCCCACTATGAATGGTCATTCAATGGCAAGGTCTTCCAACCGCTGGGCCGCGAGATGCCGCTGTCGTATCAGCTCATCACGTTCCAGGGCTCGCGCCACGCCCTCTTCGCCTTCAACCGCAAGGGCATCCAGGGCGGCTATGCCGAGTTTGACAACTTCACCGTGGAGGAACCGCAGGCCGACCGCAGCAAGAATATTCCATACGGCAAGACCTTCCGCATCATCAACCTTGCCACCGGCAAGCCCGCCGTGGCGATGGAGCACGGTCTGCTCTACGACACCCACGAGAAGGACAACTCGCGCCTGACGCACTTCCGTCTGGTGGACAAAGGCCAGGGCAAGGTCATCCTTCAGTGCGAGGACGGCCGCTATGTGTTTGTCTCAGGCATAGGCATGGCCGGCGATGTGCGTCTGACTACCGACCCCGAGAAGGCCGAGGTGTTTCTCTGGCAGGACTACCTGAACCGTGAGTTCATGCTCATGTCCATGCGCACCCACCGCTACATAGGCAAGAGCCCCACCACAGGAAGCCCCTACTCGATGGACTACACCGGCGCCGACCCTGCCCGCCGTAACGGTGCCGTGCTGCGCTGGGAGGTTGTGGAGTAAGAGAACAGAACAGGAAAACCCGTATTATTTGATTGGGCAAGTGTACTGAAAAAGGGTGTGTCAAAAAAAGCGACACACCCTTTTCCTATGACAGCAGCTTGGTCACCTCGGCGGGATTGAGGGCCCACTCGTAGGTGTAGGCCTCATCGGCAGCATTGGGCTGCTCCACGCGGGTGAGGTGCTGGGCGGCAGCCTTCACATCGAGCAAATGGCCGATGGAAAGCTTGCTCTCCAACCTGTGCAGCAAAGCCTCGACCGACTCGCTGTCGGCTCCCCGCAGTGTCTGCGCAGTGAAAGGCATCTCGAGCCACACTATCTCGCGCTTGGCCACATCGAGGATGCCGAACACCAAGCCCTTGGAGAGATTGCCCTCGCTGATGCGCACCATGTGCTGCACACACGAGGGGTCGTAGGCCACACCCTTCTTCTCGGATATCTTCATGGGATACGACGAGTTCATCCATCCCACCACGAGATTGGGCGAGAGGGCTCCCGTGGAGTAGGCATTGCACGTGAAGGTGACATAAGTGGCACCGGCCGCCTCCAACTCAGGCAGGGAGAGCTCGATATACTCGGCCGTGCCCACCATCTCGGGAATGGAGCGGATGTCGCCCGAGTGCTTGGCCCCCACACAGTTGAGGCTATAGTAGGCACATTCTTCTATCTTCCCGTCGGGAAGGGAGATACGCGCGCTCAGGTCCATGTCCAAAGGCTGGGCATGCAGACCCTTGCCCCACTGCAGGAACAGGCGCACGGCATCGCCCTCCACGGCAAAACGGGTGCCCATCAGGGCGCACGACGCATCCTGAATGGTGGCAGAGCGGTCGCCCACGCTCACAGGGATGCTGTACAGCGCAGGGTCGATATAGATGGTCTTGCTCTCCGTGGGCCGTGCGGCGAAGCGGCGTGTCATAGAAGTCTTGTAAAGCGCATTGACAGCATCGGCCATCGCCTTGCGGTCGGCTTCGGAGTAGAGCGACAGCAGTCTGTTGGGCATCAACTTGTGCGTGACGCCGGTGATGGGGCGCGCCAGACGCACCTGCTCCGTATCGAAATAGGCGTCGGCCGCATTGCCGAGCGAGAGGAGCAGGCGGGCGGGCAACTGGTCGGTCACCTCTTCGAAAGCCGCCAACACCTTATCGCTGCCGAAGCGCAGCATGGTGGCGAAGAGACAGCGCGCGAAGAATCCCGGCCGCTCCTTGAGCAGGGCCAGCGTCTGCGCGGCATTGTTCTCGGCGCGGGCCTTGTCCACCTGTCCCTGCCAGGTGGTATAGCTCTGCTTATAAAACACATCCAGCAGCTCTGCCAGACGACCGAAACCGCTTTTACGCGAATACTCGCCCAGGCGGAGGGCCCGTATCATGCGCACCCACATGCCCCGCTTGGGGTTCATGTTCTCGGCGGCCTGCGCAGCGCTCACCGGCAGGCCGTTGAGCCACTTGGCCACCCGCAGGCACGTCTTTCGGTCGTACTTCAGCATCAGCTTCATCTTCATTTCGGCGAGCGCCTCCGCGCCCATGTCGAGCGGTCCCCACATGTGGTAATAGAGTTTGTCGGCATGAAGCATGAGCGTCTTGGGCTCTATAATCTGCACATAACCCGTCTTCTCGTACCACAGGTAGCGGAGCACGTCGGTGGGCGTCTTCAGCAGGGCCCCCGCCTCTTCGTCCCTACCCTGCTCCACCAGCTGCTTCACCACCAGCATGGCGGTCTCCTTCATCGTGACGGAGACGGTTTCGGGCAGCGGCAGCTCACGGAGCAGCAGGCTGAGCGAGTCTTTCTGCGTGCCGTCGAGCGGAGTGGCCGATGCGAGCAGTGAGTGGAACACCTGCTTCATGTCGTCGAGGGTGAAGAGTCGCAGTTCCTTCAGTTTGCTGCCCTGTCCCTTGTAGACGAAACCGGCGGTCACAAAGGGCCGGCCGCAGAAGGGGCAGCCGTTGTAGCGCTCCAATGGGAACGTTCCCTCCGGGATGAGATGCCCACAGGGAAGCGTGATGCCCTTGAAACCGGCCTCCTCGCCGAAGATGTTGGCCAACAACGTGACGAGATGGTCGGCCACACTCTCACCGGTGGGCACATTCCACCCCTTGACGAGGGGAGCCCAGTTGAGGTCCACCCCCATCACCTCATTGACGCAGGCAGTGATTTCGGCCAGGCGGTCAACGCTGACGGCGTTGAGAGCATGGAGCAGTTGCTCGCTCACCGCGAAGCCGTTCTCCCGGAGGCGGGCCGTGAAGGCCATCACCGGTGCAGAGGCTTCCGACTGCATGTTGATGTTCTCGCGGCTGATGTCGAGGAACACAGCCCTATAGCGCAGGGCCACTTGGGTCAATGTCTTGTAGTTCATATAGATATTATTAAAAGGTAATTGGCTGGCTAAAGCTGATCAAAAGGAGTAAGCCAGCCTTGGACCTTGTTAATCGTCTCTTTCTTACTTTCTGTGTGCAAAGATACACAACCGCTACGCAATCTTTCTGCGTATTGGGATTTTTTTTGAGGGAAAATGCAAAAAAAATGTTGAACCTATCAATCTATGAGCGCGACCAGCCGAGCAATAGCTAAAAATCCCAGAAGCCAGTACCTGTCTCCGGGTCGTATTTCCGTCTGATGGCGCCGCCCACTGTAGGCCGCAATTCTATCTCCGCGGTATAGAGCACGGTGGTAGCTTTGAGGTGTCCCCCCGCCACAGTCTGTCTTCCATCCGGATGAGCACTCGCGGCAGCATCGCCGCCAATCGTCTTTTTGAAGGAAAACAGGGCATGGGTATGATGGAAGAGCTGTCCCTCGCCGTCTCTCACCACATTGCCATTGATGGAGACCAGTTCGAGCATGCCTTCCAGGTGCTCTGTCTCGAAGCATCCTTTTTCGGGGATGAACACCTGCAGCTCTGCGCTCTGGCAGCCTCCGATGCCGGAGAAGACTGCCGAGGGTATAGATTCCTGCTCGCATATTTTGAGCAAGTTGGTGATAATCTCGTCGCCCCTGTCCATGCGGATGTAGTAGTTTTCGCCTATTTTTCTGTAATCCATATATTTTTCTATTGATTAATCAATTGGTTTTCAGTGAGAGGTGCCATGAGCCTCTGACGCTTCATCGGGAGGGTCTGGCGGCCATTCTATATAGAGCTGTATCGGTCCGCGGTGCTGTTCCTCTTCCACAGGATTGGTTACGGTGATGCCGAGGAGGCGGACCGCCCTTTGCTGCAGGTCTACCTCCTGCAGCAGTTGCCTGACCATGGCCATGATATGCTCTTTGTGCTCTATCACCACGTTCTCCGTGATGCTGTGGGTGGTCTGCCTAAAGTCGCTGAACTTCACCTTGAGCACCAGGGTGCGCCCCCTGAAACTGTTGCGGGCGAGGCGCGACTCGAGTTCATCGGCCAGGAGTTCCAGTTCGGCGAGCATGTCGTCCAGTCGGGTAAGGTCGCTGACGTAAGTGCGCTCGCACCCCACCGACTTTCTCACCCATTCCGTGACCACCGGCCGGGGGTCGATGCCACGGGCGAAATCGTAGAACACCCTGCCCATCTTTCCAAACTGTGCCGTGAGCTGCTGCAGTGTAAGAGCACGCAGCTGCTTGCCGGTGTAGACACCCAGCCGGTGCATGTGCTGCGCCGTCTTCTCTCCTACGCCCCACAACTGCTCCACCTTCAGGTTGTCGATGAACTCGATGGCCCGCTCCGGATGCACGGTGCAGAGGCCGTCGGGTTTGCGGAAGTCGCTGGCCACCTTGGCCAGAAACTTGCAGTAGCTCACCCCGGCCGATGCCGTGAGTCCTGTGACCTCCATGATTCTCTGCTTTATCTCGCGGGCCATATCCACTGCCATGTCCATCCCCCGCTTGTTGTCGGTCACGTCGAGGTATGCCTCGTCAAGACTCAGCGGCTCGATGATGTCGGTATACTCATGAAAGATAGCGTGCACCTGACGCGACACCTCCTTGTATCGGCTGAAATGCGGCTCCACCACCACCAGGTTCGGACAGAGACGGTGGGCCACGGCGATGGGCAGCGCCGAGTGCACCCCATATTGGCGCGCCACATAGTTGGCCGTGGAAACGACACCCCTGGGCCCGTCGTGGCCCACCACCACGGGTTTTCCTTTCAGCGAGGGATTGTCGAGCTCCTCCACCGAAACGAAGAAGGCGTCCATGTCGATATGGATGATTTTATGAATCATGGTGCCGTTCAGACTCTTGCTTTATGATAGAACGGACAAGCGGCCATTATATTATCATAGAAATGCAGAAACCTGTCGCAACATCACAATAGCTACTCCGAATCAGAAAAACTCAAATAAATTTGGCTTCGCCCAATTATGTCGCGACTCAGCAAAACCAATGCAGCATTGTTTTTGCATTCGCTGCTCCAAAATTTGGATTTTCGCTCGACTTTTCGTAACTTTGACTACCGAATAAAAAAGAAGACCGAATAAAAAAAATAACAGACATGAAAGATGAGAAGACCCCCATCGCTCCACTGAAGAGCGAAGAAGAAGAGCAGCGCTATTGGGCAGCCGCAGTCTACGCCGCGGCTTTCGTGGCCCGCAAACTCCACCTAACGCAAATGGACAAGGGAGGAAACGACTACTTCAGCTCGCACTTGCTGAAAGTGGGCTGCGCCGGCCGAACATGGAAACAGCAGATTGTAGGTTTTCTCCATGACGCGGAAGAAGACACCGGTCATGATGTAGACACCGTGCTGGACATGGTTAAAAACCAGCTCCACGAATGGGTCGGGCATCCTGAAGACAAATCCTGGATGACATCATTGAGCGAAGAGGCCATGCCCGCCACCGACGGCATCATTCACTTCCCCACTGAAAACGACTGGAAAGAAATAGCCGACGCCCTCCGGTTGCTCAACCACCATACAGCTCCCAACCGCGAGGAATATATCAAGCGGTTTGGAACCAACCTCCTGGCCCTGCAAGTGAAAATGAACGATATGCGCAACAATATGGACCTCTCAAGAATATCGAATCCTACAACAAAAGACTTTGACCGTCTGGAGAGATATAAAAGAGAATTTGAGGTTTTGCAGCAAATGCTGCATGACCACTGACAGCCTAAGATATTTCTGCGCTTAATGTCTATTTTGCGACACCGGCGAGCCGGGCAGCCTCAGGAGTGAGAAAAGGCTTGGCCGCTTGATAAGGTATCACGATTTCCTGATCGCCCATGGCCCAGAAACTGATTTCCAGGGGAGCATACTGCAGATGGACACCGTCGGGAGCCAGGAAGATAGTGCTGCCCAGATGCAGCCGTTCACGATTGCCATAGTTGGCCTCTAAGAAATCGCCGATTTCCTTGACGAAATCCTCCGCATCGCCTGCTTCATCAGAAGCGACAAGGTATTTCCATAAGATGCCCTGCATACGGTCGGTCAAATCGTCATCATCGACAAAGATGTTTATGGCCGCACCGTCCGACTTGCGGAAAGTCTTGGCCACAGACCCGCGGTTGTCGTGTGCTCCACCGCAAAATTCTCCGTCATAGCAGGCATAGCTCACATAGCGGCTGGTTTCCGCCACTTTCTGAATGGAAAAATTACGGAACCAAGGCACCTCATAGACCTCACCCGACTCTGCACATAAAGCGGCATACTCTTGCTGATCTTGCGAACAGAACCGGCAGAGGCTGTCGGCATAATGGTCGAGGAAGGTTTTGAAGGCTTTCTCATCGCAGGTGTTCGACGGGTAGGCGATGTCGGCATTCGAAAAGGACTGCATGCACTGAAAGATAAAGTCGATGACGGCCCTGCGCACCGGGCTGTCGGCGCCTGTAGGGAAATGCACCCATTCATGGGTGGAGCCGCCCTTCTGCTCTTTCTCCACGTTTATCTCTACGACGGTCAAGTCATTGTCGGCTATAGCGCCCAAGCTTATGGACAGCATCCACAACAGAGTCATCAACACGTTCTTCATCTTCAGCCCCGCTTGATACAACGCTTCAAGTCTTTCTCAAACTGGTTGGTAGTGGAAATCTTATATGCCATCAGATACCCATTTTCTTAAAAAGCTCCTCACTATTGGCATAGTGGTTGACGCGACCATTGCGCTCATCATCTAACGAGCGCTCATAAGCCGACATCTTGCGGCGGTTACTTTTCACCGTCCATCCCATTCTCTTTGCCATCGTTTTCAAGAAGGCTACATCGCTTTTCGGCAGTTCCAGCGTGAACGTGTCGAGAGGTGGTGTTGGTATATTTGTGGTCATCATTTCTTCATTGCTATATGGTTTTCAGCACAAATATACAACTATTTTTCAAAAAACAGCCGTTATTCTCTGTTATTATATGTTTTTTTGATGAATATCTAAAACAGTAGTAGCGTATCAGGGGGGACGTATCAGAGGGGGACGGGAAATATGATACGTTTTCGCGCGTATCAGGGGAGAAACGCCAAATGAAATTTGACTTTTCCCTTTTCCGATTGTATAATAGATAGACAAGCGAGCCGTTTTATTCAACGGGAACAGGGAAACCCGCTTTTGGCCTGTTGATATGCGGCAGAAGTAGATTGACTATCAACTAGAGGGAAAAGTCTCAATCAATGACAAGCGAAACAGAAAACCAGATACTGTCAAAATGCAAAGAGGGCGACAAGACATCGTTCAGATGGGTGGTGCAAGCCTATCAGCGGCGGATGTTCTCGCTGGCCCTGAAGATGCTGGCCGACGAAGAGGAGGCAAAAGACGTGGTGCAGGAGACGTTCATCCGCGCATGGCAGGGACTGGATGCTTTCGACTTGCAGCGGTCTTTCCCCACCTGGCTCTACACAATAGCCATCCGACTCTGCCTGAACCGGCTCAAACGGAAAAGAGCCATACGCCCGGCGGAATCAGACGAACAGGTGCTGCGCCGGTACGCTTCCGACACCGACAGCCACCATGCGCTGGAGAACCGCGAATGGGTATCGATGGTGCGGCTGATGGCCGAAGGACTGAGCAGCAAGCAGCGGCTGGTATTCACACTCTGCCAACTGGAGGGACTGCCCTCCTCTGAGGTGGAACAAATAACAGGAATGAATGCGCGGCAGGTGAAGAGCAACCTATATGCAGCCCGCCAAACCATTCGCAAACGATTGAAAGGATTAGGTTATGACGAAGATTGACGACATACTAAACAGATTGCAGAAGGAGCAGCCCGTCATCGACATGCCCGACGAACTGACGGAACGCATCATGAACAGCCTGCCTGAGCGGAGGCCGGAAGCCACTGCCGGGCAAAAGACCCAAAAGGCATGGCTCTATACCACCATCGGAGCGGCAGCCGCAAGCATCATGCTATTGCTGACACTCCACCAGATTTCTCCTGACGTAGGCGGACGACAGCAACCTGTGGTGGCTCAGCACACTGATGTCCACAGTGAGAAGCGGATAGCGCCGCCCGACACAAAAGATGCGTCAGCGTCCCTGCAGTCAATTGTGTCTGCCCAATCGGACAAGCAGAAAAATTGCGAGAATACAGCCATAAAAATGGACCATCCACCTCTGCAAAACGCCAAGAATGCCAAGACTGTCGATGCAGGCGAACGTACCCATACTCCCACTGTGACAAAAACAGCGAAGAAGACAAAGAGAGAAATTCCAGACACCCTCGGAAATGGCATCTGGACGCACGAGGAAAATGTGATAAGAGCCATGAGGATACTGGCCGACTGTGAGGCAACCATCGCCCGGGAGCATCAACAGTTGCGCAATGAAATCATCGAGGCCACGTTCCATGCCACTCCACAGAGGGCTGGCGCCATCCTTGTGACCAACGAGGCCGGCGATTACGAAGTGACGAGACAGAAAACGATAACAGACATATAAACCGTTAAAACATAATAGATACAATGAAAGCAAAAAGCATCATCATCGCAGCCGTGGCCTTGCTGGCATTCGCCTCTGCCGCCTCGGCACAGAAGAAGATCAAGGACGTGTTTGAGGATGTAACCAAATACAGCGGAGTGTCGAAAGACAGTGAGCAGAAAACATCTGCAACCGACTCTTCAGGCGTCACCAGTGAGAGCAGAATCATCACCATCAAAGTGCGGAAGGAAGATTTCCCTTCTGTTATCGAAAAGTTGCAGAATGCCTTCGATAGCGAGAGCGGAAAAGCCTCAATGTCATACACTTACACACGCAAAGTGGATAAAAATGCAGAGGGAGCCGACTCACGCATGCAGTGGAATGTGTGGAGAGAGGGAGCCGCGCCCGTCCTCGTGGGCGCCATCAAGGACAGAAGTTTCTTCGTAGCCAACTTCGACGACAAGCGCCGGCCTGGCTACCGCACATGCTATGCCGCCGAATGGAGCGACACCGACGCCCCCGACATGCCCATGGCAAAACTCATCTACGTCTATGGACGCAAACCGGAACCCGCGACCAGCAAACAACCCGTCAGCTATTACGGTTCTGTGACATGGCCCAGCAACCTGCCCGAAATCCCGCAGACCAGCCTCCTGAACGACAGTCTCTTCATCCGGCTAGCAAAGGGGGACTTCGCCCCACAGCTCAATACAGGAAAACCCATGGACATTCCCTTTAATAACAACACCAAGGTGTGGATGAGCCAGGCGATGAACCATGTGAAACATCTCTCTGCCAGCGACTGGCATCGGTTCTTCGGCATACTGACGCAAAACATGATGGACCGTGCAAAAAGGGAGTCGGCAGAGGACCTGGTGGTGGCTGCCGGACTGGTGCTCGACCTCTGCAAGAATGCCGACCAGCTGGATGCCGAGGAGCGCAGAATCAGTGCGAAACGCCTGACGGATGTAGCCCAGCACTATTTCGACAGCGACAAGCTCCAATACGTTTACGACCTGCTCATGCACGGCGCCAGGATATTGGAAAAGGAATAGAAAATCTGACCAAATGTTCAGACTTTCATCCCCGGCATCCACTTTCCAAGTGTTATCGATGGCTTTTCGTAATTTTTGATGTTACTTTGTCCATCATTTTTTACTTTACCCTCTCCCTAAAGCAATAATGAAACCAATATATTCTCTCACTAACATTTCATTACAGAGTAGTCTCGACGGGATGTCGAGGCTACTCTTCACCGTGGCGTTGCTCTTGATCTCCCTGTCAGCAAGGGCGCAAACAGACAGCACCCTCGTTAAGAACGACTCCGTGGCTTGGAGCAAATCACTGGAAGGTGTGACGGTCACTGCGCAACGTCAGCTCATCAAACAAGACATCGACCGCATCGGCTATGATGTACAGGCTGACGAGAACTCCAAGACGGAGAATGTGTTCGACATGCTTCGCAAGGTGCCGATGGTCACCATCGACGGTGAGGACAACATCCTCGTCAAGGGCAATTCGAACTACAAGATATACAAGAACGGACACCTTGATCCCAGTCTGTCGAAGAATGCGAAAGACATTCTGAAGGCCATACCTGCCACTGCGGTGAAGCGAATAGAAGTCATCACCGACCCAGGGGCGCGGGAAGACGCAGAGGGTGTGAATGCCATTCTCAACATCGTGATGATGGATACGAAGAAGATGGAAGGCATGACGGGGTCTGTAACAGGGGCATACAGTTCGCTCAACTATCCGAGCCTCGGGGCCTATTTGGCAGCGCAATTGAACAAGGTCATCGTGTCGGTGGACTACGGCTACAACTATATGTCGAAGAAAGCCACCTCGACCAACGGCCATGTTGAGCGCACATTCGTCAACTCCGGCAATACGGAAACCGTCAACAGCGAGGGCGTCAACCCCGGCTATGTCCACTATGTGGATGTCAACGCCAGTTATGACATCGACACACTCAACCTCCTATCGGCTTCTTTCGGCGGCTATTTTTACAAGGTCAACGTACAGGGCGGCAGTGATGTCACCCTGTGCGACAGGGACGGCACCCCACTCTACCACTACGCCGACAGCTACTGGTTGCCCGACTACAACCACCACTCATGGAGCGGGAGGCTGGACTATGAGCACAAGACCCATCGGAAGGGCGAGAAGTTCACCCTCTCTTATATGCTCGCCCTGACACGCCAGCACACAGAGCAGGAAACGAACTATGTGGATTTGCAAGATTGTCCCTTCAACTATACTGGGTTCCTGCTCAACTCACGCGAGCATTTCACTGAGCACACCTTCCAGGCCGATTATGTCCGCAGGCTGTGGGAAGGGCACAAACTGGAAATCGGCACCAAGTATATCTTCCGCCAAAACAACAGTGACAACTCACAACATTTTTATGATGCTGCCTCTACCGCCACCAGCGACCTCTTCGACCACACCACACAGATAGCCGCTGCCTATGCCGACTATATGTATCAAAAGGGCAAATGGGCTGCCCGCGCCGGGCTGCGCTTTGAATACAGCGACATGAAAGGACATTATCCCGATGGCAAGGCTGCAGATTTCGGCAAGCACCTGAACGACTGGGTGCCGCAGGCCAGTGTGAAATATCAGGTCGACGACCGTAAGTCACTGAAACTGGCCTACTCCACCAGCATCACCCGTCCCGGTATCACCTATCTCAACCCCGCCGTTTACAGTTATCCTGCCTCCGTGCAATTCGGAAATGCCCACCTGGTCAGCGCCCGCGAACAAAGCATCCTGTTCACCTATATGTATGTAGGCCAGCGGCTCACCCTACAACTCGTGCCTCAATATCATTTCTACCACAATGCACTTGGCTCCATCGTCTACGCCGAGGGCAACACACGCTACAGCACTTATGGCAACGTGCTCAGGCAGCATCGCTTCCAAATGGAGGGCTATGTGCAATGGAAGCCCTTCAACGGCACCACATTTGTTGCCAACATCAACTTCACCGACAACCACGCCAACCATACTGCGGCTCTGCTGAAGCAGCATCTCACTTGCATGTTTTATTACGCCTATCTCAGTCAGAAACTGCCTTGGAAACTGACTGCCACGGCTTATACCTACGGTGAGGTGGGACACAGTCCGATGAACATTTATGCGCATGGTCGTCCGTGGACAAGATATGCATTCACACTGCAGCGCTCATTTCTCAACGACGACCGCCTCACCCTGAGTCTGATGGCGAATGCTCCATTCCACAAGGACTTGCACTACAAGACCCGCACCACACAAGGTGACATCATCGGTTGGGGTGACAACATCAATACCCAAAACAGTCAGTTCTTCCGTTTCTCCGTGTCCTATCGCTTCGGAAAGTTGAAGGCCAGTGTGAAGAAGGCAGAAACCACCATTGAGAACAGCGACGTGGTCGGTGGTATCAGCAAAGGGAAATAAAGTCGACTGATTTTGATACAAAAGAACCCGGGCATGGCATGGGGCGCAGTGATGCGTCCCATGCCTTTTGCTTTGCAAGATGAAACAATTATGTATCAAATTCCCCGTCCCCCTGATACAATTCACCTTTGTTTTATGTTGTAGAAAGACTTTGCTTCACAACCATTCTACATATTGTTGCCAATCCAGTTTAACAACTAAAAAAGTAGGTTAAAGAATCCAAAGCAGAGTTGATGTCGAGCAATATTTTGCAAGAATAATTGTTTATTATATATCGGGATGAAACGAAACACGATGACATGGAACAGAAATTCGACACAAACGGCATAGACATTCAACTGTTGCGCGACTTCTGCGAGCAGGAGGGCGAAGCGGTCACCTATCGCAAAGGCGAACAGTTAGAACGGGAAGGCGAGCCGGCACAATGGATGGCCTATGTCACCGAAGGATGTTTCAAGTATGTGAGACAAGGCATGAGTGATGGCAAGGCTCATCTCACATGGTTCTCGTTTGAGGGAGAGTTCGTCGCCGATTATCCAACATTCCTCTACGACCGTCCGTCACAAGCTACCATCGAGGCGATGATGCCCAGCCGCGTACTCAGAGTTTCTGGTGAGCAATTGAAACGGTTCTTCAACCAAAGCAAGGAGACGATGGAGTTGCGTGCAATCGTCGGTGAGCACATCCTCAGTCAGTTCCGCTCGCGCTACCTCGACCTTCATTGTGCCACACCACGCGAACGTTACGACCTGTTGCTTCACCGTTGTCCCGGCATTGTGGAACACTTGCCCTTACATGCCATAGCTTCGTTCTTGAAACTAACACCTCAGCAATTGTCGCGAATCAGAAGAGCCGTCACATTCGAAGATTGACAGCACAACGACCTTAAAACTCTGAACATTTGTTCAGACTTTCATCCTCGGCAACTAACAAAAAGGAGTGTCATTTCTTCATATTTGCAGTGATGGATTCCAGGATGCCGATGACGACGGGCATCAGCAAGAATGGAAAGATGTTGTCTTCTCCCAATTTGCTGTCCACGTAGGAGCAGATGAGGTAAGCCAATAAAATACCCGTCAGCCCGTCTATGACGTAGAGGATGGTTGTGATGATTTTAGTTTTCATATCTATGAGAGGTTTTACTTTGTTGGTAATATAGTAATTCCTTCCCAAAAATTCAATTTCCCATATCATTTTCTTACCATTTTCTTACAGATTTTCTTATTATTTCTCACCGCAGGCGACTCAAATTCTATTTTTTTATTACTTTTGCAAAAGGCAATCTATTCCTTAATAACATACCGACTATGAAAGGACTATCCAAATCACGTTATACCGCCTATCATAACCTTGACGGCTCGGTGCACAACGGCGGCGAAGCGATGACCATCTACCCGAAGATTGCCGAGATGCTGCCCAATGAAGCAGATGCCGCCCGCCGGTCCCTGCTCGAATACTGCAAGCTCGACACCCTCGCCATGGTGAAAATTTGGGAACGTTTGAAGCAGCGAGCGCAGGACTAAACTTGTTTAAGTTTTGCCGAGTCGTGACAAACGAAGACAAAGTCAAAGGCTGAAAGAAATGGCAGGTGAAAACTGAACGTTTTCGTTAAACCAAATGAGTAGAGCCAAACTTGTTTGAGCAATGCCGTTGCAAAAAAATGTCGAATGAAATTGAATTTTTCACAAAATGTGACTATATTGGTATATCCAAATTAAAACACTAACCAAAACAGAGATTATGGCATTAAAACTTGATAAAACCATGTTTTTTGTCACTTGGACAAAAACGGATAGTGAAGAGGAACCCGCTCGTTTATATAGAGACCACAGAGTATCAACTGATGCATTTAAAAATGACACCACTTTAAAAGAAGTAAAGATTCATGAGAATGCAAAAGAGATTTGCGATGGTGCTTTTGAGGGCTGCACATCGTTGACTACCGTGAAATTGCCTGAATCGATAGACATCATCCGCCGCTTCGCCTTCTATGGCTGTACTGCGCTTGAGACCATTGTCTTGCCTGAGAATTTAACGAGAGTTGATTGTTGGGACTACCATGGAGTTTCTAAACTGACATTACATTTCCCCAATCCACAAGCACAAAAAACGCTCATCGAACTCCTCGTTAGCGGTTATGGAGAAACACGGTTTTACCACAATGGCGAAGAACCAGACCATTGGGATTAGAAGAAGCAGAAAAACTAACGACTGATGAAGAGAATGCCCTGACGAGCACAATTTTCAAATCTCAAATCTCAAACCTCAAATCATAAGTAATATGAGCAATCAATATTCTTTTAGTCTGATGACAAAACAGCGTCAGGACGTTGAGAAAATGTTAGCACGTGCCGAAGAAGTCTTGAAGGAACTGGACCCCGATGGCAACAGCGGTGTGAAGTTTGTACTCATAGATGATGATACGTCCTTCGGAATTGGTGATGGAAGCCTGACGCCAATACAGGCAGATTTGGCGAGTAAGGTTATTGATGCAGTGGTGGCCACATTCCCGAAAATGTCGCTGCATTATTATGAGACCTGTAATGGTCCACTATCTCGTGAAGCGGTTTCGAAGGATGGTAAGTTGGTAACAATAGATCCGTGGCATGTTGTGGTGATTATGCAAAATGAAGACGATTACAAGAGTGTTGTTGACTATTTGAAAGAAAAGACAGCATTCGAAATCACCCAATGCACAGGGGCTACTCACCGACCTCAGGATCCTTATTCTGTAGGATGGCAGTTTGATGGCAATTCAGAAAACGACCTCACCAAAGCATACCTTAACGACCTCGGCCGACATTTTCCAGAGATGCTTTTCCTATGTTATAAATATTCTGATTGCTTGGAAGCAGAAGGTCGGGAGATACAATATTATGCTGCGTTTCGCGGCTATGAGGAAAATTGGGAAGAACCAAATCCTGGCCTAAGGGCTTTGATGCAATACTCTGATTATATTGATGAGAATATAACCTATGGAGAAGTCCTGTTCAAAACCGAGCAGGTCCTTCAGGCAGCATTGGCAAAAGTCCGAACCGGGGTAAGTATGTGTATGTTTGCCGTTGAAGACTACCTGTTCTATCAGCAATCGCTACAATTTCTTCAGACAGAGGACTTTGGCTGGTTAAAGAATATGGCTGATGATGACCGGATTCCTGCATGTTGCCTGCTATTGTTGGGTATGGACAGGAAGACCTGCACTTGGGAAGATACATTCACTGATGAAGACACGGGCGAGGAAGTGAAGATTCTACGTGAGGAAGTCATTGACGGCACACTCTTCGAACCAGACGAAACGTTGAAACAGCAACTTGCACAAAAGATAAATGAAATTGCGATGAAAAGGGCTGCGCATCCCAGTTACGACGACCTTGAAGAATTCCGTATGGCTTGCCGTTATCCATTTGATGCCACTCCCTTGCAAATGGTACTCATTCAGAACGGTGAGGAAAATGAAGCCTTGTATATTGAAGACCCTGCCATCCTGCAAGAGTTGTGCGACAAAGGTAACAAGTGGGCCGCCTACAAACTATGTCAAAAATTTTTGTGGGGTGATGAAGAGCGAGGCATCTTTATCAACAAGGTGAAGGCAAAGGATTATTTTGATTTAGCAGGAGATGTTACAAAGGAATATGAAGAGGAATGGGACGATGTGGATGACCCCGGTGATGAGAATCCAGAAGAATTCCTTTACACCCTCACGGGTAATGCAGAGGTGCTCAATGGGGTGGAAACATTAATCGAAGACCTCTGCCATCACTTCGGAACGCCAGGCAATGAATGTGGTCTCTATATTCCACAACAAATGCTGATGAAGGTGCTCGTAGGTTCTGATTCCATATACTATCGCGGCAATATCATGACGATAGAACGAGTGTCGCCTGATTGTCTCGTCATAACTACTGAGGCCGACAATGGCGAGCCTCTACTTTATGCTCTGAGATACTGTTTCGATAATTTGGCAGTGGAGATTTCTTCAAATAGAGATTAAAAAATCTCCACCACTATTGTCTGATTTTTTCACAATATAACGATATCGTCAATGTAACGATAAAAATTGAAAATGAAACGGGTGAACTCCAGAATTTGAAACCAAAGGCAATATAGAAACAAATAAGACATCAATTATGGCAAATCAAGTAAGAGTGGGGACATTCATCTACCGAATCAACCCCAATAATGACAAGGAGATGCAGCGCTGCCAGTATGGCAGCAGCAGTTGGAGCAGAGTGGCGGAATTCAACGGCAACCATATCCTGGACCTGCTGCTCGCTCCCAACGGGAAGGACATAGAGGTATATACCGACCGATATGTCTATCTGAGGGAATACAGTGGCAACATCAGAAAAAAGTAATGAAGGGAGTGCCCTGCGGGCAAAACCAACGGTCGCGGATGTGTAGCATCCGCAACCTTACTAAACTGTTCGCGAAGCGAGGTAAAGCAAATGGAAAAAAGTGAACACTTAAACCTCACGATGTACTGGTAATAGTAATACTAACCTATGGCAAAATATGAAATCGTAGACGGCCAAGTGAACATTAAATATCAATGATTATGGAGACAAAAGGCAATTATTTGATTTTCGACACAGACAATGAGTTCACCGATTTCTGCTAAAAACAACTTTAAACAAATGTAGACTATGAATAATTTATATGACATCAAACTTATAGAAAAGGAGAGCGCTTTGTCGGCGGAGGAGCTGTTGACGATGTTCAATAGGAATATATCAAAGAATGCGGAAATCCTGGATTATATTGGAAAGAACAATCTTTTCGGGATTATCGGTAAAGCGAGAAATGAAGGCGTACATAGCAGGTTTGTTGCGGAGCTGCTGTCTGGAGAGTTCTTTAATGGGGATTCTCGCGAATCAACTTTGTATCATTTCATGGACTTACTTCTTTACAGGTCGGCCAAGGAGGATAAGTCAGGAAACATCAATCCTCAACTAAAGAAGGCAATACTTACACGAGCTGCAGTATTTGAAAAGGTTGAGTCCGTTTGTGAACTTTCCGTAAAGAATTATCAGACGCTCAGCGGTTACAATAATACGAAGCCGGCAGATAAGGACGACAGAATAGATATATACTTGAAATACAAACTGATAAACACCATAGCGGGAAGAGATACTCTGGAAATATTCATTGAGAACAAAGTGAATAGTTCTGAGTTCGATTCTCAGACAACTCGATATTTTGAGGCATGTGACAATGGTGGGCACAAATGTCCTTTCCAACTTTTTGTCTATATTACTCCTCAGCCACTTCGTGACATGGACAAATACATATCTTTAGATTCAAAATGCAAGCCAGTCTGTGCTCACTACATTCATATATGTTATCAGGACATGCTCGATTATATCATCGAGCCGCTTCTGTCTGATAAGAATCTGGATGCAGACAAGAAAACCATCCTGAATGAATATGTCAGGTGCCTTGAGCTACCGACCATGCCGGATTTAGATTCGCGACTCTCCACAAATGATCTTTCTATCATGGCGACAAGCTCAAAGGAGAAAAAACTTGTACAATCGTTTATGGAAGACCCCGTCAATCAGAGGATAATAGAAAAATCCATCGCAGCAAAACTCAATATGCCTCTATACTCTGTGGCTTCGTGCGGGACTTTGTTTAATGCAACGGAAGCGTTGACAAGAGGTATTGAGATGCTGATAAATATTTATCACGAACCATTACAGGTACTTAGGGCTGTAGCTGACTGTAAAATAGTAGGTCCGCAAAAGGGAGCAGACCCGTTCCTTGTCTATTCTCCAGAAAATTGGCACCCCGTTGGCAACCGTCTTCTCCATTATTTGCCTTTTGATCATCTGTATCTGTATTCCAATCGAGTTTATAGCTCCATCACTTCTGCTTTCTCTGATGCCATTAAGGATTACATGGAACGTAATCACAAGACAAATGAAGAACTTATAAAAGATTTCGCCAACATCTTTTCGGCTAAAGGCGGTGGCTTGCCACTGGTATCTGGGAAGAAAGAAAGCGGGAATGGAAAAGCCAAGATTGACGGACTGTTTATAAGAAAAAAAATACCTGCAGACCGCCTACCTGGTATCAATTCCATTCTTGGAGAGGATTTGTCAATTGAACCTATCGACGATGAGGCGTACAACGCTTTGATGCAATGCAATATCCAATTGTATATTAATCAACCCATTACAGAAAACAAATTGCCTGATGAAGTAGGTAAATTGATACGTGATGTTGATGGGGAGAATTATGTGCAAGTGGACGACACTCCCTTCTTTATCAGAAAGGATATAGTCGATGACAAGATTCTTGGGATTAATCAAATAAAGATACTTGAGAATGAGGATATAATAGGGAAATGCAAAGACATCTCCATCTTGATTGATTTTTTCAATAATAGAAGAAATCTGATACTCTCCGTTTACAAGATCCAACTTGAAGCAGAGCCGGACCAAAAGGTGTATGAAGAAAAATTGACCGTCTATCGCAAACTGCTAAAAGCACAAAATGACTTACAATGAAATTAGGGATGCTCCCTAATTTCATATAGCCTACACAGATTGAGATGTCCATCTGCGAGAAAATATCGGCAACTTCAAAAAAAGTTGCCGATATTATTGAATTTTTTTTCGTTTGTTACTATATTCTTGATACAAACATCAATCATTAAAACTTTCAAGAATATGACAACAATTTCCACAAGTTCAGAGAATCTGTTCTCAAAGATTCAGAAGTACCTCAAAAACAAAAGAGTATACTTCGTTTCGTCATTTAACAACGAGGTCTATACCCCCACTATTTTCAATACTCTCGAGCATCGAAACATCCTCTCTCATCAATAAAATGACCAAGCACTTTCATCTCACCAACCGGCAAGAGTCTTTGGCTCTTGCCGCCTAATACCTGAACGATTATGCCAAGAACAATTAAGAACAATAAGGAGGAAATGACACTGCTCCAGGCTATTGAGCGCGTGGTGGAACTGTCCGATGACTCTAAGATGAGCAAGGAGTTTATGGAAAAGGCCAAGGCGGAACTTCAGCTGTTGGCAAGTAGCTTTGGCATCACGGAAAGACAGGCTGTGCTGTTCTGCGTATGCATGGAGAAAGGCCCGTACCGCGTGGACTATAGCGACTTGGCTTGTCATCTGGATATTAAGAAGATTACTGCATTGGGTTATGCCAGTGACATCGATGCCTTGGTTCGTCGCCGGTTGCTGAAATTCCGCGACGTGAAAGATGAGGACGTTTTCGACATCCCCACCGCGGTCATTCGCTGCCTGAAACACAACGAGGTGTACGAACTGCCCCGACGTACAGGACTCGACTGTGCTGAAATGTTTGAACTGCTCGACCAGTGGTTTGAAGACCTTGATGATGATGCCATCTCATTGCGAGAACTAGAGGAGGAGATTCAGAAACTGTTCGACGAAAACAAGCAGATAAGTTTCGTGCGGAAGTTGCGCGAATACTACCTGTCGGAGCATGAAGAGGCAATGTCGGCATTCTTTTGCCACCGTCTGGTGAACCGGGATGATGACGACATCCGTTTCGGTCAGTTGGAAGACCTGTACGACACAAAGGCCGATTTCAACAAGGCAAAGGTCAGTCTTCGATGCGGCAATCACAAACTGATGAGGAAAAAACTGATTGAGCATCGCTGCGAGGACGGCATTGCCGACACTACCCGTTACAAACTGACGGAGGAAGCCAAGCGCAACCTGCTGGCAGAAATGAAAATCGATACAACGGAAGAGAAACTGGCCGACGCTATCAAGGCCCGTGACCTGACAGAGAAAAAGATGTTCTATGTGAAGGAGAATGAGCAGCAGGTCAGCGAACTGCAGTCGTTCCTCATGCCCGAGAAATACAGCGAGATACACGAACGAATGCAGCAGACAGGCTTTCGTACGGGTTTTGCCTGCCTGTTCTATGGCGGACCTGGCACGGGCAAGACCGAGACTGCCTACCAGCTGGCCCGACAGACAGGACGAGACATCATGGTGGTGGATGTACCGCAGATAAAGAGCAAATGGGTGGGCGACTCCGAGAAAAACATCAAGGCGCTGTTCGACCGCTATCGCGAGCAGGTGAAGCGAGCCAAGCTGACGCCCATCCTGCTCTTCAACGAGGCAGACGCCATCATTGGTATCCGCAAGCAGGGAGCACAGAGTGCGGTGGACAAGATGGAGAACTCCATCCAAAACATCATCCTGCAGGAGATGGAGCAGCTCGACGGCATTATGATTGCAACCACCAACCTGACGCAGAACCTCGACACAGCCTTCGAGCGCCGCTTCCTCTACAAAATCAAGTTCGAGAAACCCACCGAAGAAGCCCGTACCCACATCTGGCACTCGATGATCCCCGACCTCAGCGAACAGCAGGTCCATACACTGGCCTCGAAATACGACTTTAGCGGTGGCCAGATAGAGAACATCGCCCGCCACTATGCCATCGACGTGATTCTGCACGGCCATAGCGAGGATGCGTTGCCGATGCTCTTCCGCCATTGTGACAATGAACGGCTCGAGGGAACGCGCTCGTCGAAGATCGGCTTTTAGCTTTTCTTTGTCGGTTATATTAGTTAAATTACGTTGTTTCGTTAAATAGTTCCCGAAAAATGACTATATTCGCAATTATAATCTGAACATAACCTTAAATGATATGGCAAAGGAACTGATATTCAAACTGTCGGGGACAGACTATGGAGCCGCCCCCGTGAAACTGGAGAGAAAGAAAATCTATGGTTGGACCAACATTGTGGCCACCGACCGCGATGGTAGTGTGTGTGGCTCAGCCTATCTGTCGCCCGACGATGCACTTATCATTCCTTCTGGAGGATTGAAACAAGGCACCGTCAGTGAGGATGGGCGCTGGGTAGAGAAAGGTGAGCTGACGGCTTATAGCGAAGATGGCCAGGAGGTGCTGCCTACCTATGCATCATCGTTCGATGCGCCCATTGAACTGAAGTGTAAGGCTACTACCGAAGAGTTCCTTGACAACGACTGGGAGTCGGTCTATCAACTTGTTAATGCCGATTTGGCAACTGCTGTGGGTGACGACATCTACAAGTTCGACTTCAGTTATCGCGGCGGCACCAACCACAACGACGGCTATCTTATCAACACCCCTGGCGGGCTGTTCCTCTTTGCTGGCGACAAGCAGGAGTTTCCCCTCGTGTCATTAGCCGAAGAGACGACCATCGACGACACCGAGGAGCCTGTGGAGGAAGAAATCGACGAACTGGACTTCAGTATGTTCTAATATAACAACTACCAAGTATGAGCTTTTGGACAACTGCATCATTAACGTTAATGGACGACGATGACTTCCGTCGCGTTTTGGAGTTCGTCAAGCCAGACGAATCAGACACCGAGCCTCAGAAAGATGAGGAATATAGGCAAGTGATGGATTTCCTGGATAACCTCCAACGGCCAGAGCGCTGTGCTTGGATGACTAAACATTGCACCCGCCTCTATGTGGATTTTGGAGCAGAACCCCAGAAAAAGGAACTGTCTTGGTCTGGACGGAATGCGCAGGGTGGATATGCTTGTGATATTGCCGAACTTGTGGTAGCACAATTCCCAGACATTGAGTTCCGTATCAGTTCGATATGTCCCGATTTCGGCGATTATAAGTTCGGTGTTTCTGAGAACGGCAAAGTCAAGTGGATTGAACTGAGCAAAGATGCACTTGAGATGATTGAATGGGGAATCGACGTAGACCCCTACACTGGTCCCACACCAGAGAATCTGGAGGAACTGAATCAGCGTAGGAGAGCACGAGTGCAGGAGATGATAGACCTTGGTGTTGATATTTCTATCGATACATGGCCCCCTACGGAAGAGCAATTTCTTGAGGAATACAGATTGAGGAGTAGAGGAGATGAACAAAGTCTAAAACATAGAATATGGGACGATTCGGATGATTTTGTATTTAACGATGAAGACGTGCTTAGCATGATTGCTGAGGAGTATGCTGATATTGGACTCTCGAAAGAAGAGTTGTTGACAGCAGGAAATGAAGGTATGGCCAAAGCACACGAGTATTATGATGACAAAGAACATGGCTCCTGTTTCTATGCTTACGCCGACTCGTGGGTTCGTCAGGCCATATTTCAGGCTATGGGGGCGAAACTTACAAAGTCAACAGATGAAAACTACAAGGATCTGCATCAGCATATACAAGAAATTGTGCAAGAGATGATAGACTTGGGTGTTCATATCTCGCCCGACACATGGCCCCCTACGAAAGAGCAAATAGACGAGGACTATAGATTGAGGTATGCCAAGAATACAGAATCTAAGACAGACAATCATAGCCATGAAGATAACCCCGACCTTCCTTTCTAAGAGTATAAATATAAAATATTATGCGAAAGATAAATTTATCCAACGACACGAAGCGTGATGCCGAGGTGGCTTTTGGTACCACGTTTCACCGCTCGACGCCTGTCTATAAGACGGCCGACGGCAAGAAGAGTGTGAACGAACGGCGAGTACGTGCCACGATGAAGACCACCGATGCCGTCCTGCTCGCCCAGTATGGCGAAGGTCTGGCTGATGCCCGCTCGGCCGAAGGACGTTTGCTACCAGAGGGACGCAAGAATGTTCAACGTTCAATGTTCAATTTTCCATCACTCCTGGCAAGGGTAGCGACATCTTCGCCCTGACACTCAATGGCATCGGCGTGAGTTGTGCCAACATCCCCGCCGGCTACCACCTGCCCCACAAGGACGATGAATATACCGTCATAGCCGAGCTGGAACACACCCTCGCCTTCATCCAGCATTTCGTCACCACCGAGCGCCGACGCTTCCCCCACACCTACAAGACCTATACCCAACAGATGATTGAGGGGTGAAGACTATTCGTGCAATAACCACCATTCGTATAACTTTACACTAAAGAATTATGACATTAAAAGAAAAAGCGGCGGGAATGGTTAATGCTTAATATGGTTAAACCCTAATCGGTCATTAGGCCGACATTCTTTATGTTCTTATGGATTTTCTGTCTAATGACCGATTAGGGTTGAAGCTAGAATATGTCACCGTTCCAAAGCATCTTCAGGAAGTCCAGAACGTAAATCAATTCTTCGTCACCGGATTTGCGGGTAATAGGGTCTAGTGACACGAGAATCATTCTGCAGTCAGGGTGTTCCTCTTTGAAGGCTTTAAGCCCTTTCTTGTGTTTCGTCTCTACATGCTCTGATGATTTGATCTCAATAGCAACTTTTGCATCTCCGATAACAGTATCAACTTCTTTCTGATCATAAGTGTGCCAATAGGATATTGTGTCTCGCTTGTCGTTGTATCCTTTATATGCAATGATTTCCTGCATTACAAAGTGCTCAAAGGCGTGGCCGTAATCATCGGTACCCCGTTTCAGGGAAGTGCGCCCCATCAGGTAGTTGGCAAGACCGACATCAAAATAGTAGAAACGAGGAGCCTGAATGATCTTCCGCTTGATTTCTTTCCGAAAGGCAGGAATCTCATAGCCGATAAGCGTATCATATAGAATCTGGAAATACGACTTGACGGTCTTGGCAGAGACGCCACAGTCTGAAGCAATGTTGGAATAGTTCAGCATTTCTCCGTCAGAAATGGCGGCGACCTCCATAAACCGCTCGAATGCATCGAGTTCCCTGACTTCGCCCTCTTCCCTTATTTCTTCGTCCAGATACACCTTCACGTAACCCGACAAACGTTTGGTGGCATCCTCTACCATATAGTGACGTGGAATCATACCATTCTGAACGGCACGGTCGATTTGGAAGTCAGTTACTTCAGGCCATACCAGAGGATAAAGCGTTTCGGGTATCGCACGACCTCCAAGCGTGTTGGCGCCTGAACGCTTGAGCTTCCTGGCACTGGAACCGCTGAGGATGAAGAACAATCCCCTGTCCACCATCAAGGAATGCACCACGTCCAACAGTTCCGGCACCTTCTGTATTTCATCAACGATGACCAGCGTACCAGCAGGTTTGTCCTGAAGGGCCTCCCAAAGGGAATTTGGGTTCAGCTTGAGGGCTTTTCTAACTCTTGGATTAAGTAAATCATAGTAAATTGCTCCTTTGAACCGTTCTTTCAAAAGAGTGGATTTTCCCGTCTGGCGTGCACCAAACAGGAACATTCCCTCATCCAACTTGCTCTCAACATCAAATATTCTCTTATACATAAATCCATGAAATTTGAGAGTATACTCCCGAATTTTATGAGAAAATCGGGAGTATGGTCACGTATTTTATAGCTTTTTTCCGTGCAAAGATATAGCTTTTATTGGAAAAAGCAATTACTGCATTACCCGCAACCCTGTTTTTAAGTATATTTAAGGATATAACGCCGTCCCCCGTGAACCTACTACTGACCACAAATGACAATAAAAAGTTTCAGACAGACCGCACATCGATAGTGCGCCATATCAACAACATATATTAAGGTTGAGGAATTAGACCGCGAGTCAACCTGTGCAAAAATTGCACAAGTTCAAATGGAGGGAAGCTGCACACGCAGACGCTGGCCGCCTTGTATCCTGACGCCGACAGTTATGAGCAGTTGATAGCGGTTTGCCGCAAGCTCCATCTCCCCGAGGCAGACTGCCAGGAGGTGTTCCGAAGAATGGTGTTCAACATTCTTGCCAACAACACTGATGACCACAACAAGAACTTCTCCTTCATCATGCAAAAAGATGGCACCTGGCGGCTTTCACCTGCCTACGACATCACCTACATCATCGACAGCGGGGGCTATCTGCCCAACGCGGACCACTGCCTGTACATCAGGGCAAAGTTGCGTGGTATTACTCGCGATGATGTAATAGAGTTTGCCCATGACAACGGCATCCGAAGGCCTGATGCCATCATCAGGGATGTTGTCGGTTCGTTGAGGAAATTCCGTACGGTAGCCACTAAATATGGCGTATCCGAACAGTGGATAGGCAGAGTGGAAACCACAATTGCCAGCCATTTGAAAGCATGGGACCTATTAGAGGAAGGAACCGAATCATCTGCCATGCAAATAGGAGGACATACTATTATAGATTTTCACATCGAACCTTGTTTCCACGGAAAACCAGCACCGAAATAACTATAGCGGTTGTTGTCTGGATTTACAACAATCTGCTCAACAACAATTTCCGGGTCTATCATGATAACTTTCAGTGTATGCTTGCCTAGGGTGGTTTTAAAAGACGCATCGAGCCAACGTAGATTATCAAACACTTCGTCACGGCGTAGAAGTTGTCGGCCGTTAACATTACCACTTAGCGAAAGGCTGCTGCATTTGGGCAATGGCTTTAGGACTTTCGACACGGAAAGGTTTTGCTGAGTGTATTCCGAGAAAGTGTCGACCAGTCCACGTCGGGCATCAATCACCTGCATCGGCTCATTGTCGAGTTGCAGACCTATGCGCAAGCCACGTGAAGGTAGGAGGTCCTGAGTAGGAAGAATGCCTATGGCCAGCACTATACGCTGACTGGCCAGCGGGTATCGGCGGGCACGAAGGGACTGCTGATTGTTGATGGGAAAAAGAGGTTTTTCAGATAACGAGGAAAAGTCGAATCTCACTTTTCTTCCTTAATCGTTGTATTTTTCAGGAGAATGTATAACTTTGTAGTCAAAACAGATTGATGATGTTTTCTAGTAAAAAGACAGTTGTAGCCATCTTGATGGCCATGTTGACATTATCTGCCCATGCGCAAGTTGACAGGGCGCCTTGCGGCCCTGTGCCAAATGAAAACCAGTTGCGTTGGCAGGATATGGAGATGTATGCGTTCATCCACTACTCGATGAACACTTATACCGATGAGGAATGGGGCTTCGGCAACGAGCCGCTGGAGTTGTTCAATCCCTCTGACCTGGATTGCCGTCAATGGGCACGCGTATGCAAGCAGGCTGGCATGAAGGGCATCATCTTCACCGCCAAGCACCACTGTGGCTTTTGCATGTGGCCATCGAAATATACGGAGTATTCGGTGAAGAACACACCATGGAAAAACGGCAAGGGCGACGTGGTGCGCGAACTGGCCGATGCCTGTCGTGAAGAGGGGTTGAAGTTCGCCGTCTATCTCTCACCATGGGACAGGAACCACAAGGACTACGGCAAACCAGAATACGTGACCTATTTCCGAAACCAGTTGCGCGAACTGCTGACCCAGTACGGCGACATCTTCGAGGTGTGGTTTGACGGTGCCAATGGCGGCGACGGTTGGTATGGCGGCGCCAACGAGACCCGGCGCATCGATGGCAAGACCTATTACCAATGGGCAGAGACCTTCCGCATGATACGGGAGTTGCAGCCTGGTGCCGTCATCTGGAACGACGGTGGCGACCGCGGTGACCTGCGTTGGGTGGGCACCGAAGCCGGCAATGTGGGCGAGACCAACTGGAGTCTGATGCCCGCCAAGGGTGACACACCATGGCACATGCTGCACTACGGTGTGGAGGACGGCGACGTGTGGTGCGCAGGCGAGACCAACACCAGCATCCGCCCGGGGTGGTTCTACCATGAGACGGAGAACGAGCACGTGAAAAGCCTGTCGAAACTCATGGACACCTACTACAAGAGCGTTGGCCGCAACTCCTGCCTGCTGCTCAATTTCCCCATTGCTCCCAACGGCCGCATCCATCCCACCGACAGCCTGCGGGGCATCGCGTTTAAGAAAATGATTGATGAGGTGTTCAAAAACGACCTCGCCCGAAAATCCAAGATAAAAACCCGGGGTAACGAGACCCTTATCACATTCAAGAAGACGACAGCATTCAACCGTTTCGTAGCCGAGGAAGACATCCGCTACGGCCAGCGTGTGAAGAAATTCTCGCTCGAGGCTTTTGTTGACGGCAAGTGGATTTCGCTGAAGGATGCACTCGTAGAGGATGGCGACGGACTGACCACCATCGGTCATCGCCGCATCATCTGCTTCCCCACCCTCTCTGCCACCAAACTCCGCTTCACCATTCTCGACGCGAAATGCGACCCCATCATCAAGCGCACCTCTGTCTATTTGGCACCAGAGCTGACAGCCGACATCCCCGACAGTGGGGAGAAGCGCAGCAGCAACCTCCACTACTTCTTCAGCAACCCCAAGCAGATGATGATTGACTGGGACGCAGAGCAGACCATCACCTCGTTCCGCTACCTGCCACCTCAGAACACCCGCGAAGGCACTGTCACCCATTACACCCTCTGGGCATCCACCGACTGGTCGAGCTGGAAAAAAGTGGCTTCAGGCGAATTCTCCAACATCGTCAACAACCCTATCTGGCAGACCATCAGGTTCCAACCCGTCAAAGCCAAAATCCTACGTCTCGACGCCGACCGACTGGCCTCGGGAGAACGCATGGCCTTTGGTGACATAGAAATAGAAACGAAATAGAAGTGTATGAAGAGATTATTGAGAAGATTCCTCGTCTTCATTGCCTCCGTGCTGACCATCTCTGCACAAGCGCAAAACCTTCATTCCGACAACGGAACGACAGGATTGGCAGCACCCGATTGGGAAAACCCCGCCGTGCTGGGCATCAACAAACTACCCTATCACGCCACGCTGCAACTGCCTTCGAAATGGAAGGAGTGCAAGGAGATAATCTCGCTCGACGGCGAATGGCAGTTCCATTGGAGCCGGAATCCTCAGGAAAGACCTGTAAACTTTTACCGTGAGGATTTTGATGTGCGCGGCTGGGACAAAATAAAAGTGCCGGGCAACTGGCAGACACAAGGCTTCGGCACGCCCATCTACACCAATATCGACTACCCCTTCAAGCGCAACCGCCCCAGCGTGACGAGCGAACCGCCACGCGACTGGACGGCCTACGAGAACCGCAATCCGGTGGGGTCGTATGTGACTTTCTTCGACGTGACGAAAGAAATGCGCTCTCAAAATCTTATTCTGCACTTCGGTGGTGTGCATTCAGCCTTTTACGTCTGGGTCAACGGGCAGAAAGTGGGTTATAGCCAGAACTCAATGTCACCCGCTGAGTTTGACGTGACGAAATACGTCAGGGAGGGCAAAAACAAACTCGCCGTGGAGGTGTATCGCTGGTGCGACGGCAGTTATCTGGAAGACCAGGACATGTGGCGGTTGTCCGGCATCTTCCGCGAGGTGCAGTTGTGGGTGCGCCCATTGGTGCACATCGCCGACTACCATGTGACTGCCGTGCCCGACAAGGACTTCACACAGACCAACGTGACGGCCGACATCGCCATCTGCAACACTGCCGGCAAGAGCGCCAAGAAAATGAAGGCTGTCTTGAAAATCGACGGAAAGGCCATTGCAGGACAACTGAAAAAACTTGCAGCGGGCGACACAACGCACATCCGGCTCACTTACCGCATCAACCATCCCAGACTGTGGTCGGCAGAGAAGCCCAACCTCTATCCGTTCTCCATTGAACTGATGGACAAGAAAGGCAACGTGGCGGAACACTTCGACTACCATCTGGGAGTGAAACGCGTGGAGTGCGTGGGCGAGGTGTTCAAGATCAACGGCAAGAATGTGAAACTGCGCGGCGTGAACCGGCACGACCACCATCCGCTGACCGGTCGCTACGTGGACGACGCCACCTACGAAGAGGATATCCGCCTGATGAAGCAGGCCAACATCAACTTTCTGCGCACGAGCCACTACCCCGACCGCGAATACCTCTACGAACTCTGCGACCGCTGGGGCCTCTACGTGATGGACGAGGCCAACCAGGAGAGTCACGGATATGGCTATGCCAACGAGGAGATGGGGCACGATGCCGCCTGGCACGATGCCCATGTGGACCGTGCCGAGTCACTGGTGAAGCGCGACTTCAACCACCCCTGTGTCATCCTGTGGAGCCTGGGCAACGAGGGCGGCGTAGGACCGAACATCCAAGCGATGTATGACAAGGTGTGTCAACTCGATTCCACCCGTTTGCCCTTCTATGACTGCCATCCCCGCTACTCTGCCCTCCACGACTTCGGCTATCCCACTCCCGAGGTGCTGAAGAGAGAGGCTGAGAAGGAAACGGAGAAGCCGCTGATCGCACGTGAGTATGCCCATGCCATGGGCAACTCCATGGGCAACCTGCAGGAATACTGGGACGTCATCTATGCCGACTCCAGCATCGCAGGTGCCGCCATCTGGGACTGGGTGGACCAGGGACTTGTCAAGAAAGAGAACGGAGTGGAATATTTCGCCTATGGTGGCGACTACGGCGACAAGCCCAACCTCGACGCCTTCTGCATCAACGGACTATTGGCTCCTGACCGCAAGCCGCATCCTCACTACTACGAAGTGCAGCATGTGTATCAGCCTCTCCAATTCGAACTCCATGACAACCAACTGCGCATCGTCAACCGCGATTTCTTCACCGACGTCAGTGAGTACGACATTGTCTGCGACACCACCGTCATCAACGGAGAACGGTTGCTGAATGTCTCTGCACGGCTGAAGGAAGACAAACCTTGGGCCAAGAAAGGCTTCGTTGTGGCCAGCGAACAATTTGTGCTCTCGCCCTATGATTTCCCCAAGGTGGTCAAAACAGATGAAAAGGCTGCTGCCAAGGGTGCCTCTATCGATGGGAACGATCTCGTTTCTTGGATTATCAATGGCTGCGAGATGCTGCAGGCGCCACTCGAGCCCTATTTCTGGAAACCCGAGAACGACAACCAACATGCTGCAGGTTTCGCACGAAGTTCGGCCGTATGGAAGGAGGCCACCGATGTCACGGTAAAATACACAGCCATCAACGACCACAGCATCCTCGTGGAATTGGACTACCATCCCTCTGGCACCGACAAGCCCCTGCTCCCCAAACTGGGCATGCGGATGCGCCTGCCGGCAGACTTCACCACCATCGAGTATTATGGACGTGGACCATGGGAGAACTACCCTGACCGCAAGCGCAGCGCCTTCCTCGGGCGGTACAAGATGCCACTGGCTGAATATGAGACCGAATACGTCCACCCGCAGGACAATGGCTGCCGGACCGATGTGCGATGGTTCAGTATCACCAATGGGAAGAAGACCCTTCGAATCGAAGGCCTGCAGCCTCTCTGCATACGAGCATGGGACTATGGCGAAGAAAACCTTGAAGGCGTCCGTCATCCCCACGAAATCCAGCGCGGCCGTTTCGTCAACCTGAATATCGACCTGAACATCCATGGTGTCGGTGGCGTCGATTCCTGGGGACAGCCCACACTTCCGCAATACACTATCGATGCGAACAAGCCTTACCATTATGGTTTTATCCTTGATTGGCAATAAAATCAATTAGGACTATGAGAACAATAATGTTGATGATGGCGGGATGGTTGCTCTGTATGGCGGCATCTGCCCAAAAAGAGACAAGGATTTACCAGTTTGACAAACCGCTGTATGGAGCAGCCTACTATGCAGAATACACCCCAACAAACCGGTTGGACGAGGACATGAATACATGGCTGGACACCCATTTGAGCGACCCCACGCTTTCTGTCGATGCCATGGCTGAGGTTATGGGATATCGTAGAACATTATTCTTCAAGAAAATCAAGGCTCTGACCGGACAGACCCTGCCGAATACATCAAGACACTCAGGATGAACCGGGCAGCGGAATTGTTGAGAGAAGAGACAATAACAGTGGCTGAAGTATGCTATAAGGTAGGTATAAACGACCCACATTACTTTGCCAAGGTCTTCAAACAGCTGTTTGGCATCTCTCCAAAAAAAATACCAGCAAGGTGGTAAAAAAGAATCTGAGTGAAGAGCAAGTGCAGCGTTGTTATTTCAGCCATCCCCAGCGGCGTGCCCAGTCCTCAAGAACTTCTTGCCGCCAACGGCGGGTGGTCTTGGCACCTTGCCATTTTCCCTCATATAGAGAGCGGTCGGGCACGTCGCTGAACCATTGCTTGCCAAGTAGATAATCGTCCTGATGGGCTG
>Ga0256407_10000270_pt1 | contig 128809 bp, 84 predicted proteins | sample RumenRJG_04DNA_FD_193489 | JGI IMG/M metagenome (GOLD analysis project Ga0256407, IMG submission 193489) | Bovine rumen microbial communities from Lethbridge, Alberta, Canada - RJG_04 | ecosystem: Host-associated > Mammals > Digestive system > Stomach > Rumen | place: Canada: Alberta... | reverse complement strand
ACTGTACCGATATGGAGTATCGAAAACTGCTTTGCGGTCCTACCAAATACGGCTCTTCCGACGAGTATTTCAACGCCTACTCTATCGTTAATGCAGAGGCTATCTATGATGGTCAGAGAGCATACGAAACAGCTATTGAGAAGGAAGGCGACACCCACTCTACACAATGGCTTCAGGACAATACAAAGTGGGATCAGCGCGGCTTTGGCAATAAGTTCTCTCCTGAGAACAAGCGCGTGTTCTTGTTGACAAGAAACGGTTTTGCTTCTGAGCAGAGATACAGCACAGCCACTTGGAGTGGCGATATCGGCACTCGCTGGGAAGATATGAAGGCTCAGATTACAGCCGGATTGAACTTCTCTATCTCCGGTGTTCCTTACTGGAGTCAGGATATCGGCGGTTTCTCTGTTGAGAAGAGGTATCAGGAGGCTCAGAGCGAATTTGATAAGACAGGCGTGGAGAATGCCGACCTCAAGGACTGGCGCGAGCTTAACGTAAGATGGCATCAGATGGGTATGTTCGCCCCTATGTATCGCGTTCACGGACAGTTCCCGTTCCGTGAGCCTTGGAATATCGCGCCAGAAGGCACAGAAACCTACAAGGCTATCACGGCTTGTATGGATATGAGATACCGCCTCATGCCTTACATCTACTCTCTTGCTGCCGACGTTCACTTCAAGGACTACACAATGATGCGCCCTATGGTGATGGATTTCGGCAAGGACAAGAACGTGCTCAACATAGCATATCAGTTCATGTTCGGTCCTTCTATCATGGTTAATCCTGTATATAAATATGGTGAGAGAAGCCGCAAGGTTTATTTCCCAAAGAACAATATCTGGTATGATTTCTTCACAGGAAAGGTGCTCAGCAATGGTGGTGAGACAAAGGTTCTCGATGCTCCTTACAGCCATATCCCTCTCTGCGTAAGAGCTGGCAGCATCATCCCTATCGGCGAGGCTAAGGAATATGTTGCCCAGAAGAAGGACGAGACCATCCGCCTCTTCGTTTATCAGGGAAAGAACGGCGAGTTCAACCTCTATGAGGATGAGGGCGAGAACTACGGCTACGAGGCTGGTCGTTTCTCAAACATCAAGTTCACTTACAACGAGGCAAACAAGACCCTCACCATCGGCGACAGAGTTGGCGAGTTCCCAGGAATGCTCAAGGAAAGAACATTCATTATCGTTCCTGTAAGCAAGACCAAGGCACAGGGCTACGACCCTGAGGCTCAGGGCATCACGGTGAAATATAACGGTCAAAAGATAGAGCAGAAACTTTAATCTCAACCGAGTTCGGTTAAGAGAAAAAAGGGAAAAGATATGAAAAAGATATTGATAATAGCAGCGATGACAATAGGAATGACCGGCGCTCACGCCCAGTCTCTCCTCCCCTATCAGGACGAGAGCCTTTCGCTTGATGTAAGGGTGAAGGATGCCCTATCACGAATGACTCTCAAGGAGAAATGCCGTCTGTCATACGCTCAGAGTAAGTTCACAAGTCCCGGTTGCGAGCGTCTTGGCATCCCAGAGCTATCTATGAGCGACGGTCCTCACGGCGTTCGCATGGAGATAAACTGGAACGATTGGGCTCATGCAGGATGGACAAACGACTACTGCACAGCCTTCCCTGCCCTTACCTGTTTAGCTGCCACTTGGAATACCGATATGGCTGAGAAATATGGCAAGAACGTGGGCGAAGAGGCTCGTTACAGAGAAAAGGATGTTCTCCTCGGTCCTGGTGTGAATATCTATCGCACACCGCTCAACGGCCGTAACTTCGAGTATATGGGCGAAGACCCGTATCTCTCTGGCTCTATGGCAATTCCATACATCAAGGCTTTGCAGAAAAACGGTGTGGCTGCTTGTATAAAGCACTATATCCTCAACGATCAGGAGGAGTTCAGAGGTCATGTGGATGTGAAGGTTTCCGACAGGGCTCTGCACGAGATATACCTAAAGCCTTTCGCTATGGCTATCAAGGAGGCTGATCCTTGGAGCATCATGGGCAGCTACAACCGATACAACGGTATGCACAACACCCACAACAAGTTCCTCATCAACGATATTCTGAAGAAGGAACTGGGATATAAGGGTGCTAATATCTCTGACTGGGGAGCCGCTCACGACACAAAGGAGTCTGCTCTTTACGGTCTTGACATCGAAATGGGCTCTTATACCAACGGTCTTACTTCTGAGGCTAAGGGCTTCAGCTATGACGACTATTACCTCGGTAATGCCTACTACGAAATGGCTCAGAAGGGCGAGGTGAGCGAGGAAGTTGTCAACGACAAGGCCGCTCGTGTGCTGCGACTCATCTTCCAGACGGCTATGAACACCAAGAAGCCTTTCGGTAGCAAGAACTCCCCGGAACATCTTGCGGCTGCAAGGGAGATTGCCCGCGAGGGTATCGTTCTGCTGAAGAATGACAATCTCATACAGAAGAACGACGGCTCTAAGCTCCTGCCTATCAAGGAAAGCGACTATAAGAACGTACTCGTTGTCGGCGAGAATGCCACACGTCCGCTTTGTGCCGGTGGCGGTTCTTCTGAGCTGAAGCCAAAGGACGAGGTTAGTCCGCTGAGAGGCTTGCAGGAGCGCTTCAAGAACTGGAACATAACATACGCCGAGGGTTATAAGTCAGGACCAAGTTTCTACGGCGGCATAACGGAAATTCCGCAGGCGGTTGAGGATTCTCTCTATAATGATGCTGTGGATAAGGCTAAGGATGCCGACCTCATCATATATATAGGTGGACTGAACAAGAACCACTTCGAGGATTGCGAGGGTGGCGACCGTCTGGGGTATAACCTCTCCTTCAATCAGGACCGTCTCATCTCTTCTCTCGCTTCTACAAAGAAGAAGATGATAACCGTTATTACAAGCGGTAATGCCATTGCTATGCCTTGGCTGAAGGATATCACCACACTTGTGCAGTCATGGTATCTCGGTAGCGAGGCAGGACACGCTCTTGCCGACGTATTGAGCGGCGATGTATGCCCAAGCGGTAAGACAGTTTTCTCTTACGCAGAGAAACTTGAGGACTACCCTGCACATAAGTACGGACTTGTGGGCTATCCGGGCGTTGAGCCTCAGAATCTTCCTGCCAAGTATCAGTATGGCAAGGAAGTACAGCCAAAGTCTGCCGACCTGCTCAAGGAGATAAAGATTAAGGCTGATGCCGTAGGTGTTACCAACTCTAACAAGAACCCAAGAACTCACATGGGTAAGGGTAACGAGATACAGGTTTATGCCGAGGATGTGCTCGTAGGCTACAGATATTTCGAGACTATGAAGCAGAAGGTCGTGTTCCCATTCGGCTATGGACTCAGCTACACCACCTTCGCCTATTCCGATGCAAAGATCGCGGATAACGGCAACAAGACTTGGACCGTTACCGTAAGCGTAAAGAACACGGGCAAGTGTGCCGGCAAGGAAATCGTGCAGCTCTATGTAGGCGATGACAAGGCAAGCGTTATCCGTCCTGTCAAGGAACTCAAGGGCTTCGAGAAAATCCTTCTTCAGCCGGGCGAGCAGAAGACCGTCAGCTTCACCATCACCGAAGATGCCCTCAAGTTCTTCGACGAAACGAAGCACGAATGGGTTGCTGAACCGGGCACTTTCAAGGCTTACATCGGTAGCAGTAGCAAGGATATCAAGGCAAAATTGCCGTTCAAGCTATAAGAATCCATCTTATAATAAATCTAAGAGGGGGATCGTTATTATCGAGCCCCCTCTTTTTTTATCTTTTCCCGACAGAATCGACGACTCCCTGTTTTAGGGAGTCCTCACCTTCTAATCGCACTTGATATTCCGATGGAGTAACGAATTGTTACCCCACGCTGCACAATCCGTTTCTTTCACAATTTTATCACTAAAAATTTGCAAATTACAAAATAAATATTTACTTTTGCACCAGATTTTAAACATTTAAAACAACAACTATGGGAGAGTTAAAGAATACTGGCTATAAGCCTGTAAACAAACTTCAAAATATAGGTAATGATGCAAAAAACGCTCTTCACGACCTTAAAGCCACTCTTGAGGTGCTATCTTCCGAGGATCTTGCATCTATGCGAAACCCGAAGTATGACTACGTAATTTAATAGCTATGGAGAATTTCTATCCTTGCTTATTCATAATGAATGACTATGAAGAAAGTGATGGGATTCTTCAATATGTTTCATACTATCGCTTTCTTTCCAAGAAATCCAAAATATACTACATAGTACGTATAGAGGTTTACAAGGATCATGTGTATGGCGTGAAATTCTTTACCAAGCAAATGCTTAATTCTGTAAAGAAATATTCACATCTAACCAACACCTATGAGCCGCGTACTATTCTATATAGTGTTTTCAAGTTGATACTTGACATTTATTCCAAAGACAAACAGGCTTCATTTATGTTTATTGGCAATGCCGATGAAGATGGTAATCATGAAAACACACGTCGTTATCGCCTTTACTGTAATATCATATCAAACATTATCAGCGACAAATATTTCAAGCATTTACGCTCAAGCAAATACAGTCTTTACATTCTCGCCAATAGACTAAAAATGTCAGATTCTCCATTCTTTGGAGAACAATTACTTGAGCAGTTCATCCAAAGATTCATACAAGATGAACCAGAACATCCGAATCTCAGATTAGATTAGCGGAAACGGGATAAATTTACTCAAGTTTGAACTGTCTGGAAGACAGTACTATGAGTAACCCCGTACATACGAGTGTAACGAGGATGTGCGGGGATATAGTGCCAATCCCGCCTAACTGCCTGGAGGGCAGTACATAGATAATCAGGTACAGCCTTTCAGGCTGGGAATGTAGTTGTTGTTTGCTATCCGTAGGCATCCTCACCTTCGTCGAGTATGCCTACGGTTACGCATAGTGCTGTCTTCCAGACAGTTCAGAGCTTGCGAAACTTGAATAAATTTATTATATCTACATAAAAGATATCCGTTTCTATAAATTCATTTCAAGGGAGGCATTTTACACCCCCGTTGTTTCTTTATACTCCAACCGAATATCTGATGCACTATTTTAGTGCGTTAGATATTAAAACCAGTCCCCTGAATCAAGGGGATGGTTTTGCAAGACACAAAATGGCCTCCGTTCCCAAATTGGGAATGCAGCCCAAAACAATACCCCTCTCCCTATTTTTCCTAACAGTTATATGTTAGATTCGTTCCAGCAGATAAAAAAGAATATGTAAATTGACAAAGGGAGCCCTAAATCGGGGCATCCTTTTGGCATTTTTAAATCAACGATAATGTTTATTTTTATTAGACGGTGTGGGTTGAAACCACAGCGTTATAATGAAAAAAGAATACAAGAAACATTGAAATAAAAAGAAATTCCGTTCCAATCGTGTATTACGTGTAAGTAAAAACAAACAAAAAGCGTGTTTTATAACCAATCATGAAACCATCATTTTTCAAGAGATGTTAGATGCATCCCCCAACAGGAGGCCCAGAATGGCACCTAACATATAACCGTTAGATAAAATAGGGACAGGTACACCTCTCGACTCTTAACCTCAAAATAATAATATAATATATTAATATATTATATTATTATTTTGAATATAGATACCATACCCCTGTCCCTGTTTTATCTAACAGTTATATGTTAGATTGAGGGTTATCCCAATCCCCTTCCGAAAATATCAATCTGAGTATCAATACATTACAACCATAAAACGAACATTTCTTGAACCTTATATGTTTTTCTCACGCATTTCTTTCCGTTCCAAAGAAATTTGTTGTAACTTTGCACTCGTCAAACCGAAGGACGTGCGCCAGCCTTGGGGCTGACACGCACTTTTGACTTCGTGCGAGGTGCAGCGCACGTGGTCACTCGTCAATTGGGTGATGGGTGTTGTGTGGTAGGTGATGGCAGTTACGGGAACAACGCTGTAAGTCCGTTGTAATACCGTTGTAAAGCCGTTGCAAGTCCGTTCCCTACATCGGAGGCATAAGGGCTCAGGCTTTGATCACACGAAGACCGAGATAGGTCAAGGCGCCGTTGATCATCAGCAGTTCATAGCCAAAGTGGTAGGAGAAGTAGGTAGTGCAGAGATAGTCAAGGGCATAGCAGATGAGGGGTGAGGCTATGCAGATGACAGGGGTTAAGCCCCTCACCTGCCCTGCGGGCATCCTCTCCCCATGGGGCGAAGAGGTAGTCAGCGCGTAGGCAAACAATCCGAGGAGCGGACCATAGGTGTAAGAGCACATGATATAGATGGCATCAATGAGACTCGTGGAATTGAATGCTCGGAAGGCAAGGATACACAGCGCAAAGACAACAGCCATAGCGATATGCACACGATGACGAAGGCGTTCATCATCAGCACGCTCACGAATATCCACGCAATAGGTGGTGGTGAGGGCAGTAAGCGCAGAGTCGGCACTTGAGAACGAGGCTGCCATGAGTCCGATGGTGAAGAGCACGACAACAGGCATTCCAAGCACTCCTGTTGCGGCAAACATAGGGAGCAGATCATCACCAGAAGAGGGCAAAGCCATCCCCATCTTCGAGGTCAAGAGAACGAGAAGGACACCGAGGCACAGGAACAGGAGATTGGCAGGAACGAAAGCCACACCATAGCTGCACATATCCTTCTGCGCATCACGAAGCGAGCGACAGGTAAGGTTCTTCTGCATCATGTCCTGATCAAGTCCGGTCATCACGATAACGATGAAAACGCCTGATAATATACTGACGAAATCGAAAGATACGGTATGCAATCCCATCGGAGAATCCCAAACAGTCTGAGCAGCATCAGCAACGCCCATTCCAAGAGAGGAAATCACATTACGGATGATAAGCAGAAGGGCTGTGAACATACAAATAGTCTGAAGGGTATCGGTCCATACCAACGTCTTAATGCCACCGCTCTTGGTATAGAGCCAGATAAGGGCGACCATAGCAAGGACAATGACGAAGAACAACAGCGTGCTATTCACCGAAGGACACATCGGACCTATGACATAGTCATTCAGAAGCATGCAGACAACATAGAAACGAGCCGCTGCACCTGTCATTTTTGAAAGAAGGAAGAACGAAGCGCCAGTCTTGTAGCCACTCTGCCCCACCCTGTCACGAAGAAACGTATAGATTGTTGTGAGATTCAGTTTGTAATAGATTGGAAGAAGGATGAAGGCAACCGCTATATATCCGAATATGAAACCTATGCACGTTTGTAGATAGCTCATTCCCGACTTCATCACCATGCCCGGAACTGATACGAACGTAATACCCGAGATACTCGCCCCCACCATACCGAATGCCACCATATACCAAGGCGACTTGCGATTGCCACGAAAGAAAGCCTCGTTGCTTGATTTCCTGCCAGTTACAAAGCGACTGTAGAGAGTCAATACAACGAAATATGAAAGAATGGTTATGAGAACTATCATATTTACTATTTAGCTATGTACTATTTACTATTTATTTTTGCTATTTACTATTTTTGTCTTGCGATAAATAGTACATAATTCAAATCGTAAATAAATAGTAAATTCAAAAATAGTAAATAATGTTATGGATTTTTCATCTTCCTCAAAACCTTAACGGCTGAGCTTACAGAATCAATCATCTTAATTGCAAGGCGGTTCTTGCCACCCACTACCTTCAAATCACATACACGAGGGTGGTAGCCTACATAATTCAGTATCTTGCCAAAGACCTCCGACTTATAGAACACGCTATCCTGACGAGACACGAACTGCATCTGCATGAGGTGCTGCTTGAGGATAATCTTCTCACAACCCAATGAGCGGCCTAAACGACGGAGCATAACCACCTGAAGCAATTCCTCGCCCTCGGAAGGCACAGGACCGAACCTGTCCTCCAATCGCTGACGATAGGCATTGAGGTCGTCATCAGTCTCAATCTTGTCAAGTTCACGATACAGGAGCATACGCTCTGAACTGCCAGGAACGTATGTGTCAGGGAAGTACATCTCAAGATCAGATTCGATATTACAATCATCAACAAAGTCCTCACCCGACAACTTCTCACCCTCTGCCATCTGGTCGGCATAGAGATCCTGGAACTCATCATTCTTCAGTTCATTGACAGCCTGTGAGAGAATCTTCTGATATGTCTCATAGCCAAGATCCTCCATGAATCCCGACTGCTCAGCACCGAGCAGGTTACCTGCTCCGCGAATGTCGAGATCCTGCATAGCGAGGTTGAAGCCAGAACCAAGGTCGGAGAAGGTCTCAAGAGCCTCAAGTCGTCTGCGTGACTCGGTTGGGAGATATGAGAGAGGCGGTGCCATGAGATAGCAGAATGCCTTGCGATTGCTTCTGCCCACACGACCACGCATCTGGTGAAGGTCAGAGAGCCCGAAGCGATGCGCATCATTGATGATGATAGTATTGGCATTAGGCACGTCAATACCATTCTCCACGATTGTTGTTGATAGCAGAACGTCATAGTCGTGGTTCATGAATCCCATCACAATCTTCTCAAGACTCTCAGGAGTCATACGACCATGACCTATTGCCACACGACAGTCAGGTATATGCTTCTCTATGAGACGACTAAGTTCCTCAAGGTTAGAGATACGGTCGTTCACGAAATAAACCTGACCGTTTCTTGACATCTCAAAATTGATAGCATCAATGATTGTCTCAACAGAGAATGTTGTTACCTCTGTCTGAATAGGATAGCGGTTTGGCGGTGGCGTACGCATGATACTCATGTCACGAGCACCCATGAGAGAGAACTGAAGAGTGCGAGGGATAGGAGTAGCCGACATCGTAAGAGTATCAATATTCGTCTTCAACTGACGAAGTTTCTCCTTTGTAGAAACACCGAATTTCTGTTCCTCGTCAATAATCAGCAGGCCAATGTCATGCCATTTCACAGCCTTTCCAAGCAGCTTATGAGTACCTACGAGGATATCAATCTTACCCTCGGCAAGGTCTGCGAGAATCTGCTTTGTATGCTTTGCCGAACGAGCACGGGTGAGATAATCCACACGCACAGGAAGGTTAGCCATACGATCGCGGAAGGTCTGGTAATGCTGGAAAGCCAATACCGTTGTAGGCACGAGCACAGCCACCTGCTTTGAGTCGCAAGCCGCCTTGAAGGCAGCACGCACGGCAACCTCCGTTTTTCCGAAGCCCACATCACCACACACAAGTCGGTCCATTGGTCGCTTGCTTTCCATATCGGCCTTCACTTCAGCCGTTGCCTTCATCTGGTCAGGAGTATCCTCATAGAGGAACGAGCCCTCAAGCTCATGCTGTAGATATGAATCCTGCGAGAATGCGAAGCCAATCTCATGACGACGCTTTGCATAGAGTTTGATAAGGTCGCGAGCGATATCCTTGATACGCTTCTTCGCCTTCTCCTTGAGACGATCCCAAGCACCTGTGCCAAGGGTGGAGAGACGAGGCGCTTCGCCTGTATCCGAGCGCTTGTACTTCGAAATCTTATAGAGCGAGTGGATTGACACATCCACCTTGTCGTTGCCCTGATATACGATTCGGATAACCTCCTTGAAGGAATCACCTACAGGCACACGGACAAGTCCGGCAAACTTACCAATTCCGTAGTCAACATGAACAACAAAATCGCCCGGCTCCATTTCCTGAAGTTCCTTCATCGTAAGTGCCATCTTACCGGCACGAGCCGACTGAGTGCGGAGGTTGTACTTATGGAAACGCTCGAATATCTGGTGGTCGGTGAAGAGACAGAGGCTGAGGTCGTTATCCACGAATCCCTCATGAAGAGTCTTTGAAATCTCGCCAATAGCCTCAGCATCAACCCTTACTCGCTTTGACTCGGCAACAGGAGCGGTGAGAATGCTTCTAATACGCTCTACCTGCTTGTGAGAATCGGATAGGATATATATCTTGAAGTTCTGTAGGATATAATCCTCAAAGGTCTGTGAAAGGAGATCGAAGTTCTTATGGATTAGAGGCTGGGCAGACATGAAGAAATGGAAGGATGCATCGAAAACATCCTTGTCATCCTTCTGCGCAGAGGTCTCCTTTATGTTGATTTGCTTGAACTTGGCAATACTCTGGTTGAAGCGTGAAGCCGGACACAGATTCGTCTGTGCGTTCATCTCACGACGTATCTCCTCCTGTTCCTGTTCGGTAGCACCCGCCATTCTGTCGTTCATTGCCTGTGAAGAGAAACCTTCATCGAATGTCTTGCCTACGACATCAACGACAAAATCCATATCGTGGCTAACAAGCATACTACCCTCTGGCAGGAACTCGGTCAGAGGCACTTTCTTCTCAGAGAAGGCAGCAAGCTCAGGCACGATGTCAATCTCATTGCGTCTGTCGGCAGAAAGCTGATCCTCAATCTGGAATGTGCGTATCGTCTCAATCTCATCACCGAAGAAATCAAGACGGAAAGGCAGGTCATTTGAGAAAGAATACACATCGAGAATGCTTCCGCGAACAGCAAACTGCCCCGGCTCATATACGTAATCCTGCATACGGAAACCGAGGTCGCGCAACTGATGCTGAACGTCCGTGATATCTATTCTCTGTCCTACGGAAAGATGGATTGTGCGGTCATCAAGGATAGTCTTATCCACCGCCATTTCTGCAAGGGCAGAAGGATAGGTGACGATGAAGATGGAAGAAAGGCCTCTCCCAGTCTCCTCTCCCACAGGAAGGGAGCCAGATAGCTCATCAGCATCATCGGTAACCTCAGAAGGTAAACCGTCCTTTGGTTTACCAAACGACGAAAGAGCCGAGAGAACCTCTGTACGGAGAATCTCGTTTGCAGCATCTCTCTGGCCGTATTTCACAGCACGCCTATAGCTTGAAGGAAAGAAAAGAGCTGGTGCATTCAACTGCATCAGATCATGATAGAAATAGCCAGCCTCATCGGCATCCCTAAGAATAAAAACAACAGGATTTTCTATCTTGTTTGCAATGGAAGCAAATACCAAAGGGCACGAAGATCCCGCAAGACCATCAATTCCTACGGTCTTGATTCGCTTGCTGTCAAGTGCCTTCGCCAACGCCTTCAACTGCGGTTGCTTGGCATAGTGGGATAATAGTTTCTGTATTTCCATTGCAAATCAGGTGCTAAACATCTTCACACTTTGCACGAAGAAAACAACACATATCGCCTTTGAAGCGACACCCATTTTCCATTTTGAGTGCAAAGTTAACAAAAAATCTCTTAATATAAGAATAAAATATGATAAAAGAACAAGAAAGTTTTGATAAATTAACGGAAATTACTAACTTTGCACCTTGAAAATAAAAAATGTTCAAACGCAAAGACACGGAAGCGCACATACAGAAAAACTTTGCGACTTAGCGTTTAAAAAAAATAATATTGAGAATTGGAAAAAAGCGATAGCATAATCATAATTCCGACTTACAACGAGAAGGAAAATATCGAGAAAATCATCCGTGCCATCTTCGGTTTGGAGAAGAGTTTCCATATCCTTGTAATAGACGACGGCTCTCCTGACGGAACGGCAAAAATCGTACACGGACTCATCGACACGGAATTCAAGGACAGACTTTTCATCTTGGAGCGTTCTGGCAAGCTGGGGCTCGGAACGGCATACATCAAGGGCTTCAAATGGGCTTTGGAGCACAACTACGACTATATCTTCGAGATGGATGCTGACTTCAGTCATGATCCAAACGATGTGCCTCGTCTCTACGCAGCCTGTCACGACGAAGGCTATGATGTGGCTATCGGAAGCCGATACGTGAGTGGCGTGAACGTGGTAAACTGGCCTATCGGTCGCGTGCTGATGAGCTATTTCGCATCAAAATATGTGAGGTTCATCACAGGATTCAAGGTTCACGACACGACAGCCGGATTCAAGTGCTACAAGCGCAAAGTTCTTGAGACTATTGAACTTGACAAGATTCGCTTCAAGGGCTATGCCTTCCAGATTGAGATGAAGTTCACAGCCTATAAAATCGGTTTCAAGATCAAGGAGGTCCCTGTTATTTTCGTCAACAGGCGCGAAGGCACCTCAAAGATGAACGGCGGAATCTTCGGAGAGGCTTTCTTCGGAGTAATGCGCCTCAGACTTGATGGTTGGATAAGGAAATATCCTGCTCTGCCAAAGGCATAAAAGCAAGTCCGTTATACCTCCGTTCCAGGTCCGTTTCAAGTCCGTTCCTTACAATCAGAGCAGAAAAGGAATCATAAAAGTATCATTAACATTAAAAAGACATAACAACTATGGTAAAGCATATCATTCTATGGAAGCTCTCTGAGGATCTTAGTGCCGAGGAGAAGGAAAAAGTAAAGGCTGGTATCAAGGAAGGTCTTGAAGGACTCGTTGGCAAGGTTCCCGGTCTTCTTGAGTGTAAGGTAAATATCAGCGGCCGTCTTGACTCAAGCAACTGCGACGTAATGCTCGATAGCACACTTGAAAGTCCGGAGGCTCTCAAGGGCTATGCCGTTCATCCTGCCCACGTTGCTGTAGCCAATGGTAAGGTAAGACCTTATACCGTACAGAGAACTTGTTTGGATTACGAGGTGTAAAAGCCTAACCAAGCCTTCCCAAAGGGAAGGATGTTTTATAGTAATGCCGCTTAAAAGGTTCATAACGACGAACAATCTAAGCGGCATTAATTATATAATCAAAAATCCCTTATTCAATCCATAGCGGAAAGAACAAGGGATTTATTGTATCTAACATCCTTCCCTTTGGGAAGGCTTGGTTAGGCTTTAATCGAGCTTTCTAAACTCATCGAAGCTGATAGTCTTCTTGTTTAGCTTAACAACGTCCTTGAGGGCAGTCATAAGCTTGCGATCTACAGCTGCATTAACGAGGTTGTCAACCTGATCACGGTTCTTCAGCATACCCTCAGCATACTGCTCGAGATACTCCTCTGGTACGCTTGTCATACCATACTGAGCGAACTGCATACGAGTAACGTCGATAGCAACAGCCTTAACGTCAGCATCGTCAACCTTGATCTTCTGAGCCTCAACGATCTGGTTCTTTGCAAGGCTCCAAGTAAGTTCCTTGATAGAAGCCTCGTAGTTCTTCTCTACGTACTCCATACCCTTGTCCTTGTTGTTTGCGAGCATGATACGCTTCATGAGTTCATCAGCATACTTTACCTCACCAATCTTCTCCTCAACGTACTTACGAACGTCCTGGAGGAAACGGAAGTCAGCATTCTGAACCATCTGTTCCTTGATGCCCTCAGCAACCTTTGCGCGGAAATCAGCCTCGTCCTTTACATTGCCCTCACCATAAACCTGATCGAAGAGATCCTGGTCGATAGCGTGCTTCTGATAACGGGAAATCTCTGTTACCTGGAACGAGAAATCAGATGTGATCTTCTCAGCCTCTTCCTTAGAAACCTTGAGAAGAGAAGAAATCTCTATGTTGCTTTCTGGATATGCCTTCTTTGGGTTGAATACGATAACATCACCAACCTTACAGCCCTGGAAGAGAGCCTTCTGGTCGTCAACCTTAATATATGTAGGAAGCATAGAAGCCTGAGAAACGGTGATACCACCATCCTTTGCGCTACCATCCTCGTTGAGCTCGCGGATATCACCCTTGATCATATCGTTGTCCTGATACTCATCAACCTTCTGGTAAGAACCGCTACGGCTTGCGAAAGCATCAATCTCCTTGTCAACGATAGCATCATCAGTTGTGATATCGTAGTAAACGATAGAATCCTTATTTGAAAGCTTTACCTTGAATTCTGGAGCGATAGCGATATCGAACTTCAAAGTATAAGGTGCAGCTGCATCGAGGTCAACTGGCTCCTCACCAAGATGAGGCATTGGCTCGCCAAGCATATTGATCTTATTCTCACGAACATAGTCATAAAGCTTCTCGCCAACGAGACGGTTGATAACGTCAACCTTTACCTGTGCGCCTACCTGACGCTTGATCATTCCCATAGGTGCCTGACCTGGACGGAAACCTGGTACATTTGCCTTCTTACGATAGTCCTTAAGCTGCTTTTCTACATCTCCTGCGAAATCAGCCTCCTCAACAACGAGTGTGAGAACTCCGCTGACTTTCTCTGGATTTTCTAATGAAATATTCATTTTTTAGTTTTGTTGTTATATGATTTATATTATTCTTATCCTTTTTATATATAGGTGCCGAAAGCACACTACACGCCAAATTGGGTGCAAAATTACTAATAATATTACACAATACCAAAAACCTAAAGCAATTTTAACAAAAACAGTTAAAAGATTTGGTCGTTTACGCGATTTATATTATATTTGTGCCGGATTTGGAAACTGGAAATCCAAAAATTGTTAATTTCGGATTCTACCGTGCAAGGGAATCAGGTGCAAGACCTGAGCTGTTCCTGCAGCTGTAAGCCCATTGTGAAGTTGGACAATAAAGTCACTGGAAAAAAACTCCGGGAAGACGTCCTCTTTGTGGCAAGCCAGAATACCTGCCAAACATCCATTAATTATTCGCTAAGCACTCATCAAGTTAAAGCAAGTTCTTAGCTATGCCCTCAGGATAAGGGTATAATAATTGTTTTTAAGAATGAAATACAAGCATATCATCGCCCTGTCATTGGCGAGTATCTCTCTATGTGCAAACGCTCAGGTGGAGAAATCAGGAGAAACAGAATCCGCCACAAAGCAACAGAATCTTCAGGAGGTTGTTGTGACCGGAACAGGAACACAGCATCATCTTAAGGATGCACCTGTGCAGACAGAGGTTATCTCGCGGAAAATGATAGAAAGCTATGGTGGAAAGTCGCTTGAGGAAATTCTCGGAGGACTTACCGCCTCATTTGCTTTCAACGAGGGTGATATGGGTTCACAGGCACAGCTCAACGGATTGGGTAACAACTACATACTCATCCTTATTGACGGCAAGCGCATTCACGGAGACGTAGGTGGAGAGAATGACCTCGGCCTTATCAACCCGCACAACATTGAGAGAATCGAAATAGTGAAAGGCGCACAGTCAGCACTCTATGGTTCGGATGCTATCGCTGGTGTGATAAACATCATCACAAAGAAGCACGATACCGAAGGATTTCTGCTTGAGAATACCACGAGATATGGCTCGTACAACGACCTCCGACAGCACAACGGCATAGGAGTAAGGTTTGGAAAGTTGCAGTCATACACCAGTTTCCAATTACAGCACACCGATGGTTGGCAGAATACGAGCAAGGAATATGCAGAGGCAAAACTCCTAACCGACTCTCGTAACAAGACTGTAAACAAATACACAAACTGGCAGATTGGAGAACGACTAACATATTCCCCATACAAGGGATTGGATCTCTATGCAAGCGGAACCTACTACGAGAAGCGTATCTCACGCCCAACGAACGGCCTTCACGCTTCGTGCGACGTATATACCTACGATCTGAAATATCGTAATGCGAGTGCTGCCTTGGGTGGTAAGATGATGCTCGGCAAGAAGGATTACATCGACATGGATCTGAGTTGGAATAAGCACGCCTATTACTATCTCTACACAGATACCACCCTTGAGGATGGATATTACAAAGGAGTTTTTACTCATTACTATCCATACTTCCCCGATCAGGAGAATCTACAGAGCGACCAGCAGAGATATATGGCTACGATGAAGAGCGTGTTCTATCTGCCAAAGGCAAACACGCTCAACGTGGGAGCAGAATACAGATACGACTATCTCAAGGCTCCTATGCGAGTAAGCGACGGAACGGCAAACGACTGGACGGCAGCCGTATATGCTCAGGACGAGTGGAATCCTGTAGAATGTATAAACGTAACGGCAGGTTTCAGAATAATAGATAATGCAGCCTTCGGACTTCATTTCACCCCAAAGGTTAGTGCGATGCTCTCACTTGGTGATATCCGACTTCGTGCCGGATGGAGTCAGGGATTCAAGTCCCCTACCCCAAAGGAGCTCTCCTATCACTACACTAAGCAGATGGGAGAAAAGGTCTATTACTATATGGGCAACAAAGACCTTGAGGCTCAGAAGAGCAACTATTGGTCAGCAAGCGCAGAATACCGTACAGACGACATCGCCGTATCTGTTACGGGATACGTGAACAAACTGGAGGATATGATTACTCTTGTGAACGTATCAAAAGAGGAGATCCCTAAAGGAGCAACGACAAGCTATACCGGTGACGGAAGCGGAGAGATAATTCCGCGAATGTACAAGAACGCAGAAGATGCCAAGACATACGGTGTTGACGTAAATGCTTCTTGGAAGATTACTAAGGAACTGTCTATTGGCGGAAACTATAGCTATCTGGATACAAAGGCTACGGTCTATAACTCCGCAAAGGGACATTTCCAGAATGCCATTATCGACGGAATGGCACACAATAAATGGAACGGCTATGCCAACTACGGACATCGTTTCTCACCTTGCTATAATCTTGGCGTAAATCTCAGTACCCGAGGTTCAAGCAAGCGCTACTACGAGAACGACGGTAACGGAAAGGCATTCCAGATATGGCGACTGAACACTACCCACGACCTGGGCAAGAGCAAGACAACCAGCTATCGCTTGGAAGTAGGTGTAGATAACATTTTCAATTATCGCGACACTACCCTACGCCCATATCACCTCGGTACAACTACAGCAGGAACAACAGTTTATGCTTCGTTCACCATTAAGTTCAACAAAGGAAAGAAAATTACAACATCTAAAACATTATCTAAACAACAAAACAATGATGAAGATTAAATCACTTCTCCTTGCCATGCTAACTATCATGGCAGGACTCACATTCACCGCTTGTGGCGATGATGATGACAACAACGACAACAGCGCTCCAAAGTCAAACCACGACCTCTATCAGGAGGCTGTAACCAACGCCGTAAAGTCTCAGAAGAAGCACAACAAGGCTATCCTTCTTGTTGCCTTCGGTTCTACATGGCAGCAGGCTTATGACGCTTTCGATGCTACCGTTAAAAGCTGTAAGGAACAGTTCCCTGAGTATGACGTATTCCTCAGCTTCTCTTCTGTTATCTGCATCAATCGTGCTGCAGCAGGCGAGAACGTAGCTCCACGCAACTTCTACGCTCCAAGCTTCTGGCTCAACGCTTTCGCAGCTGATGGCGTGAAGTATGACGAGATTGTAGTTCAGTCACTTCAGGTTATTCCAGGTGAGGAGTACAAGAACGTTCGCGACAGCTACATCAAGAACTTCGCAAACAACTTCTATGGCGACCTCGATGACGAGTATCTTTCAAAGGTGAAGATCTACCTCGGCACCCCACTTATGGCAGAAAGAGACGACGTTACTGAGTTGGCAAAGGTTCTTTATGAGGACACAAAGGATAAGGCAAAGGACGGCGTAGTTGCTTTCATGGGTCATGGTAATCCAGAAGGTTACGACTACTATGGAGCTAATGCCCGTTATACAGAACTTGAGGAAGAACTTCAGAAGCTCAGCAGCTCAAAGAAGTACTATGTAGGTACTGTTGATATGCCAGAGAACTACAAGACAAATGTTCTTGCACGTATGAAGAAGAACGGCATCAAGGACGGTAAGGTATATTGCTTCCCTCTCATGTCTATCGCTGGTGACCACGCTCACAACGACATGGCTGGCGATGATGACGCATGGGATGCTGACAAGAAGAGCTTCGAAGTAAACGACGAGGGTGAGGTAGAGGATACTTCTTGGAAGAACTACTTCTCTCATCTGGGCTATACCTGCGATGATGATGTCCTCAAGGGTTGCGTAACAGGTCTTCTTGAGAACACAAAGGTTCGTCAGCTCTGGCTCAATCACATCAAGCGCGCTCTGAAGAATGATGCAGGTCTTCTCGACTACTATCATTCAAAGAACCCAGAAGAATAAAAACGGCCTCTCCCCACTCCCTCCCCCGTAGGGAGGGAGCCGATTCGTTAACAGAGGCAAATAACAAGAAATGCAAATAGAAGAATTTAAAGAGATAGGCTCATCGCCTTCCGGTTCCCTCCCTACGGGGGAGGGCGGAGGGAGAGGCCGTCTTAAATTCATATCCTTAGGCCCGGGTGCTGCCGAAATGGTGACACTCGGGACTTTACGGTTTTTGAGAGAAGCCCAAAAGGTGTATTGCTTTGCCGTTGGAGAGTCATCACACGCAGCTGACATAATCGCTCAATTAGATATTGACCAAAGCAAGGTCATAACCGTAAAGGTTCCGATGTCACACGAACGCGAAAAAGCGAACGCGGTATATGACGAGCTTGCCTCAACACTCAAAAAAGAGCATGAGGCAGGAATGACTATTGCCGTAGCAACCGAAGGTGATAGCGGAATCTTTGCCACCACGCATTATGTCATGGATCGCCTTGTAGAAATGGGAATAGAATGTGAGCAGACTCCAGGCATTCCTTCTTTTATTGCAGCCGCATCAATCGCAGGATTGCATCTCGTAAAACTACAGGAAAGACTTCTCATCATCCCGGGAAAGACAACCGCCGAAGAGATTATCCGCCTAACAAACGAGGGTTATAATCTCGTTATCATGAAGTTGTCTATGGCTCATGAAGCCGTAAGCAAGGCTTTCCTTGAAGCTAAAGATCTGCAATTCCACTACTTCGAGAATATAGGGACAACTACTAAGAAATATGAAATTCTGAAAGAAATGCCGAATAATTTCCCGTATTTCTCGTTAATGATAATAAACAGGCCCTCAGCCCCCAAGGGGGAGCTATTTAGATAGTATTTTCAATCACGAATTTTTGAATTATGAAAAAAGAAAGATACAACAAAGACTCCATAGCGAATAATACTATAAAAAAACTCCCCCTTGGGGGGCTGGGGGGCTTTTCCCTTTTGTTGCTAGGGGGGCTTCTCCTTTTCTCCTGCACCAACGTTGCAACAGATAATAGCGTAGCCTTTACTGGTCCATTCCTTCAGTACGACTCGCTTTGGGCACACTCTGATACATATTCTGAGAAGGTAGAGATTAAGTATGCTAAAGGACTAAAGGTTGACTATCGTGAGGATGGTATTCACGTTTTCATCAGTAATCCTGACCCGAAGGCACGCAATTCAAAGACAGAAGAGGTTGTAATCCCATCATCTTCCGGCTCCCTCCCTACGGGGGAGGGCGGGGGGAGAGGCCACCAAAAACGATTCATCTGTACCACAGCCTTGCAGTTGGGCAACTTTGAGGTGCTTGGTATAGAAGAGCGAATCGTGGGCATGAACTCTCTGAAGAATGTCTTCTCTCCAAAGATAAAGCAACAGCTTGCCGAGGGAAAAACGGTTCGTGTAGGTAAGGAAGGAAACTTCGACCTTGAGGCTGTAATAGCCTCTAAACCCGACTATATCTTCGTATCAGCCTCTAAATATGGCGGTTTTGAATCTCTCAAGGAATGTGGTATTCCTCTCATTTCTCATCATGGCTACAGAGAGACTGATCCTCTTGGTCAGGCAGAATGGATAAAGCTCATAGGACTCCTCACAGGCGAGACACAACGAGCAAATGCCGTGTTTGAGGATATAGAATCCAAATACAACGCTATCAAAGCAAAGGTTGCTGCGGCTAAAGCAAAAAGGAAGACTCTCCCAACCATTCTCAGCGGCCGCCAGATACGTGACGGCTGGTATGTAATGGGTGGAAAGAGCTATATGGCACGTATCTTTGCCGATGCAGGTGTTGACTATATCATGAAGGATATAGACGAGGCTGGAGGTACGGCCCTTGATTTCGAATCTGTCTATGCCAAAGGCATAAATGCCGACTACTGGCAGATTGACGGAACCTTTGATGATGAGTTCACTCTCAACGATCTCACGACAGAGGATGCCCGCTATGGCGACATAAAAGCCTACAAAGACCAGCACGTTTTATTCTGCAACTTTGCCAAGACTCCTTATCGTGAGCTCGGTGGTCTTGAGCCTCATCGTCTCCTCTCTGATTTCGTCAAGGCTTTCTATCCAGAGGTTCTTCCTAATTATACCCCGAAGTATTATAAATTAATGAAATAAGGTTATTTCTCTGCAAATCCTCTGCTACGATAGCAGAGGATTTGCATTATTAAAGCGATGGGATAACGAAACAACAACAGGTACAAATATTGCTTCTTTATGAAATAACACCACACGAAAAGAAAAACATCAATATATTTGGAGATTTCATCATAAATGCTTATTTTTGCAAGCGATAATTACATTTCTTTTCAAATTAAAATAGTATCATGGGAAAGAAAATCAAAAATAGAGTTATAAACCGAACCAACAACTCTATAACATTCTATATTGATGGAGATCTTCCACAAAAAAGTGATTATCTCTCATTGGATAATGCAGAGAACATAGAACGTATGATTTTTGGCAAACGATATGATAGCAAAGCTCAAAATTCAGTCATATATAGTAGTTTCCGTAAAACTTCATTATTCTATCCTGGAGAAGACATTTTGTTTAAATGTTTTGTGGAAGCATATGCAGAACATCATCCTTTGGTGCTTTCACCTGATATGATATGGTTGATAATATGTCAAGGATTCAGTCATTATATCAACAACTACGCAGAAAAATGCCGTAATAAGTTCGTCAATCATAGCGGTAAAATTGACTTGGTTGTAAGAAGCGAATACGCTATTCTATCAGAAGAAGTTGATTGGACTAAGATTTTAAATGGTTTTTCTGATGAAATATCTTCGAATTCAAAAGGGGCTGTCATAGAAAATTTGGTGGCTGATTTCTCTACAACTGGTGATATTGAAAGAATTGCGTCTCAAATTACTGTCATGGATATAGTAAAGGAGTATTTTAATTTCATCACTATGTATTGTATATGTGGAATACCATATATTACAATAGAAGGAACTACCGAAGATTGGAAAAGTATACTTGAACGTTTAACTTATCTTAGACAGTTCGATCTAGACTGGTGGATTGATAAGTTGGAGCCTATAATCAAAGAGTTCGTATCAGCTACGAATGGCAGTATTAATGGTAAATTCTGGAAAAATATTGTAAAGAAAAGAACACCTGAGACAATGATTGGTTCAGGATGTCTTCCATTCTCTAAACCAACTGTGTTAGATGGCTGGTTCCTGAATTTCTTCCCATTTAACGAAGATGGTAGAACACCATCTAAGGTCTCTTGTGATACGCGCAAAATGCTTTCAGAAGTCGTAAAGGTTGATTTTAAGTATATAAAAATACATCCAGATGGCAGTAACCAAATATTTCCTATGCAATTGTATTCTGGCTTTGTCGGAATTGATGTAGATTCCGTAACATCTGCACTCAGACCAAAGATTGGATGGCTCGTCAAACAAAAAGAAGAAGAGTTTAAAGACGTCGATACAGATTGTATTGAATTACAAATAAATAAAGTACCAGAAGCATTAAGGAATATTCCACATATCCATCAATTACGTTTGTATTTCACTGGTAGAATCGAGCTACCTGACTGGATGGACTCTATGCAAATAGATTGGATTCATGTATGTGGTGATATTACAAACGAAGAAAAGAAGGAACTTAGAAAACGCTTTAAGGAAATAGTAATAAACTAATTACTAGGCAAACAAGAAAGCATTTCTTTCGAGTTACCTCTTCGCTCAATTCTTCATCCGATATAATTCCCTTGTAAGTCCTATGTAAGTCCCATTATCTCCTAATCATAGGAACGGACTTAGAACGGTTTTGAAGCGGAGGAAGAGCGGAGGTAAATATACGACACGAGGGAATTGTAATGTCGAGATTGCATTTTTGCTTTCAGAAAAAGAATTTTCAAAAAAATCGTCACTCATCACCCCTAGCGTTGCAACATTCTAACACACAACACATTACAAAGGTGATTCAACCACTATCACTCGTCACCCAACTCATCACCCAGACATAGAATATTCTACTCATAATCAATAAGTTACAAACAGATTTCACTCATCACCACTCGTCACCCATGTTTTCATACTAAAAATGGTGACGAGTGAATTAACTGTGCAACAATCACGATCTCAACACGTTACAAGATTTAGGGTGATGAGTGGGTGACGAGTGGTTTGAAATGAATCACCGCTATAACAAACTATCCATCAACGCGATACAACGTTGAGGGTGACGAGTTGACGAGTAATGTAAAAAATCTATTTTTCTAAACGCAAAGTAGCCAAGTCGCAAAGGACTATCTTTGTGTCTCTGTATCTTTGCGTTTGAATAAATCCAACAATTCCGCAAATCCTGTTTCTGCCCAATACCAATGGGTATAGCCAGCAAGGACATTCTTATAGTGATAGAGGGCGGTATCAACAGCCTGGCCTTTGGCAGACAACTGGAATTGCTCTTTTCTAATCCCTTCAGGAAGGGTGTCAGGCTCAACAACAGAAGAATAATGAAACTCGTGGCCCTTTGCGAGTTGAGAGTTTAGTGTTGAGAGTTTAGTGTTACATAACTGACGATAGCCAAGATGAAGCCTTGCATCCATCATAGTTGCAGAGAAAGGGAAGACTCCGCACATCGGGATGCCGTCAATATCATTACACAAGTACATAAATCCGCCACACTCGGCAAAGATACGTCCGCCACGCTCCGCAAATGCCTTGATGCTCTCACACATCGTGACATTATCGGCAAGCTCTGATGCAAACAATTCAGGATAGCCCCCAGGAAGATACAGGAGATCACACTCAGGCATTCTCTCATCATTCATCGGAGAAAAAAAAGTGACCTCTCCCAATTCTCTAAGCGCATCAATATTTGCACGATATGTGAAGTTGAAGGCGGAGTCTTTGGCGATGGCGATACGGTGGCCTCTCCCCCCGCTTTTCACATACTCCGATGTTATCAACATCGGACTTCCCTCCGTAGGGAGGGAGCCGGAAGGCGATAAACCTATCGACACTTTATCCTCTTTGATTTGCTCCCATTCTCGAATCGGCTCCCTCTCTACGGGAGAGGGCGGGGGGAGAGGCCACCCTACATGCGCCTCCACTTCCTTCGCCGCAAGCCTTATTAGTTCCTCTGTCTCTTCCCTTGCCTCTATGGTAAGCCCGAGATGACGACCAGGAATGATAAGGTCACGATTGCGAAGCATATACCCAAGACAAGGCACGCCGGCATCCTCACAAGCCTGCTTGAGAAAGGAGAAATGATTTTCAGAAGCTACCATATTAAACACGACTCCTGCAATCTTCAACTTTGGATTGAAATGCTTGAAACCATATATCAAAGGTGCTACGGAATAGGCGACAGACTTGGCATTTACAACAAGAATAACGGGAATATCGAGCAGCATAGCAATCTCAGCACTTGAGCCTTTCGACTTATCATATCCGTCAAATAATCCCATAACACCTTCCACAATACGCACATCCGCATCCTCCCCATAGCGTTTGAACACCCCCTTAACATGTTCATCAGATGCCATATAGGTGTCAAGATTTACGGATTCACGTCCAGAGGCAATCTCATGAAACATAGTATCAATATAGTCAGGTCCGCATTTATAAGGTTGCACCTTCAATCCTTTGTCACGCAAGGCACGAAGCAATCCCATAGTGAAGGTGGTCTTTCCGCTATTTGATGTGGCTGCGCCGATGAGGAAGGAAGCCCCCCAGCCCCCCAAGGGGGAGGGAGTTTTTATAGTATTGTCGCATATGGACTTTACATCTTTTACCTGTGATTCTTTTACCATAATTTTTCTCTTGATTAGATATACTATATAAATAATTCCCACTTGGGGGGCTAGGGGGCAGGTCTTTATTTCTTCCTCTTCAACAATATCCATAAGGCTATAGGAGCGCCTATGAGAGAGGTAACGGAATTGACAGGCAAAGCTCCTTCCATACCCGGCAGTCTTGCTATGAGATTGCAGACAAGGGCAAGGGATGCTCCGCACAATAATGTACCGGGAAGGAGAATACGATGGTCAGCCGTTCGGAAAATGCCTCGACAGATATGCGGAACTGCAAGTCCGAGGAACATTATAGGACCACAATAGGCGGTTACAATAGCCGTAAGCATACCTGCCACGATGATTATCTGCGTACGAGCGCGAGAGATGTTAAGTCCAAGATTAGTGGCATACTGTTCGCCAAGCAATAGCATATTCAAGGATTTTGCCAATAACATTCCGAAAGGAAGAACTGCCAATACAAGTCCGAGGAACACCCATACCTGTCCGCCTGTAACTCGGGCGAAACTTCCTAATCCCCATACAACATAGGCTCGTACATCTTCCTCGCTACTGAAATATTTCAGAACTCCGATAATAGCCGATGCGATATATCCTATCATAACACCAACTATCAAAAGCGTCACATTACCGTGAACTCGTTGAGAGAGAAATACTATAAGTGCCATAGCCGATAAAGCCCCTATAACAGCCGAAAGAGTAAGGGCTGTGTTTCCAAAGAATCCGAAGGAGGAAACGATATGCCAGCCTATACTTCCTGACATCAAGACGAGAAACGCCACACCAAGACTTGCTGCAGAAGAAATGCCGAGAACCGAAGGACCGGCAAGCGGATTATGAAATACGGTTTGTAGCATAAGTCCGGCAACAGCAAGTCCAGAGCCACAGGCAATAGCCGTAAGAGCCTGTGGCAAACGGGTATGGAGCACGATATTCGACCACACTTCATTATCACAATCACCTCCCATAAGGATGCTAAACACAGCATCAATAGGAATAGCGACAGAGCCTACAGCGAGGTTGAGAAGAAGGAAGAAGGGGATGGAAAAAAACAAAGCCCCTCCGCCCCCCAAAGAGGAGTTCTTTATATAGTTTTCTTTGCCTATGTGGGGTTGTGCCATAATTAATCGTTCTTTACAAGATGAATATTCAATGTTCCTTGCGGAAATACCGTTCTACAAGTCTCGTAGCATAATCGTCTTATCTCTTCAAAAAAGATTGGCGGCATAGTGTTCCAAAGATCACGAGCCATATCAACCTCCTTATATTCAAGTCCGAGACCTTCTGCAACTTTTCTTATAAACTCCTGATTCATAAGTACCTTATGCGAATGAGTATCAAGATGTCCTTCAGCAAGCTTTACCGCCTTGCCTATCATTATCGCAATATGCACATCTTCAAATCCAACCTCCCGAGCAGCCTTCAACGCCTCTCCCACGAAGTTGCCATAATGTACGCAACGAATGCCCTCAAGAGCTTTTTCACTCTTCATTCCTGCCACCAAACCGATAGTACGACAACCGATAGCCCAAGCAACATCAAGTTCACGACGAATACTTTGTACGAAAGCCTCATTTGATAGCGGAGAAACTATGCCAGAAGTACCGATGATACTTATTCCGCCAACAACTCCTACCTTATGATTGAAGGTCTTTAGAGCAAGTTCCGCGCCGTTCTCAACTGAGATTGTGACATCATAACTGGCATTATCTTCAAGGGCTCGCAGCTCATTCTCTATCATCTTCCTTGGAGTTGGATTTACGGCAGGACCACCAACAGGTATTCCAAGTCCGGGAAGAGTCACCTTCCCTACCCCTTCGCCTTGCAGAAATGTCACTTTGAAACTATCACTCTTTTCGAGAGTTACGGTAGAGGTTATCTTACAGCCCTTCGTAACATCAGGATCATCGCTACTATCCTTTATGACAGAAGCAACACCATTAGCCTCGTATGTCACAGGAATCGTCATTATCTCGCCATCAGGCAAGGCGAAATGAACCTCTTCGGGATATTCATCAAAAAGAAGTGACAAAGCAGCCGCCTTTGTTGCAGCTGTAGCACAAGCGCCTGTTGTGAATCCAGTTTTTAATGGAAAGAAATCAGGCATAAGATGCTCTATCACCCTTCTCAACCCATATTTTCCCGTTACGGTAATCCAATCTTTTGGCAACTGCGGATGCTCAACAACAAACACTTTCAATCCAAGTTCAAGGGCAGCCTTTACCTTAACCTCAAAACCGCCACTCTCACCACTCTCCTTTGTTATGATAGCATCACACCCCACCTCGCTCATCACTTTCTTTTCATCCTCAATAGACGGAATTTCAAGCGATTCGTTATAGAAGATGATTCTATCATTATCAAGTCCAGCAGCCTCTGCAAGGGCTATACTCTCAGGACGATTCAATATTCTAAAAATGGCTTTTGTCTGCCGTAATTTCTTTATCGTATTAGCACCTGTTAGAGCAAGCAATCTATCTACTTTTTTCTCACGAATCTTGTTTATGGCATCATCATAGTCAGAACAATATTCCACGCCTTTGATATGCTCAGGAAAGACACGCTGAAGTCGGATAACATTAATACTTAGTACCTTTCGAGCCTCATCAATAGTCTTATGGAGATTCTCGGCAAACGGATGAGCAGCATCAACGATACACCCGACCTTATGTTCCTTACAGAATGCCACGATATCATCAACCGTCATAGCTCCTGTGATATGTACTCCGTTGTGCATATTCACTTTCTGCAAGTCGCCTTTGGTGGAATAATAGAAAGGCTTTCCAGCCTGCTCGCATACATCCACAGCAAGACGGCCCTCGGTTGTGCCGCCGAAGATGAGGAGAGCAGCCCCTTGCGGCCCCTCACCCGCCCTGTGGGCACCCTCTCCACAAGGGGCGAGGGGAAGTATGTCTCTATCGCTAAAAAACTTCGTTATATCACTATCGTTTTTATGCATTTCTTGCTTTTTTGACGTACTAATAATTTGAAATACTAACTTCCTCCTCGCCCCTTGGGGAGAGGATGCCCGCAGGGCAGGTGAGGGGCTGGTTATTGATGACTTTTTCTAAATAGATGTGTGAACTTCCCGTCATACAGTTTGCTCAGTCCCTCACGATTATCAATAGCATCTCCCACAACAATCATCGTGGTGAGAGTGAGATGATTCTCCTTCATTATCTTCGCAAGATCCTTTAGCTGTCCACGATATATTCGCTGGTCCTTCCACGTCAGTTTATAGCAGCAAGCCACAGGGGTTTCAGGCTTATAACCACCCTCAAGGAGCTCGCTCTGTACCTGTTCTGCAAGAGAAGCGGAGAGGAATATGCACATCGTACTCTGATGTGAAGCCAACATGTGCAGTTTCTCCTTCTCCGGCATAGGAGTACGACCTTCACCACGAGTAAGAATGATAGTCTGGCAACGCTCAGGAATAGTAAACTGACTCCTTAGTTCGGCAGCAGCAGCAAGGAATGAAGAAATACCAGGAGTGATATGATAGTCCATTCCGTATTTATCAAAGAACGCCATCTGTTCCTGTATTGCTCCATAGATACAAGGATCGCCTGTATGCAATCGAACAATCTGCTTACCCTTATCATAGAACTCCTTCATCAACTGAAATTGCTCCTCCAAATCCATATCGGCAGAAGAACGAACCGTAGCACCTGTCTTGGCATAATATGTCAGTTCCTTCGGCACAAGACTTCCGGCATAAAGTATCAAATCTGCATTCTCAAGGAATCTCTTTCCTCGCACGCTAATAAGTTCGGGATCACCAGGACCTGCACCAACGATTTCGATGTGAGGAAGAGAGGCCGCTACCGCCCGAACGGAGGCAGCTACCGTCCAGTTCTGTCCCTTTTGCTTTGGAAGCAGGATCTTACCTCCACCAACAAGAACAGATGCCTCACACACGCTTGGAGTTCCTACGTGCTTGCTAACCGTAGCACTTGGATTTGGTACGTCAACCTCGGCAAGCTGTTCGGATGAATAGAAATTGAACTTATACCCTTCTTCCTGAAGGAACTTCACAACAGGCTCGTCAGCCTTTAGGTCTATAGTATTAAAATCTACGATACTCTCTGCGAAAATACCAGCCATGCCAATAGCCGTGAACACCTCACGAACCACCTGCTCTACAGGTTCTGCTTGATGCGCAAGTCCAATTCCTACGTGAACACAACGCGGAATATACTGAACACATAGAACATCATCATCAAGAATCTCATCTAAAGGCGATACAATAATGGCAAGTTTGTATTTATCCGATGTTATCTCACTTATCTTCTCTACAACAGTCACATGTTTTGGAAGAGTGGATAGAAGATACTCCGTACCCTCATCCTTCACATCCAGATAAAGAGCCGTTGGCTGTCCAGCAACAAAACAAGCAATCTCCTTGTTGATATTCTCCAGAGGCAACACCCACCCGAATCTATCGGCAATAGTATCTAAAGCCCAGAGCCCATCAAGGTCGCTTTGGGTTGTAATTACAGGATTTGCCTTCAGGATTTCAGCAATACGAGATGTCAATTCATTAGCACCACCCACATGACCTGAAAGAACGGAAATGACATTCTTGCCCAAAGAATCAACACATACCACAGCAGGATCGGTATGCTTGTCCTTTATGAAAGGAGCTATACTTCGCACGCAGATACCCATAGCACCTATGAAGATGATATGCTTTTCAGTATTCCACCTTGATTCTATATCACGCAACTGGCAGATTTCATCATTTAGCTTTAGAGCCAACCTTGATGCAATCTCACGTCCTTTATCATTAACTGCTACTATCATTTCGTTGCTTTTAGAATTGTTATTGGGTTAAAGTCGTCCAAAGCTATGCGTACAGGTTCCTCAAGTGTCATATTCAGTTTCTTGGCTGATTCCATAAAGGCATCATAGCTCGACTGAACCACAGTATTCATCACAATCACGCCTCCCTCCGTCAATTCCGAATATATCTTTTCCATCATCTCCGGAAGTTTACCGCCATGCCCTCCTATGAATACTGCATCAGGCTTTGGATAGTCGGAAAGGTCAAGCTGAAGGAAATCACCTATCACAGCATCTATGCCGGGAGTACCAAACTTACGAGAGTTTATCTCCATGAGTTCCCTACCCTCTTCACGCACCTCAAATGCAGTTATCTTCAGATGAGGGAACTGTAACTTTGCCTCTATGCTCACGCTTCCTGTGCAAAAGCCCACATCCCACATCGTCTTTCGCTCTCGCAACTGCATCATAGACAAAGACATCAGCCTTATCGGCATCTTCGTTATCATCTTTGTCCTTCCGTTCAGCAGATGAAATTCCGCCTCTGGTATTCCGAAAGGGCGAGGACGAGTATTCGTCTTTTGCAGGATAAGGCAATTCAAGCTCCCCTTTGGGGGACAGGGGGTCTCATAAATCCTTTCCTTTTCCTCATTCCCTAAATTCTCGCCTATGGTCATAGTATAATTAGTATAACCATAATCCTGCATCCTCTGCCAGATAGCCTGTGGGGTGTTCTTTTTATCTGTCAATACTCCAATAAGCGGCTCTCCATTAATAAGAGCCTCATCAAACTTATCCCAAGGTCTGCCAGTCAAGGAAACAACGTGCATATCATGATATGGAAGGCACATCCTATGAGCAAGCATCTGAAGGGAATTGAAAGAAGGATATACCTTCATCTCGCATCCTGGACATTCCCTCTGGATAGTATTGGCAAAGCCGAAGAACAAAGGGTCTCCAGAAGCAAAGACCACGATATCATCATACTGCTCGTATTGCTTAAATACCTCGCTCAACGGTACGGTAATATCTATCCACGCAGCATTCTCCGGAAGGAAATCCATCATTATCTCGTGATGCCTCTTTCCACCCGAAAACACCTTCCCAGCCTTGATTACCTCCATCACCTCTGGAGGAAACCATTGCTTACGAGAATCGGTTATGCCAATAACCACATATTTTGATTGCCTTCCCATTATCAATTATTAATTCTCAATTATCAATTAGTCCCCGATCTCGGGGACTAAACATCCCTCCCCGGCCTCAGCTGTTCTGCATCATCGTATGTAAGGACAGAGTTCACAAGCGTGGCGGCAAGGTTACTGCCACCTTTCCTTCCATCGATTATAATCTTCGGAATATCACGCAAAGCCTTGGCTGCATGCTTGCTTTCCTCCACATGAACAAAGCCTACAGGAGCACCTATTATTCCGGCTGGGTGACACTTTCCCTTTCGGGCAAGGTCACATAGTTCAAGCAAGGCGGTTGGAGCATTTCCAAATACATACAAGGCATCTGGATGTTCCTCGGCAGCAAGTCTCATTCCTGCCTGAGCACGGGTAATGCCAAGCGTCTTTGCCATCTCCGCACCACGAGGATCATTAATATAGCAAAACACCTCTATGCCCAACCTTTGCAAAGCACCCTTACGAATACCGCTTGCCGCCATAGTCACATCTGTAACTATGCACTTCAGTTCTCCGCTCTGCACCTTCGCATACAGCTTTGCCGTAGCCTCATCATCAAGCCACAAGAGTCCTTCCATATCGAAATCGGCTGTGGTATGAATGGCATGAAGCATCGGCCATAGTTTCCAGATAGGAATATCAGGATTCTTCAGTTCCTTACGGATAGTGGCAAAGGATTTTATCATTATCCCTTGACCAACATTCGTTTCTTGTGCGTCTTCACCACAATCTCTATAATATCCACGAGGCGTGATAAAATTTCCATTCCACTCATACGACTGGCTATTGCCGATTATCACGATGGTGAACATATCCACCTGCTCTGGGTCGAACTCCCCAAGAGTGGTTATCGTTATCTGCTGTTCCGGTCGTCCTGCCTGACGGACATATCCCACAGGCGTATCAAGCGAGCGTTCCTTTCTGAAAATCTCCACAAGCCTATACAACTGCCAGTATCTTCCGTGGCTCTTAGGGTTATAGATAGCCGTCACGAAATCGCCAACGGCAGCAGCCTTTATCCTCTTCTCTATAACAGCCCAAGGAGTCATGAGGTCGCTCATGGATATTATGCAGAAATCATGCCCGATAGGTGCACCGAGCAAGGATGCCGCCTTCTGAAAGGCACTTATCCCCGGATATGAAACAATCTCAACATCCGAGTTCCTTTCACGCTTCATCTCATAAATGAGAGGTGTCATGCCATAGATACCTGCATCTCCACTTGAGATTACGCACACGTTCTTACCTTGTTCCGCGAGTTCGAATGCCTGTATAGCCCTATCACGCTCTTTCTTCATTCCAGTATCCACGCATTCTGTTCCCTCACGAAGGTAAGGTTCAATAAACTGGAAGTAGTATTTATATCCTACCACCACATCACACTCGCCCACAGCCTTCATAACCGCAGGTGTGATGTCTTCTGGAGAACCAGGACCTATGCCGCAGACAATAAGAGCCCCCCCGCCCCCCAAGGGGGAGTTGTTTTTTATACTATTGCCACTAAAGGGCTTCATATCATTAAGTTGTAATTCCTTTTCCATAACTATTCCTTTTGATTGAAATTACTATATAATAATTCCCCCTTGGGGGGCTAGGGGGTCAATACTTCACCTTCAAACTCACCACCATCGCTCTTCCCGGATTTACCGTTGAGAAGTTAGAGTTCCAATAGGAGGTATCTCGCTTGTTGAAGATATTCTCAATACCGATACCCGGCTCAAGAGTGAAATTCTTCAAGGCTATAGTATGCTTTGTGTTCAAATCCCATTGTGAGTATGCAGGAGCATAGCCATATGTGCTTGAATAACGCTCTCCCTGAATATGACCTATAAGGTTTATGTTCAGATGATAGCTGTTCCAAGTCTTATCCCAAGCCACATTCACGTTACCTACATTCCTCACGCACTTGTCAACAGGCGTTTCAACATACTCGTAGGTCTGAGTATCTGAGTTGAACGACATTGTTTCTGCCTTTGAATCTGTGTATGTATATCCGCCACCGAGAGCAAAGCCACCCGGAAGCAGGAACTTCACATTCATGCTCAAGCCCTTGATTGTAGCCTTGTCGATATTGTCACGCTGACGGATTGTTGTCCAACCGTCCTCGTATATTGCCGTCAACTCGCTGCTCGCATCAATCTCGCTCTGTCTCATAGTGCGATAGTTGATCATATTGCGAATCTTATTCACGTATGTGCTGATGCTTGCGCGAACCCACTCGTTTGAATACTCGGCATTCACATTCCAGAAGTCATTCTTCTCAGGCTTCAGATTCTCGTTGTTCAGAGTATATCGCTTGTTTGTCTTTGCCTGATCCGTAGCATATAGTTGCGACAAGGTAGGTGTGCGGTAGCCTCCCGCATAGCTTGCACGAAGTCTGAAACCTCCTGCGTGGAAGAACAGAGCGGCATTTGGCGTGAAGTGAGAACCGAAATTACTGTTATGCGTATATCTGAAACCTGCCACAGCCTCCAGCATATTGCAAATCTGTATCTCGTCCTGAGCAAAGAGATTTGAAGTGTTCATGCTCTCAGATTCAATATTATCCGATACGCTCTTCAGATTCTCCTGAACGAGTTCCACACCTCCCGACAGCTTATTCCAAGAGTTCAACCTAAAAATACCCTTCAAGGTCTCATTCCAGTAATGCGTGCGTTTTCTCGATTCGCTATAAGCCTCTGCATCAAGCGTTTGCCAATAGTCATACTCAGAATTGAAGTTATCATTATAGATATCGAGATAGACATGAGTATTCTTGTTAGGCGTCCAGCGTGCTCCTGCCCCTACATTATACGACTGATGATGCATATCGTAGGTATAAGCCTGTTTTGGAGTATAGGTGTAGGTCGTCTCGCCTGTCTCCTTGTCCTTTGTAGCCTTCTGAGTATAGTAGCTTGCCAACTGCGGACGTTTTGTATTATGGTCATAGAGATTTCCACGGGCATAGACATCAAACTTCTCTGAGAATCGCCATTCCAGTCTCTCGCTTATATTCTCCGAACGGAAGCCCTGTGACATTGGCCTGCCTGTAAGCTTTGGAACAGAAACATCGCCCTCCATAAACTCCTGATAGTTGTTTACTTGCCAGTTGTCTGCCTGACGATGGTTATACGATGTATAGCTTGAGAACTTCCCTTGGGTAACATCCACATTCACATCCTGATCAAAGCGTCCCTTGCTTGAGAAGCGTGTCCTGCTCGTCACATCTACAGGTTTCTTGCTCTCGTCCGTTATGATATTGATAACTCCGGCTATGGCATCTGAACCATACAGGGCACTTGCTGCCCCCGAGAGTATCTCTATTCGCTTTATGTTGTCAATACTGATACGATCCCAGCGGTCATCACCGCTTACTCTCTTGCCATTCTCCAGAATAACTATATAGTCATCGCTCACGCCGTTGAAGTTCACGAAAGTACCCATACCGTTTGTATGCGTCGTAATGTCAGAACTCAACTTGGTCAAAGCCTCCTGAAGACTCGTAACCTGAGCGTCTTTCAGTTCCTTTGCTGAGATAACCTTAACGGCTATCGGGGTGTTATCCGCCTTGTGATAAGTACCTGTTCCCGTCACAGTTACAGGGTTAAGCTCCACGGTCTTGTCTGTCTGAGCATTTACATTCACAGCAAAAGCCGTCATAACTGCGAGGTAAACAATTTTCTTCTTTTTCACTTTTTACTTTAAACTTTACTCTTTTTACTTTATACTATCAACCTAGCACCTTTTACGATGCAAATGCAAAGATAAAAAGAAATTTTGATAATCTATCACATTTTTGCAGATTATTTTCGCTAAATAACAAAAGTTCGAGGAATACAAGATAAATAACGAGTCCCTTCTTTCAAGGCGAAAGGTCCGATGTGGCTCCTATGTAAATACCATTAAAATACCATATAAATACCATAAAGATACCATTAAAATACCATTGCGAATGGTAATATTATGGTATTATTATGGTAATATAATGGTATTATAATGGTATTATCATCGAATTTACTTAGGATGAAGAGCGAAGTTAAGGCATAGGCAACAAGTCCGTATCAAAGCCGTACCAAAGCCCTTATAAGTCCCATTCAGAATGGAACAACATAAAAGCAGAAGAAAAAAGTATGATTTTTCTTTGTAAAATAAGGAAAAGTTTGTAACTTTGCCACAAATTCATCAAAAAACAATAAGGCTTAAAACTCTTGAAAATAAAAGTCCGAAATTGAACAGACTTCACCCCATAATGCTGGTGGGAACAGGTAGCGATGTAGGTAAGAGCGTGATAGCCACGGCGTTATGCCGTATATTCCTACAAGACGGATATTCGCCTGCCCCCTTCAAGGCCCAGAACATGGCACTCAACTCGTATGCCACTCCTGAGGGTCTTGAGATTGGTCGTGCGCAAGCCGTTCAGGCAGAGGCTGCTCGTGTGCCTTGCCATACGGATATGAATCCGCTTCTGCTAAAGCCTAACTCCGAGCATACCACTCAGGTGGTGCTCAACGGAAAGCCTATCGGAAACCGCTCGGCATACGACTATTTCCGCAAGGAAGGGCGAGAGGAATTGCGACATGCCGTTTGTGAGGCTTTCGACCGTCTCGCGGCAAGATACAATCCTATAGTAATGGAGGGTGCGGGTAGCGTTTCGGAGATAAATCTGAGAGATTCCGACCTTGTGAACATGCCTATGGCTCGTCATGCAAAAGCGGATGTGATTCTTGTGGCAGACATAGACAGAGGTGGAGTTTTTGCAAGCACATACGGAAGTATAATGTTGCAGACACCAGAGGACAAGGCACGCATCAAGGGCATCATAGTCAATAAGTTCCGTGGTGATTTGCGATTGTTTGAGTCGGGCAGGAAGATGCTTGAGGAACTCTGCGGAGTACCTGTGCTTGGTGTTGTCCCGATGTTCAAGGATATAGTTATAGAGGAGGAGGATAGCGTAGAGCTTGAGCAGAAGCATCGCTCTCTTCAGCAAGGCAAGGTGAACATAGCCGTGGTACTATTGAGGCATATCAGTAACTTTACGGATTTCAACGTACTTGAGCGTGACGAGCGTGTGAATCTCTTCTATACCAATAACATAAAGGATTTCGAGAAAGCCGACATCATTATCATCCCCGGCACTAAGGCTACCCTTGACGACCTCTACGAACTGAGAAGAAACGGAGTGGCACAGGCTATCATTCGTGCTCACAAGAACGGTACTCTCGTAATAGGTATCTGTGGAGGCTATCAGATGCTTGGGCAAACCATTTCCGATCCTGACGGTATTGAGGGCAGTATTCCGCAACTCCCAGGTTTGGGACTTCTGAATATCTCTACCGTGATGACTGCGGAGAAGACCACCAAGCAGGTGGAGTTCGAGTTTGAGGGTAAGATGTGCAAGGGGTATGAGATACATCAGGGGAGGACCGAGGGCGAACAACAAGCACCTGTCACCCTACAAGACAACTGCATCGGCACATATATCCACGGCTTTCTTGACAACCCTTCGGTTATTGAGTTCATTCTCAAAGGCAAGGCGGAGAATACGGAACAGCAAATCAAGAATGAGACATACGAGGAGTTCAAGGATCGGCAATACGACCTTCTTGCAGATCATGTGAGGAAATATGTGGATATAAAGAGGCTATATGAAATTGTAGCCCCATACAGCGAAAATAGGTAACTTAAATTATTCACTATTCACTTTTCACTATTAACTTAAAAAGGTGCTTACCGGCCACGGAGACGACATATACAAATACAAGGACATTAGGATAAACTTCAGTTCTAATGTCTATAACCATTTCTGTCACGACGGACTATATGCCCATCTTGCCAGTAGGATGGATTGTATTCGTAACTATCCACCTCCTACGCCCTCAGAGCTTGAGAAAGAGATTGCCACTCTCCATAATCTCTCGCCGGAAAACGTGATAGTGACAAATGGAGCTACCGAAGCTATATACCTTATAGCTCAGGCATTTGCGCAAGCGTCTTCACTTATTCTTCAACCAACATTTACGGAATATGAGGATGCGTGTAAACAATATCAAAAGCCCCCCAGCCCCCCAAGGGGGAGTTTGTTATATACTACAGATCCCTCAAAATGGGATACGTTACTGAAGGAACTTTTACTATCTAAAGAACTCCCCCTTGGGGGGCTGGGGGGCTTATTACTCTGGCTCTGCAACCCAAACAACCCTACTGGTCAGGTCATTCCAAAGCAAATTCTTGAAACTGCCATAGCTTCCCATCCCGATATCATTTTCGTTATTGATGAGAGCTATGCGCCATTCACGCAAAAGCCGTTGATAGGATGTAAGAATCAATTTCCTAATGTCATTCTCCTTCACTCTATGACAAAGGAGTTTGCCATTCCAGGACTTCGTATCGGCTATATTACAGGCCCAACCCCTCTCCTTTCTCGCATCAGGAAATGCAGAATGCCTTGGGCGGTAAACCAACTCGCAATAGAAGCTGCCCATTATCTTCTCGCACACAAGAGCGATTATATCCTTGACCTTGACGCCCTTATGAAGGAGCGAGAACGAATGGCGAGGGAGTTATCGGCTATTGACGGAATAACCGTTTATCCGAGCGATACACACATCCTCCTTTGCAGGATTGAGGGCACCACAGCCTCTCAACTCAAGGATTTCCTTGCAAATAATCACGGAATACTAATCCGAGATGCAAGCAATTTCCAAGGTCTTGACGAGCATTACTTCCGTATTGCGGTTCAAACAAGGGAGGAGAATGAGGAATTGGTAAAAGCACTTAAGAACAGGCTGTTATGCTGAATATAAATATCATAATAGGCTGGTTCCTCGACCTTATCTTTGGCGATCCACAAAGGTTGCCACATCCTATCGTATGGTTCGGAAAATGGATAGCGATGGGTGAGAAGAGGCTGAATAAGGACAGGCATAGAAAGCTGAAAGGGGCACTCTTTGTCACCATAAGCATAGCTTTGCTTTTCGGTTTTTCTTGGGCCTTGCTTAACCTTTTGCCAATGCCTCTTTATGTCGCAATAGCAATAAATGCAATACTCATCTTCTATTGCCTTGCAGGACACACGCTTCGCAAAGAGGTGAGAATGGTTTTCGAGGCTGTTGACCGAAGTACTGAGGAAGGTCGCAAACAGGTGGCGCGAATCGTTGGGCGAGACACAAGTGAGCTATCCCCACAGGAGATACGTACGGCCGCCCTTGAGACTCTTGCGGAAAACCTTAGCGACGGCGTTATCGCCCCTCTCTTCTGGTACGCCATATTCGGAGTACCAGGAATGTTGACCTACAAGCTCATCAACACCTTCGACTCTATGGTGGGCTATCAGAATGAGCGCTACAAGGATTTCGGATGCTGGGCAGCCCATATCGACGACATCGCCAACTATATCCCGGCACGAATAACAGCCTTGCTGATGATTATAGTAGCCCCAGTATGGAACAAATGGCGATTAATGCGTTTCGTCTTCCATTTCGGACCACAACACGCCTCACCTAATAGCGGTTGGCCGGAGGCCGCCCTAGCAGGAATACTCAACTGCCGTTTCGGAGGTCCGCACAACTATTTTGGCGAGTATTTCTACAAGCCATACATAGGAACTAATGAGCGCGGACTCACAACTCGCGATATGCGTAGAAGCATCATCGTCTGCCTCTTAGCAGAAATCATAACTGTTGGAATTTGCGCGATATTAACTCTAAACACTAAACTCTAAACACTAAACTAATGACAAGTAGGACAATATACCTAATAACTGGCGGCCAACGCTCTGGCAAAAGCACGAAGGCCGAGGAACTCGCCCTTTCACTAAGTCCTACGCCTGTATATCTCGCCACAGCTCATATCTGGGATGATGAATTTCGTGAGCGAGTAGCAAGGCATCAGGCTCGACGTGGACCTAACTGGACTAATATAGAAGAGGAACTGTATCCAAGCCATCATGATGTGAACGGAAAGGTGGTACTCATAGATTGCTGCACGCTTTGGGCTACGAATTTCTTCTTCCGTGATTCCAAAGGCGATGAACTGCCTGATGTGGATAAGACGCTTACCGAACTCAAGGACGAGTTTGACCGTTTCACCTCGCAAGACGCCACTTTCATTTTCGTTACAAACGAGATAGGACTGGGAGGTGTGAGTGCAAATGCCGTACAAAGACGCTTCACCGACCTTATGGGCTGGTTCAACCAATATATTGCCCAGAAAGCCGACGAGGTGATAATGATGGTTTCAGGTCTGCCCTTTATTCTTAAAGCCCCAAACAAATGAAAGAATATAATATACCTACAATATACTCGGACACTTCCCTTGCCGATAGCCTTCAATCAAAAATCGACAACCTAAACAAGCCTAAGGGATCTCTCGGCCGTCTGGAGTCTCTCGCACTTCAGATAGGACTTATCCAGCATACGCTATCACCTAAGCTCACGCATCCTTGCCACATTCTCTTCGGAGGTGACCACGGAATAGAGCGTGAAGGAGTATCATTTTCGCCTCGTGAGGTTACCTGGCAACAGATGATAAACTACGGAAAAGGCGGAGGAGGCGTGAATATGTTCTGTCGTCAGCATGGTTTCAAACTTCTTGTGGTTGATGCAGGTGTGGATTACGATTTTCCTGCCGAGAAATATCCTCACATCATACAACGTAAGGTAGGATATGGTACACGCAACTTCCTCCACGAAGCAGCTATGAGCGAGGACGAATTTGACAGATGCCTCGCTATAGGAACTGAGATGGTGGACAAATGCCACGATGAGGGCTGCAACATAATCTGCTTTGGAGAGATGGGAATAGGAAACACCAGTCCGTCAAGCATTCTGATGCATCTATTCCTCGGTATTCCGCTTACTGAATGCGTTGGTGCAGGGTCGGGATTGAATCTTGAAGGCGTCAAACATAAGTACGAGGTGCTAAAGGCAAGCATAGACAACTATTATGCCGCTTTTCCGAAGAACAGTACCCCAATCTATACCATACGCTATTTCTCAGGTTTTGAGATGGCATGTGCCGTTGGTGGAATGCTCCGTGCTGCCGAACTCGGCATGATAATCCTTGTGGATGGCTTTATCATGAGTGCCTGTATGCTGGCAGCCTCACGGCTCAACAAGAACGTGATGGATTATGCCATTTTCGGTCATTGTGGTGACGAGGGCGGGCATAAGCTCATGCTTGATGCCATGAACGCCAAGCCACTTCTGCATCTCGATATGCGACTTGGCGAAGGTACGGGTGCTCTCTGCGCCTACCCTATCGTGCAGAGTGCCGTGAATATGATTAACGAAATGGATAACTTCGCACATGCGGAGATAACGAAGTATTTTTAAGGCCTCTCCCCCCGCCCTCCCCCGTAGGGAGGGAGCCGGAGAGCCTATAAGCAGATAAAAAATGAATAATTAACAAAAATAATTTAATCCCCCATTGCCTTCCGGCTCCCTCCCTACGGGGGAGGGCGGGGGAGAGGCCACTATTATGTACAGACTCCTTGCATCTCTCATATTCTTCACGCGCCTACCCTTCTGGAGGATAGCCGACGTGCCAAAGAAGTACTACGAACAAGTAGTGCCTCTATGGCCAGTAGCTGGTTGGCTAACAGGCGGTATCATGACCCTTACCTTCTGGCTTGCCCAAATGGTGATGCCTCTGTCGCTTGCCGTTATCGCAGCCCTGATAGCCCGCATCCTCGTTACAGGAGCCTTGCACGAAGACGGTTTTGCAGATTTCTTCGACGGTTTTGGAGGAGGAACGACACGTGAGCGTACACTTGAGATAATGAAAGACTCGCACATCGGAACATACGGCGTGCTTAGTCTTATCATATACTATCTGGTGATGTTCCATGCCCTCGTAGCCTTGCAGAAAGAGTATGACAACCCATTCATCTTCATCATGGTTGATAGTATCTGCAAGTTCCTCGCCTCCACAATAATCTATTTTCTACCATACGCACGAAAGGAGGAAGAGGCAAAAAACAAACTCATCTATACCTCCGTTCCGCTTCCTGAGAAACTTGCAAGCTTTGCTGCCGGCATACTCCCGATAGTACTTTTCTGCCCAAATGATTTCTTCCTCCCTCTCCTCATGGGAATTGCAGGAGCAGCCATTACCTGCGCCCTTTTATTTCTGAAGATGAACGCAAAAATAAAAGGCTACACCGGCGACTGCTGTGGTGCAACCTTCATATTGGCAGAGGTGGTTTGCTATGTTATCATGACATTCCATACCCTACCCTAACTTCAAGGGTGTAATAGTTGGTGTAATACTATTTTTTCAAAAAGTTTTCAAAGCCGAGTATTACACCTTTGTAGGTTTGAGCACACTAAACGATTGTATATCAATTCGTTTACCTTAGTGTAATACTCCCCAAAGTATTACACCAGTATTACACCAAATCACGAAAATTGGTGTAATACTTTCAAGGGTATTACACCGCATCTAACGCCCTGATAATCAACAAATATTCTGCGCATATAATCAAAAGGTGTAATACTCGCCCTAAAAACTTTTTGTTTTTTTTATTGGCAAGAGTATTACACCTTTCTTTAGCACCTATTACATCAGCCATAATTCCACCTTAACCATACCTCCGTTACAAGTCCGTTTCAGGTCCGTTGTAAGTCCGTTCTCTATAACTATAGGATGATGGGAGTTACAAGGGACTTAGAAGGGAGGATCATAGGAGGAAGAAAGGGAACGGCTATATCTCCTTAAACGTCTTCTTTTGCAACTTGAAGTTGGTACCAAGATATTTCTCCTTTACGATCTGATTATTGGCAAGCTCGTCAGGAGTACCGTGGAAAAGAATGCGACCTTCAAACAGGAGGTAGGCACGATCGGTAATGTTGAGCGTCTCGTGCACGTTATGGTCGGTTATGAGGATACCGATGTTACGATGCTTCAGGTGCCAGACAACATTCTGGATTTCCTCTACGGCGATAGGGTCAACGCCGGCGAAAGGCTCGTCGAGCATGATGAACTTAGGCTCTATTGCAAGGCATCGCGCAATCTCCGTTCTACGACGCTCGCCACCAGAAAGCTGGTCGCCAAGGTTCTTACGCACCTTCTGCAGAGAGAACTCCTTGATGAGGCTCTCCAGTTTCTCCATCTGATACTCACGAGGCTTGCCCGTCATCTGGAGCACAGAAAGGATATTATCCTCCACGCTCATCTTGCGGAACACACTTGCCTCCTGTGGCAGATAGCCCACGCCGTTACGGGCATGCTTATAAACCGGCATACTCGTTATCTCGGTATCATCGATATACACATGACCGGCATTAGGCACCACGAGTCCTGTGGTCATATAGAACGATGTGGTCTTGCCCGCACCATTAGGTCCGAGCAAACCTACAATCTCACCTTGCGTAACGGTAAACGAGACATCATTCACAACGGTACGCTTTCCGTATATCTTAACAAGTCCCTCCGTACGAAGGGTCTTTCTTTCCAATTCTTCTGACATTATTTGAAATTTTTATGGGCTTACGCCCTATTTGGCAGGAAAGAAAATGTTCTTTTTAAGAAAGTAAATTAGGAGTAAATTAAATCAGTAAATTCTTTTTGGAGAATCTGTATTTCCAAACTGCGAATGCAATTCCCTAATTTATTGGATATAATTTACTTTCCAAGAAACCACCGATGCAAGTCGGATTTCCTTTCCGTAGGTGCATAATCGCACTCGTTTTTTATTTTCAAGTGCAAAATTACGAAAATAAACTCTAAAATCACACCTTTGACAGAAAAACTAACAGGAAATATATAGTTTTTCAATATTTTTTGAGTAATTTTGTACTCGCTTTACAAAAATAATATAGTAAATACCTTTGATGATAGTACTTAAGTACCTAAATATTCTCGGAAGATACCTCATACTTATGGGACGTGCATTCTCACGCCCCGAGCGTATGCGTATGTTCCTGAAGCAGTACAGCAAGGAGATGTCAGCCCTCGGCGTTGACTCTATCGGTATCGTACTGCTCATATCATTTTTCATCGGTGCAGTTATCTGTATTCAGATGAAACTCAACATCCAGAGCCCTTGGATGCCTCGCTGGGTATCAGGCTATACCACCCGTGAGATCATGCTCCTTGAGTTCTCAAGTTCGATAATGTGTCTTATCCTTGCTGGAAAAGTGGGTAGTAACATAGCCTCAGAGCTTGGTACCATGCGCGTAACGCAGCAGATTGATGCCCTTGACATCATGGGCGTAAACTCTGCATGCTACCTCATCCTGCCAAAGATATTAGGACTCATAACACTCATGCCGTTCCTCGTTATCTTTGCCGACGTGATGGGCATCATAGGAGCATACGCCACGGCATACATAGGCCACATTCTGCCTCCTGACGACCTCACACTCGGTCTTCAGCATTCCTTCAACTCATGGTTTGTATGGATGAGTTTGATAAAGAGTACGGTCTTCGCCTTCATTATCGCCAGCGTATCAAGTTTCTGCGGATATACAGTTGAAGGCGGTTCGGTAGAAGTAGGTAAGGCAAGTACCTCGGCAGTAGTAAACAGCAGTATCATCATCCTCTTCTCGGATGTATTCCTCACCCAACTCCTATCATGATTGAAGTTAAGCACCTATATAAATCCTTCGAAGACAAGGAAGTTCTGAAGGACATAAACGCAGTATTTGAGAACGGCAAGACGAATCTCATCATCGGACAGTCAGGCTCAGGAAAGACCGTTCTGATGAAGAACCTTGTAGGACTCTTCAACCCAACAAGGGGTGAGGTTCTCTATGACGGGCGTAACTTTGTCACCATGTCGAAGCGTGAGAAGATAGAGATGCGCCGTGAGATGGGAATGATATTCCAGTCGGCTGCCCTCTTCGACTCTATCAACGTACTTGAGAACGTGATGTTCCCACTCGATATGTTCTCAACGATGACATATAACGAGCGTGTGCGTCGAGCTCAGGAATGTCTTGACCGTGTGAACCTCATAGATGCGCAGCATAAGTTCCCTGGTGAGATTTCAGGCGGTATGCAGAAGCGTGTAGCCATTGCTCGTGCAATCGTTCTCAATCCGAAGTATCTTTTCTGCGACGAGCCGAACTCAGGTCTTGACCCAAAGACATCACTCGTTATCGACGAACTTCTTCATAGTATCACAGAGGAATTCGGCATGACGACCATCATCAACACCCACGACATGAACTCCGTAATGGGTATCGGTGATAATATCATTTTCATCTGCAAGGGCAGGAAGGAATGGGAAGGTGACAAGACAATGGTAATGGACAGCACAAACGAAGAGCTAAACGAACTTGTCTTCGCATCTGATTTGTTCAAGAAGGTAAAGCAGGTGATGGGAAAACATTAACCCCCACACCATATAATAACATACAAAAACAGCTTGATATCTAATCATATCAAGCTGTTTTCTTTATTCTTTATACTATCTACTTTACACTATCCTAATAAGTCATCATTGGCTTAAGTTCCTTTGCCTGTGCAATCATTCTCTCAACCTCAGAGAGACTTGGAACACGGTTTACGAGGTTCTTCTTCTGGTTAACCTCTTCCATCTTTGGCTGCAGATTAGCAGCTACACGATTCTTCAACTCCTTGACGGTATCAACGCCTGCAGCCTCAAGCAATTCTGAGAACTGACCTGCAACGCCCTTGATACGCATAAGGTCTGCATGATTTGCCCATTTCAAGATAAGAGCGCCGGAAATGCCTGTTTCCTTCTCAAGATCCTTACGTCCCTTTGGAGTTGCACACTTGGCAAGAAGCTGCTCTGTTGTCTTGATACCCACAGCTATCAGTTTCTCACCATACACGGAACCAATACCTTCAATTCTTTCTACTTTGTAAGCCATAGTCAATAATTTTTTAGGTTTTAAATTAGCTGAATTTTCAATTCACGGCTACAAATATAGTATTTCTTTATGAAAGAAAAGAAAAAAAGAACAATTTTGCACCAAAATTAGCAAAAAATAATATTTTTGTAAAGTCAGAGATTGCAATTTTGGGTATTTACTTCCATCTTCTCAACTGATCCTTTCTGAAAGTGAAATTATCAATCTTCACCTCATCGGCATTTGGATCGAGTTTGAACCATGGGGTATTTCCCGAAACATCGTTATTCTTCACGATATGCAGTTCACAAGCGGGGGTGAAACCTTGAATAACCTGAAAGTAGATATCACCCTTTGAATCCTTAGCCACCTCACTTACCATAACCACATGCCCGAGTTTATTGCCCTTGGCAGGATAGATAAGTACATCGCCCGGACGAATATCACTTAGCGACGGTACTATCTGCATCTCGGCATACATAGAGGCCGTATTCGATATGTTGTATATCTTTTTCAGATAAGCATTAAGAGCCTGTCGGGATGCACCACCTGTATATTTATGGTCCTTTCCTCCCACATCATGGAAGTGAATCTTATTGTATTGTTTCTGACGGAAGAAATACTCCGCACGCAGATGCATACACACATCGGCACATTGTTCCACTGGACTAAGAAGCGGGAAGTCTATCACACAATATTTATAATAGCTCATCCCAGCATCCTCTCCCTTGTAATTCATTATCTCAGCCATCCTCTTCTTTCTGGGAAGAGAGCTAAGGAATTTATAGAACGGATCATCCTCATATTGGATAATGTATTGAGGTTCTGTATTTACCACCAAGCTGTCAGACTGCACATCATTCACATCCCCTTTATTCTCAGCCTTGCAAGAACAAAGACTGGAGCAAAGGGAAACTACAAGAACAAGCCCTACTGACAATTTACATATTCTCATGATATACTGAAATTCTTATCTACATAGTTATCAAACGACTGGCAAACGGCACTTGAGAAACGCTGGCCCGATGCAATAAGCGGTTGCCATGCCTCTACAGGCATCTTGTCAAATGCAAGTTCCTTTCCATCCCCGTATGCCTTGTAAACGCCATACACAAAACCCGCATTGAAGTTATCACCAGCCCCGATTGTGCTCACGGTCTTAACAGGAGCCGTAGGGAAATCAGCACGTACGGCAGGAGTGAAAAGCTCTACTGGCTTGCTTCCGTTAGTGCATATAAAGCAAGGACAATGCGGCTTTATGTACCTGTCATACACCTCCGCAGCAGTTATAGGAGCATCAGGCGAAGCATAGAGATATTGGAAATCCTCAAGCGAACCCCTCACCACCGACGACATCTTCATATTCTCGATAATAGCAGGGAGAATGACAGGGATATCATCAATATGCGATGCACGGAAGTTGATATCATAATAGATGAACGCCCCTGCCTTATGAGCACTCTCAAGGAATGCCTTTACAAGTGGGCGCAAAACAGGATTCACAGCGAAGAAAGAACCGAATACCACGATATCACCCTTCTTCACCTCCGGAAACTTATTCTCTATCGACACATTGGCATGATCCTTATAGAACTGATACTGCGCATCGTTGTGTTCATCAAGGAAAGCAAGTGATATATGCGACTTACTGTTCTCCCTGCGATTCACATACTCTGCCGACACGCCATTGTCAGCAAGGAAGTTTACGATGATATCACCGACATGGTCATTGCCCACTTCGGTAACAAAGAGTACAGGTGGATTTCCACCTAACACCCTGCCCAATGATATCAGCGCATTGAAAGTACTGCCACCCGGCACGGCTGCCACCGGCTGGTCGTTTTTGAATATTATATCGAGAATAGTCTCACCAATTCCTATTATCATAAAGCCTAATTAAAGCCTAACCAAGCCTTCCCAGATGGAAGGATGTATTATAGTATTCTTCCTTAAATGGGTTAGCCGAATTAAATATTGCTTACAAAGATAACGATAATTTTTGAGAAATGTTCTATTTTCTGAAAAATATATGGTTTATTACGTTTATTTTTGGTTTTGTGGATAAAAATTATTAACTTTGTCGAGTTATTCTTATAAATTCAACAATAATACTATCAAACATCCTTCCCTTTGGGAAGGCTTGGTTAGGCTTTAGCTTTTAATCTTATGACTATCACCGAACGATTCATCAGATACACTCAGTTTGACACCCAGTCATGCGAAGATAGCAGTACCGTACCGAGTACTGCCAAGCAACTCGTCTTCGCCCGATTCCTAAAAGACGAACTCATTGCAGAGGGGCTCTCAGATGTGGAAATGGACGATATGGGATATATCTATGCCACCCTCAAGGGCAACACCTCCAAGCAGGTGCCTACTATCGGCTTCATTGCCCACTACGATACATCACCCGACTGTTCAGGCGCAAACATCAAGGCACAGATTGTTAAGTCCTACGATGGCAAGGTCATCACGCAGGGAAGAGTAGAGGGCATGGAACTGTCGCCTGAGAAGTTCCCGGAACTCTTGGAGCACATAGGCGAGGACCTTATCATAACCGACGGCACTACCCTACTCGGTGCTGACGACAAGGCTGGTATAGCCGAAATCGTTCAGGCTATGGTTTATCTCAAGCAGCATCCGGAAATTGAGCATGGCGACATACGCATTGCCTTCAATCCCGACGAGGAGATAGGCATGGGTGCGCATCACTTCAACGTGGAGAAGTTCGGCTGTGAATGGGCTTACACAATGGATGGCGGCGACATAGGCGAACTTGAATACGAGAACTTCAACGCCGCCTCTGCCAAGATAAACATCACAGGCACAAGCGTTCACCCCGGATATGCCAAGGACAAGATGCTCAATGCAGCACGCATAGCAAGCGAGTTTGCTGCCCTGATTCCTTCTTCCGAGACTCCTGAGACAACCGAAGGCTACGAGGGATTCTACCACCTCACAGGCATGGAGGGCAACGTGGAGAAGGCTCGTCTGTCGTATATCATACGCGACCATGACCGCAAGATCTTCGAGGAGCGTAAAGCCTTTATGCGCAAGTGCGGCGAGATTATAAACGAGCGTTACGGCTCCGACATCTGCGAGGTTACAGTAACCGACCAGTACTATAACATGAAGGAGAAGATCGACCCTCAGATGCACATCATCAACAACGTGCTCAAGGCTATGGAAGAGGTAGGCGTGAAACCGAAGGTTATGCCTATCCGCGGCGGTACCGACGGTGCCCAGCTCTCATTCATGGGTCTGCCCTGCCCCAACATCTTCGCAGGTGGCGTGAACTTCCACGGTCCTTACGAATTCATCTCCGTGCAGGTGATGGAGAAGGCGATGGAGGTAGTGGTAAAATTAGCGATAAGCCAAAACTAACCAACAGCCCCTCACCTGCCCTACGGGCATCCTCTCCCCAAGGGGCGATGAGAAAAGTTAGTATTTCCAATCATGGGCAAAACCCTACAAGTAAAATTTAAAAATTGAAAAGTTAAAAGCAACAGCATCCCACAGCATTCAAGTGTAACTTCCCCCTCGCCCCTTGGGGAGAGAGTGCCCGCAGGGCGGGTGAGGGGCTGTTGTGGTCTTTTTACTCTTATGTCCGAAATCCCATCATTAGTTCAGGACCTTGCCGTCATCCTCATCGTGGCTGGCATCGTTACCCTGTTGTTCAAGAAACTGAAGCAGCCGCTTGTACTCGGTTACATAATGGCAGGCTTCCTCGTATCTCCCCACATGCCGCTGCTACCCCTTGCGGTGGATAAGGAGAACATACAATCGTGGGCTGACATCGGCGTGATGTTCCTGCTCTTCTCCCTCGGTCTCGACTTCTCCTTCAAGAAGATTCTCAAGATGGGAAGTGCGCCCATCATAGCCGCCCTCACCATCGTCTTCTCCATGATGCTCATGGGCATCTGCGTGGGAAAACTGTTCTCCTGGAGCCAGATAAACTGCATATTCCTCGGCGGTATGCTCGCCATGTCGTCAACAACAATCATATACAAGGCATTCGACGACCTCGGACTTCGCCAGCAGAAATTCGCAGGCTTGGTGATGAGCGTTCTCATCCTCGAAGACATCCTCGCCATCGTCATGATGGTGATGCTGAGTGCGGTGGCAAGCGGCAACTCGCCCGACGGCAGCCAGATGGTGAACTCGATACTCCGCATCGCCTTCTTCCTCACCGTATGGCTTGTAGTGGGTATCTTCGTAATACCAATATTCCTGCGAAGCGTGCGCAAGCTGATGAACTCCGAAACACTTCTCATCGTGTCGCTCGGATTATGCTGTCTGATGGCTGTCATAAGCACTCAGGTGGGATTCTCAAGTGCCTTCGGAGCATTCATCATGGGCAGCATCCTTGCCGAGACTGTCGAGGCTGATAAGATTATAAAGGTGGTAGAGCCTGTGAAAAACCTCTTCGGAGCCGTATTCTTCGTGTCTGTGGGTATGCTCGTACAACCGCAGATTCTCATCGACTACGCCCTGCCTATCATCGTCATCACGCTTGCCATTCTCATTGGCCAGAGCACCCTCGGCTCTTTCGGATATCTGCTCTCCGGACAGCCTCTGAAGCAGGCCCTGCGATGCGGATTCTCCATGGCACAGATAGGTGAGTTCGCATTCATCATCGCCTCCCTCGGACTCTCCCTCGGTGTCATAGGCGACTTCCTCTACCCTGTCGTGGTGGCTGTATCGGTTATCACAACATTCCTCACACCTTATATGATACGCGGAGCCGTACCTGCATACCACATCCTTGAGACCAGACTTCCTGAGGTATGGGTGCAGCGCATCAACCGCGCATCAATGAAGATGCCGTCATCACTCTCCACAAAGACCAACTGGCGCTCGCTGCTCCGCTCCATGGGCTTCAACACTGCCGTTTACGGAATACTCTGCATAGCAGCCATTGCCCTGATGGAGAATCTGTTCCTACCATTCAGCCGTCGCCTAATACAGAGCGAATGGACATCGGTGGCATGCAGCATCCTCACCGTACTGCTCATCTCCCCGTTCCTTCGCGCCATGATAGTGAAGAAGAACAACAGCGAGGAGTTCAAGGCGCTGTGGATGGAAAGCAATCACAACCGTCTGCCACTCATCTTCACCATACTGGTACGTATCGTCATAGCCATGAGCTTCGTGTTCTATGTCCTCAAGAAGATGACCACGTTCTCCACCGCCCTTATGCTCTGCGTTGCCCTCATTGCCATCATCGTAATGGTGATGTCACGCACCCTGAAGCGCAGCAGCATCCGCATGGAAAGAATGTTCCAGCAGAACCTACGTTCACGCGACATAGCCGAACAGGCAGCGGGCAAGCGTCGCCCTCTCTTCGAGGAACGCATGCTCAACCATGACCTGCATATCTCCGAAGTCACAGTGCCCGACGATAGTCTCTGGGCAGGAAAGACACTCCGACAACTGCAACTCAACCAGCGTTTCGGCATCAACGTGGCAAGCATACTGCGCGGCTCAAGGCGAATCAACATCCCTTCAGCCAACGACACCGTATTTCCGGGCGACCGTCTCAGCGTCATCGGCGATGACGAGCACCTCTCCAATCTCGACTCCACGCTCCAGAAAGAGACCTATCCCGAAGACTACGACATAGAGCACCGCGAGATGAAGCTTGAGCGCATCATAATCGGCAGCAATAGCCGTTTCCTCGGTAAAACCCTCATGGAGAGTGGCATACGCGACAAATACAACTGCATGGTAGTAGGTCTAGAGTCGGGCGAGGAAAGCCTCAGCAACGTGTCACCATACTACACCTTCAAGCGTGACGACATACTCTGGCTCGTAGGCGAGGACGTGAACATAGCGAAACTGACATCCAACCTCTAACCCTAACCTCTAAACTCTAAACCCTAAACTCTAAACCCTAACCAGTCAATGAACAAAGAATGGTCTGAATTGAACAAGGCGATGCAGAGTCAGATAAAGAAGAAGGACACCTACGAAACCGGACTTTCCTCTTTGTTTGAACTTCGAAAGAATCTGATGGATACGATAATGTGTTTTCACGAAGAACTATCCAGAGACGATTTCTATGCCATTCCGTTCATGGGAGCAGACGGCTATCACAGCAAGACAATAGCGTATTCCCTATGGCATATCTTCCGCATAGAAGACATTGTTGCTCACACGCTGATAAAAGGAGACACGCAGGTTTTCTTCGAGAAGGATTATCAGAAGAGAATCGGTGCTCCGATAATCACAACTGGTAACGAACTGGTAAGAGAACAGATTGCAGAATTCTCCAGACAGCTGGATTTGAAAGAACTCTATTCCTATATTTCTGACGTAAAGACGAGTACGGAAAGCATTGTCAGAGGCTTGACTTTCGAGGATTTGAAGAGGAAAATCAACGATGAAAGAAAAGAAGAACTCAAGTCTCTTAATGTTGTAAGCGAAGACGAGAACGCTATCTGGCTTATTGACTATTGGTGCAACAAGGACATACGCGGACTTATCCAAATGCCCTTCTCACGCCATTGGATCATGCATGTCGAAGCCTGTCTGCGAATTAAGAATAAGATACAATAAACGTAACGTGGCATCCACTTACAGGGGTATCGGCAAGCTCAATGTTCATGCCCTGCATCATCAACATCTGACGCGACAATGACAAACCTATACCAGAACCAGAACGCTTTGTTGTGAAGAAAGGCACGAATATCTCTCGTCTTACATCTGGGGGAATAGGAGCGCCATCGTTGCTGATAGAGAGCCCCGCTAAATTCCCCTTCCTATCGCCATCCAAGTCACCCTTTAATGGAGATTTAGAGGGTCGTATATCAATCATCTTTGCCCCAGCCTCAACAGCATTCTTCACGAGATTGATGAAAACCTGACGAAGCATATTCTCATCAGCACATATAGTTGTGAAAGCCGGCATACTCACCTTCCATTCCAAATCAGGATAGAGTGACTTTATGGACGAGATGAAAGCACCAAGCGCGATATCCGCAAGGACAGGCTTCTGCAACTGCGTGAGTTTGCGATAGCTATCCACGAAACTGGCAAGTCCTGTGCTCGTCTCATAGATAGCGCGAATACCCTCCTCATACAACGTGCCCTTTATCTTCGGATTACTGAGATAGGCCTGACTGATGCTCTGTATAGGCGTGGTGGCATTCATAATCTCATGCGTCAGCACTCGCGTCAACCTCTGCCACGATTCCACCTCATTCTGTGCCACAAGTTTGTTTACATCCTGTCCGATATCATTAAGGGCCTCTTGCAAAGCCCTTTCTCCAAAGAATAATCCCTTGGTTGGCAACGAGAACGTGAACTCATGATTCCTCACAGCCTCACGCATCAAATGAGCCCTATCGCGAAGCAGGCATTGGTGGCGGTACCAAATACCCCCAATTCCCCCGAGGGGGATAATTATAGATAGTATTATCCAAATATCCATATCCATCAACACAAACTACTCAAGTCCACCCTTTAATGTGGATTTAGAGGGGCGAACCTTATTATACAACGTCTGCCTTGTTATTCCAAGCAGTTCCGCAGCCTTACTTATATTACCATGACACTTATCCACCACCTTACGCACATGCTCTGTCTCCAGTTGTTCGAGAGGCACAACCGCCTCACTCTTGTTAATGGCATCTTTCAGAACACGTATCAGTTCGTCATTATCCCAAGGCTTTGTGACAAAATCCTCGGCACCAGTCTTCAAGCCTCGAACTGCAAGTTTCACGTCTGCGTATGCCGTTACAAGCACGACAGGCACATCGGGATGCAGTTTCTTTATGGTGCGAAGCCACATCAAGCCCTCTTGACCAGAATTAACGCCAAGAGTGAAATTCATGTCGAGCAACACCACATCCACATGCTCCTGCTGAAGAGTAGTAAGGATATTCTCAGGTGTAGAAAGGGTGATGATACGTTCAAACACTCCGTTAAGGCATATCTTCAAAGCCGTAAGGATGGCTATATTGTCATCCACTATCAGTATTGTATTCTTGTTTTCACTCATGACTGCAAAGGTAGCATTTTTTCAGCCGAAAACAAACAGAAACAGCAAAAAAAACATTCAAATCATTCTGAGGAAAGTAAAAGTGTAAAAAATTCATACAGCCAAATGTATGAATATCATACAAACTGCATTTTCCACGCAAAAAAGCCATTGTCTTATTCCATAATTATATTACCTTTGCACTCGATAGTTCAACGATGGTGCGCACATCAATTCTACAAACCCATTAAAACGGTGACAAGCCCACCGACCTCCATAGAATTGGGGAACGAAGAGGCCGAAAACAACTATGCTAATTATCCATAACCTCAAAGCCGGATGGCGAAACATCCTGAAATACAAGGTGCAGAACACGATTTCTGTGCTATGCCTCTCTTTTGGCGTGATATGTTTTGCGTTCACGTTGTATTATGTCAATGTACATTTAATTCAAAAATTGGTAAAACAATATGACAATGAAGTGGAATTGACTATCTGGAAAGACCATGAAACTGCTCCAGACATCACAATTGATCAATTCAATCAGCTGGAAAAACTATCATGCGTAAAGGAAATTCCTTTTTGCTGTAGTTTTTCAGGTTGTCGAGCTTTTGAAAGTAAAGACGACAAAGGAAACATAGAATACAGCTACGAATTCAAAATAATACCAGTAAACAAGAGCTGGCTAAGAAAACACAATTACGAATCAACCACAGGCAAAAAGCTCGAAGATCTGAAGAATGGCGATATCCTTATTGACGAGAAGAACATAGCCGAACAGTTTGGACCAAATGCCAAGCCTCTGGAATTTGTATTTGATTTTGATAATGGCAAAGAAATAAAAGCCAACGACATCGTAAGGACATCTGGTCACAGATTCCAAGATGCGGTCTATGTAGTTACAGATTTCAAGGACGACTCCTATAAAATATTGACTACCCAAACAGAATTCCGCACACAAGAATATAAATTATATGTCACGCTCAACAACTACTCGGATATAGACAAGTTCAGAGAAAGTGCCAAGAAGATATTTCCAGAATACAGAGTAGAACTGGATGATGACTATAAAATGTCAACCGAGCGAATCTGGCTTCACATACTCGTAACAGTATTACTGCTAACATTAGGAGCAAGCGTACTGATAATTGGTATTTCCGGCTATCTTAAGATGCAGTTTCAGCTATTTGAGATTCGTAGTCGCGAGATAGTACTTCGTCGTTGCAATGGGGCAAAACCCCGACAACTATTCGCCCTACTATGCTCAGAACTCGGAATAATCTTCCTTTTCACTCTGATAGTTGCAATTCTAATAGACTCATTTTTGTCAAATAAACTCGTTCACTATATTATACATAAAGACGGTTGGCCAACAGAAATAGAAACATCATTTCCGGGTTTGGTCATCTTCCTTACAATCATCACATTCATCATTTCAGTTCTGATAGCATGGTTTAGGGTAAGGAAAATCATCAAGGTTTCTCCAAACACATATATCAGCAATAGCCATTCCAACAAATCAATATGGAATAGCTCGATGCAAATTGTTCAATACGCATTTGCAATCGACCTGTTTTTCATAATCATTTCTGCATCTATTGCAGGTATAGGTACCCTATTATATAGTTATTCAAATGATGATATTGAAAAATACAAAAGGACATATCATATTTATACATTTCAAGACTTTGATAGTCTTTGGACATCTCATCCTGCGGTTGATAAAACGGCAAGAATCCAGAGATCAGATTTCTATGTACCTAAGCCTACTTCCGATGGACAAGCCTCCAATGATAGTGTTTTAAAGGTATCATATACATTTGACACAAATCTTGCTTCTATCTTCGATATGGAGATTCAGCAGTCATCCACATATAAGCCTCAAGATGAGTTTCAAAAAACAGTCGAAGGAATCCCCGTCTTTGCAAAAGCGGAAGAAATAGACAGCTTAATGAAGGTTCTCAAGTTGAACTACAAGAGATCAACAAAAATAGACCTTGTTCAAGGTAATTGCAATTACATCCGTCTCGGCTACTCCAGACCATTGCCCTTCTACCCGACACTATCACATGCATACTATGTCATAACTGATTTCGACAAATACAAAAATTCATACAATAGTCAGTATCGACTGTATTATTATAAAATAATATTAACAAAGGAAGGCAAAGCCGAAGAGTACAAGACTGACATGACAGAGGCTTGCAAGAAATCATACATGACTCGTCACGCAGGATTCAAGACAATATATGATAGTTTCTTCGAAACGCACAAGAACATAGTTACTATCATCAAAGTGTGTACTATCCTCATGATAATAAGCCTACTCTGCATCATTATCACGGTCTATTCTTCCATAGCCCTTGAGACACGAGGCAGGCAAAAGGAAGTGGCAATACGCAAGGTGAACGGAGCAAAGACATGGGATATAGTCAAGATATTCAGCCGTTACTATGCCAAGACTCTCTCCATAGCTTTCGGCTTAGGACTAATCATACCAACTATCGTAGGATGCGTCGCAACACATAATACATCTCCTGGCATTGAAGGATATAAAATACTATTGGGACTCTGTGTTCTATATTGCCTGTCCTTTATAGTCATCACCCTTGTCACCATCCTCACCGTATGGCAGAAGATCTATAAAATATCACATATCAACCCAGCGTTATTAATTAAGAAAGAATAGAAAAGGGGCCCCTCCCCAGCCCTCCCGAGGGAGGGAGCCCTTAGATACAATAATACTATATAAAAAGCCCTCCCCTCGGGGAGACGGAGGGGGCTTCATTTTTCACTATGATTAAATTAGATAACATAACAAAGATATACAGTACAGAAGAAGTACAGACAACATCACTCAATGGTGTCAGCCTTGAGATTAAGGAAGGCGAGTTTGTTGCCATCATGGGACCGTCAGGTTGCGGAAAATCCACTCTCCTCAACATCATGGGACTCATAGATACTCCAACCACAGGTACTTATCTGCTCAACGGCAAGGATGTAAGTACACTAACCGAGAACGAGCGCACGGACATACGCAAAGGCGTTATCGGTTTCGTGTTCCAGAGTTTCAACCTTATCGACGAACTTAACGTGAACGAGAACGTGGAACTGCCTCTGCTCTATATGGGTGTGCCAGCCAAGGAGCGTAAGGAGCGTGTGCTTGAGGTTCTTCGCAGAATGAATATGTCGCAGCGTGGCAAGCACTACCCCAGCCAGCTATCTGGCGGACAGCAACAGCGTGTGGCAATAGCCCGTGCCGTTATTAGCAATCCGAAGATAATCCTTGCCGACGAGCCTACGGGCAACCTCGACTCAAAGAACGGTCTTGAGGTAATGGAAATGCTCAGCCAGCTAAATGCCGAGGGCACCACCATCATCATGGTAACGCACTCACAGCACGATGCCACATACGCTAACCGTATCATCAACCTCTACGATGGGCAGATCATAGACAACATGAACGGTTTGCTATAAAAGGTCTTCAAAATCACCCCGCAATAAGGGGAACTTGCATACTGATGACGAAAACTTTTGAATGATAATTCTACCATTTCTCGCCAAGGCAATGATTAAGCAAGCTTGTCATTGCTCTTCCACGTAGTAATAAACTGGAGAACTGTCTGGAAGACAGTACTATCAGTAACCCCGTACATACGAGTGGAACGAGAATGTGCGGGGATTAACCCAGAAATTTCTCCTATGCCTGGAAGGCAGTACATTACGCATGAAAGCCAATCAGGTACAGCCTTCCAGGCTGATTAAAGGTATGGAGTTTTCTATCCGAGGGCATTCTCTCCTTCGTCAAGTATGCACCTCGGTTACTCATAGTGTTGCCTTCCAGGCAATTCCTGCCATGAGAAAGTTGACATATTCGTTCATACCCTTATGAATTTCTCCTCCAAAGGGGTGAACGATTCGTTCTGCCCTTATGAATTTCTACTCTTAAGGAGGCCCTGAATCAGGGCATCCTTTTTGTCATTCCCGAGGGTGTTTCCATTTTTGCTATGCCTAATTTCTCGGTTTTTAACTTTTCGTAAAGCTCAACAGGCTTCGCAAGTGTTGAAGATAATGTTTGTCGAAGTTTGAATATATATTGATTGCCTCTTTCCCCTGATTGCTCAATAGCCTGCAGAACTATCTTAAATCCCTCCCCCCTCGCTCGGGGGAAGTCCGATGTTGATAACATCGGAGTATGTGTCAGTTGGAGGGGCTGTAGGGAACGGAGGTGGAACGAACCTTGCCTTGCGCAAGTTAGTGTATCTACTCCCCCTTGAGGGGGTGAGGGGGGGAGGAACTTGTCACATACTCCAATGTTATCAACATTGGACTACCCATCGGGGAGGGACTGGGTGGGTCGTTGGGGGGTCGTTGGGTGGGCCTTTCTGACTGCAAAGTTACAACGCTTTTTCTTCTATACAAAAATTTTGCCTGTTTCATTTGCGTTAAACGATTTGAAATATTCGTTATTAATCAGTAAGCCAATTTGTTACGCGCTTTTCTGCGTAAATTGCGGTTAACATTTGTTTACAAAATACACCAATACACCATTACACCTTTTCAGACAGACACCCTCTCAAACTGGCTCTTCTTCTCAATAATAATATAATTTATTTAATTATATTATTATTGAAGTAAAAATGAGGGGACGGAGGGGTATGGTGTGTGTGAAAATTGGTGTATTGGTGTAATGGTATACTTTTTCAATAAAATTTGGTTCAAATTGTACACTAATACACCATTACACCTTTTTAGACAGACACCCTCACTGACTGGCTTTTCTTCTCAATAATAATATAATTTATTTAATTATATTATTATTGAAGTAAAAAGTGAGGGGACGGAGGGGGTATGGTGTATGTGAAAATTGGTGTATTGGTGTAATGGTATACTTTTTCAATAAAATTTGGTTCAAATTGTACACTAATACACCATTACACCATTTTTTAGACAGACACCCTCACACTGAGTCTTCTTCTCAATAATAATATAATTTATTTAATTATATTATTATTGAAGTAAAAAGTGAGGGGACGGGGGGTATGGTGTGTGTGAAAATTGGTGTATTGGTGTAATGGTATACTTTAATTAACATTTGTTTACAAAGTACACTAATACACCATTACACCTTTTTTTAGGCAGACACCCTCACACTGAGTCTTCTTCTCAATATAATTATATTAACGTCAGCTCGACGAAAAAAAAGAAACGGATAAATCTGTTTCCTTATTAACTGTTAAATTATCGTGATTTTTTTGCATTTTCTTGTATTTCCCCCAAAAATATTATTACCTTTGCACCCAAGAAAACAAAAGTCTATGAGCGTCATAGTTGTAAGTCCGTTGTAATACCGTTGTAAATCCGTTGTAAGTCCGTTCGCAGAAACGACCATAAAGCGGAGTTTCAAGATACGATTACTAACCTCAATGGCGATTAAACAAGAACAAGAACAATAACTAAAACAAAAACTAAAAACAAAACGACGATGAAAAAATCCTTTATCACATTTATGTTTTTACTCACCGCAATCTGCAGTTGGGCACAGGAGTCAAAGGCTTCTGATGAAAAGAGTATTGTCCCAATAATTGTTGAAGGTACTTTAGAGCGTGTGCCTGAAGGTACGGTCATTATGGTAGGGGGGCGCCAGTGGGGAGCTTCTGATAGCTATGGTCCAAATCAAGGGGATACTCTAAGAAACGGCAAATTCAGAATAATTTACACACCCGAAAGCCCAACAGATGAATATATGATGACGGCGATGTATAATGGGGCACACCTTCGTCATTATTTTATGTTCTATGCATCTCCGGGCACAAAGGCAACAATAACAGGTTATGGAGTTCATCCAATGAACTGGTATGCTAAGAGTGACAATCCAAAACAAATTGAGGCAAATGAATATCGCGCCTACTTGGATGAGAAACTCCCAGGATACTGGGATCTGCAAAGAAGAAACGACTGGGTTAATGAAGAGGATGATGACTATTATTCTGTTAAAAAGAAGGTAAGAGAAGCAGATTCTCTATATATTGAGTACATGATTGAATTCATGAAAGACAGAAAATACAGTTCTGTTTTTGCAGAAAAACTCCTTACTATTTCCCTCATGATTTTAGAGGGTAAAAATAAAAACATGGGAATAAGGGGAAGGGCTGCAAAGTTATTGGCTATTGTTCCTAAGGATGCGCCTTATGATGAATACATCAATAGGGCAAGAAAATACTTGTTGCCTAAATACGAGCCAATAAAGATTGGTGAGAAATTGCATGATTTCGTGCTCTATGACCATCAGGACAAAGAGCATCATCTGACTGAATTCAACGGAAATGGCAAGTACCTTCTGCTTGAATTCAACTCAAGAACATGTGTGCCATGTGTGAAGCATCGCCCTAATGAAGTGCTCAACAATCTCTATAAGAACCATTCCGACAAGGTGGATATGCTAATGGTGAATTGTGATGCTCAGTATTATTGGGATATAGAATGTAAAGATCCGAATAAGTACGGCAGGGACCCTTGGCATGAATGGAATGACAAGAAAAATGCAGAGGATATTATGCAGAGATACGGAACAGAAACAGGTCCAAGCTATTTCTTTGTCTCTCCAGATGGCATTATCCTCGGCAGGATAAGCGACCAAGAGGATTTGAAGGCTGCTATTGCGAAGTATTTCAAGATTTGAGTATAAGGGCAAGAAAAATGGAAGCGGATTTATCTGATGTGCCTGAGAATTAGCGGAATGCGTATCGCTCCAGCTATCAGACAAATCTGTTTCCTTTTACTATGCTCTACGAGGGCGCAAATTTGCGCTGTTGAATATCATGAAATATGTGGGTCGAATTTTCGGCTGACATCATTCCTGCGTGGGGAATATGCTTTATTAAACTGACGACGCAAAAAACACAAAAAAATTACAGCAAAAACACATTTTTTCACCTTATTATATCAATATTTATCACACATCATCATTTTTCGGTATTTCCAGAAAAATAATCCATTTGCAACCAAATTGCAAACAGATCTTTGTAATTTTGCACTCGGAAATTGGAAGCGGCCTCTCCCCCCGCCCTCCCCCGTAGGGAGGGAGCCGGAAGGCAAAAGTGCGAAGTGCGAAACACATTGTCACTCGAAATAGATTTATAACCCCTAAGGGTGAGAAAGATGAACGCCCTTGAAAAAAATGATGAAAATGAGAAAATTTTTATTGCTGACGACTTTATGTGTAACATTAGGTATTCAGGCTATTCAGGCACAAGAAGTCAAAGACAGTACGACGAAAGTACAGAAACTACGGGAAGTGGTTGTCACTTCTTCGCAATCTGCAAGTAAGAGGATGAAGGAGGTGCAGATTGGTGTTGAAAAGATTGATATCGGGAAGATGACACAGATTCCGACCTTGTTTGGCGAAAAGGACATTCTGAAATCCATTCAGATGCTTCCGGGCGTGAAGGCGGAGAGCGAGGGCTCTTGCGGTTTCGAGGTAAGAGGCGGTACGGCAGCGCAGAATCTTGTACTTATTGACAATGCACCTATATATAACCCGGGGCATTTCGTTGGACTATTCTCAGCCTTCAACGATGAGGCAATGCAGACAGCCTCACTCTACAAGGGACAGATTCCGGCAATGTTCGGCGGAGCTACTTCATCAGTACTCGACGTGGCGAGCAAGGCGGGCGATATGAGCAACTGGCACGCAGGCTTCAGCATCGGATTGCTTGCAAGTAAGGTGGAGGTTGACGGTCCGATAGTGAAGGATAAGGTGAGCATGCTATTCTCAGCACGAAGATCATACCTCGACCTGTTTCTGAAGCTGAGCGAGAAGTACAGGGAGAACACCATGAATTTCTATGACGTGAACTTCCGCACCGACTTCGACATATCACCAGCAAACAAGGTGTTCGTGTCATTCTACAAGGGTAAGGACAATATGGAGATTGACGACCTTGCCGAGATGCGATGGGGCAACATGGCGGTGTCAGGCGGTTGGAAATACATGCTTAGCGAGAAACTGCGCTTCAACACCACGCTCTCCTTTAACAGATACAAGAGTAAGATGGGTTTCAATGCCACGCACCTCGACTATAAGATGAACGGACACATAGAGCAGACCATTCTGAAGGAGAACATAGACTGGCGACCATCTGCACATCACGCCTTCTCAATCGGTGCACAGGCATCATACGATGACATTGTCTCAGCAGAATGGGAATATCTCACCATCCACGAAAAGGAGCAGCGCTACGGCACGGAAATAGCCGGTTGGGTGAATGATGACTGGAAGGTTGCGAAATGGCTGGAGATGTCGCTTGGATTGAGGTATAACCACTTCAAGAAATACAATGCAATAGAGCCTCGCGCAAGTATGAAATTGAATATCAACGAACTGCATTGCATCAAGGGCGGATATAGTCGCACGGCGCAGAACATTCACGCAATACGCAATTCAAGCACTTCAATGCCAATGGACCGCTACACGCTGAGTACGGACTTCGTAAAGCCGGAGAAGGCAGATCAGGTGAGTCTCGGTTATTTCGGCATGACGAAGGAAGGCGACTATGACTTCAGCATTGAGGGCTATTACAAATGGGTGCGTGACATCTACGACTATAAGGACGGCAAGAACTTTGAGTCGGACATCGCCATTGAGAATATTATTCTTGGCGGTAAGGGACGCGCATACGGCATGGAAATGAGTGCCCACAAGAATAACGGACGTCTTACGGGTTGGATTTCATACACCCTCTCATGGAGCGAGAACAAGATTGACGGCATCAACAACAATCGCTGGTACACTGCCAACAACGACCGCCGCCACGATGTGAACCTCGTGGGAATGTATCAGCTCAATGACTTCTGGAATGTATCTGCATCGTTCATATTCAACTCAGGACAGGCTCTCACGGCTCCAAGTGCGAAGTACCAGATTGACGGCTCAACGGTGTATTACTACGCCGAGCGCAACGGCTATCGTGCACCGTCATCGCACCACCTCGACTTGAGTGCCACCTACTCAAAGAAGCTCAAGCATTGCGAGCGCCAGTGGGCTTTCGGAGTTTATAACATCTACAATCGCGAGAACCCTTACGTTATCACGTTCTCTGAGGACGACAACTCAGCAAGCGGCACAAAAGCCACTCAGACAGCACTCTTCGGAGCAATTCCGTTTGTATCGTTCTCGCTGAAATGGTAAGACCTACCCAGTCCCTCCCCAAGGGAGGGTTCCTCCCCCCTCACCCCCTCAAGGGGGAGTAGTTAGTATTTTGATTAATAAAATATATAATTAGAAACGAATATGAAAACAAGTATGAAAATAAATATGATGAAATTTTATAAGGAAATAATAAGCGTCAATACTATTAAAAAGCTCCCCCTTGGGGGGCTGGGGGGTCTTCTCCTCCTCTTCTCTTCCTGCGAAAAAGAAATCGACATGGACTATCACACGGTTGAGCCGCTATACGTGGTGGAGGCTGGCATTTCAGAGGAAGGAGCCGTGGCACGAATCTCGCAGACACAGAACGTGAGCGATGAGATTGGCAAGAGTCCTGTAAATGATGCCCAAGTTGTCATCACCTCCAACAACGGTGAGCGATGCATCCTCAAACTCGATAGTGCAGGCTGCTATTCTTCTTCAGAGATAAAAGGTGTGGAAGGACGTGAATACACCATCAGGGTGCAGATTGGCGATTATGTCACGGAGTCAACATCGCAGATGCAGGAGCAGTTCAGTATCGACGACACCTATATGTATAAGGTGCAGATGCTTGAAGACGAAGTGGTGTACTACCACGTTGATGTAACTGGCTATAATACTGATACTATCGGCTATTTCTACACCCTCGTGACACGCAATGGCAAGCCGTATAAGTGGTCAATTCTCGACAACAAGGGATTTGACGACATGACGGCTATCAACGTGGGATGCTTCGTGTATTGCGACCTCGACAAGGACAACAAGGACATTCTCAAGGACGGTGAGGAGATTGCCGTGGAGGTGCGAAAGATTGACAAGCGCACATACGACTACCTCTATGCTCTCTTCATTGCTGAGCGCTCTTCTTCAAATCCTATCCGTAACTTCACTAATCCAAGTACCCTCGGCTATTTCTCAGCCTATCACTCTATGCGTCAGAATGCTCTCCGCTTCTCGAAGGAATCACTTGAGTTCTACGATGACCTGATGGAGAGTAAGAAACATAAGTTTGAGGAGAGGTAGAGGTTAGTGTTTAGAGTTTAGAGTTTAGAGTTTAGAGTTTAGAGTTTAGGGTTTAGAGTTTAGGGTTTAGAGTTTAGGGTTTAGAGTTTAGGGTTTAGAGTTTAGAGTTTAGGGTTTAGGGGTTAGAGTTTAGGGGTTAGAGTTTAGAGTTAATTGGCTCTATGACTGCCCTTGATAATAAAAAAACCACCTTCGCCATTCGCGAAGGTGGTTTTCTTTTTATATGTCGAAGGTAAAAACTCTACCCTCTAAACTCTAATCTCTAAATATTACACAAGATGTGCGATAAGGCTCTCACGATCGCCAGGGAGCATATCGATAACAGGAACCTCAATCATTGTGTAGCAACCAGGCTGTTGCTTGAGAGAAGCACGTGCTACATTGACGAGTACCTGTGCTGTAAGAGCAGGGTTGTTAATCTTCATGTTGAACTCGAAGAGCTGGTTGTGTGTCTTACCAGAAACACCCTTACGAGTGAGGTTTACGCCATGACCAACATCATTGAGTGCGTCAACGCTCTCTACCTGGAATACGTGTGTCTCATCACTTGCGAAGTATGGGTCAGCCTTGATAGCCTTTGTAACCTCAGCAAGGTCAGCACCTTCCTCAAGCTCTACATATACCATACGGCGGTGGATACCCTCACCTACAGGGATAGTCATTGAAAGTGCGTCCTTAACACCAGCCTTTGAGCGAACGCATACAGAGTGGCCCATAGAACGGCCAGGACCGAAGTTGGTGTAAGAGAGTCCCTTTGGTGCGAGGCTCTGCATGAGAGTACGTACGATAGAGTCAGAACCCGGATCCCAACCAGCAGAGATGATGGCAACAGTACCGTTCTTCTTTGCTACTGGCATGAGGGCTGCGCGGTAGTCGAGGATGCTTGTATGGATATCGAATGAGTCAACGGTATTGATACCCATTGCAAGGATTTTCTTTGCGTATTCCTCGCAAGAACGTGTTGGAGTAGCAAGGATAGCCACGTCAACGTCCTTGAGTTCGGTGATGTCCTTAACAACATCATACTGTGCAAGTTCAGCAGGCTTGTTCTCTGCGCCATTACGACGTACAACGCCAGCAATCTCGAAATCCTCAGAAGCCTCAAGAGCCTCTATGGCATACTTACCGATGTTACCGTAACCTACTACGGCTGCTCTAATCTTTTTCATTTTTATTTCTATATTATTTATTGGTTGTTTTGCTGAATGCTGATTGTCAAAAGACAAAGGTTAGAGCCTTAGTCCTTAGACTTTAGACCTTAGACTTTAGACCTTAGTCCATATTCGTCTGCAAAGGTATAAAAAAAATATCAAGAATTATAGTATTTGGCAAATTTTCTTATCAATATGTCAGTATTTCTTTCAAATTATAAGAATATTAACATATTTTTCGCCTCAAAACCATAATTCTTGACACTACAGAGTAATAATGGTTACAAATTGTTAGCAATGCAATTCCACGACAAAGCGAGTACCTTGTGAGAATTCGTCGTCAAGACGCAAATTGCCGTTAAGTTTGTAAGCAATGAGGGCACAAGTAGGAAGTTGCATTCCGTCATCCTCAGCAAGGTCTCTCACCTCGGCAAATGCCTGGAATGCGATATCACGTCTTTCTTCCGGCATAGAGTATCCGATGCCGGACACGATGAAGTTACCGGTATGCGGATTGCGCTTTTTGAATTCGAGGCTTACGCGTTCAGTTTCACTACTCTTGGCAAGTTCGGCAATGAGAGCCACGAGCAGTTGCTTGAGAGCCTCCTCGTTTGACGGGAATGTGATGCCGTGAGCGTCCATCTTGATAGGGAGGTCGGCAGACACGCTCTGTCTTACCTCATTTACCACATCCATGCAAAGGCGCTCCATGTTGAGGTCGTCCTGCTCATAGAGTTCCTCGCGTGAGTTCTCAAGCACCATATACTCCTTGATATGCTGCATGAAGTTCTGGAGAGCAGTCACCTGCTTACTATCACCCCGTGCGATGGCATCGAGCGATGGATTTATCTGTTCGCTGATATTGTTTATGAAGAGACTCTTCCTCTCATTATTATTATTGGCAATCTCAAGGCTGTCGTTGAGTTTCTTTATCTTCAGCATGTTCTTGAACTTGAGCAGGACGAAGAATGCCAATGCCAATGCCAGAGCCACGGCAATGATGATGAGTACGATGATGAAGCCCCACTGTACTGCAATCTTGGTTGCCTTGCTGTCTATATCCTCCTGAGCCTCTGCATACTGAGCTTTCACAGCCTTGAGTTCAGCAGCAGCACGAATGTTTGCAATGGAGTCCTTCCATTGTGTGTACATCTTCTCGAGCATACTTGCCATAAGGGCATTTTCCTTACCTTTTGCCTCTGCCACCATGCTTTGGAAGCACTTGTCGATACTAGCATCATCCTTGCCCTTGGCACGGCGGTTGAACACCTCCCTATAGCATTTCTGTGCAAGACTTGTGTTGCCGGTCTTGGCACAATATGAACCCTTGGCTATGAGCATATCCTCGATGACATCGCTCTTGCCCGACTGACGTGCATAGTCCTCCATCTTCTCCATCTGTGAACGTGCATCATTAGGCTTGTTGATGCGTGAATACATACGGAAACGCTCCTTCGCTACAAGATAATGAAGATCAGGATTACCCTTGCCTATGGCAGAATCGAGTGCGCGGCATGTAGCAAAGGCCTCCCTCCACTCCCTTTCCTGAGTCAGGCGGATACTTTCCTCAATGCCTTCCTCTACCTGTTTCTTCAAACTGCTCTGCGCCTGCATGGAGATGGCGCCACATGAGAGCATAAATAATAGAATTAGTTTTCGCATATAGTTTAGAGTTTAGAGTTTTTTAAGTTTTATTGTTCCCGGATATTCCGGATTATCCAGTTTTTCCGGGTTATCCGGATAATCCAAAATCCTACTTGCACATCGCCACACAAATCAAATCCTGAAAGTCCTTGGCGTTCTGTGCTCTGAGCACTCCCTGATTCATGATACTGAAGGCGAGTACATGACCGTTGGCAGCCTTAGCATAGCCAGCGAGACTGCTAACGCAAGCCAATGTTCCTGTCTTTGCCCTTATGCAGCCCTGTGCCTTCGTTCCCTTGAGACGTTTTGCAAGCGTACCATCATAGGCAGCGAGCGGTAGCGACGGAATCAGCTGGTTGTATATGGTGCTATTCTCGTAGGCATATCTCAGAAATGCCACTTCAAGCTCAGCTGTTACGTAGTTATAGAGCGAGAGTCCAGAACCGTCGGCCAAACGGTAGTTTGAGGGATTGAATCCCATTCTGCGGATCAGGTTCTGCTCAAAGGCCTTTGCTGTTGAAGCACGTGCAGGTTTGTTGAATGATGCGGCAAGATGATAGAACATCGACTCTGCATAGAGATTGTCACTTTCCTTCATCATCCTACTTAGAATCTGGTCTATGCTATGCGAACGCGAACATATATCAGTTGAAAGGAATGGTGCTTTCTCCTCGATGACCTCACCTTTTAGGACAATACCCTGTCCTTCCATCTCAGCCATGAGTTTCTCTATCATCTGATCCTTGCGTGCATAGACAAGAGGCGAGAGAACGGGGTTGTCATCATCCCAGCACCATCCTTCTCCATAAAGATCCTTTTCCTTGAAAGTACGGTCAGCGCAGAGGTTTCCTTCTATGGTGTCAACCCCCATTTTCTTCAATGACTCCACAAAGGCTATAAGGTCATCACGGTTGAAACGAGGGTCCATGCCACCTACAACATATACGTTGCCCTTGAGCGTGCGAGTAGAGTCAACCACCGTGCCCGTGTGCTTCAGAAATGTCTGGAACTGATACGAGCCTCCCAACCTGTCGAGAGCCGATATGGCGGTGAGCAACTTCATGGTGGAGGCAGGACGTAGAGTCTGTTTCTCGTTGACGGCATAGAGCAGCGAGTCTGCAGTAAGGTCGTAAATCATGACCGCGAACTGCGATGTCTTCACAGTGCGACTCTTCATGATGATAGTGTCAAGACGAGTTCTGAGCGACTCTGGCCAAGGCAGGGTGTCGTTGGCAAGTGTGTCTCCGAGAAGGGCAAGGGCATCAGCCGCGAGGGAATCACTAAACGCATCTATGACTTCCTCCTGCACCGGTTTCTGTGGCTCCACCACCTTCACCACATGATGCTTGCGTCTTACCTTCTTCTTCTTCGGCTTCACTTTCGGGCGCTTCGTATCTTCAAAAGATAACTGAGAATCGGAAACTGAAAAATCCGTCCTTGCGCTCGAATAATCGGCAGATAAGAGGAGTACTAGCACCACCCCACACAAAATGAAGTATTTCTTTATAGTATTAACACTCATTTGTTATTTAGCATGTAAAATTTATTCGCTGAAGCTCATAAAGCCAAAGCTAATTTCCATTTACATTTTTCACCTACGAATAAAGCACTATCCATTCCCGTCTCCCTCAACGGAGGAAGGAGCGGGGTTAGGAGTCTTACTTATGTGGATAATCCGTAGTATAATGCAAGCCGCGACATTCCTTTCTCTCAATAGCCCATCGGGTAATGAGATATGCGGTATTGATCATATTGCGGAGCTCGCATATATCCCTTGTTGCCTTCACGCGCTTGAAGAGTTTCTCTGTTTCCTCATAGAGTACGTCAAGACGTGTCCATGCCCTTTGCAAACGGAGGTTGGAGCGAACGATACCGACATAGTTTGCCATTATCTCACCTACTTCCTTCACACTCTGGGTGATAAGTACTTTTTCTTCGTTGGTCATAGTTCCCTCGTCATTCCATTCCGGCACGAGTGTGTTGAAATCATATTCATCAACATGTGCAAGAGAGTGACGGGCAGCTGTCTCTGCATATACTACAGCCTCAATGAGAGAATTACTTGCAAGTCGGTTACCACCATGAAGACCTGTGCATGAACACTCACCTATAGCATATAGACGTGCGATTGAAGAGCATCCATTGAGGTCAACCTTGATACCGCCACACATATAATGGGCAGCCGGGCGAACTGGTATGTAGTCTGTAGTTATGTCAATACCGATTGTCAGACATTTATGGTAGATATTAGGGAAGTGCTTGCGAGTTTCCTCTGCTGGTTTGTGGGTAACGTCAAGACATACGTGGTCAAGACCGTGAATTTTCATTTCCTTGTCTATGGCACGTGCCACGATATCACGAGGAGCAAGGCTTAAGCGCTCATCGTACTTCTCCATGAACGTCTCTCCATTAGGCAGACGGAGAATACCGCCATATCCGCGCATAGCCTCGGTGATGAGAAATGCCGGATGCGTCTCACCCGGATGGAAGAGAGCCGTTGGATGGAACTGCACGAACTCCATATCGGCAACTGTACCCTTTGCACGATATACCATTGCCTCACCATCACCAGTAGCAATGATTGGATTTGTTGTGGTCTGATAAACAGCTCCACAACCACCAGTACACATGAGTGTCACCTTACTGAGATATGTATCTACTTTCTGGGTATCCGGATTGAGGACATATGCGCCATAGCACTTTATATCCTTATTGCGACGTGTCACGGTAACACCGAGGTGATGCTGAGTGATAATCTCAACGGCGAAGTGATGTTCCTTTACCTCGATATCGGGATTAGCACGCACGGCAGCGATAAGTCCGCGCTGAATCTCGGCACCTGTGTCATCAGCATGATGGAGGATACGGAACTCTGAATGACCACCCTCACGGTGAAGGTCAAACGTGCCGTCTTCCTTTTTGTCAAAGTTAACGCCCCACTCCACCAGTTCCTTTATCTGTGAAGGAGCCATACGCACTACCTGCTCTACGGCAGCACGATCTGATATGAAGTCGCCGGCAATCATAGTGTCTTCGATATGTTTCTCGAAGTTATCAACCACAAGGTTCGTGACAGATGCCACACCACCCTGAGCAAATGAAGTATTTGCCTCGTCCAATGCCGTCTTACATATTATGCAGACCTTACCTTTCTTAGCCCTTGCAATCTTGAGGGCATAGCTCATACCGGCAACACCTGCACCGATGATGAGGAAGTCATATTTGTATTTCATAACTAATTACGAATTACTAATTATCTGTTATCTATTTCAATAATATCAAATTCAACTAAAAGACCTGTACCTACCTTGTCAACGAGAACTTCATTGCCAGACCGAAGTCGTGCGTCGTAGTAGGATAGCTGCTCGATGTGAGCAATGGGGTATTCGTCTGAGAGTCATAGAAGAAACTCATGGTGAGCAACTTCGATATGGTATAATCAGCAGTGAAACTCAGTTTAAATGCCTTGTTTCCGCTGTTTGCCGAACTCTCTCTCTTTTCGATGTTGCGATTGATAGAAGCCTGATTGCGCAGACTGATGTCAAGACGAAGGTTCATGTCGTGATTGAACGACTTAGAGTTCTTTGATGACGACTTTGACCTGCTCTTGTCCTCATCATCACTACTACCATCCTTGCCCCTATTGTTCCCAGACTTCACAATTCGCCTATTGCGTCCTGAGAAGCGGAAGTCATTTATCTTATATCCACAGCCGAGAACAAAATCCTTCGAGAGTGTTTCGTTGAGCATTACACTTGCCATTGAGAGGGTAAGGATGCGGGTAGTACGATACTCGAGTTTGAATGACATGTTATTCCTCATCGTTACATCAACTCCTAGCAGTGGTGAGAAAGCCTCATTAATACTTACCTGAGAAACATTGTATATACTGTTCAGCACAGGTATATCCCTTCCACTTGTGCCATCCGTGATGAAACCAAGATTTTCGCCCATATATGACCTGAAGGTCAGGTAAGACTGATAAGAGCCAACAGCATACACACTCTTATATGAGTGGTTAAGGTTGACACTTTTGAAGATGTTCTGGAAGAATGTCATATTACTCAATCCACTATATCTGACAGTCCAGTTTGGCAACATCTTCGTTAGGGCAGGGAATATAGTCAAGCCATCGGTACCTGCATAGGTACTGAGGAAAGCAGGAACCATGACATCAGCACTATACTTATTGACGCCAGGATCCTCATTTGGATTAAATGGCCGACCTGCTTTTTCTCCGTCTGGGTATATTGCACCAGCATACTGTGCCTGTACTCTTGCCCGGAAGCCGTCAAGAGAGTTGCAGAACCTCTCGAACGATGCAGAATGGAAACCATTCTCCGCACTTCCCATACCCTCAAATGCAGACTTTATGGAAACAGTTGTCATTGTGAACTGTCCGCTGGTGCTTATAGGGAAGTTAAAGCCTGCATCCTTGTACATAAACTGCATTGACTTGTTTTTAGTCATAGTACGAGAAGCATTGAGGTCAATCCTCAGGTTACGGGCAGGTTCAAGGGTTGCCTTCAGAGTAAAGTCCTCGGTCTTATTGGTTGCTGCCGGAGTGGTAGCAAGCTTATCACCGACAAGCCATTCATTTTCCAATGCTTTTCCTACATAGTCGTCGCCCACGAATCCGAAAGCGAAGCCCAAACCCGGAGCTAATACATTATCACTTCCCGTATTCTCCGATTTCTGTCCAAATACATCACCAACAGAAGGCTTATATCCCGGTAATGACATAGAATACTGGTTGCGGTATGTGATATTTACGTTACGTACCATCATGAGAAGACGGGCAAATGACTGCGTAAGCTTGTACCATTGCTGGTCATCCTTCTTTGGCTTTGCAACAACCGTAACCTTCATGGTGACGTCAGAGTCAGCCTTGTTGATAATCCTTATCTTGTTGTCATCCATCACCTTATACTTGACAGGGATAAGTTTACCCTCGGCATTGTGCGCAGTAACGGTGAGTTTTTTTGACTTTTTGCCATGAACGAGCACAGTTGATGTATCAGCTTTTATGGTCACTTCCTTCTCATACCTGTTACGGTTTTGAGCAAGTTGTTTTTTCTTCTCAGCCTCAGCCTTTTTCTCTTCCTTCTCCTTCTGCTCACGTTCCTTCTTTTCTTCGGCAAGTTCCTTAGCATCCTTTGCCTTTGCATCCTTGCCCTTTATACTTTCTTCTTTCTCCTTTTTACTACTTGTTTTACTCTTTTTCGGAACACGCTTCACCGCCTTCTTGAAACGCTCATTTACTTTCTTAAGGTAAGGGATCTGATCATACAGTTTCTCCAGATTCAATGTGCTGTTGATTGTAAACTGACGGTTCATGCCTATAGTATTACCATACGAGGTTCCATCATCCGCCAGGCTACCCCTCTGCCAGGTATAGCTTGAGGTGTAGTTGGCATCAGCATTAAGCCAGTTGAATACAGGTATGAGGTCGAGCGGCAGCTTATAGGAAGCAGAGAATGACTGCTGATAATCCAACGGAGTACCCATATGTTTGAGACTCGGACCGACAACAGAATCTCTGTATGCGTCGAGACGATCCAAATAGAGGTCCTTATCTTTCTGCGTATAAGGAAGTTCCTCTATCTCTGCATGAGTAGCACTCTGGAAATTAAGGTGAAGGTTCTTGGTAAGATCCCACCTTATGCTGAAATCACGATTCCACAGGAACTGTGAATTCAAGGTCGCAGGAATTGATTCGGAGGCTCCGAGATCCTCCATATCACGTTCCTGGAACTCATATCGATAGCGATTTATATCGCTATTGAACGATACATTCTGAGGCAACCAGTATAGGCCGAATCGCTTGACGATATCATAATACTTTGACTTGCTCTTTATCTTCTTGAAAGGCTCAAACGGCTTATACACAGGAGTCCATGAATATGACAGCGTACCTTTCCAGTTATCTTCATTCTCATATACGGTTGTCTCACCTGTAGTATTGTTATGAGAGTGGCTGTATGAGAAAGTGAAGTTGGCAGGGTCGTAAGGCATAGGATGACGCTTCGTAGCAATTCCCACTCTCACACCTGAAAGCGAGAAGTTCGTACTAACGCTCTTCATTATGGCAATGCTCGAAATGGAGTCTTTCTCGTGCTTGCTGCCAGCCGACTCCAAAGCGTCATCAAGTTCCATATCAGTATCAAGAGGATTGAACTTTGGAGCAGTCTTTTCGCGTGTCATACTATAATACAATGGAGCCTGCACCTTTGCCTTCTCGGGGAAGAACTTACCAAGTTCGAAATTGGTGGTGACGCTATATGTGGTAAAGTTGTCTGTCGAGCGTGAAGCCACTCCTTCCTCAAGTCCGCCGAATCCCTCACTTGTGTATTTGCCAGTAGCATTGACATTGCCGAAATCTGACAACTGCACATTGAGATTTCCCTGTGCAGCCCATCCGCCAGAGTTTTCTGGGTCAAGAAGACGAAGTTCATTAACCCACACCTCACCACTCTTCTCCGTACCGGCAAGGTTTCTCACGCCAATGACCATAGTCTTCACTTCACCAAGAGTAGGATTACCCATGATGCTTATCCTGTTCTTCGGTGTATCATCGTCATAGACGCTGAACTCGGCATTGTAGGATGCAAGGCCAGCATTCTTTGCCTTGTTACGTGCCTTCTTCAGCGCAGTAAACTTGCCAAGCCTAATATTCAGCATATTTTCCTCCGGCCAGACAGCACGGCAGTCAGCACCTGAATATGTGCTGTACTTACCAGGAGGCGTAAGCTTGAGAGGAATCTCATACTCGTAGTAGTTGCTCTTATAGTCAGAACCAAGTCGGATGAAGATAGCCAACTGATCATCCTGCAGATTGCTGACATTAGGCTCAAGAGCATTTGCATGTACGAACATCTGCAGATTCTTGTACTGACGCATATCCAGCGTCATATTCTTATACACAGCCTTTGCATCACCTGTACTCATACCGGTAAGCATGAAGTTCATTGCCGACTCATTGCTCTCTGTGAGCTGTGGCTGTGAAGGGTCAACAACGCGGGTGATGCCAGGAGGAAGGACATAGTTGACAGGTGTCTTTTCTCCATTCTCTTCAATATTCACATCGCTGACTGCCATCTGGGCTGTATTGGCAGAGTTTACATTAAGGTTCTGCTCATAGACACGCCATTCACCACGAACGAGGTCGAGGTTAGCGAAACGCAATACTATCGGTTTCTCGAAGTTGGTCATGAACATACGCATGAAGCGGATGCTAGTGAAATCGTTTATGGAACCTATCCTCTCCCTCTCAGAAGACTTGATAGGAATACGGAACTGATACCAGTCAACAACAGCCTTTGTTCCATTCTTGAGAGTACGCGTTGCACTACGCTTATCAACGATGTAATTAGAACCAACCACAAAATCCTCTGGACGGATGCTGACCCTGTACTGATAGTATTTCTCATATTCGTTCAGGGTATAGTCCTGATTTATATCCTCTACGTCAGGAGTTGTCTTATATGAAGAATCAAAATTACTGTCACTCTCAGGAGAGTTACCCTGAGGATTGTTGATATACTTATATCTCTCAAGGATGGATGCCTTACGCTGATCAAGCTCTGCCCCACGGAAATAGCGATAGTTATCACCGGCTGGATCGGCATTGATAGAGTCGAGGGCAGGACCTGTAACGTTGGCATTAACATATGAAATGAAGTCATTATACTTAGCACGTTCTTCCTCGTCGGTAAGTCCGTTCAAACCCACATCCTGCTTGTTGCGTGAGCCTCCTGTAGTGGCAAAAGCATATGTAACCGTGCTCTGCGTAGGTATCTTACCCCACTGAGACGTTGCTGTACTACTTCCATCCACCGGCATACCACTCTCATAGAACTTCTTTCCGTCACGGAGTACATCCTCAGAAATGTCACCAAGATTGAAATAGAGGTCACCACCATGTTGTGAAGCCGTACCATTCTCACGTGTATAGATAAATGGATCAAGCATCCAAAACTCTATATACTCAATATTGGCAGCCTCGAAATCATTGGTATCAATCCTACGCATCATACCTCCCCAAGCATTACGAGGCTGAGTGAGATGACCTGCATGATCAAGACTTGTGGTAAAGTTATAAGGTCCTCTTTCCTCTGGATAATACGCAAGATTGAGTATTGACAACGTACTTGACACGCCAGAATATGCACTCTGATCACGATTCGGGAACACCTCTTTTGTATAGACTTCTCGAACATAGTGATTTGACAACTGTTCTACATCGCTCTTGATATGGCTCGGTGTAAGTGTAGAACCGTTTCTTGTGAACAGAGGGTCAATTGTGTACCATGCAAGACGTGCACGATTAAAGCCACTTGTCAAGCCAGATTTATCAGCTGATTCCCTGAAAGAGGATGGTACGCTTGACAGCATCCACGATGTAGGTGCGCTGACATCAATACCAGACTTTGTTGATTCAAAGTCATCAATATACGAAGCATTGTCCTGCGTACCACTTGCCTGACCAGCTATGAGTTGAGCGAACTCACCGCTAAGCTGAATATTTGAAGGTTGCGTTACATGCAGGAACGGTACCTTGTTGAGCACATTGGTCAACCATTGGCTCTCTTTCTTCCAGTTGAGGTTCACACCCCATATCGTATTATTCAGAGGCTCAGCACCCATCTGCACCTTTGTCGTAAGACTCTGCTCTGAAAGGTGCTGTATCGTACCGCTCATCTGAAAGTCTTTCGAAAAGTCATACTCCCAGTTGAGTCCGAACATAGTCTTTCGCTGCTGACCATAGTCGGTATTGCTCTCAAGCGAAACATTTATGGCAGTACCAGCATCTATGATACTCTGGTTGAGAATAGTAACCTCACCTGCCGAATAGTCAACCGAATAGTCACTGCCCTCTACCAATGTCTCGGCACCGGCTGTAACGGTAACAGAGCCCTGAGGCACATTATACGCACCTAACGAAATCACATTGGCAGCAGTTCCCCTGAACTGTCCCTGAAGCATATATTTATCCTTCTCGGCTATCTGTTTTGCTACAGTCTTCGTTGAATCATACAGCTCAGTATAAACATACTTACTTGCCTGTGTTGAATCAAGACCGTTCTTAATAAGAGCATCATAGAGACTTTTTCCGAAAGGCTCCACTTTCGGAAGGAACACACGACCATTAGATACGGTATAACCTTCAACGTAATCAAAGTAACCGTTAGAATTCGGTTTGTTGTTATTGTCTATACGGTCTGCACCAATAATCCTAAGCAAAGGAGTTGATTTTACCTTTGGTTCTGGAATATAGTTGAGATATACACCTGCCGTATCACTCTGGTACTTGATGTCAAGTCTGAACTTCTGCTTCTCTACAGTTGATGCGAGATAATATACGTTCTTCATCATCAACGGCCAGTTGCCTTGTTGAGGATTGTTTGACGTATTCTTCAGCGACTTCACAATGAGCGCCTTATCCACATCGCCATTACTTTGGGAAGCCAGTTCTCCCACACGATGAACCTGTCCGTTATATGTATATTCGAAAGCCACGGCAAGTACCTGATCCGTCTGGAGCGTTGATTTCAAAGAAACATAGCCGAGTGCCGAATTGACTGTATATTCTGAAGGAGAGAGCTTACGAGCCTTTTCGAGTTTCTCGTAGTCAACACCGCCGACAAAACCTGCGATACCGTCAAGCACAGAGGCCGTCTGGTCAATATTCCGGGCATCAGCATACGTTGTAATAATTTCATTATACTCTCTGTTTGCATTATTATCAGGAACAGCATAAGGACCATTTCCACCCCACATGGAATTCTTCGGGATACCTTCACCAAGGTCAGTAAGCGCAATGATGTTACGCGTATCTGTCGTCTGACCTGTCTTATTCGTCACCCATATCTCCACATTGGTGATACTGACTCCCGATGCAATATTCGGCAACATACCGAGTGCCTTGTCATACATATCACGGAAATATTGTGAGAGGAAGAAGTGACGGTTCTCCTCATAGTTGGCTGCATCTATCTCAAAAGGCGTAAACTGTGCCCCACCCTTACTGCTCACGCTCTTTGAATTTGACTTCTTCTGAGACACGACAGTCTGGAGCTTGAGTTTACCAAACTGCATATCGGTTCTTATACCGAAGAGCGACGTAGCACCAGTGATGAGAGACGAGTTTGTCGGGAAGCTCACGTTACCAGCCTCCACGAGTTTTATTATCTCATCTTCCTTGCCCTCGTACTTCAATTTCATATTCTGAGCATCGAAATTGAAGGTAGCATCGGTATTGTAGTTAAGGTTCATGTTCACCTTGTCTCCCACCTTACCTGTGACATTGAGGTTTATCTTCTCGTCAAAGTCGATGGATGTGGTGTTCCTGTTTCGTATAGGCAATGACGGATTGTCTATAGACTTAACGGTAGCACCGAACTTCAGCTCGGCAGATCCCTGTGTCTTGATTCGCACTCCACCAGGACCGAATATCTTCTCTGCCGGTCCTAACTCAAAGTGCATATCCGTGAAACTGAACTTATCCTTTCCCTTGGTCTGATAGATCTCGTCATTCTTTGAACGGAAGAATTGTGTCAGTTTCTGCTTTTCAACCCACTTCTGGTATTCCTGCAACGACATCATCACAGGAGCAGCAACCCATGTGTTTCCCATCTTCGAACCTATCACATAGCGGTCAAGGGTATCGTTATACACGACATCCTGCTTCAGATTCTCCGGACGGCTGAGGTCTGCCGCCCCCTGTCCGAGGTCATCATATGTTATAGGCATAGTACGCTGAATCTTCCACCGTGGATGAAGAAGACTGTCAGGAATAGTATCTTCCTGAATTGTAATCTGCCTCCTTATATCACTTTTACGAACCTTTGGTTTCTGCGTATCTTCATCATCCACCTGCTCCTCCTGAGCACCTTGTGTACGCGTTGAACTCCTTTGCCTTCTGGCAGTCTTGTCATCCTGAGCAGACACAGTTCCCCATATCATCGTCGAGATAACGATGAGAACAACTCCGAGCCAAGCCTTTCTAAAAGACAACTGGTCAGAGAATATTTTCTTCAAGGAATTGCGTTTTTTCATTTATCTGCACCCCTTCCCTATCACGGAGGGTAGTCCGATGTTGATAATATCAGAGTGTGTGACAAGGTCGGGGCTAGGGCCTTACTTAATCAACTTCAACGCCTGCTTTATCACCTGCTCAACAGGCATATCTGGATGAGCTTTGAGTATATCTACAACCACCTTCTGACTTGGAGCTGGTGAGAAACCGAGCATCGTAAGAGCTCCGACGGCCTCGTCACGAACCTCATTCTGCTCTGCGGAGAGCACAGGCATACCGGCAGCCGCAGCACTTGACTGCAAATCTGCAATAAGTCCGCTTGCCAACATCTTGTCACGAAGATCCACGATGATGCGCTGAGCCGTGCGGAGTCCTATGCCCTTGACAGACTTCAGCGATCTCTCATTACCAGAGGAAATGACATTCACCAATTCTGTCGGTGAGATTGCTGACAGAATCATACGAGCGGTATTGCTACCAACGCCGCTAACGGTTATCAGCATTCTATACAGTTCCCTCTCCTGCTTGTTGGCAAAACCATATAGGGTGTATGAGTCATCACGTCCACCAGTCATAATAGCCTCGTGGATGTATAACTTCACTTCTTTCTTTGTCTGAATTGCTGTATAGGTATTTAGTGAGATGTTGATACTGTACCCAACACCGGCAGCCTCTACAACCGCCTGCGTTGGGGTCACCTCCGTCAACTCGCCTTTAATGTATTCTATCATAGCCTTTTATGTTGCGTTCTTGTTTATTATTATAAATAATAACGTGCGCGTACATACAATTATTGCATAACAGACGAAAATGAGCATTAAATATAATATATTTTACATTTTTCATGGGGCATAAAAAAACGGAGCATTCATTGCTGATGCTTCGTTATTCTTATCTCTTTTAATTTTTTACTTTAGGAAACAGTGTATCGTTTACCCTGTAATTTTCAATTTAACCTGTAATAACAATCTTTTCCCTATAAAAGCTCGTACCTAAATGAGCATATCATTATTAACAATTAAATTTTTTTCTATCTTTTTACCTAAACAAGCCTTAATCTACCAAAATAGATTGGAACTTTGTTTTATGTTATCCGTTATTTGAATATAATCTTTTACCGTTATCGAAAGCCTTTACTTTCTTAAGACGGTGCAAAATTACTAATTGTTTGCGAACACACCAAATTTTTTTCAAAAAAAATGACTGTCTTAAATGTATTTTTGACAAAAAACAACAAATAGAGAAAAAATCAACGTGCGTTTTTACATTTTTTTACAAATTTCCTTCCAAAATCCGAATGTCATACAGATCAAAAAGCGAACCTTTTTTCTTCCGCCGACACCGACTTTGACAATTGTTAACTTGTACTACAAAAAAATATGAAAGTCCGCTATGCCTCCTTTATAAAAAGGAACCAAACTCGGTGAAATACCGTTCTAAGAGCGAACCCAGAACGGACTTACACCGAGTTTGGCACTTGGATCTACGGAAGATCATCTCACTTGTTTACCTCTTTCAGGTTTGCAATTGCCAATTTGAGGTCTGCCATTGTTATACGTCCGTATGGGTCGAATCGCTGCTGACTCTTGGTCGCGCCGCCCTTGCCTTCGATGATATGCCAAGTAGCGCACCAGCAAATAGCCTCCCAGTGGTCAGAGTCGATGTCATAATAGTCAAGATATTCGTCGCTACGTCCGAAATCAATTTCACGTTTCAGATTGAATGCCTCTGCGTATCTCATAAGCATAAACGTAAGGTCCTGACGGGTAATCCATTTGTTAGGAGAGAAATAGTCGCCCAAGAACTCTGGGAAGCCCATTGTCATAGCCCTCAACTCGCCCCATACGACAGCTGCCTCGTATTTTGTTCCAGCCACGTCCTTGAAACTCGTCTTGTATTTTGAAACGTTTGGTTTTCCAGCCATTTCATAGAGGTAATTCATCACATATCCACGTGTAAGACAGTCGCTTTCCTTAACACCTGGATCCAGCGGAGAATATTTTTCCTTAGCTGCCGGTGTTCCGTTTGACTTGGCGTTTATCTTAACATCGATATTCACCCAGAGGTAAAGTTTGTTGTCATCACCAGTAGAGACTTCACCACCCATGTTTATATACCACTCATGATCGATTTTATATTTTTCATCTTTTTCGTAGGTACCTTCGTTATATACCTTTATGAGATATGGATTACTACTGAGGTCTAACGATGTGAACCTATTATGAGCTGCCCACAAGAAACGGAGCTGTGGATTCTTTGAGAGGTTTAATGAGGTAATTGCATTGTCCTGACACTGAACTATGACAAGTTTCGGATTCTTTGACAGATCCAATGAAGTGAGTGAGTTGTAACTACAAATCAGTTTGTAAAGCTCAGGATGGTGGCTTAGATCCAAAGTCTTGATACCAGTCTTCGCACAATTGTAAGTCTGCAAGCCCTTCATATTATTGATATTTACGTTGCCGAGCTGTTCGTTGTCCCAAATATCGAGGCGCTTCATCAAAGGGTTATGTGAAAGGTCCAAAGATGTGAACTCATTGCGGAAAGCGTCCAAGTGCTGGAGCTTTGGATTCTTGCTAAGATCGAGCTTTTTGAGCCCGCAAGAACCACACATAAGATGCTCCAATTCAGGGTTATGGGTAACGTCCAATTCCTTGAGCGGAGTGGTATTACACTCTATATACGCCATCTTCGGGTTGTTCTTTACGTTGAGCGTCGTAAGCTTTGGACAATCATGACAATACACCCAGATAAGATCATCCAACCCTGTGAAGTCGAGCTTGGTGAACTGGTTTCCTGAACACCAGATGCCTGTGAGCAACTTATTATGGCTTAGATCCCAGTCAGAAATCTTGTTGTCCATACAATAGATGCCGCGAAGCTCTTTCAGATACTCAATACCCTTGAGCGACTTAATGCCCATATTCTGACAGTAGATATTGCGGAGGTAGATGATTTCCTGCTTGTCCAAGGTTCCGTCGCCGTTCTTGTCGTAGTCACGACCTAAGAGCAAAGCCCTGAAATTCGGGTCAGGGAATGTTTTTGCGTCGATTTTCACCGGCACGATTTCCTCTGTAACAGCGGTAGAAACCGTCTCTGTTCCTGTACCAGTCTCTGAATCTGAAGTCGATGTTGAAGTTGATGTTGAAGTTGAAGTAGAATCGTTTTGCTCCCCCTTTTCCCCTTCATCGGTTTTATCACTAGATGATGACGATGTACCTTCAGAAGTTTCCTCTGTCTTCTCATCCGGGAGAAGTTCATCGTCTTTCTCGTCTTTGCCACAGGCTATTGCCAATGAGCCGACGAGTAATAGCGCAACGCACTTTAGCAGATAATTTTTCATTTCGTTGTTAATAAATATTAGTTATCGTGAATATGTATGTCGAATATAATTGTCTGTTAAGCTTCATGTTAAGCGGTGGCAAAATTACTGATTTTTTCTGTATTTTTGTCGGTTTTTACAATTTTTATGACGTCTTAACTGCAAAATACACCTTACGAGCCATAAAAAAGCATAGATAAAACACAAAATGTTTTGTTGTTTTGAAATAAAATATTAATTTTGCAGCAATAAATCCGATAAGACATGAAAAGGTATGTTATATTTTTCCTTTTGATTTGTGCCAATTCAGTATTCGCGCAAGTCATCCCAGACAGTGTTGATCTGAGAAACAATTCCTATTGTGTTGTATTCGAGAACAATACTCCTGCAAGAAACAAATACCAGATTGCGAAGAAGTGGTTTGCTACCAACCTGCAGAACTACCGAGACATCATAGTAAGCGAAGATGCTCGCAGATGTAAGATTGTGCTAAAGCCTTTGGTGCTTTACAAGGCCGACAGCTACTCTAAATGCTATCTCGCCACTTTACTCACCTTCGAGTGTGACAACAAACAGTTCACCGTGAAGTTCGACAACGTGAAAAGGAGGGCTGCATTCACTACTATGGCAAACGTTGAGAGTGCCGATACCGTTTATCAGCAGAGTAAGCTGACAACCGACATCGAGATTGGCAAGTACCGCAGATACATGGCGCTGAAGGCAAAGCATGCGCCAACGGCTGAGGAACTGAAGGAAATAAGGTCTTTAGCTTTCTTCGACAACTACACAGAGGATGCTCTCCGCAGGGAGAATATGGTTTACTACCATGAGTTGCAGAATATAGTAGCAGAAATCGTGAACAAGCTGAAGCTGACCTTAGAGGAATAAGCTTCGAAATCCAATACAAACAACGTGAAAAAACGGAGGAAGAGTCTTGCTCTTCTTCTGTTTTTTTACGTTTTATGCAGAAAATCCTACGAGATTTACCATTTTATAAAGAAAAAAACACTATAAAAGAAAAAAATATATTATCTTTGCACACAGACTTCGATAATACATACATTATTAATAATAATTTAAAAAATTAACTATGAGAAAAATTTACACTTTTCTTGCGTTATGCCTCATCTTTATAGGTGCGACATCAGCGATGGCCGCAGACGGAAGGACTTTCAAAGACTTTGAAATTAATCTGGTTACGACTTCTGCTCCTACTCTTCCCGAAGGCGTTACACAGATCAGCTATCCAAGTTACGGCGTAAACTATCGTAATGGTGATAACCATGGTACTTCATGGTATGCAATCCAGTTCGATGTAGATGGTCCAGTCAAGATTACTCTTGGCGGATGTGAATATGCCAAGGATAACTATCAATGGGTAGATGGTCATATAGAAGATGCTGCAGGAAATGTCCTTTGCGAAAATGTAGGCATTTGTGCTGCAGGATGTAAAGGTTCTGCTTCTTATGAATATAAGGGTGGTGCTAATACTCTCAAAGTGTATTGTGGTGAGTATTGCCCATATGTTAAGGTTGAGAAGATTGATGCTTCTGCAGAACCAAAGCCTTTCGGCTTCAATATTAATTTGGTTACGACTTCTGCTCCTGCTCTTCCTGATGGTGTCACACAGATCAGCTATCCAAGTAATGGCGTAAACTATCGCAACGGTGATAACCATGGTACTTCATGGTATGCAATCCAGTTTGATGTACCTGGTCCAGTAAAGATTACTATTGGCGGTTGCCAGTACATCAAAGAGGGCTATGAGGGCTATGTAACAGATGATAAAGGCACAAAGCTCGGTGACTTGAAGAACAAGACCGAGAAGTGCTATCATGAAGATGGAAGTGCTGCTACATTCGAATATAAGGGTGGAGCTAATACTCTTAAAGTATATTGCGGTCAGTACTGCCCTATTCTCAAGGTTGAGGCTATCGAGGCAACTGATCCTACCGTAAAGGAAAAGACTCTCTATAAGACTAAATTCCAGGATTGGGATGCTGTTAAGGTAAGCGATACAGAGACAACTATAAAGAAGGCCACAACAGATGGTCAGGAACTTACATTCTCATTGAGTGAGACTGAGGTAACCCCAACAGGAACACAAGCTAAGTTCACAAACGAGTGCATCACAGAAGGCTACCTGATGGCAGCAAAGACTGCTACTCCATATATCAAGACTTCAACTCTCGCTAACGTTACAAGTGTTAAGTTTGTTCACGCAGCAACTGGCAGTAATCGCGGATGGGGTCTCAAAGTAAAGGGTGATGGTGATGCTGACTGGGTAACTCTTTCTAGTGAGCCTACCTTAGAGCAAGGCAAAGAGGTAGAAGTCAAGGTTAAGCGTACTAACGTTCAGCTTTGGTTCTACAACCTTAACCCAGATCAAAATGCCTATATGACATCTCTTGAGATCAAGGGTAATGTGAAGGTTGAGCCTCGCAATTTCGAGGATTTCAAGGTTGATTTCCGCACAAATCCTTATACAGTTGTTGCTCCTAAGGATGGTCTTCCAAATGGCGTAACATTCGATGGTGGTACATTCCACGATAAACAGCATGGTTACAGCAATGTTAAGATGACCGTTCCTGTTGATGGTCCTGTTAAGTTCACCATTGGTACTAGCGCATACACAAAGCAGGCAACTGTAAGTATTGACGGAGGTGAACCTACCGCAATTGAGACATTGGGCTCAACTGACGACGAATTTGGTAAATACACCAAGAACGTTGTATATACTTACAATGAGGAAAAGGCAGCAACTCTCACATTCGACCTTGGCAAATACTGTCCTTACTTCTTCGCAGAGGCATGTGACCAAATCCCATATGTATCTGTTACCTACTATAATACAAATGGTAAGGCTATTGGTGAAGAAACAGTTATCGGCAACTCAGAGCTCAAGTTCAAGTATTCAGCTGCTGACGTAACAGTTCCTGAAGGTCAGGCTTTCCGTGGCTGGTTTAATGGCAAATCTGTATCAGCTAAGAAGGTTAAGGAGGGTATTGCTCTCGCAGAGGACATCAAGCTCTACGCTAAGGCTACTCCTATCGAGGTTGCAAAAGTTGGCGCAATATTCAACTATCCTCTAAACAGCGCTTCTTTCTATCCAGAGGATCATGAGTTGTTCAACACAACAGGTGTGTTCAATGATGTTCAGCATGGCTTTAAATTCACGCTTTCACAGAATTTCAGCGTAGATGTTGCAGGTAATGCAGTTCTCGTATTGACAACATGCAAATATCCTGAAACTAAAAAAGGCGAACAGCCCAAAAAAGCTACTATTACCGTAACTGATGCAGAAGGAAAGACTGTAGGTGAGCCTATCACACTTCCTATAGAGAATGCAAATGATGGTACTACCGTTCCAGTCTCATATAATGGTCCTGCTACGACTCTGACCGCTACAGTCACCAGTGGCAACTCTGAGGCCTACATCCACAATGTTACAGTATATAATGTAAAGGATGTTCCTACAAAGAACGAGAATGGTTACTATGAGATTGCGTCTGGTGATGCAAGTGGATTTGTCCTCGCACTTCAGGCAGCAAAGGAAGGTGACAAGATTTTCCTCCCTAACGGTACATACGACCTTGGCGAGAGAGTTCTCACTACAATCTCTGTCAACAACGTGTCTATCATCGGTGAGTCTATGAATAATACCATTATCCGCAACGCTCCTGACAAGTCAACAGAATCTATCAACAATACAGCAACTCTGGTTAACACCTCTAAGAACCTCTACATTCAGGATCTTACTATCCAGAACGATCTTGACTACTATGCTGTAGGCGGCACAGCTCGTGCAGTATCCCTTTGGGATAAGGGTGAGAATACTATCTGCAAGAACGTGAAGATGCTCTCTCATCAGGATACTTACTACTCTAACAAGTCAAGCAAGTTCTACTGGGAGGATTGTGAGCTACATGGCTGTGTGGACTATGTATGCGGTGACGGTGATGTTGTTTTCAACCGCAGCACATTCGTTAATGAGTCTCGTGCAAAGGACAAGAAGAGCGGTTCTGACGTTATCTGCGCTCCTAATACTTCAGAGACAATCAATTGGGGATACGTATTCCTCGATTGTAAGATCTCAAGTCTGTGTAACGACTTCACACTTGCACGTTCATGGGGAGGCAAGTCAAAAGCTCAGTTCATCCGCACTCAGATTCTTGACAACTCTCTCGCTTCTTCCCGTTTCACCATCGAAGGTATGAACGTAGCAGCAGACAAGTTCAAGGAGTATGCAACAACGAACTCTGCTGGCACCATCACTACCCCAAATAGCAACGTGATCAACTTCATCCACTCTTCTGGTAACAAGAAGTATGAGACAGTTCTTACAGACGCAGAGGCTGCACAATACACCGTAGCAAACATCTTCGGTGAGTGGGCTCCTGATAAGATTGCTGCTCAGGTAACCGACAAAGACAAGGGCAGCGTATTCCTCGTTAATGGCAAGATTACAACAGATTGCCCAACTGAGGGTAAGTTCCGTATCGCCAATACACGTGGCGGTTTCGGTCCTGAGGTTGACGCAAGCACAGCTACAGCTATCGAGACTGTTACATTTCCCACAACAATGAATGCTCCTAAGAAGTTCTTAAAGGACGACAAAATAATCATCCTCAAGAACGGAAAAACATACAATGTCGCTGGTCAGGAAATGAAATAAACAAGGCTTTCAAGCCATAACAACAAACTTCAAGAGAGGTGTTTCCGATTTGGAAGCACCTCTTTTCATATTCTGTAAAATTAGTGATTTCCTACGGAAAATAAAAATATTATTTGAAAGTGGTGAAAAACAACGCACACGACACAAAATTTCCGATGTTTTTCTTGCATTCTAAAAAAAAAATCATTATCTTTGCAACGTGTTTTTCATGGTATTTAGATTATTAAGGTTAATATGCACCCATAGCCTGTGAAGGTTGTGGGTGTTTTCTGAAATATATGGGCGCTGGATGCACCTCCGATGCTGCTGTTTGCCATATAGAAAATGTTCACTGAAGCTTACCAAGCTATGCAAGTCGTCGAACTCATGTTAATTAATGTTATGCACAGCAAAAGCTAATTCATCGAACTCACGTTAATGTTTCAAAGCAAAGCGTTTATTTCTTCGAAAATGTATCATTAAAGATAATTTCCCTTCTTTTCCCTCAACTTTAAATGTTGCAAAAGCACAAACGAAAAATCATCCAAATGTTGCGAAAAATCGCTCAGAAAGAAGAAAAATAGTGCGATTTTGTAAAAAAAGTGCATTTTTTCTTGGAAGTTACTCTTATTTTTTGTATATTTGCCACAGAAGAACAGACTACGGTCTACATTTATTTCCAATATATAGTGATCCTTATTTCGATAATAATACCAATTTGTTATGAAAAATGTTATATTGACAATAGGAGTACTATTATGTACTATCACGGCACTCGCGCAGAAGACATATTTCTGCTCCCCTAACGGAAGTGCGACAGCTGAAGGAACAATCGCTTCTCCAGTCGATTTCGCTACGGGCATAGAAAAAATGTCACGCGCAGATACTCTGTACTGCCGCGGAGGTCAGTATAACCTGAAAAACACCATACACATCAAGAACAAGGACGGATTCAAGGACAACCGCACCGTTATCATGGCCTACAAGAATGAAAAGCCTATTTTTGATTTCCGCAAGCAGGAATACGGCAAACGCGGCATCATGGTTGAGTCCGACAATATGTATATAAAAGGTATCACCATACGCTACACTGGCAAGAACGGACTCTTCAACATCGGTTCTTACAGCGTATTCGAGAATCTCGACGTCTATGGCAACGGAGATACCGGCATCCAGATGAAGAACGGTCACAGCAACCTCATACTCAACTGCGACTCTCACGACAACTTCGACTATAAGCTCAAGGGCATCGATGCTGCCGACTTCGGAGGCAACGCCGACGGCTTCGCCGACAAGCAGTACTACGGCGGTGGAAACACCTACCGCGGCTGTCGCGCATGGAACAACTCCGACGACGGATGGGACTTCTACGCACACTCCACTGCTTATTATGGCGGAACAGTCATAGAGGACTGCGTCTGCTACGGCAACGGTCCTGAGGAGTACGACGTTCGCAAGCATCCACGCTACGAGACCGACAAGGAATGGTTCGACCAATTCAAGGGCGACGGCATTGACATCACCGACAACGACGGTCAGCCGGGACACGTTTCTCTCAGACACTATACCAACTATGGCAACGGCAACGGCTTCAAGCTCGGCGGCAAGCGCACGGTTCACAATGTAACCGTGAAGAACTGCATATCCGTGAAGAACAGGGTTAAGGGATTCGACCAGAACAACAACCTCGGCAGTATGTGCTTGTATAACAACACCAGCTACCAGAATGGTGAGAACTACGGATTCCACAACAAGGAGGAGGGCGGTAAACTCGCTATCCGCAACAGCATAAGCATTGACGGTCAGAGAAGCGATGTATTGAAAACTGCTACAACCGTTCATACAAACAACACATGGGATACAGAGGGCATACAAGCCACTGTAGAGGACTTCAAGTCTGTTGACTGTCAAAAATACATTCTCGCAAAGCGTCAGGCTGACGGTTCACTTCCTCAAACCCCATTATTCCGTCTCACTCAAAGCTCAAAGCTCAGAAATGCAGGTACATACGTCGGCACCCCATACTCTGGCGACCATCCTGACATCGGCACATTCGAGAGCGGAAAGCCGACACAGAAAGACACCGTAATTTATTCAGAAAGCTTCACTGAAGCTATAAGTTTGTGAGAAAATCCCCTTCACCCCAAAGGGGCATCCATTAATTTTATAATCTAATCCGTAATTGATAATTCCTCTTGTGGGGGCAGAGGAAAAGCATTTTTGGGAAAGTAAAAGATAATGAATGATTGAAAAAAGTTTTAGGTTTTGGTAAAAAAGAGACGCAAGGATTGCTCCTTGCGTCTTCTCGTTATGTCAGAAAGTAAATTCGCATCTAACGCAACTCCGTTGCTGAAATTCCACAAGCTATACCTACGCATAAATACCATTATAATCGAGTTTATATGGTATTTACATAGGAGGAACAACGGAGGTAAAACGAACTAGCATGGAAGCCCCTCCACATTCAGTTAAAAAGTAAATCGGGTTCTTGGTAAGTAAATTATTCTACTTAGAAAGTAAATTACCAGTAAATTACTTTCCTTAAAACGCAGAACCGCAAGGTGTTTTTCACTTTTTCAGTTGCTTGACAGGGAAAGTGAAATATGTGTCAGGGAAAGGCTCGTTCTTCAATGTGAAATGCCACCATTCACTATCAAGAGGCTTGAAACCGTGGCGTAGCATCGCATTACGCAGAATCATACGGTTGGCAAACTGCTGGGGAGTTATAGAGCGCCCGACAGGTGACTTGCTATTATCACCTGTATATTTGCCAGTTTCAGGATTTCCGCAGAAATCAGGATGACTCTCAGGACCGAACCAATCGAAAGTACCGCCCATATCGACCTCCTTTTCCGCTTTCATATCAAAAAGCGTAAGGTCAACGGTACTGCCACGAGTATGACCACTTTTCTCATATATATACTCATGCTCAAAGAGCACGCTCTTGTCGAGGTCTGGATAGAAATATCGCTTCATAAGCGTATCGGGGATATTGGCAGCCCAACGCACAAAGTGATCAACGCCCTTTTGCGGACGATAGGCATCGTATATCTTCAGCCTATAACCAAGTTTTATGACATCGTCGCTAACAGCCTTGAGACTATCAGCCGCCTGTTTGGTAAGCAATGCCGTTGGTTCCTCATAACCATCAATGCGGACGCCCACGAAGTTATACGTACCAAAATAGCGTATCTCCATAATTGCATCGGGAACGACATCGGTAAGAGTAACGAACTGACTTGTATCGTCGGTTGTAGTTGTCTCTGCGCTCTTCTTTTCTGTCGCGCTCTTACAGCAGCACATCATTGCCACCGCCAATATGCTTAACGCAATTTTCAAATTCTTTTTCATAGCATCATTATCTTAGGAGTTATTAATAAACGTGAATTCCGCATTTTCAGCGTTCAGACCAACTCTATTCCATCCTCGGAGATAGTTATGAGTCTTCGCTTGTAGAGATCGCCTATGGCACGCTTGTAGGTCTTCTTGCTGACGCCAAACTGCTCCTTTATTTCCTCGGCACTACTCTTGTCGCCCAAGCGGCAACGACCTCCACGATATTGCAGATAGTGAAGCAACTTCTCTGCAAAGTCCTCGGTATGCTGTCTGCCACTTTGCTGAAGGGCGATGTCAATCTTTCCGTCCGGACGAATCTTTGTGATATACGCCTCTACTCTATCGCCTGTATGGATTTCCCTGAACAGCTGAGAGTCATAAAGCAAAGCACCATACTTATTATCAATAATAGCCTTGAAACCGAGATCGGTCTTTTGCCAGATGAGGGCTGAGACCTTAGAACCAGGCAGCAGCAACCCCCTCCCAGCCTCCCCGAGGGGAGGAGTGGATAAGTCACCTTTTTCTCGCTGCGAGAGAATCGTATCTTCTTTTTCCGCAGAGGGTATATATTCCTTGGCAAGCTTATCATTTTCAAGCCATTTCTCAACCTTTGCAGAAGCCATGATGCGATAGCTCTCCTCGTCAAGATGAACGTGAACGATGTATGAGCGACCAACCTCCATGCGCTTTTTCTGCTCACGAAACGGACAGAAGAGGTCTTTCATCAGTCCCCAGTCAAGGAATGCTCCAAATTCATTAACCCAAGCCACCTCAAGATAGGCAAAATCGCCAACCATAGCCTTTGGCTCAAGAGTGGTAGCCACACGGCGCTCCTCATTGTCGAGATAGACAAACACATCAATCTCGTCACCAACCTCAAGGTCTTCAGGCACATAACGGGCGGGAAGCAATATCTTGCCCTCATCATCACCCTCAAGGTACATGCCGAAATCAACCTTCCAAGCTGCTTTCAACCGGTTCTTCTGTCCTAACAGTATTTTCTTCATTGTTGTATATCACTCCATCTTTAAGGTGAATGCATCTGTCGGTTATCTGTGAAAGTCCCTCATCGTGGGTTACGATGACAAAGGTCTGGCCGAACTTATCTCTCAGGTCAAAGAAAAGCTGATGAAGCTCTGCCTTGTTCTTTGTATCGAGCGAACCCGAAGGCTCATCGGCAAAGATAACAGCAGGATTATTGACCAAGGCACGAGCTACAGCCACGCGCTGTTTCTCACCGCCTGAAAGTTCAGCAGGCTTATGCGATGCACGGTCGGCAAGTCCCATGAACTCAAGCAGTTCCTCTGCACGAGCCTTTGCCTCTTTACGGCTCTTTCCTGCAATAAAGGCAGGAATCATGATATTCTCAAGGGCTGTAAACTCAGGCAATAGCTGATGAAACTGAAACACGAAACCGATATGTTGATTGCGGAAATCTGACAGTTTCTTGCCCGACAGTTCATTTACAGAGACACCATTCACAATCACAGTACCGGTATCTGCCTTGTCGAGTGTACCCATAATCTGGAGAAGCGTGGTCTTTCCGGCACCACTTGGCCCGACAATACTCACGACCTCTCCCTTGTCAATATGGAGGTCAATGCCTTTGAGCACCTGAAGCGAGCCAAAGGACTTGGTTATATTCTTTATATCAATCATTTGTCAAATAGAAAGTTTAAAGTTGAAAATTGAGTTGTCAATCTTCCTTTCCTGTAATTTTCTTCTTCATATACTCCCAGAGGCTCTCCTGCTCAGTATGCTGTGCAGCAGCGAAGGTCATAGCATCAGGCTGACTTCCATACTGATCAGGGAAGATAATCATGACATTCTTCTTGTGATAGTAACGTGTCAATTCATCAGGCAGACGCTCCATTGCCGACTTATAAGAAACCGTACCTTGACGGGCCGTGATTACCACGAGCATATGATGATTCTCAATACTCTCAGCAAGTGATATGAACCCGTTCCAATGCTCCATCTCCACATACTCGGCACGCATAGACTTATGCCTTGCCTGTACGAATTTTGTTATGAACACCAGAGTATTGCTTCTACCATGGAACACTATACGACAGCCAAGACGCTCCGTAAGTCGTGACAGTCTCTCAAGCCAGCGATAGAAGCCCGGCTCAAGTTCCGCACGTGAAGGCACAGCAACCTGAAGAGCGCGCAAGGTGTTCAGAGGTATCACACAACGGGCAATGATAATCTGACGGTTAAGGGAGTGGAATATGCTCTGTGCGAACTGTCCCCAGAACTTACGTGTTGAGTTGTCATGGATATGCTGTCCAAGAATAATCTCCGAACAATCATACTCCTTGAAAGCATGGTTTATACCATTGGCTATGTTAGTTGCCAGACGTACCTGTGGAAGAACAGGCACATCGGCAGCAGCAGCCTTCTGTTGCACATGCTTCAGGAGCTGTTGTCCCTGTCGCTGATTATATGCAGCATCCTCATCATCATAAACCACATTCAGAGCTATCAAACCACGATTCAAGCGTCTGTTGCGCATCATTATGGCGAGATCAAGCAACGTATCACATGTCTCTGGATATTTCACAGGAATGAGAATCTTCTCATCATCACCCTTTGATTCCTCGAAATTAGCACCCTTATCCTGCTTCTCCTTCAGAACAATGGCACGTGCTGCATTATCCGTCACAATGGTTGAAATGACACAGGTGAAGAGAATCATTATTACCACGCCATTGAGCACGCCATCATCAAGGAGATATTGACCTGGATTTACTTCCAGTTTCATGCCAATCATTACAATCGCAATAGCACCGGCTGCATGGGCAGAGGTAAGACCGAACATGAAATGCCCCTCAAGTCTATGCATACGATAGACAAAGGCGCTGAGATATGCTGCTAAAGCCTTTCCGATAGTTCCGAAAACTACCATACACGCCATTATCATGATGATATCGCCACCGGCAAAGAGCAAGCGCACATTGATGAGCATACCCACGCCGATAAGGAAATACGGAATGAAAAGGGCATTACCTATAAACTCTAGTCTGTTCATCAGAGGCGATACCGTAGGGATGAACCTGTTGAGTATCAAGCCTGAATAGAATGCGCCGAAGATACCCTCAAGACCTATCAGTTCACTTGCAGCAGCACTAAGGAACAGTAAAGAAAGAACGAAGATGAACTGCATCACGGCATCAGAATATCTACGCAGGAAATATCTCGTAACACGAGGTATGACATATACCGTCACAGCACAGTAAGCCGAGAACTTAACGGCGAACAAAGCCCAAAAGGCATATCCTGTGCCTCCTGTGGCACTTCCCACAAGGGCAGCCATAGAAACAAGTGCTATGAAGAGCGAGAGCATTGAGGCACCTACGGAAAGCGTGGTAACGGTGTTCTTCTGCAAGCCATATCTCGCAACTATAGGATAGGCGATAAGGGTGTTACTTGACATGATACAGCCGATAAGAACCGATGCCATAGGGCTGTATCCGAGATACCATGTGCATGAGAAATATGTCAGGATAAAAGGTATGCAGAAAGACAGGAAACCATATCCCAGAACCTTACGGTAATCGCTCTTCAATCCCTCCATATCCATCTCAAGTCCGGCAAGGAACATGATATAAAGGAGTCCTACCCTACCAAACAGCTCAAAGCTCGAATCGCGCACCAGAATATTGAGGCCGTACTTGCCCACAATGATACCGGCAAGCACCATTCCGATGATATGGGGAATACGCAGTTTTCCCATGACAATAGGCGCAACAAGAATGATGCAGAGCACGACGAAGAATATCATCGTGGGATTGGTTATAGGGAAATATTGCGAAATATCTAGCATTGATTTATGTTTGTTTTCACCTTTTTTGACTGCAAAATTGCAAAAAAATCGGCAAAATAGCGAATAATCCCCCGAAAATTATTAATTTTGTACCGCAATTTTGAGATTTTTTATAACAACAACTAAAAATTAGAAGAAATGAAAGTAGCAATTGTTGGTGCAAGTGGTGCAGTAGGACAGGAGTTCCTTCGCGTCCTTGATGAGAGAAATTTCCCTATGGATGACCTCGTTTTGTTTGGTAGTGAGCGTTCAGCTGGTACCAAGTACACATTCCGTGGTAAGGAATACGAGGTCAAGCTTCTCCAGCACAACGATGACTTCAAGGATGTTGACATCGCATTCACAAGTGCTGGCGCTGGTACATCCAAGGAGTTTGCAGCTGACATTACTAAATATGGTGCTGTGATGATTGACAACTCAAGCGCATTCCGTATGGACGATGATGTGCCATTGGTTGTACCTGAGTGCAATGCCGAGGATGCCCTCAACCGCCCACGCGGTATCATCGCAAACCCTAACTGTACAACTATCATGATGGTAGTGGTGCTCAAGCCATTGGAGAAGCTCTCTCATATCAAGAGAATCCACGTAGCTTCTTACCAGAGTGCTTCAGGTGCCGGTGCAGCAGCTATGGCTGAGCTTCAGCAGCAGTATAAGGAGCTTGCCAATAACGAACAGCCAACCGTTAACAAGTTCGCTTACCAGTTGGCTTACAACGTAATTCCACAGATCGACGTCTTCCAGGACAACGGTTACACCAAGGAGGAGATGAAGATGTTCAACGAGACAAAGAAGATCATGCACACCGATGCTAAGTGCTCTGCTATGTGTGTTCGTATCTCTTCTCTCCGTGCTCACTCTGAGGCTGTATGGATTGAGACAGAGAGCCCTATCTCAGTAGAGGCAGCTCAGGAGGCACTTCGCAATGGCGAGGGCGTAACTCTTGTTGACGATCCAAAGCGCGTAGGAGCAAAGGCTAATCCAGATGCAAGCAAGGAGACAATGGAAGGTCTGCCTTATCCAATGCCTCTCTACACAGCTGGCAAGGATGATGTCTATGTAGGTCGTGTACGTAAGGACCTCTCAGATCCTAACGGACTTACATTCTGGCTCTCTGGTGACCAGATCAAGAAGGGTGCCGCTCTGAACGCCGTTCAGATTGCCGAGTACCTTATCAAGGTTGGAAACGTAAAATAATGACCGATTTCAGTTTACTGAACAAAATAGACTCACCGGAAGATCTTCGGAAACTTCCGGTGGACAAGTTGCCTGAGGTTTGCCAAGAACTGCGCGAGGATATCGTGCAGGAGCTCTCGGTAAACCCTGGGCATCTTGCATCTTCACTCGGCGTAACGGAGCTTACCGTAGCCCTCCATTACGTCTTTTCTACTCCTTACGACCGCATTGTATGGGACGTGGGGCATCAGGCTTACGGACATAAGATCCTTACGGGCAGACGCGACGTTTTCTATACAAACCGAAAACTGAACGGGCTGCATCCTTTCCCTTCTCCTGACGAGAGTGAATATGACACCTTCACCTGCGGACATGCCTCTAACAGTATTTCTGCTGCACTTGGTATGGCGGTTGCAGCTAAGCTGTCGCCCGACACCAAACAGCCATCGCCGAAGGTAGTTGCCGTAATCGGTGATGGAGCTATGAGTGGAGGATTGGCATTCGAAGGTCTTAACAATGTCAGTTCTTCGCCAAATGACCTGCTCATCATCCTCAATGACAATAACATGTCGATTGACCGCTCCGTAGGCGGTATGAAGCAGTATCTTCTCAACCTCACCACCAATGAGTCATATAACCATTGGCGTAACAAGGCTGCGGAATGGCTTACAGGCAAGGGCTTCCTGAATGATGACCGTCGCAAGACTATCATCCGACTGAACAACTCCATCAAGTCGGTTCTCTCACAGCAGCAGAATATTTTTGAGGGATTCAACATCCGCTATTTCGGTCCAGTTGACGGGCATGATGTGAAGGAACTCGTAAGGGTTCTCACGCAACTCAAGAACATGCGCGGCCCTAAGCTCCTACATATCCACACAAAGAAAGGCAAGGGCTATAAGCCAGCCGAGAATGCTGCAACAATCTGGCATGCTCCGGGTAAGTTTGACCCGGATACCGGTGCCCGAATAACAAGCAACGAGGAGAACAAGCCGCCAAAGTATCAGGATGTATTCGGTGAGACTCTTGTGGAACTTGCCAAACAGAATCCTCGTATCGTTGGTGTTACTCCTGCAATGCCTACAGGCTGTTCAATGAACAAACTGATGGAAGCATTCCCTGACCGCGCATTCGATGTGGGAATAGCAGAAGGTCATGCCGTTACTTTCTCGGGAGGTATGGCAAAGGATGGTCTCATTCCTTTCTGTAACATATATAGCGCATTCGCACAGCGTGCCTACGACAACATCATCCACGATGTGGCAATCATGAAACTGCCGGTAGTGTTCTGTTTCGACAGAGCCGGACTTGTAGGCGAGGATGGAGCTACGCATCATGGGGCTTTCGATATGGCTGCTCTGAGACCAGTACCTAACCTCACCATCTCATCCCCAATGGACGAGCATGAACTCCGCCGACTGATGTTCACCGCCCAGCTCCCAGACAAGGGACCATTCGTCATCCGTTACCCACGAGGTCGTGGCGTACTCACAGACTGGCGATGCCCTCTTGAGGAAATCAAGGTAGGAACGGGCAGAAAGCTCACTTCAACAGAAGGTGAAGGCGAAGGAATAGCGATTCTCACCATAGGTCCTGTGGGAAACACAGTGGAGGAAATGCTATCCACCAACACCCAACACTTGCCTCCTGTCACCCACTATGATATGCGTTTCCTCAAACCTCTTGACGAGGACATACTCCACGAGGTAGGCAGGAATTTCAAGAAGGTGATAACCGTGGAGGATGGTGTTCGCAACGGTGGACTTGGTTCTGCCGTTACCGAATGGTTCCAGGATTATGACTACCAAGTCAAGGTGAAACGTCTCGGATTGCCAGACAGTTTTGTTGAGCAAGGTACGGTGGCAGAACTTCACCACATCGTAGGCATTGACGAGGAAAGCATCGCAAAAACTTGCGCTTCGCTTTAGAATGAAAGCAAATTCGCTTACGCGAGGATTGGGAAAGTAAATTCCCAGTAAATTATATTCAGTAAATTAATATCAACACAAGGAATTTCCAAACAAATTTGCATTTCCAGATATAATTTACTGATTCAATTTACTCCCAATTTACTTTCAAAAGTCATCCGCGCAAGCGGAAGCCAATAAAACTTATTTTATTTCTAAGGCTTATGAAAATCGTAATTGCAGGCGCACGCGCCATTGGTACATATCTGGCAAAGCTCCTCTCTCGAAACAATGAGGAGATTATCCTTATTGATGATGATGAGGACAGCCTTGATAATATCTCTACAAATTTCGACGTTCTCACCCTACACGCCCATCCAGGCAGCATCAGCGCACTTCGTCAAGCCGGTGTGCAGGAATGTGATCTCTACATTGCCGTAACACTTGATCAACACGTCAACCTTGAGTCATGCGCCATTGCCAAGGCTCTCGGAGCAAAGCAGACTGTTGCGAAGGTGGAAGACTATGAGTTTGCCGACCCTGAGAACCACGACACCCTCAAGGCTTCAGGCGTTGACTCCGTGATATACCCAGAACTTCTCGGTGCAAAGGATATCATCAACGGCCTCAAGATGTCATGGGTACGTCTGCGATGGGATGTGCATAACGGAGCGCTTGTGATGCTCGGCATCAAACTGCGTGAGACTGCAGAGATTCTAAATCAGCCCCTCAAGGATATATGCGGACCAGAGGAGCCTTATCTCATTGTTGCCATAAAGCGTGGCAACGAGACAATCATTCCTAATGGTAATGACGAGTTGCAGGCTAACGACCTAGCTTATTTCATGACCAAACGCAACTATATCCCTCTCATCCGCAAGCTAGTAGGCAAGGAAGGATATGCCGACGTGAAGAACGTGATGGTCATGGGCGGTGGCAAGACTGCTGTAAGAACGGCCTCTACCCTGCCCGACTATATGAATATGAAGATTATCGAGAAGGACCCTGCACGTTGTGAGCTTCTCAACGAGCTTCTTCTTGATACAGACCGTGTACTTGTCATCAACGGTGACGGTCGCGATGTGTCTCTCCTCATAGAGGAAGGCATAAAGAACACTCAGGCATTCGTGGCCATAACAGGCAATGCCGAGACCAACATCCTCGCCTGTCTCACAGCAAAGCGCATGGGCGTGCGCAAGACCGTTGCAATGGTAGAGAACCTTGATTACGCAGCAATGGCAGAGAGTCTCGACATCGGTACAATCATCAACAAAAAGGCTATTGCAGCCAGCCACATTTACGAGATGCTGATGGATGCCGACGTGTCAAACGTGCGCTTCCTCATGAATGCCAATGCAGATGTTGCCGAGTTTGTGGCTCAGCCAGGCTCAAAGGTGACAAGAAAGAAGGTATTTGAACTCGGAATACCTTACGGAATGACAATAGGTGGAATTGTGCGCGACGGTGAGGGTATCCTCGTCCGTGGTGGTACGCAAATTCAGGCAGGCGATAATGTCGTAGTCTTCTGCCATAATGCCGATATGAAGAGAATAGAGAAATTCTTCCTTTAGGAAAGCAAATCGCTAACGCGAGGATTTGGAAAGTAAATTACCAAATAAATTAAATTCAGTAAATTATTAATACAACATTTCAAGCAATTGATTAATTTACAGATTATGATTTACTGATTCAATTTACTCTCGATTTACTTTCTAAAAACCATCCGCGCAAGCGGAAGGCTTGGTTAGGCTAATGAACATCAAACTAACATACAAGATTCTCGGTTCACTACTCTTCCTTGAGTCTGTGTTCATGATAATGTGTCTTGGTGTATCTCTGATATATCAAGAAGATGACACGTTTGCATTCATCCTGTCAATACTCATCACACAGATGTTCGGTTTTGCCTTCCGCTATCTCGGCAGAGAGGCATCCAACACCATGAGCCGACGCGACTCCTTCCTTGTCGTCACGCTGGCATGGACTCTGTTCAGTCTCTTCGGCACCCTGCCGTTCCTCATCGGAGGCTATATCACCAATTTCACCAACGCCTTCTTTGAGTCCATGTCGGGCTTCACCACCACAGGCGCCACCATCCTCAATGATGTAGAATGTCTGCCACACGGAATACTATTCTGGAGAAGCCTTTCACAATGGATTGGCGGTCTCGGTATCGTGTTCTTCACCATTGCCGTACTGCCTTCTATGGTAGGCGGTTCTGTAAAGGTCTTTGCAGCCGAGGCAACTGGTCCTATCAAGACCAAGCTGCACCCTCGTCTCTCCTCTACGGCAAAGAGCATCTGGATTATCTTCCTAAGCCTCTCCATCGTCTGCGGAATAAGCTATTACCTCCTCGGAATGAATGTCTTCGACAGTATAAACTATGCCATGACAACTCTCGCAACAGGAGGCTTTGCCACACACAACGACAGTATCGAGACATTCCAGTCACCGGCAATGGAATATGTCAGCACCCTGTTCTGTTTCCTTTCCGGACTCAACTTCATCCTTCTCTACCGCTGTGTAATAAAGGGCGAAGTGAAGAATCTCCTAAATAACATAGAAGTGAAGTTCTATGTCGGCATCACCCTCATCTTCACATTCTTCATTATGGTGATGCTCATCACACACAACGGCTATGACTATGAGCATGCCTTCCGATGTGGCATATATCAGGTAGTTTCATTCCTCACCACCACAGGTCTCTTCAACGATGATGCTGCCCAATGGCCTCATGTCACATGGGTAATCCTTGCCGTGTGTATGTTCATCGGCGGATGTGCCGGTAGTACAAGTGGCGGCTTCAAGGTCGTAAGATGCATAATGCTATTGAAGGGAGTTCGCAACGAGTTCCGACAGATGCTGCACCCTCACGCCATACTACCATTACGCATAGGCGCTACCAATGTTCCAAACCAGAAGCGTGTCACCCTACTCGCCTTCCTTACCGTGTATTGCCTAATGTGCATCTTCTGTGCATTTACGATGATAGCAGCAGGAGTCGATAACACCAACGCCATCACCATCACCATCTCCACGCTGAGCAATGTAGGTCCTACGCTCGGAACAGAAATCGGCCCTACGATGTCATGGGATGAGCTCCCCGACTTTGCCAAGTGGATTTGTTCCCTCCTCATGCTCATGGGTCGTCTTGAGATATTCTCTGTACTGATTATCTTCACCCCAGCGTTCTGGAAGGAACAGTAAAAGCCTAACCCGTCCTTCCCAAGGGGAAGGTTCCCCCCTCCTCACCCCCTCCAAGGGGGAGTAGATACATTTATATCGTTATGGGGGAAATTTAATTGTTAATTCAACTTTCGGAAAGAGCCTGGAAGGCTATACTATGAATAACCGAGGGCATACTCGCCGAAGGAGAGGATGCCCTCGGATAGAAAACCACATATTCTTTATCAGCCTGGAAGGCTGTACATGATTTCTCTTAATGCAACTTCCACGATGTACTGCCTTCCAGGCAGTATAGAAAGGGATATCGTAATCCCCGCACATCCTCGTTACACTCGTATGTACGGGGTTACTAATAGTATTGCCTTCCAGGCACTTCTACACTTCCGAAAACTAAATTTTTTAATTGTTAATTGTTTAGATATGAAGTTCGACTCACAAAACGATGAAAGCCGACGTGAGGAGCTAATAAGAATGATAGAACATTCTGTACAGCAACTCAGCCTCGGCGAACTGGAAGCCCTCTACTATGATATGGTAGCAAAGGACTATATAAAATAATATTTTTAAATGGAAAGTGAATAGTGAAAAGTGAATAATACTTAGATAATAATACTGCTATCGCCGAACGTGAGTGCACATCAACGTCCTTCCATTCTGGTGGCCACCAGTATTAAGTATTATTCACTATTCACTTTTCAATCATGCTCATAATCCTCCGACAACTTATTCATATTCTGATACGTTGTCTTGATGTCATCCCAAGTGATATCGATGCAATCCTCTGTCTTACGCTTGGTCGTAGTGTGAGAGATAAGCCAGTCGTAAGTCTTTTGAAGATAGAACAGACGGGCAAGCACACCATGATTTCCACCCTCAAGCCAGTCAAAGCGCAAGAGCTTATCCTGTCCAATACCCTTCAGATAGTCCACAACCTTCTTCGACTCCTTGACACCCACAGCCCTATCAGCCGTACCGTGCATAATCCAAAGAGGCAACTTCCCAAGTCCGCTCATATCCTTCAGCGAGCAACCGCCACAGAGAGCCATAGCCGCCGCCACCTTCTCAGGATAAGTGCCCACAAAATCCAGCGTACCATAACCGCCAAGACTCATACCGAGCACATACACGCGCGTTGAATCAACATTATAATTAGCTTTTGCCCATTCCAGCAGATCATTAATCTTCGAAGGCTTCCACGCACCACCCGGATTCTGAGGCGCAAGCACAAAAGCAGGAATCACCATACCCTTGTCAATGGCATGAAGCACACCATACCTGCGCACGCGCATCAAGTCCTTACCGCACAAGCTCGCACCATGAAGGAAGATGACAAGCGGCATCTTATGCTGCTCAATTTTATAGTCCTCAGGAATAAAATACCAGAATTTATACCCATCAGGCACAGCATCCGTCAATTTCAGATACTCGCCCGCCGTCTGAGCCGAAACCGATACTATACTGGCAATCATCATTGTCAGTACAACCATAACACGCTTTATATTCAAGATATTCATTACCATTGTTTAGAAAATAAATATTAGGTCAAAGGGGCAAAAGGCTTTTGACTTTAGACTTTTGACCTTAGCCTTTAGACTTTTGACTTTAGACTTTTTGACTTTAGCCATTATCTGTGGGCAAAGTTAAGAAAAATCTCCAAGACAACCAATACTTTTTAGATTTTTTAGCCAATACCCACTTATTATAACGTCAGTTCGATTATATTTACTTTCTAAAGCACAACCTCACGCAAGCGAGCATCTTCCGTGTTTCCCATCCTTTCAGTATTTAAAGAAAAACGCAAAAAAACTAAGGAATTAGTGCTATTTTATACAAAAAAACAGTAAAATTCATAGATATTTATAACAAACACGCACAAATAAAACAATTTTTCGTACATTTTCTTGTATATATTTCCAAAAATATATAACTTTGGTCCCGAAAACCGAATGCCAAAAATCGGTTTTCTGTACCCTAGAAAATAATAAATCATAAATTTAACACTAAACACTTATGAAAAAGAAAAATTATTTAGTCCCAGAAATGAGGTTTCATGAATTGAAGACAGGACGGATTATGGCCGCATCTTTAGGCGAGGCCGACACAAACAACTCAAACCAGAAACCTGGCGGCGTAGAGGATTTTGAAGAAGTAAATGCTTGGTAAATAAAAAATTGTTGTTTATGAAGAATTATAAAATTTGTATAAAGACTGCCCTTGCAGTCTTCGCAGTAGCATTGTCTGCATGTTCTTCAGATGATGATATTGCAGATAATAGCTCCAACAGTCAGGAAAAGCCAGTCACAAACAAGACCATGACTTTCCGCGCAACTATGGACGACGGTAGCGGCTCCAACAGCAAAGCTACCCGTACAGATTTCAACGGTAATAACACAATCTGGGCGACTGATGATAATATTTATATTCAGAATAAAGCATCTGTTCCAGATGAAACAGACCGTCCTGCTTATGCAGAGTTTGGAATAACGGATGGTGTAGGTACTAAGGAAGCTGATTTCTCTGGCGGTCCTATAAGGGCAAATATGGATGGTACAAGCGACCAGTTCTATGCTTACTATCCTTCAAGCAGTTTCGATACTAATAGAGAGGTGATGGCTGGAAATATCCCAACCGTTCAGACTGCAACCGACGGAACTTACCCTCAGACCTTGCATTACATGACTGCGTATTCCACAAACTCTACCTTTAACTTCAAGAATGTATGCGCACTTCTGAAGATTACGCTTACGAACAACACAACCATAAGCAGAATAAAGGTGGTAGCAAACCCAACTCTTTCTGCTATGGACGCAGAGGCATTCACCTATACAAGTATTGCAGGAGGTTTTACCGCTACTATTGGTTCTGATGGTACAGCAAGCGTGACACCGACAAAAGAAACAGAAACCGAGACAGAGGAAACATACGTAGAACTACGTGCTGCTGATGATAATGGTACAATAAAGGGTAGAACCTCTTTAGGCAACGGTACATTCTATATGGTCGTTTTACCTGCAACAATCAGCAAAGGCTTCACCCTTATTCTTGAGGATAAGGATGGAAATGTCTATCAGCGCATAAATTCTTCGGTAACGTCATTTGTAAGAAACAAGATGTATAATCTCGGTTCATACGACTGTACGTCTGCAACAAGTCTACAGAATTCTAAATTGACAGCCCTTGGAAATGATGTTGTTGACCTTGACCTTCCTTCTGGCACAATTTGGTGTAAAAAGAATACGAAAACAAGATCAGAAACAAGTTATCTTGGACTCATACCTATCACAACCTACTATGTGGATGGGTTCGTTGCAAACGAATCTGACTACGGAGATTATTACTCTTGGGGTAAAACGCATGTTACAAGCGCATTGGGAGTTACATACTCTTTGCCAGATCTTGACAGCAATAACACAACGCTTAAGGGTGATGCTGATGGTGTATATGCCTATGACCATCAGTATTGTCTACCTGTATATGCTCAGATGTACGAATTCTATAACCACTTAACCGATAGGACTATTGTGACAGAGAATAGTAACAAATGTGCAAAATTCACATCTTCTACAGGAAGAAGCATATTAATACCTTATGCTGGATATTATTACTCAACACGACTTGTATCTAAAAATGAGCAGGCACGCTATTGGAGCCGCACTTATACGGGATACACAGGTGTATGGCCAACGCGAGTACATTATGCGTACGATCTTGATTTGAAGATTACTAACAACGTTCCAGAAGTGGACACTCATGACGTCATATTTGGTGCGAGGTCATGGTATGATAAAGGTGAAGCCGGTCGTTCATTTCGCCCAGTTGTTACTAACGTACAAATTGCAGAAGTATTTGAATAATCATTTCTCTCCCTACTCTTCATCGGGTAGGGAGATTTTTTTCCTTTCTGTCTCAGATTTCAAGACTATCCACCTCCGCTCTTCCTCCTATGATCCTATAATTCCGGAACGGACCTGGAACGGATTTACAACGGACCTGGAACGGACCTAGAACGGACCTAAGGTAGAGGCGAGACAAATAAACTAGAAAAAAAGAATTTTTGCAACACTCGTCAACTCGTCACCCTCAGCGCTGCAAGTCATTGTGACTCTTTGGGTTACAGCGGTGATTCATTTTAAAGCACTCGTCACCCACTCGTCACCCGAATCTCTGTAACTTACTGGCAATATGGAATTTACACGACCATTTCACTCGTCACCCACTCGTCACCATTTTTAGGGTGACGAGTGAATCGTCTCAGTAATTCATTCTATATCAAGACGATAAGCCACTTGAGGGTGACGAGTGGGTGACGAGTGAAACGAAATGAATCACCGCTACAACTCTCTGAGACTTAAAGCCTTACAACGCTGAGGGTGACGAGTTGACGAGTAGTACAAAAATTCTTTTTTTTGTTTTTGCAAAAAAAATCTCCCTACACGATGAGGAGTAGGGAGATAAAATTATTAATTATCAATTATTCATTATCAATTAAACCGAAGGTTTAGAGTGGGTACTCGTCGAAAGCATAAAGAATGGTTGAGAGATAACGCTCGCCTGTGTCAGGGAGGAGAACAACAACCTTCTTACCCTTGTTCTCTGGACGTGCTGCAACCTGTGCTGCTGCGAATGCTGCTGCACCAGAAGAAATACCTACGAGAAGGCCTTCTGTCTGTGCAAGCTCACGACCTGTGCGGATTGCATCATCGTTGTCAACATCGATAACCTCGTCGATTACATCGGCGTTGTATGTCTTTGGAACGAAGCCTGCACCGATACCCTGAATCTTGTGAGGACCGCTCTTACCGCCGTTGAGTACTGGTGATGTGAGAGGCTCTACTGCATAGATCTTCACGTTAGGGTTCTTCTCCTTGAGATACTTACCTATTCCAGAGATTGTACCGCCTGTACCTACACCTGCAACGAAGATATCTACCTTACCGTCAGTTGCATCCCATACCTCAGGACCTGTTGTTGCATAGTGACGTGCTGGGTTTGCAGGATTCTCGAACTGCTGAAGGATGACGCTGCCCGGAATAGAGTCGCGGAGTTCCTCTGCTGCCTTGATAGCACCAGGCATACCGTCCTTGCCGCTTGTGAGACGTACCTCAGCACCGTAAGCCTTAACGAGGTTGCGACGCTCAACAGACATGGTCTCAGGCATGGTGAGGATGAGGTGATAGCCCTTGACAGCACTTACGAGGGCGAGACCTACACCTGTGTTGCCTGATGTTGGCTCGATGATTGTAGCGCCTGGCTTGAGGATGCCCTTAGCCTCAGCGTCCTCGATCATAGCGAGAGCGATACGGTCCTTTACTGATCCGCCAGGGTTGAAGAATTCCACTTTTGCGATTACTGGAGTCTCAAGGTTCTTTGCCTGAGAAAACTTGTTGAGTTCGAGCAGAGGGGTCTTACCAATCAGCTCGGTGAGTTTTTTTGCGATTGCCATAATACTATATTTTTTAATCTTGTTATTTATTGTTTCTGATTTCTGAGTGCAACGTGCAAAGCATCCTCGCACGAAGAAATAGTAAACGTCAGCTGCAAGCTGGTGTACGTCTCTGATTTCTGAGTGCAAAATTACAGCTTTTCTATCATTTACACAATACCATAAATATGGTAAATTGATTTTAACCCTAAATTCTATAAGGTATATAAAACAAAAAAAGCCCCATAAAAATGGGACTTTTCTTACGAAACATACCTTCTTTAACAGACAACCACTTGTGCAGAGCATAATTCAGAAAGTAAATCATGACGCACGTTTTGATTCGTATCTCCTTATAAATAATGTGTAGGCGATGAGGGCCATTGACACGAAGAAGAGACCGACAAGGGCGCAATAGTTGTATGTCAATCCGAGACTGATTGGTATTCCTCCAGAAAATGCGCCTATGGCATTGCCGAGATTAAAGGCTATCTGCACCATTGCACCTCCAAGAAGTTCGCCACCGTCAGAATATCTCAGCAAAAGCAGTTGCTGTGGAGCGGAAACGCTGAAGAGAGCGGCTGTAGTTATCACCATACACACGACAGAAACAATCGTGTTCTGCGAGAAGAAAAAGATGAGGGCTAGCATCAGGAACATCGTCATCACTCCATATCTGCCCATGTGACCGGGACCTGCCTTGTCGGATATCTTTCCTCCTGACAGATTGCCTGCTACCATACCTGCTCCTGCAAGTACCATCATGAAGGTCATCATCTCAGCAGGGATGCCCGACATATTGGTTAGTAGAGGCGCGATATAACTGTAATAGCAGAAAACTCCGCAATTACCAAATAATGTTCCCAAGATGACGAGCCACGGTGCGAGGTGCTTCAGGAAACGGAATGTGCCCTTGAAGCCGATATTGGGAAGCGGGGGTATGGAAGGTACGAACCTCCAGATGGCAAGCAGAGTGGCTATGCCCCATGCGCACGAGAAGATGAAGACCAGTCGCCATGACAGAATACCAGTAAGCCATGTGCCGAGAGGTATGCCAATGAGGTTGGCTATCGCCATACCGACACTCACGACAGCCACAGCAAAAGCCGATTTCCCATCGGGAGAGATCCTATCGGCAACAATACTTGTAACTCCGAAATAGGCACCGTGAGGAAGTCCGGCACAGAAGCGTGCCAGAAGAAAAACGGCATACGAAGGACTTGCCGCCATCAATGCAGAGGCAGAGACGAAGATGCAGCAAAGCATGAGAATGATACGCTTCAACGGCCATGTGCGTCCGAGCATCAACAGCATCGGAGCTCCTACACACACACCAAGAGCATAAGCAGAAATAAGATGTCCGGCTACAGGGATGGACACAGAGAAATCGCTTGCCACGTTAGGCAAGATAGCCATCATGACGAACTCGGTAATACCGAGTCCAAAAGTGCCCATAGCAAGAGAGACAAGAGCCCTTTTCACTATAAAGTTTATTGTTTTTAAACACAAAGGCACTAAGACGCTGGGCAAAGAAATCCAATAATAAACTTTGCGTCTCCGCGTCTTTGCGTTTTAATAATATCTGTTGGCAATGCCCTATACTATGATATCAAGCTGTGCTTTCAAAGCTGTAAGTTCAGTCTTCACGTCCTGCAGCTTGCGAAGCACCTTATCTGTTCTGTCAACACCAGAACGATTGGCATGCAGCATTTTCTTTGCCGCAGCAATCTTGAAGCCACGTACTCTGATGAGGTTATAGATGACCTTGATATCATCTATCTCCTTCATGGTGTACTGACGAACCTTGTTGGCAGTTGTCTTTGGCTTGATATGAGGAAACTCTGTTTCCCAGAACCTAAGAGTAGGCTCCGTTACACCAACAATCTCTGCCACATCCTTGATGGTGTAATATACCTTTAAGTTTTTCTCAGACATATTGGGGAGAGTTTTAGAGTGAATAACGAATAGTGAATAGTGAATAATACTTAGTGAAAAATATTGCTATCACGATTATAGAGAAAACCCATAATGGTGTCCACAAGTATTAAGTATTATTCTCTATTCACTTTTCACTATTCACTTATTATAGTTCGCAGAGTTCTACAGCCTTGTCGAGGGCTGCAGAGATGCCGTCAGGATTCTTACCACCAGCAGTAGCGAAGAAAGGCTGACCGCCACCACCACCCTGAATGAGCTTGGCAGCCTCGCGCACAATCTTACCAGCGTTGAGGTTGTGATCCTTGACCATATCGTCGGAAAGCATTACCGTGATGCTTGGCTTACCACCTACCTTTGTGCCGAGAGCACATACGAGTGAGCCTGGCATAGCCTCACGAATCTGGAACACGATGTCCTTACATTGCTGAGCATCAGCAGGAACAACAGCCTTGATGACATTGACACCGTTGATATTCTGTACCTGCTCAAGGAGCTTAGCCTTGATACGTGCAGCAGCCTGTGCCTTCATTGCCTCAACTTCCTTCTTCAAGTCCTCGTGCTCGTCAATGAACTTAGCAATAGCACCCTGAAGATCCTTGGCATTATTGAACATATTGCCGATAGCCTTTATTCCATCCTCCATAGAATAGAGCATCTCCTCGCATTGTTTGCCAGTAACAGCCTCAATACGACGGATGCCGGCAGCTACGCTACTCTCAGAAATGATCTTGAACATACCGATACGGCCTGTGCTGCTTGCGTGGATACCGCCACAGAACTCGCAAGAAGGTCCGAAACGAACTACACGAACCTTGTCGCCATACTTCTCGCCGAAAAGGGCGATAGCACCTAGCTTCTTTGCCTCCTCAAGTGGAGTGTCGCGATGCTCGTCAAGTGGAATGTCCTCACGAATCATTGAGTTCACGATGCGTGAAACCTCACGAAGTTGCTCATCGGTTACCTTCTCGAAATGAGAGAAGTCGAAACGGAGAGTATCAGGACTTACGAAAGAGCCCTTCTGCTCAACATGATCACCGAGAACCTGCTTCAAAGCATAGTCGAGAAGGTGGGTTGCTGTGTGGTTGGCAGCACTTGCATTACGAAGGTCTGTATCAACGCAAGCCATGAATGGAGCCGTAGGATCCTTTGGCATCTCCTTTACGATATGAACGCTCTGGCCATTCTCACGACGTGTGTCGATGATGTTGACGGTCTCGTTCTCAGAAACAAGGACACCCTTGTCGCCTACCTGACCACCCATCTCACCATAGAATGGAGTTGCAGAGAGTACGATCTCGAAATATGTAGCTTTCTTGACAGTCACCTTACGATAGCGGAGAATCTCACACTCATACTCTGTGTAGTCGTAACCTACGAACTGCTGCTCGCCTGGCTTGAGTTCTACCCAGTCAGAATTCTCTACCTGTGCAGCATTACGAGCACGAGCCTTCTGAGCCTCCATCTCCTCATTAAACTTAGCCTCATCAACGCTTACGCCCTGCTCACGGCAGATAAGTTCGGTAAGATCGAGAGGGAAACCGTAGGTATCAAACAGACGGAATGCCTGAGTACCGTCGAGCACGTTCTTCTTCTCTGCCTTGAGAGCCTCGATAGCATCAGAGAGCATAGAGATACCCTTGTCGAGAGTGCGGAGGAATGAATCCTCCTCTTCCTTGATAACCTTACCGATAAGCTCACGCTGTCCTGGGAGCTCTGGGTAAGATGGTCCCATCTCCTGAATAAGAACTGGGAGGAGCTTATATACGAATGCTTCCTTCTGATCGAGGAATGTATATGCATATCGAACAGCACGGCGAAGGATACGACGGATGACATAGCCCGCCTTTGCATTGCCCGGAAGCTGACCGTCAGCGATAGAGAATGCTACTGCACGGAGGTGGTCAGCGATTACACGCATTGCCACATCTGTTTCCTCTGCAGCACCATATTTCTTGCCAGAGAGACGCTCAATCTCCTTGATGATAGGCTGGAATACGTCTGTATCATAGTTAGAATGCTTGCCTTGAAGAGCACGAACAAGACGCTCGAAGCCCATACCAGTATCGATTACATTCATACCAAGTGGCTCGAGGTGACCGTCAGCCTTACGCTCGAACTGCATGAATACGATGTTCCATATCTCGATAACCTGTGGATCGTCCTTATTGACGAGCTCACGTCCAGGCACCTTTGCCTTCTCTTCTGGTGTACGAGAGTCGAGGTGAATCTCGGAGCAAGGACCACAAGGACCAGTATCGCCCATCTCCCAGAAGTTATCGTGCTTGTTACCATTGATGATGTGGTCAGCAGGAACGTGCTTGAGCCAGTAGCCATAAGCCTCCTCATCGCGTGCAAGACCTTCGCTATCATCACCTTCGAAGATTGTAACGTAGAGGTCTGCAGGATCAAGCTTGAGAACATCAACGAGATACTCCCATGCCATATCAATAGCACCTTCCTTGAAGTAGTCACCGAATGACCAGTTGCCGAGCATCTCGAACATTGTATGGTGATATGTATCGTGTCCAACCTCTTCGAGGTCATTGTGCTTACCACTTACACGGAGGCACTTCTGAGAGTCCGCACGGCGACGTGGCTCTGGGTCGCGTGTACCGAGGATTACATCCTTCCACTGGTTCATACCAGCGTTGGTAAACATAAGTGTTGGGTCATCTTTAATCACCATTGGTGCACTTGGCACGATGGCATGTCCTTTCTGTTCGAAGAATTTCTTGAACGAGTCACGGATTTCGTTTGCTGTCATCATTGAGATTTACTATTTTTTTATTTACGATTTACAACTTTATGATTTTAAGGTGCAAAATTAGCAAATATTCTTGATTAAACAAAATAAATTCCGCAATTTCCTAATATTTATAATATTAAAGTCCAGTTTTTAGCATAAATATAGTAATTTTGCAGTCGCTATCACCTAGCACCTATCACCCAACATACAATCAAATGCATCGCAAAATCATCAATCTCGCCCTCCCTTCCATTGTATCGAACATAACCGTGCCGTTACTCGGTCTTGTAGATACAGCCATAACAGGGCACATGGGAGAGGCACGCTATATAGGCGCTATTGCCGTAGGTTCTATGATTTTCAACATCATGTACTGGCTCTTCGCATTTCTTAGAATGGGAACAGGCGGAATGACGGCTCAGGCATACGGCAGAAAGGACTTCGGAGAGGCTGACCTTACAGGACTTAGGGCAATCTGTATATCCTCACTTATCGGACTGGCTATCATCATTTTGCAGTATCCCCTACTCCATCTCGTTATGTGGTTTATTGCTCCTGATGAGAATGTCACCCAACTTGTGTATTCATACTGCTATATCTGCATCTGGGGAGCACCGGCAAGTCTCGGTCTCTTTGCCTTAAACGGTTGGTTTGTGGGTATGCAGAACACTAAGATTCCTATGATCATTTCCATCACCCAAAACGTGGTGAATATCCTTATATCACTCTTATTGGTTTATTGGCTTGGAATGAAGATAGAAGGTGTTGCATTGGGCACTCTGATAGCACAATGGGCAGGTTTCTTTATGGGTAGTTTCTTCTTCCTAAAAAAGAGAAGGGAGATTCCTTCCGATGGCTATTCACGCGTATCATTACCACGCATTTTCGAGCCATCGGCAATGAAAGCATTCTTCACGGTGAACAGGGATATTTTCCTTCGTACATTGTTCTTAGTATCTGTAAATCTGTATTTTGTCGTGGCTGGTGCTAAAGGTGGAGAGATTGTCCTTGCCGTAAACACATTACTTATGCAACTATTCATTCTATACTCATACATAATGGACGGATTTGCCTATGCAGCAGAAGCTCTTTGCGGACGTTTCTATGGCGCTGGCGACAATGCTTCTCTAAAAGAAACAATAAGAAAGGTTTTCTATTGGAGTATGGGTTTGACAGCTATCTATTCTGTTATATATGGATTTGGTGGACTCGACTTCCTACGTCTCCTTACAAACGAGGAAAGCGTTATTTCTGCTTCCGAGGAGTATATCTTCTGGGCAATACTAATACCTATTTCAGGAATGGTTGCATTTGTATGGGATGGTGTGTTTATAGGCATGACCATGACAAAAGGAATGCTATCTGGAACATTCGTAGCTGCAATTGTGTTCTTCATCACATATTTCTCTCTCGAAACCACATTACACAATCACGCCCTGTGGCTCGCCTTCATTCTATACCTTACGGCAAGAGGCGTGACACAGAGCGTGTATTGGCATTTGAAAAAGATTAAAGGGTAGAGAGTAAAGGGTAATGTAGATAGTATTTCTACTATTATTCTCTTACTCATTACACCTTCCACTTTACTCTTTACTCTTTACACTTTATACTTTACACTAAAAAACTACTCCTCTCCTGGAACTATGAGCTTATAGCCCTTACCGTGGATGTTGATGATCTCAATCTGGTCATCATCCTTGAGGTGCTTACGAAGCTTTGTGATGTAAACATCCATAGAACGTGCATTGAAGTAGTTATCATCAATCCAGATGGTCTTCAAGGCGAAATCACGCTGGAGGATCTCGTTGGCATGACTGCAAAGCAGAGAGAGAAGTTCGTTCTCCTTGGTTGTGAGCTTAACCATCTTATCGCCATTGGTAAGGAGCTGCTTCTGTGTATCGAAAACGAAGCGGCCGAGCTGATATACTGTGCTCTCCTTTGTCTTCTTTCCACGAACACGACGAAGGATTGCCTCTATACGGAACACAAGCTCTTCCATTGAGAATGGCTTTGTGATATAGTCGTCTGCACCAATCTTGAAGCCCTCAAGAATATCCTCCTTCAACTGCTTGGCTGTCAAGAAGATGATAGGAATCTCAAGATTACTCTGACGGATATCAGAAGCAAGTGTGAAACCATCCTTCTTAGGCATCATAACGTCGAGGACGCAGATATCAAACTTGTCACGCTGGAAAGCGCGGAAACCAGCCTCACCATCAGGGCAGAGCTCTGTTGTGAAGCCCTTAGCCTGAAGATACTCACGAAGCAACATACCGAGGTTCTCATCATCCTCGCAAAGCAGAATTTTTACATTTTCTTCCATAATAGTTATTATTTTTATATTTTGTTTCTTTATTCTTTATTCGCAAAGCTCATCAGCTTCGCAGTTCCACTTTATACTTTACTCTTTACACTTTTCACTTTCTAGCACAACGGCAACTTAATGATGAACTTTGTTCCCTTGCCAATCTCAGACTCTGCATGGATAGTACCCTTATGGAGATCCACGATCTGCTTCACATAGGCAAGACCAAGTCCGAAGCCCTTTACATCATGTCGGTTACCTGTATGAACACGATAGAATTTCTCGAAGATCTTCTTCAGGTTCTCCTTCTTGATACCAATACCATTATCGGCAATAGAGAGATATACATGCGTGGCATCATTCCATGTACGAACATTCAGATGAATGTCCACATCCTCTTTCTTGTACTTAACGGCATTGTCCATAAGATTGAACACCACATTCGTGAGGTGCATCTCATCAACATATACCTTTGAACTCGTTGCTGCCAAACTACTGTCTATCTTTCCTCCTGAAGCCTCAACCTTAAGGGTGAACGTATTGATAACGCCCTCTACAAGTTCGTTGAGTTCAAGGTCGCGCTTCTTGAATGTAACCTTCTTGTGGTCGAACATTGACATCTGCAAAACCTTCTCAACCTGGAATCGCAAGCGCTTTGTCTCATCAACGATAACACCAGACAGATGCGAGAGCATGGTAGGTGACTTAGTTATGGTATCATCCTTCAGCATCTGAGCAGCAAGAGAGATACTTGATATCGGAGTCTTGAACTCATGCGTCATGTTGTTGATGAAGTCATTACGCATCTCAGAGAATCGCTTCTGACGGAAGATAACCACGATGGTGAAGATGAAAGTGATAAGCAGCACACCTGTGAAGATAAGTGCCGGTATCATGAACTTCACACTTGAGAAGATATAGCTCGACATATCAGGGAAGTGGATGTTCACAACACCCATCTTCGAGTGCGGATCATTACGGAAAAGAACCTGCGTATAGGTATTCTCCTCACCTTCATCCGTGTAGTCAGGACAACGATAGACCTCTCTACCATCACTTGTGTTGACTGAAAAATGATAAGGAATAGAGATACCATTGTTTAGAAGCTCAGCTCGTATATCCTGATCGAGCATCTTGAAGTTTATCCTCTCCTTCAATGGCTTGTCAGATGCAGTATAGAGAATGTTATATACCACCTCATCAAGCAACGCCCTCTGATATACATATCTGTTTCGGATAATCTCCTGCATAGACTTTGCAGCCTCAGAAATTGAGCTTTCCTTATCAGAATGGAGTATCATAGCCTTTGGCACCTTTGAAGGCTTCAAGGTTATGGTCTTCAACTCAAAGGATGAGTATATCGTACCGTCTTCTCCTGCCACCGCATATTGATGCGACTGCTGAATACCAGCGTTCAACTTACCGCCTACACTTGACACGGAATCAAACTTGATAGCGCGACGTTCTGTAGCATTAACATCCTTCTCCAAGTATCTGAGCGTCTCGTTCATCTCGAGGTTACGTGAAGCCTGATACAAGGCTCGGTTGACAGATTCATTGAATTGCTCTCGCTTCATCTTGGTCATCTCCTCGATATAGGAAATCTGCAAGTACAGAAGACCTACGAATGAGAGTCCCATGACAACGGCAACGAGCCATATAGTTGATTTCTTCATCTATTCTTTCTAATTTTTTGACAACGTGCGAAGCATCCTCGCATGAATGGAAAAGTGCGTGTCAGCCCTAAAGGCTGGCGAACGTTCTTTGATTTCCCGAATGCAAAAATACTAAGATTTCCGAAACAAGAGAACTAAATGTTAATTTTTATCGTCTATTTTTAGCGTTATTAACATAAATATTTATCTATATTTTATTATTCGTAATTATAATTTTACCATAAAAGCAAAAACAAAAGGTAAAATGCGCAAATACACTTTTCGCCTTTTACTTTACACTTTCTACTTAACCTGAATTCGACGACTTGCGTAGCTTGATGAGCCTTGCGAATAATTCAAAATTCTTTAATAAACGCAACTTTGTTGCTTGGTTTTTACAGAAAATTATTCACGATGACCAGAAAATTTAACCCAGAAAATTTAAATTTTTCTGAGAACTTGCTTTAGCTTGATGAGCTTGCGAATAATTTTCTAAAAATTTTTATTCCGTCAACAGCAGCTTGCTGCTAAAACAACAGCGTTTTATTTTCGTCGAATTCACGTTACTTATTGTACCAGCGCAAGAAAGGGCAGGTTTATTATTACCTCCACCTTCGCACTCACTCCGCTATAAATCCGCTAATAATTCGCTTTAAACACAAGGGATTTGTGCGTTTGGGGCTTTTGAAACGGAGGCAGTGTTGAGGCATATCGGAGGTACGACGAAGGCAATTCGGGGCTAAAATCACTACTTTTACCTATCTTCACCTACCCTAGGTTAGGTAGGTAGGTTTAACAATATGCACATAACTTGCAGATATACAAGCAGATACCTTGTCCACTCCCTCACATACCTACCTACCCAAGGTAGGTAAGTGTATGTAATCTCAATATGAAAAATAGCACAGTAATTGTTAGGAATATATATATAATAATGATATAATTTTTATTATACTTCTATATACTCACATACCTACCTTGGGTAGGTAGGTATGTATAGCTGAAACAATGATGATATGGCTGTGTTATGTTTCGTGCAAAGTATATAATAGGTTCATACTCAACATATTGAGCAGAACAAGTACTATTCTCTCTCCGTGGAATACTGGCTTAAAATGATCCCTACCTTACCTACCATGAGGATAGGTAAGGTAGGGATGTTACCTTACACTTTCCACTTTACCCTTATTATTTCTTCATGCCATCAAGAACCTTCTTCATGAAAGTTGACAGATCACCAGCTAAAGAGACATTTGCCTTCTTATAACTTGCGAAGAATGGCTTTTTCTCAATAGCGTTAAGAGTCTGCATTTCCTTAAGGTCAACCTTTCCAACCAATGCTGTCAGAAGTATCGTATTCATATTTTTCTCCATGAAAGAGAACATACCATCCATCATCTTTGCCATCATCTCCATCTGATCAGCAGGTATGCCCTCTGGCATATGATCTGCAGCAATGCCTTTTGCACAATTCATAGATGCCTTCATGATTCCTTCCATATTATTAATCTCCAGCCAATGGAGAATTTCCTTCTTCAACTGTGGATCACAATTAGGTTCCTTCAAATCCTCTGGTGTTCCGCCTGTCATAAGAGCCTGCATCTGAGGCATTAAAGACTGTATAGCTTCCTGTCCCTGACTTGAAGCCGCAGCAGAAACAAACTTTTTCTGAATAGCCAGTACCTCTGGTTGCATGAAGAAAGAAATCATATCACCAAATTCCTTCTCTGACATATTCTTACGGTAGTGTCCTGCCAACCACTCCACAACATCAGTCTTGAACTGTCCCTGGATATAACCGGCATTAACATTTGGCATCTGCGACATCTGCTCAAACGACTTTGTATAAAGCCCCATAGCATCGCTATTCATGAGTTTCATAAGTCCGTCAGTATAGTTATCAGCACTAACGGTTGTGAACTGCATAAAAAGAGCAGCAATAAACGATAGAATAAATCTTGTTCTCATAATTTTTTAGGTTTTAAGTTTATAAAAAGTTATCTTTTTTATTATAGACGTGAATAATTCGGAAAGGTTTAGTCCGCAACCGAAAGGACTTGCGGAGCGTATGAGACTTAGCGAATAAAACTATTGTTGCCTAATCCAATCAATCATCACACCAAGCACTTCTGGAGACATTGTTTCTTCTATCTCCGAATATTCCGTAGGGGAACCAGTCTTACAATGTTGAAACAAATGATTCAAGCCATCAAAGGCGACAACTTTATGTTTACAATTTGTCAGTCCTTTTTCTAACACACCAAGATTATAGGTTGGCTCAACTTGCAAATCAAGCTTTCCGTTAATAGCAAGAACAGGACATTTAATCTTAGCCAAAGACTTGCTCATATCAATGGACAAAGAAGTACAGATATAAGGAACCAACGGCTGAGACATTACAGCCTGGAGATTGGTCTTTAGCTCCATTGGCAAGGATTCTGGGATATCAACACCCTTTGGCTGCCTGCTATTTGCCATTTCGTCGAACATCCTTCCAAGCACATCGCAATAAGTAATCAGCACTTCATCCGAGTGCCCCATACTCTTCAGAATCATCTTATTCTGCAGGAGGAGATTCTCTTTTCCAGAACCACCAACTCCAGCCATAGAAACAGCGAAATCAACCTTGCCCTCAGCAGCAAGCATCAAGGCTATAGTACCTCCGTCACTATGCCCAAGCACCCCTACATTATCAAATCTGCCACGAAGAAGATTGATAGCAGCAAGAGCATCTTCCTTAAAGTCATATGTGGTGAAATTTGAAAAGTCTTTTGACTTATCTCCCCAGAAACGATCATCATAACGGAGAGTTGCAATACCCTTTCTCGCAAAAGCATCAGCAATAACGGCAAAAGGCTTATGCTCAAACAATTCTTCATCACGATTCTGTTGTCCGCTACCCGTAACCATCACAAGTACAGGCGTTTTCTTCGTGCAACCAGCCGGAAGAGTCAACGTGCCATTAAGTTCAATATCGCCATTCTTGAATTTCACTTCCTCGGTAGTATAAGGAAAAGGCGCTACTGGAGTCTGAGGACGGTTGAGTCTGGCTTCTGTCAGATCCAGCGGAAAAGACATCCCCATTTGCTTGAACACGCCCTTAATCTCCTTGCCTTCAAGTCTTCCTTCATAGCTTCCGCCAATAGTCGGAATAGAGATTTTCACATCTCCATTCTCGCTACGTGTCCAGTCGGTCTTTATACCAACCGCCCCTTGACTTGGAGAATCCATCGTGCAACCTTCCGAAGAGAAGTTGAACACAACAGGAAGTTTCGTTCCTGGCAAATTCAATTCGCCTTTCCATCTGCCCTCTTGTGCATTAGCCACAAGAGAGCAGAAAATTGATACAACAATTAATAGTTTCTTCATTTTTCGTTATCGGTATTTTCTTGAGTTTCTTTCTTTTTCTTCTTTTTCATACGACCAGACTTCTTCAAGGCCTCAGAGATAATCCACTGAAGCTGACCATTGGTAGAGCGGAACTCATCTGCCGCCCACGCCTCAATGGCGTTCATCATCTCCTCATCAAGTCGAAGAATAAAGTTCTTGGTCTTTGCCATGAAAAGAAATTATTACGAATTACAAATTACAAATTACAATATTACGATTTCCTTGCCCAAGTATACTGAAGTACAAAAAGAGCGACACTTACCAGTACAAGTATTGCAAAGTATATCTTCCAAAAGAGAGTATTATTGCAAAAGAAATAAACGGCAAGATATCCAATTCCTGCAACGAGCGTCCAGGCAACCATAAGGAAGCTCACGCGAGAAACATTATATTTCTCATTCTGCATCATTCTTGACACGAAAATAGGATTCATCTCATCCACCCCACTCTTCTTTCTTGCCCAAGTATTACTCAAAACTCCCAATAAGATAGACCCAAAAGCGGCCAAAGCGCCCAAAGCAGCTCTTATCTTCATAGTCAAAGAGTCAGGTTCACAGGCAAATAACAAGATAAGAGATATTGTCAGCAGAATCATAGAAAATGCCTTTATCACTCTCAATCGTGGCAGACTGCCATACACCTCCAGTTTTAAAGATCTCCCCATGAGGAAATCCAATTTGCCAGCAAGTATGAGAAAATCCACAACAAGCAGCAATACGATAGCCGACGCAACGATAACTACAGTCATAATCTCAAGCAGTTAAATATCAAGAATCACCTATTCTTTGCCCAAGTATATTGAAGGACAACGAGAATGGCTGCAACGAAAATAAACACACCACCCAAAATCTGAACAAGTCTTACGTTTTTCATAAAGACTGCGAACGAAACGAAACACATGGAGCCGGAAAACATCATGAGAGCGTGTAACAATCGAATTCGTTTCACGTTATATCTTTCTGCACCAGGTCTGTTCAGAGGCTTAACAAAACGGTCGCCCTTACCAATAAGAATGAATATTCCAATAGCAAGAAAAAGAACCGCGAAAAAAGAAGTGAAAATTATTTCCATATCACCTTGTGCGAGATTTAATGGTTGAGAGTACCACTATTGATTACTGGCTGAGCAGGCTCATCAGCACAAAGAACCACGAGCAGATTACTAACCATAGCTGCTTTCTTTTCCTCGTCAAGATCCACGATGTCCTCATCTGCAAGTTTGTCAAGGGCAAGCTTAACCATACTAACAGCACCATCAACAATCTTCTCACGAGCAGTAATGATAGCTGCTGCCTGCTGACGACGAAGCATTACAGCCGCAATCTCAGGAGCGTATGCAAGATAGTTAATGCGAGCCTCAATCACCTCAAGACCAGCCATTTGAAGTCTTTCGTTGAGCTTAGCAGTCAAGACCTCATTAACCTCGTTGCTACCATCGCGAAGAGTTATCTCCTTTGAGTTTGGATTCTCATCATCATAAGCATACATTCCTGCAACATCACGAAGGGCAGAATCACTCTGAACAGCCACAAAATGTTCAAACTTAGCCATACGAGCACCTGCCGCATTACCCACCTGAGCATTTGCAGAAACATCAGTATCAATATCAAAAATAGCCTTATAGGTATCCTTGAGTCGCCAAACAAGAACAAGTCCGATGAGCACAGGATTACCAGCCTTGTCATTCACCTTGATAGGATCGGCATTTAGGTTGCGAGCACGAAGGCTGACATTCTTTGATGACATGAAAGGATTTATCCAATAGAAACCCGTCTTACGGAAAGTACCGACATACTTGCCGAAGAACGTCATAACCTTTGCCTCATTAGGTTCAAGCATAGTAAAGCCACAAGAGCAGAGAATAGCGAATATCACAAGTACGGCAAAAGTAACAAACCAGCCCGCACAAGAGCGACCTGCATCAGCAGCAATAATGCCTGACACCAAACTAAAAATCGCACATCCCCAGAGGATTAATGCAATAGCACACATCAAAAATCCGTTGAGCGAGCCACCAAAGAACTCAAACTCTTTTGTCTTGTTTTCTTCCATATAGTAATCTAAATTTTTATAGTTGTATAATGATATCACTTTGATATCACTTTGCAAAGGTATTTATTTTGTTTGAAAGCGCCAAATTTCCGCAAAAGAATTAACAGTAGTTAACCATTGGCGACGTTTCAACAAGGCTCTTCCTTCGTTATGGCAAGGTTAGGAGGAACAAGGGGAGTTACTACGGACTTACAACGGAACCACAACGGAGTTACCTGCTGTTACGACTGGCTGAAGACTTGATTTTTATAAAGACATCACGCGTTTTTCACACTTCTTTACATTAAATAATGTGGAAAATGATGAAATGTCATTTTTTTTTGCTACCTTTGCATGCGATTTTTCAAGACTATAAATGAACAACGAGATATTTATGACTGGAGGCAACCAGGGAACAGGATTTCAGATGGTTGCCGATTTTGATGGGGATATTGATTCACTCTTTGAGGTAAGCCATGATGGCGAGATGCCAATCATTGCTACCCGCAATATTGTATTGCATCCGGGGGTACTGACCCCGATAATGGTCACAAGGGAATCAACTCTGGCATTGGTTAAAAGGCTCAAGAAGAAGCCCGATCTGGCATTTGCTGTCATTTGCCAGAAAGACCCGAATGTTGACGAACCGGAACTGGAGGACTTGTACGAGTATGGAGTATTCGGCAAGCTCGTGAAGATATTCGACATTCCGGGAATGGGCAGCAACGTAACTATCGTTATTCAGGCACTCTCAAGATGTCATCTTGAAAGCATCACTAAGAAGACTCCTTTCCTTATGGGCGAGCTCACAACGGCAAAGGAGCAGATGCCGGAGAAGAACGACACCGAGTACAAGATGGCTATTGACGACGTGAAGAAGAAGGCCTTGGAATACGTTCAGAACAACGAGGACCTGCCAAACGAGGCTCAGTTTGCCGTGACAAACATATCAAACGAGATTCTGTGCATCAACTTCATGTGCACTAACCTGCCTTTCTCCATCGACGAAAAGGCAAAGCTTCTTGGCATGCCTTCAATGAAGCTACGTGCATTCCAGTTGCTTGGCTTACTCAATCGCGAACTGCAACTGCTTGAGCTGAAGAACAGCATACGCCATCGCACAGAGGAGAAAATCAACGAGGAGCAGAAGGAATACTTCCTGCGACAGCAGATAAAGAACATCCGCAAGGAACTTGGAGGAGACGGTCAGAGCGCAGAACGCAAGAAACTGATGCGTCAGGCAGCAGAAAAGATATGGAGCAACGAGACAAAAACGGCTTTTGAGGAAGAGCTCAACAAACTTGACGCCATTCAGCCGCAGAGTCCTGACTACAACATACAGCTCACTTATCTTCAGCAGATTCTCGCCTTGCCTTGGGATTACCGCACAGAGGACAATCTCAATCTCGCACGTGCAGAGAAGAAACTCGACCAAGACCATTATGGTATGGAGAAGGTAAAGGAGCGCATACTTGAATACATATCAGTCTTGAAGCTCAGAGGCAATCTGAAATCGCCAATTCTCTGTCTCTACGGCCCTCCGGGAGTGGGTAAGACGAGTCTCGGAAAGAGTATTGCTGATTCTCTTCAGCGTAAGTATGTCAGGATTTCGCTTGGCGGTCTTCATGACGAGTCAGAGATTCGCGGTCATCGCAAGACATACATTGGTGCTATGCCTGGCCGTATCATCAAGGGCATTCAGAAAGCCGGCAGTTCAAATCCGGTGTTTATTCTCGACGAGATAGACAAGGTAACGCAGAACACCCATCAGGGAGATCCTGCATCAGCCTTGCTTGAGGTTCTCGACCCGGAGCAGAATAACGCTTTCCACGACAACTATCTTGATATGGACTATGACCTCTCAAACGTGATGTTCATAGCAACAGCCAACGATATCAGTAACATACCGGGACCTTTGCGTGACCGTATGGAGATGATTGAGGTTAGCGGCTATATCACAGAGGAAAAGATCGAGATAGCAAAGCGTCATCTTGTTAAGAAGGAGATTGAGGCTAATGGTCTGCCAAAGGGCGCGCTAAAGTTCAAGAAGTCGGCTATCGAGATGATTATTGAGCGCTACACACGCGAAAGTGGTGTGCGTCAACTGGAAAAGCAGATTGGCAAGCTCATGCGTAAGATTGCCTATAAATATGCCAAGGACGAGGAATATCCTATGGGACAGATTGACGAAGAGAAGGTTGTGGAACTGCTTGGCAATCCGCCTTTCTATCGTGATATCTATCAGGGAAATGACTATGCAGGCGTAGTTACAGGACTGGCTTGGACAAGCGTTGGCGGTGAGATTCTCTTCATCGAGACATCTCTGTCAAAAGGCAAGGCAGGCAAACTGACCTTGACGGGTAATCTTGGAGACGTGATGAAGGAGAGTGCCACTATCGCACTTGAATATGTGAAGTCTCATGCCGATACCCTGAATATCGACTACAGAATATTCGACAACTGGAACATCCATATCCACGTTCCAGAGGGCGCAACACCAAAGGACGGTCCTTCGGCAGGTATCACAATCGCAACATCCATAGCTTCAGCCCTTACCCAGCGCAAGGTTCGCAAGAACATAGCTATGACTGGCGAGATAACACTTCGCGGAAAGGTTTTGCCAGTAGGCGGCATCAAGGAGAAGATTCTTGCAGCAAAGCGTGCCGGCATTACCGATATAATGCTCTGCGAGGCCAACGAGAAGGACATCAACGAGATTCCTGAGATTTATCGCAAGGGTGTGAATTTCCATTATGTCAAGGATGTTCAGGACGTTTGGGCATACGCCTTGACCGATGAGAAAGTAAAAGATGCCATAGACCTGACTATCACAGAAGAAAAAGAACCGAAGAAAGAATAATGACATTCGAATTACAACATACAGATTCATGTTCAGATGCCCGAGCAGGTATCATCACAACCGACCACGGACAGATAAAGACCCCTATCTTTATGCCTGTGGGAACTGTGGGATCTGTAAAGGCGGTTCATTTTGAGGAACTTCGCAAGCAGGTTCTTGCCCAGATAATTCTCGGCAACACATACCACTTGTATCTTCGTCCGGGACTTGACATCCTCAAGAAAGCGGGTGGTCTGCATAAGTTCATTGGATGGGAGCGCCCAATTCTTACAGATAGCGGCGGTTTTCAGGTATTCTCTCTTACAGGCATCCGAAAACTCAAGGAGGAGGGTTGCGAGTTCCGTTCACATATTGACGGAAGCAAGCATTTCTTCACCCCGGAGAACGTGATGGACACAGAGCGCGTGATAGGTGCAGATATCATGATGGCATTCGACGAATGTGCTCCGGGCGAGGCAGATTTCAACTATGCCAAGAAATCTATGCAGATGACTCATAGATGGCTTGACCGCTGTTGGAAACGCTTTAACGAGACAGAGTCTCTATATGGATACAACCAGACCTTGATGCCAATTGTTCAGGGATGCAAGTATCCCGAGCTTCGCAAGGAATCAGCAAAATACATCTCAGACAAGGGAGCAGATGCAAATGCCATTGGCGGTCTTGCCGTTGGCGAGCCTACGGAGGTGATGTACGAGATGATTGAGGTTGTGAACGAGATTCTTCCCAAGGACAAGCCTCGATACCTTATGGGTGTGGGTACTCCTTGGAATATCCTTGAGGCTATTGAGCGTGGCGTGGATATGTTTGATTGCGTTATGCCAACTCGTAATGGTCGAAATGCCCTTCTCTTCACATACGAAGGCACGATGAATATGCGCAACAAGAAATGGGAGGACGATTTCACACCGATTGACACAGAGGGTTGCGATATTGATGTCGTAACAACAAAGGCATATCTCCACCATTTGTTCAAGGCACAGGAGTATCTCGCGCTTCAGATTGCCAGTATACATAATCTGGCATTCTACCTACGTCTCGTAACAGATGCGAGGAAGCATATCGAACAGGGCGATTTCACGAAGTGGAAGAACTCTGTGGTTGAGAATATGATGAGAAGAAGATAATGGCTAAACTTAGTTTAAGAAGAATAAAGCGAAAGATAAAAGGCTCATGGATATTCCGTTGTCTAAAGATGCTTGTCCTTTGGATAAAGCAATTATGGCACTATGTCTGCTGGCCTTTTGCCTGGCTCAAGGAATTTGCGACCGTAAAGCATCCGAAGATATGGTACGGCTTTACGAGGATGCTTCCCGGGCGACTTGACCGATACATCATTGGCAAGTTCATCGGCACATACTTCTTTGCCATATTGCTCATCATATCAATATCAATTGTCTTTGACGTAAACGAGAACCTTTCGAAGTTCACGGAATACCACGCTCCTTTGAAGGCAATAGTCTTTGACTACTACATGAACTTCGTGCCATATTTTGCAAATCTCTTCTCTCCTCTGTTCGTCTTCATTGCCGTTATATTCTTTACCTCAAAGATGGCGGGAAACTCGGAGATTATCGCGATAATGGCAGCTGGAGTCAGTTTCAAGCGATTGATGCGCCCATATATGCTTTCATGTGTTCTGATATCCATAATGTCATACTATCTAAGCGCGTATGTCATTCCACACGGAACGGTTATAAGGCAGAACTTCGAGTCGCTCTATAAGAACAACAAGAAGAACACATCTGCAGATAATGTTCAGTTGCAGGTAAGTCCGGGAGTGATTGCCTACATACAGCATTACGACAATAAGATGAAGCGCGGCTATGGCTTTTGTCTGGATAAGTTCGAAAACAAGAAACTCATCTCACACATGACGGCTATAGAAATTCAGTACGACACCATAGCCGATGAGAAATATCACTGGAAGGCTTACAATTGGAAGATTCGCGAAATGCGAAGCATGAAGGAAAAGATAACGAGTGGACTGAATCTTGACACGCTCATAACGATGGAACCAACAGACCTCGTTTACAGCAAGGGACAGCAAGAGACATTCACCTCACCTGAACTGAAAGAATACATCTCAAAGCAGATAGACAGAGGTTCGGCAAATGTGGTACGCTATCAGGTTGAGTATCATAAACGTATAGCCTCTTCCTTTGCATCGTTCATTCTCACGATAATAGGCCTAAGTCTATCCTCACGTAAGCGCAAGGGAGGTATGGGCATGTATTTAGGTATCGGTCTAGCACTTAGCTTTATATACATCATGCTCCAGACCATATCATCAACATTCGCAATAAATGCCGGCACGCCAGCACCGTTGGCTGCCTGGGCACCAAATATAATATTTGCCTTCGTTGCATACTTCTGCTATCGCAAGGCTCCGAATTAAGACTATGTATTTCGACGAAACAGAATTAAACGACAACATTCTTGATGCCCTGTACGACATGCACTTTGACGAGTGTACGCCCATTCAGGCACAAACCATCTCTCCTATACTCCAAGGACGCGACATCCTCGGTGTGGCTCAGACTGGCACAGGAAAGACGGCTGCATATCTGTTGCCCGTCCTATCCCTTCTTGATGACGGACTTGATCCACACGACCATCCATTCCCTGAGGATTCAATCAATTGTCTAATCATGAGTCCTACTCGTGAACTGGCTCAGCAGATAGATCAGGCAATGGAAGGATTCAGTTATTACCTCGACGGTATTTCAAGTGTGGCCGTCTATGGAGGAAACGATGGTAACAGATACGACCAGGAACTGAAGTCGCTCAAGCAGGGAGCACCTGTTGTTATTGCAACACCAGGCCGATTCATATCCCACATGCAGATGGGGAATGTGGATCTCTCACGTGTTTCATTCTTCATCCTTGACGAAGCAGACAGAATGCTTGATATGGGTTTCTCTGACGATATCATAAGTATCGCCAAGGAACTCCCGCCTACGGTACAGACCATCATGTTCTCCGCAACAATGCCTGAGAAGATTGAGAATCTTGCAAAGACTCTTCTCAAGAATCCTGTTCATGTTAAGATTGCTGTAAGCAAGCCTGCCGAAAAGATTCAACAGTCAGCATTCGTTTGCTATCAGCCACAGAAAAATGCCATTCTGAAGTCAATATTCAAGGCTGGCAATCTGAAGCGCGTCATCATATTCTCCGGTAAGAAACAGAGGGTGAAGGACATATTCCATGCTTTGAAGCAGATGAAAGTGGTATGCGGAGCCATGCACTCAGATCTTACACAGGCAGAGCGCGACGATGTGATGTACAAGTTCAAGAGCGGAGAACTTGATGTTCTTGTGGCTACAGATATCGTTGCACGCGGAATTGACATTGACGACATCCAAATGGTCATAAACTATGACGTTCCTCATGATGTTGAGGATTATGTTCACCGTATAGGCCGTACAGCCCGCGCAGATCGTGACGGCGTTGCATACACTCTTGTCAGCGATGATGAAATCTGGCTCTTCAAGAAGATTGAGGAATTCCTCGAAAAGGAAATCACCAAGAACACACTTCCTGAAGGCATAGGCGACGGACCTGAATACAAGGTCGTTAAGCCTATCAGAAACGGAAGAAAGAATTACAGATACACACGCAAGCCAGTAGGCAAGTGCAAACCACATACAAAAAGAAGCAACAACAGGAAAACGGAAGCTACAACAACATCTCCAAAACAGGACAGGAGGAGGAACAAAGCAGAAAAAGCAAGGGGAAAAGAGTAAAAGAACAAGCATTACTCACCTATTTAGGGCAATAATGTGCAAAAAACAACCATTTCCTTTGGTTTTTCACATTTTTGTAGTACCTTTGCACCCGGGAAAGCGAAGCCTCTTTCCTGTATCCCTTTAAGAATTCTTAATTAGGGTCCTAAATATCAAAAATCAAAACCTATTTTATGTTAAATAGAATAATAAACAAAATAAATTATTGGTATATATCCAGAAGTGCACTTCCATACTGGAGTATCATTTGCGTAGATTTCCTGATTATCATCATAGCAGCATTGGTAAGTACCTACCTTTGCGAAGGTCCGCGAGAATTGATAAACCACTTCTGGGATCGAGTATTCACATGGTGCTGTCTGTTGGTGTTCTTCTTCATCGGTATGCGAATATTCCACACCTACAGCGGTATCGTAAGATATATGCGCACAACCGATATGCTTCGTGTTTTCTATGCGCAGGTCGTTGCCTTTGCATTGATACTTACAGTACGCCTTTTCTTCAGCAAAGACTATATCATTGCATCTACAGGGTTGAAGAACTATACTACCACATTCTGCCTATGTATTGCAGGACAATGGTCTGTAAGGGTACTGATGAAAGCCATATACGAATCTACATTTAATAAAGGAGTAAAGCGAGCTTTCATCTTTGGCGTACAAAAAGGAGCAGAGGCTATTGCAAGTACCATTCAGTCAAGTCCATCAAAACAGTATTCTATAGTAGGTTTTGTAAGTCCGAATGGTGATTTGGCAGACAAATATATGTTCGGTGCCAAGGTTCGCAGAATAGGTCCGAACCTCATTGAACACATGAAGAAAGCTCATGCTTCCGTGATGATTGTGAGTCCGCTACAGGCAGAGAACTTCAGAAACAATACAAAGTTGGTAGAGGAGCTCATCAAGAACAAGATTCACATCCTGATGCTTTCCGAGGCTGAACTATGGACTCCAGAACGGGGAATGAAGCAAGAACAACTTCATGAAGTGGATATTGAAGACCTGCTTCCTCGCGACAAGATCGAGGTTGACCTTGATGCCATCAGTGAACTTCTGAAAGGCAAACGCATACTCATCACAGGAGCAGCGGGATCTATCGGTTCAGAGATGGTTAATCAGGTTGCGAAGGCTAATCCTTCCGAGATGGTGCTCATTGACCAAGCAGAGACTCCTATGCACAATGTGCGTTTGAAGATGGCACGCAAGTTCCCTAACATCAAGGCATGGACTATCGTTGGCAGCATCAGCAATCCTACTCACATGGAAGAGATTTTCAGTGAGCACAAGCCAGAATACGTATTCCATGCAGCAGCATACAAGCACGTTCCTATGATGGAGGATAACCCTGCAATGGCTATCCAGAACAACATCTATGGAACACGCGTAATTGCCGACTTGGCAGTTAAATACGGAACAAAGAAATTTGTGATGATCTCTACCGACAAGGCGGTGAACCCAACAAACGTAATGGGATGTTCAAAGAGAATCTGTGAAATCTATTGTCAGAGTCTCAACAAGGCATTGCAGGAGCTTAAGGACGGCATCAAGCCTGAGAACTACGAGAGCATCAAGGACAAGCTTATGCAAGCCGATGGTACTCTAGGTGTAACACAATTCATCACCACACGCTTCGGTAACGTACTCGGATCTAACGGTTCTGTAATACCTATATTCAGAGAGCAACTCAAGAATGGCGGTCCGCTAACGGTAACGCATCCAGACATCATCCGTTTCTTCATGCTCATCCCAGAAGCTTGTCAATTGGTACTTGAAGCAGGAACAATGGGACACGGTGGCGAGATATTCGTATTCGACATGGGCAAACCGGTTCGCATCGCCGACCTTGCACAGAGAATGATTGACCTCTCCGGTGCAAAGAACGTTGAAATCAAGTTCACAGGTCTTCGTGACGGAGAGAAGCTCTACGAGGAGGTGCTCACCGATACAGAACAGACAAAGCCTACCATTCACCCGAAGATCAAGGTTGCATCTGTACGTGAATACCAGTTTGCTGAAGCCCTGAAGAACGAAGAAGAGCTTCTGCATTTAAGCTTCACTTACGATGACATGGATATCGTAAAGAAAATGAAGGAGATTGTGCCTGAGTATAAGAGTAGGCAATCAAAATACGAGGTACTAGACAAGTAAAACGTAATAAATAAAAAGTAGAAAGTATGATTACACTTGGCGCAATTGTTATAAGCGTCAGTAATAATCATACTTTTTACATTTTATTTTTCACTTCTTACTCTATTGTTCAGGAGATTAGTAAACTCATAATTCTTCAGTCCCCAGCGAGGTGCGATAAGCAGTTCCGCTGGGGACTGACTTGTAAAACGCTCAATGACAATATCATCACGAAGACGACGGATATACTCAACGAGCAAATCTATATACTCTTCCGGAGTAAACAAAGTACATTGAGCTATCAAATCCGAACGATGTTCAAGGATAGTACCTTTCGTTATCTGTAACTGATGTAGTTTCAGAATATCAATAGGCAAAGAGTTTACGATATCTATCTGTCGCAAGATTTCCTCCCTACCCTCTCCCGGAAGACCCAGAATTAGATGTGCACAAACCGTGATTCCTCGCGCGTGCGTATTCCTTATAATATTAGCACTACACTCAGATGAATGTCCACGATTTATTATACGAAGCGTATCATCATTAAACGACTCCACCCCATACTCCATCGTAAGAAAGGTACGATGCGAGAGTTCCTCAAGATAATCAAGCAACTCATCCGACACACAATCAGGACGTGTGGCAATAGAAATACCTATTACATCCTCAACTGAAAGAGCCGCCTCATACATTCGCTTCAACTTCTCGATATCCCCGTATGTGTTGGTATATGACTGGAAATACGCGATGTATTTCATCTCCGGATATTTTCTTGCGAAAAAAGACTTACCTGCCAATAACTGAGCCTTGATATTATCAGCAGACAAATTAAGATATTCTTCCTGAGAAACACGACCTGCCGTATCCGTACAATAACCAGGATTGAAGGTGGCATTATTGCAATAGATACATCCGCCTTTTCCTATCGTTCCATCACGATTTGGGCACGAAAAACCAGCATCAATTGAGATTTTCTGAACCTTACATCCGAAACGTTTTCTTACCCAATCACCATATTTATTATAGCAAATCATGCGAATTTAAAGAAAAATGTCATTATTTTTGATGATTTTATAACTTTTTGTACATATTTGGTTGCAAATTTACGAAAAAAATATTATCTTTGCACCAAAATTAGTAGAAAACTGTCAAATGAAGAAATTTTTTATTATGTGCTCACTCCTTCTCGCAACGGCATTGGGTGTTGCAGCTCAGGGAAAGATAAGCATTCAGGACATCAACTCAGGCGTTTTTGCTGCAAAAAAAGTTGGTGGAATGAGAGCTATGCCTGATGGTGAGACGTATTCAAGAATATCTGACGACGGTACTAAAATCATAGCTTGCTATTATAAAAACGGTCAGCAGGCAAGCGTTCTTTTCGACATAAACAACACGGTTGGTGAAAAGGTTAAGGCATTCGACGACTATATCATCTCACCTGATGGCACAAAAATGCTCATCAAGACCGAGACAAAGATGGTATATCGTAGGTCTTCAACCGCAAAATACTATGTGTATAACATCGCCAACAAGCGTATGCGTCCGCTTAGCGACAACTCCGACGTTCAGAATCCTATCTGGAGCAACGATGGTAATCAGATTGCCTTCGTGCGCAACAACAACATCTGGGTTAGCAAACTCCTTTTTGACGGAGCAGAAAGTCAGGTAACAAAGGACGGAGAAATCAATAAGGTAATCAACGGAATCCCAGATTGGGTAAACGAAGAGGAATTTACAACCTCAAACAGCATGTGCTTTAATGCCGACGGCACAATGATTTGCTGGATAAAATATGAGGAAGCAAATGTAAAGGAATACCCTCTCCAGTTGTTCAAGGGCATGTCTCCTTCATACGACGCACTAAGCACATATCCGGGAGAATACATATATAAATATCCAAAGGCTGGCGAGGACAACTCGAAGGTAAGTGCCTGGAGCTACGACATAAAGAGCCATGTAACCCGAAAGATTGAGCTCCCATTGGATGCTGAAGGATATATTCCAAGAATCATCTCTACTTCTGATGCCAATAGCATATTGCTCGTAACACTCAACCGCCATCAGGATGATATGCGCATCTACTCTGCTAATCCACGCAGTAGCGTATGCCAGATGATTGTTGAGAACAAATCAAGCAAATACGTTAAGGAAGAGGCCTATACCGACATGAAGGTTACAGACAACTACATCCTCGTGCCTTGCGACAAGGGAGAGAATATAACCCTCAACGTATATTCAATTACAGGAACTCTTAAGAGAGAAATCTCACTTCCTAACAAGGATATCACAGCGACATACGGCATTGACCAAAAGACTGGCGATGTCTATTTCCAGGCAGCCTCTCCTACTCCAAAGGATCGCCAAGTGTTTGTTTCAAAAGCTAACGGCAAGCTTGAATGCCTTACTCCTGAAGCAGGAACAGCCGCAGCCCAGTTCTCTGAGACATTCAAATACTTCCTCAAGACATGGAGCGATGCCGATACACCTTATAAGTTCTCTGTCTGCAATGGTCAGGGCAAGGACATAACGGTGATGGAAGACAATGCAACTCTGAAGTCAAAACTCAGAAATTATCCTGTAACGAAGAAAGAATTCTTCACTTTCAAGACATCAGAAGGCGTACAACTTGAAGGTTGGATGATAAAGCCAGCAAACTTCGACGCTTCAAAGAAATATCCCGTCATTATGCACCAGTACTCTGGTCCTGGTAGCCAGCAGGTTGTAAACAGCTGGGGAATAGGCTCAATGGGCAACGGCGGTATGTATGACTACCTACTTGCAGAAAAGGGCTTTATCGTCGTTACAGTTGACGGTCGCGGTACAGGATATCGCGGAACAGCCTTTGAGAAATGCATCTACCAGAGAATGGGCGACCTAGAGTCAAAGGATCAGGTAGAAACCGCACTATGGCTTGGGCAGCAGTCATTCGTTGACAAGAACCGCATCGCTATTTGGGGATGGAGTTTCGGCGGATTCAATACGCTGATGGCTATGTCAGAAGGCAGACCTGTATTCTGCTGCGGAGTAGCAATAGCAGCACCAACCGACTGGCGTTTCTACGACACTATCTATACCGAGCGCTATATGCGTACTCCAAAAGAGAACAGCGCTGGATATGACATCAACCCAAAGAACAGGGTAAACAACCTGCACGGAGCGCTCTTACTCGTACATGGTCTTGCAGATGACAATGTTCATCCACAGAACGCTTTCGAGTATAGCGAGGCAATGGTTCAGGCAGATAAGGATTTCAAGGAACTTATCTACACCAACCGCAATCATAGCATCCACGGTGGCAACACAAGGAATCACCTGCTGAGACAGGTAACCAACTGGTTCGTGGAGCATATGAAATAAAGTGTAAAGTAGATAGAGTAAAGAGTAAAGTAGATAGACTAAATATTTTTTTAACCAAATAAAAGTAAAACAAAAATGAACGCAAAGCAAGTCGTTGAAAATCTCAAGCAGAGATTTCCTAATGAGCCTGAGTACATTCAGGCAGTAAGCCAGGTACTTCCAACAATCGAGGAAGAGTACAACAAGCACCCAGAGTTTGAGCGCGCTAACCTCATCGAGCGTCTCTGTATTCCAGATCGCGTAATCGAGTTCCGCGTATCATGGGTTGACGACAAGGGCAACGTACAGACAAACATGGGCTACCGTATCCAGCACAACAACGTGATTGGTCCTTACAAAGGCGGTATCCGTTTCCACCGTTCTGTAAACCTCGGTATCCTGAAGTTCCTTGCTTTCGAGCAGACATTCAAGAACTCTCTCACAACTCTCCCAATGGGTGGTGCAAAGGGTGGTTCTGACTTCTCTC
>Ga0256407_10000269_pt1 | contig 129848 bp, 118 predicted proteins | sample RumenRJG_04DNA_FD_193489 | JGI IMG/M metagenome (GOLD analysis project Ga0256407, IMG submission 193489) | Bovine rumen microbial communities from Lethbridge, Alberta, Canada - RJG_04 | ecosystem: Host-associated > Mammals > Digestive system > Stomach > Rumen | place: Canada: Alberta... | reverse complement strand
TGAGACATTAAAACACATAGGAACTTATTGGGAGATTTATGAGTACATCGGTAATCATAGGAAGAAGCTCACGGATATCAAGAAGTACCTTATGAAGGAATGCGGTAAGCCGGAGTCAACTGCCAGGATGCAGATCACAAACTTCCGGTATTCAAGACATAACATTTTTGCATTGTATAACAATGATAAAGTGGTGGGACTTGATATTGCAAAGATAAATGAGCTAGAGCGAGAAATTGATAAAGTATCGCATTTCACAGATTACGATTACAGAAGCGAGGGGGGCTGTAAATGAATGAATACTTGAAGCGTGACACTCGTATAGGAGCATTTATTCCGGTGCCGGCATCTATCCTTACATCCGAGCTTAGCAGTACCACCATTTTGATTTATGGGGCGATTCTAAGCCGTTCCATCCTATCGCAGAAGAATGGTTGGATAGATAAGGAAGGGCGCGTATATACCCGTTATACGGCGCCACAGCTGGCTGAGGATATCGGTAAAGGGATATCGACAGTAAAGGCCTCCTTGAAGGAATTAGAAGAGGTGGATCTGATAGAGAGAAAGCGCATGGGTCTGACTATGACAAACATCTATGTGAAGGTTCCGTCGGACAGTATATTGGGCCAGAATCCTAACGCATTAAGCCAGAATTCTAATCCATTTAGTCAGAAAGCTGGCGTATCCGTAGCCGAAAAATTGGATCCAAGTAAATATAAAAGAGTAAATGAAATATCTAACAATAGATATACATACGAGGAAGGAGAGAGTTTGTAATGGAAGAAATTAAAGATTTTTATATTGGCGAAGACGGTTTGGAATATTGTTGCAAATGTCATACGCCACGAGAGAAAGAACTTCCTTCACCGTTTGGAGATAATAAACCATTTAAAGTGCATTTTATGTGTGAATGCCAGCGCAAGGCATACGAGGCTGAACAGGCCGAGCAAGCCAATCGTGAGTTTGATGAAATGGTATCCAGAAATCGCATGGTTTGTTTTCATACCAAGCGTATGTATGATTGGACATTTGCTAATGATGATGGAACGAATCCTACATCAGGGAAGGCAAAAGCATATGTGGATGCCTGGGATGAAATGAAGCGTTCTAATATCGGACTTTTGCTTTGGGGCGGAGTTGGCAGCGGAAAGACGTATTTAGCGTGTGCTGTTGCTAATGAACTTTTAAACCAAGGAAAGAAAGTCCTTCTGCGAGACTTTGCAGAGGTAAGTTCCATCTCTATGTTTGATATGGATGATTATGTGAAGTCATTGGATGCATACGATTTGCTTGTTTTAGATGACCTCGGTGCTGAGAGGAAATCAGAGTTTGCACTTCAAAATGTATTTAATGTCGTGAATCGCAGATGGGTTTCGGGTAAGCCATTAATTGTGACGACCAATCTATCCATCAAAGACATGAAGGAGTTATCGGCAAAAGAGGATTTACAGTACCAAAGAATCTATGATCGTATCTTTGATATGTGTACACCGATTTGTGTAAACGGTCGTAGCAGACGTGCTGTTTCATCAGAGATTAAGAAGGAGCATTTAAAACATATTATACAGGAAGGAGGGATGGCTCATGAGTGAAATGAATATGGATATACCGGTATGGAGAAAGGTGACACTCACTAAAGAAGAGGCGGCTGCCTATAGTCATATTGGAATCAATAAGCTGGAAGAATTGTTAAAGATTCCAAACTGTCCCTTCGTCTTGTATGTGGGAAAGAAAAAGCTGATTAAGAGAAAAGAGTTTGAAGAGTTTATCCAGAGAAGTATCGAAGTATAGGCTTTGGAGCAAATCTATTTTCATTTTTTATAGTTAAAAGAGCCCTTTTATGGTATTATATCCTTTGAGTATTAGGGCTCTTTTTTGAAAGGAGCGTTAATATGGGTAAGGATATAAAAGGTAAAGAGCTGGGAAAGGGGATAAGCCAGCGCTCCGATTTATTATATGTAGGACGTTTTACGGACAGATATGGTAAGCGGAGGCAAAAAGTATTCTCAAAACTACAGGAGTGCAGACAATGGTTGGCAGATGCTCAGTTTGAAGATGAGCAAGGTGACTGTGCTTTTGATAAAGAGATTCGTGTAAAGGATTGGTACCTTTATTGGATTGATTTGAAGGAAAAGACAGTTCGTCCAAACACACATCGCAATTATCGTGAGAGATATCTTAGAAATATCGACCCGGTAATTGGAAAGATGAAATTGAAGGATGTAAAACCTTTTGCTTGTCAGCAAATCATGAATCGGATGGCTGAGCAGGGATACACTTCATCTACCATCTATCAAGCCAGAATTGCTTTATTTAATATGTTTGATTATGCGGTTCAAAATGATGTAATCATCAAGAATCCGTGTAATAAGACAGTAAAAGCAAACATTGGTAAAGAAGTAAGTAAGAAGGAAGCACTAACCATTGAACAACAGAAGAAGTTTTTATATGGCATCAAGGGAAATGCCTATGAGAATCAATATGCATTTTTGCTGCAAACAGGGCTTCGTACCGGTGAGATGGTAGGCCTTCGATGGAGCGATATTGATTTTGAAAAGCGTATTCTTCATGTGAATCAGACTATGGAGTATCGTTATAACGTAGGTGAATGGAGAGTTGGACCGCCTAAGAGTCAAGCGGGTTATCGCAGTGTACCACTGACAGATGAAGCGATTGAGATTCTTCGCAGACAGAAAATGAAGAATGCTATGTGTAAGGTTCTTCCGATTGAATGGAAAGATTATATTTTTCTATGCAGAAAAGGAACTCCTGTAAAAAACAGTACGTATGACACAATGCTTCAGAAAATGTGTGATAGAATTTGTATTCCAAGGTTTTCTATGCATGTGCTTCGCCATACCTTTGCTACCAGATGCATTGAAGCAGGTATGAAGCCAAAGACACTACAAACAATTCTTGGACATTCTAATATCGGCATAACTATGAATCGTTATGTACATACGACGGAAGATGAAAAACGTAGAGAAATGATGAGCATTTCGGAATCATTAAAGGTCATTTAGCACTGGTACGTAATTGGTGGTACGCAAATGGTACGTATCACCAATGAATCACCAATTTAATTCTCAAATTGGTACGTGATTGGTACGTAAATCGTATATCAATTTTGAAGAATGGCTTAAAATCAATAAAAATTAAGGAGATATAGAAGAAAATGAAACTCGGAATCGTTGGTTGCGGTAATGTAGGGAAAACCATCACGGAACATTTAAGTAATGAAGGACATAATATTGTAGTAGTGGATAAAAAGGCCGATGTGGTTAATGCTACCTGTGAAGCGTATGACGTTATGGGTGTTATAGGTAACGGGGCCAGTTATACCACACTGATGGAGGCCGGCATTGAACGGGCAGACCTTCTTATAGCAGTATCGAGTTCAGATGAGCTGAATCTCCTTTGTTGTGTGATCGCGAAGAAGGCCGGTAACTGCCAGACCATAGCCCGGGTTGGGAATCCTGCATATAACGAGGAGATGGAGTTTATCAGGAAGGAGATGGGCATAGGTCTTATAGTTAATCCTAAGCTGGCCACTGCTCATGAGATCTCCAGACTTATTAAATATCCTTCGGCGTTGCAGGCATATGCCTTTGCCAAAGAGAGGGTTGAGATCGTTAAGATTCCCGTTAAGGAAGACTCTATACTTAATAACTGTGCATTGAAGAATTTTGCCTCGACTACCGGATCAGAAGCCCTGGTATGTGTAGTGCAGCGTGGAAATGATGTTATTATTCCCGATGGTGAATTTGTTCTTGCGGCAAAGGATTTTATCTCTGTTGTCATTCCGGCAAATCAGCTCTCCGAGTTTTTCAGAAAAGTTGATTTCAATACCATGCGTATCAATAATGTGATCGTAGTGGGGGGGCGGTACTACCATCGTATATCTGGGTAAGATGCTGGATGTTATGGGTATCGGTCTGACCATTATTGAACGAGACAGGGCCAGATGTGAAGAGTTGTGCGAACTTCTTCCAAAGGCCTGCATCGTATGCGGAGACGGGACAGACAAAGACCTTCTGGCGGAGGAAGGGATTGAACGTACGGGAGCATTCGTTGCATGGACGGATTTTGACGAGGAGAATATCATGCTGTCTATGTATGCCCAGAGCGTATCCGAAGCCAAGATCATTGCCCAGGTACACAGAACCAATTATGATGAGCTGATAAAGACCCTAGATGTGGGCAGTATCCTCTATCCTAAGAATATTACAGCGGAGTATATAGTCCGTTATGTAAGGGCCATGTCAAACTCCATGGGTAGTAATGTAGAGACATTGTATCACCTTATTGAAGGCAAGGTTGAGGCCTTGGAGTTCATTGTAAATGATGATGAAGAGGGGCTTATAGATGTTCCTTTGGCAGACCTTAAGCTGAAAGAGAATATCCTTATATGCGGGATACAGCACAGGGGCAGAACATTTACGCCTAAAGGACATGATGTTATTCAGAAAGGCGACTCGGTTATCGTCCTTACAACCACATTTGGGTTAACAAAGCTTCGAGATATACTTAAATAAAGGGAGAGAAAACATGAATCACTCAATTGTCAGGTTTATCCTGCTGAAGGTTTTGGCCATTGAGGGAGCATGTATGATGCTCCCGGTTATAATATCACTGATATATCATGAGAGTCAGGGTGTCCCATACCTGGCAGTTGCCATAGCGGCAGTCACCATCGGGTTGCTTGGAAGCAGAAAGGTACCGGAAAAGACCTCATTTTACTCAAAAGAAGGATTGATTATTGTAGGACTTAGCTGGGTACTTCTTACCATAGTTGGAGGCCTGCCATTCTTTATCACAAGAGAGATTCCTTCGTATATTGATTGCATCTTCGAAACGGCATCCGGTTTTACAACCACCGGATCCACGATTTTGACGGATGTGGAAGCACTGTCACATACCTCTCTTTTCTGGAGGAGCTTTACCCACTGGATCGGAGGAATGGGAGTGCTGGTATTCCTTCTTGCCATCCTGCCTATGGTGGGAGGATCCAGTATTAATATTATGAAGGCTGAGAGCCCGGGACCCTCGGTAGGCAAGCTGGTTCCCAAGATTAAGCAGACAGCGGGCATCCTGTATAAGATATATATTGCGATGACGGTAGCTGAGATAATCCTGCTTCTTGTATTCGGTATGCCGGTCTTTGATGCGGTTACGCTTACTTTCGGTACCGCGGGAACCGGAGGCTTCGGGATTTTAAATGCCGGTATCGCCCCATACCCCATAGCATGTCAGATAACCATTACAGTATTTATGTTCCTTTTCGGAGTTAATTTTTCACTGTATTATCTGATTCTGATAGGAAAGATTAAAGATTTCTTCAGATCAGAGGAGTTAAGGGTATACTTCCTTGTGGTAGTGGGTGCTACTGCCCTTATTACCTGGAATATCTCTTCCATGTTTGATAATGTGGGAACGGCCCTTCATCAGGCGTCCTTCCATGTATGCTCAGTTATTACCACAACGGGATACTCCATCGGTAATTTCGACTTGTGGCCGGGGCTGTCAAAGACCATTCTTGTACTGCTTATGTTTATAGGAGCCTGTGCCGGCAGTACCGGTGGCGGTCTTAAGGTGTCCAGGATTATTTTGGGATTTAAGATACTTAAGAACGAAGTGAGAAAGATGCTCTATCCTAACCGGGTTAAGATTGTCAAGATGGATGGGCATACGGTTCCGGAGGAGACGGTATCAGGTGTTAAAGGGTATATAGTGGTGTTCTTTATTATATTCGGGGTATCGCTTTTGATCATATCCTTTGATAATTATGACTTTACTACCAGTTTTACTTCGGTGGCTACTACAATTAATAATATCGGACCGGGGCTTAATAAGGTAGGGCCGGTGGAGAATTTCAGCCATTTTTCGGTATTGTCTAAGTTGGTGTTTACTATGGATATGCTGGTGGGAAGATTGGAGATATATCCTATGCTGGCTATATTCGCGCCTATGACATGGAGGAAGAACAAGTTTTCGAACTAATAGGGACTATTCACAGTAGATTAAAAAAAGAAGCTGTTTGCAAGCTTGCTTGCATAAACTGCTTCTTTTTTTAATCGTACAGCAATATTCTTTACTCTGCCTGAGAGGCGAACTGGTCTAAGGTCATGGAGCCGATATCGCCCTGGTCACGCTTACGTACGGAGACGGTCTTCTCGTCTTCTTCCTTCTGGCCTACGATAAGCATGTAGGGTACTTTCTCAAGCTGGGCTTCACGAATCTTATAGCCGATCTTCTCGTCACGGGTGTCGAGTTCACAACGGAATCCCTTTGCTGTAAGGTCTGCTACCACGCTCTTTGCATAGTCGATATGCTTATCGGAGATAGGCAGGATCTTAACCTGTACCGGTGCAAGCCAGAGAGGGAATTTGCCGCCGTAATGCTCTATAAGGATTCCGATAAATCTCTCGATGGAGCCAAATGCAACACGGTGGATCATAATGGGACGATGCTTGTAACCGTCAGCCCCCACGTATTCAGCTTCGAATCTTTGAGGAAGCTGGAAGTCAAGCTGAATGGTTCCGCACTGCCAGGTTCTTCCCAGGGAATCCTCTAAATGGAAGTCAATCTTCGGACCGTAGAAAGCGCCGTCTCCTTCATTTACTTCGTAGGGAAGATCAAGTTCTTCCAATGCCTTGCGAAGACCGTTTGTTGCCAACTCCCAGTCTTCATCTGATCCCATGGAATCTTCAGGTCTGGTGGACAGTTCTACATGATATTTGAATCCGAAGGTGGAGTAAACCTCATCTATAAGGCGAACTACTCCCTTTATCTCGTCTGTTATCTGATCTCTGGTCATGAAAATATGAGCATCATCCTGATTAAAGCAGCGAACTCTCATGAGTCCGTGTAATGCACCTGACTTCTCGTGTCTGTGGACCAGACCGATCTCAGCCATACGGATGGGGAGCTCTTTGTATGAATGGGGCTGCATTTTATATACAAGCATTCCGCCGGGGCAGTTCATGGGCTTAATGGCAAAATCAGTATCATCGATAACAGTAGTATACATGTTTTCACGATAATGGAACCAGTGGCCGGAGGTCTCCCAAAGTTCCCTGTTAAGCATAATGGGAGTAGAAATCTCCACATAGCCCTCTCTTGTATGAAGCTTTCTCCAGTAGTCAAGGAGAAGGTTCTTTAATACCATACCCTTGGGAAGGAAGAAGGGGAAGCCCGGACCCTCGTCCATGAGAGTAAAGAGTCCCAGTTCTTTACCTAATTTTCTGTGGTCACGCTTCTTTGCTTCCTCGATCATGGTCAGGTATTCCTCGAGCTCAGCAGCCTTGGGGAAAGCTGTTCCGTAGATTCTGGTAAGCATCTTATTCTTCTCGTTTCCACGCCAGTATGCTCCGGCAAGAGAAGTAAGCTTAAAAGCCTTAATAACACTGGTATTGGTCACATGAGGACCGGCACAAAGATCAGTGAAATCTCCCTGCTTAAAGAAGCTCAGCTCGGCATCTTCAGGAAGATCTTCGATAAGCTCTACCTTATAGTCCTCATTTTTCCCTTTCATAAGGTCTATGGCCTCTTTGCGGTTTAAAGTAAAACGCTCCAAAGGAAGGGCCTCTTTAACGACTTTCTTCATTTCTTTCTCAATAGCAGCAAGATGTTCTGCTGTAAACTCAAAATCAAATTCAAAGTCATAATAGAATCCGTCGGCGATGGAGGGACCTATGGCACATTTGGTTGTGGGATACAGTCTCTTAACAGCCTGAGCTAAAATGTGAGAAGTAGTATGCCTGAAGGCGTCCCTTCCCAGCTCATCACTGAAGGAAACATCTGCAATACTGCCGTCTTTTGTGATTACTTTCATTGTAAAACCTCCTTCTCGGGGTAAAAGAAAAGCACCCCGAATAACAATTAATATGTTATCTAAGGGTGCATTATGCACGGTTCCACCTTAATTTTTAACTCTTTAATCCTTAACGCGGACACACGTCCTTGCTTACTCGATATCCTTTGGGCAAAGCTGCTCGGGAGAGGTCTTCATATCTTATTCACATGGAAAGCTTCCACCATACGCCTCCCTCTCTGGATGCTTCATCAGATACTACTTGCTCCGTCATGGCATTTATTAACGCCAATATATTAAGTCCAAAAAGTAGTATTGTCAACCCCTAAATGGGCATCAGTGCAACATATGAATACATCATAATAAAGTGGCAGATACTTCCTGCCAAAACGAAGAGATGGAAGATCTCATGGGTTCCGAAATTGGGATGCTTCTTATTAAAGTCTTTTGCCACAAAGGCATAGATAACACCCCCAATAGTGTATAACACACCTCCGGCAACAAGCCAGAAAACACCCATGGCCGCCATATTATGAATAATAGGGCCGAAGGCTATAACAACCAGCCATCCCATGGCTATGTACAAAACAGATGAAAACCACTTGGGGCAGGTAATCCAGCATGCTTTAATAATGGTACCGAAAATGGCTATACCCCATATAATGGACAGCAGGGTTATCCCGAAAGTGCCTTTTAAAACAATAAGGCAGATGGGAGTATATGAGCCGGCTATCAGATAAAAAATCATAATATGGTCCATCTTTCTCAGGATCCGATTAATCTTCTCGGATATGTCCAGTGAATGATAAATGGTGCTGGCTGAGTAAAGCATTATCAGGCTTAGAATAAATACCAAAAGGGCGATAAAATGTGTCTTATCGGGATTGGATGCGGCTCGCATAAGAAGCGGAGGCATAGCCAGAATCCCCAGAATAATACCTATAAAATGTGTAATGGCACTGCCCGGTTCACGAAGTCTGAAATTCATAATAAAACCCCCTTAAGCCCAGTATACAAGCAGATATTTACGAGATGTAGTTATTAAAACTACTTATCGTAATTCAAATATTATCACACGGGGTTACAAAATGCAACATGTTTTTTGGGGGATTTGATGATTCTTGCTTTTTTATGAGTTATTGGGTATAATGCACTAGTGATTTTATAGTCCGACATAAGGAGATGTATCGAAGTGGTCATAACGAGAACGACTCGAAATCGTTTTGTCCGGTTTAAGGACACGTGGGTTCGAATCCCACCATCTCCGTTTCCGTGCAGCCGGGGAGTCAGCGGTTCCCTGTACCATCAATCCGCTACAGATGGGGTGATGTCCTGCCCCGGGTTTTATGTCCGTTAGCTGCCCGAAGTAAGTGGCGTTGACGTTTGGGTCTTGCGCAACGGGAATCCACGAATCGTGTCAGGTCAGGAATGGAGCAGCACTAAGAGGAACCTCCTGTGTGACGCGAGGGTGCCTGGACCGAGTTAACTGCTTCGGTAACGTATGGGGCATAGATTCAAAGCAGGACGCACGGATTTTTAAAATACTACAAAGAATCCAACTGGAGAGCGGAGGGCGGAGGAGACGCCCTTTTTTGTATGAAAAGCATGACTGAAGACGAAAGATATATGAAAGAGGCGCTGAAACAGGCAAAGAAGGCTTATGCCATAGAAGAAGTGCCCATCGGATGTATAATAGTAAGTGACGGAAAAGTAATAGCCAGAGCATATAACAGGCGCAATACCGATAAATGCACTTTATCCCACGCAGAACTTCGTGCTATAAAAAAAGCTGCTAAGATTACAGGGGACTGGCGCCTGGAGGATTGCACCATTTACATAACTTTAGAGCCTTGTCAGATGTGTGCCGGAGCCATAGTTCAGGCCAGGATACCAAGAGTTGTTATAGGGTCCATGAACCCGAAAGCCGGCTGCGGAGGGTCTATCCTAAATCTTCTGGAGATGAAGGAGTTTAACCATAGGTGTCAGGTTACCAGAGGTGTTTTGGAAGAAGAGTGTTCCGAGATGTTAAGCAGGTTTTTTAAGGAATTAAGAGAGGGAAAGAGATTATGACCACAGGAGAGCAGTTTACAGAAGGCTATAAAGCAATAGAAGCAGGAAAGATAGAAGGTACCTACAGTCTTATGGAAGCTATTGCGGAGCTGTATCTTTACGATGAAATAGACGACATTATCTACGGGAACCTTATAAATTATGTCGCTGCCATGGATGTGAAGAAGGCCGGAGAGGCAGACCAGTGGCTCAAGCTTTTTCTGCTGGATGCCCGTTACGGCAGGCTTATGCTTCAGCCGGGAGACCTTCTTGAGAATATTAAGAACAAGCTTGATGAGACCGAGCGGGTTCATGATGAATACATTATTCAAAGGATGCTGGACGGAAGTATCGGCAAGATTAAATATGCCGAGGGCGCATATTACACCATTCAGTTCGATTATGAAAAGAATATTCAATACCTGGTGCGGATAGCGGATAACAACATGACCCCCATGGATTTCGATGTGGAAGACTTCCGGATGAACCGGCCCGCAAAACGAATTGAGTTTGTCTATATCAGGGGCAATAAGAAAGTTATGAGCATGAATCTTGACGGAAGCGACAAGCGGGAATTGGAGAGGACAATTCTTTATCCTGAAAACGAGAATTAACAGATTAGGGAAAAGAGGCATAGATTATAATGGTAGTACACGGTTTTCAAAAAACCACCCTTCTGGATTATCCGGGACACTTAGCAGCAACGGTTTTCTTCGGAAAATGTAACTTCTGCTGTCCCTTCTGCCATAATTCGGCACTGGTTTTATCACCGGAGAGGGTGGATACTATTGAAGCACAGGAGGTTCTTGACACCCTGAAGAAGCGGTCGAAGATGCTGGAGGGTGTGTGCATTACAGGAGGAGAACCCACATTGAATCCGGATCTGGCGGAATTCATGAAAAAGATCAAGGACCTGGGACTTGCAGTCAAGCTGGATTCCAACGGATACAAACCGAAAGTCTTAAAGGCACTTTTTGATCAGGGTCTGATTGATTATATAGCCATGGATATTAAGGGTGCCAGGGAGAATTATGCCAGGATCTGCGGGGTTAAATCCATAGATATAGCCCGTATTGAAGAGTCTGTGGAATTGATTGCAAACAGAGCTCCTCAGTACGAATTTCGTACCACTTATGTAAAGGGACTGCATACCACGGAGGATGTTAAAGACATCGGCCGGTGGCTGGCAGGTGAACACACCTATTATATTCAGAATTACAAAGAGGGCCCCACCGTCATCTCCCCCATATATGACAGTTTCAGTGATGAAGAGCTTCATGAATTCAGGAAGGCCCTTCTTGAAACCATTCCAAATACTCATATCAGAGGAGAATATGAGGAGTAGCAAGGAGCATTATGGACACCATTTATACACCACGTCTTACCATGAGAATCTTAGATGAAAGCGCTGCAGGCGACGTGCTTGATTTTTATGTGGAGAATCCGGAGTTCGAGAAATACGAGCCGGAGAGGGTATTCAACTTTTATACAAATGAGCATATGGCCTCCACTCTGAAGTTTGAAAAAGACGTTATCAAAAAGAAACTGGGACTTCGGCTGTGGATATTTGAAAGTGACAGTCCCTATAAGATAATAGGAACAGTTTCTTTTCAAAATGTTATGAAAAATGTGTATAAGAGCTGCCAGTTGGGGTACAAGATCCATAAAGACTATCAGCGCCGGGGCTATGCTACGGAGGCCGTAACATATGCCTGCAGAGAATCCTTCAAAGAGCTGGACCTGCACAGGATCGAAGCCTATACCATGCCCGAAAATGAACCCTCGGTAAGACTTTTGAAAAAAGTGGGATTTACCTGCGAAGGTACGGCCAGGGATAAGGCTCAGGTGAATGGAATCTGGCAGGATCACCTGGTCTTCAGTTTGTTGGAAACTGATATTTTATAGATATCGTTCCATATTACTGCCTATTCGGTAAATTACACAAAACAATTTAGAATTTTCAGAAAAAACTGTTGACAATTATATAATACTATGGTAAATTAGTATCACGCTACGCAGGATGATTATTTTAAGGAGAACAGCATTTATGAAAAAATACGTTTGCTCTGTATGTGGTTATGTTCATGAAGGAAATGAGCCCCCGGAGAAGTGTCCGGTGTGTAATGCCAGTGCAGATAAGTTTAAAGAACAGACCGGTGGTATGGAATGGGCTGCAGAACATGTTGTAGGTGTTGCTAAAGGAGCAAGCGAGGATATAATTGCTGACCTTAGAGCTAATTTTCAGGGCGAGTGTTCAGAGGTTGGTATGTATCTTGCAATGGCAAGAGTGGCATACAGAGAAGGCTATCCGGAGATAGGCGCATACTGGGAGAAGGCAGCTTTTGAAGAGGCTGAGCATGCAGCTAAATTTGCTGAACTCCTCGGTGAAGTGGTTACCGATAGCACCAAGAAGAACCTGGAGATGCGTGTAGAAGCAGAAAATGGTGCAACAGCAGGAAAGACTGATCTTGCAAAACGTGCCAAAGCTGCTAACCTTGATGCGATCCATGATACGGTTCATGAGATGGCACGTGATGAGGCACGACACGGCAAAGCTTTCCAGGGATTGCTTGACAGATACTTCAAATAAATACGATTATAGGATATACCTTTTTATACTCTAGTTTTCTCCAATACTCTTTTATCCTAGATAACCAAGAAGAATGTACTTTAAGCCGGTACATTCTTTTTGGTTGTGGAAAAGTATGGGATAAGGTATACTGTAATAAACCTATGAGAAGGAGGAGGTAGTTATTTATGAGCAGAGAAGTAGATATTGCATTGGAATGCGGATTTTCCCACGCAGGGGACCTGAATGTCGATACACTTCAAGCCCGGCAGGAGGTCCGGGACATGTGTGAGATGAACACCTGTAATAAATACGGGAAGAACTGGGCATGCCCACCGGGATGCGGCTCTTTGGAGGAGTGCAGCAGCAAGATGAAGAAGTACAAGACGGGGGTTATTGTACAAACAACCAAGCAGCTGGAGGACTCCATGGATTTTGAAGGCCTGGAGGAACTGGGGAAGGAACACGCTGAGAATTTTAAAAGGGCAGTTGAGAAATTCGGCCAGGAGTACCCTGACATGCTTCCCTTAGGGACAGGAACCTGCACCATTTGCAAGGAATGTACTTATCCTGATAAAGAGTGCCGTTTCCCCAATAAGAGGATATCTTCCATGGAGGCATACGGCCTGGTGGTAAATGATGTATGCAAGGCTAATGACCTGCCTTATAATTACGGACCTAATACCATGACTTACGTCGGATGTTTCCTGTTTGAATAAAGAGTCAGTGGGGACGGTTCCCACTGACTCGTCTTTCATCTTCTATTTCGTAGACATAATAGTCTTCAGATACTTTTTGTTGTCATCAAAGTCGATGCTTATAAGATCCATCTCATTATACTTCTCATATTTCCAGGTGTGGTCCTGAGGAACAGTGGATTGAACTATCTCCATATCCTTAAGATTTACAAGCAGAGAACTGAGTTCGTAACAATCGTCTTTTGTCAGACTGGTGGTCAGGCTGGGGAACAGCCCGTCCATAATACCGTTAAAGTTGGTAAGCATAGTCTGGGGCAGTTTCTTAAATATAGCCGTTATAACTTTCTTTTGCCTGTTGGAACGTTCAAAGTCTGTTCCGATATACCTGTTACGGCAGTATGCTAAGGCCTGAGGTCCGTTAAGATGTAAATGTCCGCTGGTACCATCGGGGAAATTATCTTTATGGATATCGTCACCGTTAATATCATTATATTCCCACAGATAAGCGTTAATATAGTCAACTTCTTCGGCAGTTACGTCCAGATCCACTCCTCCCACGGCGTCAGCCAGCTTGGCAAAGGCCTGGAAGTTAACCAGCATAAACCTGCTGATCTTAATATCAAAGTTTTCCGACAGGGTCTTCATAACCAAATCCGGTCCGCCGAATGCGTAGGACTGGTTAAGTCTGTTAATCCCCTTGCCGGGAATGTCAATCTTTATATCCCTTAAAAATGAAGTGAGATATATCTTCTTCTGTGCACGATTAATGGTAAGAAGGATAATGGAATCGGTACGCCCGTCATCAGCGTTATCCCGGGAGTCATTTCCCAAAAGAAGGATATTGGTTACTTCATTTTCCGTTAAAAGGGTACTGGAGTAGCCCTTGGCTTCCTTGTATGTCATCTTGTCATAAGCTGAGCCTATAAGGTGCTGCCATAGGAAATATCCGCCTACGCCTGCGATGGCCAAAAGAAGCACAATGATAATCACTATCTTAAGAAGACGGCCCTTTTTCTTCTTTTTTACCTTAGGGGGCTTGCGTTCGGGCTCCTCTTCCTCTCTGCGATCCCGGGGAGGCTTGCTTCTTCGCTGCCGCTTATACGAATCCCGGTCGAAATCATCATCCAGGTCATCGTCATAGGAGCGGTCAGAAAAGCCGTCTCTGTTGATATCGATGTAGGACATTTCAGTGGAAGCCGTGCTTTTTCTGGGAGAGTTTATGTTAGGAACATCAAGTTCCATACTTTTATAAGAGCTCGCTGCCTTTTTGTCCATGGCATCGACCTCTCCGTTAGTATACCTGTATTCTCTTATCTGCTGATCCATAAAGCGCTCGAGATTACGCTGGATCTCTTCGCTTTCGCTGTCAGATATTCTGCTCATTTGTTACTCCGTAAATAATCTTCGCAGTATGGTTAATTCTTTCCACGCCAGATTATTATATCATGATAGTGATATTAAATACAAATGAAATTCAATCATCAGAAAGAATAAAAAAGCTCCTGCAAAAAGGCAGAAGCTTTTAAAAGAGGCGCCAACCAGATTTGAACTGGTGATAGAGGTGTTGCAGACCTTTGCCTTACCACTTGGCTATGGCGCCATAAATTCTTAACATACGGATTATATCAGAATCCCTATGGGTAGTCAACAAGAAAAATAAATAGCAACCTTTTAATGACATTTCCGGTTTCGGGCATTATAATTGAGCGTAAAAGGGAGGAAGAGACTATGGCAAAGGTTGTATTTCTTGATGCTAGATCAATAGGAGAGGATATCCCCTTGGACCGGTTCGGCGATTTCGGGGAACTGGTTCGTTTTGATCATACTAAGGACGAAGAGGTATCAAAGCGAATTGAAGATGCGGATGTTATAGTTCTTAATAAGACACCCGTTAATGAGAAGACCATCGGGGGCGCAAAGAAGTTAAAACTGGTGTGTGTTACGGCAACAGGAACCAATAATCTGGATAAGGAGTATCTGGATTCCAAGGGCATAGCATGGAGAAATGTGGCGGGATACTCCACACAGTCCGTGGCCCAGCACACCTTTGCCCTATTGTTTTACCTCCTGGAGAAGCTCTCCTACTACGATGAGTACGTAAAGGCCGAAAGATATGTAAATGATGTTTCCTTTACTCATTTTGAAAAGCATTTTCACCAGCTTTCAGGCATGAAGTGGGGAATAATAGGTCTGGGAGATATAGGGAAAAGGGTATATGAACTGGCTGAGCTTTTCGGCTGCGAGATGCGCTATTCTTCCACTTCCGGGAAGAATAACAGCCCCGGCTATAACCGGGTGGATTTCGATACACTTTTGACCCGGTCGGATATTGTTTCCGTTCATGCTCCCCTAAACAATGACACAATGCGTCTTATGGATAAGGCTGCATTTTCGAAAATGAAGGAGAGTGCCATATTCATAAACGTCGGCAGAGGACCCATTGTGGATGAGGAGGCGCTTTACCGGGCCCTTGTTAATAATACCATTGCGGCAGCAGGTCTGGACGTTCTTTGTGATGAACCCATGAGTGAAAGCAACCCTCTCCGCCTGTTCAAGGACAGCACCAGGCTACTGATTACACCCCATATCGCTTGGGCATCTGTGGAGGCAAGGACCAATCTTATGAACATCATTTACGGACAGATAAAAGACTTTTTGCAGGGAGACTCCCGGAGGAACTGAGTTAAGCCCGACGCAGGTTTACAAACCCAATAGATTATGGTATCTTAAATAGAATTACGAAAAAGCGAAATGTCAAAAAGGAGAGTGGACATGAAAGAAAAATTCTACATGACAACTGCCATTACATATACATCGGGAAAGCCTCATATCGGTAACACATATGAGATTATTCTGGCAGATGCTATTGCAAGATATAAGAGACAGGAAGGCTACGACGTGTTTTTCATGACCGGAACCGACGAGCACGGCCAGAAGATTCAGGAGAAAGCCGCAGCTGCAGAGGTGACACCTAAAGAATTCGTCGATGAGGTATCGGACGAGGTTAAGAGGATCTGGAAGCTGGTTAACAGCTCTCATGACAAATTTATCCGCACCACTGATGATTATCACGAGAGATGTGTTCAGAAGATCTTTAAGAAACTCTATGACCAAGGGGATATTTACAAGGGAGCCTATGAGGGACTTTACTGTACCCCCTGTGAATCCTTCTGGACAGAGGCCCAGCTGGTAGATGGGAAATGTCCTGACTGCGGTAGAGAAGTGAAGCCGGCCAAGGAAGAGGCCTATTTCTTTAAAATGAGCAAATACGCCGACAGGCTTATTGACCATATTAATACCCATCCCGAATTTATACAGCCTGTTTCCAGAAAGAACGAGATGATGAATAATTTCCTTCTTCCAGGACTCCAGGACCTGTGCGTATCAAGAACCTCCTTTGACTGGGGTATTCAGGTTGATTTTGATCCTAAGCATGTGGTATATGTATGGCTTGACGCGCTTACCAACTATATCACCGGTATCGGCTATGATCCGGATGGTTCTTCGGATCAGTTTAAGAAGGACTGGCCTGCGGATCTTCACCTTATTGGAAAGGATATAGTGAGATTCCATACCATTTACTGGCCCATTTTCCTTATGGCACTTGACCTTCCCCTGCCCAAGCAGGTGTTCGGTCATCCCTGGCTCCTTCAGGGCGGTGAGAAGATGAGCAAGTCAAAGGGAAACGTTATATATGCCGATGATCTTGTAAGACTCTTCGGAGTAGATGCCACCAGGTATTTTGTACTTCATGAGATGCCTTATGACAATGACGGTATCATTACATGGGACCTTGTTATTGAGAGATATAATTCCGAACTTGCAAATGTACTGGGCAATCTGGTTAACAGAACAGTATCCATGAGCAATAAATATTTTGGCGGAGAAGTAAGAAGCACAGGGGCAGCAGGGGAGTTCGATCAGGACCTGAAGGCTGTTGTATGTGCCGCAAAGGGTAAGGTGGCAGAGTGCATGAGCAAACTTCGTGTAGCAGATGCCATTTCCGAAGTATTTTCCATCTTCAGACGTTGTAATAAGTATATCGATGAGACAACCCCCTGGGTTCTTGCAAAGAACGAAGAGGACAAAGACCGTCTGGCAGAGGTTTTATACAACCTCATTGAGTCTATTACAATAGGGGCGACCCTGCTTAACAGCTTCCTTCCCGAGACGGCTGAGAAGACCCTGTCCCAGCTTAACACAGGGCTTCGTGATTATGACAAGCTGGATGAGTTCGGTCTTTATGAAAGCGGGAATAAAGTTACGGATAGTCCCCAGATGTTGTTTGCCCGTCTTGATTCAAAGGTTGTAATGGAAGAAGTGGAAAAGATCCAGGAAGCTCAGAAGGCTGAATATGAAGCAGAGCAGGCTAAGCTGAAAGCGTAAATGATAGTATGAGAATATTTGATACCCATGCCCATTATGATGATGAGGCATTTGATACGGACAGGGAAGAATTATTGAAAGCCTTGCCCGGATCAGGAATAGAATATGTGGTAAATGTGGGAGCTTCCATCGCTACCACAAGGTCAACCCTGGAACTGTCTTCGAAATATGATTATATCTATGCCGCTGTTGGAGTTCATCCCAGCGACATAGCTGATTTAAATGAAGAATCCTTTTCCTGGCTTAAGGAGCAGACCCACAGACAGAAGGTTGTAGCCGTGGGAGAGATAGGGCTTGATTACTACTGGGATAAGGAGCTGGAAGTCCAGGCTGCACAGCAGGTCTGGTTTAAACGGCAGCTTGACCTGGCGAGGGATGCAGGCCTTCCCGTGATCATACACAGCAGGGATGCCGCTAAGGATACCTTCGATATAATGAAGGAGATGGATGCGGGAAGCATAGGCGGAGTAGTTCATTGCTACTCTTACTCTCCCGAGATGGCGGTGGAATACGTCAAAATGGGCTTATTCATAGGAGTAGGCGGAGTGGTTACATTTACAAAGGCGAAGAAGCTTAAGGAAACCGTAGCTGCCATTCCCATGGACAATATTGTTATCGAGACAGACTGCCCCTATCTTGCGCCTGTGCCTTATCGGGGTAAGAGGAATTCTTCCTTAAACCTCCCCCTGGTTCTGGCAGAGATAGCATCTATTAAGGGAATCTCGGAGGAAGAAGCAGCGGATATCACCTTTGCCAATGCTATGCGACTGTATCGTTTGTAGAGAATAAGGAGAATAAATGCCTGATATAAGCACGCCTAAGGCTACGGCAGAGATTATCTCAAAATATAATTTCAATTTCAGAAAAGACTATGGGCAGAACTTCCTTATTGACAGTAATATCCTGTCTAAGATAGTGGATTGCGCCGGAGTGACCGGGGAAGATACGGTTCTTGAGATAGGGCCCGGTATAGGGAGTATGACGGCATGTCTGTGCAGGGCAGCCTCTCATGTGATTGCTGTGGAGATAGATGAGGCCCTTATTCCTATTTTAAATGAAACATTATCAGAATATAATAACGTTACGGTACTTAACCGGGACATTCTTAAGACGGATATTAAAGCCTTGTCAGAGGAATATGCAGGAGGAAAGCCCCTTAAGGTGGTTGCTAATCTTCCCTATTATATTACAACACCTATAATCATGGGGCTTCTGGAAGGAGATGCACCCATAGATTCCATTACTGTTATGGTTCAAAAGGAAGTGGCAGACCGGATGCAGGTGGGCCCCGGAACCAAGGATTACGGAGCCTTGTCCCTGGCTGTTCAGTATTATTCCAAACCGAAGATTATGGTAAATGTACCTCCGGAATGTTTTATGCCGCGACCCAAGGTGGGGTCGGCGGTGATACGCCTTGATCTCTATGATACCCCTCCTATAAAGACGAGGGACAAAGATTTAATGTTTAAGATTATCAGGGCTGCCTTTAACCAGCGCCGAAAGACTCTGACTAACGCCTTAACCAATTCTCAGAACCTGAATCTGACAAAGGAGGAAGCTATAGAGGCTGTCAGCCGGGCGGGTCTGGCTCCCAATATAAGGGGAGAAGCTCTGAGGCTTGAGGAATTTGCTCTTTTAACAGACTGTATAAGAAAGGATTAATGTATGTACCCAGTATTATTTTCCATAGGACCGGTGAATATATACGGTTACGGATTTATGATAGCGGTTGGTATTCTGGCGGCTTTCTTTGTTGCCACAAAGCGTGCCCCGGGATTCGAACTGGATCCGGATACCGTTCTCAACATAGGGCTTGTAGGCGCCATATGCGGATTTATAGGTGCTAAGATATTGTTTTGTATTGTGGAGTACGAGAGTTTTCTGGCAGATCCCCTGGGAACTTTTATCTCCGGCAACGGATTTGTAGTATACGGCGGTATCATAGGCGGCGTAGCCGGTGCCTATTTATACTGCAAAAAGAAGGGGCATGACTTCCTGAGGTATTTTGATCTTATTATGCCCTCAATAGCCCTGGCTCAGGGATTCGGACGTATAGGCTGTTTTCTGGCCGGCTGCTGTTACGGAATGGAAACGGATCTCCCGGTAGGAGTAGTATTTACCCATTCGGAACTGGCCCCCAACGGAGTTAAGCTCCTTCCCACACAGCTGATGTCAAGCGCAGGAGATTTTTTAATTGCCATAGTACTTATAATATTGGCCAAGAAGATTACCGAAAAGGGAAAGATAGGTATTCTCTACGTAATACTGTACAGTGTAGGAAGATTTACAGTAGAATTCTTCAGAAATGATGCAAGAGGCAGTATCGGGGCCTTGTCCACTTCACAGTTTATATCCATATTCACATTTGTAGCAGGAGTTATAATTTACATATGGATCTCAAAAAGAAATAAAAAAGAATCAGAAGAATAGTCTTTAAATCCAGCCCCCGTCGAACTGGACTACCTGTCCGGTGAGATAGGGGTGATTTATTGCAATGTCAACTACCATCTCTGCGGCTTCCTTTGCTGTGGCAAAACGGCCTACAGCCACTTCTTCCGCTAAGTCATCCCGCTCTTCCTTGGAGTAGCATTTATTCATATCCGTATCAATAATCCCGAAGGCAACTGCGTTAACGCGGATATTACTGGGGCCCAGCTCTTTGGCAAGAGCTTTGGTAAAGGCGTTCATACCCCCTTTGGAGGCAGAATAAGCTACTTCACAGGAAGCTCCGTATAAACCCCATACAGAAGAGACATTGACAATACTGCCGCTTTTTTTGGAAACCATGTAGGGAATGGCTTTTTTAGAACAATAAAAAACAGAGCTTAAGTTTGTTCCCATAACCCGGTCCCAGTCGGTGTCTGTCATGTCGCTTAATAATCCGGAGTGGCATATTCCGGCATTGTTAATAAGAATGTCCACACCTCCGAAACGCTTGGAAGCCGCTTCGAACATATAATTAACCTCTGTGGAATTACTTACATCCGCAACGATAGACAGGCAGCTTACGCCCGTTTTGGCCTCCAGCTCCTGTTGTAATGCAGTAAGATCAGCTCTTGTTTTACTGCAGTTGATTATAAGATTGTATCCGAGACCGGCAAAGAGGCGGGCGCATTCTGCGCCGATGCCTCTGGATGCGCCGGTAATAAGAACAGAATCTGCCATATTTTATTCCGGTTCGATTATTCCGTAAGAATTACCTTTTCTCTTGTATACAACATTTACAAGGTCTGTTTCGGCGTTTACAAATACGAAGAAATCATGGCCTAAAAGCTCCATCTGTACGCATGCATCTTCCGGATACATGGGCATGGGTGAGAACTTCTTGGTACGAACGATGCGGACATCTTCGGGCTCATCATAGTCTTTCTCGATGTACTCTTTGTTGAAGTAGGAGGAAGACTGCTTCTTGTCTACAAGCTTGGTCTTATATTTCTTCAGCTGACGTTCAATAATCTCTTCCACAAGGTCGATGGATACATACATATCGTTGCTGACCTGCTCGGAACGGATGATATTGCCCTTAACGGGAATCGTAACCTCTATCTTCTTTCTTTCTTTCTCCACACTGAGAGTAATGATAATCTCCGTGTCGGGAGTAAAGTATTTTTCTAATTTGCCCATTTTATCGTAAATGGCTGAGCGTAAACCTTCGGTTATATCAATATTCTTGCCGCTTATCGTATAACGCATACAAATCACTCCTTTAGTTTTAATGGGAGAAAAGATTCTCCTGCAAATGATTATAACACAGTTTACACAGAAAGGAAAATAGGTTAAGATTATATCTTGTTGAGAGTAGTATTTTTGCGTATTTAGAAAGGTTTAAACCATGGATATAGTTGTTTTGGCAGGGGGAATCAGCACAGAGAGAGATGTTTCCTTTGCGACGGGCTTTAACGTGATGAATGCTTTGAGAAAGAAGGGACACAGGGTTATTCTGACAGATGTTTATCTGGGACTGGACCTTGACAGAAGCATTAAAGATCCCTTTGAATATCAGGAAGAGCTCAGCTATAAGCCCAGTGCCATTAAGGAGACTGCTCCGGATATAGAGAGCGTTAAGAAAAGGAGACAGGGAGACAAGAAGCGTTTCTTCGGGCCCGATGTAATCACCCTTTGTGAGAAGGCTGATCTTGTATTCATGGGACTTCACGGAGAGAACGGAGAGAACGGTAAAGTTCAGGCGGCCCTGGATCTGTGCGGCATCAAATACACCGGAACAGGATATTTAAGCAGCGCCATTGCAATGGATAAGAATATTGCGAAGAGATTGTTCAGGGATGCAGGGATTCCCACACCTCCGGGAGGAGGAATTACAAAAAAGATATATCCCGAGAAGCTGGGCCTTTCTTATCCCGTTGTGGTAAAGCCCTGCTCGGGAGGCTCCAGTGTCGGAGTATCCATAGTGAATAATAAAGAAGAATATGATATTGCAGTAGATTCACTTTTTAAGCTGGATACGGAAGTGGTCGTTGAAAGATATATTAAGGCAAGGGAATTCGGAGTCAGCGTAATTGACGGTAAAGCCCTGCCGGTTATAGAGATAGCTCCCCTGGAGGGATTCTATGATTACAAGAATAAATACACAGCCGGAAGTGCTATAGAGACATGCCCGGCGGAGATAGATGACGGCATAGCGGCCAGGATGCAGGAGTATGCTGAAAAGGTATTCGAAACTTTGGATCTTGAGACTTATGCCCGAATGGACTTTTTGTTGGAAGAAGGGACAGAAAACATTTACTGTCTGGAAGCCAATACATTGCCGGGGATGACCGCCACCAGCCTTCTTCCTCAGGAGGCGGCAGCAGTGGGCATATCATTTGAAGATTTATGCGAGAAGATATTAGAGATATCTCTTAAGAAATATGAGTAGTATGAGAATGGAGTAATCAGATGAAAGGAATGACGCCGGAGGCTATCGCCAAGGCATGTGACGGAAAATATACCGGTCCGGATAATATTATCAGCAGGGAAGTGACGGGAGTTGTTATTGACAGCCGCAAGGTTGAAGAAGGCAATCTGTTTGTCCCTATAAAAGGGGCCCGTGTTGACGGACATGATTTTATTCCCCAGGTATTTGAAAAGGGAGCCCTCCTGGTGCTTTCCGAAAAAGAACTGCCTGAAGGAACCGGACCATATATATTGGTTGAGTCCACCCAGAAAGCTTTAAGACAGCTTGCTGTATATTACAGGAGCATCCTTAAGATAAGGGTGGTAGGAGTTACCGGCAGCGTGGGTAAGACCAGCACCAAAGAAATGATAGCTTCGGTTCTGTCTCAAAAATACAGCGTTCTTAAGACAGAGGGCAATTTCAATAACGAAATAGGCCTTCCTCTCACGGTATTCCGCTTAAGAGAGGAGCATAAGGTGGCTGTTTTGGAACTGGGGATCAGTCATTTCGGAGATATGAGACCCCTGGGGGAGATTGCCAAGCCGGATATATGTGTCATTACCACCATAGCCGAATGTCATCTGGAGAATCTGGGGGATCGGGACGGTGTGCTTAAAGAAAAGACGGATATCTTTACATATATGAAACCGGGAGGGGTTGCCGTTCTTAACGGTGACGATGATAAACTTGCCACGGTAAAAGCTGCAGGGGGAAGAGCACCTGTATTTTACGGCAAGGGCCGGGGAAGGCAGGTTCGTGCCGAGAATATCCTTCCAAGGGGTATAGAAGGCACGGATTGTGATATAGTAATGGGCAGCGATGTGATAAAAGTCCATATCGGAATTCCGGGAGAGCATATGGTGTATAATGCCATGGCAGCAGCTGCCGTAGGAAGACTGATGGGATTGAGTCCTGAAGAGATCCGGGAGGGTATCCTTAAGGCAGGGACCATAGCCGGAAGGTGTAATATTCTTCATCGGGATAAGATTACCATTATTGATGATGCTTACAATGCCAACCCCCATTCTATGAGGGCGGCGTTAGATCTCCTGTCCCAGGCAGAGGGTAGGAAAGTGGCAGTTTTAGGCGATATGTTTGAACTGGGATCGGAAGAGAATGAGCTTCATTATAACATAGGAAAATATGCCGCTGAAAAAGGTATTGACTATCTGCTTTGCGTAGGAGAAAGAAGCGCTTATATGAAAAAAGGGGCGGAGGATGCCCTTGAACCCATATCAGGGGACAGGCATTGTCATATGCGCAAAGTTATTCATATGCCGAATCTTGAGGGCATGGCTGAAGTACTGGGTGGTCTGTTAGAACCCGGTGATACGGTTTTGATTAAAGCCAGCCATTCCATGGGATTTGAGAAGATATTGGAAATGATCTGATTTTAAGGTTTCTTAAGAGGACTTCGGACTTTTTTCATTATAGTTTTATATTCTCTTAACTATTTGTCCACAATTCTGTCACATTTTCATTTTATACTTGTAGACAGTTAGTGATAACTAAACTTTTTAATAGTTCTTTTCTCCTCAGTCTCGTTTTTATTATGGCTATCCCTCAAATTTACAGGCCATGGTAATAACGAGACTACTTTTTTATTCTTTTTTCGGAGGAAAACAATGATTAGATTTATACTCAGTATACTGTTTATGCTATTATTCTTTCTTACTTCCGTATTCATGTGGGCTTACATATGGATTGTAGAGAGATTCTCAAAGAAGAAAGCAGACCTTATTACCCTTCATATAATCCAGGGAGTACTTAAGACTCTGCAGTTTTTATGCGGTGTTGATCTTACAGTAATCGGGGAGGAGAACGTCCCCAAGGACGAGGCTGTGCTTTACATCGGTAATCATAAGAGCGATTACGATACCATCTTTACATATGCCAGATGCCCTGGCCTTACCGGATACATTGCAAAGGACAGCCTGGAAAAGATTCCTTTCATGCGGGTTTGGATGAGAAAGGCATACTGCCTCTTTCTTAACAGGGATAATCCCAGAGAAGGACTTAAAACCATTCTTAAAGCCATAGAGTATGTAAAACAGGGAGTTTCCATTACTATATTCCCTGAGGGGGGACGAAATAAAACAGATGCTCCCACCCTTCCTTTTCATGAAGGAAGCTTTAAGGTTGCCACAAAAACGGGTTGCCGTATTGTACCCATGGCCATATCCAATTCCGAGAACGTTTTTGAAACCCACCGTCCCTTCCTCAGACCGGCACATGTTGTGCTTCAATATGGAAAACCCATAGATATTGTGGAATTAGCTCCCGAAGAGAAGAAGTTTATTGGTGCATATACACAAAAAATTATCGAGAATATGTTGATTGATAATCAAAATTACCTATAAATGATTTTTAAAATCGTAATTTTGACTAAACCACAAGTTCTTGTGGTTTAAAACCTCTTTTTTTACGTTTGACAACAAATTGTAGTTATGATATAATTTGAAAAACCGTTGAGGGTGGTTTGCATAAAGGAGAGGGGATTAGAGTATTATGATTTTAAAACAAACTGATATTGTCAAGGTGAGGAACTCCGTTGGTAAGCAGTTAGGCCAGAAGGTTATCATTAAGCTTAACAGAGGAAGACATCGTATAGATGTTAAAGAAGGGATTCTCAAAGAAGCTTACCCAAGTATCTTTATTGTTGAAGTATCCGGTACTAACGAAGGAGAACCCAGCAAGACGTTGTCTTTCAGCTATACAGATGTTATTACCAAGGACGTCAGAATGATGCTTTGCTAGAGGGATTAAACACGGGATAAGGTAATATATACACGCTCACAAAAGAGGTCAGGCTTTATAGCCTGACCTCTTTTGTGAGTATTTAAAGGAGAAAAAAGTGAAAGGATTTATTTTTCCGATTTAATCATTATCATCATTTGCCCACGCATCGAACTTTTCCATTACCTTATCATAGGTCTTTTGACTTAATTCGGGGAGCTCTTTGCCCCAGGCCTTGGTGGCTTCTTTGAAGCCTTTGATAAATGCGTCTTTCATATCTTCTATTTTATCGGGATCTCCGCCGGTAAGTGCCTTGGCGAAGGATAATATTCTTTCGGATGTTGCTTCAGCGCCCCAGTATCCGTCTTCTTCAATATCTTTCTGTGCCTGAGCTCTTGTTTCTTCGTCAACGGTGAATTCACCATTTGCCAGGAAACTCCACATATCATCAGCCTTAGCTAATGTGAGCCCCTGCTTGCCCATCATTTTCTCAACCAGAGATCTGAGCTGTTCTGTTTTGGCATCTGCTTCAGCCATCATCTGCTGAATCTTTGCGGTATCGGTTTTATATGATTTATCTGCCTTCTCGGCTGAGGTCTTATCTGTATTGCCGGAGGGTTCGTATACAGCTGCGGTATCATCGATCTTTGATTCCGGCTCCGCCTTCTTGTCTGTTTTAGCTGTTACGTTATATGTTGTATTTATATTATTACTGATTTCGTTGATATTCATAAGCTGCCTCCTTAGCATAAATCCAAATCTTCCTTGACAATTAATATATCGGACAGAAGTACCAAAGACTTTATATGTAATTACAAAAAAAGGATTTGTCTTTGACAAATCCCTTAATCATAAACTCTCTATTGTCCTTTTAACTTGGCGAGAAGACCTTTCTTCTTCGGGGGAGCTTCAAGAACGGCTCCTCTGACTCCCTTTACATCCGTAATATATATACCGCTTACGGTTGCCTTAACTTCTTTCTTGATGGGAACAAGATCATATATCTTCTCGTCACAGATAAGAGACATAATCCTTGGTCCAACCTTAGCTTTAACAATGGGAAGCTTCTGTATCTTCATAAGGCCCTTGGCCTGCTGCATAACTACATCCGGAAGGCCGGAGTCTTTTAACTTAAGGCGCTTCTTATCGATAATGAGCATACTGATGGTCTGGGCAGCGGCATCTATCTGTTCCTGCTGTTCTGCTTGTTTCTTCTCCGCTTTCTTGCCGAGGAAGTACAAAACAACGGCTGCTATAATAAGTATTACAAGAATAACTAACAATACAATAGTAACTGGATTCATTACTATTCCTCCTTAAAGAACCACTAGAACGTATTGTATCATCATTTATCTTAAATTGCAATCAAAAGGTGCTTTTGTTGCTTTTTGCAGGGAAAATGGCTATAATAGGGTAAGCTTTACGGGAGGTAGATATGAGGTGCTGTAATCTTAAGGCATATGCCAAGATTAACCTGGGGTTGGATGTAACCGGAAAACGTGAAGACGGATATCATGAGGTCAGGATGGTTATGCAGACCGTGAATCTTTATGACACCCTGTTTATTAAGGAGATTGACCGTAACGCTATCGTGATCAGGACCAATAAAGCCTTTCTCCCGGTTAATGAATCCAATATCGTATACAAGGCAGCGTCCCTTATGAAAGAGTCCTATGGTCTGGAGAAGGGATTCTTCATTGATCTGAAAAAACATATCCCGGTGGCTGCCGGGATGGCTGGAGGCAGCGCGGATGCGGCGGCGACCATGGTAGGGATTAATAACATGTACCGGCTGGGAATACCCATGAGCAGGCTGATGGAGCTGGGGGTAAAGATCGGTGCCGATGTTCCCTATTGCATTATGAGAGGAACTGCCCTTGCAGAGGGCATCGGAGAGAGGCTGACAAGACTTGATCCTATGCCGGAATGCCATATTCTTATTGCCAAGCCGCCTGTAAGTGTTTCCACGAAATCGGTATACGGCAAGCTGAACCTAAACGAGGTTACCCATCCGGATATAGATGGAATGATCGAAAGCCTGAAAGCCGGAAGCCTTTCCGGAATCACAGGCAGGCTGATGAATGTTTTGGAAAGTGTTACTGTAGCGGATCATCCTGTTATTACCGACTACAAAGAAGAAATGATCCGTATGGGGGCAATGGGTGCCCTTATGAGTGGCAGCGGACCTACGGTCTTCGGCATATTTGAGGACAGGGCCATTGGCATGGCTGCAAAAGGGGCTTTTAAAGAAAGATATCCCTCAGCCTATGTAGGGCTTACACGGCCTTTTAACCTCCGGGGCAGAGATGGCAAGCATTGACAAACAGCGTTTTTTTGATAGATAATTAGAAGCTGGAATGGTGATTTAATGGATAAGGAAGTATTTGTTACGCTTAAAGGACTTCAGATTAACGAGCCCGTTGACGCGGGTGCGGTTGAGATCGTGGCATTGGGTGAATACTACGAGAAGAATGATAAGAAATACATCATTTACGAGGAAGTAGTAGAAGGGATGGAAGGTAAGATAAAAAACATTATCAAGCTTTCACCTACCTGCATGGAAGTGACCAAGAAGGGCCTTACCAATACACATATGGTATTTGAAGAGAATAAAAAGAACCTTACGGTGTATAACACCCCTTATGGAGCCTTTTCCCTGGGGATTATGGCTAAGGGGATAGATATAAACGAGAAGGATGATTCCATGTCTGTAAAAGTGGAATACGAACTGGACATGAATTACGAACATATAGCGGACTGTACCATAAGTCTGGGAGTCCAGTCAAAAAATCTGGGAAGCTTAAGCCTGTCTTAAGGAAACTTACATTTATCTGATCAGGGGGATAAAAAATGAAGGTACGTAAAGCGATAATACCCGCGGCCGGTCTGGGTACAAGATTCTTACCGGCGACTAAGGCTCAGGCGAAGGAGATGCTTCCTATCGTTGACAAGCCTACCATACAGTATATTATAGAAGAGGCTGTGGCAGCGGGGATTGAGGATATCGTTATTATTACGGGACGTAATAAGAAGACCATCGAGGACCATTTCGACCGGTCTCCGGAACTGGAGCAGGAACTGGAGAGAGGTAATAAAACCGAATATCTTGAGATGGTCAAAGAGATTGCTCATATTGCAAATGTTTATTACGTCAGACAGAAACAGCCCAAAGGCTTGGGACATGCCGTTCTTACCGCTAAGAGCTTTATCGGGGATGAACCCTTTGCAGTGCTTTTGGGTGATGACGTTGTGTGTGCACAGACACCTTGTCTTAAGCAGCTTATAGACGTTTACGATAAAACGGGAGCCAGTGTTCTGGGAGTCCAGACAGTAGCCCATGAAAAGGTATGTAAATACGGTATTATTGACGGGACCCGGGAGTCTGACCGTCTTTATAAGGTAAAAGATATGGTAGAGAAGCCGCCTGTAGATAAGGCACCTACTGACGTGGCTATTCTGGGAAGGTATATTATTAATCCGGACGTATTCGGGTATCTTGAGACTCAGGAAACCGGAGCAGGGGGAGAGATACAGCTTACAGATGCCCTCAGGCGCATGACTCTTGACGGTAAACCCATGTATGCATATGATTTCAAAGGAACCAGGTATGATGTGGGATCCCAGATAGGATTTGTAGAGGCGAATATTGAGTTTGCCCTCAGAGATCCCAGATTGAAAGAGGAATTAACGGAGTATATTAAAAGACTCAGCTCTGATATAGAGGGCACCATTCGTTTTGACTAGGAAAGAAAAAGGAGTATTGGAATGAGATTAATTCGGAAAGCAGCGATGGCGGCTGTTGTTATAACAGCCGTTGTTCTTGTGGGTTGCAATAATAACACAAGTTCTGCCTCTATTCAGGTGGAGAAATACAATGTGGATGACTATGTAACCCTGGGACAGTATAAGGATCTGGAGATTGAATATGATCAAAGCCAGATGGTATCAGATGAAGAAGTGGATGATTATATTAAGCAGATGCTTCTTTCGAATATCACTTATGAAGAGATTAAGGACAGAGATACCATTGTCAAGGGAGATTACATCAATCTGGATTATGAAGGAAAGATTAACGGAGAGAATTTCAACGGAGGAACTGCCAAAGGCCAGAACATACAGGTTGGATCCGCAGGCTTTATTGCCGGCTTTGAAGATCAGCTTGTGGGCAAGAAGACAAAGACTACCTTTGATATCAATGTAAGATTTCCGGATACATACCAGGATAAGGAACTTGAAGGAAAAGATGCGGTATTTACCATTACCGTCAATGCCATTAATAAAAAAATCGAACCTGTTCTGAATGATGAATATGTTCAGAAGAATTCCGCAGAGTCAAAGACCGTTGCCGAGTACAAGCAGGAGATTAAAAACATCCTGCAGACTCAGAAAGAAGCCATGGCACGGCAGTACAAACAGTACATGGCAGAATCTCAGGCCATCGGTAACGCAACTGTTTCCGGCTATCCTAGGGATGATAGAGAAGATGGTCGGGGAGTATAAAGATAAGGTTAAAGAGATGGCTAAAGAAGCCAGCAAGGAATATAAGGATTATATTACGGAGACCTTCAGCCTTGCAGAGACTGATTTCGACAGCAAGCTGAAAGAATACATGGAGCAGACGGCAAAACTTAACCTTATTCTTGAAGCCATCGAGAAGAAAGAAAATATCACTATGTCTGATTCCGAGATGGAGGAAGCCATCCTTAAATATGCCAGAGAAAACGGAATGGAGACAAAGGAGGAACTGTTTAAGACATATCAGGAATCTGAAGTTAAGAGATATGTACAACAAATGAAGGTACTTGATTTTATAGTAGATTCAGCAAAACTTGTTCAGCCCGGAAGCACAAGCTCCGGAGCAGCCGAGAGTTCATCGGCGGCACCGAGTTCATCGGCGGCAGTGAGTTCAAGTGCAGCACAGTAAGTGAAGGAAAGAAAGGAGCATTTTCGTGAGCTTTGTTAATATTAAAGAGTTATTTAAAAATACGGACAAGTATATAGGAAAGGACATAGAGGTAGCCGGATGGATAAGAAGTATCCGTGATTCCAAGACCTTTGGCTTTATTGTATTAAGTGACGGAACCTTTTTCGATACTTTACAGATAGTGTATGCAGATAAGCTGGATAACTTTGAAGAGATATGTAAGCTGAATGTAGGCGCTGCTGTTATCGTAAAAGGAAAGCTTATTGCCACACCGGAGGCCAAGCAGCCTTTTGAGATTCAGGCAGATGATGTATATATTGAAGGAGAGTCAAGGCCTGATTACCCCCTCCAGAAGAAGAAGCATTCTCTTGAATATTTAAGGACAATTACCCATCTGCGCCCGAGAACCAATACCTTTCAGGCTGTATTCCGTGTTCGTTCTCTCGTGGCATTTGCGATACACAAATTCTTCAACGAGAGAGGCTTTGTGTATGTTCACACTCCCCTCATTACCGGCAGTGATTGTGAGGGAGCGGGTGAGATGTTCCAGGTAACTACACTTGATCTTGCTGATGTTCCCACGAAAGATGACGGCAGCGTTGACTTTCAGCAGGATTTCTTTAACAAGCCGACTAATCTCACCGTCAGCGGACAGCTTAACGGCGAGACTTATGCCATGGCATTCAAGAACATTTACACCTTCGGGCCCACATTCAGAGCCGAGAATTCCAATACTACCCGTCATGCGGCAGAGTTCTGGATGATCGAACCCGAGATGGCATTTGCCGATCTTCAGGACAATATGGCCATTGCCGAGGATATGATCAAGTACATCATCAAATATGTTATGGATGAAGCTCCGGAAGAGATGGAATTCTTCAATAAGTTCATAGACAAGGGGCTTAAGGATCGTCTTGAAAATGTGGTTAATTCCGACTTTGGACGCATCACTTATACCGAAGCTGTAGAGCTTTTAGAGAAGCATAATGATAAATTTGACTACAAGGTATCATGGGGATGTGACCTTCAGACAGAGCACGAGAGATACCTTACAGAGCAGATATTTAAGAAACCGGTCTTTGTTACGGATTATCCCAAGGAGATTAAGGCCTTCTATATGAAGATGAACGAGGATAATAAGACGGTTGCGGCCATGGACTGCCTGGTTCCCGGAATCGGAGAGATCATCGGAGGAAGCCAGAGGGAGGACGACTACGACAAACGGGTTAAGAGGATGAAGGAACTGAATCTTAACAGGGAAGATTACGAGTTCTATCTTGACCTGAGAAAGTACGGTTCTGCAAGACATTCCGGCTTTGGACTCGGCTTTGAACGCTGCGTAATGTACGTAACGGGAATGGCAAATATCAGAGATGTTATTCCTTTCCCGAGAACTGTTAATAATTGCGACTTGTAAAACATTATTAAATATAGGTATAATAATTAAAGAAGCGATTGCCGATATAAGATACGGATGAATATGGAGGGATGTTCATGAAGAGAAAAGGACTTAAGCGGCTTTGTCTTCTGTTTTCGGCGATACTTGTATTTAATGCGTGCGTATTTACCGGTTATGCTGCCCCGGAGGGCAGTAGTGCTACGCCAAGCAGTGCCACACCAAGCAGTGCCACGCCAAGCAGTGCCACACCAAGCAGTGCCACACCAAGCAGTGCGGCAACTAACAGCAGACAGCAGCAGCAGATTCAGCAGAATATAAACAATTATAATAATCAGCTGAATCAGGTTAATCAGAACATAAATAATGCTACCAATAAAAAGAATCAGACCCAGGAGGAGGCTAATGCCCTTAATGCTCAAATCGTAGATCTTATGGCCAGTATATCAATTGCTGAAAAGGACCTGGCCGCTAAAAAATCGCAGCTTACTCAGCTGCAGGAGGAATACGAGATTGCAAAGCAGAAGGTTGCAGACCAGAATGCAGCCATGAGATCACGTATAAAAAGCATCTACGAGAAGGGAAACAGAGGATATCTGGAAGTATTCCTTGAATCCAAGAATCTTGCAGAGCTCGTGAATAAAATAGAGTATGCTTCCACTATTTACGATTATGACAAGAACATGCTGGAGAACCTGAAGGAAAGTACACGCCGGGTTGAAGAGCTGTCAGAGCAGGTCGAATCTGAGAAGCTGTCCATAGAAAGTGCCGTTCAGGAGTTGAATCATGAAAAGTCCATGCTTAACTCAAAGCTGGCAACCCTGAAGAAAACTATAAGTAACTATGAAGCACAGATAGAGAAATCCAAAAAAGAAGCTGCTGAATTAACAAAGAAGATCGAAGAAGAGAACAAAAAAGCAGCAGAAGCCCTGAAGAATAACACCGGCGGCAATTCCGGCGGTTCAGGCGGTTCAGGCGGCGGAGGATCATCCGGAGGAGGCGGTTCCGATGTCCAGCATAATGTTCCCCATAATGCTGCTTTAGGGGCGCAGGTTGTAGCTGAAGCCAAGAAATATATAGGTAATAAATACGTATGGGGTGGTAATGACCTGAATAACGGTATCGATTGTTCCGGCTTTACTCAGCAGATATACGGAAAGTTCGGATTCTCTCTTCCCAGATGGTCAGGTGACCAGAGGTATTGCGGAACGGGAATCCCCTTTGCGGAAGCCCAGATAGGAGACCTGATATACTATGCGGGACATGTGGCTATCTATATGGGTAATAATACCATAATACATGCCAGCAATTCAGCGCCTTATCCCCAGGGAGGAATCAAGGTATCTTCTCCGGCTACATATATGACGATCTTAAGTGTAAGAAGATTATTCTAAAATAACGGGAGTGACTTGGAAAAAGTCACTCCCGCTTATTATATACTTATACAAGTTTATTCTTATTAAAGGCCTGCTTTACTTCCTCAATAGGAAGCTGACCCGGGGCTGATGGCTTGCCGATGGAGGCAAAGGTCAGGCATGATCCGGTTTCGGTACATTTAAGCCGCGATTCGTTACCCAGCTGCCCCATGGAGATGGTAATGATGGGTATCTTATTATGATGCAGCATTATTTCTTTAGAGGCATCTATAAGACGTTTAACATCTTCCTCGTCCGAAGGCATAACAGCCAGTTTGGCGATATCCCCACCGATTACCTGGAGTCTGATAAGTTCGTCAACAAGGTCATCATACTCAGGAGTAGAATTGAAATCATGTTTGGAAACAATAATCTTACCGTGTTTCTTGATGTCATTGATTACCTCTTCCGGAAGCTGGTACATAATCTTGTACTCGATATCAAATATATCAACAAGGTCGGTCCTGGCCGCAGCCCGGTATATTTTAATATAATCAAAGAGCTTAATGTCAGCGCGTCCTCCCTCGTCTAAGGTCCTGACGGTAAAAATCAGAGGAGTATCCTTTAAAACTTCACGAAGCTCTGATAATGTATCCTCGATAAGGAGCTCATTTATAAAGCCTTTAAAGCAGTCGGCACGCCATTCGGCCAGATCGGCGCCCCGCTTTACCAGTTCCCTGGCGGAATCAAGAATCTCTTCCTGGTTACGGTCTGAAATTGAAACACAGATCTTCGGGTCACCGGTTTTTAACACCAGATTCCGGACAGTTACAGAAGGTATGGTTGTGTTCTTCATGGCCTCGTCTCCTTGCATATGTGGTACGTAGCTATTATAATAAAAAAAATATAATTTGAAAAGGAGTAAAAAGGTGCCAAGGAAAGAGTTGACTTGCCTGCTGGGCAGCCCGGTGGCCCACAGTATATCTCCTGCCATGCATAACATGGCATTTGAGGAATTGGGGATAAACTGTGAGTACAAAGCCTTTGATGTGGATAAGTCCGGGCTCGAAAGAAAGGTTAAAGAGCTGGTGGAAGAAGGGGTCTTGGGCTTTAACCTGACCATGCCCAATAAACAGGCCATATGTCCCATGTGCGATGAATTGTCTGATGCCGCCAGGATAAGCGGGTCCGTAAATACAGTATTGAATGATAAGGGAAGGCTGATAGGGTATACAACTGACGGTATTGGTTTTATGAGAGCCTGTGAAGATGCGGGGTTTAATCCCAAAGAAGGAAAAATGGTCATTCTGGGAGCAGGAGGTGCAGCAAGGTCTATTCTGGTGCAGGCTGCTCTTGACGGCCTTACGGATATTACAGTATTTAGCCGTCGGGGAAAGAACCGGGACATGATATGGGGAATAATCGAGCTTCTGAAAAAAGAAACTTCCTGTAATATTAACCTCCTTGATTATGATAACGATACCCTCAGAAAAGAATTATCTGAAGCCGGGCTTCTTACTAATGCGTCTTCAGTGGGAATGGCACCTGATACAGAGGGGTGCCTTATAGAAGATATTTCCCTATTTCATAAGGATCTGGCCGTATACGATATCATTTATAACCCCCTTGAAACAAGATTGATGAAGCTGGCAAAGAAGGCAGGCTGCAGGACCGCCAACGGGAAACTGATGCTTCTGTATCAGGGAGCCGCAGCATTCAAAATATGGACGGGAAAAGACATGCCGGTGGAGAAGATCAAGCGGGCCTTGTTCTCATAATCAGGGGCTTGTTAAATTCAAAACGATAATTGTGATTTATGTAGTATTAGTGTACTATTAGAGGTACGTAATGTTGGAAAATTCATCATTAAAAGGACAGGAATTTAATAAAAAACTAGGAGGACGTCGTATGAGTAGACTTTTGATATCGACGGAAGATAATATACAGCAGACGGTTGAGCGGCTGTATAAGGATCTGGAACGTCATATAGTGGCCAGTCCCCCGGGACTGTGTCCCGTAGAGCTGCAGCTGGCATTCTTAAAGGTGTGCCATGCCCAGACCTGCGGCAAATGCGTACCCTGCCGTATCGGACTTCGTCAATTGCAGGAGCTTTTGGAAGATGTGCTTGAAGGCCGGGCAGACATGGACACCCTGGACCGAATTGAAAAAACGGCCAAGAATATTTATGACAGTGCAGACTGTGCTATAGGATCGGAAGCTGCTCGTATGCTTCTTACCGGCTTTACCGGCTTTAAAGACGATTATATCCATCATGTAAAAGAAGGCTTCTGTTCGGTTCATGCAGAGCACAATATCCCATGTGTGGGACTTTGTCCGGCACATGTTGATATTCCTGGATACATCGCCCTTGTAGGCGCAGAGAGATATGAAGATGCCATTAAGCTTATCAGAAAGGATAATCCTTTCCCCACGGCATGTGCCCTTATATGCGAGCATCCCTGTGAAGCAAGATGCCGTCGTAACATGCTGGATACTTCAGTTAATATCAGAGGACTGAAGAAGATGGCTGTAGACAGTGTATCTGCAAGCAAAGTCCCCGTTCCGGACAAGGCAGAAAAGACAGGAAAGAAAGTAGCTATTATCGGAGGAGGCCCTTCCGGCTTGTCGGCTGCATATTATCTGGAACTCATGGGTCATGATGTGACCGTCTTTGAAGAGAAGAAACAGCTGGGAGGAATGCTTCGTTACGGTATTCCCAATTATCGTTTCCCCAGAACCAGATTACAGGAAGATTTAGATGCCATACTTTCCACCGGAGTTGAGGTAAAGCTTAATACACGTATAGGTGACGGCCCCGGAGAGGTAGCATTTTCTGCTATACAGAAGGAATATGATGCAGTATATATCGCCATAGGTGCCCATTCAGACAAGAAGATCGGTATTGAAGGAGAGGGCTCAAAGGGAGTTATTTCTGCAGTTGAGATGTTAAAGAGCATTGGCGACGGTATCATGCCTGATTTTAAGGGCAAGAGAGTTGTGGTAGTAGGCGGCGGAAATGTGGCCATGGACTGTGCAAGGAGTTCCATCCGTCTGGGTGCGGCATCTGTATGCATTGCCTACCGTCGTCGTAAAGAAGATATGACAGCCCTTCCGGATGAGATCGACGGAGCTATTGCTGAGGGAGCAGAACTTTTCGAGCTTAATGCACCTCAGAAGATAGAGGCTGACGCCAACGGAAATGTTACAGCCTTCTGGACAGAGCCTCAGATCATCGGGCCCATAGATAAATGGGGCAGAGCCCTGCCCATGAAGGCAGACAAGGAGCCTGTCCGCATTCCCTGCGATATTATAGTAGTAGCCATAGGACAGGGAATAGAGAGTAAATCCTTTGAAAATGCAGGAATTAAGATCCATAAAGGTGCCATAGAGGCCATCGCCTCAGGTGCTGTTGAGGATCACGAAGGTGTATTTGCCGGCGGCGACTGTGTAACAGGTCCGGCTACGGTTATTAAGGCTATTGCAGCCGGTAAGGTGGCAGCAGCAAATATTGACGAGTATTTAGGTTTCCATCATGAGATCTCCTGTGATGTGGAGATTCCGGCACCTCATACAGGCGATAAGGTTCCCTGCGGAAGAGTTCAGATTAGCGAAGTGCCCGCAGCGGAGAGAAGGGATAATTTCAATCCTATTGAGAATTGCATGACTAAGCAGGAAGCGCGTCAGGAAGCATGGAGATGTCTGCGGTGCGACTGCTATGGATTCAGCGCTGTGAAAGGAGGTCGGAATTTCAGATGGTAAATATTACGATTAACGGGAAAGCTCTTTCCGTGAAAGAAGGAACCACCATATTGGAAGCGGCCAGACAGGCTGATATTCATATTCCCCACTTGTGTTATCTTAAAGGGATTAACGAGATATCCGCATGTAAAGTCTGCGTAGTTGAGATAGAAGGTCAGGAGAAACTGGCAGCATCCTGTACTACCAAGGTTGAGGAAGGGCAGGTAATCTTCACTAACTCACCGAGAGTCAGAGAAACCAGACGGACAAATGTTCAGCTTATCCTTTCGGAGCATGACTACTCCTGCGCCACATGTGTAAGGAGCGGTAACTGCAGCCTTCAGGATATGGCTCACAGATTGGGGATCAGCGAGACTCCTTATAAGGCAAGGATTAAGGAACTTCCCTGGAATAAGAACTTTCCTCTTATAAGAGAGAGTTCCAAGTGTATTAAATGTATGCGCTGTGTTCAGATATGTGAAAAGGTTCAGAGCCTGAATATCTGGGATATTCAGAATACCGGAGCTCATACTACGGTCAATACTACGGGAAATAAGCCCATAGAAGACACAGACTGCAGCCTGTGTGCCCAGTGTATCACTCATTGTCCTGTAGGGGCATTGCATGAGAGAGGAGATCTTAAGGCAGTTTATGATGCCCTGGCAGATCCTGAAAAGGTTACGGTAGTTCAGATAGCACCGGCAGTTCGTGCGGCCTGGATGGAAGATATGCATGTTCCCGAGGATGTGGACCGTGAAGGCGTATTTGTAGCAGCTTTAAAGAAGATGGGATTCGATTATGTTCTCGACACCGTCTTTGCAGCAGACCTGACCATTATGGAAGAGGGAAATGAGCTCTTAAAGAGACTCCCTGAGATCAAGGAAAAGAAGCTCCCCATGTTTACGTCCTGCTGTCCGGGTTGGGTAAGCTTTGTAAAGACCCAGTATCCCCAGCTGGTCAGCCGTCTGTCTACGGCCAAGAGCCCGCAGCAGATGCAGGGGGCTGTCATTAAGACATATTTTGCTGAGAAGATAGGAAAGGATCCCAAAGATATAGTCAGTATTTCAGTAATGCCCTGCGTATCCAAGAAGAGAGAGATAACACTGCCGGATATGGGAAGAGGCGGATACAATGACGTTGATATAGTTCTTACCACAAGAGAGCTGGTGCGGATGGTTAAGGCGGAGCAGATAGATGCATCACCTCTTGAGCCCATGCCCTTTGACAGCCCCGTTGGTTCAGGAACCGGAGCCGGAGTTATATTCGGCGCTACCGGCGGAGTTATGGAGGCAGCCCTTCGTACAGCTTATGCGGTTGTTATGGGAGAAGAGGCACCCTTTGATGCCTTCAAGGCAGTTCGTGCTAAGGAGAACGATTATCCTGATGCATCGGCTAATTGCGGCATAGTAGGAGACCAGTTCTTTGGCAAGAGAGCAGAGGCGACCTTTGATCTGAAAGGAACCACCGTACGCACTTGTACAGTCAGTGGTCTGGGAACGGCAAGAGAGCTTATTGAGGACATTCTTGCCGGCCGTGTAGAATATGATTTTGTTGAAGTCATGGCCTGCCCCGGAGGCTGCGTAGGCGGCGGCGGACAGCCCATTCATGATGGAGTGGAATTGGGTCTGGAAAGAAGCAAGGTGCTCTATAATCTGGATGGTAAGAGAAACTTAAGACGTTCACATGAGAATCCGGAAGTAAAAGAACTATATGATAAGTTCCTTAAGAACCCTCTTTCCGAGAAGTCAGAAGAACTGCTTCATACGAAGCACGGATTATAAGATAAAAGTTTAGCGGTCACTTAGTGACCGCTTCTTTCATCTCTTTTACATATTTACCTATATGTTTAGGGGCATCTTTCCCGTACTTTTCCAAAAGCTTTATAATAGCGGAACCGACTATTGCACCGTCTGAAAGGCCGGCCATCTTTGCTGCCTGCTCCGGAGTAGAGATTCCGAAACCTATGGCACAGGGAATATGGGTGCTTTCCCTGACAACCTTTACTATGGATTCAAGGTCGGTGGTTATCTCGCTTCTGGTTCCGGTAACACCAAGGCTTGAGACAATGTATAAAAACCCTTCAGCCTCTTTGGCTATCTTGGATATCCTCTTCTCTGAGGTGGGGGCTATGAGAGAAATCAGATCCACTCCGTATCTATGGCAGATGGGAAGAAACTCTTCCTTTTCTTCAAAGGGCAGGTCGGGAAGTATAAGCCCGTCTATCCCTATATCTTTGCAGGTGGAAATAAAGTCGTCTGCACCGTAAGAATATACCACATTGGCATAGGTCATAAAGACCATGGGTATATCCGTTTCCTTTCTAAGATCCCGGACAAGATCAAAAACATCCTTTGTTTTAATCCCTCCTGTCAGTGCCCGGAGGTTAGCTCCCTGGATTACAGGGCCTTCTGCAGTAGGGTCTGAAAAGGGAATCCCCAGTTCTATGAGATCTGCGCCGGCTTTAACCATCTCCAGTACGGCAGCTTTAGTGGTGGCGACATCAGGATCTCCGCAGGTTATAAAGGGAATAAAGGCTTTTCCCCTTGAAAATGCTTTGCTTATATTACTCATGGATATCCTCCCCTCTGTATCTGGCAATGGCTGCACAGTCTTTATCTCCTCTTCCGGAGATGGTGATTACTATGATCTGATCCGGTTTCATCTCCGGAGCGATCTTTCTGGCATAGGATACAGCATGGGCAGATTCAATTGCCGGAATAATACCTTCCGTGCGGGCAAGATATTCAAATGCTTCTACAGCCTCCTCGTCGGTAACGGGAACATATTGAGCTCTTCCGCAGTCGTGAAGAAAGGCATGCTCCGGTCCTATACCGGGATAATCAAGACCGGCAGATATAGAGTAAACGGGAGCAATCTGACCATCCTCGTCCTGACAGAAGTAGGACTTCATTCCGTGGAATATACCCAGCCTTCCCGTTGCGATAGTAGCAGCTGTCTCGAAGGTTTCCACGCCTCTTCCCGCTGCTTCGCAGCCTATGAGGCGAACATCCTTGTCTTCAATAAAATGATAAAAGCTTCCAATGGCATTAGAACCTCCTCCCACGCAGGCGATGACTGCGTCAGGAAGTCGTCCTTCCTTTTCCAGGACCTGGCTTTTAATCTCCTTTGATATAACGGCCTGAAAATCCCTTACTATTGTGGGGAAGGGATGGGGGCCCATAACAGAACCCAGGCAGTAATGGGTATCGCTTATCCTGGTGGTCCATTCTCTGAAAGCCTCAGACACAGCGTCCTTCAACGTGGCAGTACCAGTGTTGACTGGGATGACTTCCGCACCAAGGAGTCTCATACGGTAGACGTTAAGGGCCTGGCGGATGGTATCCTCTTCGCCCATAAAAACTACACATTCCATATTCATTAAAGCTGCGGCTGTCGCTGTAGCCACACCGTGCTGACCGGCTCCCGTCTCAGCGATAAGACGGGTCTTTCCCATCTTCTTGGCTAAAAGAGCCTGCCCCAGCACATTATTGATCTTATGGGCTCCGGTGTGGTTCAGATCCTCTCTTTTAAGGTAAATCTTGGCCCCGCCTAAGTCCTTAGTCATCTTCTCCGCAAAATACAATCGGGAGGGCCTTCCGGCATACTCGTTAAAGAGGGTCTCCAGCTCTTTATTAAAATCCGGATCGTTTTTATAATGATTATAAGCTTCTTCAAGCTCTATTACTGCATTCATCAGGGTCTCGGGTATATACTGCCCTCCGTGAATGCCGAATCTTCCTCTGCTCATACTTTTATTCTCCTTTTATGCGGAATGGGCGGCTTTAACGGCTGCCAGAATCCTGTCACGATCCTTAACCTTCTGAGTCTCCACTCCGGTTGATATATCCAGGGCAAAGGGCTTTAAAGTCTCTATAGCATCCGGAATGTTCTCCGGATTAAGCCCTCCTGCCAATATAAAGGATCTGTTAAAATCCTTAACCATACTCCAGTCAAAACTCTCCCCGGTACCGTATCCGTTATCGAGAAGAATCTCATCAGCGCTGCTTAGAAGTGCCTGCCTCAGGGCTGCTTCCGTCCTTACTTTAAAGGCCTTCCAGATGGGAATATTAATCTTTTCTTTTAAATGATTAATATAATCATTATCCTCATTTCCGTGAAGCTGGATAATATCAAGCCCTATAAACCGGGCTGTGGAAATAACAGTCTCTTCCGGCTGATTTACAAATACCCCCACCGCCTTAATCTCCGGCAGCAGCTTCAATCTCAGCTCCTGAGCTGTTCCGGGAAGGACATTTCTGTGACTCTTGGGATAGTTTAAAATGAAGCCCGCATAATCAGGCTTGGCCTCATTTACGTAATCTATATCACATTCACGGAAGAGCCCGCATATTTTAATCTTTGTCATCTGGCCGCCTCCCTCATAGAAGTTAAAAAGGCGGCTTTGTCATCGGATCTCATTAAGGCTTCTCCCACAAGAAGCCCATCTGCACCGGCTGCCCGTAAGAGCGCTGCATCCGCCGGTGATCTTACTCCGCTTTCAGCAACATATAAAAGGCCTGAGGGTATCTTATCTCTTAAATGAGCAGCGTTATCGAGATTAACGGAAAAGTCCTTCAGATTACGGTTATTAACACCTATCATCCTTGCCCCGGCTGATACGGCTGAAGAGATCTCCTTCTCGTCATGGGTCTCCACTAAGGCTGCAAGACCCAGGTCCTCACATATCTTCAGGTAACGGCTTATGGTGTCGGTATCAAGTAAGGCGCATATTAAAAGGATACAATCCGCCCCCATGAGTCTTGCCTGGTACAGCTGGTATTCATCCACCACGAAATCCTTTCGGATCATGGGGGTATCTACCTTTGAACGAATCCGGCAAAAAATCTCGTCGGAGCCTAAAAACCACTTGGGCTCCGTAAGGCAGGAAATGGCATCAGCACCGGCTTTTTCATATTCAGAAGCAATTTTTAAATAGTCGAAAACCGGATCAATAATCCCCTTGGAGGGAGAGGCTTTTTTTACTTCGCAGATAAAGCTTAATTCCGGTTTTGATATTGCCTCGTAAAACCTGTATCCGGAGCCTTTCCCGGTTGAGTAAGCCCGTTCCTTTATCTCGTCAAAACTAAGTTTTTCTTTATCCTCTGCCACACGCAAAGCTGCGTGATGAGCAATTTTTTCAAGAATAGTCATATGTTAGTCCCTGTTGCTGACTTCTATCAGCTGCTTTAACGTTGACATTGCTTTACCTGAGTCGATTATGTCAGCGGCCAGGGAGATGCCTTCTTTAAATGAAGCAGCTTTTCCCGCAATGTAGAGGGAAGCGCCTGCATTAAGAAGCACAGCATTCCTTTTTGCACCCTTTTCTCCACCAAGGATAGCCCGGGTGGTTTCGGCATTCTCTTCGGGAGTGCCTCCCACAAGTTCATCTTTAGAGCAGCGCTCAATGCCGAATTCTTCGGGAGTAATGGTATAGGACTTAAACCATCCGTCCTTGATCTCGCATATCTTTGTGGGGGCGCTTACTGAAATCTCATCCAGTTTATCCATGCCGTATACTACCATTCCCCTGTTGATACCCAAGCTTACAAGAACCTGAGCAAGAGGCTCAACCAGATATTCATCGTACACTCCCAGAAGCTGCATGGAAGGAGAACCGGGATTAGTTAAGGGCCCCAGGATATTAAATACTGTTCTGAAACCCAGCTCTTTTCTGATGGCACCCACATATTTCATAGAGGTATGGTACTTCTGTGCAAAGAAGAAGCACATGCCCACCTCTTTTAAAAGCTCAATACATTTTTCGGGACTTTGCTGGATATTAACCCCCAGGGCTTCCAGGCAGTCTGCTGTACCGCATTTTGAAGAAGCCGCCCGGTTCCCGTGCTTAGCCACCTTTACTCCGCCAGCGGCAGCTACAAGGGCTGATGTGGTGGAAATATTAAAACTTCCGGCATTATCTCCGCCTGTTCCCACGATTTCAAATACCTCCATGCCCGTATCTACTTTTGTGGCATGGTCTCTCATGGCAGCAGCGCAGCCTGCGATCTCGTCAGTGGTCTCTGCCCGGGCGCTTTTTGTGGATAAAGCAGCAAGAAAGGCAGCATTCTGGGTAGTTGTGGTTTCGCCGCTCATGATCTCGTTCATTACCGAGTAAGCCTCATCATAAGTCAGGTCTCCTTTATTAACGATCTTAATAATGGCTTCTTTTATCATTTCTGATCTCTCCTTTTACTCTTCAATGCACTTTATTGGTTTAAAGCAATAAATTATTTTCCAGTATATCATTTTTACTATTTTTGTCAATGATGTTTTTTTCTATCTTTATCTAATCTTAATACCGACATTATATTCCTTAACACCATCTTTGCAGAAGGCGTTTTATTATATAGAAAAAGATGGAGGATTACTAATTACTATGGGTGGACAGATATTTGGAGTAAAGTTTTCATCATTCCAGATTATTATCTTCGGATTTATGACGGCTATTCTTGTGGGTGCACTGTTACTTATGCTTCCCCTGTCTTCCTCAGGGGGCAATTGGACGCCTTTTAAAGATGCCCTGTTTACCTCCACATCCGCTGTCTGTGTAACGGGACTTGTTGTGTATGATACAGCTACCTACTGGTCCTTATTCGGGCAGGCAGTGATCTTGCTTCTGATCCAATTAGGGGGATTAGGTATCATTTCAGTGGTTGCTTTTATTGCAACCATCTCGGGCAGAAAGATTTCCCTTCTTCAAAGAAGTATGCTCCAGGATACCATATCGGCCCATCAGATAGGCGGGATCGTAAAACTCACCAGCTTTGTTTTCAAAGTGGTATTTATAGCTGAGATTGCAGGAGCCCTTATAATGCTCCCGGTCTTCGTATCGCACTACGGAGCCGCAGGTATATGGATGTCGGTATTTCACTCGGTATCTGCTCTGTGTAATGCGGGATTTGACATAATGGGAAGCAGGACGGGATCCTTTTCCTCCCTGACTTTCTTCGCCGATAATCCGGTTATTGTCCTTACCATCTGTTTCTTAATCGTATTCGGGGGAATAGGCTTCTTAACCTGGGATGACATCGTAACCCACAGACAGCATATAAGAAGATACCGCATGCAAAGCAAGGTAATACTCCTTACAACGGCATTGCTTATAGTAATACCGGCTGTTTTGTTCTTCTTCGGAGAATTTGCAGAATATCCCTTTGATAAGAGACTTTGGATGTCCCTCTTTCAGTCGGTAACACCCAGGACAGCCGGTTTTAATACCGCAGATTACTCCCTGTTTTCCGGACCGGGGCGGGCATTAACCATAATCCTTATGTTAATAGGAGGCTCTCCCGGATCTACTGCAGGAGGAATTAAGACCACATCCCTTGCGGTATTATTCGCAAATGCCAGATCGGTATTTTACAGAAAGAAAAACGCCATATTATTTGGAAGGCGCATTGAAGACAGCACCGTTAAAAATGCATCAACACTTTTAACCATGTACATGCTTCTTGCCATAGCCGGAGCGGCAATCATAAGTGTGATAGAGCACACAACCATGGGAGAGAGCTTATTTGAGACTGTATCAGCCATAGGAACCGTGGGATTGTCCCTGGGGCTTACCCCTAACTTAAGCGCCCCTTCTCATATTATTCTGATTCTGCTTATGTTTTTAGGCCGAGTGGGGGGAATGACCCTGATGTATGCGGCCATCAGTATAAAAAATGCGGAAGTATCCCAATTCCCTGTGGAGAAACTGACAGTAGGATAAAGAATATCGGAGGTAGATTTAAATGAAATCAATATTACTTATAGGATTAAACAATTTCGGTTTTATGATGGCCAGACAGCTTCATAATCTGGGTCACGAAATAATGGCAGTTGACATAAACGAGGAAAGGGTAAACGCTATTCTCCCCCTGGTAACCGACGCTCAGATAGGGGACAGCACAAATGAGGCATTTTTAAGGTCCCTGGGTGTTAATAATTTTGATGTATGTATCGTAACTATAGGAAGTGATTTTCAAGGTTCTCTTGAGACCACATCTCTTCTTAAAGAACTTGGAGGAAAGCTGGTGGTATCAAGGGCAAACCGGGAAGTTCAGGCTAAGTTCCTCCTGCGAAACGGTGCTGACGAAGTAATCATTCCTGAAAAGCAGATAGCTGAATGGGCTGCCATAAGATATGCGTCCAATCACATTCTGGACTACATTAAACTGGATGAAGATAATGCGATATTCGAGGTAACGGTTCCCGACAACTGGGTAGGAAAAACAGTGGGACAGATCGATATTCGAAAAAAATACGGTGTAAACATCATGGCTGTCAAGGAAAATGGGAAGATGGACTTATCAGTTACACCGGACACGGTCCTTGAGGCAAATAAAACCATGCTGGTACTGGGTGAGCATAAAGCCCTTCAGCGGTGTTTCAAAATATAGGAAGGCGGGCGATTTATATGAGAGACGTTCTCTTAGTACTTGTGCTGATATTGATTGCCGTGCTTGGAGAGATACTGGTTAAGCATATCGAAGCCTTTATGGACAAAAACTATAAGGGTTATACTCCCTCGGATCCGAAAAAAGATAATGTATATGTCAGGTTTTCCGACGGGAAGAATACCTCGGAGATTTCGGAGGAGATCGATAAGCTTCAGGAGGCAAATATGCAGTGTACCATTATCGTGTGCAGGGATTCGGATGCGGAGATAATAGATTACCTGCGCCAGGAAGGACGCGCCGTTAATTTTAAATAAGCACATGCCTTGTGGACTGCTCGAGGTAGTAGTAAAATGTTGAGAGAAAGAATGGTAAAGGAATGAATTCCATGGCTGATCGTTATGCAAATGAGGATCGGATCCTTGTTTGCCTGTCCACATCACCTTCCAATAAGACTGTAATCACAGCTGCCGTAAGAATTGCGGCAGCTATTAACGCTACCCTGACAGCAGTATATATCAGACCAACCAATTATGATAATCTGCCGGATGAAGATAAGGACCGACTGCAGCGTAATGTACATTTTGCTGAGCAGAACGGAGCCTCTGTTACTACCATTATAGGTGATGATGTTGCCATTCAGATAGCGGAATTTGCCCAGGTCTCCGGGGCCACTAAGATCGTAGTGGGACAAAGCGGGGCTAAGAGACAGCATTTTTGGAGCAAGTCCCCTTTAACGGAGCAGATAATCATGAACGCTCCAAATGTTGATGTATATATTATTCCCGATTCATCAGCGGACATTAAAAAAAGAAGCGCCCGCCTTATTAGAAGCATCAATATTAAACCTACATGGAAAGATACCCTTATTACCCTCCTGCTCCTTATAGCCGCCACCTGTGTAGGCCTGGCATTTACCTGGTATGGCTTCTCGGAGTCTAATATAATAACCGTATTTATTCTCGGTGTTCTTATTATTTCAGTGGCAACCACAAGCCCAATATACAGTGCTGTCAGTTCCCTTGCCAGCGTTTTGCTCTTTAATTATTTCTTTATCGAACCGAAGTTCAGTTTTCACACATATGAGACCGAGTATGCAGTAACATTTGTGATAATGCTTATTTCATCTCTCATTACAGGAACACTTGCAGGCAGATTAAAAGATAACGCAAGGCATGCAGCCCATGAAGCCTTTCGTGCCAGGGTTCTCTTTGATACAAACCAGCTGCTTCAGAAGACAGGGGAGCCGAATGAAGCCATATCCATTACAGCCCATCAGGTTAATACCCTGCTTAACAGAGACGTTGTGGTTTTTCCCCTGGAGAGTTCCCATTGCTTAGGCCCGGGAATTCTTTATAATACTCAGGGGGAGAGCGGCACCGAGACGATTTTAGACAATAATGCCACGGACATTGCCAGGTGGGCTTTCGATCATCACCAGCCCGTGGGGGCATTTACGGAAGAGTTTCCCCAGGCGAAGTTCCAGTATCATGCCATTTATCTAAATGATCACTGTTACGGTGTCATAGGTATTAATATGGAAGAGAGGGAACTGGAGTCCTTTGAGTACAGCGTGTTTATGTCCATACTGGGAGAATGCGCTCTGGCTCTTGACGGCCTGAGAAATGCGGCTGAGAAAGAAGAAGCGGCAGTGCTTGCTAAAAATGAACAGCTGCGGGCTAACCTGCTTCGATCCATATCCCATGACATAAGAACTCCCTTGACATCCATATCGGGTAATGCCAGCAACCTCCTTTTCCACTATGACCAGCTGGATCCCGAGACTTTAAAGCAGACTTTTACGGATATTTACGATGATTCAATATGGCTTATTGACCTGGTGGAGAACCTGCTTTCCATATCCCGAATCGAAAACGGCAGGATGAACCTTCATTTATCCACGGATATCGTTAATGATGTAATAAATGAAGCCATAAAACATATAGACAGAAATATCAGCCGGCACAAGCTGGAAGTTGATTTTCATGAAGAACTTCTTCTGGCAGATATGGATACCCGGCTCATTGCCCAGGTGCTGATAAATCTCATAAACAATGCGGTTAAGAATACCCAGGAGGGTTCCCTTATCAGGGTTTCAAGCAGCCGCAGGGAAAATGAGATACTTGTTTCGGTAAGTGATAACGGACCGGGAATACCGGAGGAGGTTAAACCCCGTATATTTGAATTGTTTTATACCGGCAAAAGCAAAATTGCAGACGGAAGAAGAGGCCTAGGGCTGGGGCTTCCCCTATGCAAGTCCATAGTGGAAGCTCACGGCGGAGTCCTGACTCTTTCGGATAACATCCCTACCGGCTGCTGCTTTACCTTTACTTTGCCCATAAAAGAGGTGGATATAAATGAATAAACCTACTATTCTGGTTGTTGAGGATGATATCCCCGTTCGCAACCTAATAACTACAACCCTAAAGACTCATGATTATAAATATCTCACGGCACCTAACGGTTCCGAGGCCGTGCTGCTGGCATCCTCCCACAATCCGGATGTGGTGTTTTTAGACCTGGGATTGCCGGATATAGACGGTATAGAGGTAATAAAGCAGATCCGCAGCTGGTCCAACATGCCTATAATCGTAATAAGCGCCAGGAGTGAAGATGATGACAAGATAGAAGCCTTAGACTCCGGAGCGGATGATTATCTTACCAAACCCTTTTCGATGGAAGAACTCCTTGCCCGTCTCAGGGTAACCATGAGGCGGCTCAGTCTTATGAATACCGATGCCGGGGCAGATTCTTCCCTTTATACTAACGGCGGCCTGAAGATAGATTATTCCGCAGGTTGTGCCTACCTGGGAGAAGAAGAAATGAAACTGACCCCTATAGAATACAAACTCTTATGCCTGCTGGCCAAGAATACCGGCAAAGTCTTAACCCATACCTATATTACTCAGAATATCTGGGGTAGAAGCTGGGATAATGACATTGCCTCATTGCGGGTATTTATGGCAACCATAAGAAAGAAGCTGGAGGCTGACCCTGATTCCCCTCAGTATATTCAGACCCATATAGGGATCGGTTATCGAATGATGAAAGTAGAGTAGAATAAGGGCTGTAGTTATCAAATTATGGTTAAAGTATTGACAATCAGACCAGTTTGTGATAGGTTATCAACGAGTAATCGACAAAATAACAGGAAGTGCGCGACTTTTCGCGTGAAAAGGGAATCAGGTGAGAGTCCTGAGCTGTCCCGCAACTGTAATTGAGTTATTATCTGCATTATCCACTGGCCGGCTAACCGGTTGGGAAGGAGCAGATGATTTATCCTCATAAGTCAGGAGACCTGCTTTCTGTTTGTTGGCATGTGAACCCCGAGGCAGGGTGGCGCTCGCACATAAGTCACTAAAGATAATTGCCGGTTTGATTCGTTCGATGCAGTAAAAGGGGAGTCGGATTGGTCTTTGTTTTTTTAGCGTGTGTTTATTTACCGTTTGCCTTAAGGGCAAGCGGTTTTCTTTTTGTTGATTAACCAAAAACCATATTTTCAAAAAAGGAAGGAATTGAAAATGAAGAAAAGAATTTCACTTTTACTCTGCGGCATTATGGCTGTAAGCCTTCTTGCCGGATGCGGTGGCGGTGGAGCAGCTGCCGGATCATCTAAAGCAGGCAGCGCTGCGTCAGGATCTGCAGCAGCAGCATCAAACACCCTGAAGTTTGGTGTAAGAACTTTCAGTAACGGTAAGATTGACCCATCGCTTGAGACTAATACTGCATGGAACTGCATGCGTATAGGTGTAAGCGAGTCATTATTTAAGTTTGACAAGAAGGCAACTGTTCAGCCCTGGCTGGCAGAGAAGTGCGAAGGTTCAGATGATCATAAGACATGGACCATTACTTTAAAGAAGGGTATTAAGTTCTCTAATGGTACAGAGATGACTGCTACTAAAGTAAAGGAATCTCTTGACTGGGTTCGTGACCAGGCTAAGAACGATGCCAAGAGAGAAAAAGGCGGAAACATCAAGAAGTTTATCCCTTATGAAGCAGAGATTAAGGCAGATGATGCAGCAGGTACTCTTACAATAACATTACCCAGTCCTGTTTTAAATATGGCAGCTAACCTTGCACAGCCTATTACAGCAATAGTTAACGTTAAAGAAACTAAGGATTTTGACACCGGAATTATCGGAACAGGTCCATATGTTGTTAAAACATTTAAGGATCAGGTTGGATTTGAAATGACAGCTAATACTAATTACTGGGATGGAAAGGTTCCTTATGAAAATCTTTCAATCATCTTTATGGCTGATGCTTCATCTAAGACCAATGCTTTAAAGTCAGGACAGGTTGATTTCGTTGAGAACATCTCTAACGCGGCTGATATCAAGGCTATCCAGGATGATCCCAACTTCACACTTGATATCGGAGCAGGTATCAGAACAGGTTTTGCTTACATGAACCAGAAGGGTGTATTAAAGAACAAGGCACTTCGTCAGGCAATCCTTACAGCAATTGATAATGAAGCAATATGCAAGTCAAACACTATTGGCGGACTTTACGTTTCAGGTGCTGCAATCCTTCCTGATACATTAAGCTATGGAAGTGATAAGCTCAATGCTGCTAATCCTTATAAGTATGATCCTGAAAAGGCTAAGAAGATTCTTGACGACGCAGGTATCAAGGATACCAACGGAGACGGATTCCGTGAGTTAGACGGCAAGGAGATCGATCTTCAGTTCGTATCCTATGAGAGCCGTTGCCTTAACGATTTTTCAGATGCATTCATTCAGTATCTGAAAGAAGTAGGAATCAAAGTTACTCCTAAGTATGGTACATCCGATGACCAGTGGTCCAAGCTTACAACAGGGGAGTATGACCTTAACAACAACAACTGGCAGACAGTTCCCACAGGAGATCCGGAAGCATTCCTTGACAACTGGTACAGCAAGTCAGAAGCTAACTATTGTGCATACAAGAACGATGAGTACGATAAGCTTTATGAAGAGTTACAGAAGGAGATGGATGTAACAAAACGTCCTGCTATTATTGAGAAGCTTCAGAAGATCCTTCTTGATGATGCGGCTGCAATCGTTGATGGTTACTACACTGCATCCATGGCCTTCTCAAAGAATGTAACAGGTGTAGAGATGTATCCTGTAGACTTCTACTGGGTAACATCAAAGATTGCTCCTGCTAAATAGTTAATACCAATAATAATATAATACAGTTTCGGGGGCAGTGTCTGCTTCCGAAACTGTATGCTTTTATCTTATCCGGTACTATCATATAGTCACGGAGAGAGATGCCGGAGTATATGACTATACCGGATAATTAACACTTTTTCATCACAGATTAGGAGGGAATACATTTGAGTATTAAGAAGCTTGGGAACAGACTGCTTCAAATGCTTATAGTTCTTATAGGTATCAGTTTCCTTACATTCCTGCTTACTTATATGTCTCCGGGAGATCCTGTCAGGAATATGTTCCTTTCCACAGGTATTCAGCCTACTGAAGCCCAGATAGAAGAGGCCAGAGAAGCTATGGGATTTAATGATCCCTTTTTTGTAAGGTATGGAAGATGGATAGGCGGATGTCTTCAGGGAGACTTTGGTGAATCATACAGCTTAGATAAGCCTGTAGGCGAGTTACTGATGGCCAGACTATGGCCGACTTTGCAGCTGACCATCGCATCACTGGTAATAATGATCATAGTTTCGGTGCCGCTTGGTATACTATCCGCGGTCTACCGGAACAAGGTCATAGATTATATAGTAAGGTTTATAACCTTTTTCGGAGTGTCTCTGCCCAACTTCTGGGTAGGACTTATGCTTATACTTTTTTTCTGTGTTCAGTTGCGTATGTTTAACGTTGTAGCGTCTTCAGGTTCTTTCCAGGATCTGATCCTTCCGGCCGTGACTTTAGCCATCGCAATGTCTGCAAAGTACACCAGACAGGTTCGTACGGCAGTACTTGAGGAGCTGGGTTCAGATTATGTTGTAGGTCTTCGGGCAAGAGGTGTACCGGAGTGGAAGATATTGTGGTTCAATGTGCTGCCTAACTCATTTTTGCCCCTTATAACCATGCTTGGTATTTCTATCGGATCCCTCCTTGGAGGAACCAGTGTGGTTGAGGTAGTATTCTCTTATCCCGGACTTGGAAATCTGGCTGTAAATGCCATAATGTCCTCTGATTATTACCTGATACAGGGCTACGTATTGTGGGTATCCGTTATTTACATGATTGTCAATCTTGTAGTTGATATTTCTTATAATTATATAGATCCCAGAATCAGGATAAGGCGGTGATGGTTATGGAAAAGAAGAAGAATATTTTTGTTGAGAACCCGGTGTTTACCATATTTGCCATACTCGGGCTGATCGTTATTGCCATTGCCATCCTTGCACCGGTTATAACGGGAGGGGCAGATCCTACCAAGGGTAATCTCAAAGATGCCATACTGCCCCCCGGTCCCGAACATCTTTTTGGAACAGATAAGATGGGAAGGGATGTATTTACAAGAGTTATCTACGGAGCACAGGTATCCTTGTCTGCTACATTCATTCTTATTGTAGTAATTTTTGTAGTAGGAACAATCCTTGGAATTATTGCAGGTTATTTCGGCGGAATAGTAGATGCCGTTATCATGCGTATAGCAGATATGATGATGGCCTTCCCGGGACTTGTTCTTGCCATTGCTGTTGCAGGTATCTTAGGAACCAGCACGAAGAATGCCATTATAGCTATTTCTCTTGTGGCATGGCCAAAGTACGCAAGACTTGCCCGAAGCCTTACCATGAAGATCCGTCATACGGATTATGTGGCAGCGGCTACGGTTACAGGATCTAAGACAGGATATATGTTACGTAAATACATGCTTCCCAACGCATTACCTACCCTTGTAATTACGGCGGCAACCGATGTGGGAACCATGATGATGGAGCTGGCAGCCCTCTCCTTCCTGGGATTTGGAGCCACACCACCCACCCCGGAATGGGGCTTTATGCTTAATGAAGGTCGGAACTTTATTCAATATGCACCCTGGATGATGATCTATCCCGGTCTTGCAATCTTTATTACGGTAGTTATCTTTAATATGCTTGGGGACAGTCTGAGAGATATCTTAGACCCCAAGTCTGAGTAGGAGGTATCATATGGCATTATTAGAAATGAAGAACGTTGATATCTCTTACGGAAAGACCCTTATAGTAAAGAATTATTCCATGACCCTTGATGAGGGGGAGATCTGTAGTATAGTAGGAGAATCCGGAAGCGGTAAGACTACGGTTATACGTGCGGTTTTGGGACTCCTTTCCGGCAAGGGACAGGTTACCGCAGGTGATATATTTTATGACGGGCAGAATCTTCTTCGCTTTGACAGAGCTCATTGGAGGAGCCTGAGAGGACATGATATATCCATGATATTCCAGGATTCCGGTGCCATGATGAACCAGACCCGGAGAATAGGAAAGACTTTTGTTGAATATATTAGAACCCACGAGACCATTTCCAAGGCAGATGCCTGGGAAAAGGGAAAGAAGATGTTGGAGCGCATGCGTCTTCCCGATGCAGAGCGAGTTATGAGGTCTTATCCCTTCCAGCTGTCAGGAGGAATGAGACAGCGTGTGGGTATAGCCATGGGTATGACATATCAGCCCAAGCTTCTTTTGGCAGACGAGCCCACATCGGCACTTGATGTTACTACACAGGCCCAGATAGTTCGTCAGATGATGGAGCTTCGTGATGAATACGGAACAAGCATCATCATAGTAACCCATAACCTGGGTGTGGCTGCCTACATGGGTGATAAGATTATTGTAATGAAAGACGGTGTTATAGAAGAGACGGGAGACAGGGATTATATTCTGCATAAGTCCGAGAATGCCTATACCAGAATGCTTCTTGATGCCGTACCCTCTCTGGGAGGTGAGCGCTATGTTTAAAGAAGAAGATGTAATACTGGAAGCAAAGCATGTTACAAAGCGTTTCCTTGAAGAAGACGGAAGATACCTGGTTGCGTGTAATGATGTTAACCTTAAGTTTTATAAGGGAAAGACCCTGGGATTGGTTGGAGAATCCGGATGCGGCAAGACTTCATTTATGAAGCTTCTGGTATGGATGGAGCGTCCCTCTGAAGGAGAGATTATTTTCAAAGGCAAAGATATCTCTAAGATAAAGGGAAGAGAACTCCATGAAATGCGCCAGCATATCCAGATGGTTTTCCAGGACCCCACGACTTCATTTAATCCCAAAATGAAGATTAAAGAGATAGTATGTGAGCCCCTGCTTAACTATAGACGTATAGGAAGAGGGGATATGGATAAAGAGGCGAGACGTCTTCTGGAGCTTGTTGAACTCCCCGGTGATTTTGCAGACCGATTTCCTCATAATATGTCAGGCGGACAGCGCCAGCGTGTTGCTATAGCAAGGGCACTGGCGCTGGAGCCTGAGATAATCATTATGGATGAGGCCACAAGTGCCCTGGATGTTTCCGTGCAGAAAAGCATTATAGAGTTGATTACCAAGCTCCAGAGGGAAAAGGGCATTACCATAGGTTTTATATGCCATGACCTTGGGTTTATCCAGTCCTTTGCCCATCAGGTTGCGGTTATGTACCTGGGTAATATTATAGAGGTAATGCCCGGAGAAGATATTTCCGCAAAGGCATGTCATCCTTATTCAAAGGCCCTTCTTGGTTCAGTCTTTGATACAAAGATGGATTTTTCCAAGAAGATAGAGGTTGTTAAGGGTGAACCCCCAAGCCCCTTGGATGTACCTGACGGTTGTCCTTTTAGAGACAGATGCGAACACTGCACCGAGAACTGCGCTTCAGAGAAGCCAAAGCTAAGGGAGATCGAGCCCGGACATCTGGTTGCATGTCACTGTATAAGTGATTGCTGTCAGTGAGTGTTAATAGTAACAAATAAAATTCAAAAAGTACTTGCAGGAATTATGAATATATGATAATATGTTCATACAAAGAAACAGAAAACCTTTTAACCGGCGCTTAGCCGATTCAAAACAATATGGAGGAGTATCGATTATGAAGAAAAGCTACAAAATTGAAGTTGACTGTGCTAACTGTGCTAACCTTATGGAGGATGCAGCAAAGAAGACAGAAGGAGTAAAGGATTGTACTGTCAGCTTCATGACTCTGAAGATGAAGGTTGAGTTCGAAGAAGGTGCGGATGTTGACACCGTTATGAAGAATGTTCGCGACAACTGCAAGAAGGTTGAAGAAGACTGCGAAGTTTATATCTAAAACTATTCTAAGCCGGCAATGCGAAGGTCGCTTCGTGCTGTCGGCTTATGTGTTTTGTGCGATTGAAAAGACTCATAATTGGGCGAGGAATTTATATGAATAAGAAACAAAAGAATCTTCTTATAAGGATTATCATTTCCACAATATTTTTTGTACCTTTATTTATTATCCTGGAGGGAAGAGAACACGGATTTTTAGTGGTCGATATTCCTCAATGGGTAATTATTATAATGTTTTTAATCCCATATCTCCTGGTAGGTCACGACATTCTCCGTAAGGCCGCCATGGGTATTAAGAATAAACAGGTTTTTGATGAGAGTTTTCTTATGACCATTGCCACCATAGGCGCCATTATTCTGGGACAATATGGCGAAGGTGTTGCGGTTATGCTCCTTTACCAGGTTGGTGAGCTCTTTCAGAGTTACGCCATCGGTAAGAGCAGAAAGAATATCACGGACCTTATGGATATCAGGCCGGATTATGCCAATATAGAGGTGGACGGTCAGTTAGAGCAGGTTGATCCTGATGAGGTTGAGGTAGGAACCGTTATCGTGGTTAATCCGGGAGAGAAGATCCCCATCGACGGAGTTGTTGTGGAAGGTAATTCTTCTCTTAATACTGCCGCCCTTACCGGGGAGAGTAAGCCGAGAGAAGTTGAAAAAGATGACGAGGTGCTTTCCGGCAGCGTTAATATGACGGGAGTGCTTAAGATAAAGACTATTACGGAATTTGATGAATCCACTGCGTCCAAGATCGTAGATCTGGTAGAGAATGCGGCTTCCAGAAAGTCAAAGTCCGAGAACTTTATTTCCAAGTTCGCAAAATATTATACACCTATTGTGTGCTACGCAGCCCTTGCTCTTGCCATTGTACCGCCTATCTTTATTATGGCAACGGGAATGGGAATGGCCGGATATGCGGACAACTTGGCTCTCTGGAGTGACTGGGTACTTCGTGCCTGCACCTTCCTCGTTATCAGTTGTCCCTGTGCTGTTGTTATCAGCATTCCTTTAAGCTTCTTCGCCGGCATAGGCGGAGCCAGCAATCAGGGTGTTCTGGTTAAGGGATCTAACTATCTTGAGACCCTCTCAGAGGTTAAGGTAGTTGCCTTTGACAAGACAGGAACCATTACAAAGGGTAATTTTGAAGTTACGGCTGTTCACCACAGTCCTTTAGATGACCACCAGCTTCTTGAATATGCGGCATTGGCTGAATGCCATTCATCCCATCCCATAAGCAAGAGCCTCCAGCAGGCATATGGCAAATACATTGATCAGACCAGAGTTACCGATGTAAAGGAGATCAGTGGTCATGGTATTACTGCAAGGGTTGACGGAAGGTTAGTTGAGATAGGTAATGAGAAGCTGATGAAGAGCATCGGCGTTGAGTATAAGCCCTGTCACCATGTGGGAACCATTATCCATGTGGCTCTTGATAAGGAATACTGCGGACATATCGTTATCTCCGACCAGCTTAAAGAGAACTCCAAGGAAGCCATGAGGGCCCTTAGCAGCGTAGGTGTAAGAAAGACTGTAATGCTTACCGGTGATGCCAAGGCTGTTGCGGAAAAGGTGGCAGCAGAGGTTGGGGTATCAGACTTCAGAGCTGAGCTTCTTCCGGCTGATAAGGTTACCTGTGTAGAAGAGCTTCTTTCCGAGTGCACCGGAAATGACCGTCTTGCATTTGTAGGTGACGGTATTAATGATGCGCCGGTTCTTTCAAGAGCAGATATCGGTATCGCCATGGGAGCACTGGGTTCTGATGCGGCTATTGAAGCAGCAGATATCGTTCTTATGGACGATGACCCCTTAAAGATCGCCAAGGCTATAAAGATCTCAAGAAAGTGCCTCGGTATTGTTAAGCAGAATATTGCATTTGCACTGGGTGTTAAGGTCATATGCCTTGTTCTTGCGGCTTTCGGCATTGCAAATATGTGGATCGCCATTATCGCAGACGTTGGAGTTATGATCCTGGCTGTACTTAATGCCATCAGATGTCTTTTTGTAAAGAATATTTAAAAAAGAAGGCATAAGGAGATTGTTAATGAGCGAAGAAGCGGTTAAAAAGAAAAAAAATAAAGCTATAGATATGACTACGGGACCCATAGTGGGTCCCATGATCCGTTTTATCTTACCTCTTATAGGAACCAGTATATTTCAACAGTTATACAATACCGTTGACTTCCTCTTTGTGGGAAATGTGCTGACTAAGACATCTGCGGCAGCGGTTGGGGCCAGCTCTACACTTATCAGCATGACCATAGGCCTCTTTTCCGGAATATCAGTGGGAACCAGTGTTGTGGCTGCCCAGGCCATAGGAGCCCACGACAAGGAAAAAGGAGAGAAGGTCATCCACTCATCGGTTAAGTTCGGCATAATAGGCGGACTTACAGTGCTGCTCTTGGGAGAACTCTTTGCTCCGCAGATACTGACAATACTTCGAACCCCTGCAGAGGTTATGCCGGAGGCAGTTTTATATATAAGGATATATCTTATAAGCGTTCCCATGCTGGTGTTTTATAATATGGTATGCGGAGGGGTAAGAGCCAGCGGTGATTCAGATTCACCCTTCAGAGTGCTGGTTATATGCGGACTTCTTAACGTGGTTATGGATTATACCTTTATCGTTATCTTCCCCTTCGGGGTTGCAGGTGTAGGTATAGCCACATCCATAACCCAGTCATTATCCGCTTTTCTTATATATCGTAAGGCATCTTCTCCTGATCAGTTCTTAAGACTTGATTTCAGGAAGCTGAAGATAGATAAAGAAATACTTAAGGCAGTTCTTCGCATCGGCCTGCCTACGGGCTTACAGACAATAATCGTTACCTTTTCAAACGTAATGGTCCAGTACTATATCAATGCCTTCGGGGAGACTTCCGTAGCAGCCTTTGCAGCTTATTATAAGGTGGAGAACCTTCTGTGGCTGCCTATAGTGGCCTTCGGTCAGGCCGGAACCACCTTTTCCGGGCAGAACTACGGAGCGAACAACCTGCGGCGTATAAGAAAAGGAGCTGTTATCAATACAGTAATAGGATGCGTGGTGGTGGCCTGTATAGCCTTTGCCATAATGCTTTCTCCAAGGACGGTATTTACCTGGTTTATCAAGGATCAAAGCGTGGTAGATGTGGCTATTACCCTTGCGGCGGTATCTTTCCCCCTGTACTGGATATATCCCATCCTTGAGGTTATGGGAGGCTTTATCCGTGGAATGGGGTATTCCATCAGTTCAATGGTAGTAGTTATCGCCAGCCAGTGTGTGGTAAGGGTAACTCTTCTGGCCATATTCTCCAGTGTATTCGGTACTGTCCAGTCCCTTGCATGGGTATATCCCATCACCTGGGCAATGGCGGCAACGCTCTTTACCATATTGTTCTTTATTATAATTAATAATAAGATCCGAAAGGATGAAAAAAATGAGTAGGGGAGTTCTCCTACTCATTTTTTTATATGCTTCGATAATGGCTGTCTTTTAATAATTCTCGGCATTAACCTCGAAGTAAGCCTGAGGATGAGCACATGCGGGACATACATCCGGTGCCTTCTCGCCAACTACGATATGACCGCAGTTTCTGCACTCCCATACTTTAACTTCGCTCTTGGCAAAAACTTCCTGAGCCTCTACATTGTGAAGCAGTGCTCTGTATCTTTCCTCATGATGCTTCTCAATAGCTGCTACCAGGCGGAACTTCTTGGCCAGTTCCGGGAAACCTTCTTCTTCTGCAGTCTTTGCAAAGCCTTCATACATATCGGTCCACTCGAAGTTCTCACCGTCAGCAGCTGCAGCAAGATTCTCAGCAGTGCTTCCTATACCGTCTAACTCCTTGAACCACATTTTTGCATGCTCTTTCTCATTGTCAGCTGTCTTGAGGAAAAGAGCTGATATCTGCTCAAAGCCCTCTTTCTTAGCCTTAGATGCGAAATAAGTGTACTTATTTCTGGCCTGGGATTCTCCCGCAAATGCCTCCAATAAGTTCTTCTCTGTCTGTGTTCCTGCATACTTGTTTGCCATATTCACCGTTCTCCTTTCTGAATCTGATCCACTCTTATATGCATGTGGAAAGGTGACTAAAGTATATCACCTTTTTTATAAAAAAGGAAGATTTTTCTTACGGGAAGAATGTCCTATTAGAAGGTGGAAATACTTGTGTTTTAGGGCGTAGTCTACTCCACCATCAGGGCCAGAGTCATGGGATATTTGTTGTCTTCGGATTTGGTGTAGGACACTATCTCCGGGAAGCCGATGATCCGGATAGGGCCCTTGGGAGTATGCCCTTTGCGAAGGACCTCTTCCCGGAGGAGATGAAAATAATGCTCTGTGTTATCAATATCGCAGTTACATGAGAGTATGAAGGAAAGAGAGGGATCTTCATAGACCACCTCTTCCCCCGCAAAGGACTTTTCATGGATTGGGATGATAAGGTTGCAGGAGTGGATCTGATCATCAAAAGGCCCCGAGTGGGTATCGTTATCTACAAATATCTGCATGGCTTTACCGGTAATGCCGGTCAGTCCCAGAGTCATGAAGTACTCAAGAGACTCCTTGGCATAGCGCCATATGCCCCGGGGAGAATACTCAATAGATGCGGATAGACGCATATAATATCCACCTGTAAAGTCCTGCTGACGAATCAGGTAATTATTATCATGGCTATACAATATTGACAGCCGGTCCAGCTCTCTTAAGATAAAATTGTATCGTTCTGTCAGCATATCAATATTGTCTTTAAGGATATCAGGGTTTTTAATAAACGCTGATATTTCTTTTTTAGTAAAGCCTAGGTCCTGGTAATTCAAGGCACGGATAGCCTGCCCCAGGTTCTGAACGTTATAGTACCTGTAACCGCTGTCAGGATCCGTATAAGCAGGAGTAATAAGCCCTTCATCTTCCATGCGCAGAATGGTAGAGCGGCTTACCCCGCAGGTGTTGGCAAGAGCTTGTATGGAAACCATATTATCAGGTCTTATATGGGACATAAGTACCTCCTGAAATAATAAAAAAAACAAAAAAACCTATTGACTCGTTCATGGGTGAACATGTTATGATTCTATCACAAGATGAAAAGACAATCAACATTCTATGAAGATTTCTTTTATCCCCGGCGACCGTATCCCTTCCCGATAAGGTCGCCACTGCATTTATTCATATAATCCGCATGGATAAGCGAGAGGTCGTTCTTTCACCGCAGGTATTGATTTCTTCGGACTTCGATGATATTATTGATTTCGTTTGAAAAGGTATATCGTTTGGAGAAAACAAGGAGTCGTGAAGATGGATACCAAGAGAATGACCCGCATTGCCCTGGTAACAGCGGTGATGTGTATTATCAGTCCTTTTACAATTTATATACCGATAAGCGTTGTGCCTATATCTCTTTCAATTTTAACTATTTTTTTATCGGTATATGTTTTGAAATTGGGTGATGCGCTTATTGCATGTGGATTATATGTTTTACTGGGAGCTGTAGGGCTTCCTGTTTTTTCGGGAATGACCGGAGGACCGGCTAAGCTTCTTGGACCCACCGGAGGTTATATTCTCGGATATTTCTTTTTAATCCTTATTGCATCCCCTATCGTTTCCAGATCAAAGAAAAGGTGGCAGCAGGCGGCAGGTCTTGCCCTGGGCACGATATCCTGTTATATCCTGGGTACTGCCTGGCTGGGATTTCAGGCACATCTTTCATTTGAAGCTGCACTTATGGCGGGAGTGATACCCTTCATACCTGCAGACATCATAAAGATCATTCTTATTATTATCATCGGCCCCCAAATAAAACAAATGACCTCTTGACAAGTTAGCCCTATCTAACTATAATCTATACGGAATAGTTAGGAGGGACTAACTTTATTTTTTGAGCAGGGGTTAGTTTTAACTAACTTAGAGGCAATGATTCAATCGAAGGAAGGGGAAATGAATGATGCCATTAAACTTAGCACCAAGAGACGAAGATAACACCATTAAAAGAGTGGGCGGCAACGAGCAGACCAGAAAACACCTTGAGAATCTGGGCTTTGTTCCCGGGGCTGTGGTAAAAGTCGTCAATGAGATGAGTGGAAACGTAATCGTCAACATTAAAGAATCAAGAGTTGCCATCAGCAAAGAGATGGCTGCAAAAATTCTTGTTTAGGGTAAAAGGAGGAACAACTATTATGAAAACCTTAAGACAGGCGGGTATAGGAAGTACCGTTAAGGTAGTTAAGCTCCATGGCGAGGGAGCTGTTAAGAGAAGGATTATGGACATGGGTATTACCAAGGGGACGGATATTTATATCCGTAAAGTTGCGCCTTTAGGAGATCCGGTAGAGATAACGGTAAGAGGCTATGAGCTCAGTTTGCGTAAAGCAGACGCTGAGATGGTAGAAATACAGTAAGATTTTAAGGAGATGTAAAAGATGGGCATAAGAATCGCACTTGCCGGTAATCCCAATAGCGGCAAAACTACTTTGTTTAATGCACTCACAGGTTCTAACCAGTTTGTAGGTAACTGGCCGGGAGTTACTGTTGAGAAGAAAGAAGGAAAACTGAAGAAAGATAAGGAAGTTACCATTACCGACCTTCCGGGTATATATTCACTTTCTCCCTACACCATGGAGGAGGTTGTGGCACGTAATTATCTTATAAATGAAAGACCGGATGCTATTTTGAACATAGTGGACGGTACCAACTTAGAGAGAAATCTTTATCTTACCACACAGCTTACAGAGCTGGGTATTCCTGTTGTTATCGCCATCAACATGATGGACGTGGTTAAAAAGAACGGGGATGTGATTAATACAGAAGAGCTTTCTAAACAACTGGGTTGTAAGGTCGTTGAAATATCAGCCATTAAGGGCGACGGTATTGACAATGCATCACGTGCGGCTATCGAGGCTGCAAGAAACGGCAAGACAATACCTCAGCATACTTTCTCCGGTGTGGTTGAGCATGCCATAGCTCACATCGAAGAGGCTGTAGTCCATGAGATGCCTGAGGAGCAGCAGAGATGGTACGCTATTAAGGTCTTTGAAGGAGACGAGAAGGTTATAGAGCAGCTTCAGATATCAGAGGATACTTTGGCTCACGTTTCCATGGACATTGAAAATGCTGAAAAAGAACTGGATGATGATGCTGAATCCATCATTACAAATGAGAGATATAACTACATCGGAAGCATTATTCATGCTTGTCTTCGCAAGAAAAACGCAGGTGCTGCCACAGTATCCGATAAGATCGATAAGGTTGTTACCAACAGATGGCTGGGACTTCCCATATTTGCGGCTATCATGTTCTTAGTATACTACATCTCAATGGTAACCGTAGGACTTAGCGCAACAGATTGGGTAAATGATAATCTCTTCGGAGACGGTTATTTTATGCTCGGAATCGGTGGGGCGCAGTACGAAGCTGATGCGGAAGAGTACACAGATGCTTTCAATGTAATAGATGCTTTCGGGCTGGCTCCGGAGGAAGATGCAGAGTTTGATAAAGACGCCTTTAACACGGCTTATGCTGCCATAGCAAAAGATGCGAAGGCTGACTATACTATAGAAGATGAAGAAACTCTGGCAACAGAGGATGTTACTTATACTTATGAAGACCTGGAAGGAGCAAAGGAAGTATACTTAAAGTTTGAGGGTGCAGAACCGGATCCCGCTACATATGGACCCTGGGTTCCCGGAATTCCAAAGCTTATTGAAGGTGCCCTGGACAGCGCTCAGACAGCTGACTGGCTTAAGGGACTTATATTAGACGGTATCGTAGCCGGTGTTGGTGCAGTCCTCGGATTCGTGCCTCAGATGCTGGTATTGTTCTTCCTTCTTGCAATCCTTGAAGCCTGCGGATACATGGCAAGAATTGCCTTCGTTCTCGACAGGATTTTCAGAAGATTCGGCTTGTCGGGTAAGTCATTTATCCCCATGCTCGTTGGAACCGGATGCGGCGTTCCGGGTATCATGGCCAGCCGTACAATAGAAAATGAAAGCGATCGTCGTATGACCATCATGACCACTACATTTATTCCCTGTAGTGCGAAGATGCCTTTTATAGCAATGATAGCAGGTGCAATATTCGGAGGTTCTCCATGGGTTGCAACATCAGCATATTTCCTCGGAATGGCTTCCATTATTGTTTCAGGATTAATCCTTAAAAGAACACAGCGATTTGCAGGAGAGCCGGCGCCATTCGTTATGGAGCTTCCCGCATACCACCTTCCTACCCCTTCCAATGTACTTAGGAGTATGTGGGAGCGCGGATGGAGCTTTATCAAGAAAGCGGGAACCATTATCCTCCTCTCAACAATTCTGGTATGGTTCCTGTCCTTCTTCGGATTTACACCGGAAGGTTTCAGGATGCTTGAAGACTCAGAGATTGAGATGAGTATATTAGCTTCCATCGGCGGCGTACTGTCATGGATATTCAAGCCTCTTGGCTGGGGAACCTGGCAGGCAACGGTTGCTTCCATTACAGGACTTATAGCTAAGGAAAATATCGTTGGAACCATGGGAATCCTCTTCAGACCCGGTGAAGGCTCTGTTTATTCTCATATTGCAGCAGCATTTACACCGGTTGCAGGATATTCCTTCCTGGCATTTAACCTTCTTTGCGCTCCCTGCTTCGCAGCTATCGGAGCAATTAAGAGAGAAATGAACAATGCAAGATGGACATGGTTTGCTATCGGATACCAGTGTGGTTTTGCATATATGGTAGCATTACTGATCAACTTGTTCGGAAGCCTCTTTGCAGGATCCGGAGTCAGCATCGGAACAGTAGTAGTTTCACTGATTCTTATAGTTCTGGTAGTTCTTATCCTTCGCAGCATGATGAAGGACAAGAAGAGCGGAAAGGCCTGTGCAAGCTGTGCAGGCGGATGCCCAAGCGGCGCATCCTGTCATAAATAAACCTTAATAATTAAAAAAAAGGAGACAGGGGACGGTTCTCTGTCTCCTTTAAAATTATCAATAAAATCAAGGGTTACAGACAGGAGACAGAGAACCGTCCCCTGTCTCCTTTTTAGTTTACAGTAATACCAAGGGTTACAGAAAAGAGACAGAGAACCGTCCCCTGTCTCCTTCGTTGAATACATTGTCCTTATACGTGAATAATATGATATACTGAAACAGAAAAGAGTCTATATGATTTGGAGGTTTTTATGGTTGCTTTCAGATGCCCCCATTGCGGGGCAGATATTATGTTTGACCCTGAAAAAGAGTCAATGAGATGTGAATACTGTGACAGTATTATCACAATAGATGAATATAATGCCACCCTGCCTGAGAAGGGGTATTATACCACAAATGAGCTGTCCTGCACCCAATGCGGTGCAGTAATCTACAGCACGGATAATACAATGGCTACATTCTGCAGTTACTGCGGCTCTTCAGTGGTTCTTAGAAACAGGATAGTTAAAGAAAAAAAACCGGACTATATAATACCCTTTTCCATATCGGATAAGAAGGCAAAGGAAATATACCGTAACAGGATAGACAGTCTTCTTTTAGCGCCGAAATGGATGGACGACGAGACAAATGTTTCTAAATTCAGGGGTATTTATATGCCTTTCCATTTGCTTAAGTATTCATATGATGGTACATACACCGGAGAGGGCACCTCATTTTCCATAGAGAAGGAGCATGGGAAGAAATACGATGTAAACAGGACCTACAGCATAGAAGAAGCACCGGTATCAGCAGAGTATGAGTCTATCCCCGTGGACGCTTCCTCATCATTTCCGGATAATATGAGCCGGGCTATTACTCCCTTTACCAAGAAGAAGATGGTTCCATTTAAAGAACCTTACCTGGCAGGATATTACGCTGACTCGGCAGATGTGTCTCCGGAGATATATGCGGACAAGTACGCACTTGCAGCCAAGTCCAAGATGGCAGCAGAGAAAGCAACGATACATAAAGTCGATATAGATACCACAGACCTTGCTAATAAATGTGAACTAAAGCAGGAATGCGATTCTGCCCTTCTTCCTGTATGGTTTTTGTCCTTCAGAAATAAAAACCGTATCTCTTACGCAGCGGTGAACGGTGATACCGGGGAACTGGTGGCTGATGTACCCCTGGATTTTAAGAAATACCTTTCAGTAAGTCTGGTGGTTGCAGCGGCATTTTCCGTTATTTTAAATATATTTTTCACCCTGACCCCCGGGAAATTCCTTTTTGCCGCTACTTTCCTTGCCTTTGTGGCATTTATAATGGCCAATAAACTTTTAAATGATACCTACAGGCGGAAGATGCATTATGACGATGCGGGATATATAGGCCAGGATGTGGACAAGATCAAGGGAAAGTTTCAAAAGAAAAAAAGAAGAGTTCCTCTGGCGATAAAGATCTTTTTGTTTTTACTCCTATACGGTATTGTAATCGAATGCGCGGAAGACTTTCTTTTCATGGAGATTATTGAGGAGCTTTTTGTTCCCGCAGGAGTTGCAATAGTCATAGTAAGTGCCATAAGAAACATGATCTCAAGTGGGGGAAAAGCCTCGGTTAAGGAGAAAAAAGCCCCCTTATACCGCAAGATTCTCGTACTTGCCATGCCGGCAGCGGCTATTATAGTGGGTGCTATGGTTGTGGGATCTGATACTATCCATGATATGGCATATTATACAGCCGGTATCTTTTCAATTATAATGATCATTCTTACGGCCTTTGCCATAGTAAAGCTTCAGAACGGTTTTACTATGAGGGATATTCCCCTCTTCACTGCTAAGAGAGGAGGAGAATAATCATGGGAAAGAAGAAGAAAAAACAGCAGAAAAACCAGGTGGTGGCGGAGCAGGTTAATACACAGGCAAACACCTTTATCAGAGGTTTAAAGCGGCTGCCTGCATTTGTATGGGTTCTGGCAACCCTGGCAGCGATTCTTGTATTGTTCGGCCCGGTGGCCATGGATGTTATCAGAGAGCAGACCGGTTATAATCAGACCGGGGAGGCAGGTAACGGCAAGGTAATCATTGAGGATGCAGCAGACCTTTTGACAGCGGAAGAGGAAGACCTGCTTGTGACACACATGCAGCCTATTACCCAGTACGGCAGCGTAGGATTTGTTACTACTAAGCACAATTCCGGCAAACCCGCCACATATGCTAAAAATAAGTATAATCAGTATTTTGGAAAGACAGACGCTACGCTTTTTCTCATTGATATGGATAACAGGCAGCTCTATATCCTGTCGGGAGGCCGGATATACAGTACTGTAACCGAAGACAAAGCAGAGACGATAACAGATAATGTTTATAGGCTTGCATCCAGGGAGAAATACTATGAATGTGCATCCAGGGTCTTTGACCAGATAGCCCGGATCTTAGCAGGGGGTCTGATTCCCGAACCCATGAAGCATTTAAGCAATGCTTTGCTTTCCATAGTACTTGCCCTGCTGGTGGTATTTATTATCGCAAATGCCAGAACAAGGATAAAGAATGTTACAGAAGCGAAAGTCTTTGATGAATCTGCGGAAAAGAAGTTTAAAGTAGGAGAGCCCAAGCGGCTTGTGGTGCTGAAAGAAACCAAGCACAGACACACTGAATCCTCAGGCGGCGGAGGAGGCGGCGGCCATTACAGCGGCGGAGGAGGCGGATTCTCAGGCGGCGGAGGAGGCGGCGGTTTCTCTTCCGGCGGAGGCGGTCACGGCTTCTAAAAATGTTCATTATATTTTAGGTATTTGATTGTAAATAATGGCATAATAATCTATAATCAAAGGTGAGGCGTAAACCTGAAGGTTTACGTAAAAGCAGGAGTGTATTTTTGATTTTATACAAGAGAGGAGAGGTTTTATGGCTACATTTATGAACAACGAGGGGGAGTACGGCAAGTACATCATTCAGGATCTTCAGGCACCCCAGACAGGAACACCGGAATTTCAGGAGATGTACAAGAAGTTTTCCAACAGAATTCTTTGGATAGATAATAATGTATGCCCCGGTTCTATGCAGATGAATACAGCTTGGTATTACGCAGTACCTGAGAAGGATCCCGTATTCGAGGAACATGCACACGAGAGTGATGAGCTTATCGGTTTCTTCGGATGCGATCCCGATGATCCATATAATCTTCATGCAGAACTGGATGTAACCATTAACGGTGAGCATCATATATTAACAAAGAGCAGTCTTATATTCTGCCCGGCAGATATGCCCCATATGCGTATCAGTATTAAGAGAGTAGACAAGCCTATATTCCATTTCTCGGTTATGAGAGGCGGAACTTATAACGGAGGAGCATATAAGTAAAATGAGCAAGTATATTCCGGAGGACATCGACTTTGTTGAGAGAATCCTGAGAGAACTGCCATCCAACATAATGTTTAAAGACACAGAGTGCAGATACGTATTCTGTACTCATTACTGGAGACACATTAAGGTCGGAGATGATCCTAATTGGACCATCAGGGGGAAGACAGATCTGGAAGTACGAAAGGATACAGAGAATGCCCGGATGGCCTACGAGCAGGACAAACGTATTCTCGCGACCGGAAAAGGCTGCAGTTATATTACAGAGAATAATATAGACGGCGTTACGGAATACTTAGAGATCACCAAGCGCCCCGTATGGGATGATAACGGCGAGATCATAGGTATAGTGGGGATTATCAATGACGTTACCGCCAGGGTTAAGATGGAGAAGGAGCTTGAGAGCTACGCCAGAACGGACATGCTTACAGGCTTATACAACAGGCGATATCTTAATTCCTGGGTTATGGAAGAACTGAAGAGTAACATGTTCCCCCTTTGTATCATATCTGCCGACTGTGATGAATTGAAGCGGATCAATGATACCTACGGTCATCTTATCGGAGATGAGTTTATCCGTCTGGCATCGTCCATGTTTCGTATCTGCGTGCCGGATGATACCATAATGTTCAGAACCGGCGGAGATGAGTTTCTCATAGTTCTGCCTAAGCATTCCCTTGAACAGGGGCAGCAGATTATGGACAAGATGGTGGAAGCGTCTAAGCTTCTTAGTGTTAAGGGAGAGCCCCTGCAGGTTTCTCTGGGGCTTACGGTTATGACTTCATCCAGGGACAGCTTTATGGCGGCTATGGAGCGGGCTGATAAAGAGATGTACGCGGATAAAGCCGCACGTAAGAAAGAACGAAAGAAACAAAAGAGGCTGGAGAAGCAGGCCCAGCAGGAAAAAACAGACCAACAGGATAAGAAAGAATAAAAAAAGAGCCTTCCAATTTGAATTGGGAGGCTCATCTTTATCTTATACAAATATATACTGTATAAGCGAGGTATATAATCACCATGGACAGACCTTCCAACCGGGTGATCTCTCTTTTGGTCCAGCCGAAGATCCACACCAGAAGGCTTACGGCGAATAAAACAATAATATCATATACATTTTCCATCAGGAAGGGTATGGGGCTTATGGCGGCTGCGGCACCGAGAACAAATAGTATATTGAAAATATTTGACCCGATGACATTTCCCATGGCCATATCCACTTCGCCTTTTCGGGCGGCCACGATTCCCGTAACAAGTTCGGGAAGGGAGGTTCCCATAGCCACTATGGTCAGACCGATAATAGTCTGGCTTATATTAAAGGTCGTAGCGATCACCACGGCAGAGTCTACTACCCAGTCTCCTCCGACGGCGATGGCTATTGCTCCGCCCACGATACATAAGCAGCTTTGCCATACAGGCAGGGGCAGCACTTCTTCACCTTCATGTTCAACTCCCGGCATCTCTTTTCGTGCTTTTATGGCAGAATGAATCATCCAACCGATAAAAGCTATAAATATGGCACAGAAAATGATACCGTCGAACCGGCTAAGGGTCATACCTATGCAGCCCAGCGCCAGCAATAATCCCGCGCAGATTATGGAAAATGGAAACTCTCTCTTCAGTGTTCCCTTATTAATGGGCAGGGGCCGAAATAGTGCACAGACGCCGCAGACCATCATAAGGTTGAAGATATTAGATCCGGTGACATTGCTTACCGCAAGAGTGTTATTGTTGGTAAGTGACGCCGTGATACTTACCGCGCACTCCGGCAGGGAGGTTCCCATAGCCACTATGGTCAACCCGATAATAATGGAAGGGACGTGAAATCTCTTGGCGATGGCCGAACTTCCGTCTACAAAGAAGTCTGCACCTTTTATCAATAAAACAAATCCTACAATAAGAAAAACAATTGCCTTTAATATTTCAGTCATAATAAAACCCCTTTATAATACCAATATTTCCAGATGCTCAAGGAGAATCTTAAGTCCTATTAAGAACAGGATAATTCCTCCCAGAATCTCAGCCTTCTTCTTATACCTTGTTCCAAAGAAGTTACCTATATACACTCCGATAATGGATATGGCAAATGTGGTTATACCTATCACAGCAGCAGCTGATGCTATGGGGTAATTTAAGAATGCAAAAGAGATTCCTACGGCCAGGGCATCTATGCTTGTAGCAATAGCCAGAGAAAACATCTCCTTGATGTTAAGGGGAGCGTCCTTTTCGATGCCCTCTTCGCCTGAATCCGGCTTAAGGGCTTCGATGATCATCTTAATACCTATATAAGCAAGAAGTCCGAAGGCAATCCAGTGATCGATGCTTTTAATATAGTGTTCAAAGCCTGTTCCCAGAAACCAGCCGATGGTGGGCATGAGAGCCTGGAAGCCGCCGAAAAACAAACCGATAATAAGAGCCTGTTTCTTGTTTACTTTGGTCATTCCAAGGCCTTTGCATATGGATACCGCAAATGCGTCCATGGCAAGCCCTACTCCCGTAAGAAAAAAGACAACAAATAACTCCATACTGTCACCCGTTCATATAAACCACATTTTGCAAGTCCCCACAATGCCCGGAAAGGTATAAAAAAAACTCCTGCATGCACAATAATAGCACATACATGAGTCTCATTCTTTAAGGCTTGCCAGGTATTAAACCGAGATTGTTGACAAACCACGCTTGGCGCAAACTACTCCCTCACGAACACTGTTCCTACATGATAGCTGAAACCGGCGAAAAAGTCAACAAGAAATGACCTCTTGGGGACAGTCCCCAAGAGCTCATTTTTTTCTATTACCTAAGCTGGAACTTGTCGACCAACTCTTTCAGTGTCTTGGCGTGATCACTCATTTCATAGCTCAGCGCCAGCGATTCTTCGGAAGTTGCAGCGTTGTTCTGCCCTGCAGAAGCAATCTGTCCGATGTCTGAAGACATTCCCTGGACGGAGCTGGCCTGGGTCGTGGAATCCTGGGCGATACGCCTTACCTTCTCGGATATGGTCTGAACTTCACCTACCATCTTATCCAGTTCCTGGGCCGTCTCATTGGCGATCTTAATACCTGCATCAACATTTCGAAGGGAGGTGTTAATAAGCTCTGCTGTACTCTGTGCAGCCTCTCCCGTCTGACCTGCAAGCTGGGATACCTCTGTAGCAACTACTGCAAAGCCTTTACCGGCCTCACCTGCTCTGGCTGCTTCTATACTTGCATTAAGGGACAAGAGATTAGTCTGGCTGGCAATCTCGTTTATAGTATCAATAATCTTGGAAATCTCTCTTGAGGAGTCAGCAATGGCATTCATAGCTTCCACTACTTCCTGCATCTTCCTGTCTCCCACCACAATGTTATCTGCAACAACATTCACCTCTTCCGCGATATTCTCGGCTTCAGAGGAATTGCTTGAAATATCCTGATTAATCCTGTTAACATTTACTGACAGCTCATCAACGATCATAGCCTGGTTTGTAACCGTATCAGCCAGGTTCTGCCCCGCGCCGGAGAGCTGAACGGCACCCTCCGATACCATCTTTGATACTTCCATGATCTCTCTCATGGAATCGGATATCTGAACCGTAAAACTGTCGACAGCCTCCTGGATGGCAGCGAAATCACCATCAAACTTGCGGCTGAAGGATACGTTAAAGTTACCCTCTGCCATAGTGGACATTACTTCACTGATATCGTCTATATAGAAGGACATGGAGCTGAAAGCAGCACGGAGCTTCTCTGCCACCTTACCGATCTCATTGTCCTCATAGTAATCAATCTCGGCGTGAACATTGCCCTGAGCTATCTCGTTAGATGCATCAATGATAACCTGGAGATCGTTTTCTATAGTCTTGGTCAGGTCTGTAGTCTTCTTACGATTTATAACTATTATGATTATAAGAGAAATAATGAGAACTACAATGGCCGCCACAGTGATAGCAAGGATCAAAACGTATTTATTATGAGCCTCACTCTCTGCCAGCTTACCTGTCTCATCCAGGGCATCCGCCAAGGTCTCGGATACGTCATTTAAGGTGGAGTTGTAGTATTCCAGCGCTTCCTTGGTCTTACCGGCATTTATCATATCCAGCATCTCAAATGAAGCGTCTCTTACGGCGTTCCAATCAGTGGTCAGCTCATTTCCAAGCTTTTCATTATTAAGGTTCTTGGAAATGGTTCCGAAATAACCGCTTATCTTTGTGAATCTCTCCTGCAGGTCATCGGATTGTTTCTGGGTAACTTCCTTATCATTTGAAGCCAATGCAAAAAGCAGACGCTTGTTAATCGTCTGTACGTCTTTTCTGATCTCCATCTGATACTTTTCAGTTACAAACTGAACATTGTAAAAACTCGAGAAATTAAATGCGATCACTGCCAGGAAAATAAGCATAAGAATTGCATTAATAAGAAAGGTGCGGATGGTAAATCCCGAGAAACCACTCAGTGCCCCGGCAATAGTACGGCCCTTGCCGCTTTCTTTTTTGCCCATAAAGAAGACCTCCTATTTAAAATAGAATTAAAAGTTAGCCTCCTATAATAGTTTCCCTAGGCCCTATTATAGAGAGGGCCTTTGATTCCGTCAAGTTTTTCATTTTCTTTAGGCTCGCTTATGGTAAACTGTATATAATGGATACCGAAAGTACTAATTACATCAGGAGAGGGAAAAGAATTGAGCATTTACGGTGAATATATAAATACAATGGAAAAGATCATGGAGGACCTGGAAAAAAAGATCGAAGATAACAGTAGCCGCCATGAGGCCCTGCATGGAGAAAAACTTTTTGAACATATCATTTGTCGAATAAAAAGCGATGAAAGCATGGGGGATAAACTGGCCCTGGCAGGCCTTGAACCCACGGCATATAATGCCCTTCGCGGCATGCACGATGCCATAGGCCTTCGGATAGTCTGCCTCTTTATCGATGATGTGTATAAAAACGTGGACCTTATCAAGTCCCTCCCGGGATGCACTATTACAGAAGAAAAGGACTATATTCAAAATGCAAAGCCCAACGGCTATCGCAGCTACCATATGATACTGGACGTTACTACGGATGATCCTGACGTCGACGGGAATGTACCGGGTCATTTCCCGGTGGAGATCCAGCTTCGCACCATTGCCATGGACACATGGGCCGCCTTGGAACACGAGATGAATTACAAGAAGGACATAGAAAACCCGGAACTCATCCAGCAGGAGCTGAGAAGGTGTGCCAACGAGCTGGCATCCTGTGATGTCTCCATGCAAACATTAAGAAAGATAATAAGAGGATAATAATCATGAAAATTTTACTTGCTGAAGATGAAAATGACCTTAGGGAGGTTGTTAAAGAATTCCTTGAATACCAGGGATATTACGTGGACGCTGTCCCTAACGGTGAGCAGGCGGTGAATAAGCTTTTAAATGATGCCTATGATGCTGTTGTCATGGATATCATGATGCCGGTTATGGATGGAATTACAGCCATGAAGACCATCCGTGAAAAAGGAAACACCGTACCCGCAATCTTTCTAACCGCCAAGTCAGAAGTATCGGACCGGGTAGACGGCCTTGATGCCGGGGCAGACGATTATCTTACGAAGCCCTTTGCTATGGAAGAATTATGCGCAAGACTCCGCGCCCTTGTAAGAAGAAAAAGGGATTATAAGACACCTGTGATCCATTTTTCAAACATTGAACTGGATACTGAAAACTCTGAACTTAGAGCTCATAATACCATCGCCCTGGCCTTAAAGGAAGTTCGTCTGCTGGGATTTTTGCTTTCCAATCCCGGCAAGGATATCACAGCAGCGGAGATTATCTCCGAAGTGTGGCCCGGAGAGGATGTGGGAGAGGACGCAGTTTGGATGTACATCTCATTCTTAAAGGCAAAACTGGAGTCGGTTAAAGCCAACGCTGCTATTCTGGGGGAAAAGGGCGGTACATACTCTTTAAAGGAGGCTGCCTATGTATAAAAAGCTTCAGAGAAAGATCTGGTGGGGGTCGTCAGCTGTTTTGCTGCTGGTTATTGCCCTGGTTACCGGAATCGTATACAGAATAACATCCCATATGGTCACATCTCAGGCCGATATTATGATGAATCTGATTCTTGAAAATGAAGGAGAAATACCGGCGCTCTTTGAGTTAAACCCCGATCAGGAAACCTTTCTTGCACTGAATGCAGAGTCTATTTATGAGACAAGATTTATTTCCGCTAAAATAACCGGCAGTGATATCCGGCTGATATCCACAAGAAGTGCTGTAGTATCAAAGGAGGATGCCGTCTCCTTAGTTACGGATGCTGCCGAAAGAAAATCCAATTCCGGGCAGATCAGGACAAAAGGAAGACGTACCTTCCATTATGAAAAAAGGATTGCCGAGGATGGCTCCGTTATGGTGGTTCTCCTTGATTTTACCAGTCGTTACGCCATGCTGAAGATAATAATGATGTATATGGCCTCTCTTTGGATGGTGGTTTTGATACTCTACGTCTTTGTTATGGCTCATTTTTCAAAGAAGCTTATTGCCCCCTTTGTTGAAAATGATGAGCGTCAGAAGCGCTTTATTACCAATGCCAGCCATGAGCTTAAAACACCTCTGGCAGTCATTTCCGCAAATACTGAAATGATGGAGGCTATGGGAGGCAGATCCAAATGGACGGAAAGCACCACCAGGCAGACCAGGCGCATGACCAACCTTATTGAAGATCTTGTGGTCCTAACCCGCCTTGATGAGATGAAAGAATCTGACATGAGTGATGTGAACCTGTCGGAGACTGTCAGAGATATTTCAGAACCCTTCCGAAGTCCGGCCGAGAACCGGGGGCTTTCATTTTCCTCGGATATTCCCGATGGAATACACGTAAAAGGCGATAAGCGCAGCTTTGGTCAGGTTACATCAATTTTACTTGATAACGCAGTTAAATACTGTGATGATAAGGGTTCTGTATCGGTTAAACTATCCGCCGGCTCTCGCGGTAAAGGGGCAAACATTATAGTATCCAATACTTACGCAGAGGGTAAAGATGTGGATACCTCCCGCTTTTTTGAACGTTTTTACCGGGAAGACGAATCCCACAACTCTGAAAAGGCCGGCTTTGGCATAGGCTTGTCAATGGCCCGGGAGATTACAGAGCGAATGAAAGGAAAAATAAAAGTCTCCTATTTCGGAGATATGATATACTTTACGGTAGAGTTGTAAGAAAGTCGGTGACAACCATGAGATTAACTAAGGAAGAGACCATAAGCCTGGTATCCGGCAAAGGTGCCTGGCATACAAATGATTGTAACGGAAAACTGCCATCCCTCTTGCTTTCCGACGGGCCTCACGGACTGCGGAAGCAGAGCCTGGATGTACTGGCTCATAACAACAGGAGCAACTACGCTACGGCCTTTCCCACTGCCAGTGCTGCGGCCTGCAGCTGGGACGTAAGCCTTATTGCAGAAGAAGCCAAAGCTATAGCGGATGAGGCAAAGGCTGAGAAAATATCTGTAGTGCTTGGCCCCGGGATTAATATAAAACGTATACCCTTATGCGGACGTAATTTTGAATATTATTCGGAAGATCCGTATCTGGCCGGAAGCCTGGCTACTGCATATGTTAAGGCTATGCAGGAGGAGGGGGTAGGGACTTCCTTAAAGCACTACGCCGCTAATAATCAGGAATCCAACCGTATGATATCCAACAGCCAGATAGATGAGCGAGCCCTTCGGGAGATTTATACATCTGCCTTTGAAATGACGGTAAAAGAGGCCCAGCCCACCACTATCATGGCCTGCTATAACATGGTTAACGGTGAATACGGATGCCAGAACTACCATTTGCTTACTGAACTTCTCCGGGAAAAATGGGGCTTCAAGGGACTTGTGGTATCTGACTGGGGGGCATGCACCAATCTTCCCCGAAGCCTGGAAGCCGGCATGGATCTTGAGATGCCGGGAAATAAAGGTGTTCATTTCGGTTCCCTAAGGAGAGCTTTGAAATCAGGGAATCTGGATAAAGAAACATTAAAGACAGCGGCAGGACGTGTAGCCAGACTTGCAGAAGCCCAGGGGCGTAAAGTCTGTGACCATAGGGCAGACCTTGATCATTCACATGATGTGGCTCTCAGGTTATCCCTGGGTTCCGCCGTGCTCCTTAAAAATGACGGCATCCTTCCCCTTACTTCAAAAGGAAGGATAGTTGTGATCGGAGACCTGGCTGACAAAACCCGTTTTCAGGGGGGCGGCAGCAGCCATATTAATACAAGATATGTAAAAAGCGGCGTGGAGGCCCTAAGGGAAGCCGGCTATGAAGTTGATTTTGCCAGGGGATATGACGCCAATGTAAGCCTCCCTCTTCCCCCTATGGAGAAAGAGGCATTGGATCTTATTCGTCCGGGGGATACTGTCCTTTTCTATGGCGGTCTCACGGACCATGCAGAGGGTGAAGGGTATGACCGGTTTACGCTTAATATCCCCCCTAACCAGACCAAGCTTATGGAGAAGATCCTTCGAAAAACGGATAAGGTGGTATTTGTAGCCTTTGGTGGTGCTCCCATGAATATCTCCTTCAGGGACAGAGTAAAAGCCATCCTTATGATGTACCTGGGAGGAGAAGCGGTAGCTGAAAGTGCTGCAAAGCTTATAAGCGGAGAGGTTAATCCCAGCGGTAAACTTGCTGAGACCTTCCCCCTTTCATTAAAAGACACCCCGGCCTATAACTTTTTTTCCAGAGTCAGCCCGGATGTAGAGTACAGGGAGAGTATCTTCGTGGGATACAGGTATTACGAAACCTACGGCCATCCTGTTATGTATCCCTTCGGATATGGACTTTCCTACACAACTTTTAAATATTCTCATTTACGTGTGTCAAAGGAATATGCCAGCGGAGAGTTGAAGGTTTCCATACGTATTACCAACACGGGAGAGTGTGCAGGTAGAGAGATTGTCCAGCTTTACGTGGCCAACCCCAAATGCCGTTATCTCAGAGCGGCCAAAGAACTCCGGGGATTTGCAAAAACGAAACTCCTGCAGCCCGGAGAGCATGAAAATATCCATATTAACCTTAATGAGAGAAGCTTCTCCCTGTTCGATGTTGACAGAGATGATTTCATAGTTCCTTCCGGAAAATACAAGATCCTGGTGGGGGCTTCTGTTTCGGATATCCGTGCGGAAGCTGAGGTAGAAGTATCTGACGTGGACTATAACCCGGATATGACCTCCGAATATGCGGAGTATTTCCACCAGAGAGGTCAGTCCTTTAACATCTCAAAGGACCAGTTTGAAAAGCTCTATGGGAAAGCTTTATCAAATCTTACGGATCAGAAAAGAGGGTCATTTACTATGAACAATTCCATAAGGCAGCTGGCTAAGCACTCTGTCTTTGGAAAGCTTGTTTACAATATATCTAAACAGATAGTTTACAGTATGTATAAGGACAGGCCCAAGGATGACCCTGAGGTTAAGATGATGATAAGCGGTGCCGTGGACGGCACTATAGATGCCCTTGTCTGCCAGAGTGAGGGACGGCTGCCCTACCGTATCGGGCAGGCAATCGTCCACTCTGCAAACGGACATATTACAAGAGCAATAATGACCTTGTTTGGCGGTAAAGAATAAGTTGGCGGTCCTTTCGGACCGCCCATTTTTGCTATTTTTTCTTAGTCGTATACCGAATCATTCCAATAATAAAGCCTATGAGACTGGGTACTATCCAGCCAAGTCCTATGGTATAGAAAGGAATGTATTTAGCTGCAAATCCGGAAATCCATCCTAAGTTCAGCACTGCAGCTTCCTCAGGAAGCGCATTTATCAAATCGCATACTGCGGAGATCAGCGCAAATACCGTAGTCCAGACATAGACCGTTTTACTGTAATCAAAGGCTTTTCCGTAGACCGAGAGCAATATCAGGGTAATAGCCAAGGGATAAAGGAACATAAGGACCGGAACAGACCATTTGATAATGGCATTCAATCCGAAGTTGGATATTACAAAGGATACTATGGTAAACACTATAGCCCATATCTTATAAGAAAAACTCTTCGGAAACATTGCCACAAAGGCCTTGGCACAGCTGATAATAAGCCCTGTTGCCGTCTTAAAGCATGCCAGGGTAACGATAACTACCAGGATAATGGTTCCGTATTGTCCGAAATAGTGATTAGATATTCCGTTTAAGGCTTCGCTTCCGTTAGTTCCTATATGAATGCTGCCCAGGCTTCTGGCCCCCATGATGATTATCAGGGCATAGATTACAGCCATGATAATTCCGCTTATCATTCCGGCGTTCATGGTATTAAGGGCAATATGATCGGAATCCTTTATACCCAGGTCCCTTATTACCTGCACAACAACTATACCAAAAGCCAGGCTTGCCAGGGCGTCCATGGTATTATATCCTTCCAGGATACCTGTGGGAAAGGCATCATTTACGTAATTACCCATAGGTGCAATATTTCCCGCATCTCCCATGGGGGTTACAAAGGATACTACGATCAGTATTCCGAGAGATATAAGAAAGGCAGGTGTAAGGATCTTGCCTATATAAGTAAGGATCTCGCCGGGCCTTAATGCTATAAAGAGAGCAAGACCGAAGAAGATCAGGGTAAATACAAAGGTAAGTACCGTAATATCTATCCCGGGAAAAAGTGTCGCCACCCCGGCAGAAAATGATGTGGATGCGCATCTTGGGATAGAGAAAAAGGGCCCTATGGTAAGGTACAGAAGGCAGGTAAAGAAAGTACCATATCCTTTTCCTACCCGGCTGCTGAGCTCATGAAGGCCTTCACAGCGGCTTTTTCCCAGAGCAACCACTCCCAGAATAGGGAGAGCTACTCCCGAGAGAATAAATCCTATGGTTGCCGGAAGGAAATTCTTTCCCGCCATCTGTCCCATATATACCGGAAAAATAAGATTACCGGCTCCGAAAAACATACCGAAGAGCATTACGGATATAGATAATACCTGTGTTAATGATAATTTCTTTTTCATTTCTGCTTCATTCCTTGATATATTTTAACTTGATTTATTTTAACCCACGCATGTTATAATACATCGAAATCCATAAGGTATCAAGTGTGTTATACCAAGTCTGTTGGAAATACATTCTCATACTCATCACCCGCATAATCCAGATAGACTCGGGTTGTTTTTGTTTTGAGAACTATCTAGATTATATTCCTTTACTTTGATGTTTTCTATATCGTCATTAAGCTTTTTGCGTACTCTGTAAGCAATAACCTCATTCATTACTTCCTTAGCGGATTTTGAACCATCATAGAATCTGACAATCTTTATTCTCGTTCTACCCAATAGATCACCCCACTTTCAATAAAAAAAGCAGCAGACCTATTCGATCTACTGCTTCCGCATTTATTAACTGAAATTATTTAATTTTTTTGAGCCTACTAATAAGGTCATTAGCCATTGTAGCATCTTGTATCAATGTAATACCGAAACACTTCTTGCCAGCATCCTTTATTGAAGCTCCTATATGATAAACAGTTTTATCATCCAAAACCATGAATCTATCATGAAAAGCATTTGTTGTTTTTACTTCAAGCTTTGGATACTGAGCGTTAAAATTCTTTATATCTGTTTGGCTAAGATTGGTCTTTGCAAAAGTATAAACCTTAACATTAACGCCCTTTTTCTTCTTTGCCAAAAGGTTAAGCGTAACTACATCAACATACCCATCGACCAAATCAATAGATTTTGTAGCCTTTTGAATAATTGATGCTATCAAACTAAATGCATCATATATCTGACCGTCATAAAAAATCTTCTGTTCAGACTCAGCATGGTCGGAGATATACTCAAAAACTTCATCAAATTTTTCTTCTGTCTTTTTCTGAAACTCTAGCTGTTTAAGCTCAACAGCACTGATGCGCTCAAACAACATTGCATTACTTGCCATGAAACGACGCATTTCCACAAATGCATTCATAATCTTTATGCTTACATATATAGCTGTTTCACTATTCAGTACGGCTGAAAGCATTGCAATTCCTTGCTCCGTGAAAACATATGGCAAATATCTACGTCCACCATATTCCTCACTTGAGGTCGCAATTTGCGACCTCAAGTTATCAAATTCATCTTTTGTTAATTGAAAGCAAAAGTTTTCTGGGAATCTTGCAATGTTACGCTTTACACGCTCATTTAATCGCTTTGTCTCAACCTGATACATTAAAGCTAGGTCACTATCTAACATAACCTGCTGATTTCGTATTGTGTATATTTTATTCTGAATATCATTAGAATCTTGGATAGCTGTATTAGTTTGTATTACAGCAGGTTTATTCTTTTCAGATGCCATATTTTTATTCTCCTACTTACATTAACTTGAGGTCGCAATTTGCGACCTCAAGTGGCTGCGACCTCAAGTCCATTAAAATATAACACATCCGAAAAGCATTTACAATAAATAGTATTTCATTCATCGCTCATAGTAAGGAAAGGAAAACCAACCCTCGTTAATTAACGTGACAATGAAAAATAAAAAAGCCTCAATGAATCAATCTTCATTAAGACTTTTTGAAATCTCGTTCTCACGATAGTTAACGTATGAAATTAGCAAAAATAGGTACAATTCTACGTCACTTCTCTGCTATCTGGATTACGCTTGCCCTTTCTTAGTTATTGTTCCAACGAACTGGGTATAACATGGTTTATTCCTGTCGAATCTTTATCCCCCCGGAGGGCTTATAAGGATGCGGCCCGGGTGCTATAATGTGCCTGTCTTTTTGAAAATGGCGAGAAATCTTAAGACTAACGGAGGTTTTAAAATGGAGGCGGCACTTAATACAATGGCTGAGCACTGGAGCGGGGCTGCAGCCAACTACTCCAATATAATTCGAGAAGAATACGAAAATGAAGCAGGCCGTATCTGGAAGAGTTTAATAGATACTTACAGACCCGCAGGTGATAACCTAAAGGTTCTCGACTGCGGCTGTGGTCCGGGATTCTTCTCCATCCTTATGAGCAGGGAGGGACACAGCGTTGAGGCTATCGATATTTCTCAGGGTATGCTTGAAGTTGCCGAAAACAACGTCAGAGAATTCGGCGATCCCGAAAAAGTTTCATTTTCCATAATGGATGTAAATAAAACCGGATTTGCCGATGATACTTTTGACTTAATAATTACAAGAAACGTTACCTGGATGTCACAGAATCTTGAAGAAACATATCGAGAATGGCTAAGGATTCTTAAGCCCGGCGGACGGTTTATTGTTTTCGACGCCAACTGGCACAGATTCGAGTTTGTGCCGGAGGTCGCTGCAGCGCACTGGAAATGCGTACGAGAGGCCGCAAAGCTTGGAGCGGCCACGGAAGAGCAAAAAAATGGTTCTGAGGAGGAGAAGAAGGCTATTCCCTTAGAAAACATTCCACTGGCTCCCGTCAAACGCCCTGAATATGACATTACGGTATTAGATCGTCTTAATCCATCAAGAGTAATAATTGAAAGTAAACTTCCCGAGAATATCTGGGAAGGAGTTTACCGTGTTTTATACAGATATTTACCCTCCTTTATGGTTTGTGCAGAAAAATGAACCCCTGGGGACAGTCCCCAAGGGTTTATTTTTTGCGGGATTTCGCAGAAATATCCCCCTAGGGGGCTTGTGGAAGATATTCACATATCAGTATACTCTTTCATGAAAGAGAGGTTTTTATGGGAAGATATATATTCAAAAGAATTTTGTGGTTAATCCCTATATTGCTTGTTATTTCATTTGTATCATTTTCTCTGATGTATCTTTCTCCGGGAGATCCCGCAGAGATATACCTCTCTCAGGGCGGCCAGACGCCGGATCCCAAGGCTCTGGTGGAGGTTCGATCCCAGTTGGGTCTTGATAAACCCTTCTTTGAGCAATACTTCTCATGGCTTGGAGGCCTGTTCAGAGGAGATCTAGGAACATCATTTTTCACAAAGAAGCCGGTTATGCAGGAGATAGCAACTCTCTTTCCGAAGACACTGGCTCTGACTTTTCTCGGAATGGCGCTGACTCTTGTGATATCTATCCCCCTGGGGATTCTATGTGCCACTCATGAGAATAGAATAATAGATTACATAATAAGATTCTTCACCTTTGTAAACTCGTCTCTTCCGGGATTCTTTGCAGCCATGCTGTTAATCTACGTGCTGGGGATAAGGCTGAGGTGGCTTCCCACGGTATCCTCCGGCTCCCCGAGAGGCATATGGATGCCGGCACTGACTCTGGCGCTTTGCCTGTCGGCAGGGTATACCAGGCAGATTCGGGCGGCTATCATTGCCGAATTAGGTGAGGACTATATCCGAATGAAAAGAGCCAGAGGAATAAAGGAAAAGGTAATTCTTTATTCCGGAGCATTAAGAAGTGTAATGCCCAATATCATCACCCTGGTAGGAATCAATATAGGAAGATTGCTGGGAGGTACTGCAATCATAGAGATAGTATGTACATATCAGGGAATCGGCCGGCTGGCAGTTAATTCAATCACTAACCGGGATTATCCCATGATGCAGGGATATATTCTGGTAATGGCCACGATCTACGTACTGGTTAATTTAATAGTTGACCTCCTTCATGCGGCAGTGGATCCGAGAGTTAAAAACAGGTTTGTGCTTGAAGGTATGAAAGGAGGAGCAAATGGGAAAAGGTAAGATGAGCCCGGCAGTGGTCCGGGTAATCATATGGAGCATTGTGGTAGCGCTGCTTTTTATCTTTGCCTTGATAGGACCGAACTTTGCGCCCCACGATCCCTATGAAGTAAATACACTGAATGTTAAAGCTCCGCCAAGCGCAGAGTTTCCCTTTGGGACAGATTACATAGGACGCTGCATTTTATCACGGTTACTCCACGGAGCAGCCAGGTCCATATTCGCAGCTATTCCCGTCGTGATCATTACAATGATAATCGGAACAGCTATTGGAATAATATCGGGATACTTTGGTGGAAAAGTAGACCTTATAGTCATGAGGTTTGTGGATACAGTTCAGTCCTTCCCCAGTCTGGTATTTACCATAGCGGTAGCTTCAATGCTGGGAGCGGGACTTGTAAACTGTATAATCGCCTTATCGGCCATCGGATGGACAACATATGCCCGGCTGGCCAGAAGCCAGGTGCTCAGCCTGAAGGAGAAAACCTTTGTGGCAGCGGCGAAAGTGTCGGGAATGTCCGATGGATGGATATTATTCCACGTCCTGCTGCCAAACTGCCTTTCACCTGTAATCGTCGAGGCCAGTATGCATGTGGGTAATGCCATATTGTCCTTTGCAGGTCTTTCATTTTTGGGACTTGGAACTATGCCTCCTTTTCCGGAATGGGGAACCATGCTGAATGACGGTAAGGCGACGCTTCAGACGGCTCCGTGGACTGTATTCTTCCCGGGTCTTGCAATACTTATAGTTGTTATGATCATGGGAATGTTCGGAGATAGTATAAACAACCTTTTTAACCCGAAAAAACGTGCAACCCAAAACATATCTTGACTAAGGAAATAAATCATAAAACAAGCAAAACAAGAAAAGGAGACATGTAATGAGAAAAAATCTGAGAAAAGTATTGGCGGTAGCTGCATGTGCAGTATTAAGTTTCGGAATACTGCAGGGATGCGGCGGATCTTCGGGCGGATCCGGTTCATCGGGAGCAGCATCATCAGGAGGAGCAGCATCAGGAGATGCCACTCTTCGCTATGTAGTTCACGGCCCCAACAGCATGACCGTATTTACCTGTGATCCGGCAGTGGATTACACCGGCCAGATGAATCAGGGTATGGGCGTGTGTGAGACTTTAATGGTCCTTGATGATTCCACAAAGGAGGTTAAGCCCCTTCTTGCCGAGGAATGGAAGCAGACTGACGATAATACATGGACTTTTAAGATCAAAAGCGGAGTTAAATTCAGTAATGGCAAGGATTTAACAGCCGATATGGTTAAGAAGTCATTCGACTATATCCTTTCAAAAAATGAGCGTCTTTCCAAGATGATGGATGTCAAAGAGATAAAGGCTGAGGGACAGACTCTGACAATTACAACAAACGATGTAGTTGCCATTATGCCCAGAATCCTTACAGAGCAGAACATGCTTGTTTTTGACACAACTGATGACAATTATACAAACGGACTTATAGGAACAGGACCCTTTATCTTAGAGAAGATGGATGCAGACGGAAACTGTGACTTAGTCAGAAATGACAACTACTGGCAGGGCAAGCCGGCAGCAGCTAAGATTCATACAATCTCTATCAACGATACAAGCGCTAACTCTACAGCACTTCAGTCAGGAGAGCTTGACTGGGGAACAGTAGCTGACAGTGATTTAGAGATTTTTGAGAATAATCCGGAGTTTAAGGTAGAGACAAAGAATAACGGACGTGTTTATTACCTTTATGTAAACCCCAACTTCACATTTACACAGGACCCGGTCCTTCGGGAGGCTCTTCAGTACGCAGTTGATCGTGAGGCTATCTTAAAAGGTGTATACAGCGGACACGGCGTAGTTACACGTTCTATTTTCCCGGACTGGTCAGAGTTCTATACAAAAGATGCTCTTCAGGCTGAGTACAACCAGGAGACGGCTAAGAAGAAGCTGGCTGACGCAGGATACAAAGATACAGACGGCGACGGCTTTGTTGAGAAGGACGGTAAGAAAGTAAGCTTAAGCATTTACTGCTATAAAGCAAATAACTTTGCTACATTATCAGAAGTATTACAAAGTCAGTTAAAGGCTATCGGAATCGATTCCACAATCACGGTATCTGACAAGATTGCAGAAGATTTAAAGGGCGGTCAGTTCAATATCGGAACATACGGATATAACACATTAACCCTGGGGGATAGCTTTAACTATATGCAGCCCGTATTTGAAACAGGTGCAGGATCCAATTTTACAAAATTCTCAAACGCAAATGTTGATAAGGCCTTAGCGGAGATGAAGGTTACAGCAGATTCCAAGAAGCGTGCTGAACTTGTACAGGGTATGCAGAAAGAGATCTACGCTTCAAATGAGAGAATCTATATCATGCATATTTTAGGCAACCAGGTTACCAGAGCAGAAGTTAAGAACTGCCCGGTTCTCTACGGCGGAGATAACACAGATAATTCCGTGCTTTGGAAGATTACAAAGTAAAGAGGAAGCAATTAAATGAGCGAACCAATTCTGACAATTCGTAATGTAGATGTAGATTATGGAAATGAGCCTATTCTTCGGGATATCTCCATGGACATCCATCCGGGAGAGATCATAGGAGTGGTGGGAGAGTCTGGTTCCGGAAAAAGCACTACCATATATGCCACCCTGGGTATTCTCGGTAAGGGTGGAAGAGTGTCTTCCGGCCGGATTCTCTATAACGGCCGTGACCTGCTTAACATGAAAAGTGACGAGATAAGGGGCTTAAGGGGGAGTGAACTCTCCCTGATAGCCCAGGATCCCGTGGCCTCCTTCCATCCCATCAGAAAGATTCGAAACGAGCTTTTTGAACTGGTTAAGGCTCATGGAAGCATGACCACAAAAGAAGCTGAAGACGCAATGCTTAAAGCTATGGAGGCTATCAGCTTAAATGATGGTAAGCGTATTCTTTCGCATTATGCTTTTGAACTTTCGGGAGGAATGTGCCAGCGTACTTCAATAGCTATGGCTATGGTTTTAAAACCCAGGATCCTCTTTGCGGATGAGCCTACCAGTGCATTGGACGTAACTGTTCAGAAACAGGTTTGTGATGAGATGATGAAGATCCGGGATATGAGCGGCACGGCTATTTTTATGGTCAGCCATAATATGGGTGTGATCTCCTACATGTCGGACAGAATTTACGTTATGCTTTCCGGCCGCGTTATGGAAAGCGGCAGCCGGGATGATATAATCAACCACACAGCACATCCATACACAAAAAAACTTATAAGCGTTATTCCCAGAATGAACAAACCGGTTCCAAGGGGAGTATCGGCAAGACAGCCCGACAGAAAGGCGGCAGGTTGTCCATTCGTTAACAGCTGTGAAATCTGCCGTGAAGAATGCAAAAGGGAGCTGCCGGAGCCAAAGGAAGTATCGCCCGGGCATTTTGTGCGGTGTTGCTGCGTGTAGGTATCCGGAGGAAGTGAGGAAGCTGGTTAAATGAAAGTTTTAGAAGTCAGGGATTTGGACAAATCATTTGTATCACATAAAAAAGGATCCTTGGTCCATGCCACCAATCATATAAGCTTCTATCTGGAAGAAGGAGAATTCTTAGGGATAGTTGGTGAATCAGGCTGCGGTAAGTCCACCGTTGCCAAACTTCTCATAGGACTTCATCGCCCGGACAGCGGGGAGATCCTCATTCACGGGAAGCCTTGCATTTACCCCTATTCCAGGGATGTCTACAAGCATATCCAGATGGTATTCCAGATGCCGAAGGACTCTTTTGACCCCCGAAGGACTGTAGGAAAGGTCTTAGACAGCGTTCTCGGTAATTTCGGAACACCGGCGGGAGAAAGAAAGAAACGCTCTATTGACCTGCTTGAGCAGGTGGGATTAAATGAGAGTTTCCTTGGCAAATATCCCCATGAAATGAGCGGTGGCGAGTGTCAGCGTGCTGCAATAGCAAGAGCCATGGCGGCAAGCCCTCAGATCCTTATCTGTGATGAGATTACAAGTGCCCTGGATGTAAGTGTTCAGGCCCAGATAGTGGACCTTATTATGGGATTAAAGGAATCCGGCAAGTTTTCAGTTATATTTATCTCTCACGATCTGGCCCTGGTCCAGGGGCTCTGCAGCCGGATAATAGTTATGAATGACGGCCTGATAGTTGAAGAAGGAGAAGCATCAGAGATTACCAATAATCCTAAAGAGGAATACACCAGGATACTGATGAGTTCTGTTTTGTCAGTAGATTAATATTTATATGTGCAAATATCCCCCCAGGGGGGTTGTATACATGAGAAAATGCGCATATGATGAATAGAAAGCTTTTGGGCAAAGCAGGAGGAAGTGGAAGTTGGCGGGCAAGGCTGCATCACGCAGAGTTAATCTTACATCGGGAAATATCACAAAGGCTATCGTGGCATTCGTTATTCCAATGATGCTGGGAAGCCTTATTCAGCAATTATATACAATGACGGATTCGGTTATAGTCGGTCAGTTTGCAGGAAAGATCGGACTGGCCGCTATTAATTCCGTTGCGACTCTTTTCAAATTCCCTTTGAATTTTATGAATGGTATCTCAGCAGGTGCCACCATTATCATATCCAGGGCATACGGTGCAAATGACAGGAAGGATCTTAAAGCCTCTGTCCGGTCTGCTCTTATTATGGGAGTTTTATTAGGCATCGTATTTACCTTGGCAGGCGTATTTCTTACCCCATGGCTTATGGGGATAATGCAGATTCCGGCAGATATACTTGAACCTACTTCCGTTTACACCGGGATTTATTTTGCCGGATTATGGGCAATGGTTCTTTATAATATGACTGCAGGAATACTGCGTGCCTTCGGAGATACGAGACGCCCCCTTTACGTGCTTATCCTCTGCTGCATAGTTAATATAGCGGGAGATATTCTTCTGGTTGGTGTTTTTAATATGGGTGTTGCGGGAGCGGCTATCGCCACCGTGGCAGCACAGATAGTCAGTGCCGTTGCCGTGCTCTACCTGCTGAATAAGTCAATGGAAGGAGAGTTATTCAGGAAGGAAGAGACAGGGCTTTCGGCTAACAGGATTGGTGAGTTGATGAAAAAGGGGATGCCTCTGGGAATTCAGTCAATCCTCTTTCCCATAGCCAATTCCATTATCCAGGCAACAGTTAATACCATGGGTACTGACGCTATAGCAGCCTGGGGTATTTGCGGAAAGCTGGACCTTTTGATATGGCTGGTGGCTGATTCCATGGGACCGGCTCTTACCACTTATACAGCCCAGAATCTCGGGGCGGGTAAGAACTCCCGGGTAAGACGGGGAGCATTTACCGGAGCGATCATTTCCGCCGGAACAGTGGCCTTTATCAGTCTGGTATTATTCTTCGGTTCGGAATCCTTCGGAGGATGGTTTATTTCTTCCCGTGATGCAGGAGACATCATTCCTCTGGTTGTGAGATATATGGCAATGATGTGTCCCTTTTACTTTTTCTATTCTTTCGCAGAGGCCTTTTCTGGGGCCTGTTGCGGGTTGGGACATACCTTATTGTCGATGGTTACTACCGTTACAACCATCTGTCTCTTAAGGGTTTTATCCATATGGTTTATCCTGCCCCTGTTTGGGACTATGGAATGTATCATTTGGATCTACATCGCATCATGGATCGTATCCGGCATCGCATTCACACTGCTCTTTCTTATCATGGTCAGAAAACTTAAAGTGGACTCGTTGTAACTCATAAACCAAGCCCCAAATTAGCTGAAGTATTTCTTTGTAGATTTAATGATTTATTTTTGCTACAATAGTATCAGATAAGCAAGACAGGAGGGATTGGAAATGGATATGACAACTGTTCAGATGGTGATTCCTTCCGGTATGGCGCCATATTTGTCTGACGAAGATTCTAAGGCGACATTTGCCAGGAATGCAATGATGCTTTATCCTCTTATTCAGGATATGACTATTTCGCATGGAAAGGCTGCTGAGATATTGGGCGTTCATAAGACAGATCTTATTGAGTTTTATGGTTCAATGGGTATTCCATATTTAAACCAGTCAAAAGAAGAACTCGAGAATGATATTTCTACTTTGGAGGCATTATTGGGGGTAAAGAAATGATCGTTGTGTCTGATACCACGCCTCTTATATATGAATCTGTCAAGATTTCAAACACTTATGGATTGGTGTATTAAAATAGTATGGCGCCGGTTCCCAGCGCCCGTCGATGGCCCCGGACCTTATTCCCGTGTCAATTCTTCAAATGTCGTGCCGAGAACCTGGCAGAGTTTACTGATTTCTATATCCGTAATACAAGTTCAATTGCTGAAACGCAGTAACCATGCCTGTTTCATTAAAGGGGAAAAGGCAGCCCCCCGGACTGCCCTTAAAAAATGGTTGAATATGAACTAAGTATGTAATCGTTCACCTCGCACCTAACTTGTGGAGTAAATGACTAGGAGGTCGAAAAATTTTTATGTTGGAAAAAATTCACCACAAGTTAGCCACTGCTTACTTACAAGAATTATTATAGTTAGCATATGCTAACTTGTCAATACTTTTTTTAAAAATTTTTTATTCAACGTCTTTTAAGGCCGCAGTCATTGGAATTCGCTTTATTCTTCGCATATCGATAAGCGCCACGGCGACGTAGGCCAGGGTGACCATTAAAAGACATCTTATAAAGGAGAAAGAATCCATCTCAAAAACAAACCAGCCGGTCATTTGATACATTATCAGTTTCCAGAGCCAGGCAACAAAGTAGAGACTGATATAACCTGTGATGGCAGTGGATATTATAACGATAAGAGTTGTCAGGTGGATATAGAGGCGCCTGATCTCACGGTTTGTATAGCCAAGGACCTTAACCATGGAAATGGAGCCGGAATTCTTCTCTATAATCAGTTTCGTCAGCAGGTAAATAACAAGTACAGCCATAAAGACACAGGCATAAGAGAAAATATTCATCATACTACCCAGTGAATGACTAAGCTGGTTGGCCATCTTTACCAAGTCGTCTTTGGTGATAACCTGAGCAATACTCTTTTTTTCAATGTCGGTAATCTCCGTATCCGACACGTATCCCACATAATCCTCTTCGTTATTATCAAATATCCGATTGAATTCCGAGTTGGGAAGCATTACAGCCAGAGTTCCCTTCATATCTCTGATACCGTCAACAAGAAAAGTATATTCATCTTTTGCAAATTTTTCTTTAAGGGTTATTTTGTCTCCGGGTTTCAGGGAGAATTTCTGTGCATAGTCTGAAGATACATACAGATGATTCTTTTCTAAATCCCCGGGCAGGTTAAAATACCTGCTGTTATCCATGTATCCGTATATGGTTATCTCTTCCCCGACCCTTACTCCTGATACGGTGGACAGAGAACCTATGGAGTATTTTTCTGCATCGGGATTGGCTGTAGTAATCTCAAATCCGTGAGAGTCCCGGGTGTCCTTAAGTATGTATTGGTATTTCGCCAGCACATACTCATCTGCGTGGGATATATACTGATTCAGGGTATAAGGCATCCCCACAGAGAACACCATAAGGACCATAACAAAGAAGATTCCCAGGAACAAAACGGAGTACCCCGGGATATTCTGGTTAAATACCCTTATGCGGAAACGGGTAAATAATCTTAAGCCTGGCAGCCGGATAGCCCTCTTCTTTTTTCGGATACTGGGATCTCCGCTTAAAAACTGCATTGTATCGTGCTTAAGCCGGAGCCAGACAGTGACCACATTTATTACAATGACGGCTATTAAAGGAAATATTGTGGTCAGAACAAAGGCTTCGGCGTCATAAGTCATCTTTATTTTGGGGATGGTGTAGGAACCGCCGTAGATTGCTATAACGCCATCCTTTAAGACGGTGTAGCCCAGGATATTTCCTATCGCCGCGGATATAACAGAACAAACAACAGGAACTGCAATATAGTGATACAAAAGTTCCCTCCGGGTATACCCCGAAGCTCGCAAGGTTCCTATTACTTTAGATTCTTCTACAATGGTATTGCTGGTCGTAATGGCAAAAATGAATCCTAAAACCACAACAAATACTATAAGAAGAACTTCGCACATTCCCTTATCCTTCCCCATATCGTCAGGGGCGAAGTGAATGGCCTGGTTGGCATATTCAGGGACGAAGTCCGTCAGTTCCGTATCATTTCCCACGAAGGAAATGAAGGAAAAAATGGCAAAGGGGTTATCGTCCAGCTCATCTTCCATATCATCCGGATCGTCGTACTGCCCCCCGGTAGCAGCAAGGGTGGCAATCTTAGGAATCAGATCATCGGCAAGTTCTTTTTTCTCATCTTCTTCCGGTCGTTTATTATACCTGTATGCATATTGGTATTTTGTTTCAGAGGATAATGAGTCAAAAGTCTCCTTTGTTACACATGCCACATTAAAAGTAATGGCGTCAAACATAATGTCAGCATTCGATTTGAAGAGGCAGCTGTAATCCGAGAAAGCCACCAGAGCGGTGACACACATGTCCCGTCCGTCAAATGCAACCATGTCTCCCGGGCGAATTCCGGCATTTACGGCATGTCCTTTATCAATGGCAATTTCGTTAATGGATTTAGGTAGTTCCCCTTCGATGATTCCCACACGATTAATCTCATCGCGGTTTATAAAGACCCGGACGTCAGCATCGGATTTGCCATCCCTGTTATAATCCTCAGAGATTTCTTTATAGAATTGCTCATAAACTTTAACGCCCCGTTTTTCTATAGCCCGGATTAATTTCTTTTCCGCCTTGGTGTTAAATTCAAAATGTCCGTCTTCTATATTGTATTCTTCAAAGCCATCGATAAAGGCCCGCTCCATGCTGTTATTGCCCACATAAATGGCACAGGTCACACTGATGGTAATAATGAGAAGAAGGCAGAGAGTGATGTACTTCCTCCAATCTGCCCGGATATTTCTTGGTATTCTTTTTCTTAAAGGACTTTTTCGTTTCATACACCTGAACCTAAGCTACCAGTCAAGCTCGGTAGCGCTTACCTTGTGTTCATTTATAATATTCTTTCTTACCACACCGTCCCTGAGTTTGATGGTGTGATCGGCCATGTTCTGAATGGCTTCGTTATGGGTTACCATTATTATGGTATTGCCGTATTTTTGGTTTACATCTTCGATGAGTTTAAGAATTTCTTTGGAAGTGTTGTAATCCAATGCACCGGTGGGTTCGTCGCACAGCAGAATATCCGGGTTCTTTACAATGGCCCGTCCTATGGAAGTACGCTGCTGCTGTCCGCCGGACAGCTGGTTGGGAAGCTTGTCTTTATGGTCAAAGAGCCCCAGAGTGTGAAGGAGTTCATCAATGTTAAGAGGCCTGTCGGAAAGATATGCTCCAACCTCGATGTTTTCTTTTACCGTGAGATTGGGTATCAGATTATAAAGCTGGAAAACGTAGCCCAGATGTTTCCTTCGATAGGAGGTCAGGGCTTTCTCGTCCATGTCCTTAAGTTTGTCTCCGTTTATGGATATATACCCGTCGTCGGCAGAATCTATTCCTCCTATTATATTAAGAAGAGTTGACTTGCCGGAGCCGGAAGGACCAAGAAGAACACAGAACTCACCCTTATCTACGGTAAAGTCCATGCCTCGCAGAACCTCCTGGCGACTGTCCCCTTCACCGTAAGCTTTATGAAGATCGTGAACCTCCAGAAATGCGTTGTATATCAAAAGAATCCCCTCCTGCATAAAGGTTAGCCTACACTAACCATAAATATAATACCATAGTACCGGAAAAAGACAATTGTACATTTTACTAAAAAAACGAAATGATAGACGGGACATTCTTGACAAGTTACCCAAGCCTAACTATACTAGTAGTTGTCTAAGACTAACTATTCAGACAGGGAGGTGTCGCTTAGTGAAGTGTCAGATACAAAAAGAAATAACTATTTAAGGAGGTTATATTATGGATTGGAAAAAGATTTGTTTATTTGCAGGTGGAGCATTGGCAGGAAGCGCAGGAGTAGCCATTCTCTCCTCCAAGGATGCCAAGAAGGCATACACTCACTGCACGGCAGCAGTACTTAGAGGAAAGGATAGTGTAATGAACACATACACTACTTTAAAGGAAAACTGCGGCGACATTTATACCGATGCAAATGATATTAACGACAAGAGATATGCCGAGAAGGCCGAGAAGGATTACAATGCGGCAAAGGCCCTTGTTGAAGAATACGAGTCAGAGAAGGCGGCTGATTAATCCATGAGATGTACAGTTTTACATGAGTCCGCTCACAGGATGAGGATTGGACTGCCGGTATCCCACATGACCTTGAGACAGGCTGATATTGCTGAGTATTACTTAAAGAGTCTGGACTGTGTCCGGGATGCCAAGGTTAATGACCGAAGTTCCAACGCGGTTATTATATTCAATTGTCCTGAACCGGAAGGAAAAAATCAGGTGCAGCAGGCACTGGAGACCTTCAGGTTTAATGATGAAGAATTAGCGGCTCTTGTTCCGGAAGAAACAGGCAGAGAACTAAACCGCAGGTATGAAGATAAGCTTGTGATGCTTGTGGTGCGAAGGGCTTTAAGAAGGTTACTTCTTCCGCCACCGGTTAGAGCGGTTATTGAGGTTCTGAAAGGAATTCCTTTCCTGTATAAGGGCATAAGGGCGCTGGTTAAGGAAGGCCTTACCGTATCCGTTCTGGATGCGGTGGCTATAGGCGCATCTCTTTTAAGAAGGGACTTTAAGACCGCAGGTTCAGTCATGTTCCTGCTTAACACAGGAGAACTCCTTGAAGAATGGACCAGAAAGAAGTCCGTAAATGATCTGGCCCTGACTCTTTCCCTTAAGATTGACAAGGTGTGGATAAGAAGCGGAGAGGAAGAGGTACAGGTGGATATTTCCCAGGTTAAGGTGGGAGATGAGATGATCTTACGTTCCTCAGATGTCATCCCCTTAGATGGCAGTGTCATAGAAGGAGAGATGACGGTTAACCAGTCCTCCATGACCGGAGAAGCAGAGTCCGTGCTTAAGGAAGTCGGAAGTTATGTATACGCGGGAACTGTTGTGGATGAGGGTGAGTGTATCGTTCGAGTTACCAAGACATCCGGCACGGGTAAATACGATCAGATTGTAAAAATGATAGAAGAATCTGAGAAGCTGAAATCCGGTACAGAGGCAAAGGCATATTCTTTGGCGGATAAGCTGGTGCCTTACAGTTTCGGGGGATCGATCCTATCTTATCTTATAACGAGGGATATCAATAAAGCCATGTCATTTTTGATGGTGGATTATTCCTGCGCCATGAAATTGTCCATGCCCCTAGCAGTTTTGTCTGCCATAAAAGAGGCGGGGATGAGAGACATTTCCGTTAAGGGAGGCAAATTTCTGGAAGCGGTGGCTGAGGCGGACACCATTGTCTTTGATAAGACAGGGACTCTGACTCATGCTTGCCCCACCCTTGAAAAGGTAGTGGTACTTGGAAGCAAGGATCCTGATGAGATGCTCCGTATAGCGGCCTGCCTTGAGGAACATTATCCTCATTCCGTGGCAACGGCCATTGTTAAAGCGGCGGCAGATAAGGGTTTAGAGCATGTCGAGATGCATTCCAAGGTTCAATATGTGGTAGCCCACGGAGTCAGCAGCACCATTGATGATAAAAAGGCAGTTATAGGAAGCTATCACTTTGTGGTTGAGGATGAGGGCTTTAAGCTTACGACCAAAGCAAAGAAGATCTTAGAGGGAATAGAAGCAGAGTATTCCCGCATTTATCTGGGAATAAACGGCAAGGTGGAGGCGGTTCTTTGCGTGGCCGATCCCCTGAGGGAAGATGCAGCGGATGTGATAGACAAGCTTCACGGCCTGGGAATTACAAATGTATGCATGATGACCGGGGATAATGCAGGCACGGCAGCAGCCATTGCCGGAAAACTGAATTTAGATGAGTTCCACGCTGAGGTTCTGCCTGAAGATAAGGCTAATTTTATTAAAGAAAAAAGAACTGCCGGCCATAAGGTTATTATGATAGGCGACGGCGTAAATGATACCCCTGCCCTCTCGGAAGCGGATGCAGGGATAGCTATGTCTGAAGGGGCAGCTATTGCCAGAGAGATATCGGATATAACCATTTCATCCGATAACCTGGAGCAGGTTGTTACCCTTCGAAGGATATCAATGGAGCTTATGAAGCGGATAAAGAGCAACTACGGTTTTATACTGGGCTTTAATTCGGCCCTGATAGTGCTGGGAGTTGCAGGAATCCTTCCTCCTGCTGCTTCGGCACTGCTCCACAACGGATCTACCATCATAGCGGGAGTCAAAAGCATGACCCCTCTGCTACCCGAATAATAAAAGGAGACTTGAGCATCAGCCACTTATGTGGTAGCATTATCAAGAACAGGGCATACTTGGAACGGGATGATCCTCGTTTGAAGTATGCTTTTTTATTTGGGGGATATTAAGCCGGGAGAGCTTAATAGGGATGTACTGAAGAGTTGACAGGGGAGATGTTTATATGGGAAAACCAAAGGCTGTTCAGCGGAGTTTTATCCTTGATCCCGAATCTTGCGATAAAGTGGCTGATCTTATAATGGAGTTTTGTACACAGACGGGTGCGGACCGAAAGGATGCGCTCAGGTTCAGACTGTCTGCGGAAGAATGCATTATCTACTGGATGGAACATGGTTTAAAGGGAAATAACCTGATCCTTGACATGGGCTCCCATATGTTTACCCCTTATATTACCATAGAGGCTGAAGGAAAGCCTGTAAATCCGTATGTTGAGATAAATGAAGAATTCGGAAGCTTCACGGACAGTATACTTTCAAGTCTCGGACTGGGGCCGGAGTATTCCTATGATGATGAGTCGAACAGTATAAGATTTCGCATCAAAAAGAAGCCTTTAGGACAGCTGGCAGTTCTGGGGATCGTTATAGTTGCGGCAGTAGTGCTGGGGTTAACGGGTTTATTCCTGTTTCCGGATTCCTTGCGTGAAAACCTGCTGGAATCATTGATAAACCCAATCTATAACACATTTTTTAATATTCTGGGATGTATCGCCGGTCCCATGATCTTTCTTTCCGTGGCATGGGGTGTCTATGGTATAGGAGATGCCGCTACCCTAGGAAGGATAGGCAAAAAGATGATGCTGGGATATGCAGGCAATACTATAGCGGTATGTGCCTTCTGCGTAGGATTCTTCCCTGTCCTGGGACCCGGTATGTCAACATCGGCCGGATCGGAAGGACATTTTTCATCCATCGCCGAACTGATACTGGGCATATTCCCGTCCACAATAGTTGAACCCTTTGCTACGGGTAACACCCTGCAGATTATTTTTATGGGGATAATAATAGGCATCGCCCTCCTGTATCTTGGGAGGCAGACAAGCTCTGTTGCCAAAGCCATAGAGGAGGTAAATCTGCTTGTCCAGTTCTTAATGGAGATAATAAGCAGAATGGTACCTTTCGTGATCTTTCTGGTCATAATCAATATGATATGGTCGGGAAGTATCAACGTTATGATATCATCATGGAAGCTTATTGCAGTATTGCTGGTGGCATTTGTGGCGGTTGCTGCAGCTTACTTTATAGTGATATCCATTTGGAGAAAGGTAAGCATCGTCGTACTGATCAAAAAAAGCATTCCTACATTCCTTGTGGCATTGACTACAGCGTCATCGGCCGCAGCTTTCAGCAGTAATGTTGATACCTGTGAAAAGAAATTCGGAATAGACTCGTCGCTTATACGTTTCGGTATTCCTCTGGGGATGGTAATGCATAAGCCTGTAGCAGCAGTTTATAATCTGCTTCTTGTTTTCTTTTTCGCGGAAAAATTCGGAGTCACCTGCTCTGTCAGCTGGATAGTTGTTGCGGTATTGATATCCTCCATTATAGCTATAGCGACACCGCCTATTCCAGGAGGAGGTGCTGTGGCATATACAATTATATTTGCCCAAATGGGAATTCCGTCAGATGCACTGGCTATGGCCCTTGCTCTGGACATAATCACCGACTTTCTTATAACGGCATTTGAGATGCTTGTGCTGCCTATGGCGCTTGTTAGTATCAGCAGCGGTCTCGGGATGATAGACAGAGAGTCTTTGATCCGATGATACAGCAGATTCCGAAAGCTACGGCGTCAGCGGCCACTATGGTGGAGCCTACCGGGGTACCTGCCAGGATAGAGATAAGGATTCCGACCAGGGCACACACCACGGAGAGCACCGCAGAAAATACAGTCACTTTTTTAAAACTGTGGCATAGGCGCATAGCCGAAAGTGCCGGGAAGATAACAAGGGCAGATATTAAAAGAGAGCCCACCAGGTTCATGGAAAGGACTATGATAACTGCCGTGATGACTGCGATAAGGAGGTTATAAGCATTCGCATTTACTCCGGATGCTTTTGAAAAGTCTTCATCAAAGGTTACGGCAAATATCTTGTTGTAAAACAAAACAAATATCACCACCACAATTAAGGAAAGGATAATACATAACCATACCTCGTTGGCGGTAAGGGTCAGTATGGAGGTGGATCCAAAGAGGGTTGAGCACACATCCCCCGAGATATTTGGTGATGAAGAGAAGATATTCATAAGGAGATAGCCGAAAGCCAGAGCGCTCACAGAGATCATGGCGATAGCGGCATCTCCTTTTATCATGGCATTCTGGCCGGTCCTGAGAAGCAGGATTGCGCAAAGTACCGTGACCGGCAGAATGATAAGCATGTTATTGGTTACTTTTAAAACAGCGGCTACTGCCATGGCTCCGAAAGCAACATGGGAAAGGCCGTCGCCAATGTAGGAGAAACGTTTCAGCACAAGAGTTACACCTAAAAGGGATGAACATAAGGATATAAGAACTCCCACGATCAGAGCATATCTCACAAAGGGATAGGAAAGGTACATAGACAGTGTATCAAGCATGAGATCCTGCCCCCTTTCCTGAATCAAACCCATTATCGGAAGAGAGATACTCCTCCTTTGTACCGAAAAAAATGTTGCTGCCGATATGAAGGATATGGCTGGCGTACTTAAAGGCGGCCTCCAGATCATGAGAGATCATGATAACAGTCACGCCCTCCTTGTTCAGCTCTTCTATGAGCCGGTACATTTCTGCAGTTGCATTCACGTCAAGACCGGAGACAGGCTCGTCGAGAAGAAGGAGCTTTCCAGTGGCACAAAGAGCCCTTGCCAGAAGGACACGCTGCTGCTGACCACCTGACAAGTGGCGGTAATTACGGCCCGCAAGGTCGCTTATTCCCATACGGGAAATGTTTTTCATGGCCAGTTCCTTTTCGGCCTTAGAATAAAAGGGGCGAAGGCCGCACCGTCCCTGACAGCCTGAAAGAACTATCTCCCGGACAGAGGCGGGAAAGTCCTTCTGAACAGCTGTCTGCTGGGGCAGGTAGCCAATCTCGTTAAGCTTCAATCCTTCCCCGGGAGTGATACTTCCCGAAAGGGGCGGAATAAGCCTGAGGAGGGTCCTCATCAGGGTAGTCTTGCCGGCACCGTTCTCCCCGACGATACAAAGATAATCGCCGGGATTAACGGTAAAGTTCAGATTAGATATTACAGCTTGTGAATCATATCCGACGGACAGGTCGGAAACAGTCAGTAATGCCAAGGTTAGTTCTCCTATTTTAGTGCTTCTTTAAGTATTTCAAGGTTCTTCTCCATTGCAGACAGATATGAGGCACCATTCTTCACATTCTCGGATGTGGTGGACTGGAGGGAATCAAGTGTAAGGATTTTTAAGTTTTTGCGTCCGGTGTTGGAATTAATGGTTTCTGCAATCTTCTTATCGGAGCCCTCTATTGTGAGTATGGAATTAAGTGAAAGCTCATCTGCTTTCCTGGCAAGGAAAGAGATGGTCTCGAAGCTTGCCTCTGTTTCAGCAGAGCATCCGATAAATGCCGCATAGTATTTTAATTTATAATCTTCCGTCAAATATCTGAAGGGGAAGCGATCTCCGAAGAGAAGAGTTTTTTGCTTTCCGTCTTCCACTGCTTTGGCATAGTCCTTGTCGAGGCTGTTTAGCTTATCTGTATAGGAAGCAGCATTTGCTTTGTATTTGTCGGCATTCGCTGCATCAAGCTTCTGTAAGGCGTCTGAGATCTTACCGACATAAGTGGCAGCATTCTTTAAAGAAAGCCATACATGCTCGTCGTATTCTTTTTCTTCCTCTTCACCCTGCATTCCTTCTACAAGTTCCTCTTCTTTAACAGCGTCTCCCAGGGCCTGCATAAGATTTATAACAACCATATTCTTATTAACGGCTTCTTTTAGCGCACCGTCTACCCACTTGTCCGATTCTCCTCCCACGTATATGAAGAGGTCGCAGGACGAAATCTTTAATATATCAGCTGCTGTGGGCTGAAAGCTGTGGAGGTCGGTGCCTTTATCAAGAAGAAGGGTAAGCTCGGCGTTTTCCGACTTGTCCCCCAGAACATTCTTTACCCAGTCATATTCCGGGAAAATGGTAGCAACGATCTTCAGTTTCTTGGTATCCGGGCTCTTTGAAGAGGCAGCAGCGGCTGCGGATGGCGAACATCCGGATATGCAGCCCATGATAAGCAGAGCTGTTACAATAATGGACAATACTCTTTTCATTTTGTTTTCTCCTCCTAAATAGAACCCTCCCTTAATGTGGGCTATTATTTACTGCAATTACTGCAGAGTCCGTAAAACACAGTGCGTGCAGTATTGATCTTAAAATCGTGTTCTTCAGAGAGATGACCTTCAATCTCTTCAAGCATATCGCAGTGGAGATGAATGAGGGCGCCGCATTTCTCGCATTTGCAATGAAAACAGACTGATTCTCCCACATGAGAGTCAGCCTCTACATATTCAAAACAGGCAGGAGAGTTGGAGTCTACTATATATTTTTTAAGGAGACCCTCATCAACAAGCTTCTCCAGCTGACGGTAGATGGTGGACTGGCCTATGGAAGAATCCTGATTCTTAAAATAGTTACATACGTCATTAGCCGTAATGTGAGTTCCTTGAACTGTCTTTAGGTATTTAAGAAGTCTCTCCCTCTGTTTTGTTTTGTAGGTGGAACGTTCGCCCATAAAAAAATCATCCTTTCGAAATTGAGAACACTTCCCGATTTTAGACCCGAAAGGATGATTTGTCAAGCAATTTGAGAATGATTATCAATTTGAAGCGGAAAGCTTGTATTTTTCCAGATAGAGAGCATATTGTTCTTTGTACTCTTCATCGGAATTTTTAAAGATCTTCTGGTTCTCGTGAATGTTCATGGTGTGATCTATCTTATCGAGAACGCAGCCGGAAATATTGGAACAATGGTCAGAGACACGCTCTAAGTTGGTAAGGAGGTCAGACCATACAAAGCCCGCCTGAGGAGAGCATGTTCCCCTTTGAAGACGGAGAAAATGATTGGTTCTGAAGGTCTCTTTTAATACGTCAATTACCTGCTCCAGCGGTTCGGTCTTTCGTGCAGCGTCCAGATCCCGATCTACGAATGCGTGGTAGGAAAGATCCAGGATTTCCTCAACGGCAGAAGTAATCACCCCGTATTCTTCCAGAGCAGGCTCAGATAATTCTATATTTTTCTCTACCATTTCCTCGGCAGATTCCAGTATGTTTAAAGCATGGTCAGCTATACGCTCGTAGTCTCCCACCAGTTTCATATATGCAGTGGCCTTGGCACTTTCTTCCTCGTTCAGCTGTCGTGAAGTAAGCTGCAACAGGTAGGTGCCTATCACGTCTTCTAAATGGTCGGTTTCATTTTCTGCTTCCCGGATGATATTTGCATCATCCTCGTTATATTTCCGAACGGAGGAAATGCTTTTTCTCAAGGAATTAATGGCTGAATTGGCCATAATGTCAAGCTCCTGACGGCATTGGTTAAGGGCCAGGGCAGGGCTCTCCAGCAGACGTGTATCAAGCTCTGATACCTTTTCTTCTCCCTTGGAATCGGGAATGATCCTGCAAACCAGTTTCTCCAGGAGACCGCCGAAGGGAAACAAAAGGATTACGCTTGCCACACTTATAATGGAGTGGAATACTGCTATTCCGATAAGGCTTGCAGACTGGTTCAGAAAAGCCGGAGAGAAGATATATTTAACGATGCAGAACATGGTCAGCCAGACAGCAGATCCGATCACATTAAAGGAGAGATGGACTGCAGCGGCACGTTTTGCATTTCTGTTTGTTCCTATGGAAGAGAGCATGGCTGTGATACATGTACCTATATGCTGTCCCATAAGGATGGGAATGGCGGCTCCGTAAGTAACGGCTCCGGTGGATGAAAGTGCCTGGAGGATTCCGACGGAAGCTGAACTGGACTGAATGATGGCGGTGAGACCGGCACCCACAAGCAAGCCCAGGATGGGATTAGAGAATGTAAGGAATAACTGCTGGAATTCCGGTATGTTCTTTAATCCGGAAACAGCACCGGACATAGACTCCATACCAAACATTAATACAGAAAAACCTAAAAGGATTAACCCGGTATCTTTTTTCGTATTCTCTTTGGACATCATATAGAAAATGATGCCTATTAAGGCGATTATAGGTGTAAAGGATGATGGCTTGAGAAGCCGAACAAAGAAATTAGAACTGTCTATTCCCGCAAGGCTTAGGATCCAGGCGTTAACCGTCTGGCCGATATTCGCGCCCATTATAACGCTGATAGACTGGCTTAAGGTCATCTGTCCCGAGTTAACAAAACCGACGACCATAACAGTTGTGGCAGATGAACTCTGAATAATGGCCGTTACAACGAGACCGGTGAGAAGACCCATGTATTTGTTGCCGGTCATACGACCCAGCAGTTTTTTAAGCTTATTACCGGCCCGACGTTTTAAGGTCTGGCCCATCAGGGTCATTCCGAAAAGAAAGAGGCTTAGCCCTCCTATCATATTCAACACATTAAAAATATCCATAGCATAATCTCCTTATTAATCTTCCTGTTTTAGTATAGGGGTAAAACGTAAATAAAGAAATAGTTATTATGTACAATGTTGAGTCAATGGGGACGGTTCTTTTTGACTCAAAAAAGTATTGACAAGAATAAGTGAACAGTGTAAACTATCAATTGTTGGTTAACAGCGTTCACTTTATTTGCGCGATGCGGCCTTCAAGCATACCCAAGGGAGGATAATAATGCCCAGGAACAAGACAGAGAGTCATGCAAAGATTATGGAAGCGGCAAAAGCTGAGTTTTTGGAGTTCGGTTTTATGGATGCCTCCATGAGAAGGATAGCGGGAAATGCAGGGATTACGGCCCCGGCGCTGTACAAGCATTTTCCCAGCAAGGAAGATATGTTTGCCGCCTTGGTGGATCCTGCTATAGACGGTTATATGGAGCTTTATCATGAAGTAGAGAATGACTACAATGAAGAGCTTAAGAACATGGATAAAGATAATCTCTGGACCGGGCAGAAGGAAACCGTGAGAGGCATGACCTACATATATGACCATTTTGATGAATTCAAGCTGATCATTTGCAGGTCACAGGGTACAAAGTATGAGTCTTTTACCCACAGGATGGCCAATTTGGAAGAAGAAGTGACACAGCGTTATATGAAAGATCTGGCTAAATCTGGCATAAAGGTGAAAAAGGTTAACAAGAAGGAACTTCACCTCCTTGTAACCACTAACGTTGAGGCCATGTTCCAGCCGGTGATACATGATTTTTCCAGAAAGGAAGCCCTGCATTTTGCCGAAACACTGGACACCTTTTATCTTCCGGCCTGGAAGGTATTGTTCGGATTATAATAATGATAACCTGCCCCGCATTAAGCGGGGTATAAAAAAACCATAAGGTTAGCGAAGGCTAACAAATGTCAATAATGAGTCAAAAAGAACCGTCCCCATTGACTCAAAAAATTACACAAAGGAGTAGAGGTACTATGAAGAAAAAAGGAATACCCTCCTGGATAGTTGAATTCGCCGGGAGAAAAAAGAGTTATTACGTGGGCAGCATTATCCTTGCCATCTTAGGGGTGGCGGCATCATTTGCACCATATCTGGTTATTGCAGATATAGTAAGGGCTCTGCTGGGAGGAAATATTGATCCCGGTTATTACCTTATGAGAGTTGCAATAATGGCCCTCTTCTGGGTAGCAAGGATATTGCTGCACAACTTTTCAACCACCCTGTCCCATGTGGCAACCTTTAATGTTCTGGGAAGCATCAGAATCCAGGTTTGTGAAAAGCTTTCAAAGATCCCCTTAGGGTCCGTCCTTGATGATAACAGCGGAAGCTACAAGAACATCATCGTGGAAAGAGTAGACTCCATGGAAAAGACCCTGGCCCATATCATACCGGAATTCACGGCAAATATCCTTCTGCCCATAGTAATGTTTGTGTATATTCTGATCCTGGATTGGAGGATCGGACTGGCTAATCTTATCTCGGTAGTTATTGGAGGGGTATTTGCATCAGTCATGCTGGCGAAGAGCAAAGGGGATTTCGAGGTCACGATCAAAAAAACAAAGTACCTGAATGATACCGCCGTTGAATATATTAACGGTATCGAGGTTATCAAGGCCTTCGGTAAAACCGGAAGTTCTTATGAGAAATTTGTAAATGCAGCAAGAGAAGGCACCGACTGCTTCATTAACTGGATGCGGAAATGTATCTGGTGGCAGGCGGGAATGATGTCCTTTATGCCGGCTACATTCTTAGGGGTATTGCCGGTGGGGCTTTTCCTTGTAAACGGCGGCAGCTTATCAGCCGAGAACTTCATTACCTGTATTATCCTTTCGGCAGGGCTTGTATCACCCCTGGTGGTAGCATTTTCTTACATGGATGATATGGGCAAGATCAGTTCAATATTCGGCGAAGTAATAGAGATTTTGGAGCGAAAAGAAATGAATCGCCCCACGAACTTAAAGGAAGAACCCAAGGGTTCGGACATTGTTTTAAAAGATGTACACTTCACATACAAGGACAAGGAAGTACTTCACGGAATCAACATGGAGATAAAGCAGGGCCAGGTAAATGCCTTCGTTGGACCTTCCGGTTCGGGTAAGAGCACCATAGCAAGACTTATCGACTCCCTGTGGGATCCTGATTCAGGCAGCATAACATATGGCGGTGTAGATTTAAGGGATCTGCCACTGGATTACTATACAAGCCGGATCTCTTATGTAGCCCAGGACAATTACCTTTTTGATATGACCATCAGGGAAAACATCCGTCTGGGAAGAGCCGGCGCTTCTGATGAGGAAGTTGAGGATGCGGCAAGGAAATGCGGCTGTCACGATTTCATTATGGGCCTTGAAAACGGATATGACACTAAAGTCGGCGGAGCCGGAGGTCATTTATCCGGCGGAGAGCGTCAGCGAATCTGTATCGCCAGGGCTATGTTAAAGAATGCCCCGGTGGTTATCATGGACGAAGCAACTGCCTATACCGATCCCGAAAATGAAGCTCTTGTCCAGGAAAGCGTTGCAAAACTGGTAGCGGGACGCACCCTCATTGTTATCGCCCACAGGCTTTCCACCATCATGGATGCGGATAAGATCTTCGTGATAAATGACGGAAATGTGGAAGCAAGCGGCACTCACCAGGAACTCTTAAAGAAATGCCTGCTGTACAAGGTTATGTGGGATGCCCACAGTTCAGTAAAGGATGATGTGAGTGAAAGTACAACGGCAGATTCTAAAAAGGAGGCAGTATAGATATGTTTGAAATGTTAAAGAAGTTCTTCGATTTCTGCAACCGGAAGAACAGAAACAAATTATACGGGGCGGTAGTTCTTGGGGTACTTGATGCCCTGTTCGGAGCTATGAAAATTCCTGCAGCCTTCTTTGCAATAACGGCTGTACTGGAGCAAAGAATAGATTCTAAAGCTTTTGCATATGTAATAGGCCTTATGCTGGTAAGTACCATAGGAAAAATGCTGGTGAACCGGGTTTCCAACATGCTTCAAACAGAGGCAGGGTATGATACCTGCGCACAAAAACGAATAGAGATAGCGGAACATTTACGGTATCTCCCCATGGGATATTTCAACGATACCAGCCTGGGACATATCACTTCGGTTACAACCAATACACTGGAGCAGATGAGCGATATAGCCACCAGAGCCATAATGATGGTGTTGCAGGGAAGCATTACTACCATCGTTATCGGACTGGGAATGTTCATTTTCGATGTTCGTATCGGGCTAATATCACTGGCCTGTATCATAGTTTTTATAATTGTTAATACCTTTACAAACCGAAAGGTAGCAAAGGTTGCGGAGGAGAAGATTGCAGCAGACCGTGAAATGGTAGGTGTAATCCTGGAATACGTTCAGGGAATAGCGGAGATCAGGAATTATAACATTTTTGCTCAGAACAATTCCAGAGTTGCAAGAAGCGTGGAGAGAAAGAAAAATGCAGATATTAAGGCCGAGGTTACGGCAATACCGGCGGTAGGCCTCCAGATGCTTATATGTAAGCTGTCAGGCGTGGTGATAGCAGGAGCCTCCCTGTACTTCTATTTTACCGGAACTATGGCCCTTAATTACCTTATCACCATGCTGATGTGTTCCTTTATGGTATTTGAAGCCCTTGACTCGGCAGGAATCTACACAGCCCTCTTAAAGGTGATAGGACAGGGTGTTAATCTGGCAAATGAGATACTTGATACTCCGCAGATGGATATAAAGGGCACTGATATACAGCCGGAGAACAGAGACATTCATCTTGAACATGTAAGTTTCGCTTATGAGAACAGGAAGATCATAGACGATGTTACCCTTGATATTAAAGAAAAGACAACTACTGCCATAGTCGGACCCTCCGGCGGAGGAAAGACCACCATAACCTCTCTTATAGCAAGGTTCTGGGATGTTCAGGAGGGAGAGGTTACTCTCGGTGGAAAAAATGTAAAAGACTACAGCTTTGACACCTTAATGGAGAATTTCAGTTTTGTATTCCAGAGAGTGTATCTCTTTGAAGATACCATAGCCAACAACATCAGGTTCGGGCGTCCCGAAGCAAGCATGTATGAAGTCATTGCCGCATCTAAAAAAGCCAGATGCCATGAGTTTATCATGTCCCTGCCGAATGGATACGAGACCGTGGTGGGAGAAGGCGGCGCTACCCTCTCGGGAGGTGAAAAGCAGCGTATTGCCATAGCCCGTGCCATTATGAAGGACGCACCCATTATCATACTTGATGAGGCAACGGCAAATGTGGATCCCGAGAATGAAAAGGAACTGACAGAGGCCATAGAAAACCTCACAAAAGAAAAGACCATTATAATGATCGCTCACAGGTTAAAGACGGTTCGAAACGCAGACCAGATCATTGTAATAGATAAAGGCCGCATCGCTCAGAAGGGTAAGCATGAAGAACTTATGAAAGAAGAGGGCATTTACAGGAACTTTGTTTCCGGCAGAAAAAAGGCCGTAAGCTGGAAGATCGCTTGACAAGTTACCCGACGCTAACTATAATTACTAGTTGTAGTTAGCGTCGGCTAATTTTTGCAGATGAGGAGGAAGAATTATGGAGCTTAAATTCGGAGATGTACAGGAAACGGCCCTTATACCCCTTGCCATAAAGGCAAGTGAGACTGTAAGGCCTAATGCAAGAATCAGGGATTATAAGGCAAAAGAGATTATTGATAGCTTAGGAGTGGATGTCAGCAAATTTGATCCCTTTTTATCTCATGAGGGAGTTGTAGCAAGGACCTTGATGTTTCGCAGGGCCTTAAAGAAGCTTATTGAAAGGCATCCGGACGCTTTATGCATTAATCTGGGCTGCGGCTTTGATGATAAATTTTCACAGGTTGATAATGGGCAGATCACATGGTTTGACGTGGACCTTCCGGATCAGATAGAGGTGAGAAGAAAGGTTTACGAGGACAGGGAAAGATGCACCATGCTTCCCGGAAGCGCCTTGGACGGTGAATGGACAAAGGGCTTACCGAAGAAGGACATGACCATTGTGGTGATGGAGGGTGTCCTGGAGTATTTCTCAAAAGACCAGGTTAAGACATGCCTTAACATGCTGTGCGACAGCTTTCCTCATGGTTATCTCCTTGCGGAACTTCATTCCCCCTTCCTGGAAAAACACGGTTCCCATCATGATGCTGTAAAGAATACAAATGCAACCTTTGGGTGGGGAACGAAAACAGGAAGAGAATTATTACAGCTTGAACCCCGTATGAGCTTTGTGTCAGAGCGGAGCTATAACGATGAAATGAAGAAGTATTCCATCCGGGGCAAGCTCTTCGCTATAGTGGGCAGGAATATTAATAACAGGTTGGCAATATTCAAGTGGTAAGAGTCAGGAGTCGGTAGGTTCGTTGATTAAATGGAAAGGTGGGGATATCCCCACCTTCAGACTGTAGACAAAGTCAGGGATAAAACCCTGGCTTTTCTCTTGAAAGGAAACCATCGGCTATCGTCGATGCATTTTAATAGAAGGCGCCAAAGGCAGATAAAATCGTAGCCAAGCAGGGAAAAAGGAAAAACTACCTAAAGCCTAATCATTTAGAGAATAGCATGAACACCAAAACTGTGGTATACTGGGTCTAAACGGAAGCTTTTTTAGCCTTGTCAAATGTGTGGGGGAGTACAATCTATGAATTACAATGAGATCATCCATAGTGTTTATTCGGAGCCGGCAGCTATAGTTATTTATAGAGACGGGCATTTAAAACTGATGGATATCAATGATAAGTTTATTCCTGAAATGTGGATGAACATATCAAGGGAAGAATTCTTGAGTGCAGCTACGGGGGACGGGTTTAATGATGATAATCTTAAAGCCATGAGAAGTGCTGTTGAACGATGTATAAAAACCGGACAGGAGCAGCAGGTTGAGACATGGCGCCATTTGATCTCCACGTGCTGCGGACTTGAGTGGGTCTGTATACGGAGTAGACTGGTGCTTGTGGAAAAGAAACCGGACATGGCGGTTATCTACGAAGGAATCAGAAATATTACCGAAGAGGTTAATGCGAAAAGAGATCTCAAAGACGTAGATTACAGATATAAAAGCACTCTGGAACAAAACAATATTTATAACTGGGAATACAACATCGCAACTAAGGAGATGCGTCCCTGTTACCGGTGCATGAGGGACTTAGGGTTGCCTGCCCTTGTTGAGAATTATCCGGAACCGGCTATAGAAGTGGGAATCTTTCCTCCGGATTATGCGGACATGTACCGGGATATTATGAGGCGGATTGATAACGGGGAGACAGGTATAGAAGCTGATATTCCACTTACCGTGGGGCGCGTTCCTTTCCGCATAAAATATACCATAGAAACTGATGAAAAAGGTAAGCCGGTTAAAGCCTTCGGTTCTGCAACACTTATAACGGATACTGAGCAGGGCCGTCAGAAGCTGGACCGGGAGATTATAGAGAACCTGGCAGAAGGTTTTGAGAGCATTTTCATTGCTGACATTGAAAATGATACCGTCAAGGTCATTAAGGAAAGCGATGTCTTCTCCGTGGATGAGAACATAGGGGCCGAAGCAGTTCTAAAATCTATAATACTAAAGATTAACGACGTGGATATTCCGGAAGAACAAAAGAAGGAAATGACACGGCTGGAGTTTGTCCGAAACATACTGTTTAAAGACAGCGTACATAGGGAAGTGGTATATAAGGACGAAGAGCATAACTGCTGGGTCAGGGTTCATTATCATGTAATTGAGCGGAAGGAAGAAACAGTTACCCGGCTTCTTGTAACTATTTCCGTGATGGATGACTTTACCAGTCAGAAGCTGGACGCAGATCGGCTCATCACCGCCCAGAAGCAGGAACTTGAGAATAGGCAGAAGATGCTTATTGAGGCCGTTGAAGAAGCTAATAAGGCTAATACAATGAAGACCCAGTTTTTCTCTAATATGTCTCATGATATCCGTACTCCCATGAATGCTATCACGGGATTTTCCCACCTTGCTTTGGAAGAGATGGATAATAAGGAGAACCTGAAAGATTACCTTAAAAAGATTTCTTCAGCCGGAGACCATCTCATGAATCTCATAAATGATATCCTGGATATGAGCAGGATTGAGAGCGGTAAAATGGAACTTAGCCCATCTCCCGTAAAGTTGAAAGACCTGTTGAACGAAAATGCGGATATGATCCGGGTCAGGATGGAGGAGAAAGGTGTTTCCTTCAACGTGGACGTTGAAAAGATGGGAGACGACATAGTCGAATGCGACAGGTTGAAGTTCAATCAGGTTATCTTAAATCTTCTTTCAAATGCCTTTAAGTTTACCCCGGAGGGTAAAAGCGTATCCCTTATGGGAGAGAAGATAAAAGATGGTGATCTGATTACTTATGACATTCGAATAAAAGATACAGGTATCGGGATGTCAGAGGAATTCTCAAAGAAGATCTGGGAGCCCTATTCAAGGGAAGATGCGCGAACTGCAGGAAGTATACAGGGAACCGGTCTTGGGATGGCCATTGTAAGAAATATCATCAACCTTATGCACGGGGCCATCAACCTTCACACAGAGATTGATAAGGGAAGCGAGTTTGTAATTGAACTGTCTTTACCCAGGACGACTGAAGAATCTGAAAAGACCACGGATACTAAGAGCGAAAGCTTTTTCAGGGATTACTCGGGAACCAGGGTTTTAGTGGTTGATGATGCGCCCATAAACCGTAAGCTTGCGGAGAGGGTATTAAAAAAATACGGCTTTTCGGTAGATCTTGCCGACAGCGGATTTAAAGCGATAGATATTGTCAAAGAATCGAAGCCGGGAGATATAGATCTTATCCTGATGGATGTAAAAATGCCGGTTATGGATGGACTTGAAGCTACCAGAAGGATAAGGGCTCTTGATGATCCTAAGCTTTCAGGAATACCTATCATTGCCCTGACAGCCAATGCCTTCGCATCAGATGTTAAGGAAACCCAGAGCGCCGGAATGAATGGCCATGTTCCAAAGCCCTTTAGACCGGAGGACTTACTCCAAGCCATAAATAATAACTTGAAATAAGGGGAGTTATTAACTATGAACATCATAAAAAAAATAATTATGACCATTTTGCCGGTAATTCTTGTTTTTATGGGAACAGCGTCTGTAGTGTATGCTGCGCCCAGGGCGGAACTTACCAGCTTTGCGGACCTAAGCGGCAAGACTGTTTCCATGCTCACCGGGGCTCCCTTCGAGGAACTGGTGCGGAGCAAGAATCAGGAGGTTGGAGAGTTTACATCGTTTAACAATACTCCGGACATGCTTTTGGCACTGGAAGCGGGGAAAACGGACGCCGCTCTGACCAATAACGCCATAGCGGCGCTGGCGGTAAACCGCAATCAGAAGCTCGCACTTTTTCCACAGGAGCTTCAGGGAGGAGCTTTCGGTTTTGCATTTGCCAAGGGCGATTCCCGCCGCAGTGAGTGGCAGGCAGCCCTTGATGCTCTTCCGCATGAAGATATAGAAGCCGCATGGACTAAGTGGACAGGAGCGGATGATAGCGCCAAGGTCCTACCGGAGCAGGATTGGCCGGGGGCGAAGGGAACAGTACGTGTAGCTGCCTGTGATACGCTTGAACCAATGAGCTACGCGGGCGAGGGTGGAAAGGTTAAGGGCTTTGACCTTGAAGTGCTTCTGATGATCGCAAAGAAACTGGACGTACATGTGGAATTTACCGGAATGGAATTCTCGGCTATCCTTTCCTCGGTACAGTCGGGAAAAGCTGATATCGGTACAGGCTCTATCATCATTACCGAGGAACGTGCTCAGGCAGTGGATTTTGTGGAGTATTATCCGGCAGCTTTTGTATTAATCGTCCGGAGTAAGACGGCAGATTCAGCCTCTAGTGGAGCTATCCAAAGCTTTTCTGACCTTAAATATAAGCGCATCGGTGCTACAACCGGAAGTGTCCAGGTACAGCAGGTTGAGCAATATTTTCCCGAAGCGGAGCTTTTTTATTTCAATAATGACGTGGATATGCTGAATGCCCTGAGGACCGGCAAGATTGATGCCTTTGCTAATGCGGACTCCATAGCGAAACACATGATGACGGAGAATCAGGACATAACCTGTCTTGATGAGCAACTTGGAGAAGGTATGAAGGCAGCAGCCATATTTCCCAAGACGGATGAGGGTAGGAGCCTTTGCGAACAGTTCAGTGCCTTTATCCGGAAGATCAAACAGAACGGCGTGTATGATGAGATAAGTGAAATCTGGTACGGAAATGATGAAACTAAGCATGTAGTTCCGGAACTTCATACCCTGGCAGCGACCAATGGCACCCTTCGTATGGCTTGTGACACTACGCTTCCCCCCTTTGTATTCATTAAGGACGGGCGGGCGGTCGGAATTGATGTAGATACAGTTATACGCTTCTGTCAGGAATATGGCTATGGACTTGAAATAGTGCCTATGGATTTTGCGGGCATCGTTCCTTCCGTGTCCACCGGAAAAGTCGATTTTGCCTGTAGCGATATTGCCGTTACAGCTGAGAGAGCACAGAGTGTGATGTATTCCGAACCTACCTATGAGGGTTCCTCTGTCATAATCGTTTTAAAGACGAAGGAGCAGCAGACAGACCCGGATACGAAAGGGGCATCCTTTTGGGATGATATAGCATCCAGCTTCGATAAGACCTTTCTGCGGGAGGAACGATGGAAACTCTTTGTGGATGGTGTGGTTACCACGCTGGTGATCACCTTGCTGAGTATTCTGTTTGGTACGCTGTTTGGCTTTGCTATATTTATGCTCTGCCAGCGCGGCAACCCGGTGGTCAATATGATCACACGATTCTGCCTGTGGCTGGTTAGCGGCATGCCCATGGTTGTTCTATTGATGATTCTGTATTACATTATATTCGGTTCAGTAGCGATAAATGGCATAGCCGTGGCAGTGATTGGTTTTACGCTCACCTTTGGTTCGGGTGTGTTCGGCCTTCTGAAGATGGGCGTCGGTGCCGTGGACAGAGGCCAGTATGAAGCTGCCTGTGCTCTGGGCTATTCCGATGGAAGAACCTTTTTTAAGATCATACTTCCTCAGGCTCTGCCCCATGTGCTGCCGGCTTATAAGGGGGAGATCGTGAGCCTGATCAAGGCCACGGCTATCGTGGGATATATCGCAGTACAGGATCTGACCAAGATGGGCGACATTGTAAGAAGCCGTACTTATGAAGCATTTTTCCCATTGATAGCAATTTCGGTTATTTATTTTGTGTTAGAAGGGCTTGTTGGTTTTCTGGTCAGCCGTATCAGCATCAGCTTTAATCCGAAGCGCAGAAAGCCTTCAGAAGTCTTGAAAGGGGTGAAGAGAATTGATCAGGATTGAACATTTGAGGAAGCAGTACCCGAATGTAACGCCCCTTGAAGATGTGAGCGTTGATATTAGTGATGGCGATGTTATCAGCGTCATTGGACCCTCCGGTACCGGCAAGAGCACCCTTCTTCGCTGCATCAATCAGCTGGAGAAGCCTACCTCGGGAAAGGTCTGGGTAGATGACAGGGAGATTACAGACCCCGGGTGTGACATGAACAGGGTGAGACAGAAGATGGGTATGGTTTTCCAGAACTTTAACCTCTTCGGCCATAAGACTGTGATAGAGAATATAATGATGGCGCCTATAGATCTGCTGGGTCTATCCAGGCAGGAAGCCTATGACACAGGCATGAGACTGCTTCGTACAGTAGGTCTGGCGGAGAAAGAGATGAACTATCCCGATGAACTATCGGGTGGGCAGAAGCAGCGTATAGCCATTGCCCGGACCCTGGCTATGGATCCGGATATCATCTTACTGGACGAGCCTACCAGTGCCTTAGATCCCACCATGGTAGGGGAGGTACAGGCTGTTATACGGGATTTGGCTACGACGGGAAAGACCATGATGATCGTTACCCATGAGATGAACTTCGCCAAGGGAATCTCCAACCGGGTTTTCTACATGGATGAGGGCGGCATATATGAGGATGGTACGCCGGAGCAGATATTTGATCACCCGCACAGGGAGAATACCCGTCGTTTCGTACATCAGTTGAAGGTGTTACAGCTTAACATCACCAGCCGGGACTATGATTTCCTGAGCATGGCTGCTGAGATTGAGATCTGGTGCGGAAAGAACAGGATCGTACCGGATATGGTCAACAGAATACATCATGTCTTTGAGGAAATTATGGAAATTCTTCTTCCGGTACTGGAAAAGCCTTGTATACAGGCTGTATGCGAGTATTCCGAGCAGAAGGAACAGGCGGAGTGGACTATTGATTATGACGGTCCCCGCTTTGACGTAACCACTTCCGGTGATGAGCTAGCCATATCCCTGCTCAGGGGTATGACTGAAGAAGTGAAATATGTCTGGAATGAGGATGCACAGCTGCATAACAGACTGCATCTGACTGTCAAACGATGACTTGTTTCATTATGCTAAAAAAGGGGCTTCGCGAGGATGATCTGATCATCCAAGGCGAAGCCCCTTTATACTATCCTTTAATCTTTATCCTGCCCTGTCCGTAAGGATCTGCATAATCACCGGATACAGTCCCTTTAAGGTTCTTTGTTATATAGTCAATAAGCAGCTGGTTATCTACCATAAGCTGATTCTTTAAGACTTCGGCTCCGTCAAAAGCCGTTAATCCGTCTCCGTGTTTAATGAGATTATAATCAATACCTGCGACTTTGTATTTCTTCCCGGGGTCTATGGGAGCATCTCCCACCTTAACATTTGATACCCGTCTTTTCCCTTCGATACCCGTAAGCATATTGTTCACGTCAGCCTTGCAGGGGCTGGGAATGGAAGCGTCCACCTCATATGTAAGACCGGAAACCTGAAGAAAGGCTCCGTTTTCATTGGGAATATCCTTGGAACCCCATTCAAGGGCATCCAGAATCTGCTGACCGGTGGCATTTATAACGCAAACCTGATTTTCAAATGGAAATACATTTATGATGTGTCCATATGTAATATCGCCTTTAGGAATGCCGGTTCTTATTCCTCCGCCATTTATTATTCCTATATCCGCCTCGCCGATATTTTTAAGGGCGTCAGTGCACAGGTCTCCCAGGTTAGTCTCGGCTCTTCGCACCATTCTTATGGGATTGCCGCTGGAATCCTTTTCTTTCGGATCATTGATGGTCAGTTCAACATCGGTTTTTGCCACTACCTCTTTAAGTTTGTTGTTAACCTCGCCGGCAATTTCGGCTACAGCGTCAGACATCTCATTTTTAATGGATAAAAGCTTAGGGGCGCCGGTAGTATTGGGCCAGCTCCAAATATTTGTTTCTTTGATGGCTCCATCGGGAGTGATCAGGCTGTAGCCGACGGCGTTAAGTTTGGTTCCACAGGAAGACCGGGCGACGGTTTTGCCCTCAAGGTTTTTCATGGTAACCTGCTCTGTATCATGGCTGTGGCCATCTAAAACCACATCTATTCCCTTTGTGTGTGAAACCACATCTGTATACGCCCATGGATAATACTCTTCCGTATATCCAAGATGAGCCATCAGATATACATAATCTGCACCTTCGGCAGTGGCTGCGTCTACAGCTTTCTGCACGGCTGAATAAAGCTTCTCGCCTGTCTCATCCTGAAGAAAATCATATATGAATCTCCCGTTTCCGTCCTGAAAAACAGAGGGCGTTGATACTGTGAGTGTCTGCGGTGTGGTCACCCCCACAAAGGCTATTTTTTTACCCATCTTCTCAATGATGGTATAAGGCTTGAATATAAGATTACCTTCTTTATTAAAGTTGCAGCTGATTAAAGGGAACTCAGCCATCTTCACCAATTCATTAAACCGGTCCATGCCGTAATCAAATTCATGATCACCGGGGATGGCCACGTCATATTTTAACTTGTTCATAAGGCGGATTATGGCTTCGCCCTTGGTCAGGGTTCCTACGGCTCCTCCCTGAATAAAGTCCCCGTTATCCACCAGGATGGTCTCGTATCCTTCGCTCTCAAGCTCCCGGCGGATCTGCCACAATCCTGCGTAACCAAACCCCTCATCAACTCCGCAGTGGACATCATTTGTAAAGAGGATATATAAGCCCTTATCCTCCGACTTTTGTTCGGATGTTGCCCGGCTTGCCTCTTTGGATGATGATCCGGGGGCTGAAGAAGGCGTGCCTGCTCCTGTGTTGGATCCGCATCCGGTCATAAGCAGGATCAGGGTTAAAAATAATGCAATAATCGAGTTCTTCTTTTTCATTTGCTGCACCTCTCATTCTAATATATCCTACCACTTTTTATGGATTGCGAACAGTAGTATTATGAGATATTATGTAAAACAATCGGAGGGTCTTATGATAAAGAATATCGCCTTTGCTCCCCTGGAGGGGATTACCACTCATACTTTCAGAAATGTATACAAAAAGCACTTTCATGGCGTGGACTTTTACTTCTCGCCTTTTTTGGGGATTAATCATACTCACAAGTTTATGACCAGGGACAGACAGGAATATCTTCCCTATCAGGAGGACCTGATTCCCCAGGTGCTTACCAATAAGGCTGAGGACTTCCTTTGGGCTGCCCAAGCCCTGAAAAATGCGGGATATGATGAGATCAATCTTAACCTGGGATGTCCTTCCGGAACCGTGGTTTCCAAAGGGCGGGGCTCCGGTTTTTTAAAAGACCCCTTCGCACTGGACCGTTTTTTTGATGAAATCTTTTCTAAAGCCGGGTCGGATAATCTGCCCCGACTGTCTGTTAAAACAAGGATAGGATACGATGACGCAAATGAAGCCGGCGACCTGGCAAGGATATATGCCAGCTACCCCTTTTCGGAGATAATAATCCACCCCCGACTGGGAAAAGATAATTACAAAGGCACTCCCAACATGGATGCCTTTAAGACAATGTATGAAGTGCTGAAGGGCGCAGGGGATTTCAAGGTAACTTACAACGGTGACCTCTTCGCCTTAAGTGATGTGGAAAGGCTCTTGAAAGATTGCCCCGAGATTGAAAGAATCATGATGGGAAGAGGCCTGCTTCGGGATCCTTACCTGGCCGCCCGGATCAAGGGAGAAGACCCTACAAATGAAGGGCCTGTAATCTGTGCTTTTTTAAGAGACCTTTTTGATGAATACGCGAAGGTCCTGTCCGGCGAAAAGGATGTGCTTTTCAAAATGAAAGACCTGCTTATTTATATGACCCAGGGCTTTCTATCTGACTCAAAAGAAGTAAAGAGAATAAAAAAAGCCCGCAGCAAGGAGGAGATCCTCTTGGCCGCAGGCAGCCTGTTTGTTTAAAAATCCTTAACACCGGAGAGGTTCCGAAATATTCCCTGGACAAAGACATCAACAGGTCTCCGTTCTATGCCGAATGCTTCTTCGGGATCTGTGATTCACAGGGTGTCTTGGTCTGGCAGAGGCCGCAGCCGTATCTCGGAGCATATTTAACCTTCGCTTCTCCAAGCCATTTCTCGCATATATTGTGGTCCTTGCCTTTTTCTAGAGTGATAGCCCCCATAAAACACCGTTTTACACAGGCACCGCAGCGGGTGCAATATTCGTATATATCGCTGTAGGGCCGCTTATCCGGCTCCATCCGGGAATCGATGATGATGCCGCCCATACGCCCGGCCATACCCTTTTCGGTGATCAGACCCTTTGACAGGCCAAAGGTTCCAAGACCGCATACAAATCCGGCATGACGCTCCGACCAGTTACTTCCGAAGGTATTCTCGTTTATCTCCGGATAACCTTCGATTCCTTTTCCCTTTACCACAACCTTAAAACGGCTGTCATACTGGGGTACGCAGGTTTTCATACCGTACTCGTTTTCAAGAATACTTTTAAGCTTCATCATCAGGTTCTGGATAAAGTTTTGTCCTTCTACTCTGGCATAGAGCCAATACTCCCCGGTTCCGTCCTTCATCTGTCTGTTTGAGGCCTTGACCTCCTCGCTTGCAGGAAAAAAGAGTGAAATAACGCTCTTTCCCTCCGGCAGCCATTCCACAGGAGTCATATACCAGGGGCCTATAACCCCGGGCTTTTTAAAATCAGAAAAAAGCGGGTCTGAAGCTGATCCCACTCCGATTAAAGGAGTTTCATAGAGCTTGCATTCCGGTAAGGTGGGAATAAAGTTGTCCTGTGCTTCTTCGTAGAGTTTTTGTATTATTTCGCAAAGTTGTTTTTTGTCCATAGGGCAATCCCCGTTTCCTGTTAGTTTTTACTAAATATATCATATGGAAACAGGTTTTTCCATAAGAATTAAGCAGGAGATATTACCTAGCCCAGGGCCACATCCAGCGCCATCATAAGAGAGAAGCCTACTGCAAAGGCTATTACTCCGATATTGGAGTGTTCACCTGCAGACATCTCGGGGATGAGCTCTTCAACTACGACGTAAAGCATGGCACCAGCGGCAAAGGAAAGAAGATAGGGCATTACGGGAACTACAAGCCCTGCAACTATAACTGTTAATGCCCCAAAGACGGGCTCTACCGCCCCTGACAATGTCCCCAGAATGAAAGATTTAGGTTTGCTTTTCCCTTCCGCGTAAAGGGGCATGGAAATAATGGCTCCTTCGGGGAAATTCTGAATTGCGATACCTAAGGCCAGGGCCAGGGCGGCACCGGCAGTTATGTTACCGGAACCGTTAAGGAGTCCCGCATAAACAACCCCCACAGCCATTCCCTCGGGAATGTTATGAAGGGTCACTGCCAAAACCAGCATAACCGTTCTGGTGAGCTGACTTTTAGGACCTTCGGCCTGTTCTATGCCAAGGTGTAAATGGGGTATCACGTGATCTAAGAATAAGAGGAAAAGGATGCCGAACCAGAAGCCTATAAAGGCCGGAAGAAAGGCCAGATTTCCCATATCAGACGACTGGTCTATGGCCGGAACTATAAGGCTCCAGATGGATGCCGCTACCATGACGCCTGCGGCAAAACCCGTCAGCGCCCGCTGGACTCCTGTCTTTAATTCATTTCTTAAAAAGAACACACAGGCGGAACCTGCTGTTGTTCCTATAAAAGGGATCAGTAAACCCATGGCTATAGTATTCATAATAAAATCTCCATTGAGGTAAGCGTAGTCTAACTTTTTGTATTATAGCACATATCTTAAAAATATAAACAATCAATATCCCCCCGGGGGGCTTATGGGATTGTCGTTCCGGTGTTATAATTCCTGGGTGAGTCAGTGGGGACGGTTCTTTTTGACTCACCAGGAGGGCAATTATTATGGATTTACAACTTGTATCTGAAAACAAAGAATACTGGCAAAACAGGGCATATGGGTATTCTGTTGTTAACAGGGAAGAATTATCGGGCATTCAGAGGGAGAACTGGTCAGAGTATCTGTCTTTGCAGATAGATGGGCATTTTCCCGGAAGGGACAGAGAGGATATTAAGATTTTAGACATCGGGTGCGGACCCGGATTTATATCAATCATTCTTACGGAGATGGGATACAGCGTTACATCCGCGGATATGTCCGAGGAGATGTTGAAACATGCGAGGTTTAATGCCGGAAGTCTGGCTGAAAAGATGACTTTTGAGGTTCAGAATGCCCAGGACTTAACCTTTGAGGATGAATCCTTTGACGTGGTATTCTCCCGTAATCTTACCTGGAATCTCCCGGATCCCGAGGCAGCATATAAGCAGTGGCTGCGGGTACTTAAATGCAACGGTCTTATGCTGGTATTTGATGCCAACTGGTATAACTATCTTCGGGATGACGAGCTTAAAGCAGCTTACGACGAAGACCGTAATAACGTTGAGGCAGCTGATCTTGAGGACTACAATATCGGCGCGGATTTTGACAAGATGGAATCTATCGCCCGGAAGCTTCCCCTTACAGGCATGCACAGACCTTTATGGGATATGGCTGTACTAAAAGAGCTTGGTGCTTCAGAATGCACATTTACGGAGAATGTGGGAGAAGTATTATATTCCCACAAAGAGAAAGTGAATTACAGATCAACCCCAATGTTTATGATAAAGGCGGCAAAATAAATGAGTGAAGCATTAAAAGAAATATCCTTTGAAGAAGAGTCCCCGGAGATTAAAGACCGGGTTGAAAAATATTGGACTAAAAGAGCCATGTCTTTTTTTGAGCAGAGAAAAGCAGATATAGACAGCGAGCTGGCAGATATATGGGCCGAGGCTATCATAAAGCATCTTCCGGCTGATAAGAATATAAAGATCCTTGACGTGGGATGCGGGGCAGGATTTTTCCCTGTTATCCTGGGTAAGAGAGGATACAGCGTTACAGGCATCGACCTTACAGAGGAAATGATAAACTACGCTGACAGGATGATAGACATCTATGGGCTTGAGGGGGACAGAGTTAAGGCTATCCAAATGGATGCTGAGAACCCCGACTTTCCGGATGGTGAGTTTGATGTTGTGGTTTCCCGTAATCTTACCTGGACCTTACCCCACCCCATAGATGCGTACAGGCAGTGGGCCAGGGTACTTAAAAAAGGCGGAATACTTCTTAATTTCGATGCGGAATATGCAAAATACCATCACAATAAAGATGTGAGAGAGGATCCTTCACACAGAGGGATTACCGCCGAGATGAACGATGAGTGTCACAAGATCTACCACATGCTTACCATCAGCAGCCTCACCAGACCGGAATGGGACGGGGAAGTACTGGTAAACTTAGGCTTTAAGAATATCGAGCTGGATATCGACTTCAGCGATAAGGCCTTCGCGGACCATGAAGAGTTCCGAAGCCCCCAGAAGATTTTTATGATCAAGGCGACTAAGGCATGATACCGGCTATTTTACATAGCCCATTCTCCTGGAGATCGCTTCTGCAGTGGCGATGACGGCATCTCGTATTATGGGAATCCTTTCATCGGAGAGTTCGTATACATCACCGCTAACGCTGACACAGGCAACGGCTTCACCCTTGAAGTCATATATGGGAGCGCCGACGCAGCGTCTTCCGCTTAAGTATTCTTCATCATCCATGGCCCAACCCTTGGAACGCACTTTTTTAAGGTGATTCTTATATTCCATCGGGTCTGTTATGGTCTTGGAGGTGTATTTCCTAAGGGGCCGGTTATACAAATATTCATCCAGCTCTTTGCCGGAAAGGGAGGCCAGAAGGCATTTGCCTATGGATGAAGTGTAAGCAGGTACTCCAATCCCGGCCTCCTCTCTTCTTTTTAAATTTCTACGTTCCATCAGTTCGATATATACAACCTTATCTTCAACAATCTTACCCAGATGGACGGTAAGCTTGTATTCTGAGTAGAGATCTGCCAGGTAGGGTCTGGCAACGGTATGCAGTTCCAGATTCTCTATATAATAACCTGCAAGTTCTATGATCTTGGGCCCGAGGATATATCCCCCCGTACCAATCTTTTCGGCATACTCCCTGTTACATAAAGTCTGCATAAGCCGGTGAACCGTTGTTTTGCTGAGCTCGGTTCCATCAGCCAGTTCCGACAGGCTTATAGGTGCTCTTTCTTCAGCCAAAACCTCCATAAGATCAAGAATTCTGTCTACGCTTCGTACATTTTCCCTCATATCATTGTCTCCATATTATTATTTTTATTTAATATTACTACATTGTTCCGCAGAGTGGAACAACAATTTCACATAATGCAACAAATATATTGCGAAAGAATATAAATAATTGAATAATATCACTGTAAATTATTTGGAGGAGAAACTCAAAACAGAAAGGAGAATCATTATGTTTAAACCAATCATTGCAACAAGCACCGATACAGATGTTGCTAAAGCAGCAAAGGAAGTATCTTCCGCCGTTAAGGTGAATGACCTTAAGGCTGTATTTGCGTATTGCAGCTGCGAGTATGATGTTAAGGCTCTGATTTCCGCTATAGGAAATGAAGTAGGAGTGCCTGTTTTCGGTAACACATCATTTACGGGTGTTATTACTGCAGACGGATACTTCGGCGGAGATAAGCCTTTCGTTGGGATTATGGCATTTGCTGACCCTGATATGACCGTAGGAGTTGCCGCTCAGGAAAAAGACGGCTGCAGCGTCGGAAAAGGAAAAGCTTTAGCAGAAGCTTGTCTTAAAGCAGCGGGAAAGACATGTGCTCCCGATTACTTTTATATGGCTGCATCTCCTGCAGAGGAAGAGTTCTACTTAAGAGGCATAACAAAAGTTATCGGAAGAGTTCCTTTCTTTGGCGGAAGTGCCGCAGATAACTCTATAGAAGGAAAATGGCTCTTATACGCAGACGGCAAGTTCTTTGCAGACGGATGTATCGCAGCCTTCTTCTATGGCGGACCGAAGATGTGCAACCTCTTCACCGGCGCATATAGGGAGACCGACGATTTCGGTATCATTACAAAGGTTGATGGTTACCGTAAGCTGGTTGAGATAGATGGTGTTCCGGCAGCAGATAAGTATATGGCATGGAGAGGCCTTGACAGAGAGGCCGTATCCGGAGGTAATCTCCTGGTTACCACCATTACTTCTCCTCTTGGTGTTAAAGACAGGCTCGGACGTCTTATTGCTATCCGTCACCCGATGAACGGTAATGAAGACGGATCATTTGATGTAGGAGCCAACCTTGCTGAGAAGACCGTTGTTATCCGTATGGAAGCTACAGTTGACGAATTGATCGACTCTACCGGTAATACATTAAAGGCCCTTATCGAAAAGACACCGGGCAAACCGCTGGCATTCCATCTTGTTCATTGCGGCGGAAGAAGAGCAGGTATCGGAGATCGTATAGATGAAGTGGCTAAGCAGCTTAAAGAGGCAGCCGGAGGAGTTCCCTTCATTACAGAGTTTACCTTCGGTGAATACGGATTTGAAGCTGACGATTGTAATACCACAGGTGGTCTGATGCTTTCATTTACAGCATTCTATGAGTAAGACCCTGACATAGGAAGTAGAAGAAAGGAGAAGAGCATATTATGAAAATGCTTATTAACGGACAGCCCGCAGATGCAAAAGACGGAGCTGTTATAGATGTGATCAATCCCGCTAACGGGAAAGTTATAGATACCGTTCCTTCAGCTTCAAAGGAGGATGTAGATCGTGCGGTAGAAGCTGCAAATAAGGCTCAAAAGGAGTGGGCAAAGGTACCGGTTCATGAAAGAGTTGAGATTATGTACAAATTCATCTCTCTGGTGGAGAGAGATTTTGAAGACCTTGCCAGAACCCTTTCCGATGAAACCGGAAAACCCATAACAGAGGCCAGGGCAGAGATAGGAAATATCCCCATAGCTTTCAAGGCATTCTCAGAGAGAGCTAAACATTTCTACGGAAGCACCATTCCGGAGGGAATGGAAGCAGGTCAGGAGAAGACTGTTCTTATCGTTAAAAAAGAGCCCCTTGGTGTGGTTGCTGCAGTTATTCCCTTTAATTTCCCCTGCGATCTGTTCGACCAGAAGGTTGCTCCTGCACTGCTTACAGGCAATGCAGTAATAGTAAAGCCCTCGACAGATAACCCTCTTACACTTTGTAAACTGACTCATTTAATGGATGAGGCGGGAGTTACAAAAGGTGCCATTTCCATCGTTACAGGAAGAGGATCGGTAACAGGAACTGCTCTTACCTCTAACCCGGATGTTCACCTTGTAACCCTTACCGGATCTACTGCAGTTGGAATAGAAACTGCCAAGGTATGTGCAGAGAACCTTACCCATGTAGCTTTGGAGCTTGGCGGTAATGATGCTTTCATAGTGCTTGAGGATGCCGATGTGGATCTGGCAACAGACGAGCTTATCTGGGGACGTATGTATAATACAGGACAGGTTTGCTGCGCATCCAAGAGATTTCTTGTTCATAAATCAAGGGTTGAGGAGTTTACAAAGAAGGCTATCGAGAAGATCAACGCCATACCTAAGGGAGATCCGGCAGATGATGCTACCAGAATGGGATGCCTTATCAGCGAAAAAGCAGCCATAACCGTTGAGGAGCAGGTTAACAAGACTGTTGAACAGGGAGGCAAGATCCTTCTCGGCGGCAAGAGAAGCGGTGCTTTCTATGAGCCTACGGTAATAGGTAATGTTCCCAAGACGGCTGATGTTGCAATAGATATGGAGATCTTTGGACCGGTTGTTCCCATTATCGCTTTTGATACAGAGGAAGAAGCCATAGAGATCGCTAACAAATCCATATTCGGTCTTTGCGGATGCGTATTTACCGAGAACATGAAAACGGCAGCCAGAGTTGCAAATGCTCTCGAGTGCGGCGGAGCCATTATTAACGGCGCAAGTTTCTTCAGAAGCTTCGAGATGCCTTTCGGCGGATACAAGCATTCCGGAATCGGAACGGAAGGTGTCTTCAGTACATTTGATGAGATGACACACACCAAATCCATCGTACTGAAAAATGTTCTTTAATCATCGATAATTATTTCAAAATAATATCCCCCCACGGGGCTTGTGGGGGGATTTTTTGCGCCCTATAATCACATTGGTGAGTCAGCAGGGACGGTTCTTTTTGACTCACCGATTCACGAAATCGGGAGGAAAACAAAATGAAGTTTAGCAAAAAAGTACTTGCAGGCCTTTTGGCGGCAGGAATGATTATCGGAATGACAGCCTGTGGCGGCGGAAGCGCCGGATCGAGCGCGGCAGCAGGAAGCACCGGGGCAGCAGGGAGCAGTACATCGGCAGGCGGCTCAGACAAGATTTTAAAGGCAGCCGTATCATTTGCTTATCCGAGCCTTGATGTTCACAAGGAGTCTTACGGATGGTATACTTCCATCTACGGCGTGTCAGAAGCACTCTTTAAGGTTGATGACAGCTCCAATGTAGTAAGCCTGCTTGCAAAGGATGCAAAAGCAGAAGGCAATAAATGGACCATTACATTAAATGACAGTGTTACATTCTCTAACGGCAATAAGCTTACAGCAGAGATCGTTATTAAGAATTTAAAGCGTGCGGCTGAGGTTAACAAGAAGTACGCTAAATATGCCGACTATAAGATGGAAGCCAAAGATGAGAAGACAGTGGTAATCGATACAGGTGATAAGCCCGTTCCCACAATGAAGAACGATCTTGCAGATGTATCCCTGGGAATGGTGGATATAGACAGCACAAAAGATTTCGATAACAATCCCATCTGTACAGGCCCATTCGTTATCAAGGAGTTCAAGCCTAAGGGAGACGTAACCGTGGCAAAGAACGAGAAATACTGGGGCGGAGCCGTAGCCCTTGACGGAGCTCAGTTCCTTTACATGCAGGAAGACGATCCCAAGCTCCTTGCTATGCAGAGTGGTGAGCTGGATTGCTATAACAGTGTAACGGCAGATGCTATAGCAGTATACCAGAAAGAGCCTGACAAGTATCATCTTGAGTCAGTTCAGGGATCAAGACTTCAGTTCTACATCTTAAATGCAGAGAAGCTTGATGACAAGGTAAGAGAAGCTGTTAACAAGACGGTGGATAAGAAGGCCATTGCAGAGTTCCTTAAGGGATCTGTCAGTGCAGCAACCTCTCCCTTCCCCTCTACTACAGCATACAGCAAGGTGAAGATTCCTGAAGTTGACGCAGCTGCAGCCAAGAAGGCATTAGAGGATGACGGATACAAGCTTGGCTCTGACGGAATCTATGAGAAGAACGGTCAGAAGCTTAAGTTAAAGATCTGCTACTATGCGGCAAGATCGCTTGATAAGATTGCGGTTTTAATGCAGGAGCAGCTTAAGGCAGTGGGTATCGATTCCGAGCTTAAGGTAGAGGAAGACGCTGATGCTACATATATCAAGTCAAAGGATTACGATATCGCTCTTTACTGCATGATCGCAGACAAGACAGGAGATCCTCAGTACTTTATTGATTCAACCCTTGCAAAGGGTGCTTCATATCAGGCAGGATTTGATAATGCCGACTGCGAGAAGATGATAGGAGAACTTCGTTCGGAAACAGACGCTGCCAAGAGAGCAGACCTGGCCAACAAGATCATCCAGATCGCCATTGATGGAAACTACTTCGGATATGTTGGATTATTCAATCATACTACAGTATTAAAGCCGGGTGTAAGCGGCTTTGCCGAGAAGAGTCCGTATGACTTCTACGGAATCGACGCAAAAACAACAAAATAAATGGGTCGAATGTTCCATATGGAAAATGATATGAAAGTAAAGAAACAATTATTGGGTAGATTACTCCAGTTGATTTTGTTATTGGTGGTGCTATCCTTTTTGACATTTATGCTTATGTATCTGGCACCCGGTGATCCTGCGGAGAAGAAACTCTCCAGTCAGGGAGTTGCCATTTCCCAGGAGGTATTGGAAGCAGAACGGGAGAGACTGGGACTTAACAGGCCGCCGCTGATTAGATACGTCGAATGGTTTGGGGGGATACTTCATGGTGACTTTGGATTATCCCTTACTGACGATCAACCCATAGGTCCACGTCTTATGCAGGGCCTTTCCAACACATTGGTCCTGGCACTTTCAAGTCTTTTAGCGGCCCTTGTTGTTTCAATTCCTTTGGGAATTCTGTCAGCAGTCAAACAAAACAGTATACTTGATAATATGGTAAAGATTCTTTCATTTATCGGAAATGCGTTGCCGAATTTCCTGATATCTGTTCTTATGATGTATCTTTTCTGTATAGTGTTTAAGGTATTTCCAGTTGTGGCCACAAACAGCTTTAACGGACTCTTTCTTCCTGCCATCTCCCTTGCCATTCCCATGGCCGGCAGATTTACAAGGCAGATAAGAGCAGAGATCATAAGTCAGCTGGACTCTGACTACGTAACGGGACTGCGTACAAGAGGAGTTAAAGAGAAGGATATCCTTCTGAAAAACGTATTCTATAATGCATCACCTCATATATTTACCATCATTGCATTGCAGATAGGTACCCTGATGGGCGGAAGTGTTATTATAGAAAATATTTTCAGATGGCCGGGTATCGGAAGACTTGTTATGGAAGCCATAAATGGCAGGGATTATACAACTGTATCAGGCTTTGTACTTATTATGGGAACGATCTATGTCCTTATAAACTTCCTGTCTGATACCCTGCAGCAGAGTATAGATCCGAGGAGTAATCAGTAAGTAAGAAATGAGCAAAAAGAAAAAACAAACAAAAATAAAAATAATAATTGCGTCTGTTTTCGCCATTATGGTAGTGGTCATTGCTGCATTTTCAGGATTTATCGCTCCCCATGATCCTAATGCAACTAATGCCATATTAATGAGAAAGGCTCCCACGGCGGAGTATATCTTCGGAACGGATAATCTTGGAAGGTGTGTTTTTTCAAGGGTCCTGGAAGGGGCACGTGTTACCCTTACGGCTACATTTCTTCTGGTTGCCATATCATTTGCAGTGGGTATTCTTATCGGTATGCTTTGCGGATACTATGGCGGTATAGTTGATACCATTCTGATGCGTATCGCAGACCTGATGCTGGCTTTTCCACAGATGGTGGTTGCCATAGCTGTGGCAGGAATCCTAGGAGGAGGGCTGATGGGAGCCATGATAGCTCTCGGGATAACCATGTGGACCGGCTTTGCGAGGCTGGCCAGAAGCCACACCCTGTCCATTAAAAATGAACCCTATATTACAGCGGCCAAGTTAAACGGCAAAAACGGAGGACAGATTATTTTCGGACATATCATGCCGAATATCATGGAAAATGTTCTGGTTAATGCCCTGACTCAGATAGGAACTACCATGATCGGGCTCTCCGGACTGTCTTTTTTGGGTCTCGGTGTTACTGCGCCTCAGGCGGAATGGGGCTCCATGATAAGCGAAGGAAGAGCTTATCTGCAGCTGGCTCCATGGGTGGTTATATTCCCGGCGGTAGCTATGATCATCACAATTATCATATTTAATTATCTGGGGGATATTGTTATGGAATACCGCCGGATGGATTAACAGTTAAAGTGAGAATTCTTAAGAGGAAAACAGATGAACGAGAATTTATTACAGATAAAGGACCTCTCTGTACGATATGAGGACTGTGATGTGGAGGATCTGCAGGTTATGGATGTAAGCATCGGGATGAACCCCGGAGAGATCCTCTGCATTGTAGGTGAAAGCGGAAGCGGCAAATCTACTTTGATCAAAGCCGTTCACGGAATGGGATCGACTCACATAGAGAAAGGGTCCATAAGCTTTAAGGGCAATGACATGGCAGGTCTCTCAAGAAGTGACCGCAGGAGCATAATGGGTCCGGAGCTTGGTCTGATACCCCAGAACCCCTATTCTTCCTTTAATCCCATAAGAAGGTATGGGATTCAGCTGAGGGAAGCCCTTACAGCCCACAAGATGGAATACAATAAAGACAGGGTCATTGAGGTGTTTGATAAGATAGGGCTTCGAGATGGAGAACGTATACTTAAATGCCGGCCTTATGAGTTAAGCGGGGGTATGAATCAGAGGATTGCCATTGCAGTGGCATTTTTGTTTGAACCCGACCTCCTTATGTGTGATGAGCCCACATCTGCCCTTGACGTTACAACTGCAGGTATGGTTGTTGATGAGCTGGTCAAGATGAAAGATGAACAGAACACGGCGATACTTATGGTAACCCATCACTTAGGGATCGCCGCCAGGATGGCGGATAATATAGGGATCATGAAGGAGGGACGGATCATAGAATACGGTACGGCCCGGGAGATATTTAAGAATCCCAAAGAGGAGTACTCTAAGAAGCTTATTGAGGATGTCCCAAGATTAAGGAGATAAATAAACTATGGAAAAAGATATAGTACTGTCGGGACAGGATTTGCATAAAAGTTTCGGCCCAAAGGAGAACCGCCGCCATATATTAAAAGGCGTCAGTTTTGAACTGTACTCCGGAGAGATTCTGGGAATCGTGGGAGAGAGCGGTTCGGGAAAGAGCACTCTTTTGAAGCTGATATGCGGGATAGAAAAACCTGAAGAGGGTGATCTGAAATATAAGGACAGATCATATACGGGAATGGGACCGGAGAAGACGGGAAAGTTCCTGCAGATGATATTTCAGGATGCATACGGTTCATTTGATCCAAGGATGAGCATGGAAAAATCTCTTTTGGAAGGAGGGAGGGTATCAGGTGACGAGCTTATTTCCGTTATAGGAAAGGTTGGCCTGACCCCGGATCTTTTAAAGAGGAGACCCAGACATTTATCAGGTGGGCAATGTCAGAGAATGTCTGTGGCGAGAGCACTTTTAGGGCACGCAGATGTACTGCTCTGCGATGAGATAACCAGCGCTTTGGATGTTACATCCCAGGCTCAGGTTGTAAAGATGATAGAAGAGGTGCGGGAGAATTCCAAGGTATCCATTATCTTCGTATCCCATGACCTTGCCCTGGTCAGTAACCTGTGCGACCGGGTGATGGTGCTGGAAGAGGGGATTGTGGTTGACTGCGGTCAGACGCAGGCGGTGATTAACAATCCCACTTCCGAATACACAAAGAAGCTTATCTCAAGCGTAATTACAGATTGATGCCGAAGTATTCCGAAAGGATACTTCTAAACTCCTCATCGGAGGTAATCTCCTTTTCTTGTTTATCGCTGCCCTTCTTTATGGTAAATGTTCTGTCCGTAATGGAGTAATATCCGTCAGGGCGGCGGAGGTTAACCAGGGTTATGGTTACGAAACGGCCTTCCGGGTTAGTGCAGGAATAATAATTCATGGATTCGAACTCAATATCCGTCTGGGGCTGGGTGGTCATATAAAGGGCGCTTTCTTCCTCCCCGGATTCACTTATACGGCTTAAGTGCCACCAGTAGTCGTCGGTTTTGTCGAACCAGAAGGTCTCGCCGGCAACGTCCTGTTTTAACCCGTCTTCAAGTTTAACGCTTCCGAAGGGCATGGGACCGCCGAATCCTACATCGGCATAATATAATCCGTCTTCGAATCTGACAAATATACCCCGGTGCATAACGGGTCTTTCCATGCTTCTTACACGGCAGAATACGTTAAAAGCATCAAAGCCCAGAGCCAGAAGAAAGTCCTTAAAAATACAGTTTAATTCAAAACAATAACCGCCCCGGCCCTTATTAACGATCTTATCAAACAGGACATCCGGATCCAGGGAAACCTTCTTCTTTAAATAATTACACTCAAGATCTTCAAAAGGAACGGTGCATTGATGAGCCCGGATAAGGATATCCAGGGTCTCTCTATTCAGTACGGTGGGTTTTTCAGCCCCGATTCTTTTTAAATACGCATTTACGTCCATAAATAATACCTCTCTCTTTTATCTTATCTCCAGGAACGAAGGATATCCGCAATCTCATCCTCGTAATTCTCCCCGAAATCCTCCTGGCGGCCGGTGGATCTTACATTGCTTTCGGCACCCCGCTCGGGAGCCGGGTATTCCCATACGTTATACCGCAGCCCCTTGTGCTCGAAGTCAATGCTTCCGCAGTCGTCATCTTCACTGTATTGATATCTGATCCCCAGCCGGTCCAGCTGGGCTCTTACTTTAGCAAGTCGCATATAGACTCCCCTTAAACAGCTGCGCTTGATGAGGGTGCTGCAGGCTGCTTTTCAATGGATTTAATATTAAAGGTTGTATCGCTCTTCCTGGTACATTTAACCTTAACCGAATCACCGGATCGTATGGCGATAATAGCCTCATTGTCGGCAAATTTCTGTCTGTAGATCTTACCGTCGCTGCCCTCTAAGTAAACGTATGTATCACCGGAGATATCCACGTACTGGATGGAGCTTATGGTAAACTCAGCGTCAAGCTCAGGGCCTTCATCAACGGGAGGCTGGGCAGCCGGGGCTTGTGTATCTGTCTCAGGCTTAGGCTCCACAACTCCGCCGTGGATAAGTTTCCTGTATTGTGCAAAACAGTCGTCTAATTTGGCTGCTGTGGTTACTATATTATATGACTGGACATTGACCATGGCGTAGAGTTTAACTATACCGCTGGCATCCTTTAATACCATTACGTAAGTAGGCTGTTCATCCACATTTATAAGGGAGGGGAAGGAAGCCTGGTAACGCTTCTCCTGAACCTCACCTTCCGCAGCTGACATGGCCGAATTCTCATCCGCACCGGCTATGGTGTAATAATGAGCTTCGCCGGTACGCTGGTTAACCAGGATAAATCCTACGTTTGAGGCGTCATCATTTACGGAAGTAACACCGGTATATATCCAGATGTCCCCGTCTTTTGCTATATATCCGTAGTCGGCCTGGATGTCCCCGCCGTCGTTCTTAGTCTGGGTAGCCCGGCGGACTCCCTGCTTTGCGAAGCGGGAATTGATAAATCCGTTGGAAAGCAACCCGTTCCAGTTAAACTGCTCTACAAGAAGCTGACCGTTAAATACTTCATCCACCCATCTGGGAACATCAGCAAGGTCATAATATGTACTCTCCCCTGTTACCGGATTACAGATAATGGCACCTATAACAGTCTGTCCGTCAAAGAGGCCCACCTTGTATCCGTATACGCTGGATACATAGAAGGGGTTCCCTTCTTCATCGATCTCAAAATGGGTATTGCCGAATATCTTAAAGGGGAACTGGAAGCGCAGGTGCCGCTCCAGTTTGTCATTGAAATATCCCGAAGGAACATACTTCATTCCAGCAGAAAGAGGATTATACTTGGCGTCCTGTCCTACCGGGTCTACAGATACGTATCCGGGAATACCGTGGTCTTTGTTGGCCCAGTATTTGAAAAAGCCCGCATAATCAAGGGCAGATACCTTTAAGGGGGCACCGTTAAAGTCTATCTGAGTGTAGTTTTCCGATACGTTATACTGGCTGACAAGCTCTGATAGGGTACCCATCTCACGATTACCGAACCTGATGGCACTGGAGGTATCCATTAAAGCAATCTTTGAAACGGCTGTAGACTGGTCAATATCTTCGGTAAATACATAATCCTTTGTCTGAAGGATGCTTGCATATTCTCTCGCATGGAATAATTCCAGCCCGTATATCTTCATAAGAAACATACCGGCTATAAGAATGATAAATGCTATAACACCAAACTTAACCGGTTTGTTAAGGGTCTTTCTGTCCATACCTCCCCGAAGGAAGTTAGATACGTTCTGGATCCCGAGTAAGATGGTTCCGGGAAGGATCACACAGAAAGCAAGATAATTCCAGGTATCTGTGGAATGAATATTCATGGGCGGCAGCATAACATAGTAGGAGCCGCAAAGCCACAGAATAAACAAAATGATCAGGACTACTTTGGCCTTGGTGCTGAAGGTCCGAAGGTCTACGGTACGCTCGCTGCGCTCCGTATTAACCACATCCTTGAATCTCTCAAATCCTTTTCCAAGCCCGCCGAAGCCGCGGAAGTTACCGCCCCCGCCTCCGAAGGCGTTGAAGTTGATATTACCCATAGTTTTCTCCTTTTGTCCTTAGTTTTTTACGGACAGTTAAGTCCGAAGCCTCTGATAATGTCTTTAAGATTATCCATGAACTCTTTTGACGGAACTTCACTGTGGAAGCCGCCAAGGTCACGGTCTAACTGCTCTGCTTTAGACTCTCCCATGTTGTGGAAGGGCAGCAGGTCAACCCGGCTGCATCGTTTAACCTTGGTGGATACGAACTCACCGACTTTTCGAATATTCTCCTCATCGGCGTTGTATCCGGGAATAGTGGGAACGCGAACCCATATATCACAGTCCAGTTCATTATTTATCTTTTGCAGGTTCTCTAAAATGAGCTCATTGCCCACTCCGGTAAACTCTTTATGTTTTGCACTGTCTGTCTCCTTCATGTCAAACAGGACGGTGTCGCAATATGTCAGCACTTTTTTGACCGTCTCCCACTTGGCCTCTCCGCAGGTCTCCACGGCGGTTCCTATGCCATCGTCCTTGCATAGTTTGAGAAGTGCAAGGGTAAATTCGGGATGGGCCAGGGCCTCTCCGCCTGTTACCGTAAGACCTCCGTCATCACCGTAGAAGATCTTCTCCTTGGCTACCTTATCAAATGCTTCCCCGGCTGTAATGGTATAGCCCATAAGATCCCTGGCTTCCGGCTTGCATACACTTACACAGTCTCCGCAACCCTTACAAAGGGCACGGTCTGTAAGGCTCTTGCCATCAAGGAGTTTCACGGCCTTGTTTGGGCAGACCTCCACACAGGCGCCGCAACCCACGCATTTATCAGCTCTGTACATAAGCTGGGGATGGGCCACCTGAGATTCGGGATTGGCACACCATATACAGCGTAAGGGGCAGCCTTTTACAAAGACATTGGTACGTACCCCCGGACCGTCG